>ENA-UOJV01000001-UOJV01000001.1-human-gut-metagenome-genome-assembly--contig:-C82-NODE-1-length-399717-cov-12.946452_pt1 | contig 399717 bp, 352 predicted proteins | sample MGYA00242356_ERZ723903 | MGnify/ENA metagenome assembly ERZ723903
TTTTAGTTTTGGTTTGCCAAGAATCCGAAGGGATTTGAAGCCGACCGTAAAGAAAATGCCCCTGTGGGGCATTTTTAGGGAGGAGCGTTTATGGAGGTATAGCTATGCACAGGACGCAACAGGCGAGGTGAGAGGTTTAGGTCTGTACAAAGTACTTCGGGCAGAAGCTGTGCCGGAAGAAAGTATGACACCCTTCATGGGTGCTTTTAGTTTTGGTTTGCCAAGAATCCGAAGGGATTTGAAGCCGACCGTAAAGAAAGAGGCTGCAAGAAAACAGCCTAACAACGAATAAATAATTTGTATAAGGTCAAACCGATTTTACAATCGGCTCGATTGGCGGCCTTGCAACTGATATTTATTGAGAACATTTATAAATTTTTACAAAATCGTTCCGCCGCCAACTACATATTCACCGTCATAGAGGACTGCTGCCTGACCTTTTGAGATTGCTCTTTGCGGTTCGTCAAAGACAATGTGCAGGGTGTTATCGTCAATCTGTTCAACGATTGCGTCCTTTTCGGGCTGGCTGTAACGAACTCTCGCCTTGACTTTAATCGGTTTGTCGATTTTGTCACAGGTGATGAGGTTTATGTCCGTTGCATAAAGCTCCTTTGAGAAAAGCTCGTTGTTATCGCAGAGAATAACCTCGTTGGTGTCAAGATTCTTTTCCTTAACATACATAGGGTGGGGGAGTGCAAGTCCAAGACCTTTTCGCTGACCTACGGTGTAACGGATAATTCCCTTGTGTTCACCAAGAATATGACCTTTGGTATCAACAAAATTACCGTTAGGATAAGTTCTGCCCGTGTACTGTTCAATGAATTTTGCGTAGTCCCCGTCGGGAACAAAGCAAATGTCCTGACTGTCGTGTTTTCGTGCGTTTATCAAACCAAGCTCATTTGCAATTTCACGCACTTTTTCCTTTGTATATGTGCCAAGAGGAAGAAGTGTTTTTGCAAGCTGTCTTTGTGTAAGACAGTACAGCACATAGCTTTGGTCTTTTGTGCTGTCAACCGATTTTTTCAGCAAATAGCGGTCTGCACCCTTGTCATACTCAATTGTTGAGTAATGCCCCGTGACAACGCAGTCAAAGTCAAGCTCTTCTGCACGGCGAATGAGCTTTTCAAATTTGATAAAGCGGTTGCAGTCAATGCAGGGATTCGGTGTTGTACCGTTTTCATAGGCTCTGATAAAGCGGTCGATTACATTTTCCTTAAAGCTGTCCTTAAAGTTATAGACATAGTAGGGAATGCCGAGCTTGAGGCAAACCCTCCTTGCATCATCAATGTCATCAAGAGAACAACAGGTTTTTTCTCGCTTTTCACCGATATCTTCGTTATCAAAGAGCTTGAGGGTAATGCCCGTTGCGTCATATCCCATATCCTTGGTAAGAAATGCGGCAACCGAGCTGTCAACTCCTCCGCTCATTGCAATCAATGCTTTGTTAGTCATTTATTCCTCCCGAACAGATTTGCGTTCATAAGTAATTTATCAGCCGAGTCTGATCATTTCGTCAATGCACTTTCTTGCGTCTGTGATAGTTTGATCGTCAAGCTTGATTTCCTCTCCGCCGTTGCCGTTAAGGCAGTTGTAAACATCAACAAGTGTTGTTGATTTCATATTCGGGCAGATGAGCTTTAATGTAAGACCGTAGAAATTCTTGTCGGGACATTCATACTGCAAATGTTCGGCAATGCTGATTTCTGTACCGATAATAAATTCCTTTGCGTCGGATTCCTTTGCATAATTCATTATGCCCGATGTTGAGCCGACATAATCAGCCATTGCAACAACTTCGGGAGTGCATTCGGGATGAACAAGAACGAGTGCGTTCGGATGAAGCTCCTTAGCTTTCTTAACATCATCAACATTTACACAGGCATGAATCGGACAACCTCCGTTGAGAAGCTTGATGTTCTTGTCGGGGCACTGCTTTGCAACATAGTCTCCGAGGTTGCAGTCAGGGATAAAGAGAATGTTCTTATTGTCAAGATTGTTTACTATTTTAACAGCCGATGAGCTTGTTACGCATACATCGCAAATAGTTTTGAGTTCTGCCGTAGTGTTGATGTATGCAACAACTGTGTAATCGGGATACATTTTCTTAACCTGAGAAATAAGCTGTTTGTCCATCTGATCTGCCATACTGCAGCCGGCAACAGGCTGTGCAAGGTAAACGGTTTTTTCAGGCGAAAGAATTTTGCAGGTTTCAGCCATAAATCTTACACCGCACATAAGAATGTTCTTGTTTTCGGCTTTGCTTGCGTCAACACTCAGCTTGTAGCTGTCGCCTGTGTAATCTGCAATTTCAAGAATTTCATGCGCCTGATAGCTGTGGGCAAGAATACAGACATCCTTTTCCTTTTTAAGTCTGAGAATCTGTTCCTGTATTGATGAAATATTCATAATAGCTTTCCTTTCAAGGTAATTAAAATTACTACCCCTTATTATACATTTTCAGCAGTTTATATGCAATAGCTTTCGGTGTAAAAAAGCTGTATTTTTTGCGTTTTTAACAAGAAACAGTAGAAAATTTTGTTTGTATTTTAAAAACTTTTTATAGTATTTCTCTTTACATACAAATGAATATGTGCTATAATAAAGTGAAAAATTTGAGTAGTATCTCATTAAATTGTATCTCATTTAAAAATTAAAATGGGTTAAATTAGGAGGAATTAGTAATGAAAAAGATAATTGCTGTTATGTTTGCAGTTATGATGATGTTATTGTCGGCAGTTCCCGCATTTGCTGCAGTAAGTCCTCAGCCGAGTACATTCAAATATAAGGTTGTAATTATTCCGACAGAGGGCGGTGACGGTGATTATAAGTTCACAACAGGTATTGACGAAAAGGGTGAACAGCATGTATTTATTGAGCCGCTTCCATATGACGGCTATACTTTTGACCACTGGGAAATTTCGGGCGGTCCTTTCAGAACCGACAGCAAGTATACAGATGCTAATATGAATATTATTATTTCAGGTGACCTTGTTTGTACTCCTTATTACCGTAAGGCAAGCAGCGGCGGCACAACAGGTCCTGTTGCTACAGCTACGGCAAAGAAAGATGATTCAACAACTTCACCAAAGACAGGCGCAAGCGATGTTGTTCCGTATGTTGTTCTTGTTCTTTCACTTGCGGCTTGCAGTGCAGCTGTATTCAAGCTTGTAAAGAGCAAGTAATTCCAATTGTATTAAAAAATCAGGAGGCTTCTCAAAAGGAAGCCTCTTTTTTTTAATTAAACAGCCGAGCGTAAACAGTCGATTGCTTGTTACGCAGCGATAATATATGTTTAAAATAGTAATAAAATTATACGAAACAGTGATGATTGATTGACTTTTTAGCATTATAATGATAAAATATTACCGATTAGGAGTTTTTAATATGAGCAGAAAAAGGAACAAATTTCTTATAGCTTTGATTATATTGCTTGTCGCTGTTATTATCGGCACGCTGGCTTATATAGTCATAAAAAATCTCAATGAAAGCAATGAGCGAAAAAGTCTTGAAAATGTTGCCGGTTCATATGCGTCAGGCATTGAAAACGGTACAACCTCTGCGACAGAATCTGCAACAGAAGTGACTTCACCGTCAATCAATGTGAAAAAGGTCGAAAATCCGATTGATTTCAAGTCGCTTCAACAGCAGAACAGCGACATTTATTCTTGGGTCTATATTCCCAACACAAATATCAATTATCCTGTTTTGCAAAGCCATCTTGACGATAACCTGTACCTTGACCATGATATTTACAAGAACTACAGTTTTTCGGGCAGTATTTATTCGCAGATATGCAATAAGCGTGATTATTCCGACAGGGTAACGGTTTTGTACGGACACAATATGGCGAACGGCTCGATGTTTGCAACGCTTCACCGCTTTTATGATACTGACTTTTTTAATAAGAACAAGTATATTTATGTCTATACACCCGACAGAAAACTAACCTATGAGATTGTGTCTGCATTTGAATATGATGACCGCCACATTATGAATTCATTTGATTTTTCAGACGATAAAGTTTTTTCGGATTATCTTGATATGATAGAAAATCCGCATTCTGTTTCTGTAAACAAAAGAAATATGGAGCTTACTACCGATGATAAAATTCTTGTATTAAGCACATGTTTGAACAGCGGCGACGGAAGGTATCTTGTGCAGGGAGTGCTTAAAAAAGATGAGCCAACAAAATGAAAGTTCAACCGAAACTGTAACTGAAAATATTAACGGCGCAAAGCTTGATTCAAACACTCCGGAGATTCTTGAATCGAAAAGAAAAAAGAACAGCAAGGAGCATGTAAGCGATCCTTCAAGGTTGGATATAGAAGGTTATATTTTCAAGGACAGCAAGTTAATAAAGAAAAAGAAAAAAGTATATACAGATGTGTACGGAGTTGATTCCGACAGCATTGTCGTGAAGAGTAACACCACAAATCACTATAAAAAGCATAGATCAAAGTCGCATCATCACCATTCAAAGCATCGAAAGATGAAAACCTGGAAAAAGGTGCTTTTGTCAATCGGCTGTACATTACTTGGATTAGTTATACTTGCCGTAGGCACGGTTGCGTATTTGATTTATCAGGGTGGAAACGAGCTGTTTAATACGGATATTCATGTTACCGCCCCACAGGGCATTGAAACCGAGGAAAACGGTAAGTATGTCGTATACAACGGCGAAACCTACAAGTTTAACGATAAGGTGACAAATGTTCTTTGTATGGGCATAGATAAGCGTAACCTTGACGAGAACAACAACAGCAAAGTCAAGGCGAGCGGCGGTCAAGCCGATGTACTTATGCTTGTATCAATTGATACCTCAAACGGTAAAATCACCCTTTTTAACATCTCCAGAGATGCGATGGTTGATGTCACAATGTATTCCGCAGGCGGTGCGTATGCAGGAACGGAAAAACAGCAGATTTGTCTTTCATATGCATACGGTGACGGTAAGGAATCAAGCTGTGAAAATACGGTAAATTCGGTTCAGAGGCTTTTCTATAACATTCCGATTAATACATACTTTTCGCTTGACCTTGACGGTATAGCGGCGCTTAATGACAGCATAGGCGGGGTTGATGTTGTATCCCCCGAAACTATCGGCGATTTTGTTGAGGGAGAAAGCTATCACCTTGTCGGACAGCAGGCTGAAAGCTTTGTCAGAACCCGTGATACAAGCAAGACCGATTCAAACAATATGCGTATGCAAAGACAGAAGGTTTATATTCAGTCTTTTATGAATACGGTTCTTCAGCAGACAAAGAAGGATTTGACAACACCGCTTGATTTGTTCAACGCGTCCGCTCCGTATTCGTGTACAAATCTTAATCCGTCAAAGGTAACATATCTTGCTCAGCAGGCTGTGCTTGGCGGTATGAATGGAATTGATATGCTGTCTGTTCCCGGTCAGGTTAAAATGGGGTCAAAGTACGCAGAATTTAATGTCAGCGAGGCAGAATTTTATCAGATGTTTTTGAGTATTTATTATACCAAAATAGAATAATAATCAAACAAATAAAATGCATCAGATTCCAAATAAGGTTCTGATGCATTTTTGTTTTATGTGCAATGCGGTTGTTATATTGCAGCGGAATTTTCATCATATCAAAACATATTTATTGAACAAAAAATTCATTAGAGCGGGCGGATAATATCCGCCCTTACGGCTCGGTTTGTAGAAAAAACTGCAAATGCTACGCTCGGGCATAATATGTTTTGTATTTAAACAAACTGTCTTCGCGACCGCAATTTTCCATTTTCCATTTTCAATTTTTCATTTAATTAACCTGTCTTCACGAACAGGGCGCAGCGACACGCTGCCGGCGGCTCGCCGTAAAAAACAGACAGCCGATAATTGGCTGTCTGCATTTTGTTTCATATTTAATTTGATGCGGAGGTTGTTTCTTTTGAAGAAGTGCCGCCTGTGAACAATTCTTCAAAAACGAAGCTTGCAAACTTCGTTCTCTGTTCGTCAAGGTCTGAAATCTTAATTGTTGATGTGATTCTACCGTCCCATGTTTTTGTTTTATCATCGTAGTACCAAAGACCCTCTTCGGGAACATAATACTGTTTAACATCATAAGAAAGATAGGTGAGAGCGTGAGAAACAAGTGCTGTGATTTCGTCCTTCTTGAGGTTTGTTGTTACAAGAGGACCGACAGAGCTTACAATTGAAACAATCTGACCGAGGTCCGCACTCTTCATACTTGTGAACAGAGTTTCAAGAAGCTTTCTCTGTCTTGAGGTTCTGTCCCAGTCGTCACCGTCAAGACCGATTTCGTTGCCGTCCTCGCCCTTTGTAAGACCTCTGTTTCGAGCATACCAAAGAGCCTCCTGACCGTTGAGATGAACAGTACCAGGTGCGTCTGTGATAGTTGTTCTTGTTTCAGACTGGTTGTTCTTGTACATCTGATAGTTGATGTAGTCAATTTCGTCCTGAGTAACTTCCATATCAACACCGCCGAGGGTGTCGATAATCTTCTTAAAGCTGTCAAAGTCAACAACCGCATAACGGTCAACCTTGATGCCGAAGTTTGCTTCAATTGTCTGAATTGAAAGCTTTGCTCCGCCGTAGTTATAGGATGAGTTGAGCTTGTCATATCCGTAACCCGGAATATAAACATAGGTGTCACGCTGGAATGATGTCAGTTTAAGCTTTTTGTGGTTGTTATCAATGGTCATCATAATCATTGTATCACTTCTGCCGTGTTTATCGCCGTTTGAATTGTCTTCGCCAAAGAGCATAACATTAAGCTCCTTGGAGTTCTGCAGAAGCTCTCCCTCTGAAAGCGAAAGGTTTGTTGCGTCACTCTCAAGCGGTGCAACCGATGAGTTGGTAGCTGCTGTGTTGTTGGTGTTTGTGTCGTCAAGATCCTTGAAGTTGAGAGTATCAAGGAACGAATAGTAGTAAAGCATTCCGCCGCCGCAAATCAGAAAAATCATTGAAAACACAAGGCAAAGAATCCTTTTGAGTCTGCCTTTTTTGTTGTATAATTTTTTGACCTGCTTATTTGAGCTTATGTCAACAAAATTGCTTTTCTGACTGTTTTTTTCGTAATTTGGCATATTACTCCTCCAATCGGGTAAAAAGCACACAATACATAAGTATAGCTTATTATACCATATGTGAATTTCTTTTAATGCTAAATTAGAAATAAAAACTGCCTTTTAGTGAAATTTCTGTCGGAATAACGCTAAAAATTTTGTCAGTTTATATCAATCCTGTTCATCAAGCGACAAATAAAAGGACGGCAGAAACTCTTTTTCAAACACTTCGTTTTCAGGCATATTCATATTGTGAATTGAGTTTTCGGTTGCCTCTTTTGCCTTTGAAAACTCGCTGTTGCCCATTTTTATTTCTTCAATACACTTAATGAGTGCGGAAAATTTGTCCGCCGCTTTTACAAATTTTTTAAGTTCGCTGTCGCCGGCACCGTTCATTTTGATGATTTCGTCCATATCATCCTTAAAATCATCGGGGAGCATTGATACAAGCCTGTCGCCTGCATTCGCTTCAATTTCTTTGTAGGCATTTTTGATTTCGGGATTAAAGTATTTTACGGGAGTCGGCATATCGCCCGTTATAATTTCGGTTGCATCGTGAAAAAGTGCGAGCAATGCGGCTCTTTCGGCGTTAAGACTGCCGCCGAAGCGCTTGTTATGAATCAAAACAAGGCAATGTGCAATCATTGCAACATCAAGACTGTGCTCACTGAGATTCTCGTTTCTTGTGTTGTTCATAAGCCCCCAGCGGTTGATGTACCGCATTCTTGAAAGCATTGCGTAAAAATGTGAAATATTCATCTGTAGTTTCTCCTGTTTTTTGCTAAAAATTAGTGCAATTTGTATTGTACTATGTTATAATGTAATGTGAGTGTGAGTATCCTCTGCTCCTTGTAAGCAAAGCAGAGCGTTGCTCCGATTTAAATCTATTATGCAGGTGTCTTTTGAATAAATGACGGTGAAAGACATTTACATCATTGATTATACTATTCATAATTTAAAAGTAAAGAAATTATCGAAAAAATAAGATTTTTTCTGCTTTTTGCTCCGTGGAGGATTTTATGCCGAGCAGAATTTTGCAAAAATATCCCACACAAAAACTTTTTGGTCTGCGTGTGTTTCTTATATCAATTATAACGGCAACTGCACTTTTTCTTCCGTTTATCATAATGGGGGGCGGTGTTTTCTATTATTACGGCGATTTCAATGTTCAGGAAATTCCGTTCTATCAGCTTGTACACGATACCGTTCGCGGCGGCAATCTCGGTTGGATGCACAATGTTGACCTCGGAACGGATATGCTCTCAAGCTTCAGCTTTTATCTTCTCGGCAGTCCGTTCTTTTGGCTGACGATTCCGTTTCCAAGCGAGGCAGTGCCGTATCTTATCGGACCGTTGCTGATTTTGAAATTCGGCTGTGCGTCACTTTCTGCATACCTTTATCTTAAAAGATATGTGACTGACAGGAATTTCGCTCTTGTCGGCGGACTGCTTTACGCATTTTCGGGATTTTCAATCTACAATGTATTCTTTTTCCATTTTCACGAGCCGATGATAATGTTTCCGCTCTTGCTTGCGGCACTTGACGCATTCATCTATGACGGAAAAAGGACGGTGTTCGCTCTTGCGGTGTTCTCTGCCTGCGTTGTAAACTACTACTTCTTTGTGGGACAGGTTCTGTTTGTAATCATCTATTTTCTTATGATTACGCTTACCAAAACATACAAATTTAAAATTAAAAATTTCCTTTTGCTTGCACTTGAGGTTATAATAGGTTTTGTTGCAACTGCATTTATACTGCTGCCGTCAGTTCTTGGGCTTATGGGCAACCCAAGGCTTTCGGAGCTTCCGAACGGTTGGGATTCGCTTGTGTACAGTCAGCCGCAAAAGTACTGGCTTATAATTTTAAGCTTATTTTTTCCTGCAGATATGCCTGCTTTCCCTGTGTTCACGCCCGGTTCAAACTGCAAATGGGCTTCTGTTGCCGCGTGGCTTCCGCTTGTCGGAATGACAGGAGTCATCGCATATTTTCAGGTTTGCCGAAAAAGCTGGCTCAAAAAGCTTCTGGCGGTGCTTGCGGTCTTTGCGTGTGTGCCTGTTCTGAACAGTATGTTCCAAATGATGAACAGCTCCATTTACTACGCAAGATGGTTCTATATGGGCGTGCTTATGCTTGTGCTTGCAACGATCAAGGCGTTTGAAAACAGAAAAACCGATTGGAACAGGGCGATTCGTTGGTCGGCAGGAATCACGGTGGGTGCAACTCTGCTGATTGGACTTATGCCTGTGAGCTATACGGATGAGGAGAGCGGCGATATTCAAAATACGGTTGTCGGCACTCAGGCAACATTTGAACGCTATTGGCTCTATGTTCTTATGGCACTGTTAAGTCTGCTTGCGTTTGTTCTTATTATAAAGAAGTTCAGAAGAAACAAAAAGAGATTCACTGTTATGCTTACAGTCGGCGTTCTCAGCGTTTCGCTTTTTACCTCATATTTTATAATTGCCACGGGCTATTTCTCAAGCAGCAGTACAAAGACTATCAAGGAAGATATCATAAACAGGCGTGACGGTATAACAATTGCAGATATTGACAATGTCCGCAGTGATTTTTATGAATGCGTTGACAATACGGCAATGTTCTGGCAGATTCAGAGCATAAACTGCTTTCAGAGTTCTGTTTCAACCTCGATAATGCAGTTTTATGACGCACTCGGAGTCACAAGAGATGTTGCGTCAAGACCTGACCTTGATGTGTACGGACTTCGCCCGTTTCTGAGTTGTAAGTATCTTTTTGACTATCGCGGCGACGGCAAGTCGGGAAGCACAAATTCATTCATTGATGAGGACGGCAACACAAGAATGCCGGGTTGGAAGTATCTGAGAACGCAGAACCGTTTTGATATTTACCGCAATGAGCGTTACATCCCAATGGGATACACCTTTGATAAATTTATTGCCGAAGAGGAGTTTGACTTTGTTCCGTCGGCTCACAAATCAGAGGCTTTGCTCTATGCAATGATTCTTCCTCGCGATTTAATGAAAAAATATTCCTCGATTACAGGCTACAGCGACAAAAAGTACAAGCTGTTGTACGGCAAGCATCCCGAATACTACGACAGCATTACGGAAACCTTCAGCTATGATAATTCCGACTACAAAAAAGTCTGCGCTCAGAGGGCATATAACAGCTGTTCGTCTTTTGAATATACCGACAACGGTTTTAGGGCAGAGTATGACAATACAAAGGGCGACGATAATTTGCTGTTTTTCAGCGTTCCTTACAGCGATGGTTTTACCGCAACTGTAAACGGCAAGGCGACAGATGTTGAAAAGGTTGACTACGGCTTTATGGCTGTTAAGATTCCAAAGGGTGAGAAGTGCGACATTGTGTTTACATACGAAACCCCCGGATTTTCAACAGGTGTAAAAATCAGTCTTTGCGCACTCGGTGCATTTTTGGTGTATGGCGCAGTTATCCTGACGGTTAAAAAAATAAAAAGAAAAAATAAAAACTGATACAGATATAATCAGCGTATAAGTACGGAGGTATTTATTATGTTCGGAAACAAAATACTTGACTATAAAGACGAGCTTTTAAAGGATCTTGACACACTTCTTTCTTTTGAATCGGTTGACGGCGAAAAGAATGACGAGTGTGACAAAGCCTTGGATTTTATACTTAAAAGAGCAGAAGATTTCGGACTGACAGGGGAGAGAACAACCGACAAGAGCGGTCATATAACCCTTGGCGACAGCGGAAAGCTTTGCGGTGTGCTTACTCACCTTGACGTTGTTCCTGCGGGAAACAGCTGGAGCGTTCCGCCGTATGCGCTTACCGAAAAGGACGGCAGACTTTACGGCAGAGGAATTGCAGACGACAAGGGTGCGGCTCTTGTTACTCTCTATTGTTTGAAAGCAATCAAGGACAGCGGTGTAAAGGGCGTGAACACCCTGCGTGCAATCTACGGCACAGGCGAAGAAACGGGTATGGAGGATATGGAAAACTATTTCAAGAAAAATCCTCTTCCCGATATGGCGTTCACTCCCGACAGCGACTACGGCATCTGCTTTGCCGAAAAGGGTATTCTTCAGCTTGAAGTCAGCACACTTTTAAATAATGCAACAACACTCAGCCAGTTCCATGCAGGCAGAGCAGTTAATGCAGTTCCCGACAGAGCGTATGTAATGCTTGATTCATCAGACTATGACGAGCAGACTCTCATGCGCCTTGCAGACGCAAGTGACGGTGATTTTGAATTTAATTACACTATTGACGGTCTTATGATAATCAGCCGTGGCAAAGCGGCTCATGCGTGTGAACCGGACAAGGGCTACAATGCCGCAGCGGCACTTGTTGACCTTATCTCAAATGTTTACACAACAAGAGAAACAGGTTCAATCTGTTCATTTATTGACTACGCAATCAACAAGGAAACAAACGGCAGATCACTCGGTCTTAAAATGAGCGACGCTGTTTCGGGCTCGCTCACCGTAAACCTCAGCAGCGTGAACATTGAGGGACAGACCGCAAAGGCTGTGTTCGATATCCGTTACCCTGTTACCGTTAGCGTAAACAGAGTTCTCAAACAGTTTAAAAAGGTTGCAAAAATCAGCGACCTCAAGGTTACTGTTCTCAATCACGAAGAACCGCTTTATGCCGATAAGGACAGTGAGCTTGTAAAGCTGCTCTCGGACGCTTACGAAAGCGTAACAGGCGAAAAGGCTGAGCTTTATTCAACAGGCGGCGGAACTTACGCAAGAATGCTCGGCGGTCACGGTGTTGCATTCGGTCCTGCCTTCAAAAATGACGATGTTCGTATGCACAATGCAGACGAAAGTATGGATAAGGAGAACTTCCTTAAACACGCTCAGATTTGCCTTGAGGCAATGTACAGAATGTTTACCGACGGAGAATAATGCGTTTTGTTATGAACAAATTCAGATGAAAAGGGAATGCTAATGAATACTGAAAAAACTGTTAGAAAACAGGCAAAAGCGGTTCTTGAGGGAAACCGGTCGGTAGTTATTTCACAAATTATGGTGACCCTGCTTGCATTTTTGACAGGGCTGTTTGCTTTCAGCCTTGCAATGTCAGCTTCGGGAATGTATGGCGTAGAAAATCCGAGTCAGTCACAGAGAATCCTTATGACGGTTTTCGGACTTGTTTTGTTTGCCTTTGTAGTTGTAATTTTACCGCTTGTCAACGGAGTCTACAGAACTGTGTGCAATGTAGTCAGGGGCAGAGAGTGCAGTCCGCTTGATGTGTTTTACTACTATAAAAAGCCGAAAAGATTTTTTAAATCAATTATTCTTGATGTTATTTCGCTCGGATTGTTTTTTATCATAAGCGGTTTTGCTAATGTTTTTAATTACCTTAACTCAGTTTCAACGCAGATAGTTGAAAACTCACCGTCACTCACGGCTGTTATGGCGGTTCTGCTCGTTGCGGCATGGATTGTCAGTGCTTTATTCACGGTGGTTTGCTATATTATATTTGTCCATTACACCTTTTTGGCTTACGGCTTTAACGAAAATTTGCCTCTTGGGGTTTATCTTCCGAGAATGATGGCATTCTCAATAAAGAATTTTATGTCAACCGTAAAACTATTTGTCGGTTTCATCGGGTGGGCGGCTCTGTGCTTTTTTGTTGTTCCTGCACTTTATGCCGTGCCTTATTTTCTGACAGCCTCTGCAATGTCTGCAAAATGGCTGTTAGAGCTTGAAGGGAGCAAGGATATTATATGTTAGTTTCACTTTGTATGATAGCTTATAACGAGTCAAACGCGCTCAGCGGACTTTTCAGAGATATTGCACTCCAGGATTATCCGCACGATAAAATTGAAGTGGTTTTTGTTGACAGTATGTCAACCGATGATACTAAGGAAAAAATGGAAAAATTCAGAGATGCCGACTACGGCTTTTGGAATGTGTCCGTTGTTCAATGCGTAAAGCGTAATCAGGCAACCTCATGGAATGCCGCATTGATGACCGCTAAGGGCGATATAATCATCAGAGTTGATGCCCATGCAAGGATTCCGAGAAATTTTGTTTCACGAAATGTTTATAATATTAAGCAGGGAGAAAATGTAGTAGGCGGCGGCAGACCTAACATTACATCAAATGTTTCAAGCTGGAAGCTCACCTTGCTTGCGGCTGAGGATTCTCTCTTCGGCAGTTCGGTTGCGTCATACAGACGGCCGCTTGCGCAAAAGGAATATCTTGACAGCCTTTTTCATGCGGCTTACCGCAGAGAGGTTATTGCCAAGGTCGGCGGTTTTAACGAAAACCTCGGCAGAACCGAGGATAATGAATTTCACTACCGCATTAGAATGGCGGGCTACAAGATGTGCTGTTGCCCCGATATTATTTCGTATCAGCACTCACGAAACGACCTTCACGGAATGATAAGGCAGAAGTATTCAAACGGACGGTGGATAGGACTTACACTCTCGGAATGTCCCGGTTGTCTTTCATACTTTCACTTTGCACCGTTTCTTTTTGTAATGGCACTTCTCGGCTGTTCCGTGCTTGCATTTCTCGGACTTCCGCTTTTTTTGTACATTCTTTTGATAATCTACGGAATGTTTGATATTGTAAACGCTGTCGGATGTTGCACAATGAAAAATGTTCAGCCTCAGTTTGTGTTTTTGCCGTTCATTTTCCCGTTGCTCCATGTTGCCTACGGAATAGGCACAATTGTTGGTTTGATTCAGATTCCGTCATGGCGGAAGAAAATCAAAAACAGCGGTGCGAAAGAACACATTGAAAAGGTAAAAAGAAAAATCAGGGAAAACACACTTCCCGGTCATTCATACAAATAATTTTTGGGCGGATAATCTCCGCCCGTATTTGATATTTACGGAGATACTTATGACTGAAAAAGTAGAACTTACCCCCGAACTTTTGCGTGAATTACAGCTTAAACAGCTTGATATGCTCGTGTATTTCAGGGACTTTTGCGAAAAGAACAATCTCACATTCTATCTTATCGGCGGTGCGTTAATCGGTGCGCTCAGAAACGGCGGATTCGTTCCGTGGGATGATGATGTTGATGTTATGCTGCCACGAGAGGACTACGAAAAGCTGTACAAGCTTTGGCATGAACAGGGCGCAGACGGAAGGTTCAGACTTCTCAAAACTGACAGCGATATGTTCACGGGCAATATTTTTATGACCGTAACCGACACAAATTACACTATGGTCAAGACAAATCAGACCGAGGTTGATATTCCGCACGGACTTGTGCTTGATGTATTTCCGCTTGATGTTTGTCCCGACAGCCGTTTTGCACGCAAAATGCAGTATGTGTGGACAATGCTTTATTCGCTGTTTTTGGCTCAGGTTGTTCCCGAAAAGCACGGCGGAATTGTGGGCGCAGGCAGTAAGGCTTTGCTTTCAATTTTCAGAGGGAAAAAGCTCCGAGAAAAGATTTGGAGAACTGCCGAAAAGCATATGGTTAAGTACAGGCTTGATAAAAACAAGTGTGTAACGGAGCTTTGTTCGGGCCCTCATTGGATGAAAATTGAGTACCCGAAGCACATTTATTCGGGCGTTGATTATGTCACATTTGAGGGCTTAAGAATGCCGTGTATGTCGGGCTATGACGAGTATCTCAGAATGGTTTTCGGTGATTATATGCAGCTTCCGCCGGTTGAGGACAGAGTGCCACACCACGATATTGCATATCTTGACTTGAACTCACCGTGTGAAATTTATGACAGCAAAAGAAAGAATAAGCAAAAATAACGGTGCATTATGGAGCTTATAATAGATAATTGGACTAAAAATGACTATGATGATTTTGTAGAGGAACTTCGTTCATATGCCGATGAAAAGTACAGAAGCTTTCATTCCTCATTGATTCCCGACAATGACAAGGACTTTTTTATCGGAGTAAGAATGCCTGTCATGCGAAAGCTCGGCAAGGAAATTTCTAAGGGAAACGGACGCAGTTTTTTAGAGCAGACAACTGATAATTCTTATGAAGAAAAAACAATACGAGGTATTGTAATCGGTTTGCTTAAAACCAAAAGCTATGAAGAATTTTTGATGTACAGCGATGATTTTGTACAGCGTATAGACAGCTGGGCGGTTTGCGACGGCTTTTGTGCAAATCTCAAAGAAACCAAAAAGTACAAATCAGAATTTTTTCCTCATGTTTGTGAATACACAAGAAGCGACAATCCGTGGATAATTCGTGCAGGTCTTGTGCTGATGCTTGACTATTATCTTGAAGATGAGTACATAGACACGGTGCTTGAATGTTGCGACAATGCGAAAAATCCGCATTATTATGTGAGTATGGCAAGGGCTTGGCTTGTTGCAACGGCACTTGCAAAGTGCAGAGAACAGACTATGCGGTACATAAAGTCAAATTCGCTTGATAACGCAACCTTTAATAAAATGATTCGGAAATGCGTTGAAAGTTTCAGAATTGACGATGAAACGAAAAAATATCTCAAAACACTGAAGAGATATTGACAAATCCGAAAATCGGCATATAATATAATCAACAGTTGTCTTCGGGGCGGAGTGAAATTCTCCACCGGTGGTTAAAGTCCACGAACAGGTGAAAGCCTGCCGAGTCTGTGAAATTCAGACACCGACGGTTATAGTCCGGATACGAGAAGATGCGGCAGAACAGGCGGTTCGTCTGTTTTATTTTGGTACGCAATCCCGTTACATTTGTAGCGGGATTTTTCTTTTCCCGACAACTCGAAATAATTTTTCAGGAGTGGTCGTAATGACAAAATCAAAAGCAAAAACAATCAATTCAGACAACACGGCAAAGACAACAAAGCTTGCCGTAACCGCAATGCTTGCGGCGCTTTCGGCAGTTCTTATGTTCTTTGAATTTCCTCTCGGATTCATCGCACCTTCATTCTATGAGTTCGATTTTTCCGAAGTTCCCGTTCTTGTCGGAACATTCAGCATGGGGCCGATTGCCGGTGCAGTAATTGAATTTGTAAAAATTCTCGTTAAGTTTCTTATCAAAGGCACAAGCACAGGCGGAGTAGGGGAGCTTGCAAACTTCCTCATCGGCTGTTCGTTTATCCTGCCGGCAGGTTTCATCTACAAGTACAAAAAAACAAGAGTCGGTGCGATTGTCGGAATGCTTACGGGTACGGTTGCAATGGCGGCTATCGGTGTGGTTCTCAACACATTTGTGCTTGTTCCGCTCTACTCGTCTTTTATGCCGCTTACAGAAATTATCAAAATGGGACAGGCAATTTTCCCTGCAATTGACGGCACATTTACATTCTGCCTGTACTGCGTAGGTCCGTTCAACATCATTAAGGGACTCATCATTTCGGTAGTTGTTTTCATAATCTACAAGCCGCTTTCAAGACTTATCTACAGCCTTGATACCCTTCTTACAAAGAAGAAAAACGCAGCGGTTCAGTAAACCGAAAAGTAATTATTGGTTGACAAACTGCAAATTCAGGCGTATAATAGCATACGGTGTCAAACGACATCTATCACAGAGTAGAAATTTGTGCGTGAAGTGTTTTGCGGACGGGGAGTTGCCGCAAGAACGAAAGGTTTATCCTGCGGTACAGATTTCGCATCCCGCTGTTACTTTGGGACATATAATTCAGCGGGCAGAGCAATCTGTCCGCTTTTTTCTTCCTGAAGCAACAACAGAGATTCAGGAGGTAAAAATATGTCACAACTCAAAAAAATTCAAAGCTCTTTGCTTGAAATGAAGAGTATCTACGCTCTTGCGGCAATTGCAATGCTGCTTGCACTCCGTATTGTTCTTGGATTTTTTGCAAACAGCACACTTCCGTTTTTCGGAAACAATGTAAAGCTCAGCGCAGCGTTCCTTCCCATTGCAGTAACAGGCGTAATGTTCGGACCGATTCCTGCCGCAATTGTCGGCGCTTTGGGAGATATTCTTTCATTTATCATTGCTCCGACAGGCGCATATTTCCCCGGCTTTACAATCAACGGATTTATTACAGGCTTTATCTACGGTATGTTTCTTTATAAGAACAATGTGACTCCGCTCAGGGTTGTTCTTGCATGGTTTACAAATATGCTCTGCGTTGAAACATTTCTTGCGGCTTTTTGGCTCTACACACTCTACGGCGGCGGTTCAACACCGTACACGGTTTATCTTACAGCAAGATTCATCAGCGTTGCCGTTAAGTGCATTCCCGAGATTATCCTTGTGTTTGCCCTTGGCAAGCTCGCAAGCAAAATTCGTGTTCCTCACGCAATAAAGCGAACCTGATGAAAAACTAATGCAAAATTTTAAGGTTGGAAATTGACTGCTCCCCGCAGTAGTTTCCAGCCTTTTTTGTTTGTGTGAAAAATAATTTTTTGTAAACATAAATTCACCTAATTCGGGCATTGGAATTGTTTTTCTATCAAACTATCTGCTCGAATTGGGAACGGCGGCTCGCCGTGCTGGCGGATAATATCCGCCCCTACGAGATTGCTATTTCAAATAAACCAAAAGTCGGAAAGCAAATTTAAAATCTGCTTTCCGACTGAATTTTTTGTTATAAGATTTGACTGCACGATTAAGCCCACTTGAGGGTATCGTTGTAGAGATTGATGTAGTCCTGAGCCGAACGCTCCCAACTGTTGTCGCTCATCATAGCACGCCACATAAGCTGATGCCAGCCCTGGTCGTCCTGAATGCCCCACAATGCTCTTCTTACGGCAAGCTGCATATCTGCACATTCATAGTTTTTGAATGTAAAGCCGTTACCGTAGTTGTCGGCACTGTCGAATACGGAGTCTTTAAGACCGCCAACCTCACGAACAACAGGAATTGTGCCGTAACGGAGTGCAATCATCTGTGCAAGACCGCAAGGCTCCTGAGCAGACGGCATAAGGAAAATATCTGCGCCTGAGTAAATCTTTCTTGCAAGTTCGGGAACAAAGCCGTGACAGAAGCAAAGTCTGCCCGGATACTTCGCCTGCATATAGTTGAAGTAGTCCTCGTATTCCTTGTCACCTGAACCGAGAATTACAAACTGCATATTTTCTGTATTCATAAGCTCCTCAAGGCCCATTCTTACAAGGTCAAGTCCCTTGTGTGCAACAAGTCTTGTTACCATACCGACCAGCGGAACATCCCAACGCTGTTCAAGACACAAACGCTCCTGCAAAGCACGCTTACATTCGCCCTTGCCGCTCATATCGTCCTTTGAATAGTTGCGATAAAGCTGATAGTCTGTTTCGGGATTATAGCTTTCTGTGTCAATACCGTTCTTGATACCGCAAAGCTTGTAATGACGAAGATTGAGTTCGTCATGAAGTCCCCAACTGAACCACGGGTCTCTAATTTCAGCCGCATAGCTTGGAGAAACAGTTGAAACACGGGTAGCTGTTTCGATAGCACCCTTCATCATATTGAGCTTGCCGTTCATTTCAAGAATCTTTGTTTCGGATGCAGGAATGCCGACGCACTCTGTGTTAACTTCCCAGCCGTATTCACCCTGATACTGGATATTGTGGATTGTGAACAGACTCTTGATGTTGTAGTACCACGGTCTGTGTGAATAGAACAGATAGTAGTAAACAGGAACAAGAGCCGTCTGCCAGTCATTACAATGAATGATGTCGGGATGGAAATCAATGTAAGGAAGCATTTCAAGAATTGCACGGGAGAAGAAAGCGAATCTTTCAGCGTCATCATAATGACCGTAGAGAGTGCCTCTCTTGAAATAATATTCGTTATCAATAAAATAGTATGTACAGTCATTCCATCTTGCCCAGAACAAACCGCAATACTGATGACGCCATGCAACCGGCACGGTAAAGTTTGTGATGAAGTTCATGGAGTTTTTAAGTTCCTGCGGAATTGTGCCGTAAAGCGGAACAACAATTCTGCAATCCTGACCTTTTCTGCAAAGTGTATGGGGAAGACTTCCCGCTACATCGGCAAGTCCGCCGCTTCCGCAAAACGGATTAGCTTCTGAAGCACAGTATAAAATTCTCATTGTAAGATTACCTCCTTGTTTAAACAAACTTTATACAACGGATTTTTTAGCAATATAAATGGGGTACGAATCATATCCCATAAGTGAACGACCGTCCTTGATGGTAACATCCTTATCTATGATAACATAGTTAAGGTTGGTATTGCAACCTATTTTTGTGTCCTGCATTACAATACAGTTAGAAAGCTTTGCGCCTTCGCCGACATAAACACCCTTTGAAATAACGCAGTTCTCAACCTCACCGTTGATAACACAACCCTGTGCAATGATTGAATTTTTCACATTGCTTGTAAGTCCGTAGCGTGACGGAGCGTCATCTCTTACCTTTGTATAGATAGGTCTTTGCGGATTAAAAAGCTCATCCCTTACTTCTTTTTTCATAAGATCCATATTGAACTCAAAGTAATCGTTGATTGAGCTGATTGCCGCACAGTAACCCTTATTTTCGTAAGCATAAATACTGTATTTGCCCAGACTGCTCTGAAGAAGTCGCTTTACATCAAGCTGATTAACGCTGATGGCGTTTCTGATTTCACTCATAAGAAGGTCTTTCTTGATGAGAATAGAGCCGTATGCGTGGTTGAATGCCTCTTTGTCAACAACACCGGGCTTTACAAAAATCTGATTTACCTTTCCGTCATCATCTACATCAAGGGTAATCGGTCTGTCATAGCCCTGCGGAATTGCATGATTCTTATATATAAGTGTAATGTCTGCCTTCTTCTTTGAGTGAAAGTCAAAAACATCTGTGTAATCAATGTTAGTAATTACATTGCCCTGTGAAATAAGCACATACTCCTCACGGCAATGCTCAATGTAGCCGTGCATATTGTAGATTGTTTCAACAAAGCTTGAAAAAGCCTTGCCGTCATACGGAGGAAGAATTGAAAGGTTGCTTCTTCTCTTTGAAAGGTCATATGCACTGCCTGAACCCACATGATCCATAAGTGACTGAAAGTTGCTTTTTGCAACAATGCCCACATTGCTTATACCTGAGTTTGACATATTTGAAAGGTCAAAGTCGATAATTCTGTATTTACCGCCGATCGGAATGCTTGCAGTTGTTCTTGAAGATGCAAGCTCCGGAATTTTGTCGTCAAGTGTTGCCGCAAAGATGAAACCGAGTACATTGTTACTTCTCATTGCCGTCCACCTCCGTGTCGCTGTCTATCATGGTTTTTGCTTTGATAACGGTGTTTTCTTTGATAACGGTATTTGCACCGACAACAGTAATTCCCCAGTCGTCAAGATTTTCCGTTTCTTCAGGTTTCTGTCCGACCTTTGCATTTTTGCCGACAACAGTATTTTCTGCAATAATTGCAAACTGAACATCTGCGCCGTCTTCAATTACAGCACCCGGCATAATGATTGAAGAGTTGATTGTTGCGTTTTTACCGATTGTAACACCTGCAAAGAGAATTGAGAACTCAAGGCTGCCGTAAACATTGCATCCGTCGGCAACGAGTGAATTTTGGATTGACGCCTCGTTTGAAACATAGTGCGGAGGCATCATCGGGTTTCTTGAGTAGATATCCTTGAGGTCTAAAGTAACCTTTGGATCGAGAAGATCCATATTAGCCTCCCAAAGGCTGTCGATTGTTCCCACATCCTTCCAATAGCCCTCAAAAGGATAGGCAAACATACGCTCACCTGCGTCAAGCATGGCAGGAAGGACATCTTTGCCGAAATCATGGCTTGAACCCTCCTTGAGTTCATCCTCAGTAAGATACTTTCTAAGCTCCTTCCAGCTGAAAATATAGATGCCCATTGACGCATTTGTGCTTTTTGGATGAGCAGGCTTTTCCTCAAATTCGTAGATTGAACCGTCCTCGTTTGTGTTGAGAATGCCGAATCTTGAGGCTTCCTCAAGCGGAACATCAATTACCGCAATTGTACAAGCGGCATTCTTTTCCTTGTGATAATCAAGCATCTTGTTGTAGTCCATTTTGTAAATATGGTCGCCCGAAAGAATAACCACATATTCAGGATTATAACGCTCAATGTAGTTGATATTTTGATAAATAGCGTTGGCTGTGCCTGAGTACCAGTCTGCACCGTCAACAGCCTGATAAGGGCTGAGACAGTTTACACCCGAGTGCATACTGTCAAGATCCCACGGCTGTCCGTTTCCTATGTATTCGTTAAGAACAAGAGGCTGGTACTGTGTGAGAATACCTACAGCGTCAATGCCTGAATTTACACAGTTGGATAACGGGAAATCAATAATACGATATTTGCCGCCAAACGGTACGGCAGGCTTAGCAAGCTTTCGGGTAAGCACGCCAAGACGAGAGCCTTGACCGCCGGCAAGCAGCATAGCCACTACTTCCTTTTTTGGAAACATCTTAAAATACCTCCGATATTTATTTTAGTATCTTTTTTAGCTTAAATATAATTAGAGTCTTGTGACTGAAAATATCAATTTTATTTCTGAACTTCATCGGGTTCAAGTTCTTTTGTACACCTCAGATAGATTACGCTGAGTGGGGGAAGAGTGAGTGAAAGTCCCTGATCAAAGCCGTGAATTTTCATTGACTCGGTTTTAATGTTCTTTCCGTTTACAACACCGCTGCCGCCGAAACGCTCCTCATCAGAGTTAAAAACCTCGTCATAAAGACCGAATTTCGGAACGCCGATGCAATATTCGTCACGCCTGATGGGCTGGAAGTTGCATACCGAAACAATCTCATCACCGTTTTTGTCGGTGCGCTTGAATGCAATAACACTGTTTGTGTAGTCGTCATGGTGAATCCAGTCAAAGCCTTTCCAGACAGCGTCAAGCTCATAGAGCGGCTTGCAGTCAAGATAAAATTTGTTGAGCTCCTTAAAAAATGTTCTGAGCTTTTTATGCTTTTCAAATTCAAGCAAATCCCATTGAATTGCCTCATTGAAATTCCACTCGTCAAACTGACCGATTTCAGTTCCCATAAACACGAGTTTTTTGCCGGGATGAGCGTACATATATGTTATAAACGCTCTTACGCCTGCAAATTGTTCATCGTACTTTCCGGGCATCTGCTTTATCAGCGCACCTTTGCCGTGAGAAACCTCATCGTGTGAAATCGGCAAAAGAAATTTTTCTGAAAAAGCATAATAAAAGCTGAAAGTAAGGCTGTCGTGGTTGAACGGCCGCCACATTGAATTGAGCGACATATAGTGAAGCATATCGTTCATCCAACCCATATTCCACTTGAAATCAAATCCAAGTCCGCCGTCCTCAATTTTATGAGTAAGCTTTGGCCACGATGTGTTTTCCTCTGCAAACATCATAACATCGGGGTGGTACATATGAACAGCCGTGTTGAGTCTTTTTACAAAATCAACAGCGTCAAGATTTTCTTTTCCGCCGAATTTGTTCGGCTCCCATTCTCCCTCGGATTTACCGTAGTCAAGGTAGAGCATAGAGGAGAGTGCGCCGATTCTCAAGCCGTCAATGTGGTATTTGTCAAGCCAAAACATTGCGCATGAAACAAGAAAACTTGTAACCTCAAATCTTGCGTAGTTGAAAAGGCAGGTTCCCCACGAGTCACGCTTGCTCGTTTTTGGGTCATTGCTTTCATAGAGAGGAGAGCCGTCAAATTTTGCAAGACCGAAATCGTCCACGGGGAAATTTGACGGAACCCAGTCGAGAATTACTCCGATACCCTCACAGTGAAGCCTGTCAACAAATGTCATAAAGTCGGACGGCGTGCCGAATCTTGAGGTTGGGGCATAGTAGCCTGTTGCCTGATAGCCCCAGCTACCGTCATACGGATATTCCATAATAGGCATAAGCTGAATATGAGTGTAGTGCATCTCCTTGAGATAGGGGATAAGCTCATCGGCAAGCTTTTGATAATTAAAGAAGTTGCCGTCGGGATATTTTCTCCATGAGCCTGCGTGTATTTCATAAATATTCATCGGTGAAGATGAAATGTTGTTTTCTTTGCGTTTGTTTAACCATTCGCCGTCATTCCACGAATAATTTTCAATGTCATACACAAGGGATGCCTGACCGGGACGGGTTTGAGCATGAAAAGCATACGGATCAGCTTTCATAAGCCTGTCGCCGTATTCGCTTTCAATGCAGTACTTGTATGCGCAAAATTCCTCGACCCCTTCGACAAACACCTCCCAAACACCGTAGCCGATGTCGTACATATAGGTTGCGTTATTGTCCCAATTATTAAATTCGCCTGCAACCGAAACGCTCCTTGCGGTTGGTGCCCATACTCGGAACACACAACCGTTTCTGCCGTTCCAGTTCACGAGGTGTGCACCCAAAAGATTGTATGCGTACACGGAATCTCCGGTATGAAAAACTTCAAGTGCCGGTCTTGCCTCGTTAAAGCTGTAATTCATAAGAATTGCTCCTTGTTTAATACCTTCTGATTTTGATTATTTGCTCACACTTATATAATACCAAAAAAATATGTCAATTTCAAGCAAATTCAAAAAATTTAAAACTAATTTTTCGTGTATATTTTATAAACTGCGACTAAATGTAACATTTTAGAGCATAATTTTACGAATAAAGAATAAAAAACCGAAATTCTTTACAAAAGCAAAACAAAAAGGGCTGTCCAAAACGGACAGCCCCAAAAATAATCTGTAAATTCAGATTAGCCAAGCTCAGCGAAGTACTTAATTGTTCTAACCATCTGGCTTGTGTATGAGTTCTCGTTGTCGTACCAAGAAACAACCTGAACCTCATAAAGATCATCAGCAATCTTTGATACCATTGTCTGTGTAGAATCGAAGAGTGAACCGAATCTCATACCGATTACATCTGAAGAAACGATCGGATCTTCGTTGTAACCGAATGACTCAGAAGCAGCAGCCTTCATAGCAGCGTTGATACCTTCAACTGTTACATCTGAACCCTTAACAACAGCTGTAAGAATTGTTGTTGAACCTGTAGGAACAGGAACACGCTGTGCAGAACCGATGAGCTTGCCGTTAAGCTCAGGAATTACAAGACCGATAGCCTTTGCAGCACCTGTTGAGTTAGGAACGATGTTAGCAGCACCTGCTCTTGCTCTTCTCTTGTCGCCCTTTCTGTGAGGACCGTCAAGAATCATCTGGTCGCCTGTGTAAGCGTGGATTGTTGACATGATACCGCTCTGGATTTCTGCATACTTGTTAAGTGTGTCAGCCATAGGAGCGAGGCAGTTTGTTGTACATGAAGCAGCTGAAATGATTGTATCGTCAGCTGTAAGAGTCTTTTCGTTTACGCTGTAAACGATTGTCTTAAGGTCGTTGCCTGCAGGAGCAGAAATAACAACCTTCTTAGCGCCGGCATCAATGTGAGCCTGGCTCTTAGCCTTTGATGTATAGAAACCTGTGCACTCGAGAACTACATCAACACCGAGCTCGCCCCAAGGAAGCTCAGCAGCGTTTGGCTTAGCGTAGATTGTAATCTCTTTGCCGTCAACGATGATTGAGCCTTCGCCTGCTTCTACAGTGTGAAGGTTTTCACCGATCTTACCGCAGTAGCCGCCCTGTGCTGTATCATACTTAAGAAGGTTTGCGAGCATAGCAGGATCTGTAAGATCGTTGATAGCTACTACTTCATAACCCTCAGCACCGAACATCTGTCTGAAAGCAAGACGACCGATACGGCCGAAACCGTTAATTGCAACTTTTACTGACATAAAAAAATTCCTCCTAAAATTCTAAGGTGCTTCTATTATATTACATTTTTTTCATTTCTTCAATAGCTTGACAAAAATTTAACGAAAAATTTTTGAGTTTTTTACAAATACGGTAAAAAACACGGTCTGATTTTGCGTTTTTAAGGCAAATTTGAGCCGCTCCGTTCAAAGAAATGTAATTTTTTCACCTGCCACAACTAATTATCTGCAAAAATACCTCGCTTATTCTTGACAATTTGGTGATTCTATTATAAAATTGTACTATCCGCTGTTGCGGATTTTGGCAAAAGTACAGTTTTTGGCTTTTGCAACTTTTTTAATCAGACTCTTTAAGAGAGCCGTTATATATAGATATTTTTTATAATTTTTATAATGTTTCAGTTGCCTGAAATGTTGAAAACGGTCATTACGGCGTTTTTTTGACTGTGCATATAAATATGTAAAAAAATATTTAGAAAATAAAAATGAAAATTGAATATCTTTTTAACGGCACCTTTAAAGTCTAATTGATTGGGAACTGTGAAATACTTGAAAAAATCAAACTAAGGAGGTGTCCGAATTGCCGTTATGGATAAGTATTATCTGCATTATCGCCGCAATTGTTGTCGGTGCGGGTGCAGGTGTTTTCCTTGGAATTGCCATACGTAAAAACACTGCCGAAAAGGAAATCGGGAGTGCTGAGGAAGAGGCAAAGAAGATTGTGGCTGATGCAATTAAAACAGCCGAAGCAAGGAAAAAGGAAGTAGTCCTTGAGGGTAAAGACGAGGTTCATCGTTTCAGAAATGAGAGCGAAAAAGAAATTTCCGACCGACGCAAGGAAGTTCAGCGTCAGGAGAGAAGAATCCAGCAGAAGGAAGAAACTCTTGACAGAAAGCTCGACAATATGGAACGCAAGGAAGAAAAAGTCAACAAGAAGCTTCGTGATGCTGATGCAAAACTCGAAGAAGTTGAAACCTTGAAAAAGAGCCAGTTTGAAATGCTTGAAAAAATTTCGGGCTACACGGCAGAACAGGCTAAAAGCTATTTGCTTTCACAGCTTGAAAATGAGCTTGCTCACGAGAAGTCGGTTAAGATTATGGAATATACCGAACAGCTCAAGGAGGAAGCAGACGACAAGGCAAGAAATATTATTTCGCTTGCAATTCAGCGACTTGCCGCAGAACAGGTTTCGGAGGCAACAATTTCGGTTGTTCCTCTTCCAAACGATGAGATGAAGGGCAGAATCATCGGTCGTGAGGGCCGCAATATCAGAACCATTGAAACTCTTACGGGTGTTGATCTTATTATTGACGATACACCCGAGGCCATCACGCTTTCATGCTTTGAGCCTGTCAGAAGAGAGATTGCAAGAATTGCACTTGAAAAGCTCATTGCAGACGGAAGAATCCATCCCGCAAGAATTGAGGAGATGGTTGAAAAGGCAAGACGAGAGGTTGAATCCGAAATCAAGCGTACAGGTGAGAGAGCTGTGCTTGATGCGGGTGTGCACAATGTTCATCCCGAAATTGTTAAGCTTCTCGGCAGACTTCGTTACCGTACCAGTTACGGTCAGAATGTTCTTGATCACTCTCTTGAGGTTTCATATCTCGCAGGTATGATGGCAAGCGAGCTTGGCCTTGATCCTACAATTGCCAAGCGTGCAGGTCTTTTGCATGATATCGGCAAATCCATTGACCATGAGGTTGAGGGAACACATATTCAAATCGGTGTTGACATTGCCAAAAAGTATAAGGAAAGCGACGCTGTTATTCACGCTATCCATGCTCACCACGGTGATGTTGAGGCGAGAACAATTGTTGCCTGCCTTGTACAGGCGGCAGACGCTATTTCAGCCGCAAGACCGGGCGCAAGAAGAGAAAATGTTGAAAACTACATTAAGCGACTCCAGAAGCTTGAAGAGGTTGCTTCTTCTTTTGACGGTGTTGAGCGTACCTTTGCAATTCAGGCAGGCCGTGAGGTTAGAGTTATGGTTAAGCCTGAGATTGTCAATGATGAGCGTATGATTCCGCTTGCAAGAGAGATCTGCAAGAAAATCGAAGAAGAGCTTGAATATCCCGGACAGATTAAGGTTAATATCATCCGTGAAAGCAGAGCTTCCGATTTTGCAAAATAAAATATCTTGATTTTAACTACGGTTGGCAGGGCTATGTTGACCGTAGTTTTTATTTTGTAGGGACGATATTATCCACCAGTACGGCGAGCCGCCGTACCTGATTCGTGTAGATAGGTTCATTAAATGAAAAATTGAAAATTGAAAATGGAAAATTGCGGTCGGGAAGATGGTTTGCAATATAAAAAACATATTATGCCCGAGCGTAGTATAGTAGCTGTTTGCACAATTTAATGTAGCGGCGAACGAGGTTCGCCGCTACAAACGCTACAAAGAATATGCTGTAATCAAAAATAATTTGCAAGAAAATTAAATAAACTTGCAAAAATTAAATTTGTGCCGTAGCTTAGATTTTTGACCCGTTATTGTAAACTGTAATTTAAAAAACAGCAAAAAACTTTAAAAAATATTCAAAAAAGTATTGACAATCGGTTAATAAGGCTTTATAATTCAAGACAGTAAGGCAAAGGTCTTACGAAGTTTTCGGAAAACTGAATATAAAAAGGACAAGGAAGTTCACTTTGGTTTCTTCTGATTTTGCAACAAATTTTTTAAAACTTGCAAAATCAGACAAAAACATTGTGAGCTTTATTTTTTTGCTTCGGCAAAAACGGTTTATGTGGAGGTTAAAAATGGATTCAGGAAATATAGGCTTTGTGTTGCTTTGTGCGGCTTTCGTATTTGTAATGACTCCGGGTCTTGCAATGTTCTACGGCGGTCTTGTACGAAAGAAAAATGTTGTAAACACAATGATGACCTCAATTTTTATCATTGGCATAGGAATTGTTATGTGGGTGCTTTTCGGTTATTCGATTTCGTTTGCTCCTTCGGGAAATGCTTTTATCGGTGATTTCCGCTGGCTCGGTCTTGAGGGTGTTTCGCTCACGGAGGGCTACACGGATGACGCATCAATTCCGAATATGGTATTCTCAGCGTTCCAGATGATGTTTGCCGTAATCACTCCTGCTCTTATCACGGGTGCGGTTGCAGGCAGAATGAAGTTTAAGTCAATTTTTGTTTTCACAATTTTCTGGTCGCTTATAGTTTATTATCCGCTCGCCCATATGGTATGGGGACAGGGAGGACTTTTAGGTGCAGACGGTATCGGTGCTCTCGACTTTGCAGGCGGCGATGTTGTACATATCAGTTCGGGTGTTTCGGCACTTGTACTCTGCATACTCCTCGGCAAGCGTCACGATTATGAACATTCAATTTACAGAATTCACAATATCCCGAAAGTTGTACTCGGTGCGTCGCTTCTTATGTTCGGTTGGTTTGGCTTCAATGCGGGTTCTGCACTTGCCGCCGACGGTCTTGCGGCTCACGCATTTATGACAACGGGTGTTTCAGCCGCTGCCGCAATGCTCTCTTGGATGCTCTGCGATGTTATCAAGAACAAAAAGCCTACGCTTATCGGTGCAAGCACTGGTATGGTTGCAGGTCTTGTAGGAATCACGCCGGGTGCAGGCTTTGTTCCGATGTGGGCGGCAGTCATTATCGGTTTGACAACAAGCCCCGTTTGCTATATTATGATTTCATACGGCAAGAAAAAATTCGGCTTTGACGATGCGCTTGATGCATTCAGCTGTCACGGTACAGGCGGTATCTGGGGCGGACTTCTCACAGGTGTGTTCTCATGCACGGCAATCAACAGCAGTGCAGGTAACGGTCTTGTGTACGGTGAGTTTGCACAGTTCGGTGCTCAGGCGGCAGGTATCGGCATCACAATTGTAATTGCGGTTGTCGGAACACTCATCTGCTATGGCATCACAAGACTTCTTACAGGCAAAATCAGAGTTGACCTCAGAGATGAGCTTATGGGACTTGATGTTTCACAGCACGGTGAATCTGCTTATCCGTCATTTAACGGTCTTGACAACTAACGGAGGTTTTAAAGTATGGAAAACAATAACGATATTCAGCTTATAAAAATAGAGGCCGTTGTTCGTGAAGAAATGTTTGTAGATGTCAAAAAGGCTCTCACGGATATCGGCGTAAACGGAATTACAGCGTATCAGGTTGTAGGCTGCGGAATTCAGCGAGGTATGTCCGAGTATGTAAGAGGACAGAAGGTTGATGTTCAGGTTTTGCCGAAAATCAAGTTTGAAATTGTTGTTTCTTCCGAAGAATGGGAGAGAAAAACAATTGAGGCAATCAGAAAAACAGCCTTTACGGGTAACCCCGGTGACGGTAAAATATTTACTTACTATCTTAAACAGGCGGTTAAAATCCGTACAGGAGAAACAGGCTACGATGCAATTCAGACTCCCAACTTTGACGACTGATATTTTCCTATTTCCCTATATCAAAAAAGTGCGTACCGAATTTCGGTACGCACTTTTTGCTTGTAAAATTGTTTATCTTCTTATTGTAATATCTTCCGGGCTGACAGTGTTGTCACGAAGCCGATTGTAATAATCGGGATTTGAATGCTTTATGCTTATCGGCTTTAGCTCGGGAGTTGCAAAACAGTGTGTTGTTCTGCCTGTTGCAGAAAGTTCTCCGTTTTTATTGTTGAAAATTTTATAGTCAAAAATCATTCTTGAACCCGTAAAAAATACAAGGCTTACTTCTACGGAAAACTCATCGCCAAATTTAAGCGGCTTTTTGTAACGGGCATATGCGTCAACATTTGGAATATACAATCCTTTTGACTGCATTTCGGCAACATCGCAACCGATGTCGTGCATATACTGGATCCTTGCATCTTCAAAATATCTGATATAATTTGAGTGATGAACAATGTTCATACAGTCTGTTTCATAGTATGAAACCTTTGATTTGTATAATTTCTCGGTCATATTTTCTCCATTATACGGAAAATCCGTAATTATTTTTTAAGCAGCAAGCCGTTTTTAAGGTCCTCTGCTGCCTGTTTTTTTATTACAAAATGCTGTTTCTTGCCTGTAGCGGTTTGCGGAAGATCGTTGACAAAACGGTAGTATCTCGGAGCCTGATATTTTGAAATATTCGGTGAGCTGTCGCAGAAATTGATAAGCTCGGCAACCGTAAGACTTTCGTCGGCCTTGATTACATATGCCGCAACGCACTCGCCTCTTGTTGAATCGGGAACACCTGTTACGATACATTCCTGAACCTTCGGGTGTGAGTTGAGAATTTCCTCAATTCTTGCAGGATAAATATTTTCGCCCTTGCTGATAATCATATCATCTTTTCTGCCTGCAACTGTAACAAACTGCTCGCTGTTCCAAGTGCCGATGTCGCCTGTGTACATCCAACCCTTGTAGAACTTGTCTTTTGTAGCCTTTTCGTTATTTACATAGCAGTAGGTAGTTTTGTTCGGACATTTGATGATGATTTCTCCCTCTGTTTTGTTATCGCAGGGGACTGTGTCATCGGGCTCTGCTTTTCTGTCGTCATAAACATTTACAAGTCTTACCTCATCATCTGTGCATGATCTGCCTGCTGAACCTGCCATTTCAGGAAGGTCATACGGACGAAGAAATGTATTCCAGAAAGATTCCGTTGTGCCGTAGCCGTTGAAAATGTTGGGGGAGAGAAGCTCCTGATAGCGGATGCAAGCGGCTTTTTCAAGCGGACTGCCCATTGTAACAATGCCCTTGAGCGAAGAAAGGTCTTTCGGATGCTTTTCCTGTCGGGCTGCAAGCATTTCAAGAGTTGACGGGACACCTGTGATAAATGTAATTCCGTATCTTTCGATAAAGTCCATACAGCTCCTCGGGTTGAATGTTCTCATAATCACAAGACACGCACCTGCATAGAGAGTAGGTGTGGGACCGCCGGAATGAATACCGCCACGGTGAAACCACGGCGTCATATTCATCGTAATGTCAACGGGTGAGAGCGGAAAGTGCATAATTACATCGTGAGCCGAAAGAACTTCGTTGATTGCGTTAAGCGGAACACCCTTTGGAGTGCCTGTTGTACCCGAGGTCTGAAGTCTTAAAACCTCGTCATAAATATGCGGCGCATAGTCAACAGGCGGATTTTCGTCACTGCTGTCCTTGATGTAATCGTCAAAGAAAATGTGTCCTTCGGGAAGAGTTACTTCCTTTTTGGAATTATTAACGCAGAGAATCAATTTTGGCTTATGCTCGCAGATTTCAAGAGCCTGTACGGCTGTTTGCATAATGTCTGCATCATAAACATAAACAACAGGCTTGTTGTGTCCCATAATTTCTGCGGTTTCGCCCGGTGATAGGTTAAAGTTAGCGGGATTTGAGATTGCACCGAGTTTCTGCGGCGCAATGTAGCCGAACAAAAACTGCGGTGAGTTGTAAAGCTGCATAAACACGATGTCGTTTTTCTTGACGCCGTCTTTTTTCATAGCGTTTGCAAATCTGTTTGCATCGGCATTAAGCTCTTTGTAGCTCCATATTCTGCCGCTTTGAGAGTCAATTGCCGCGGGTTTATCCGAAAAGCGTCTTACATTTCTCATAAAGCCGTTAAGCCATGTAAATTCACTTTCAAATGTTTCTCTGAACATCTGTGAATCATATGTTAAATTCATAATATCCCCCTGTCCTATTATGTATGGGTGTACATTATTTTATACACACATATGTGTGTTGCTTGTATGTTGTTTTGTCGGCAGATTATTTGCCGTATTTGCCTACGATAATACTTGAGTTCTGACCGCCGAATCCGAATGCGTTTGACATGGCAAAGTTGATTTCGGCTTTCTTTGCGGTATTTGCAACAAAGTCAATGCCGGCACATTCGGGATCAACCTCGTTGAGATTGATTGTAGGCGGAACTGTGCCTGTTTCAATAGCCTTGACACAGGTAATTGTTTCTGTAATACCGCCTGCGCCCATCATATGACCTGTTGCGCCCTTTGTTGAGCTTACATAGGGGAGAGTGCTGCCGAAAACCTTCTTGATTGAAGATGTTTCAACTGTGTCACCCTTGTTTGTTGCAGTACCGTGAGCATTGATGTAGCCGATGTCGGAAGGATTGATTCCTGCTTCTGCAATTGCCTGTTTCATACAAGCGATTGCACCTCGTCCTTCGGGATGCGGAGCAGTTACATGGTAAGCGTCATCTGTGTTGCCGCAACCTCTGATTTCGGCATAAATCTTCGCACCTCTTGCAAGAGCGTGTTCCTCTGTTTCAAGAACGAGCGCACCGCCGCCTTCACCTATTACAAAACCGTCACGGGTAACATCAAACGGACGGCTTGCAGTGCTTGGCGAATCGTTTCTTCTTGAAAGAGCTTTTGCGTTGGCAAGCGAATAAATTACAAGAGGACAGAGAACGGACTCTGCTCCTACTGCGAGCATAATATCAGCCTTGCCGCTCTGCATACACATACAAGCTGTGTTGATTGCGTCACCGCCTGACGAACAAGCTGTGCTTACCGTAAAGCTCGGTCCCTGAATATTGTAGTCGATTGCGATATTTGCGGCGGCAATGTTTCCGAGAATTTTGGGAATAAAACGAGGACCTACCTTTTTGTGTGATGCGCCTGTGAGTGCTTCCTGAGTATATGCGATTGTTGCAATACCTGCCATTGCAGTACCCATAACAATACCCGTTCTTTCGGGTTCAATCTTGATTCCGCTCTGTTTCATGGCTTCCTCAGCCGCAATATAAGCGTATTGCATAAATGGATCTGTTTTTCTGATTAAATCCTTTGGAAGATAGTCTGACGGATTAAAGTCCTTTACTTCGCCGGCAATTTGAACAGCGAGTTCAGACGGATCAAAAGTCTTAATTGTGTCAATGCCCGATGCACCTGCCGTGATATTATTCCAGTAGTTTTCAACACCGATGCCGACAGGTGTTACCGCACCCATACCGGTTACAACTATTTTCTTCATTCGTTAAGCTCCTTGTTTTAAAATAAGTTATTTACATTTTGCATATTATTATGCTATACTTGAATTGTACCAAATATGGAAAAATTATTCAATACCGTTGATTATGCAAAAATGACGATTTGGCAGTCTTAAATTTACAGTTTTGCATAATATTGAAAAAACCGACAAAATACTGCGGAAAATTGTCAAAACGGAGGTTATTATGGATATAAATCAGCTCAATTGCTTTATAACTGTGGCTCAGACGCTCAACTTTTCAGAGGCGGCAAGGCGGAACTATGTTTCTCAGTCAACCGTCAGCAGATATGTAAGCGACCTTGAAAAGGAGTTTGGGGTTCAGCTTTTTACACGCTCTCACCGTGATGTTATCATAACAAGCGAGGGCAAGGCGCTTTTGCCCTATGCGATTGAAATTGTTGAAACTTTAAAGAAAGCAAAAACCGTTATCAAGCAGATGCATGAAGGAGGTCAGGGTAAAATTACGCTCGGCTGTGATGTTACCTCGCTTTCGTTCCCGACAAAATGTATTGCCGACTTTGCGGAAAAATATCCGGGAATCACAATTGATGTGCGACAGCTTGACGAGGCTGATCGCACGCTTGCAATCACAGGCGGTGAATACGACTTCTGCTTTATGCCGAGAGATATGGTTCCCGAAAGCTCAGGTATTGAATCAATCATTACACATAATGAAACTTTGTCCGTTGTAACAGCGAAAAATTCAAAATTCAGCGGAAGAAAAAGCGTTAAGCTTTCCGAATTGGCTGACGAAAGTATTCTGGTACTTTCGGAATCTGTTGCTCCGATTGTGTATATGGAAATTATGGACTTGTTCCGTACATTTCACATAACCCCGAAAATTGAAAATTCATTTGACGATCTTGTTTCCATATATGTGTCATCGTCATCGGGAATCGGCGTGTCTGTCATACCAACCTCGGTCGCCGCATATACTTCTGACGAATACACCGATTCATACCTTATTGATGATGCGGACACAAGCATAGCCTATGTTATGGCATGGGAAAAGAATATTTCAAATCCTGCCGCAAAGCTTTTTATGGAGGCTGTTAAGAAATATGCCAAGGGAGATGACAACATTTACGGGCTGTAACTGAGCATATTTCTCAATATAAATTCCAATAAAGAACTATAGTGAAAATTTCACAAAATAAATACACATTATTTTCAAAAAAGGTATTTACTTTATAAATCTTCGGTGTTATAATTACGGTAGTCAAGGAGAAGTTGACAAAATATCCTTTAAGGAGGTAATTATAATGTACAGATTTACTTTACCGAGAGACCTCTATCATGGTGAGGATGCTCTCTCAAGTCTTAAAAATTTATCCGGCAAAAAGGCTGTTGTAGTTGTCGGCGGCGGTTCAATGAAGCGTTTCGGTTTTCTTGACAAGGCTGTTGACTATCTTAAAGAAGCAGGTATGGAGGTTAAGCTTATTGAGGGCGTAGAGCCTGACCCATCTGTTGAAACAGTTATGAAGGGCGCCGCTGTTATGCGTGAATTTGAACCCGACTGGATTGTTGCAATGGGCGGCGGTTCTCCGATTGATGCCGCAAAGGCTATGTGGGTATTCTATGAGTATCCCAACACAACTTTTGAGGAAATCATCACTCCGTTCAGTTTCCCGACACTTCGTACAAAGGCTAAATTCTGCGCTATCCCGTCAACATCGGGTACTGCAACAGAAGTTACGGCTTTCTCAGTTATCACAGACTATGCAAAGGGTATCAAATATCCGCTTGCTGACTTTAATATCACACCTGATGTTGCTATCGTTGATCCTGCACTTGCCGAAACAATGCCGGCTAAACTTACTGCTCACACAGGTATGGACGCTATGACTCACGCAATTGAGGCTTATGTTTCAACTCTCAACTGTGAGTACACAGATCCGCTTGCACTCCATGCAATTGAGATGATTCACGACAACCTCAAGAAGTCTTATGAGGGCGACATGGCTTGCCGTGACAAGATGCACGATGCACAGTGCCTTGCAGGTATGGCATTCTCAAATGCTCTGCTCGGTATCGTTCACTCAATGGCTCACAAGACAGGTGCGGCTTTCACAGGCGGTCACATTATTCACGGCTGTGCAAACGCTATGTATCTTCCTAAGGTTATCAAGTATAACTCAAAAGATCCTGTTGCAGCTGAGCGTTATGCTAAGATTGCTAAGTTCATCAACCTCAAGGGCGAAACAACAGAAGAACTTGTTGACGCACTCATCGCTGAACTCCGTTCAATGAACGATCAGCTCAACATTCCGCAGGGCATTAAGAACTACGGTCCGGGCGGCGTTAAGGCTGACGAGAGCATTATCGACGAAAAAGAATTCCTCGAAAAGCTCCCAGAAGTTGCCAAGAACGCAATTGCCGATGCTTGCACAGGTTCTAACCCACGCCAGCCAAATCAGGAAGAAATGGAAAAACTTCTCAAGGCTTGCTACTACGATACAGAAATCGACTTCTGATTCGTTTGACAAATCTATTTGTACTTACTGCAGCTCCCTGTTTTCAGGGAGCTGTTTTCTACTTCAAAATGACTGACAAATGAAAGAATTTTAATTAAATTTGCTTTAAACTATTGTAAAATTAATTCTTTTATCATATAATATAAGCAGTGAAAGGAGTTGATTGATATGACAACAGTAAGTCTTCGTTTTGATGACAATACTAAAAAAGAACTTGACGAAATGTGTGCTGAAATGGGTATGAATCTGACCACCTTTTTTATGATTTACGCAAAAAAAGCACTCCGTGAAAGAAGTATTCCGTTTGCAGTCGATGCACCGATTGATCCGTTCTATTCGCAATCAAATATGACTCAGATTGAAAAGGCAAAATCTCAGGTTGAAAGTGGTCATATTGTAACGAAATCACTTGAAGAATTGGAGAAAATGAGCGGTGAGTAATATTTCATTTGCAGATGATGCGTGGTCAGAGTATTTATATTGGCAAACGCAAGATAAGAAAACTCTTAAAAAAATTAATGCGTTGCTTAAAGAAATTCAGCGTAATCCATTTGACGGAGCAGGTAAACCCGAACCGCTAAAAAACGATAAAAGTGGATTGTGGAGTCGCCGCATAAATGATAAAGACCGACTTGTTTATAGTGTAAATAATGACTTTATTATTGTTTACCAGTGCAAAGGTCATTATGATGATTGACAATAAAAGCATCTGTCAGAGGACAGGTGCTTTTTGCCTTTTATAAGAGTAAAAAATCCGCATAAAAATGCTCTTAAAAGGCATAAAAATCATATGGACAATATTGCTTTGTTGTGCTAAAATTGACTTGAAATTGATGAATTTGGTGACATAAAATGAAAATTGCAGTAATAAACGGTCAGAACCATAAAGGCTCAACCTATCATATTGGCAAGCAGGTTGCCGATAAATTAGGCGGCGAGGTTACGGAGTTTTTTCTTCCGAGAGATTTCGGCGATTTTTGCGTAGGTTGTACGCAGTGTTTTCTAAAATCCGAAACACTTTGTCCGCATTATGAGCGACTGAAAAAGATTACCGAGGCTATGGACGAGGCTGATGTACTCATCTTCACAACGCCCGTGTATGTTTATCATTGCACAGGCTCAATGAAAGCATTTCTTGATCATTACGGTTATCGTTGGATGGTTCACCGTCCCGAACAGAAAATGTTCACAAAGCAGGCAGTTGTAATTTCGACAGCCGCAGGTTCGGGTACAAAATCTGCCAACAAGGATATCGCCGACAGTATGTTCTTTTGGGGCATTCCAAAAACTTATCGTTACGGTGTCAATGTTCGTGCAACAAATTATTCAGGCGTCACTGATGAACTCAAAAAGAAAATTGACAAAAAGACTACCTCAATTGCCAATAAGGTAAAGAAAAATAACGGCAAAGTTAAGGCAGGGTTAAAAACAAAAGGCTTTTTCTTTATTATGAGAATGATTCAGAAAAGCGGCTGGAATGAAGCCGATAAAAATTACTGGGCAGAACGGGGTTGGAACGGTAAAAGCAGACCGTGGAAAAATACATAAGGAGATGTTTTAAATGGCAAAAAATACTGAAACCAGCTTGAGAAACAAGGTTATTTATTCGGTTTATGTCCGTAATCACACAAATGACGGCACATTTAATGCCGTTGCAGAGGATCTTGACCGAATAAAGTCACTCGGTACTGACATCATTTGGTTTATGCCGATTCATCCGATTGGCGTCAAGAATAAAAAAGGCTCTCTCGGCTGTCCTTATGCAAACAAGGACTATCGCACAACAAATCCGGAATACGGCACAATGGACGATTTCAAGAGCCTTGTTGAAAAAATTCACGCAAAGGGCATGAAGTGCATCATTGATGTTGTCTATAACCACACTTCGCCCGACTCAAATCTTTCAGTTGAACATCCCGAATTTTTCTACAGAAAGTCGGACGGCAATTTTGGCAACAAAGTTGGTGATTGGAGCGACATAATCGATCTTGATTATTCTAACAAAGAATTATGGCAGTATCAGATTGATTCACTCGTTATGTGGGCGAAAATTGTTGACGGCTTCCGTTGCGATGTTGCATCGTTCGTTCCCGTCGAATTTTGGAAACAGGCGAGAGAGGCTGTTGCAAAGGTAAATCCCGACTGCATTTGGCTTGCCGAAAGCGTACACAGCTCTTTCAATGTGTTCTCTCGCAAGAGCGGAATTTATACCGCAAGCGACTATGAGCTTTTTGACGCTTTTGATATGGAATATGACTACGATATCCGTGAGGTTTTCGACAAATATTTGAAGGGCAAAACTACACTTTCAAATTATATGGATATGTTCAATTATCAGGAGGCAATTTATCCGCAGAATTACGATAAAATGCGTTGCCTTGAAAATCACGATCAGCCACGAATCTGCCACTATGTTAAGGAAAAGAGCGACCTTGAAAATTACACCGCTTTTCTGTATTTCTTGAAGGGTTCAACCCTCATCTATGCAGGTCAGGAGTTTGGTTGTGACGAAACTCCAAGCCTTTTTGACAAGGATGTTTTCCCACGCAACACAGGCATTGATTTGAGCAACCTTTTTGCAAAGCTCGATACAATCAAGAAAACCGTTCTTGATGATGACGATTATTTCAAGGCCGATGCAGATGATGAAAACGATATTGCAATTCTTGAGCGTGACAACAACAAGAGCAAAAAAGTCGGCATTTTCAGCCTTAAATCAAAGTCGGCTGATGTAAAAGTTGACCTTCCCGACGGTGACTATAAGAACGAAATCAGCGGTGAAACAGTTACAGTTTCAAACGGAAAGGTTCATTGCAACGGCAAAGCAATAATTATCCGCAAGTAAAATAAAATTCCATATAATAATAAAACCTCCCTGCAAAGCATTTCAGCTTACGGGGAGGTTGTTCTTTATATAAAAATCCGTGTTGCATGGTTACAACACGGATTTCTTGGTTTTATTTAATTGAACCGTTGCCACCCATAAGAGCGGTCATTTCTTCAATGCGTTCCAAAGGAAACGGTGGTTCGCAAAGCAGTTTTTTATATACTTACTTAGCTTTCTTTTTATTATTGCCGAAAATTTTAGTCGGAATAATGCTTCCGAGGAATGCGGCGAGCAAAATCCACGGAATAACTCTTGCGTCAAAGCAGAGCAAAAGGAGCATTGTTACGGCAAGCGGTTTTTTCATTGTGACACCGAGAAGTCCTGCCGTTACGACTGCCGCACAGAATGCCGTGTCAAGTCCGCCGAGCATTGCAACACCGTAGCCAATGCTCACTCCGCAGAAGATGACGGGGAAGAAGTGACCGCCTTTCCAACCCGACTTTATGCAGATGTTTGTGAGAACAAGTTTAAGCACACCGCTGATAATAAGAATACACGGTGCAAATTCGGCAAAGCTTTCCTTGACAACGGTAATGCTTTCTTCGCCCGAAAACATTGTGAGGGGGAGGTATGTACCCATAACACCGAGGATAATTCCGCCGAGAGTTGTGCTGATAATAATGCCGAGTTTGCCCTGAATGAGTGCGAAAAATTTTCCGAAAATCTTTGAAGATATGATAAACAGAAAACCGCATACAGCGCCCAAAAGTGCGAGGGGAATTCCCCACAAACGCTCAAAATTTGTAATGTTATAACCCCCGAGTCGTGGAAGTCCCATACTTCCGCCGAAAATCGAGTTAAGCAAAAACAGAGTTCCCGCCGCAAAAAGTACGGCAATGATGTTTGAAATAAGCTTTGTTGAACGGATATCGGTAGGCTTTTCTTCGCTGTCAAGCCTTTCTTCATTGACCGATGCAAGACCGAAAAGCGGTGCGTAGAATACCGCACTCAGGGTTGCGCTTATGCCGATTTGCATTAGTTCGGGAATTTTACTTTTAGCGTCTTTCATATGGCTTCCTGCCCAGTAGCAAAGTCCGACGATAACGCCTGTCAAGCCTGCCTCGGGGCCGAGACTTCCGCCGAAAACAAGGGGCAAAAGTGCCGAGATGCAGAGCAAAAGCACCTTGTTGTACGGGTAAAATTTATCTTTTTTTACCTTTTTCATAACCTCGTCAAGTTCATCGGGAACGGCATTTGTCAGCTTTTGCCATATTCCGAGAATAATTCCGCCTGCCGTACAGACGATAATCGGATAAAATTTGAAATCAAAATTTGACGGAATTGTATCCCACACAAGACCGATTCCCAAACCCATAAGTTTTAGAAACAGCCATACTATCAGCGAAGTAACCGCACCGCTGAATCCGCAAAAAATGTAGTATAAAAAATTGTTGGCAACAGTCCGTTTAGTCATTGTCGCACCTCCGTGTGTTTATAATTGGATTATAACATAAAACACAGCAAAAAAACAATTATTCCGCACAAAAAGTACGAAATAATTGCTTTTTATTATTTTTTTAATTTTAGAGCCTCTTCTAAACAAAAACAGCTGACACCAATGCCGATGTCAGCCATAAAAACCTATTTGATTTTAAATTTCAAAAGCGGCGCTTACCTTTTTGAATTCTCTTTTTCTGATGATGAAGTAGGCAATCAAAACGGATGTGCCTGTGATAAGCCATGAAACGGGGTAAACCATAAGGAGCATATCGTAGGTGTGGAATGCCTTGAATACCGTGAAGAGCCAGATGATTCTGAACACAACAGAACCGAAGATTGTGAGGATTGCAGGGAGGAGTGAATGTCCGATTCCTCTGAGCGCACCGCCGCTGATTTCGTATGAACCTGTCATAAGCTCAAGGAGCATAACAATCGCCATTCTGATGATTGCGTACTTGATAACGGTGGGGTCGGTTGTGAAGAAGGTGATGAAAAATCCGCTTCCGAGCATGAATATAACGCTCACACAGCCTGTGAAAATACAGCTGAAAAGCATACAAAGTCTAAACACCTTTTTGCATCTGTCAAACTGAAGTGCGCCGTAGTTCTGACTTGTGAATGTAACGGCTGCCTGGCTGAACGCACTTACTATATAGTATGTAATGTACTCAAAGTTGAGTTCAGCCGATGAGCCTGCAACCGCCTGTGAACCGAAGCCGTTTATGGCTGTCTGAATGAATACATTTGAAATTGAGAAAACCATACCCTGAATACCTGCAGGAGCACCGATTTTCAAAATCATAATGAGATGTTCTTTCTTGAATGAAAGTTTTTTTGGATTGACTCTGATTGACTCGTCTTCGTTTCTGATGAGGAACATCATAACAAGTCCGGCGCTTATGCCGTCGGCAATTACTGTTGCAATGGCGACTCCTGCAACGCTCATATCGCAGACGATTACAAAGAAGAGGTTCAAAAGAACATTTACAATACCTGAAATTACAAGACAGTAGAGCGGACGGCTTGTGTCGCCTACACTTCTCAAAATTGCCGAACCAAAGTTGTAGAGCATTACAAACGGCATGCCCATAAAGTAAATTCTCAGGTATGTTGCCGCAAGGTCAATTACATCATCCGGTGTGTTCATCAGCCTTAACAGCGGTGCTGCAATAACCTGACCGAGTATCAGAAGAAGAAATCCGCATATAAGTGAAAGTGTTATTACCGTGTGAACAGCTTCCGAAACCTTTTTACGGTCATTTTGACCTATATATCGTGCAATCAAAACATTTGCGCCGACCGAAAGTCCCGTGAATAACAGCACAAGCATATTGATGAGCGGAGCGTTGCTTCCGACTGCGGCAAGTGCCTGACTGCTTGAAAATCTGCCGACCACCGCAACATCGGTTGAGTTGAAAAGCTGTTGAAGAATACTGGATCCTGCAAGCGGAAGTGTGAAAAGAAGAATTTTTTTTCCGAGCGGACCTTCCAGCATATTTATCTGGTGTGAGCGCCGTCGCTTTTCTTTTACGGTATTCTGACCTTTGTTTCTTTTAAACAGACTTGCAAACGCAAGTGAGGGCATTTTTTTGACTTTCCCCATTAATTTCTAACCTCTTCAATCACATAATCTTTGTAAACAATACCATTCTTTTCCATTTTCCACAATTATTGTAATCCTGTTGCCTGAAATAAACAAGCAAAATACCTTATAAACATAAAGTTTACTTTGCTCACAATTTTAGTTACAATAACTACCTCGTCAAAATTCTTCTTTTTATGCCTTTATAATATGGTAAAAACTGCTTTTCTGCATATTTTTATACTGTTTTTTCTCAATAAGCAAGGCTTTGAATTTGTATGCAATTTGTGCCTCTTCAATAAAAGTAAAATTGCTCTCTTGTAAGCATTGACGAAAAATTTTTTAACCTACAAATAAATGATTTTAAAATTGTTGTATATGCCGATTAAATTATGATACAAGCTTAATATAATATATTTTTAAAGGGATAAGCGAAAAGGGGTGAATATTATGAAGAAAAAGATTGCTGTAATTGTGGTTGCAGTTGTTTTATGCGTTGCCGCCGCAGTATTTGCCGTGCCGAAAATCAGTTTCTATGCGTGTGAGCCTACCGTGTATTTTGATGTTGAGTACTGCGACAAGGTTGACGCTAAGATGTCTGCCGAAGATGCCGAAACCGTGAAGAAAATGTTTGAGGGCAAATCCGCATATTTTGATTCACCGTCTTGCGGTTTTTCCGAAAAGGCATCAATAAGAATAGGCTGTAATACATATATGCCTGCGTGTGACGGTGATGAAACTGTTAAGCACGGATTTATGTATTTTAGCCTTTCAAAAAGCGAAAATAACGAACTTCGCAAGATTATGAAAAAGTACGGAGCAGATACGAGAAAAGCTATCTAAAACCGTTGACAGACGCATTTCCGTGTGTTAAACTTTTCTCGAAAAATATACGGAGGTGTTTTTATGAAAAACTACAACTGGGCAACACTCGGTTGCGGAGTTATCGCAAATGAGCTTGCAGCTGCACTCAAAAGCAGAGGACAGAAACTTTATTCCGTTGCAAACCGTACCCATGAAAAGGCGGTTGCGTTTGCCGAAAAGTACGGCATTGAAAAGGTTTACAACGATATTGACGATCTGTTTAAAGACGAAAATGTTGACATAATTTACATTTCCACACCGCACAACACGCATATAAAATATCTTCGCAAGGCTCTTGCGGCAGGAAAGCATGTTTTGTGCGAAAAGTCGATAACGCTTAATTCAGATGAACTTGACGAGGCAATCTCTCTTGCAGAGAAAAACCATGTTGTGCTTGCAGAGGCAATGACAATTTTCCATATGCCGATTTACAAGGCACTTCTTGAAAAGGTAAATTCATGTGACCTTGGCGAGCTTAGGCTTATTCAGATGAATTTCGGCAGTTACAAAGAGTACAATATGAACAACCGATTTTTCAACCGCAATCTTGCAGGCGGTGCAATGCTTGACATCGGCGTGTATGCACTTTCGTTTGTTCGTATGTTTATGAGCTCATGCCCAAACGATGTGTTGTCGCAGGTTAAATATGCCGAAACAGGCGTTGACGAACAAGCGAGTATTCTTTTAAAGAATAAAGAGGAGGAAATGGCAACTGTCATTCTTTCGCTTCACGCAAAACAGCCAAAGCGTGGCACAATCTCGTTTGACAAGGGTTATGTTGAAATCTTTGAATATCCCAGAGGCATGGAGGCAAAGATTACATACACGGCTGACGGCCATTGTGAAACAATCTCGGCAGGTCAGACAAAGGACGCTTTGCTTTATGAGGTTGAAGATATGGAAAAGGCGATAGAAGGTGACACGGCTCTTATGCACCTTGACTACACAAAGGATGTTATGAAAATTATGACCGACATCCGCAAAAGCTGGGGAATGAAATATCCCGAAGAAGAGTAAGTTTTTTGAATTTAATTTGATACTAAACACAAAACTCCACCGTGAAATGCGGTGGAGTTTCCTTTATATATTTGATTAAATCAAAATTAGTAGTTTTCTGCGTGGATTTCAAAATAGCTCTGTGGGTGGTTGCAGACTGGGCAAACCTCGGGAGCCTCTTTGCCTACAACAATGTGACCGCAGTTACGGCATTCCCAAACCTTGATTTCGCTCCTTTTGAAAACTTCTGCAGTTTCAACATTGCGGAGTAATGCACGGTATCTTTCTTCGTGGTGCTTTTCAATTGCGGCAACAAGGCGGAACTTGTGTGCAAGCTCTGTAAAGCCTTCTTCCTCGGCAGTTTTAGCGAAATCTTCGTACATATCTGTCCACTCGTAGTTTTCGCCCTCGGCAGCGGCAAGAAGATTTTCTGCTGTGTCGCCGATTCCGTTAAGCTCCTTGAACCACATTTTTGCGTGTTCTTTCTCGTTGTCTGCCGTTTTTAAGAAAAGGTCTGCAATCTGCTCAAAGCCCTGCTTTTTGGCAACAGATGCAAAATATGTGTATTTGTTACGAGCCTGTGATTCGCCTGCAAAAGCAGCCTCAAGATTCTTTTCTGTCTGTGTTCCCGAATACTTTTTTGTTTTAGCCATAATATTTCCTCCGTTAAATTAATTTTTGAAATTTAAAATACTCAATACGCCTTTGTGTATTTACTTTTTGAACAAAATAATAATCATTATTGATTTAATACTACTATACCTTTTTTATATAGATTTGTCAATAGATTTACGCAAAAAAATATTTCTTTTTTAGGATAGGCATATTTCATTTGAAAATACCTATCCGTTATTTTATGCCTGTTTTTTCGATTTTATTACTATTTTTGCGAAAAATATTGCTTGTGTATTGTTGCAATTTGCTAAAGTGTTGGATGTGTGAAAATTTTACCTTGACTTTTCGCCCTGTACAGTATAAAATAGTTCTCAAAGAAACACATAGTAAATTGATAGGAATTGTAGGGTAACAAAATAACCTCAAAAATCCAAAAGGTGACGCTTATGAAAAACATTTACAATCTGAAGAAAATACGAATGTGTACCTCATTTGGAGGCAAGACGTACTGTTGTATGTAATTGCCTGTCAGAATCTAAAATCAAATTAATTTAAAGTGAGGTAATCAAAATGAAAAATTTAAGAACAAAAGTATTATCGGCAGTATTGGCGGTTTCAGTATTGGGTGCGTCAGCGGTTGCCCTTACAGGATGCGGTAATAAAGATACAACAAACGATTCAAAAGTAACATTAACAAATGTTTCGTATGACCCTACACGAGAGCTTTATGAATCATATAACAAAATCTTTGCAAAGCATTGGAAAGAAGAAACAGGACAGGATGTTGAAGTTACCCAGTCACACGGCGGTTCGGGCAAACAGGCTCTTGAGGTTGCAAACGGTCTTGAGGCGGATGTTGTAACACTCGCACTTGAATACGATGTAAACGCAATTCGTGACGCAGGCCTGATTGAGGACGGTTGGGTAAATGAGTTTGACAATGACTCTTCACCATACACTTCAACAATTGTATTCCTTGTTCGCAAAGGTAATCCGAAAAACATCAAGGATTGGGATGATGTTGCAAAAGACGGTGTGGGCGTTATCACTCCAAATCCGAAAACTTCGGGAGGTGCAAGATGGAACTACCTTGCCGCTTGGGCATATGCAGACAAGAAATATAACGGTGATGAGGCAAAAATTGAAGATTTCATTAAAAAGCTTTATCAAAATGTGCTTGTGCTTGATTCAGGCGCAAGAGGTGCAACAACTTCATTTGTAGAAAACGGACAGGGCGATGTTCTTCTTGCTTGGGAGAATGAGGCGTACCTTTCAATCAAGGACAATCCCGATGAGTACGAAATCGTAACTCCGAGCGTCAGCATTCTTGCACAGCCGTCTGTTGCTGTTGTTGATGAAGTGGTTGACCAAAGAGGCACTCGAAAGGTTGCAACAGAGTATTTAAGTTATCTTTACAGCGATGAGGCTCAGCGTATTGCAGGCGATAACTATTACCGCCCTTATAATAAGGAAATTTTGAAGGAATACTCAGATGTGTTTGACCTCAACATTAATCTTGTAACAATCAACGATTTCGGTGGTTGGGACGAGGCTCAGAAAAAGCACTTTGCAGACGGCGGTATCTTCGATAAGATTTATGAGAAAAAATAAAACCGATTAAAAAATGACATCAGGCAGTTTATAGGCAATTCTGTCTGATGTCGGATGATATTTTACAGGGGAAACAGGTGTGATGATGGTTCAGGCAAAAAAGTCAAAAAAAGCAAAAAGAGTAATCCCGGGCTTCGGTCTTTCTTTGGGTGTAACAATTACATTATTAAGCCTTGTTGTGCTGATTCCTCTTGCCGCTCTCGTTATTTATACGGCACAGATGAGTCCCTCTGAATTTTGGGAGGCAATCACCCGTGAAAGAGTGCTTGCAAGCTACAAGGTTAGTTTTATAACCGCATTTATTGCATCTCTCATCAATGCCGTTATGGGTGTAATTCTTGCGTGGGTGCTTGTTCGTTACAAATTCCCGGGCAAAAGAATTCTTGATGGTATGATTGAACTTCCGTTTGCACTTCCGACAGCGGTTGCAGGCATTGCACTTACTTCTCTGACTGCCGACACAGGTCTTATCGGTGGATTTTTTGCAAAGTTCGGCATAAGCATTGCCTACACAAGAGTTGGTATTACGGTTGCACTTGTGTTTGTTGGAATACCTTTTGTAACAAGAGCAGTTCAGCCTGTTCTTGAAAAGCTTGATCCTGTTTATGAAGAGGCGGCAGGAGTTATGGGCGCCGGCAGATTCAGAATTTTCAGAAAAATTATTCTTCCCGAAATTCTTCCCTCGGTTCTCACAGGCTTTGGTCTTGCATTCGGAAGATGTCTTGGTGAGTACGGTTCGGTTGTTTTTATTGCAGGCAACAAGCCGTTTGAAACAGAAATCACTCCGCTTATCATTATGTCGGAGCTGCAGGAATATGACTACAAAAGTGCAACGGCAATCGCACTTGTAATGCTTGCCGCATCGTTTTTGATTTTGTTTCTTGTAAATATGGTTCAGCACAGAAATGCAAAAATTCTGAAAGGAGGAAGATAAAATGTACGAAGAAACAAAGCGTTCAAAGATTGTAAAGTACATACTCATAGGCATTGCGCTTTTATTTGTATTCGTAATGCTCGTTCTTCCTCTTGTTACGGTAATCTGCGAGGCTTTCAAAAGCGGTGCAGAGGTGTTCTGGCAGGCTGTCAGCGATGATTACACGGTAAAGGCAATTGTGCTTACTGTTGAGGCAACCGTGTTTGCGGTACTGTTCAATACGGTATTCGGAATTTTTGCCGCCTGGTCAATTACAAAGTTCAGATTCAAGGGCAAAAAACTTCTTACAACACTCATCGACCTCCCCGTAACGGTTTCGCCCATAATCGCAGGTCTTATATTTGTACTCACATTCGGCAGACAAAGCCCGATATATCCGCTTTTAAGCGAACTTGGAATCAAGGTTATCTTTGCCGTTCCGGGAATTATCCTTGCAACCGTGTTTGTAACATTCCCGTTCATCTCAAGGGAGCTTATTCCCGTGCTTGAATCCGAGGGTACGGATGAGGAAGAAGCCGCCGCACTTATGGGTGCAAAAGGCACGACTATTTTCAGAAAAATAACATTTCCGCACATAAAATGGGCATTCCTTTACGGAGTTGTACTCTGTGCCGCAAGAGCAATGGGTGAATTCGGTGCAGTTTCGGTAATTTCGGGACATTTAAGAGGAAAAACAAACACACTTCCTCTCCATGTTGAAATTTTGTTCAACGAGTTCAAGTATGTTCCTGCATTTGCGGTTTCATCAATACTTGTGCTTATGGCGATTGCGATTTTGATTATCAGAAGTGTGGTTGAATACAAAGGAAAGAAGGATGCGTAATGTATGTTGAGCTTAAAAATATAAATAAAACTTTCGGTGACTACAAGGCATCCGACAATGTAAACTTTGGTATTGAAAAGGGCAGGCTTATCGGACTTCTCGGTCCTTCGGGCAGCGGCAAAACAACAATTCTTCGTATGATTGCAGGACTTGAAAATCCCGACAGCGGTGAAATTGTAATTGACGGAAAGGTTGTCAACGATATTCCTGCAAGCAAAAGAGGCATAGGCTTTGTGTTCCAAAACTACGCTCTTTTCAGATATATGACAGTTTTTGATAACATTGCTTTCGGTCTGAAAATTCAGAAAAAGAGCAAGAAATTTATCAAGGAAAGAGTAAACGAGCTTGTAAAGCTTATCGGCCTTGAAGGACTTGAAAAGCGTTATCCAAGCCAGCTTTCGGGCGGTCAAAAACAGCGTGTTGCCTTTGCAAGAGCGCTTGCGCCAAACCCGAATCTTCTTCTGCTTGACGAACCATTTGCCGCAATTGACGCAAAGGTTAGGCAGGAGCTTCGCTCATGGCTTAAGGATATGATTGAAAGACTCGGCGTTACAAGTATATTTGTAACCCACGATCAGAGCGAGGCTATTGAGGTTGCCGATGAAATTATAATTACAAACAAGGGCAGAATTGAGCAGATAGGCTCGCCGATTGACATTTATCAGCATCCCGAAACCGCATTTTCCGCATCATTTTTCGGTCAGACTACTGCGCTTGACGATTATACAAAGTTCAAGACCTTTGATGTTGTCGATAATGTTGACCGTGCAGTTATCCGTCCCGAATTTGTAAAGGTGACAAAGCTCAGCGAAACAACTGCACAAAAAGCGTCTGTATCCGTCGGCGAGGTTATAAAGACTTCGTTCAGAGGCGACAATATCGAAATTGCCGTAAAATGTGACGGAGGCACGGTTTATGCGTACAGAGGACTTGACGAAACTCCGATTACCGTCGGGGAAAAGGTCAATGTATTTCTTTATCGGCTTTTCATTACCAAAGGCGATGAGGTTCAGATTCTCCGTAACAAATCACTTCAGGAAGAATCGGTTATCATCTAATCTGTTTAATCACGATATCAACTGTAAAAAATCCTATAAAAACAAGCAAAGCACCGAGGGTAATTTCTCTCGGTGCTTTGCTTTTCCTTAGCCTAATTTCAGTTTATTTTCAAATTCTGTAATCCATTTAGGTCTGTAACCGTTTGAATAATTGAATTTGTTGTTTTTTATTTCGGCAACTTTAATAAATCCGTTTTCATTATCATAAAAAATTACTTCATCACACAGCGGAACAATTCTTTTTAAAGAATCAAAGCGGTTATCAAATCTTCTGCACACATCATTTTTCGGAATATCATGACCGCCTTTCCGTACCCTGTTTTCAATTCTTGCAAGACTTTCTTCTTTTGAGTTAAGACCTACATAGTACATAATAACATTGTAGCCCTGTTTTCGTGCCTGCTGAATTGTTTTCTCGGTTCTGTGTCCTGAAAGAGTGGTTTCCTGTGTGAAAGAAATATTGTTATCAAGGCAGTATGTGTCAGAATAATCAACATTGTTTGTTACAATTCTTTCACCACTTAAAATTCCGTATAGGCTTGTTTTTCCAACACAGTCAAGTCCTGCGATAACTGTAAATGATTTTTTAATCATTTAATCAAATCCTTGATAACTTCGCCGGCTATGATAAGACCTGCAACTGACGGAACAAATGCGGTACTGCCGGGAACCTGTCTGCGTTGGGTGCATTTTCTTTCAGTTTCGGGAGGGCATATGCAATTTGTTTTACAGCTTATTGCCATATCGTCAACGGGAGTGATAGGCTTTTCCTTTGAATAAACAACCTTCAGCTTTTTGATACCTCTCTTTTTGAGTTCGTGTCTCATAACCCTTGCAAGAGGACAGACCGAGGTTTTGTAAATGTCGGCAACCTCAAATGCTGTAGGATCAAGCTTGTTACCTGCTCCCATTGAACAGATGATAGGCGTCTTGGCTTTGTCGGCTTGCATAACAAGCTCAATTTTGCCTGTTACCGTGTCAATTGCGTCAACTACATAGTCGTATTTTGAAAAGTCGAATTTTTCCGAGGTTTCGGGAGTGTAAAAGGTCTGATGCTTGTTAATGATTATGTCGGGATTGATGTCCTTGAGCCTTTCCTCTGCAACATCAACCTTGTATTTGCCTACTGTTTTTCTTGTTGCAAAAATCTGGCGATTGATGTTTGTAAGGCACACCTTGTCATCGTCAATAAGGTCAAGCTCGCCGACTCCGCTCCTTGCAAGAGCCTCCGCCGTGTATCCGCCTACACCGCCGATTCCGAAAATTGCAACTCTTGTTTTTGAAAGCCTGTCCATAGCTTCTTTGCCAATCAAAAGCTGTGTTCTTGAAAACTGATTAAGCATAAAAACGCTCCTTAATACATATTCAAATCATTTAGTATTCCTATCGGTACAATAAGTATTTACATCGGAATAAAACTCCCGCTGTTTGCTGACGGGAGGTATCTTTGTATAGTTTATATTGTAATCACTGTTTTTGTCAAGCAAAACCCGAAATTTATTGACATAGAACGGTGAATGTAGTATAATCAAAGCATACCAAACAGATAGGTTTAGTGGTAAAATAACTGACTAACTTTAATTGACAATAGCTGTCGGCAGTAATAAAATAACTTTAAAAGTGTATTTTACTGTCGGATTTTATTTGTAACGGAGCGAATTTTTTATGTACTGCCTGAGCGTAAGCCACAAAACTTCAAATGTGGTTGTGAGAAAGAAGCTTGCCTTTCCCGATGAGCAAAAAAAGACATTTCTTGACGAACTTTATTATTCTGAAAATATCAGCGAGTGTTTGATTCTCTGCACCTGCAACAGAACCGAGGTTTATTTTTGCGGTGACGAATCATCTGTGAAAACGGTTGAAACCGTTCTTTCGGATTTTTCGGGAATTGATTTTGACGAACTAAAAAAGTACATCTGTCTTTTCTACGGTGACAGGGCTTTGCTCCATCTTTTCAGGGTGGCAGGCGGAATTGAATCAATGGTTATCGGTGAAGATGAAATACTCGGTCAGCTAAAGCGAGCCTACGCCTTTGCAAAGGATAACGGCACGGTTGCATATGAGCTTAATATGTGTGTTCAGGCGGCTGTTGCCTGTGCAAAAAAAATCAAGACCGAAACCGCCATTTCAAAAACATCGGTTTCAGTTGCAACTCTTGCGTCAAACGAGGCGGCAAAATTCAAAGACGGTGAGCTGAATGTCCTTGTAATCGGTGCAACAGGCAAGGTCGGCTCAACCGTTGTGAAAAATCTTTTGTCACACAAAGGTATAAGCGTTACCGTGACTTCACGAAAACATAAAGCAGAAACTGTTTTTGAAAATACGGGTGCGAATGTGATTGATTATGACGAAAGATACAAAGCGTTTGATTTTGCAGACTGCGTAATCAGTGCCACAAGCGGACCGCATTACACGGTTACATATTATGATTTAAAAAACAATATAAAAACCGAAAAATCAAGGCTGTTTATTGACCTTGCCGTACCGCCCGACATTGACGAAAATATCCCCAAAATAAGCGGTGCAAGGCTCATTAACATTGACTGCATAAAACAGCTTGCAAACGAGAACAATGCTCTCAAACTCGACAGTGTTGAAAGTGCAAAAGAAATAATCTTTGAGGAAATTGAAGTTCTCAAAAAAGACCTTGCCTTTCACGAATTTCTGCCGTGTATGCAGTCTGTGAAAAACGCAATGCCGTCAGATTTTTCGGAAAAATTCATTTATAAGCTGAAGTCCGATGTTTCGGCAGAAGAATTTGCAAGAATTCTTGAAATCTACAGAAAGTGCGGAGAGAATAACTAATGGCATATTTCCCGTTTTATATTGACATTGAAAACAAAAAAATACTTGTAGTCGGCGGCGGTACGGTTGCACTCAGAAAGATTGAAAAGCTGATGCCGTTTTCGCCGGACATAACCGTTGTTGCCCCGAAAATCTGCGAAGAAATCAAGGCTTTGAATGTGAAAATCATTGACCGCAGATTTTGTGACAGTGACCTTGACGGTCCGTTTTGCGTTGTCAGCGCAACCGATGATGAAACGCTCAACGGCAGAATTTTTCAGCTTTGCGATGAGAAAAATATTCTTGTCAACACAGTTGACGATAAGGAAAAATGCGGATTTATTTTTCCTGCAATTGCAAGCAAAAACGGCATAACGGCAGGAATTACAACATCGGGCAAAAGTCCGATTTACGCAAAATATCTTAAAGAGCTTTTTGTGGGAATCCTTGAAAGTATGAACGAAAATACAACCGAGGTTTTGTGGAAATATCGCCCGATAATTAAGGAGAAGGTTGAAAGGGAAGATGACAGAAAGAAGATTTTTGAACGGCTTCTTTCGCTTTGCCTTTCGGGACTTGAACCCGATGAAAAAACTGTTGAAAATTTGATTGAGGAATACGAAAAATGACGATAAAAATCGGAACACGAAAAAGCAGGCTTGCCCTTGCACAAACCGAAATGTTAATAAAAACGCTGAAAAACCGTTTTCCGAATGTTGAAATTGAAACGGTTTACATTTCGACAACAGGCGACAAAACCCTTGACAAACCGCTTGCAGCTTTGGGCGGAAAAGGTGTGTTCATCAAGGAACTTGAAATGTCACTTTTGAGCGGAGGAATAGATGTTGCCGTTCACAGTGCAAAGGACTTGCCGACAAAAATTGCAGACGGACTTGAAATTTCCGCCGTGTTGCCAAGGGGCAGTTATGGCGATGTTTTTGTTACACGCAACAATTTTGAAACAAAGGACGGTTTTGTCATCGGAACAGGCAGTTTAAGGCGAAAGCTTTTTGCGGAGAAAATCTATCCTAATGCAAAATTCAAGGATGTAAGGGGCAATGTTGACACCCGACTTAAAAAGCTGTTGAACGGTGAGTACGATGCTCTTGTGCTTGCAAAGGCAGGACTTGAAAGACTTGACCTTTGCAACGGTGAGGATTACACAGTAACTCCGTTTGATACCGATGAATTTCTCCCTGCACCGTGTCAGGGAATAGTTGCGATTGAAAGCAGAAAAAACAGCGAGGTTTCCAAAATGCTCGCTGAAATCAGCGACAAAAATACAATGCTTTCGTTTGAAACCGAAAGACAGGTTTTGCACAGCCTCAATGCCGATTGTTCAACTCCCGTCGGTGCAATTTCAAAGGTTGAAAACGATAAAATAACGCTTTCTCTGTCTGCCGACTGCAAAAAAACAGTCAGCGGAACAGATGAAATTTCAAACAGAATCAAACTTGCAAAAAGGCTGGTGAGCGAAATTGAGTAACGGAAGAGTGTATATTGTCGGTGCGGGATGCGGCGATTTTGACCTGATAACAATGCGTGGCGCGGAGTATATCAGACATTGCGATGTGCTTGTTTACGACAGCCTTATAGATGTGTCATTGCTCGGTTTTGCACCCGAAACGGCTGAGAAAATCTGCGTTGGAAAGCGTTCGGGCAGACACAGCGAAAAGCAGGAAAATATTAACGAAATCCTTGTTGAAAAGGCGAGAGAGGGCAAAACGGTTGTCCGTCTTAAAGGCGGTGATCCGTTCGTGTTCGGCAGAGGCGGAGAGGAGATTGAAACCCTCAAAAGCGCCGATATTCCGTTTGATATTGTACCCGGAATTTCATCCTCGATTGCCGTTCCCGAACTTGCGGGAATCCCTGTTACACACAGAAATCTGAGCCGAAGTGTTCATATAATTACGGGACATACGGCACAGGACACCCTGCCCGAAAGTATAAAGAAATGTGCCGAAACCGACGGAACGCTTGTCTTTCTTATGGGCTTGAGAAACCTCCCCGACATTGTGGAAAATCTCATTCGTAACGGTAAATCGGAGGATACTCCCGTTGCAGTTGTGTCAAACGGTGCTTGTGCAAAAAATCAGACCGTGAGGGGAACTCTCTCGACAATCTGCGAAAATGTTAAATCAGCAGAGGTTGTACCGCCTGCCGTTATAGTGGTTGGCGAAACCGCAAAATTTGACTTTGCCCCCACAATTACAAGACCTTTGAAAAATGTTTCGGTTACCGTTACAGGTACGAGAAAGCTCTCTGACAAGCTCGGCAAAATGCTCACGCTTTCGGGTGCAAAGGTCAAAAGGCACGATCTTTTAAAGGTGATTGAATATCATGACAACGAAGTTTTTGACAATGCAATAAACGGTATTGACGGCTACGATTATGTGGTGCTTACAAGTATGAACGGTGCAGAAATTTTTATGAGCCGACTGCGTAAGCTGAAAAAGGATATCCGCAGTTTTGCAAATGTCAAGTTTGCGGTGATTGGTTCGGGAACAGCAGCTGTACTTGAAAAGTACGGAATTTTTGCCGACTGTATTCCAAATGTCTACACAACCCGTGAACTTGGAATTTTGCTTGCAAAAACGGTGAAAAGCGGCGAAAAAGTATTGATTCTGCGTGCCGAAAACGGTTCGCCCGAACTCACTCGGATTTTGGCTGATAACAACATTGATTTTGACGATGTCAAAACCTATGACATTCAACTTGAGGAAAAACAGGATAATTCCGTTATTGATACCGACTTCATCACTTTTGCGAGTGCGTCGGGTGTGAACACATTTTTTGACGGCGGAGCAATTATTTCCGACAGAACTTCCGTTGTCTGCATAGGTGAAATTACCGCCGAGGCACTTGAAAGTCACGGCGTAAATTCGTTCAGGATTGCAAAAACGAAGGACACAGACGGAATTTTGGAAACTATAATCAAGGAAGTAACTTTGAAAGAAGGATAAATATATGAGAAGATTCAGAAGATTAAGAGCAGGCGAGCAGATTCGCAGTCTTGTTCGTGAAACAAGAATTGACAAGGGCGATTTGATTTACCCGATTTTCATTGCAGAGGGTGAAAATATTAAAAAGCCTGTTAATTCAATGCCGAATGTCTACCAATATTCGCTTGACAGAGCAGACGAGATTCTTAAAGAAATTGAAAACAGCGGCATTGCAGGACTTCTTATTTTCGGAATTCCAAAGCATAAAGACGAGCTTGCAACATCAGCCTATGACGATAACGGTGTAACTCAGAACGCAATCAGATACATAAAGAAAAATTATCCGTCACTCCTTATTATTGCCGATGTCTGTCTTTGTGAATACACAAGTCACGGTCATTGCGGTGTTGTTTGCGGTCACGAAATTCTCAATGACGAAACACTTCCGCTCCTCTCTAAAATGGCTGTCAGCCTTGCAAAAGCAGGTGCGGATATCATCGCTCCTTCGGATATGATGGACGGCAGAGTGTCTGCAATCAGAAACGCACTTGACGAAAACGGACTTATCAACACTCCGATTATGTCATACAGTGCAAAATTTGCCTCAGGCTACTATTCACCGTTCCGTGATGCCGCAGAATCTGCCCCCGAATTTGGCGACAGAAAAAGCTATCAGATGGATTACGCAAACGGCAAAGAGGCTCTGCGTGAAATTGCAGATGATATTGACGAGGGTGCGGATATGGTTATGGTCAAGCCTGCACTTGCATATCTCGATATCGTAAAAGCCGCAAGCGAACGCTTTGACCTTCCGCTTGTTGCCTATAATGTAAGCGGTGAATATGCAATGGTCAAGGCGGCTGCCGAAAAAGGCTGGATTGACGAAAAGAAAATTGTGTGCGAAAATATGATTGCAATCAAGAGGGCGGGTGCGGATATCATAATCACATACCACGCACTTGATGTTGCAAAATGGATTGACGAATTTTACAAATAGGGAAGTGCTTTTATGAATACAACTCAAAGCGAAAAGCTATACGCACAGGCGCTTGACTTTATGCCCGGCGGTGTGAACAGTCCTGTCCGTGCGTGCCGTTCGGTCGGAAGAACTCCGCTTTTTATCGACCGTGCAGAGGGTTCAAAAATTTATGATGTTGACGGAAACGAGTTCATTGACTATATCTGCTCATGGGGACCGAATATCCTCGGTCACAAACAGCCCGATGTTATCAAGGCTGTGACTTCTGCCTGCCAGAACGGACTTACATTCGGTGCGTGCCACAGCGGAGAAATTGAACTTGCCGAGCTTATCCGCAAAAATATGCCGTCAATTGAAATGCTCCGACTTGTAAATTCAGGCACAGAGGCGGTTATGAGCGCAATCCGTGCCGCAAGAGGCTTTACAAAAAGGGATAAAATCGTAAAATTCGAGGGCTGTTACCACGGCCATTCCGACGGCTTGCTTGTAAAGGGCGGTTCGGGACTTCTGACAAACTCAATTCCGAACAGCGCAGGTGTGCCGAAAGGCTACACAGACACAACTCTCCTTGCAAAGTATAACGATGAAGAATCCGTGCAACAGCTTTTTGATAACTGCGGTGATGAAATTGCCTGTGTAATCGTTGAGCCTTGTGCCGCAAATATGGGTGTCGTTCCGCCCAAAAAAGGATTTTTAAAATTCTTGCGTGAAATCACAGAAAAGCACGGCTCACTTCTTATTTTCGATGAAGTAATCACAGGCTTCAGACTTTCACTCGGCGGTGCTCAAGAGCTTTACGGAGTAAAACCCGACCTTACAACCCTCGGAAAAATTGTCGGCGGCGGAATGCCGCTTGCGGTTTACGGAGGGCGAAAAGAGATTATGGAGTGTGTTGCTCCTCTCGGTTCTGTTTATCAGGCAGGCACACTTTCGGGAAATCCGGTAGCGGTAAGTGCAGGCATTGCAACGCTTAAAATTCTTGAAAAAAATAAAGATTCGATATATCCCGAGCTTGAACGCAAGTCTGCAAAGATTGAAAATGCAATGAAGAACGCAGGACTTAATGTGAACCGTGTTGGTTCGATTATGACGGCATTTTTTACCGACAAAAAGGTTGTTGACTATGACACGGCAACCACAGCCGACTCAAAGAGATATGCCGAGTATTACAATCATCTGCTTGAAAACGGAATCTATGCCGCACCGTCACAGTTTGAGGCGATGTTTGTTTCATTTGCACACACGGAAGATGACATTGAAAAAACCTGTCAGGTTATTGAAAGCTTTAAATAAAATCCGATAAAAACAAGAAAAGCCACCGACATAAAAATCGGTGGCTTTTTGTTTGTAATCTATCAGATGTAGTACATCGGAATGTTGTGTTCAATTTCATTGTTTTTGATATACTCATCGCAAAGCTGTGCAAGTGTAATGCTTTCGGCATATTCCTGAAGATATGACGACATCTTCGACCAAAGACTGTTGTCGATAAGTCTTATCATAACATCATCATCGCCCCGAGTGTTAAAATAAACATTGCTCAGAACATTTGCGTCAAGTGCGTTTATGATGTCCTTGAATGTAATCTCTTTAAGGCTTTTTGTAATAACATAACCGCCGTTTGAACCCTTTTGACCTCGCACAAGTCCTGCCGAGCTGAGTGATGAGAGAATCTGTTCAAGATACTTTTTAGATATATTTTGCCGTTTGGCAATTTCGGGAGTTGTTACCGCATTGCCGTTTAGTGAGTGTGACGCAATGTCAATAACAGCGATGATTCCGAATTCCACCTTTGTTGAAATCTTCAATTTTAGCATCTCCTTTCCGTGCGTTTTGTTTGCTGAAAGAGTATATAATAATGGTAACAGTTTTTAATTTAAAAATCAATACCTACTAAACAAATATGCATTGTAGGAAATAATGGAATTACGGCAAATTTTAAAGAAAAATTGTGCAAGAGGTAAAATCTTATTAAACCTATTGAAATACTATGATTAATGGAGTATAATCTACCTATATCAATCGAAGCCGTCAGACAAATTCTTACGACGGTCTTACACAAAAGGGTTGGTTGTATGAAATTAAGGGGTTGGTGATATTATGGAGTTTAACACCGCATTACTTCACAAGGGCTTTAACGGTGAAAAGGTTTTTGGCTCAACCTTAACTCCCATTTATCAGGTCAGTGCATTTTCGCACAGCTCTGCCGAACAGCTTGAAAAGGTGTTCAACAACAGAGCTCCCGGCTACGCCTACTCTCGAATAGGCAATCCCACGGTAACATCTTTTGAGAACAGAATTGCTTCCATTGAAAACGGTGTCGGTGCGGTTGCGTGTTCGTCAGGTATGGCAGCCGTTACGATGGCACTCCTGAACATTCTTGAATCAGGTGACGAAGTAATCGCAAGCGCAGGTCTTTTTGGCGGAACAATTGATTTGTTTGGAGATCTTGAGCCTTTCGGAATTGTTACACGATATGTCAACAAGGTGACAGCCGAGGAGATTGAACCGCTCATAAACGAAAAAACAAAAGCAGTCTTTGCCGAGCTTATCGGCAATCCCGGACTTGAAATTGCCGATCTTGACGCTGTATCAGAGCTTGTTCATTCACACGGTGTTCCGCTCGTTATCGACAGCACAACGGCAACTCCGTATCTTATTCAGCCGTTTGAACACGGTGCGGACATCGTTGTTCATTCCTCGTCAAAGTACATTAACGGCGGCGGAAATTCAATCAGCGGAATAATCGTTGACAGCGGCAATTTTGAATGGAATACGGAAAGATACAAAGGTCTTGCAGAGTACAAAAAATTCGGTCGGCTTGCATATGTTGCAAAGCTGAGAAACGGTATCTGGCGAAACATAGGCTGTTGCCTTGCACCGTTTAATGCTTTTATGAACTCTGTCGGACTTGAAACACTCGGACTTCGTATGGAGCGTCTTTGTTACAACGCTCTTGAGCTTGCAAAGTTCTTTGAAACACAGGACGGAATCGAAGTCAACTATCCGGCTCTTAAAGCTTCTCCTTATTACAGCCTTTGTCAAAAGCTGTTGAAGGGAAAAGGCGGTGCAATCCTCACAATCAGGGCAGGAAGTAAAGAAAGAGCGTTTAAGCTTATCAACAATTTGAAGTATGCAACAAATGCAACAAATATAGGCGACACAAGAACACTTGTAATTCATCCGTCAAGCACAATTTACGCTCACGGAACAGAAGAACAAAAAAGAAACGCAGGCGTGTTTGATGACACAATAAGAATCAGCGTCGGCATTGAGGATATTGAGGATTTAAAGTCTGACTTCAAACAGGCTGTAGACAGTATAAATGTGAATGAATCGGAGGAGTAAGAGAAATGGCAGTTGATTATGCTACGCTTAAAAAGGGCGGCTTTATGCGTCAAAAACAGAAAAATAATTTTTCGCTCAGGCTCAGAGTTGTAGGCGGCAACCTCACAGCTAAACAGCTTGCGAAAATTGCCGAGGTTTCGGAAAACTACGGTGACGGTTATGTTCACCTCACATCAAGACAAAGTGTTGAAATTCCTTTTGTAAAGCTTGATGATGTTGAGGCAGTTAAGGACGCACTTGCCGAGGGCGATGTTGAGCCGGGTGTTTGCGGTCCGAGAGTAAGAACAATCACAGCCTGTCAGGGTGAGGCAATCTGTCCCGGCGGTTGTATTGATACATACGCTCTTGCAAAGGAGCTTGACGACAGATATTTTGCAAAGGAACTTCCGCACAAGTTCAAGTTCGGCATAACAGGCTGTCAGAACAACTGCCTTAAAGCTGAGGAAAACGATGTCGGTATCAAGGGCGGAATCAAGGTTTCATGGAAAGAGGACGCTTGTATCGGCTGCGGAGTCTGCGTAAAGGCCTGCCGTCAGGGTGCAATCACTCTTGAGGACGGGAAAATTTCCGTTGACAATTCAAAGTGTAACTACTGCGGCAGATGCTTCAAGGCTTGCCCGACAGATGCGTGGGACACAATTCACGGCTACATTGTTTCATTCGGCGGACTTTTTGGCAACTCAATCAACAAGGGCGAAACAATTATTCCGTTTATCGAAAATAAAGAAAAACTTATGGAAATTTGTGATGCCGCTCTTAACTTCTTTGCAGAAAACGCAAAGCCGAGCGAACGCTTTAAGTTTACAATCGACAGAGTAGGCAGAGAAAAATTTAAACAGAGAATTTTGGAGGTTTACAATGGCTGATTTTGTAATTGACGATACAGTAGATATTACCGATGTGGTATGCCCGACAACTTTTGTAAAGGCAAAGGTTGCCCTTGAAGAACTTGACGAAGGTCAGATCCTTTCAATCAAAATGAATGACGGCGAGCCTGTTCAGAATGTTCCGAGAAGTATCAAGGAAGAGGGACACAAAATTCTCAAGCTCATTGACAACGAGGACGGCACATATGACCTGATTGTTGAAAAGGTTGGTGATTAAATGCCGCAGAGAGTAAGCAAAGACAATTTTCAGAGCGAAGTTCTTTCAGCCGATACACTCGTGCTTGCGGATTTTTATTCCGACAGCTGTATCCCTTGCAAAAGACTTTCACCCGTACTCTTTGAGCTTGAAAAAGAGTATGAGGACAAGCTGAAAATTGCAAAGATAAATGTTAATTTTGATTCCGAGCTTGCGTCGGAATATGAAGTACAGGCGGCACCCACACTCGTTTTTTTCAAAAACGGTGAAGAGAAAGAAAGACTCAGAGGTGCGGTCAAAAAATCAGAAATAATCGAAGTGACAGAAAAACTTATTAAGGAGTAATCGTTATGACAATCACAGTTGCAGGAAACAAAAAGGAAGTTGCAGACAATCTTACGGTAGCACAGCTCATTATTGACGAGAATGTTGAAACACCCGAGTATGTAACCGTTACAATCAATGACGAATTTGTTAAGAGCGGTACATTTGAAGAAACAACCTTAAAGGACGGCGATGTTGTAGAGTTCCTTTACTTTATGGGAGGCGGTCAGTAATGGCATTTTCAAACGAACAGCTTGAAAGATATTCAAGACACATTATTCTTAAAGAGGTCGGCGCAAAGGGACAGAAAAAGCTCCTTGATGCAAAGGTTCTCATTATCGGTGCAGGCGGACTCGGCGCTCCTGCCGCAATGTATCTTGCCGCCGCAGGTGTAGGTACAATCGGAATTGCAGATGCAGACGAGGTGGATCTCTCAAATCTTCAAAGACAGATTATCCACTCAACACAGGATATCGGCAAGCCGAAGGTTGAGTCGGCAAAGGAAACAATGGAGGCTATCAACCCCGATGTTACCGTAAAGACATACCACACATTTGTTACAAGCGAAAACATACTTGACCTTGTAAAGGAGTATGACTTCATCATTGACGGTACTGATAACTTTCCGGCAAAGTTCCTTATCAACGATGCCTGTGTAATGGCTAAAAAGCCTTTCTCACACGCCGGAATCATCAGATTTAAAGGTCAGCTTATGACCTATGTGCCGGGTGAAGGCCCTTGTTACCGTTGTGTATTCAAGAACCCTCCGCCAAAGGACGCAGTTCCAACCTGTAAGCAGGCAGGTGTTATCGGTGCAATGGGCGGTGTAATCGGCAGCCTGCAGGCAATGGAAGCAATTAAGTACATCATCGGTCAGGGCGAGTTGCTCACGGGCTATCTTCTTACATATGACGCACTCAAAATGGAATTTCGCAAGGTAAAACTTCCGAGTGACACACACAATTGCGCAGTCTGCGGTGACAATCCGACAATCACAGAGCTTATCGACTACGAACAGGCAGAATGTGACGGTGTTCATTTATGATAAAACTTACAAAAAGTGACTTTAAAAAAATACTTGCTCACGCTGTAAAGGAGCTTCCCGATGAGGCTTGCGGTCTTATTGCAGGAACGGTTGAGGGCAGTGACAAGGAGATTAAAAAGGTTTATCTACTTACAAATATCGACCACTCAAACGAACATTTTTCGCTTGATCCAAAGGAACAGCTTGAGGCAATCAAAGATATGAGAAAGAACGGATTTGTTCCTCTCGGCAACTGGCATTCACATCCCGAATCGCCGTCAAGACCGTCTGAAGAGGACAAAAGACTTGCCTTTGACAGCAAGGCAAGCTATATGATTCTTTCGCTTATGGACAGAGAAAACCCCGTTCTCAATTCATTCAAAATTACGGGAGATACAGCGGAAAAGGAAGAACTTGTTATAGAGTAAAGGAGGGAGATTATGTACGACATCGTGATTATCGGCAGCGGTCCCGCAGGACTTTCAGCTGCAATTTATGCACAGCGTGAAAATCTTAAAGCGGTTGTGGTTGAAAAAGAATTTATGGGTACGGGACAGATTGCCGAGAGCGAGAGAGTAGATAATTACCCCGGACTTTACGGTGAAACGGGCTTTGACCTCGGAGAAAAGTTCAGAACTCACGCCGAAAAACTCGGTGCTGAATTTGTTGAGGGAGAGGTTACCGAGGTTGAAAGAGTTAACGGTAACTTCTCCGTAAACATTGACGGCGGTGAAAGTCTTGAAACAAAAACCGTAATCTATGCGGCAGGAACACAGCGCAGAAAGCTTGGTGTGAAAGGCGAAAAGGAATTTTCGGGTAACGGAGTTTCTTATTGTGCGGTGTGTGATGCGGCTTTCTATAAGGATAAAATTACCGTGGTAACAGGCGGCGGTGACACTGCTTTGGGTGACGCACTTCTGCTTTCAAGATTCTGCAAAAAGGTTTATCTCGTTCACAGAAGGGATTCCTTCAGAGCAGGCAGAGCCTTGCAGAACAGGGTGTTTGCCACGGAAAATATTGAAGTTCTTACAAATGCAACGGTATCTGAAATTAACGGAGATACAAAGGTGACTTCGGTCACGCTTTTACAAAACGGAGAAGAAAAACAGCTTGATTGCAACGGTGTTTTCGTTGCAGTCGGAAGTGTTCCCGATACAAAACCTCTTGCAAATCTTGTCAAAACCGACAAGTACGGTTACATTATTGCCGATGAAAGCGGAAAAACCTCTGCAGACGGTATTTTTGCAGGCGGTGACATCAGAACAAAAGCACTTCGTCAGGTTGTTACAGCCGTGTCGGACGGTGCAAACTGTGTGATTTCGGCAGAAAAATATCTTGACGAAAAACAATAACGGCAAGGGAGTGAAATCCTATGAAAACAGAAAAAATAAGCACCGATGTCCTCATTATAGGCGGCGGAACGGCAGGCTGTTATGCGGCTCTGACCATTTCTGAAAATTCGGACAAAAAGGTTCTTATCTGTGAAAAAGCACACATCAAAAGAAGCGGTTGTCTTGCCGCAGGTGTAAATGCTCTTAATGCATACATTGTTGAGGGCAGAAAACCGCAGGACTATGTTGACTACGCTAAAAAGGACGCCGACGGGATTGTCAGAGAGGATTTGCTCCTTACCATGTCCGAAAAGCTCAACGAAGTAACCGACAGGCTTGAAAAACTCGGTCTTGTAATTTTAAAGGACGAGAACGGAAAGTATGTTACACGAGGCAACCGAAACCTTAAAATCAACGGTGAAAACATAAAGCCGATTCTTGCGGACGCAGTCGAAAAGGCAAAGAATGTAACGGTTCTCAACCGTGTTAATATTTTTGATTACTCGGTAAAGGACAACAAAATCAACGGTGCATTCGGATTCGGCATTGAAAGCGGAATTTTCTACACAATCGAAGCAAAGGCTGTCATAATTGCCACAGGCGGTGCGGCAGGACTTTACAAGCCGAACAACCCCGGATTTTCCCGCCACAAGATGTGGTATCCGCCCTTTAATACAGGTGCAGGCTACGCAATGGGAATCAGAGCCGGTGCAGAGATGACAACCTTTGAAATGCGTTTTATCGCACTCAGATGCAAGGACACAATCGCTCCCACGGGAACACTTGCACAGGGTGTAGGTGCAAAGCAGATTAATTCACTCGGCGAGGTTTATGAAACAAAGTACGGACTTACAACTTCCGAAAGAGTTTACGGTACGGTAAATGAAAATCAGGAGGGCAGAGGTCCCTGCTACCTCAGAACAGAGGGAATCACAGCCGAGCAGGACGAATCACTTTTAAAAGCCTATCTCAATATGGCGCCTTCGCAGACAATCAAGTGGATTGAAAGCGGAAGAAATCCTTCACGGCAGAATGTTGAAATTGAGGGAACAGAGCCGTATATCGTAGGCGGTCATACGGCAAGCGGTTACTGGGTTGACACAGACCGTGCAACCACAATTGAAGGACTTTTTGCAGGTGGTGATGTTGCAGGCGGTTGTCCGCAAAAGTATGTTACGGGCGCTCTTGCAGAGGGTGAAATTGCAGGACTTTCGGCAGTTAAGTATATTGACAGCAAAGAAAGCTTTGAGAAAATCAGCGATGAAGATACAAATTATCACCTCAGGGAAACCGAGAAATATCTCACAGACCGCCATTCACTCTACACCACGGAACAGCTTGAAGAGGCAATGCAGACGGTTATGGACAGCTACGCAGGCGGTATAAAAACAAACTACCGTTTCAACGAAAAACAGCTTGACATTGCCGACTGCAAAATCAGACAGCTTGAAACGCTCACAGATGACCTCTACGCAGAAGATTTTCAGGAGCTTATGTATATCTGCGAGCTTAAAGAAAGGCTTACGGTCTGCAAAAGCGTAATTGCTCACCTCAGAGCGAGAAAGGAAACACGCTGGCACAGCTTTGCCGAAAATCTTGACTATCCCGAAAAGGACGACAAAAACTTTAACAAGTATGTTAATTCCCGTCTTGAAAACGGTGAGATAAAAATTATTATTCGTGACCTTGTAACGGGAGGTGAAAAGTATGAGCATAGTAATTGACAAGTCCAAGTGCATAGGCTGCAAAAGGTGTCGCAATGTCTGCCCCGGAAGTCTTATCAAGACCGACGAAAACGGCAAAGCGTACATCAAATATCCCAAGGATTGCTGGGGCTGCACCTCCTGCATAAAAGAATGTCCCGCATATGCAATCAGCTTTTTCCTCGGTTCTGATATTGGCGGTATGGGTAGTAAGGTTCACACCGAAAAGAACGGAGATATCCTCTCGTGGTTAATTGAAAAACCGCATGGCGAGGTCATTAAGATTGATATAAATCAAAAAGAATCAAACAAATACTAAGGAAACACTTTGTAAGTATTTCAGTGAAAAGGAGATAAGGTATGAGTCAGCTTTCACATTTAGATGAGCTTGAAGCAGAAGCTATATACATAATCAGAGAAGTTGCGGCAGAGTGCGAAAAGCCTGTTATGCTCTACTCAATAGGCAAGGACAGCTCGGTTATGCTCCACCTTGCAATGAAGGCGTTTTATCCCGAAAAACCGCCGTTCCCGTTCCTCCACATTGACACAACATGGAAGTTCAAGGATATGATAAAATTCCGTGACGACACAGCAAAAAAGCTCGGAATTGAAATGCTCGTTTACACCAATGAAGAAGGTGTTAAAAAAGGCATCAACCCGTTTGATCACGGTGCGGCTTACACAGATATTATGAAAACACAGGCTCTCAAACAGGCTCTCAACAAATACGGCTTTACTGCGGCATTTGGCGGCGGCAGACGAGATGAAGAAAAGTCAAGAGCCAAGGAAAGAATTTTCTCTTTCAGAAATAAAGCACAGGCATGGGATCCTAAGAACCAGCGCCCAGAGATGTGGAAGCTTTACAACACAAAAATCAATAAGGGCGAAAGCATTCGTGTGTTCCCGATTTCCAACTGGACAGAAAAGGACATATGGCAGTACATTCAAAGGGAAAAAATTGACATCGTTCCGCTTTACTTTGCGGCAAAAAGACCTGTTGTTTACCGTGACGGCAACATTATTATGGTTGATGACGATCGTTTTCCGCTCAAAGAGGGCGAAATACCCGAATTGAAATCGGTTCGTTTCAGAACACTCGGCTGTTATCCTCTTACAGGCGGCATAGAGTCAACTGCAACAACTCTTGATGAAATTATTGACGAAACCCTCAGCTCCGTTTCTTCGGAGCGTACCTCCAGAGTAATCGACAACGAGGCACAGGGCAGTATGGAACGCAGAAAAAGGGAGGGTTACTTCTGATGAAAGGTTTACTTAAATTTATTACCTGCGGCAGTGTTGATGACGGTAAATCAACACTCATAGGTCACATACTTTATGACGCAAAGCTTATTTATGCCGATCAGGAAAAGGCTCTTGAGCTTGACAGTAAGGTCGGCAGTCGCAGCGGTGACATTGACTATTCGCTTTTGCTTGACGGTCTTATGGCTGAGCGTGAGCAGGGCATCACAATTGATGTTGCTTATCGCTACTTCACAACCGACAACCGCAGTTTTATCGTTGCCGACACACCCGGTCACGAGGAATATACAAGAAACATGGCTGTAGGCGCATCCTTTGCAGACCTCGCAGTTATCCTCATTGACGCATCACAGGGTGTTCTTGTTCAGACAAGACGGCACGCAAGAATCTGTAAGCTTATGGGTATAAGACATTTTGTCTTTGCCGTTAATAAGATGGATTTGGTAAAGTACAGCAAGTCACGCTTTGACGAAATCGTAAAGCAGATTGAAGAACTAAAAAACGAGCTTTTACTTGACGATATCTACATCATTCCGCTTTCCGCAACAGAGGGCGACAATGTTACCGTAAAGTCCGAAAACATTCCGTGGTACAACGGTGTTCCGCTCCTTCAGTATCTTGAAACTGTTGATATTGATTCCTCGGAGGAGGAAGAAGGATTCTATCTTCCTGTTCAGAGAGTTTGCCGTCCCGACCACACATTCAGAGGCTTTCAGGGACAGATTGAGTCGGGCAGTATCAGCGTAGGCGATGAAATCGTAACACTCCCGAGCAATGAAAAGGCTCATGTAAAGCAGATTCTTATGACAGATAAGGATGTTAAAACTGCTTTCAAGGGACAGCCCGTTACAATCACACTTGACAAGGAAGTTGATGTATCCCGTGGCTGTGTAATAACAAAGGGCACAAATCTTGCGTCTTATCAGGAGCTTACAGCGTCAATTCTCTGGATGGATGACGAACAGCTTACAGCCGGCAAGGATTACCTTGTAAAGCTCGGCACAAAGACTATTTCGGGTATCGTTTCCGAAATCAAGTACGCTGTTGATGTGAACACAGGCGAGCATATTCCAGCAGATTCACTCACAAAGAACGGAATCGCAGTCTGCACAATTCTGCTTGCAGAGCCGATTGCGGTTGACCTTTTTTCAAAGCATAAAACACTCGGTGAGCTTATTTTGATTGACCGTGTGTCAAATATGACATCAGCCTGCGGTGTTGTTGATTCGGTTGAAGAAAAAGCCGATGATGCGAAAAAGGCGTCATTCGTACTCGGTTCACTTGAGGCAAGAGGTGACATCTTTGAAGAGTTTTTCTACGACACTTCAAGCCTTAATGTTCTCAAATATCAGCCTGTTAAGGAAACCTATACAAAGGGGGACACAATCCCTGTTGAGGGCGAAAGCTACAAGTATCCCGACAGCTTTGATATTATAGTTCTTCGTGACAGCGTTGCCGTAAAGGTTCGTGACCGCAAGATTACCGATATCGTTCCGACATCGGAGTACAGCTACGGCGGTGTTCCTGTTGTAAACGGCAGAGGCTTTGAGGTTCTCGCCGACAGCAACGAAAAAATTCAGCAGTTTCTTTCCGAGTATTCAAATCTTAAAAGCATCAACGATGCAGATTTCTTTGCAAAGTGGGTTAAGTTTGATACATACAGAAAAATTGCAATTCAAAACAGATAACAAGTTTATTCATTTTAACTCATTCGCAGAGGGCATTGCCATTTGGCAATGCCCTTTGTGATTTTATGACTTTCTTGCCGAAAAACTGACCTTGCTGCCAAATTGTTGCATTTATAATTTTTATTCTGTATAGTGTACTTACACAAATAAAATTTAAAGGAGTGCTTACAAATGAGCAAAACAGCGGCAGTATTGATCACATTTTTCCTTGGTGAACTTGGTGTCCACAGATTTATGACAGGCAAAATCGGAACAGGTGTCATCTGGCTTTTGACCTGCGGTGTATTTGGAATCGGTTGGCTTGTTGACTTTATTATGGTTCTCACAGGCAAGTTCACGGACAAGGACGGCAATGTTTGGGGTAATAACTGATTGAGAGGTATTCACTGTGGCATTTGGTGTAAAAGTAAAAAATATTAAAACAAAGAATACTTATTCGATTGAAAGTCTGTATGAGGCAATTAAGGATAAGAATTTTTCGGCAGGAGTTCCCTCGCTTACAAAGCACGGAATGGCTACCGTAATAACCTTTCCCGCACTTGACAGTCAAAATCAGGTGTGGATTATGAAAAGCGGTTTTGGCAAGGAAACGCAGAAATTTTCAATTCAGAAATCCAACGAGGCAGGTTTGAACAATGCTGCAAAAAATGCGGCAATTGATTCTGTAACAGGCGGGCTTTTCAGCGTTGGCGGAATGATCGGCGAAAACACAAAAAAGTGTGAAAAACTTGTTGATGCAACCGCAAAAGAGCTTTCGGAAATGAATCTGTAAAATAAATTCTGCAATAAAAAATCAGCCTTCTCAAAAAGAAAAGACTGATATAGCAAAAATGTTTGTTCCAAAAAAGAACTGATTAAATTTATTGACTGCCCATCCGGCGGTTGTTGCAAGCCTGTTTTTTGACAGGCTTGTTTCAATTTTACCGTCTTTGCCGCCGTTTTTTCGGCTGGATTATTCAAAGCTTTATGCGCGCACGCAAGCCCGTGGTGCAGAACATTGTTCTGTGCCTTTTTTATTTCGCCTTTTTATTGGGGCTGACTGATGTTACCGTTTTGCGGGCGTTGATTTTATTGCCGACAAATTCGAAGAGTTTAAGTCTTAAAAGCTCGATTATGCTGCAACCTGCGAATATTAAAATGACTGTTATAATTACAATCGGAATATAAATCAGGGTGTCATAGAGGTGCTTATTGCTGAAGTTTGCAACATGCCACAGACAATCACGAACATACGGATTTTCGTGGATAGCGTATACACCGAGTGTTGTGCCGGCTACTGTATTGACAAATTTTGAGCTGAAATTGAAATCTCTGAAAAAGAGAATCAGCATTGCCGATTCGGCGAGGACAAGCGGGTTGTTGAACATACCGAATGCCGGCTTGTACTGCGGAAAAACAGAAGCCAGCACAAAGTCCGATACACAAAGAGCGGCGAAAATGCCGAGATATTTGAAATTAAGTTTTCTTTTCTCAAGAGGTTGTTGCTTTACAAACAACCTCAGATAACCGCCGATTATGTACATCAAAAGGAATCCGCTAAGACTCTTGCCCATATAAGGATCAAGTACTTTGTTGACGCTGATAACGTTACGTACTCCGTCAATTTCCGCAAGCGTTGACCATAGGCTTACTACCACAAAAACAATTCCCATAAAGTAGAGGTAATGTTTTTTTGAGAGTGACGCAAGCATTTTGTTGAGGAACGGGCTGAGCAGAAGAATAATCAAATAATTGCTCAGAAAATACCAAGTTCGTGACATTAGCGGAGTGAACGCACTTATAACGGAATTTATATTTATGAGTGACGGATCGCTTATGAAGAAAATTATCGAAAGCACAATCGAGTAAAAAATCATTGCACCGTAGATTTTTCCGCTGCGCCGTATGGTCTTTTTTATATCAAACTGCGATGTTATCATAAAATATCCGCTTATCATAATAAACACATCAACAGGCGCTCTGCAGAACGACCATATAAATGTTACCAATGTACCGTCAATATCGCCTGCAGCCTTTGAAGCATTATGAAGTAATCCGTACTGATAAGCGTGCAGAAAAATTATCTGTATCATCACAATAATTCTCAGCAATTCAATGCCGGACTGTCGTTTGGTCTTGCTCATTTTTTAAACCTCCGTAAAAGGAAATCCTGAAATACAGGGCATTTTGACCTGTCGGTTTCTGACCGGATTTTGCCTTTTATAACAATTTTTGCTAAACACGCAATGTTAATCCAAGTATCAATTATATCACAATTTGATTACGGTAACAATTTATGCAGTGTAGTATTTCAAAAGAAAAACGAGTCTTTTTTAAACAATATATACAAAATTTGTACATATGTTCAAAAAATGAAAAAGATATATCGTCTTTGACGAATAAGAGCAAAACAAAGCGGCCAACTCAAAAGCCGACCGCTTAAATGTTATTTTAATTTGTCTTTATTAACCTGTTGCTGATACTTGATGATTTCGTTGTAAATTCTTTCACAGTTGTTATGATCGTCAAACTGATAAAAATCTTCAACTCTTTCAACATACTTAGGTTTCATTTTACAGCCGTTTTCCATATATTCGCAGAGCAGGTCAACCAGCTGATCGCTTTCGGTACAGATTTCACCGAATCCCATTGTATCATAGAAGAATCCGCCGTCATCATAGTGTGCGGGAAGCTGTGACGGATGAAAATATACAAGCGGTTTCTTCATATAAGCAAAGTCAAACTGAACGCCCGAATAGTCCGTTACCATAAGGCTTGATTCCTGAAAGGCTGTTTCGTAGTTGAAATCACCGACCGATGAAACAACCTCAACATACGGGTCAGGGATAAAATCATTGACCTGTGAACTCAAAATCGGGTGAAGAACATACTTAATCTTGTAGCCTGTACGCTTTGCCGTGTCAATCAACTTTTTATTGTTGATAAGGTCGTTATAGATTTTGTAGTAGGTTGTGTGCTTAAATTCGGGATTGTAGGCTCTCTGTTCGCCCTCACTTGTTGTTACAGGCATTGCGTTGTACATACGCCATGTGGGCGAGAGGAGAATCTGCTTTTTATCGTTATTGATAAGTCCGTCATATCTGCCGATGCCTGTCATCTTGAGAATGTCAAAATCCTGATAGTTGTAAACATGATTGCTCAGGTTTTTGTACTCATACTTTGACGCAAGGAAGTACATCTGTGTGTTGTCAACAATTCTCTGCTGAGCCATTGCACACTTTTGAACCGAAAGTCCGTGCTGTAGGCACATTGATGGGAAGTTGCACAAGCCCCTGATGAATCTTGAACGGTCCATGCTGTAGCCGTTGAACGGGAATACATTTGAATTTGTTATGAGCGCAATATCTGTATTTAAGAACAGCATTTTGTGTTTGAAAGAACGGTTCTTGACAGGCTTGAGTCCGTCAGCCTTAAGTCGCTTATAGTCGGAGGTGTTCTTGTCAATGATGTAGTATCTTGAAATGCCGTCCTTTTTGTCTGCACAATATCTGTAAAGATATTCACAGCTGTCACCGCCCTTGTACAGCTTATCGTACATGAGCCAGATTTTCTTGTTCTTGAAGAAAGGTCTTGTAAGCCAATACTGAATTCTTGTAATGAAGCTGCGTTTACTCTCCTTGAAAACATAGGGGAGGAATTTGAGTTCTCTCTTGAATGTATCCATAGCAGATGCGTGGCAGATTACAATTGTGCTTGAGTTGTCAATATAGGCAACATACTTGTTGAATCTCCAGTAGGAGTTCTTTGGCTTGATTGTAAACTTAGACCAATGGTGCAGGAATGAAAGCTTGAGCGGAATAATTGAATCCTTGTATCTTGCAAAGAATGCCACAGTCTGCTGAGGATTTTCGGGATCAAGCTCAAGCTCAAGGTGAAATGTAAATTTTTTGTAAGCACTGACACCGAAGTATTTTGTTAAGGAGTAGCGATCCGTGTTTGTAAGAATCTGTCTTTTGTCGTTAAACTGAACATAAAGCTCAAAATCATCAAGATCAAAAACCTGTCTGAACGAGCCGTCAATAACAAGTCTGCCGTTACGGTAGTCCATAACATGCATACCGACTCTTTGATCTGTGAGCTTTGAAACAAAAACATTATTGCAGTTGAGATAGACCTCTTTTTTGCCCTCGGAATATTCAAAGGGCATATCCTTAAAACTACAGTTGTGCTTTATCATATAGAACATCTCGGCAGCTTCTTCACTGTAGCCGAGAGAACGGTATTTGTCTTTGTTGAGAACAAAACCGTCATTTGCAAAATTGAAACATTCTCTTGCCGTTTCAAGGAATACCGCAAGCTCCTCATCGTTCATATTATGCTTGTTACGGTTATTCATATTTGCAAGAAACTTTGTTGAAATGTTGAAAACAATATAGAACTGGATAAATGCAGGAATCTTGCCGCTCTTGTCCTTGCTGTCATTTATGAGAGGCTTTAAAAAGTTGTTAAGCGAATCCGTGTACCAATCCTTATAGTTTGTGGGAACATAGTACATAAAATCGTCGCTTACAGGCATAAAGTAGTCAAATTCAATCTCATCAAGATACACATATTCGGGATAATCAAGCTGAATTCTGAGTGCAAAATCATCGGCACTTTCGTATTTGAGCTTGTTGTTCATTTTGTAAGATTTGAAAATTTCAGCTTTATAAAATGTACCCGTAAGCTCAAGGTTGATGAGGTTGGGATTGTCAAAAAGGCTGACAATGCCAGATTCAATGTGACCTTTGTTAAGTCTGAATTCCTTCTTTTCTCTGAAAACAGGGTTCACACAAAATCTGTGACCTGCAACGAACGGAATTTCGGCTTTTTTGTCAAATATCTTTACACAGTCTTCAAAATAATTATTGCTGAATGTGTCGCCGCAATTACACACGGTAATATATCTGCCGACTGCTTTTGACGCGGCAAGGTTGCAGGCGTCGGCAAAGCATTCAACCGCTTTCGCATGAATTACCTTGCACATCGGCATATTTGCAATTGTACCTTTGCTTGCAGTATTTTCGGTAGCGTCAACAATAAGCACTTCAATATTATCCTGACTAATATTTTTTTGGTCGGAAATTGAAGACAGAGTATCTATCAACTTGTTATTGCTTTCAAGAAAGGGAACAATAACAGAAACAATTATACCGCTCATAGTACCTCCAGATAAAAATAATCTCATTAAATTATACCACAGTTAGTGAAAAATGCAAACTTTTCTTTGATATTGTATGTCGCAAATTTATGGAACGGGCGGTAATATGTTGAAATTTTAAAAAAACAGCATAAAAAACAAGCGGCAGCCGTAAAACTGACGCTTGTAAAAAGTTGTATTAAATTAAAGCCTGTCATCATATACGGCACGGCAACCGCCGATGAATTTGGGACGGGTTCTTGCCGCAAGCAGAATTGCCTGTCCGATACGGTCAATACCGAGTCTTACCGGCACGGCAACTCTTTTAAGGTGCATACCGATAAGTGTTCCGCCGATGTCAAGACCTGCGTCAGCCTTGATTTCTTCAAGGGCAACGGGATCTTTGAAGGTTCTGTACGCCGTTGTGGCAAACGAACCGCCTGCCTTTGGCTGAGGAACAACATTCACGATTTCAGCGTTCGGAACAGCCTCTCGCTCAACGATTATTGCACGGTTGAGGTGTTCACAGCATTGTGCGGCAAGGTAAATTTTTCTTTCACAAAGCACTTCGTAAATACCCTTGAAAACAGCCTGAGCGGTTTCAAGACTTGAATTGTGTCCGATAGTTCCGCCTGCAACCTCGCTTGAAGAACAGCCGATTACAACAATACTGCCCTCTTTAAGCTTGGCAGCATCGCAAAGCTCATTACAAGCCTGTTTTGCCTGAGCATAAATTTCTTCATACATATATGTCAACTCCTTGGTTATGTAAATTTTGTTCTGACTACATTATACCATTCTTTTTGCAAAAGTACAAGTTTTTAACGCAAATGACAGCGAAAGACACAAAAATGTTAAAATAGTCCTTGAAATTTTAGGCATATAAGTGTACAATAAAATCAACAGATTTGTTCTGCAAGTGTTGAAGAAATTGCAGAGCTTTACAAGAACCTTATATAACCACATAAAACTGATAATTACTTTCGTTCATACTTACTTCCGAAAAGGTTTGCGGTCAATTTTTGCCGCAAGCCTTTTTACTTTGTTTACATTAATTTTTTTATGTGGTAAAATAGATGTTAAAGATTTCGGCAAAACGAAATTGTATAAGGTACTTTTTTATATGATTGGAAGATGAAATTATGTGTGAAGTAACAATAAGACGGGCAAAATTTGCAGACATACCGCAGATTGACAGGCTCCTTTTTGAGGTTCACAAGGTTCACAGCGATATCCGCCCCGACCTTTTTACAGTCGGCGAGAAGAAATATACCGATGAAGAGCTTGAGCGAATAATTGTTGATGAGCAAAAGCCGATTTTTGTTGCAGAAATTAACGGAAAAGTAAAAGGATATGCTTTCTGCATTTTTAAGCAAGACCTTGAAAATAAATCGGTCACGGATATAAAAACCATGTACATTGACGATTTATGTGTTGACGAGGATTCAAGGGGAACGCATATCGGCACAAAGCTGTATAATTATGTTATTGATTTTGCAAAGAACAGCGGTTGCTATAATGTTACGCTCAATGTGTGGGCAGGCAATGATAATGCAATAAAATTTTATGAGCATATCGGTTTTAAAGTCCAAAAAATCGGTATGGAAACAATTCTTTAAAAGAAATATGCAAAAAAATTATGACCGCTCGATTGCGATAAATCAGGCGGTCTGTTTTGATTTACAAAAAAATTTCTGTATGGTACAATACAGTGTATGAATTTTCGGGTGTGGTGATAAAATGAAAAAAATTGCAGTCGGCATTCTGGCTCATGTGGATTCGGGAAAAACTACGCTTTCAGAGGCGCTGATGTACTCATCAGGCAACATAACAAAGCTTGGTCGGGTTGACCACAGGGATTCGTTTCTTGACACTTTTTCGCTTGAGCGTGACCGCGGAATCACAATTTTTTCAAAACAGGCGGTTATGAAGTACAACAACACGGAATTTACTCTGCTTGACACCCCGGGGCATGTTGATTTTTCTGCAGAGGCAGAGCGTACGCTTCAGGTGCTTGACTACGCAATTCTTGTAATCAGCGGAACTGACGGTGTTCAGAGTCACACCTGCACACTTTGGAAACTGCTCAAAAAGTACAATGTGCCGTGTTTTATCTTCGTCAACAAAATGGATCTTGACGGTGCGGACAAGCTTTCCGTTATGGCACAGCTGCGTACAGGGCTTGACGAAAACTGCGTTGATTTTAGCTATCCAAACTCCGACGGTTTTCGTGAAAGTGTTGCCGTTTGTGATGAAAAAATTCTTGAAAAATATTATGAAACAGATGCCGTTGAAAAGACCGACATAACAGGTGCGATTAAGGAACGCAAAATCTTTCCGTGTATGTTCGGTTCGGCACTCAAACTTGACGGTGTAAAGGCATTTTTGAATCTGCTTGACGAATACACGGTTATGCCCTCTTACGGTGATGAGTTCGGTGCAAAGGTCTATAAAATTGCAGAGGATAATCAGGGCAACCGCCTTACATTTATGAAAATTACCGGCGGAAGTCTTAAAGTGCGTGAAATTCTCCAAAGCGAAAAAAATACCAATGCCGAAAAGGTAAACAGAATAAGAATTTATTCAGGTGAGAAATTCACAGCCGTTGAGGAAGCTGTTGCAGGAACCGTTTGTGCGGTAACGGGAATAACATTCACTTCATCGGGTGACGGCTTGGGTGTTGAGAAAAATTCCGGAGTTCCCGTACTCGAACCTGTCCTTACTTACAAGGTTGAATTAGAGGACGGGACAGACGCCCACACGGCTCTCACAAAGCTGAAAACGCTCGAAAACGAAGATCCTCAGCTAAATGTTGTGTGGAACAGCAGACTCGGTGAAATCCACATCCGACTTATGGGTGAAATTCAGCTTGAGGTGCTTAGGTGCATAATAAAAGAGCGTTTTGGTATGAATGTATCGTTCAGCACAGGTAGTATAATCTATAAAGAGACAATTGAAAATACGGTTGAGGGTGTCGGACATTTTGAGCCGTTAAGACACTATGCAGAGGTTCATCTGCTTTTGAAACCTGCAAAGCGTGGCAGCGGAATTACAATTAATTCCCGCTGCAAAGAGGACTTGCTTGACCGCAACTGGCAAAGACTGATTCTTACTCACCTCTGCGAAAAAACACATCTCGGTGTGCTGACAGGCTCGCCGATTACAGATATTGAAATCACGCTTGTTTCTGGAAAAGCTCACGCAAAGCATACCGAGGGAGGAGATTTCAGACAGGCAACCTACCGTGCCGTAAGACAGGGACTGCGTTCTGCAAAGAGCATTCTGCTTGAGCCTGTTTATGATTTTACGCTTGAAGTGCCTAACGAAAATGTGGGACGGGCAATGTCAGATATTCAGCGGATGAGCGGTACTTTCAATTCTCCCGAAGCCAAGGGAGAAAATTCCGTTCTCACGGGTACTGCACCCGTGTCCGAAATGGGCAACTACACAAAAGAAGTTATGCAGTACACTCACGGCAGAGGCAGACTTTCGTGCAGTCTTAAAGGCTATGAGCCGTGCCACAACAGTGATGAAGTTATTGCACAAATCGGCTACGATTGCGATGCCGATGTTGACAATCCATGCGGTTCTGTGTTCTGTTCTCACGGAGCAGGCTACAATGTGCCGTGGAATGAGGTCGGCGAGCATATGCATTTGCCGAGTGTTCTCGATGCTCCGAAAGACGATGGAATCGGCACAAACAGCGAAAACGCTTTTGCAAAGTGCAAAACTCAGGACGATATTTTTGCTCTCGACAAGGAGCTTATGCAGATTTTTGAACAGACCTACGGTCCTGTGACACGCAGAAAACACGCTCCCGAAAAGCGTCATGTCAAGGCGGTTTCGTCTATTGACAAGGCGGCTGAAAAGTATAAAAAATCCCCCGTGTATGACGGCACGGAGTATCTGCTTGTTGATGGCTACAATGTTATTTTTGCGTGGGAACACCTCAAAGAGCTTTCCGAAAGAAGTCTTGACGGTGCAAGGCACGCTCTGATAAACATTCTCTGCAACTATCAAGGCTACAGCAAGTGCAACCTTATTCTCGTGTTTGATGCGTACAAGGTCAAGGGCGAACACAGAGAGGTTGAAACCGTGAATAATATCAGCATTGTATATACCAAAGAGGCAGAAACCGCCGATATGTTTATTGAGAAAACCTCTCACAAGCTTGCCAAAACCAACAAGGTGCGTGTTGTAACATCCGACGCACTCGAACAGATGATAATTCTGGGCAACGGTGCGTTGCGTGTTTCATCAAGAGCATTTTTAGAAGAAGTCAGACAAGCCGAAAATGAAATCAGAGAAATAATAAATTCTTCAAATGAATTAAACAATAATATGAATTAGTTTATGGATAGCCTGTAGGGGCGTTCATTGGACGCCCGCCTTGATGATACATTTTGTTTATTTTCATATGTTTTGATGTGATGAAAACGGGGTATCGATTAGTAGCGGCGAACCGTGTTCGCCAATCATTTCGTGTGTAAACACGAAATGAACTAACAACGATTTTATCTTAATATTCTAATCGTTTTGGATAAAAATATTTATTAGGTCTTCGCAAAATACCCCATTACCATTTACAACAATAATGTAAGAAACATAATTACTTACATTATTCCGTTCGCGTTTACGGCTTTTTATCCTGCGTATTATATTCTTTCGGGCGAAAACCCACTGTTTAACATTGGTATGACGGTGTTAATCGCAATTGTGATGATGGTTGTTGGAGTGATTGTGTTGAACAGAGGCATTAGGTCTTATGAAAGTGCTGGTTCATAAATTTTATGTTGACTAAATAATTGATATATGATATGTTAGTAAATAAAAGGAGTGACTAAAGTGGAAATACAGAATTTATTTGCTCAAAGAATTGGTGGAAAAGAATTTGGAATAAATAATGAAGTTTATAAATTTGCTTTAATAAAGAAATGGAAGCAAGAAGCTGAGAAAAAGCATTCAAATAATTTTAAATTAATTGATATGGGAGTGGGTGAACCTGATTGGGCCGCTGATGATAAAGTTGTTGATATGTTATCTATTGAAGCAGGCAAACCCGAAAATAGATTCTATTCTGATAATGGAATTCCTGAATTTCAAAATGCAGCAATAAAATATATGGAGGAAGTTTTTGGTATATCAAACTTGACAATTAATAATGTAATTCACGGTATTGGTAGTAAACCAATTCTTGCAATGCTTCCTTCTTGTTTTATTAATCCTGGAGATTATGTGCTAAATACTATTCCTGGATACCCCGTTCTGGCAACTCATGCAAAATATTTGGGTGGGAAGATTTATGATTTGCCTCTTAAGGAGGAAAATAATTTTTATCCGGATTTTTCGGAAATCCCGAGGGAAGTTTTAGAAAAAACGAAATTATTATATATTAATTATCCTAATAATCCAACAGGACAAGTGGCAACAAAAGAATTCTTTGAAAATGTCGTAAAATTTGCCCAAAAGAATAACATTATTGTAATTCATGATGCGGCATATGCAGCGCTTACATATAATGATGTTAAACCTCTAAGTTTCTTATCGGTTGATGGAGCTATAGATGTAGGTGTAGAGATTCATTCTTTATCAAAAGCTTTTAATATGACTGGATGGAGATTAGGTTTTTTAGTCGGAAATGAAAAAATTGTTTCTGCATATGGTGTAGTCAAAGATAATACAGATTCGGGTCAATTTCGCGCGATACAGAAAGCAGGTGCTTTTGCTCTTAATAATAGATGGATTACAGAAAATACAGTTAATAAATATTCAAGAAGATTTAAAATGCTAATTGAAGCACTCAATGAAGTTGGATTTAATTGTGTAGAGCCAAAAGGTACTTTCTATTCTTATGTGAAAATTCCAACTGGAACAGAAGAAGGAGTTAAATTCAATACTGCATTAGAGGTTGCAAGATATATTTTATTAAATGCAAACATTTCAGTTGTTCCTTGGGATGATTGTGGACATTATTTAAGATTCTCTGTTACATTTTCAGCTACTCATCACGAGGAAAAAATAATAATTGATGAAATGAAAAATAGATTGAAAAGTTTAAAATTTGTATTTTGAGAATATATAATGTAAAATTGATTATAATTGTAGTAAAATTCAAGATCTATCTTTCATCTGCTGACCTTGCATATTATCTTGATGTTACAAACAGAGTGAACAAAAAACTTCTTGAGGTTCAACAATAATTTAATTAAAAATAAGCAAGCCGACAGATGCAATCATAATCTGTCGGCTTTGTTGTTTTTAATAATGTAAAATCAAATTTCTTCTTCCGTGTCATCATCGGGTTCGTCGTAATCGTCACGGTCATTTCTGTGGCGTTTAAAACTTGCGACTGCCGTACCACCTGCGATAAGCAGAAGAATTATCGCAAAATCCGTAGGCATTGAACCTCCGTCCGATTCATCGGAGGTGGAGTTGTCTTGTGTGTCTGTTTTGTCAGTTGCAAAAGCAAGGGTACTGCTCCCGAAAATCATCATAAGAGCAAGCAAAAACGATACAAATTTTTTCACGACAACACCTCCGCAATATCTACACGAATTATACCATTATAATTCCAAATTAGCAATATCAAATCAGCAATATATATCAATGTTCACAGCAACTGTCCATGTGGATTTTGTAGGAAAAGGGTTACACAATGAAGGAATTTTAATAAATAACAAAACAAGACAGCCGTAAACTGTCTTGTTTATATGTAATACTATTCGACTGCGTTGTTAATTGCCTTTATTCTGAGTTGTGAAACAATGCACAGAGTAACTTTTATCAACATTATGAAGATTAAAATTATGCTGTAAATATTGAATGTTTCAGCACCGCGAATTATGTCAAGAAGGGTATAAACTCCGTAAGCAACCATAATCATAAAAGTAACAGCAGATGATATAATAATCAATCCGTTTGCCATCGTGCTTTTACTGCGTATGGATTTGTAAACGAGATATACGGGCAATACCAACGATGCAATATCCATGATTTCAAAAATAACATATAAAACATAATTTCCTGACAAGCTTGAGAAAGATGCAAAGGTTGTAAAAAGAGTGTTGAAAATGAATATGACCGGGTAGTCGCCGTGGATTGCCCAAAAAGAAGAATAATCAAAATTGAGTGAATAGTCGTATGTATAAAAATTCATACGGCTCATTACCTCAATGCAAATCGCAAACAACAGCAATATGCCGATGAGAACACTCTGCATAATTCCCGTAACTTTAAGGATTTTATTTGTTTTCATAAAATCACCGCTTAGTTATTTACTGTAACTGATTTGATTTTTTAATCTGTTTTATTCGCAGTATTGAAACGGCAATCAATCCTATTTTTATCAGTATCACAATTATTAAAACTACTTGAACCAAAGTAAATTCGCCAAATCCACGGGCAAGTTCAAATAGGGTAGAGAAAAGACTCCAACATGCGGATAACAAAGTCAATGCTGATCCTGCAATAATCAATCCGTTTGCAACTATGTTTTTGCGGAATATTGACAGATAGCCTAAAATAACAGGCAAGGTTAACGCTGCAGCGGCAATAATCTGAAAAATTATTTTAAGAACATAAAGACGCATCAAACCTAAAAAATAAGCTATAGTTTCCGCAATGGAATTTATGAGGAAAAACGCTGAAGAATTATTCCGTAAATCCCAATAACCAATGCCCATATTTCTAAGAAAATCAAAAGTATAATCTTCACAATAGTATGTGTTATATAAAAATGTCACTTGAATCCAAATGGCAAGCAGTAACAGAGTTGCAATGAGTACACCTTGTATAATTCCTGTGTACTTGAGAGTTTTATTGTTTTTCATAAAATCACCGCCTTGTTAATTGTCATACCAATCAAATGAATCGAAATTTTTAAAGTTTTTCTCAAACTGTGATTTTGAATATTCTTTTAACGAATAGGCAGTTTCTAACGAACTGCCGTTATAATTTTTCGGAATTTCGTAGTTGTTGATGTCAAACTCATAATACTTATCATCCGATAAAATATAGAGCTTATCGTCATTCCAGCCGACCTTTTCAAACTTGCCTTTAAGCACATTTTCGGAACTGTCATTCAGCCAGTTGTCACGATATTTTCCCGTTCTCACATCAAGACTGTCGTTGTCACCGTTCATAGTGACGGCAACTTTCTGCTGATAAACATAGTATTTTACATCGTCAATGTCATAGTAATCCAACGATTTGCTTTCATCGGACGGATCGTAGCTTAATTTTATTCCCTCAAACAGGAGCAAAAATGCCGACACAATCAGAATAAGGGAGAGGAGAGTAATAAAAATTGCGGCAATTATTTTTGAACTTTTCTTCATGACACATCACCTCTCAATCGAAATCATCGGCAACAGGCTGACACAAACGGCTGTAAAAACATTCAAAACTTTTATAGTTCGGATATTTATTTCTAAATTCTTTTTCGGAATATTGATCGGGCTTGTAATCAATATTTTTACCTTCCTCAAAATTCTGAGGAACTGTGTATTCGTCCGTGTCAATCACATAGTACACATCGTCACACATTACAATAACCGTTTTGTCAAATTTATAAAGTGCGTTGATTTTGCCCGTGATTATTTTGTTTTCATCACCGATATAGAAAGAATCGTCGCCCTCATTGTAGGGAACTTTCATGTAAACGCTGTCTTGATAACGGTCGGCAAGTGCTATGGAAATATAGACTTTGTCAAAACAGGTATAGTCTGTACCGTCAATGGCTGAAGTCGAACGAATTCCGTCATGGTATTCATCACCGTCCATAATTATGTCAATTATTTTTTCGGGAGATTCTGAAAGTATGTCTTTGTTTATGTAAATCCTTTGTGCTATAAATGCAATTGCCGTTAAAAGCATTATGCTTGCAAGTGTTATTGAAACAATCATAATAATTTTTGAGCTTTTCTTAATCATAATTATCACCTCAGCTGTTCATATTGTACTAATATTATAGCACAATATAACTCAAAGTGCAATTGCAAAATAATCTGCCATGCAATTTCGTGCGATTTTTACAAGACAATAATCCAAAAAAGGTTCAGATTGACGGTGAAATTAGTTGCAATGAATAAATTACAGTAAAACTTTTGTGCAAAATAAATGTGCAAAATGAAACCCGACAGCCACACATTGTACCGTGTGACTGTCGGGGAGAGAAGGATTTGTATTAACTTTAAATCAGAATCCCGTTGCAATGGTCAATTTCATGTTGAATAATCTGTGCGGTAAAGTCTGAAAAACTGCGTTTTATCTGCTTGAAATTTTCGTTGAAATATTTTACTTTTATCGTTTTGTAACGAACTGTTTTGCGTTCGCCGTCAAGCGAAAGACAGCCTTCCTCGGTTTCAAATTCACCGAACTTGCTAATAATTTCGGGATTGAACATAACAAGATATTTTCCGTTGTCATTAATTGCGATTATCTTTTTTGCAACGCCTATCATGTTAGCCGCCATGCCCACACAACGGTCAAAATTTGCCCTGAGTGTGTCGAGCAAATCCTGTGCTGTCTGCAAATCTGCCTGTGTTGCGTCCTCCGACTTTCTCTGTAAAAACATAGGATCATGTACAATTTCTCTTACCATAACTCTGCCTCTTTCAGTTTCTAACCCGAGTATAACACATCGGTGTATTTAAAACAAGCCTTACTGTTCCGACTGAATATTGACCGCTGTCCATTTACCGTCTTTATTGATTACGGTAATTCGTGATTTTACGGGTTCGGTTGTCATCCAAAAAGTTCCGTCCTCTGTGTATAAATCCTTTGTGTATTCAATCCACATATATCCCGTGTCTGTATAAAGCTTTGCGGAGTTCAATTCAACCTTAGCTTTGACTGTGTAATCGCCTTCAACACGGTCATATGAATAATACGCAAGTTCTCCGAATTTTCCTTTGGCTGTTTCATATTCACCGTTGAAATCAATAACATTTTTTATATCATTCAAAAGCGGTTCAAGCTGTTTTTGGTCCGATTGTGAATATCCCTTGTCAAATTCATTTAGCATTTCATCGCTGAAATATGGGCTTTTCGCTGTATCTGTGTTGTCAGCACCGTACATATAATTTGCCCCGATAATAATTAAGGGGATAAGAACAGTAACCAAAATAGCCGCAATTGCAACTTTAATTATTCTTTTCTTTTTGTTCTGCTTTTCAATACTTTTCCATACGCTGTTAATTTCATCGTCAAGGTGTGCCGTTTTGTCAATTTCGGTTTTTGAAAGTGATAAAATACGATTGCATTTATCGCAAGTACGGCAATGCTCCTCAATAAATTTTCTGCTTTCATCACTTGCGGTATTATCGGAATACAAAGGAATTAAATCACGCACTATGTTGCAGTTTTTATTCATTATCATCACCAAGCCTTTCCAATAATCTGACTTTTGCACGGTAATAGGTGACTCGTACCCATGTTTCTTTTTTGCCGAAAATTTCGGCAATTTCCTTATATGACAGTTCTGCAAAAACTTTTAAAATAAAGACCTCACGATACGGTTCGTCAAGAATATGCAGATATTTATGTATTCGCAATGCCGTGTCTTTATCCGAAAGCTTTTCTTCTAAATTGCTGATGTCGGCAATTTCTGCATTGTCAAAACCATCAATTTTCTTTTGCTTACGCAGGTATTTTAAATATTCGTTTTTGGCAATGGCACAAAGCCATGTTGAGGGCTTGTACTTTTTGTTGTAGCTTTTGTAATGTTCAAATGCTTTAAGAAAAGTTTCGGCAGTCAATTCCTCTGCAAGGTCGCTGTTTTTACAGAGATTAATCAGAAATCCGTAAACTGTTTTAAAGTTTTGTCTGTAAAATTCTTCAAATGGCACTTTGTCACCTCCCGTATATTAAATCCGCAAATTGCTGTTTTGTTACAGTATATTGAAATTTTATCATAAAAATTTTTTCTGTTCAATGTTTTGCAACAGACAACCCTTTGACTTCATATAAATTACCGAGGTGGTTAGGTGAAATATCCGGAGTTATCGTGCGATGTTTATGCTGAGGTTGACGGTGAGAATGTTTTACTGATTGAAATTGACAGAGAGGGCAGAGCAAAGGTTTATCATGAGAATTTAAGAGTTGACGGGGTGCGAAAAATTTTTGAAGAAATCAACTGCAACATTGAAAGCTACATAAAATATTTCGGAACAAAATAAAATAGCACAAAATAAAACGCCCTCCGTTTGGAGAGCGGAATTCTGTGAATTTACAAATTATCAAAATTAATCTTCGTCATCGCTGTGGGCATGGTCATACAGCTTTTGAATATCCTCGGGAAGATTGTTCGGGAGCATTTCGTTGATTCTGTCCTCGTTGCCGTCAGCAATGGCAGTATCGTAGTACCAGCACTTAAAGCGGAGCATATCAAGCGTCTTTTGAAGACGCTCAATTTCTTTTTCTACGGTTTTTTTCTGATTTTCAAAAAGCTCTCGCCTTTGCGGATAGGACGAACTGCCCTCGGCGCACCATTGCATAAATTTTCTTATTTCCCTGATTTCAAGTCCCGATTTTTTGAGGCAGTCAATTATGCGGAGTGTTTCAAGCTCTCTGTCGGAAAATCTTCGGATACCCGACACCCTCTCCATATGCGGAAAAAGTCCCTCTTTGTCGTAGTAACGCAGGGTTGAAACAGGAACACCGCACATCTGAGATACCTGACCGATTGTGTACATAAAATCACTCCGAAACATTCTAAAAGGTCTTGACCTAAAGCCAAGTTTATCTGTCAATATAATCATACTGCATAATGATTTGGTTGTCAATTGAATTGTTTTTTGAATAAAAAATTAACGGAGCAGATTTTAATTTCTGCTCCGTGTTTGTTAGGAAAATATGCTTGCCACATTGATTCCGTTTGTGGTTATGTTTAATATTATTCCGATTACGGTCATCGGGATGATTATGACTGAAAGAAATTTAAAAAATGATCCCGCACTGGAAAAAAATTCAGTGCCTTTGGTATAGACAAAAGGTGATTTTACAAATTTTTCGGCTAGGGGTGATTTGGAGATGTAGTAGAATTGTCTTGATACTGTAATGCCGAAGTGGGCGAACATTATACTGTTCCACACATTTCCCGCCTTGCCGATAAAGCTCATAAACGGCATACAATAAAAAATGTATAACGCAATGAACAGCAATATCGGTCTGAGAAAAGTTATTTTTGAGGTGGGATAGTTACATCCCAAAACATTAACAGTACTGAGCAAAATTAGGACAAACAGGATTATCAGAACAATAATGCCTATTACATTTTCGTGTGTAATATTAATGCCGCAATTTTGGAGTATGGCAATTGTCAAAAGCAAGATAGCTGCGATACCCGTGTACACAAAATCAAAAATCATAAGTTGTTTTTTCATAATAATCTCCTTTAAAATGTACCCCTAATATACCATAATTTTTATTTTTATACAATTACAATATAGATTTATTGTAACAAATTACATATTATTAGCTTTGTAATTGTCACAATTGCACATAAAAAGAAAGCAAGGCACGAAATTGCACCTTGCTTTTTGGGAAGATATATTAATGTAACTTGTTGTTTTAATTATTTCTTTTCGAGAACATTGAGGAAATCTTCAATTTCGGCAAGCTTTTCTTTGGCAAGATTTTTGCCGGCGTTATACGCCTCGTCAAGCACATCCGTGTTCATCTCAAATGATTTTACATACTTGTGTGACGGGCGGAGTACCATAAGTATGCCGTCCTCCTCAAGCTGTTTCATTCTTTTGCATTGCTCATTATAGCGGTCAAATCTCGTCATAAGAGCGTTGATGAGGTTCGGATAGTCCTTGTATTTTTTGTTGATTAAAAATTCAAACTTGCGATAGTCCGTGCAAGGCTCATTTTCGGGCTTTGTCAAAAGCACAAGCACACGGGAACAGCCCTGTTCAAACGCACGGTCAAAGGGAACAGCGTCGGCTATACTGCCGTCAACATACTTTCCACCCTCAAATTCGCTTATCTGATAGAGAATAGGAACTGTGCAGGACGCTCTTACGGAGTCAAGCAATCGCTGTTCGCTTTTGTTCTCGGAAAAATATTTTGCCTTGCCTGTTACGCAGTCGGTTGCCACAAATTCGCAGTTTGTATCTGACGCAAAAAATGTATCAAAATCGAACGGATAGTCCTGATAAGGAAATCTGTAAATCATATTGTCAAGATCCATTGAAAGAAAACCGAGAACCGAAAAATCACCTGTTCTGTGGGGCATAATAACCCTGCGGGAACGACCTTCCTGTTTTGCGGTAAAATCAAGGGCGACCTCAGCTCCCGCTGAAACTCCTGCAACATAGTCAAAGTGTATTTTGTTTTCAAGCAGACAGTCGGTTATACCGGCGGTAAAAATTCCTCGCCTTGCTCCGCCTTCAATTATCAGACCTGTCATAAGGACCTCCGTTGACTCAAAAAATTTTTGGTGCTATAATCAAACTGTTTTATGGGGTGATAGTATGGACGCTAATGTGACTGACCTTCGCATTGTAAAAACAAGAACCAATATAAAAAATTCGCTGATTGATTTGCTTGCCGAAAAAAATGTTTCCAAAATCACGGTGACTGAGCTTGCAGAAAAGGCGATGATTAACCGCAAAACCTTTTACCGTCACTACAACACGGTTCAGGATGTTGTCGATGATATCAATTACGATATGATCAACGATGTTATCAGCCATGCGAAAAAATCCGACCGTGACGGCAACAATCTTGTAAATCAGCTGAATTTTATCGGCCTTTCTATTGTTGAAAATAAAGAACAGATAAATAAAATTCTGAAAAATTCTCCCGAGGTGTTCGGCTCGGGTCGCTCTGTTGAGCTTTTGAAAAGATTTATCGAGGTTTCAATAAGACCTGTGCTTAATTTTAAAAATGAAACTAAACTCAAATACCTTGTTGAATTTGTCGTTTCGGGATTCATCTCGGTTTATGTCCGTTGGTTCAATGACGGCTGTGCAGAAAGCTCCGAAAAGCTTGCAGACGCTGTCAACGAGTTCGTTCTCGGAGCATTGTCCGAATATGTTCGCCCGAAAAGCTGATTAACTCATTTTCCAATGAGCCTTAGTAATAGCCTCGAATCCTTTGGGGGAGAGAATAGGCTTTGAAATTTTTTTCATTGTTTCATCGCAAAGGCAGCGGTTTTCGCAGAATTCCCTGCCTGCCTCCGTGATTGAATCAAGGTATGCCTTTCTCTGCCTTTCAGCTTTTTCTGCAATAAAAAGCTCGCCCTCGGGGCATTTTATCATTGTGTAATTGCCGTTACCGCAAATCAAATCAAGCTGTTTTGTAAGTGCTGGATACATCGGTTCGGCGCTCACATATCCGCAAGTTGTAATAACCAAAAGCCTCTTTTCGTGCATTGTTTCATCACGCAGTTCATGGAAAGAGGCTTCTTTGTCCTCGGCAACATTTCCCGAATAGGGGAGCATATACGGCAGACATCTGTCGGTTAATGCTTTCATCTGTGACGGCATACCGAAAAAGTAGAGCGGAAAGCTCTCAATGATAATATCGGCAGAATTAATCTTTTCGTAGATTTTCTGCATATCGTCCTTTATAACACATTCGCCGGGTGTTCTGCTCCAACACGAAAAGCAACCCATACATGGCTTGATTGTTTCCTTTTTAACCGTGATATATTCAACTTCCGTATCGGCTGAAAAGCCGTCAAGAAATGCTTTTGTAATGTTGAGAGTATTGCTTTTTTCGCCCTTTGGACTACCGTTTAATACGAGAACTTTCATAATCACTCCTGTGACGGCTTGTAAACCGCATTTTTATCCATTGTGGTAAACAAAAGACTTCCTTTTGCCCTCACTTCACCGTCAACCTTGATGACACACGCAAATTCAAATGCCGACTTTGTTGACATTGTAACATTTACGCTGATAATAAGCGTGTCACCCGGAATAACAGGGCGGAGCATTTTGAAATCCTTGACCTTGAGAAGAACATACAGCTTGTCCTCCTCAACGCTTTCGGGAGCAAATACAAGACTGCAAAGCTGTGCCGCAGATTCAATGAGCAATACTCCCGGCATAATCGGTGTGTCGGGAAAATGGCCTGCAAAATACGGCTCGTTCACCGACACATTTTTTATACCTGTTGCCGAAACATTCGGCTCAAGCTCGGTCACCCTCTCAATCATCTGAAAGGGTGGTCTTTGTTTTATTCTTTGATTGATTTCAAGCAGATTCATCATAAGCTGAGTCCTCCGTCAAGCACAAGCACCTGACCTGTCATATATGAAAAATCGTCACTGCAAAGCTGTCCGACGACATTTGCGACATCCTGAACTGTGCCGAATCTCTTTTCGGGAATAGCCTCAAGATACTTTTTCTGCAATTCTTCGGGAATGCCGTTCATCATTTCGGTTTCGATAAAACCGGGTGCAACTGCGTTTACTCTGATTCCGTACTTTGCAAGTTCCTTTGCAAGCGTGTGTGTCATAGCGTTTACCGCACCCTTTGTTGCACTGTAAACCGACTGACCTTCAACTGCAAGAACAGAGCTTACGGAAGAAATGTTGATGATGATTCCGCTCTTTTTGCGGAGCATTTTAAGCGATGCCTGTCTTGCACAATTGAAATATCCTTTGATATTAATGTCAAGACTTCTTTCAAGCGACTCGTCCTTAATCATCAAAAGGTAAGCGTCGTCAACCACACCTGCGTTGTTGACAAGCACATCAATTCCGCCAAAGTCCTGCTGAATACTGCGGAACATATCCTTTACTTCGTCAATATCTGCTGTGTTCGCCTTGTAGGCAACGGCTTTTCTGCCGAGTGATGTAATTTCGTCAACAGCCTTTTGAGCCATTTCTAAATTTGAATTGCAGTTCACGGCAATGTCATATCCAAGCTCTGCAAGCTTTAAAGCGCAAGCCTTGCCAATGCCCCTTGATGAACCTGTTACAAGAGCGGTTTTGCTCATATTTACCTCCGATTTTTACGCTTTCTTCAGGATTACGGCAGAGTATGTTCCGCCCGCACCCATTGAAAGAGCAAGTCCGTATTCGTAATTTTTTTCGCTGTCAGAAAGAAGCTCAGCCGCATATGCCGCTGTCATTGCACTTGCTGCGGCTCTTGCATTACCGATTTCCTGCGATACATCATAGCATGGCATAAGCGTCTTGATAATCTTCCTGTCATCACAGCATACAAAGTCGATATTGTCTGCCTCAATGCCGGCATTCACACAAGCCTTTTCGATAACCTCAACAACAGCCTTGCTGTCAACCTCTGAGTTGTCATAAGATACAGGGCGGTGAGCCTGTGCATAACCCTTAATTTCTGCATACTTGCGTGCATTTCTGCCGTTTGCACTTTCCTCTGTTTCAAGAACGAGAGTTACAGAGCCCTCACCGAGCGGTTTTTCAAGCAATTCGGCCTTTGTATAGAGCTCAAGGTTTGTCTTTGTATTTTCATCGGTACCTGCGGCAAGCATAACGCTTTCGTTGCCGTCTGCAAGAATATCGGCGGCATAGCAAATACTCTGCAGTCCTGCCTGATTGCCGTTTGCAACAGTTGCGTTGTAGCCCTTGATACCTGAGAAAATGCTCAGATAACCGCCTGCGGCATTGTAAACCGTATTAGGAAATGAAAAAGCACTGCCCTTTTCGGTACCTCTTGTGATTGCCTTTTTCTGGAAATCAACAATTTCGGTCATAGGGCCGTCAGCTGTGCCGATTACAATACCTGTTTTATATTCGTTGTCTTTGTCAATTTTTATGTCAGCATCTGCAAGTGCGTCCATACCGCTCAAAAGCTGGAGCTGGCTGAAACGGTCAAGCTTTCTGTAAAATGCAACCTTGATTCCGTGTTTGTCATAATCTTCGGAGGTAAGATTGCAGTTAAGGCTGTGTTCGTCAGTCCTTGTGCCTGTAAGCTTTGAAATGCCCGTAATGTAAATTTTTTTATTTTTACTGTTGTCGGGAATATCATGCTCGTTGTCCGAGAAAATGATGCTTGCGTTGTTGCCGCCGAATGCAAATGAGTTTGACATTGCATAGTGAACATCTTTTGTGTGGCTCTTGTTCGGAATAAAGTCAATGTTGCCCGCCTTTTCGGAAAGCACCTTCAAATCCTCATCGGAGTAGCCGATTGTAGGCGGAACGAGGTTTTCTTTTATTGCTTTTACGGAAAATACAGCCTCAATTGAGCCGGCCGCACCGAGGCAATGACCTGTCATAGATTTTGTTGAGCTGACAGAAAGGTGGTCGTTGCCGTCAAAAAGTGTGTGAAGTGAAAGAAATTCAGCCTCGTCATTTTTGGCAGTACCAGTTCCGTGTGCGTTTATGTAGTCGATATCGTCAAAACTAAGAGCAGAGCTTTCAACAGCCCTTCTGATTGCACTCATCTGACCTTCACCGTCGGGACGGGGTGCGGTAATGTGGTAAGCGTCACTACTTACACCCGAACCGAGAATTTCACAGTAAATCTTTGCCCCTCGTTCAACAGCGTGTTCATAGCTTTCGATTACAAGAATACCCGAACCCTCGCCGAGCGTGATACCTGTGCTGTGATTGAACGGGGAACAGGCGTTTTCGTCAAGCGCATGGAGAGCGTGGAAACCGCTGAATGCAAGTGAAGAAAAGCTGTCCGAACCGCCTGCGATGAACACATCACCCTTGCCCTCACGGATAAGGTCACAGGCATAGCCGATGCTCATTGTGCCTGCCGCACAAGCGTTGACGATGTTTGCGGTAATGCCCTCAAGTCCGAAATGAGCGGAAACATTGTTGGCAATTGCCGAAGCACCCATTTTGAAAATATCTTCTTTTTTACCGCCGTCACCCTTGATTTCGTCTGTGTAATATTTGTCAATGCTTGCCGCACCGCCTACACAACTGCCAAGAATAACACCGATGTTTTTTTCGGACGCGTCAATGTTTGCATCTTCAAAAGCCTCGTTTGCGGCATGAATACAGAGAAGGGAAGAACGGTCATAGTTTTCGGGAGAAAGCTCTGACGATGCCTTGTCAACCTCTGCACCCTTGTGTGCATAACAGTTTGAGGTGTCAACCGACTTAACCTCATCAATGCCGGAGTGACCGAGTGTTACGGCATCCCAGCAATCCTTTACATTGTCACCGACGCCGCAAATAAGTCCGAGTCCCGTGACAACACATCTCTTTTTGTCAGCCATATTAACCCTGCTTGCTTTCTACATATTCTGTAAGTGCTCTGATTGATTGGAAGTGCTCACGGTCTGCACCTGTCATATCAATACCGAAAAGTGTGTCGATGCCTGCAACGATTTCGATTGAGTCGATTGAGTCAAGACCGATTTCGTCACCGAAAAGTTCTGAATCGTATGTAAGAATGTTTTCGGGGATTCTAAGATTTTCTACGAGCATTTCCTTAATCTGATCTGCAATAGCATTGTTCATTTTAATTACCTCACTTAAAATTTTGATTTTTTTGATTTTATTATAAATTTTCCGAAGAAAAATCTTCTTTGTAATAAACCTTGCCTTTGCCATATTTTTCTTCAAGCTCAAGATAAAGCTTTTTGACCTGCTTTTCGGCTTCGGCGCTTATTTCTTTCGCATATTTTGAGTAGCGGACATTTTCGGGACATTCTGATTTTATCGGATTTCCGATTAAAATTTTCTGCCTCTTTCCAAAAAGAATTTTATACTCACCCAAAGATGCAATCGGGATTATGTCAAGACCTTTTTTTGCCGCAAGCAATGCCGCACCGGGCTTGAACGGGAGCATTTTGCCCTCTCTTGCAATTCCGCCCTCGGGGAAGATAAGCATTGAATATCCGTTTTCAACCGCACCCTCACTTTGTGCATACCAGTTTGTGTCCATGGTGTCAAAGTCAACGGGAATACTGCGGCAAATTCGGATAAACGAGCCTGTTCCGCTCTTGTCGTACCAGCTTTTTTTAACAAGCATATACGGCTTGTATCTGCTGAGTACAGAGCTTATCACAACTCCGTCAAAGTGGTGAGTGTGGTTGCATACAAACACAACAGGCTTGCCCTTGAGGCTCTTTTTAAGGCTCTTGTCCTTCCATTCAACCTTAGGGCGAATAAGAAGATGCACAAGACCTTTTACAAATTTTATGAATGCAAGCTGTCCTGCATTTTTATGATAATTGTACTCCATACTCTTTACCCTCGTTTTTTTAAAATATTATATTTTTATTTTAAAAAATTTCAACGGTCAAATGAATTTTGCGTGTGTCTTATGCAACATTCTGTCGAATTTTGTGGCATAAAATATATGGGAATTATTATGGAATATTTTTCTTTTTAGCTTTTTTACAAATGTTGACGGCTGTTGTTTATGGTGATATAATCATAGAAAAGAATTTTGCCTTTGAATCAAGGTAAACAAAGGAGAAACCTATGAAAAAAGTAATTTTAACAGGTGACCGTCCTACGGGCAGACTTCATGTCGGTCACTATGCAGGTTCGCTCAAGGAGAGAGTAAAGCTCCAGAATTCGGGCGAATATGATGATATATACATTATGATTGCAGACGCTCAGGCTCTTACCGACAATGCCGAGCATCCCGAAAAGGTAAGACAGAATATTTTGCAGGTTGCGCTCGACTACCTTGCCTGCGGAATAGATCCGAACAAGTCAACAATTTTTGTTCAGTCAATGATTCCCGAGCTTACAGAGCTTACTTTCTATTATATGAACCTCGTAACCGTGTCCCGTGTTCAGCGTAACCCCACCGTTAAGGCGGAAATTCAGATGCGTAATTTTGAGGCAAGCATTCCTGTGGGATTTTTCTGTTATCCAATCAGTCAGGCGGCTGATATCACGGCATTCCGTGCAACTGCCGTTCCTGTCGGCGAGGATCAGCTTCCGATGCTTGAACAATGCAAGGAGATTGTTCACAAGTTCAATTCCGTTTACGGCGAAACTCTTACGGAACCGCAGATTATTCTTCCGAGCAACAAGGCTTGTCTGCGACTGCCCGGTATTGACGGCAAGGCAAAGATGAGCAAATCCCTCGGCAACTGCATTTATCTTGCAGAAGAACCCGAGGATATCAAGAAAAAGGTTATGTCAATGTTTACCGACCCGAATCATCTTCGTGTTGAGGATCCCGGCAAGGTTGAGGGCAACCCCGTGTTTATCTATCTTGACGCATTCTGCCGTGACGAGTATTTTGCGGAATTTTGGAATGATTACAGCTGTCTTGACGAACTCAAGGCTCATTATCAGCGTGGCGGACTCGGTGATGTCAAGGTTAAGAAATTCCTTAACAATGTTATGCAGGAGGAGCTTCGTCCTATTCGTGAACGCAGAAAAGAATGGGAAAATCATCTTCCCGATGTTCTCGATATTCTCAAAGAGGGCAGTAAGGTTGCAAAGGAAACTGCCGCAAAAACACTTGAGGATGTCCGTCATTCTATGAGAATCGATTATTTTACAGACAATAATCTTCTCAAATAATTTAAAATTCAATATGTAAAATACCGGTCGGAAGGACAGAAATCAAAAATTCTGTCTTTCCGATTTTTCTTATGAAAAAATTATTGCGAATTGACTCAAAATTGTTGAAAAAATAAAAATATTATGCTATTATTGCGTTGAAAACACCCCGTTTTAAGGAGAATACATTATGATTGACGCAAGAAAACATACGCTTGATTCTGTTAAAAAGCTGACCGATTACAGCGATTTTAACCTTTATAAAATGGATATATGCTACGATTACAGCATTGATAAAATCATTGACAGAGGGATTTTTGATGATGAGTCGGCTCTTGGTGCAATTTTGCAGGAGGTTCTGCCCGATTATCCCGTCAATCTTAAAATGCCGAATTTCGGGTGCAGTGCCTTTACAATGAAAAATCCCGACAGCGTAATGATGGGACGAAACTATGATTTTAAGAACGACACCTCGTCAATGCTTGTATATTGTTCGCCAAAGGACGGCTACAGGTCGGTTGCGTTTGCGGCACTTGATAATGTGAATGCCAACAATCCCGAGCTGAGTGATGAAACAAGGCTTGCAACCTTGCTCTCACCGTTTATCAGCCTTGACGGAATCAATGAAAAGGGCGTGTCAATCGCAGTGCTCACACTTGACAGCAAGCCGGTTCGTCAGCAAAGCGGAAAGCCCGTTATCGCCACAACGCTTGCAATCCGTCTTATACTTGACAGAGCTGCGTCAACCGAAGAGGCGGTTACACTTTTTGAAAAATACGATATGTTCGCCTCAAGCGGAAGAGATTATCATTTTTATGTTACCGACGCAAGCGGTGACGGTCGTGTTATTGAGTACGATTGCAACAGCGATGACCGAAAGCTTGTTGTTACAAAATCGCCTGCCGTTACAAACTTTTTTGTGATGTACAAAAATTTTGTAAAGCCTTATCAGAAAAACGGAGTTTACGGTCACGGCAGAGAGCGGTATGATAAGATAATAAATATTCTTGAAAAGAATAATAGCTATACAAAAGAAACAGCGTGGGAGGCTCTTGTTTCGGCATCTCAAGCACCGAATCCGAACGACATAACAAGCAATACTCAATGGTCGATTGTTTATGACAACACAAATCTTACCGCTGATATTTCAATCCGCCGAGATTGGAACACGGTGACAAAATATTCGCTAAAAGAAAATAAAATTATGGAATAAAAAAACAGGGAAGAAGCCGAAATGGTTTCTTCCCTTTAATAATGTTTAAATTCAGTTTTGACTGTGTAACATAACATCCGCCTTAAAAATTCCGTTCTCATGCGAAAACCTGCAATAACCGCCGCTTTTTTCGGCAATTCTGCGTATCGACTGAGTTCCGATTCCGTCACCGTTTCGCTTTGATGAGCCGAAAATACCGTTTTTTTCGGTAATATCGCCGTTGAAAGCATTCTCTACGGAAATAAGCAATATCTTTTCGGAATGCGGACGGGCATACATTTTAATCTGCCGTTTATCTCTGTCAAGCTTCATGCTCGCCTCAAATGCATTTTCAAGCAAATTTGCGATTACAAGACAGATATCGGATTCCGAAACTGTCAAGTTTTCGGGAATGTCAATTTTAAGTTTGAGCGGAATACCGTTGCCCTTGCATTTTGAATAATAATGCCCGATAATCGCATTAACAGCGTGATTTTTACAGAGTACAAGCTCTGTGTCGGGAATATTCTGCGACGCTGACGAAAGGTATTTTTCAAGTTCTTCCCAGTTCTTTTGCTCGGCAAGAGCATTAAGTACGGCAAAGTGATGTCGCATATCATGCCGTGCCTGACGGGTTTCTTCAATAGCGCCTTTTAATGCGTCATACTGTGCCCTCTGCATATTTAAAAATTGATTTTCCTGAGCAAGCTTGTTATTGCGGTTCAGGCTTTTTGCTATAAAATACAACAGCGCATAGAAAATAAGCAACAGCACAAGAAGCGATACGCTGATAACAATGTAACCCTGCGTAATTCTTCCTGTGTGTAGAATATTCGGATTCCATGGGATTATAAAAAAGTTGAGCAAGATGAATATTATCGGTAAAATCCAGAATACATACCATGTCTGGGCAATGTTTTCATCATCGAGCAGTTCACTCACACCGTGTGTTGCAGGATACCATGCAAGAATTACAAACATCCAGCATAGAATATTGAACAGCACAGCCGATTTAATTTCAAACCACGGCGTTGTGTTCTGCGGAAATGTTATCGAATCAACCGCCCGTGTAATGCTCGCAATGCAGGCAAACACTCCGCATACAGCAAGTAACACACTCGCCGATTTCCACACGGATGTTTTGAGTGAACAACAGTATGCTGCCGAAAGAGCAAGCACTATCGGTATTGCAAACACAAATGATTTAAGCTTAAGACTGTAACAAACAAAACCGCACAATGCGCAAAGGCATATAAGCGATGAAATCAATATTGGAAACAGCCTGAGCCTTGATATCTTGAGATGTTTTTTTATCGGGAAATATGCAAGAACAGTCCCCGGTATTATTGCGCCGAGTTCAATCATCGGACAGAAAACATTTGTCAATGCAAATCCCTCCTGCCAAAAATATATTCGCCAAAGGTGCTTTTTGCGTTTTTTACAAGACTTCGACTTATGGAGATTCTTTCACCGTTGTCAAGAACAAATTCATTGCCGTTCATATCTTTGATATGCTCAAGATTTACTATAACGCCACGGCTGCACACAAAGAAATTATCTCCGTCATCAAACGGCCTTACAAATTCGGCAAATGTACTGCGCACAGACTTTTCGGATTTGTCCGTACAATGAATATGTATGCAGTGCTTAAAATGCTCGGCATACAAAATGTCGCAAAGCTTTACACGCAAAGAGCCGTTTGCGGAAGGAATTTCAATGTATTTTTCTTCAACGGAAATTTTCTGCGAAATCTCGTCAAGCAACATATCAAGTTCACTATCGCTGTACGGCTTTACAAGATAATGTAATGCCCGAACCCTAAACCCATCAAGCGCATGGTCGGTTGATGTGGTGGTAAAGACAAGAAGACAGTCCCTGTCAAACTCTCTCAGCTTTTGGGCGGTGTCTATTCCACTTTCCTTTTTCATATATATATCCATAAAAACAAGGTCAAATCTGTTCTGCATTGCATCATTCAGAAAATCCGTTCCGCTGTTATATTCGCAAATTTCAATATCATATGACCTTGAAAATGAGCTTTGAGAAAGTCTTTTGCAAAGTTCATTTCGCTCATTTTCGCAATCATCAACTATTGCAATCCTCATACCGTACCTCCTGCATAATTATCACTCTTATTGTATCACATAATATCGCAAATAGTGACTTTAATTTGCATTTCGTGCCAAAAATTTTCACTTTGTGCCAAATGTATGGACTAAATGACAATTATTTATTATAATTCAGCTTAAACAAAAAATCATGAACGGCTAAAAAACGGAGGAAATATTCTATGATTAACAAAAAGAAAACTGGGCTTTGCCTTGCTTTGGCGGCAACATTGATTGCCTCGTCTGCACTTTGCGGATGTCAGCAGAGCGACAGCAGTACATCCGCAAAATTCAACAGCGATGTAAAGGACGCGTCAAAATATACGGCTGACGAAAACGCACAGGTGTATAAGACCCTTGACTTTTCCGATGAACAGGAAAAGGAATTTGCAAAAAAGGGCTTTATAACTGCCCCTGACACACTCGAAATCAAAACCGAGAACGGAACTGTTGCATGGAGTCAGTCGGCATATGATTTTATCAGAAACTCGTCAACTCCCGACAGTGCAAACCCAAGCCTTTGGAGAAACACGGAGCTTAACTCGCTTTATGGACTTTTTGAAGTTGTTGACGGTGTTTATCAGGTAAGAGGTTACGATGTTGCAAATGTAACCTTTGTAAAGAGCGACAACGGCTGGATTGTTTTTGACTGTACAACAAGCTCCGAAACTGCAAAGGCGGCGCTTGAACTTCTTGAATCAAAGTTCGGCAAGGCGCATATTGCCGCTGTTGTTGTAAGCCACGCCCACATTGACCACTACGGCGGTATCGGCGGACTTATTGACGAAAAGGATGTTGCCGATTCATCACTTCCGCTTGACGAGCAGATTAAGTCCGGCAAAACGCTCATTATCGTTCCCGAAGGCTACGAAAAGGCTGTTATGGAAGAAAATGTTTTTGCAGGAAACGCAATGAAACGCAGAACCAACTTTCAGTACGGATCATTGCTTGATAAGGGCGGTAAGGGCAGTTTGTCGGTAGGTATCGGTCTTACCCCTTCAAGCGGCACAACAACATACATTTCACCGTCTTATGAGGTAAAGAAAGCTACCGAAACCATCAAGGTTGACGGTGTTGAAATGGTGTTCCAGCTTACTCCCAACACAGAATCGCCTGCCGAGATGAATACCTATATTCCAAAATACAAGGCGTTGTGGATGGCAGAAAACTGCTCCGGCACAATGCACAATCTCTATACGCTCCGTGGCGCAGAGGTTCGTGACGGCAATGCGTGGGCGCAGTACATTATGGAGGCAAAGGAGCTTTTCGGAGACAAAGCCGAAGTAGTTTTCCAGGCTCACAACTGGCCTCATTGGGGCAACGATGTAATCAATGACTACATGGCAAACACAGCCTCTGTCTATAAGTACATATTCTCACAGACACTTATGTACATCAATCAGGGCTATACTTCAACCGAGATTGCAAATATGATTGAACTCCCCGATGAACTCAACAAGGTTTGGTACACACGCCAGTATTACGGAACTCTCAAGCACAATGTAAAGGCAGTTTATCAGAAGTATATGGGTTGGTATGACGAAAACCCGATACATCTTGATGAGCTTGAGCCGACTGAATATTCAAAGAAGCTTGTAGAGTATCTCGGCGACACAGACAAGGTTCTTGAAATGGCTAAAAAAGACTTTGACAAGGGAGAGTATCAGTGGGTTGCACAGATTACAAACACACTTGTATATGCAGATCCCGAAAATAAAGACGCCCGCTATCTTTGCGCAGACGCACTCGAACAGCTCGGCTATCAGGCTGAAAGCGGTGCATGGAGAAACGCTTATCTTACAGGTGCTTATGAGCTTCGTAACGGTACAAAAAATTATCCGAATTCCGAAGGTTCAGGTGCAACAGCTCTCGGTATGAGTACCGAAACAATGTTGGATTATCTCGGAATCTGTCTTGACGAAAAGAAGCTTGAAGATCAGAACCTTGTAATCAATCTTGAAGTGACCGATAAAAACGCAAAATATCTTCTTCGCATAAATCACGGTGTGCTTATCTATTCACAGGAAAAGTGGAGCGATAAGGCTGACGCAACAATCAAAACCAAGAGCGCAGGTATTCTCGGCATTGCACAGAACAATCAGAAACTTATGGACGCCAGCATTGAAAAGGTTGAGGGCAACAGTGACATCATCAAAACCCTTACATCAAGCGTTGCCGAATTCCCGCTGTATTTCAATATTATTGAACCATAATTAAAGTATGAGGTGACTATGAAAGTATTTAATTGTATTTTCGGCATATTGTCGATAATCGGTGCGATTTATTGTATGTTCTATCCGGGACTTACCTTCCTTAATACCGGTTGGATAGTGACAATTCTTCTAGGAGTATGGGGAATATGCTCCGTGATTGACTACTTTGCAAAACGCAAAAAGGCAAAGGCTGAACAGAGTGAAGCAATAATGGGAACACTCGGTCTTGTTGTCGGCATTGCAGCGGCAGTAATTTCAATCCTTGCAATGTTTATGCCGAGCATAAGACTTATGTTTGATGTTATCATTCTCTGTATTTTCTCAGGCTGGCTTGTAGTGGACGGTATCTCGTCCGTTGCAATGTCGTTTAAGGTTAAGAATGCAGCATCTTCGGGTGCATGGCTTATTCCGCTGTTCTGCGGTATACTTGTCATAATCGGCGGTATCTACGGATTTTTCCACCTTGTATTTGCCGCACAGACAATCGGCTTTATAATAGGTGTTCTCCTTGCAGTTTACGGTGTAAAGCTTATTCTCTCGGCATTTGAAAAGTCGGGCGAATAGTACTTGTATTGTTTTCTTCTCTTTTTTGAAAAAGTATGATAACCCCAAAAATCCCGAGTCCTCAGAGAGTCCGTCTTTTTGAGGACTTTGGGTTTTGTGCAAAACTGAAAAAGAAAATGCTGTGTCACTTTTTTGCTTTAACGCATAAAATATCAATGTGATAATTTTTCGTTAATTTTTGTTATTAAAATGTAAATTCAGTATTGACAAATAGATTTTACTGTGATAAAATAATGCCTGTTGAGTGATATTGCTCAGTGTTCGGCGACATAGCCAAGTGGTAAGGCACGAGTCTGCAAAACTCTGACGCCCCGGTTCAAATCCGGGTGTCGCCTCCAAAACGGAAAGCACTTCTTAACGGGAGTGCTTTCCAATTATAAAAATGTGGGAGCATAGCTCAGCTGGGAGAGCATCTGCCTTACAAGCAGAGGGTCACAGGTTCGAGCCCTGTTGTTCCCACCATTATATGCGGATGTAGCTCATCTGGTAGAGCGCCACCTTGCCAAGGTGGAGGTAGCGGGTTCGAGCCCCGTCATCCGCTCCATTAAGTCAGTACGGTTGATGTGCTGATTTTTTTATTTTACAGAATTTTTTGACAAGCAAGGGGCTCGAAGGCGACCGTTAAGAAAACAGTCCGGTGGACTGTTTTCAGGGAGAGCGTTGATGAGAGTTAGGTTTACGCACCGCAAGCAGTTGGCGAGGTAGAAATTTTGCATCAAACAATCTCCGTCATCCGCTCCAAGTCAAAAGTATCTGTAACGCAGGTACTTTTTTATTTTACAGGATTTTTTGACAAACAAGGGGCTCGAAGGCGCTGTCTGAACAGATGGTAGACTTCTTTGTTTTGTCAGTCTGCATAACAATCTCAATTTTGATGTACAATGGGGTGGGGTTAGCTCATGATTTTTACCGATTATTACAATTCTCCGATTGGCGGTATAACCATGGCGTCTGACGGTGAGAGTCTTTGCGGTTTGTGGTTTGACGGACAAAAGTATTTTGCGTCAACTGTAAAAGGTGAAACCGAGGATAAAAGTCTGCCTGTTTTTGAGAAAAGCAAAAAATGGCTTGATATATACTTTTCGGGCGAAGAACCCGACTTTACGCCCAAGCTGTCGCTTAACGGTTCAAAGTTTCGCAAGGCTGTATGGGATATTCTCCTGACAATTCCCTACGGCTCTGTTATGACCTACGGTGAAATTGCGAGAATTATGGCAAAACAGAGTGGTATTGCCAAGATGTCCGCACAGGCGGTCGGCGGTGCTGTGGGACACAATCCCGTGTCGATAATCGTGCCGTGTCACCGTGTTGTGGGAACAAACGGAAATCTTACAGGCTATGCCGGAGGCATAGATAAAAAAATCAGTCTTCTCAAAAACGAAAAGACTGATATATCAAAAATGTTTGTGCTTAAAAAGAATTAATTAATATTATTTATTGCCCAACCTGTGGTTATCGCAAGCCTGTTTTTTGACAGGCTTGTTTCGATTTTACCGCCGTTTTTTTCGGCAAGATTTTTCAAAGTTTTATACGCAAAGCTGTGGTACAGAACATTGTTCTGTGCCTTTTTTATTTCACCTTTTATCGGAAAACTTACACAGCAAAACAGAAATCCTGCCCTTGTTTCGGCTTTTAAGGTGACAATCTGTTTGCTGTTACCGCAAAATTCCTTAACATTTTCAAACGCAATGTCAATCATATTGTTAAACAGCACGCAGATTTCAAGGTTGTCGGCAGGAACATTTGCAAGTGACCCCTCAAATTCTATTTTGATATTGTCGCCTGCATTTTTCTGCTTGTCGCTTAAAATAGCATCCGTAAGGTCGTTGCCTGTGTTGTACAAAATTTGAAATGAACCGATTATCTCGCTGTTATACTTTTGCAGAAGAGGGAGAACCTCGTCATACTTTTGATTGCTTATCAGCGACTTTAACCCGATTGACAGGTCATTGTAATCGTGTCTGATTTTTCGCAGTTCATAACCCGAAGTCGTGATGCTCTTGTAGTAATTTATCTGCGCGTTAAGCTGTCTTTCGTAGATGTCGTTTTCGTGCATATATTGGCTCTTTTTAATCTGATTGTACAAAAGAATAGGTATTGAAAACGAGAATACAATCGACACAATCATTGTCAAAATTTTAAGTGCAGCTGTTCTGCAATCCGATGACGGAATTATGTAATATGCCCCGAAGGTCGCCATACTTCCGCCGAGATAAAGGAAAATCAATATCATAATTATTGTCGGTTTGGTGATTGACTCAACCACAAGCTTGGTCTTGATTTTCAGCGGACTTGACAGCAGTACGAATATTCCCAAAACAATAAGATTTGAAATCAGATTAAAAAACACACTGGTGCTGCTCGCAAATTCGGTTGAATAGATTGAACACAACAATTGATAGATTTCGGATATAAAAAATGTTAATCCCGAAAAGAAGAGCGAAGAGAACAGCAACATCATTTTTTTATTGTATCCAAGTGAAATCGGAAGAAATGTCAATGCAACAAAATGCAAAACCGGCAGAATCACATACCGTTGGTCGCTTTTTATAAAGCAAGCAAACGATGCCGTTGAAATTATAAAAATCAATGACAGGGCAAAATACAGTTTGTACTTGGTAATGGAAAATATTTTTGAAGTAAAATAGAAAATTGCCACAAGCCCTATTACAAACTCCGCATAGCTGTAAAATAGCATAAATTATAACCTCACATAATTTTTTTCAAGAAAATTCATATATGATGTCCGAAAGGATTTTTGATAATTTTTACTGAGATAAGCCGCCTCTCCGTTGCTCAGATATACCGTGTCGGAGGAATACGATTTTACATAGTGAAGATTTACCACATATGAGCGGTGAGTTTTTACGAAACAGTATGCAGGCAGCAGCTTTGTAACCCCTGAAAGAGTTTTTGAGCAGTGCATAATCTTATCAGACAAATGAATATTTGAATACTTTCCGTCAGCCTCAATAAAGCAGATTTCATTCGAATTTATTTTTTTCAATTCTTTATTTTGAATAATGGTTATAGGATAATTAGCATCTATAATTTTTACATAATCGTCAATTGCCTTAAAAAATTTTGATTTGTCAATCGGCTTTAAAAGAAACCTGAATGTGTTTACTTCAAATGCGTCAATCATAAAGTGAGGATATGATGTCAGGAAAATTATGCACGAAAGTACATTTCGCTTTCTAAGCTCTTTTGCAACAGTCAGACCGTCCGTATTGCCTAGCTGATAATCAAGTACAATTATGTCGTAATCTATTTCTGAATTTAAAAGCCTCTCTCCGCTCTGAAATTCATCAATTTCTATAATTATACGATTTTCTTTTGCATATGTCAAAAGCAGGTTTTTTAGCTTTTCGGTTATGAACTTATCATCGTCACATAAAGCTGCAAGCACATTTTCACCCTCTTACTCTCAAAATAGAATATCTTGCTCCAAACTATATTTATTTTGCTCTTTTTATTTGTTATTGTAGCTTCATACAACAGAATAAAGGGGGAGAAAAAAGTGTTTGATACTATCTTCAGATGGCTTTTCGGCTGGCTCTAATACCTGAAAAATAAAAGGCGATCATTAAGATTGCTTTTTATTTTAGAAGTAAAATCCACTCCCAAAAAACATCTTTTCACTCCCATTGTATAGTAAATTATAATGTTTCTGCACCTTATTGTCAATATATGGCATTGCCGTTGCTGAAATTTATTATATTATTTTCAGTATATTGTATGCAGTGTTCCTTTTACTCCCAAAAACCGCCCTTTTACTCCAAAGTATATTTATTTTTGACTTTGAATATTTAAAATGTAGACAGAGGTTATTATTGAAATCTTGTTTATCAATTCAACAGTAAGTGCATAATTTGATAAGCATTTAACTTTACCGTCCTTGTTCTGATTTTTGCAGAGCAGGGGCGGTGCTTTTTATGCTTGCCGTTATTATAAAATATAAAAAAAGCGGACAATCCATTGATTCGGAATGTCCGCTGTTTTGCCTTTTATTATGACTTGATGTTGTATTATTAATCGAAGAAACCAAGACCTCTTAATGCGTTGATAAATCGTTTCATATAGTCAAGCGAGGTAACGGGCCACACAAATCCCATTCTGTAAAGAACCTGCATTGTGTATGTGTTGCTCTTGCCGACTGTAAATGTCTTTTGACCGTGAGCCATATTCTGATATGCAATCATACTTGAAAGAATCTTTGCTTTTTCGGGATCCTGCTCGGCTCTGTCAAGTGCAATCATATATTCCTCATACTCTGCACCCTCCGAGTGAAGTCCGATTTTATTCATCTCGGTGTAGAGGTCACCCATAATGAGAGTATGGTTGTTGAACGGGTGGAACACGGTGCAGTCTTTCGGGGCCTGTGCAAGCAGAAGAATTGCCTTTGCCACAAAATCAATCGGAGAAAGCTCAAACGGCATTTCCATTGCCTCATACGGATATTTGCCGATAAGAAGCGTAGATTTGAGTCTGCCCATAAATGTGTTGGTGGTGAAATTAATCTGATATTCACCGTCGCTGTTTCTTGCGGCAAGTGTGCCTACACGCATAATCTTTGCGTTAAAGCCCTTTGAAACCTCTTCAAGAATCGCCCTTTCAGCAAGGAACTTTGACAGGGTGTACTTTGAACCCTCATGCTGACCAAAGTAAAGTTGATTTTCTTTGAGCTTGTCAACAGAACCTTGTTCGCCCACAAACATACCGCCTACGCTCATTGTTGACACATGAACAAGCCTTGCATTAGCCTTTTTGCAGAAGTCAAGCACATTGAGAGTACCGTAAAGGTTTACATCTTCAATGTCTGTACCCTTTGAGAAGTGCTTAACATTTGCGGCACAGTTGATGACCGTGTTAATGTCCTTGTCAATAAATTTATCGAATGATTCACGGTTTGTAACATCACCGCTGATAACGGTAACTCTGTCAGGATATCTTTCTTTCAGACTTTCTTCAAAGTAGTAATAGTAGATTGAGTTCATTCTGTTTTCGGCAGGATTATTGTTCTTGTCACGAATCATGCAGTAAACCTTGCCGTTATACTTGTGAAGAAGTTCGTAGAGAATGTGTACTCCAAGGAAGCCGGCAGAGCCTGTCAGAAGAACATTGCCGAGTTTTTGAAGCTCACCGTTTTTGAATGTATCAATATTATTCTTTTCAAGAACTTTATTGATATTTGTATAATCGTAGTCCGAAAGATTTTCAAGGTCATCTTCGGCTGAATCGTCCTTGCTCACAAATTTTGCAAGAGTCTGCGGAGTAGGATTTGCAAAAATGTCGCTGTATGCAACCTCAATATTTTTCTTTGATGCGGAGATTACAATTCTTGTTGCTGTAAGCGATGTTCCGCCGAGGTCAAAGAAGTTATCGTCTGCAAAAACATTGTCAAGTTCAAGAATTTCTGCAAAGATGTCGCAGAATGTTTTTTCAATTTCATTCTTCGGCAACCGACCGCTTTCGGATTTGTTGCTTTTAGGCTCGGGAAGAACCTTTGTGTTGACCTTGCCGTTTGGTGTGAGAGGCATTTCGTCAAGCTGAACATACGCACTCGGAACCATATAATCCGTGAGAGATTTTGCAAGCTCTGACTTGATTTCATCGGGATCAAGCTGTCTGTCGGCTGTATAGTAAACGCAGATTGCGTCAGCCTTGCCGACCTTTCTGATGAGAGCAATTCCGCTCTTAATGCCGTCAACTGCGGTCAGACACTTTTCAATTTCGCCGAGTTCAATTCTTAATCCTCTCAGCTTAACCTGATTGTCTGTTCTGCCGAGAATAATAACATCGCCGTCTGTTGTCCATTTTGCATAGTCACCCGAACGGTAGGTGCGTTCACCGTTAAATTCGATGAATGCCTTTGCAGTCTGTTCGGGAAGTTTGTTGTAGCCGAGTGCAACACCGCATCCCTGAATGAGAAGCTCACCCACAACTCCGATTGGAAGGAGATTGTTGTCTGAGTCAACGATATATTCCGTGTAGTTGCGTAACGGCCTGCCGATTGAAATTTCGTCTGCATTCGTAAGATTTTTTGCGTTTGAAGAAACCGTGATTTCAGTCGGACCGTAGGTGTTGATTATTATTGCGTTCGTTTTTTCACGCAGTATCCTTAACAGCTTGTCGGGATATTTTTCACCGCCTGATAGTATAACCTTGCAGTTTGCCATTGCTTCTGCAAATTCGTCAAGCTCCATATACTGCAAAAGTCGTGACGGTGTAGAGTTGAACGCATCAACATTGTTTTCTTTAAAAAATTCCGCAAGTGACAATGGGTTTACCGTCTGTTCATCGCTTGCAAAAACGAGTGTAAGACCGTTGCAGAGTGACAGCATGGTTTCCTTTAGCGACATATCAAAGCTGATCGTAGTTACAGAGCCGTATGCGTGACAGTTGTCAACAACCTCTTTAACCTGAATGTTTGAGTCGCAGTATTCAAGGTAGTTTGCAATGCCGATGTGGCGCAGCATAACGCCCTTTGGCTTGCCTGTTGAACCCGAGGTGTAGATGAGGTACGCAAGGTCGTCAGGCTGTACATCAACATTCGGGTCTTCATCATTATTGCCCGAAAGAAGTTTTGAAACATCAACCGTGCGGTCATATTTATTGAGCAGTTCGCCCTCGGTAATTACAAAGTCTGCGTCACTGTCCTCAATAATACTGTCGATTCGCTCCTTCGGATAGTCGGGACATGACGGAATAAACGCATCGCCTGCCTTGAGAATGCCGAGAAGTGATATGAAGAATTTTGAGGTTCTTTCAAGCAGAATAAGAACCTTTCCGCCCTTTTCAAGACCTTTTTCAATGAGTGAGTTTGCCGTGATATTTGCAAGACGGTCAAGCTCTTTATAGGTCAGTTTGCCGTCACAAGCCGAAAGTGCAATTCTGTCGGGAGTTTTTGCAACCTGCTCCTCAAACATTTTGTGAAGAAGTTTTGTCTTAACGGGAGCAATTTCTGTTGACTTAAAGCTTTCAAGCTGTGCAATTGCGGCGTTGTCAAGGAGTGAAACCTTTCTTATTTTGCCGTTTGGATTTTCGATAATATGTTCAACAGCGCAGAGAACGGATTTTGCAAGCGTTCTCATAAGTTCACCGCTGTAAAGTGCGTCATTGTACTGAACCACAACGCTCGGCTTGCCCTTGTAATCCTCAATGTGAATGGCTGTTTTGAACTTTGCAGTATTCATTTCAAGGTAATCACGGACAACGGTTTTGCCGTCAATTTCAAGGTTATCAACAACACCAAGCTGATATTCGTACATAATGTTCGGTGCATAGCCGTATTTTGCACAAAGCTGTGCATAGGGATAAATTTCGTTTTCAATTGAATCCGTGAAAACAGCCTTGCTTTTTTCAACAAATTCAAGTGAGGTGATGTCCTCAATTTCAATGCCGAGCGCAAGAGTTTTTACAAACATACCAAAGCAGTTTGTAAGCCGCATATCGCTTCTGCCGTTGCTGATTGTGCTGATGTAAACATTTCTGCTGTTCACAAATCTTGAAACAGCGTAGAATGTGCCGGCAAGGAAAAGGTGGGCGGGAGTGATTCCGTGCTGTGAACAGAAGTTTTCAATCCTTGCCATATCAACGGGGACTGCCTGAGATGCAAGAGCACCGTCCTCTGCATGACCTCTGAGGTCTGCTGTAATTTCGCTTGCAGAGTCAAAATTCTTCATCATATTGTCGAAGAATTTTTCAGCATTTTTAAATTCATCACTGCTTTCAGCCTTAATTTCATTCTCTGCATAATCAAAGTAGGTGTAGCTTTCAGGCTCAATATTACCTCCCTCGTACAGCGTTTTAAGCTGTTCAAAGAAGAGTGCAACGGACGCACCGTCAAAGATAAGGTGGTGGAAATCCGAAAGCAGATATACCGCCTTTTCGGTTTCTGCAACCGAGATTCTGAACAGCGGTGCTTTCATAAGATTGTGCGGTTTTACAAAATCCTTTTTGTAGGCTTCAAGCTGTTCTTCCGTAAGCTTTTCAACGGGAACATTCGGTTTTGCAGAGTCAACATATGCCTGCTCAATATCATCGTTTTCAAGTGAAAGGTGAGTCATAATATATGGGTGAGCCTTGATTACCTTTACAACGCAGTCGGCAAGCTTTTGTGCATCGACTGATTTTGAAAATGTGAGAATTGACGGAATATTGTAAAGTGTGCTGTACGGATTTTTCATACAGTCAATATACACGCCGAGCTGAGTTTTTGAAAGGGGATAAAGAGCCTTGTGTTCTTTCTTTTCTTCTTTTTTGACAGTTTGCGGATTTGCCGTACCGCTGAACATAAACTTCTGAAGTTCGTCTTCAATCGAAAGAACCGAACAGCCCTTCATCATCTTTTTAACCTGTGCCTCAAAGCCGAATGCCTTGTTGAGTTCAACTGCAAGTTTGATAACCGAAAGCGAGGTCATACCTGCGTTGATGAGATTTTCGGAAATATCAAAATCGCTGTGTCCGATAATCCTTTCGATAATTGCGGAAATTTTCTTTTCAAGAAATGTTAGTTCCCTCGGAGCGGAATTTTTCTTTTTTGAAGATTCTGCCTTGATTTCGGGAAGCTTGCGCTTGTCAACCTTGCCGTTTACATTGAGTGGAATTTTGTCAATCTGCATCGTAGCGGCGGGTACCATATACGGCGGCTTGTGTTCAAGAATAAATTCGTTGAGCTTTTGAATGTCAATTTTTCTGTCGGCAACAATGTATGCGTTAATGCATTGTCCGCCGCCTTCAAGCTTTCTTGCAATTACAGCTGTGTTTGTAATGCCGTCATATTTGCGGATAATCTTGTCAACCTCGGAAAGCTCAATGCGGAATCCTCTGATTTTAACCTGACCGTCATTTCGTCCGATAAAATCAACCTTGCCCTCATCTGTAAGGCGAACAATGTCGCCTGTGTGATAAAGCCTTTCGTAACCGTTTTCATTGCAATACGGGTTCTTTTCGTATGCTTTTGCAGTCTGTTCGGGACGGTTAAGATAACCTCTTGAAACCTGCTGACCTGATACACAGAGTTCGCCCAAAGCCCCTGTCGGAAGCCGTCTGCCGTATTTGTCTGTTACATAAAGCTTGATATTGTCAAGCGCCTTGCCGACAGGAATTCTGTGATAGAGTTTGTCAACGGGCTGTGTTGTGATGTAAACCGTACATTCTGTCGGACCGTAACCGTTTATGAGTTCAAAATTCTTTGGCGGTTCAAGGGGAACAAGCCGTTCACCGCCCGTAAGAAGATATTTGAGCGAGTGGTTGTCAATTTCGGTTGCAAACTGTCTTGCAACCTGTGTTGTCATAAATGCGTGGGTGATTCCGTTATCTTCAAAATATCTGTTCAGCCTTACAAGGTCAAGTCTGATGTCCTCCTCAATAATGTGAAGCTCGGCACCGCCGATAAGCGCAGGATACATTTCACTGAGGCAGGCGTCAAAACCGTAGCTTGCATATGCCGAAACAACGCTGTGTTCGTCAATGTCAGAGTTTCTGATATGAAAATCGCAGAATGAACGAACATTTTTGTGTTCAAGCATAGCACCCTTTGGAGTGCCTGTTGAACCCGATGTATAGATAAGTATAAACAAATCATCAGGGGACGGTTTTGTAATTTCGGCATCCGATTTCGGAAGATTCGGAATATCCTTTGTAAGAAGAACATCACCGCTGTAATCGGGCAAAAGCTCAAGCAGATTTTCGTCCGCAATAAGAAGCTTTGCGTTTGCGTCCTTAATCATAAACTGAAGTCTTTCGGGCGGATATGACGGATCAAGCGGTTGGTATGCCGCTCCCGATTTCAGCACACCGATTGACGCAATCGGCATATATTCGCATCTCGGAATCAGAATTGAAACAACCTCTTCTTTACCGATACCCTTTGAGTGAACATAACCTGCAATTCGGTCTGTAATCTCATCAATTTCAGCGTAGGTGAACTTCTTTTCTTTATATACAACCGCTGTTTTGTCGGGAGTTTTTTTGCATTGCTCCTCAAACAAATCAACAACGGTTTTGCTGTCGTCAAACGGAAATTCCGTTTTGTTGAAGTTATCAAGCTCTGCAAGCTGATTTTCGTTTACAAGCTCAACTTCGCAGAGCTTGGATTTTTTAAGAAACTGCTCAACAATCTTTAAAAAGCTGTCGGCAAACGAACGAATAGTTTCCTCTTTAAATAAATCGTTTCTGTATTCAAAACGCAATTCAAAATCTGTTTCTGATTCAAATACCATAACATTCAATTTTGAAATGGCACTTTTTAACGGAACAAGTTTTAATTTTAGAGCCTGACCGCCTATTTTAAATGTGTTGAAGATGTCAGCCTGATAGGCAAGCATAATGTCAGCAGAAAGGTCATAGTCGGACGCAAGTTTCATGAACGGATACCAGTCGTTTAAAACTGTTTCCTTTATGCTTTTACGAACCTTTTTAAGATAGTCGGAAACGGTATCTTCTTCGTCAATATTTGCATGGATAGGAAGTGTGCGAACCATCATGCCGACCGTATTTTTAAGCTGTTTGTCAAATCTTCCGTGAGTAACCGTGCAAACTGTTGTTTCGCTCTGATTTGTAAACTTTGCAACTGCGTATTCATATGCCCCGAGGAAAACAGTGTATGGTGTAATTTGGTTTGCTAAGGCAAAATTGCGAACATCCTCAACGGAGAATTTGCCGTTCGTGGATAATTCAAAAGAACCGTTCGGTTTATCCTCAACCTCTGAATTCTCTGCAAAATCTTCCGTTATTTCCGACTTTGACTCAACAGCCGAAAAAATGCTGTCATAGTAGTTCTTTGATTTTTGATATTCTTCGGTTTCTTCAAGCTTTTCCTCAAAAACAGAAAGATCAAGCTGAGAAAACTTTTCGGGTTCAAGCTCTTTTCCGTCATATGCAAGCGCAATGTCATTGCAGATAACCGAAACAGATGTGCCGTCAGAGATTATATGGTGAAAGTCCATTGCAAACATAGATTTGTCACCGCATTCAAAAACCGCAAATCTGAACAGAACATCTTTTTCAAGGTCAAACGGCTTAACAAAATCTTTGCCTGCCTGTTCAAGATTGTCAACCTGTACGACAGGAATGTCAAAATCAACGCTGTTACGAAGTTTCATCATCGGACTTCCTGTTGAACTGTCGATAAAAATTTTCATAACAGGGTGATTGTCAACAGCTTTTCTTACGGCATCTTTTAATCTGTTAATATCAAGACTGCCACTGTCAAAAACATAGGTGCAGGGAATGTTGTACATTGTGCCTTTTGGGTTGTGCATACACGAAAGATAAACACCCATCTGGCTCGGTGTAAGCGGATAAAGCTCTCGCTTTTCATTCTTGCACATATCAAGCAACTTTTTTGAATTTCTCATTTTATATTTCAACTCCGTTTGTTAAAGTTTAATTATTGTGCGATTGAAACCAAGCGCCCTTGAATATTCAACCTTATCCGAAATCGCCTTCACAACTGTGAGAGGACTCATCTCAAATTCCTTGTCGTCATTGAGCGGATCAAATTCGTCACCGTTGTCACGAACGGAAATAATGGTTTCTTTTTTATCGGCAAAAATTCTGATGTCGATGTCTGCAAACTTCTTTTTGCCTTCCATTCTTTCAGCGCAGTTTGCCGCCATTTCTTCAACGGCAACTGCAATCCTGTTTGCACGGCTTTCTTCAATTCCGTTTTTTGAAAGAAAAGAGGAGAGGTAGAGCGAAACGCCTGCCGCATTTTCTTTTGTTCCTTTGAACGAAAGGGCAAGAAGCTCGTTGTCCTCGGTTTCTTCAAGAAGGTAAAAGTTTTTATACTTTCCGCCCGATTTTCTCTTTTCGGCAAGGTCAATAAAATACACAACTACAAGTGTTCCCACCTGTGCAACCACGAGTGAATACCATACGCCCGTGATGCCGAAAAATTTGCCGAGAATTAAAGCTGACGGAATGAGTATGACGATTCCGTTGATGATTGAAATTGCAGTAGAAATAGCTCTTTTCTGCGTTGCCATATAGTAGTAAAGCAACAAAAATGAGAATGAAAGTCCGGGGAATGACAATGCGTTGATTCTCATTGCCGGAACTGTGTTTGCAATGTCTGTGGGTGAAGTAATTCCGAAAAATTTAATTATCGGTTCAGGCTCGATACAGATGAAAAGCATAATTACAACGCTTGAAACAGCAAGCACCCTTGCGGCTCTGCGGAATGCATAGCGCACACCGTCATAGTCCTTTTCACCAAGACAAACCCCGATAATAGGAATCATTGTCTGACTTGCACCCGTGATGAACATTGACATAAAAATTTGGCTTGACGAGCATACCGAATATGAAACCATACCCGCACTTCCGCCTATGCTCTGAATAATTGTGTTTAAAAACAGCATTTTAACTGTTATCAGCATTGTACCTAATGCTCCCGAAAGTCCGATTGTAACCATTTTTCCGAGAAACTTAAAGAACTGAACGGGATTTCTGAGAATTGAAAAGTCAAAGTGCAATGTGCTTTTCTTCATGATGAAGTGTGTTGACATCATCACAAACCCTACCGCATAGCCTGTTACGGTCGCAATTGACGAGCCTGCAATGCCCATTTTGAAAGCACCCATAAACAGGAAGTCAAGTCCGAGATTTACGGCATTTGCCACAATTACAATGTTTGACGCAAACGCAGGCCTTGCGTCTGCTCTTACAAAGTGAATTGAACACATGAGCAAAAGGTAAATCGGTGTGCCGATTATGAACGGAACATAGTATTGATACAACAGAGATTTAAGCTCTGCGTCCTTTGTAAGCAACGAGCTTATCGAGTCGGCAAGCGGTAGCTGAATTGCAATAAAAATTACGCTGAGTGCGATAAGTACGATAAATGTAGAAGTAAAAACACGGTTAGCCTGCTTTTCGTCACGCCTGCCCTTTGCAAATGAAATTATCGAGGACGCACCGAGTCCGAAAAGAATAGTAATCGAAAAATATAACTGCGAAATAGGGGACATAAGGTTGATTGCCGCAAGTGAGTTTTGCCCCAGAAGATTGCCTGCAATAATTGAGTCTACAATCATCGCAATGTTTGTTGCCATAGCCGTCAGAACTGTAGGAAGAAAATATTCCGTGTATTTTTTGTTGACGGTAACGGCATTTCTGCCAAGTACGGTACTGCTCATTTTAACTCCTTATCCCTGCTCAATGTCAAGGTAGTCAGCCATCCCTGTCATTGAGAACAGCTCCATAATTGTGTTGCTTACATTGACAATTTTAAGATTTCCGCCTTTGCTTTTTAGGTTTTTATAAAGTGCAAGAATAACCCTCAGTCCCGAGCTTGAAATGTACTCAAGGTCTTTAAGGTTGAGAGTTACGGTTTCAACCTCGTCAAAATCAATGCTCTTTGCCTCGTCATCAAGCTGTGGTGCTGTCATTGTGTCAAGACGACCCTTGAGTGTGATAATAACATTCTGATTGCTTATAGCCTTATTGATTTCCATAGTTAGTTCCTCCAATAAATTTTATTCTTAATTTCAATCGTTCAACATTTCCATTATAGTGTCAATACCGTGACAAAATACTGACAATCGGATTATTATAACCTGATTTTGGAAACATTGTATTATTCGGTTTTGAATTTTGAGTGATGAATAATTGATTTTTTTAATTAGAAATTCTTTGTAATTGTAAAAATGTTTTTGCCGTTAGATCTTTCATAGGAAAGAGTGTCGGAAAGTTTCTTTGTCATAAAAATTCCCAGACCTCCGATGCTTCGTTCCTCAAGCGGAGCGTGAATGTTCGGCTCTGCAATTTCAAGCGGATTAAATTTTTTCCCGCTGTCAATGAATTTTACAACAATGCAGTCTGAAAATTTGCTAACTTCAATTTCAGCCTTGCCGACATTTTCACCGTAAGCATAGTTGCAGATATTTACAAACACTTCCTCGCAAATAAGTTCAAGCTCAAAAACAAGCTTACCGTCTGCATTTTCACCAAGCATTTTTGTTACAAATTCTATAACATTCGGCAGATTTTCCTTAACGGCATCAACGCAAACGATTGGCATAATTCTCACTCACTTTCAAAACACCTGTTTCAACATAATGTACAGTTTTATACAGGTACTTAATCATAAAAATTATACAACATTTTGAAGAAGAAATCTATAGAATTTGAAAAAATATTGCTAAATTGTGAAAATATTTTAATTAATTGCGTTTGCACTGCATTTTTGAAAAAACAAAACCGCACAAAACAAAAATCAGTTTTGCACGGTTTTGTGGTTTTTATTTACTTTTTTCAATTTCCTTTTAATTTCGTCAAGTGATAATCCATATTATAAAACCTGAAAAAGCCAAAATCAATAACCGCTTGAATTTCGTCTTTAAATTTGGCATTACTCACAAAGAAAAGAGGTAAGTTTTGTTGCACTTTACCTTTTTGAAAAGCGGTTGTAAATTTGTGTAATATATTATTTACTTTTGCCGAGTTAAATATTATAATAAAAGGTACGCTTGCAAAATATATCTGCAATATTTTGTAAAAAATGAATTTAAAGTATGGAGTTAAAAATGGGTGGGAAAAATTTAATAAAATCTAACCGAAAGGTTATTCTTGAGGGAATGCGTGACGGTATTCCGATTGGACTCGGCTACCTTGCCGTTTCGTTTTCGCTCGGCATTGCCGCAAAAACTGCGGGACTTAATGCGTTTCAAAGCTTTCTTGCAAGCCTTTTGTGCAACGCATCGGCAGGCGAATATTCGGGCTTTACCGTAATTGCGGCTGATTCGTCATATTTTGTAATTGCGCTTGCAACCCTTGTTGCCAACGCAAGATATCTTCTTATGAGTTGTGCGTTAAGTCAGCGTATTTCAAAGGACACCTCGATTATCCACAGACTGTTGCTCGGATTTTTTGTTACAGACGAATTTTTCGGAATTTCAATTTCACGGTCGGGCAAGCTGAATCCTTTCTATACCTACGGTGCAATTCTCATAGGTTGCCCGTGTTGGGCATTCGGCAGTATGCTCGGCACAATTGCAGGCAATCTGTTGCCTCTTCGTATTGTCAGCGCACTAAGCGTTGCACTGTTCGGAATGTTCCTTGCAATCATCGTTCCGCCGTCAAGAAAGAACAAAACACTTCTCGGAATTGTACTTGTCAGTTTTGCGGCAAGTTTTGCATTTGCATATCTTCCCGTCATCAATCAGATTGACGAGGGTACACGCACAATTATTCTTACAATCGTAATTTCGGCAGCGGCGGCATTGCTGTTCCCTGTCAAAGAAGAGGAGGAGAACGAAAATGTCGCATAATCCCTATATATACATACTTATTATGGCGGCTGTAACATTCGCAATCCGTGTTCTTCCGCTTACACTTGTTAAAAAGCAGTTTACAAACACATTTGTGCGTTCGTTTCTCTACTATGTGCCGTATGTAACGCTTTCGGTAATGACATTTCCGGCAATAATCAACGCAACTCACAGTCCGATTGCAGGCATTGCAGCCTTTGCGGCAGGACTTGTAGCGGCATGGTTCAACGCAGGTCTTTTCAAGGTTTCATGCGTATGCTGTGCGGTTGTGTTCATTCTTGAATTTTTTGTGTGATATTTTTGACGCATAGCCTGTTGTTTAATTAGTTTGGAAAGTTTTGATTAACTGAAAGGATTTTTAAAATGAAGTTTTTGCATATTTCGGATTTGCATATTGGAAAATATGTGAACGGCTACAGAATGCTTGATGATCAACGCTATATGCTTGAGCGGATTGTTGAGATTATCAAAGAGAAAAATCCCGACGCTTTGCTGATTGCAGGAGATATTTATGACAAGTCTTTGCCGTCTGCCGAGGCGGTCGAATTGTTCAACCGCTTTATGACTGAAATTGCAGGACTTCACGGCAAAACAGGGTTGAAAACCTTTGTAATCAGCGGCAATCACGATTCGCCTGAAAGAATCGGTTATTTCAACAAGCTGATTGAACTCAACGGAATTTTTACCGACGGTGTGTTTGAAGGTGTTGCAAGAAAAAATACTGTTGAATGTGACGGAGAAAGGGTTAATATTTTCTCGTTGCCGTTTATCCGTCCGTCATTTGTGCGTAAGGTATATCCCGAAGAATCGGCTAAAATTACCGACTATACAACTGCTGTCAGGGTTGTGTTTGAACATTCCGATATCAATGCCGATGAAACCAATATTTTGATTGCTCACCAGTTTGTAACGGGCAGTGAAACCTCGGGTTCGGAGTCAAGCCTCGGTACGCTTGATAATGTTGAGCCGTATGTTTTTGAACCGTTCGATTATGTTGCACTCGGTCATATTCACGGCAAGCAGATTATGGGCAAAAACAAAAATATTGCCTATTGCGGTTCGCCGATAAAATATTCAAAAACTGAATGTCGCAACAAAAAATGTGTGATTTTCGGCGAGCTTTCAAACGGAAAATTAAATCTTGAAGAAATTCCCGTACAGCTGTTGCATGATATGAGAATCATAAAAGGAACTCTGCGTGAACTCGCAGAAAATCCGATATCCGACACATATGACGATAAAACCGATGACTATGTTTTTGCCGAACTTACGGACGAAAATCCCGTTACCAATGCATTTTCAACGCTTGAAAATATCTATCCCAACATTATGGGACTTGAATATGTCAACAGAAAAAAGAGCATTGAAATGACTCCCGAAATGTATGGTAAAACAGAGGGTAAGAGCAATATTGAACTATTTTCGGATTTCTATAAAATGCAGAACGGAAAAGAGATTGAACCCGAATCCGTAAAAATTATTGAGAGAATTTTCAAAGAAATCGGAGGTGTAAACGATGAAACCGATTAAACTGAAAATGAGCGCTTTCGGACCGTATGCCGATGTTGAAACGGTCGATTTTTCGGCATTTGACGGCAAAGGGCTTTTTCTCATAACAGGCACAACGGGCGCAGGCAAGACAACAATTTTCGATGCAATCTGCTTTGCACTTTTCGGTGAAACAAGCGGTTCTTCACGAAACGGCGAAATGCTCCGCAGTAACTTTGCAAAACCGCTCACACGCACCTATGTTGAGCTTGACTTTGAACACAGGGGAAAGAAGTACCGTATCATCAGAACCACCTCGAATGAGGTCGCAAAAAAGCGTGGAACAGGCAGTAAAATTGAGGGTGCGTCAGCAGAGCTTACGGGTGATGACATTACAACTCCGCTCACAAAAACGGGCGAGGTCAATAATAAAATCAGCGAAATTATCGGCTTGAAATGTGATGAGTACCGCCAGATTGCAATGCTTGCACAGGGCGAATTCAAAAAATTCATTGAGTCGGGAAGTGAAAAGCGAAGCGAGATTTTTCGCAAAATTTTTCACACGGACATCTACAAAGAATTTCAGGATAAATTGAAAACAGAGTCAGCTGAAAAGCTTGAAGAAAAGAAAAAAGTCTGCGAACTTATCAAGTCAAAAACCGTTGCCGTTGAAATTCCCGATGATGAAAGCTTTGCCGAAATCAGCGAAAAAATCAGCCTTTATACCGACAGAACAGACCTTACGGTAATTGATATTGAGCAATTTCTTTTGCACCTATCGGTACTTTCCAAGATGCAGAAAAAGGACAATGCAGAAATTGAAAAAAAGCGAAAAGAGCTTGAAAAGACAATTCTTGAGGATGAAAAGAAAAAGGCTCTTGCAGTTGAAATTAATAATAAATTCGATACTCTTGATGCCGAAAAGCTCCGCCTCGAACAGCTTTTGCAGAGCAAACTGCATTACGATGAAATGCTCAAAAAAGCTGAAAATGATGAAAAAATACTGCACTCCGTAAAGCCAAAATATGACAGCTTTGCCGAGTCACGGAAAAGATATGATTCGGCACTCAAAAACTGTAAAAATGCGGAAATAAACAGAAAATCCGCCGAAGAAAATTTGAAATTAAAACAGAATGTTTTTGCCGAGAAAAAGTTGCTTGAGGGCAAAATTGCAACGCTAAACGAGGAATCGGGAAAACTCCGTGCAAAGGAAGATACTTACAGAAAATATTTTAACCTTAAGGCAAATTTGAGTGTATATGAATCAGTTTTGCAAAATTCCGAAAAGGAAATTTCAGACAACAGAAAATCTTATTCGGATACGGAAAATCTAAAGACAAAAGCGGAAAAATTTATCTCAGAAAACAGCGACACAGAGCAGAAAATTTTTGACGCCAAGAGCAAAATAACCGCATTGAAAGACAAATCAGGCAAGGCTGAAAGGCTTTCTGCGGAATATCAAAATCTTGCAAAAATCAATGCAAGGTTGACTAATGCAAAAGCAGAATGTGCCGACCTTGCAAAGTCGGCAACGGCACTCAACAACGAGTACAACGAACAGCACAACATTTATATAATGAATATGGCAGGTGTGCTTGCCGACACACTTGAAGATGAAAAGCCGTGTCCCGTCTGCGGTTCATTGTATCATCCAAATCCGGCAAAACACAGCGAAAATGCCCCCGACAAGGATACGCTCGATGCTTTGAAGGCAAGGTGTGAAGTTGCTGAAAATGCCGTTCATAAAAAGTCAAATGAGGTCACAAGGCTTGAAACGGAATCAGAATCCGCAAAAACAAATGTCACGGAATTTGCGAATGCACTTGAGGTTGATGTCGAAACACTTTCAGCCGAAATGATTTCACAGCTTTTGTCGGAACAAAAGAAGCAATTAAAAGCCCTTGAAAACGAAGCTTCTGACCTTGAAAAAGTCAGAGAACAGCGTGAGGTCTGCAAGGCTGAAATCTCAAGGTTTGATGAAAAGCTTAAAAAGCTTGACCTTGTTCATACAGAATTAATCCGCAAAAATGCTGACGCAAAAAGCAAATATAATTCCGCAAAAGAAGAAACCGTGAGTCTTAAAGCTGAGATAAAATACTCATCGGTTGAAGAACTTTTGAATGCGGCAAAGGCTTGTGCCGACAAGGCAAAGCAGATTAAGTCGGAAATCGACCTTGCGCAAAGCGAGCTTTCAAAGGCAAAGTCAGATTTTGACAGCAAGGTTTCTGTTGAAAACGAAACTGCAAAACAGCTGAAAAGTTTTGAATCTGAACTTGAATACAAAAAAACGGAGCTTGATATTGTTCTTTCAGAGAATAATATCTTGGAATGTCCCGATTTTAATTTGTTGACCGAAGATTCTATAAAAGAATTAAAACGAGAGGCAGAAACCTTTACCGATTCTCTGAAAAAATCTCGGGCAACGGTTGAAGCCTGTGAAAAATCAGTTGAAGGAAAGCAAAGGGAAGATGTCCTTAAAATCAATGAACTGATTGATAGCTATACTTCTGAAAAGGAAAAATGGGACAATCTTTATACCGCAGGCGACAGAAGTCTGCACAATAATCAAAACATTTACAACAGCGTTGAAAAGCTTAAAAATGACTTTGAGGAAAAGCTCAGAATAGCCGATGTTTACGAAAACCTCAAGAAAACCGCCAACGGTGAAATTGTTTCCGATAACAGCAAAATCACCTTTGAACGCTACATTATGGGTTCGTATTTTGAACAGGTTTTGTACTATGCTAATCTGCGTTTTTCAAAAATGACGGGCGGTCGCTATGAAATTGTCCGTGGCGAAAGCCGTGACAAGCGAATCAGCGCAGGACTTGAAATCAGCGTTCGTGATAATTTTAACAACAAGGAAAGGGATATTTCATCTCTTTCGGGCGGAGAATCTTTTCAGGCGTCACTTGCGCTTGCACTCGGACTTTCTGACATTATTCAGCAGAGAAACGGCGGAATCAGACTTGATTCAATCTTTATTGACGAGGGATTCGGTTCACTTGACAACGACAGCCTTGCATCTGCAATTGAAACGCTGAATGACCTTACAGGCAACGGCAACCGCCTTGTGGGAATTATTTCCCACATAAGCGAGCTGAAAAACAGCATAGGCAACAAAATCGAGGTTGTCGGCACAAAGTCGGGCAGTTCAATAAAAATTATTACAGATTAACATATCACATCATATTATGCAGCGGAGCAGAGATTTTCTGTTCCGCTATTGTATTTTAAAATTTATTGTGCTACAATGTAGTTAGCAAAGACTAACTACAAGGAGGTCAATATGCTTTTAAACGGACTGATTATAATTTTAATACCTTTTCTCGGGACATCGCTCGGCTCATCCGTTGTATTTTTTTCAAAAGGTGAGCTCAATCAAAAGCTGCAAAAATTTCTGCTCGGATTTGCATCGGGAGTAATGATTGCGGCATCAATATGGTCGTTGTTGATTCCCTCAATTGAAATGGCAGAAAGTCAGAACATAGTTGCGTGGATTCCAGCGACAGTCGGATTTTTGCTCGGAATTGGATTTTTGCTTTTGCTCGACAGCGTTATACCGCATATGCACCTTGACAGCGACAATCCCGAGGGCGTTCGTTCAAGCCTTTCAAAGAACACTATGCTCGTTCTTGCCGTTACCTTGCACAATATCCCGGAGGGAATGGCAGTAGGTGTAACATTTGTCGGAGCAATTTCGGATAATACCGGAATAACCGTTGCAGGTGCATTGGCTCTTGCGGTAGGTATTGCAATACAGAATTTCCCCGAGGGGGCAATAATTTCACTTCCGCTCCATGCAGGCGGAGCGTCACGCAAAAGGTCATGCTTTCTCGGAATTATGTCGGGAGTTGTAGAGCCTATCGGTGCTGTACTTACGGTGATTTTTGCAGGAATAGCAGTTCCGCTGTTGCCGTATCTTCTCTCATTTGCCGCAGGCGCAATGATATATGTTGTAACCGAAGAGCTTATTCCGGAATCACAAAACGGCAAACATTCCAACATCGGAACAATCGGTGTTGCAATAGGATTTACGCTGATGATGGTTCTTGATGTTGCTCTCGGATAAATTTTTAAAAAATCGGAAAATTTCACTCTGCAAATTCTTGACAAATTTGTCATATATTATATAATTAATGGTAAAGTTGTTGTGTAAAACAACTTAAATATATGTACATTTGTGCATATGAGCGTTAAAGGAGGACTTTATATGTTGAAAGTATTCAAGAACGAAAAATTATGGTGTGCAGTTGCAGGCGCAGCAGCAGTAATCGTAGGCAAAAAGATACTTAAAGCAGATAAAACCCGCAGTCTTGCAGTTACAGGTCTTGCAAAGGGTATGAAGCTTCAGAAAGATGCAAAGGCAGCTTTCCAGAATATGAAGGATGAAGCTTCGGATATCTGCTATGATGCTAAAACAGAGGCAGGTATTCACGAAGATGCTGCCGCTGAAGAAGTGACAGAATAATGAATTTTAAAATTGTCTATGACAAGCCGCAGAGAATTCGTTTTCGCTGCGGCGCATATGCATTTGATAAGGAGTATGAGGGGGCAATCTATAATCTTGTGACCGCATCTCCTTATGTGAATTCGGCACAGGTAAGTTCTGCAAACGGCGGTATTCTTGTCAATTACACAAAGGGCAGCAGAAGTAAAATTATTGACCTTGTAAGAGCAATTAATGTAAAAACTCTTAAAAAGAATGAACCGAGTGCAGAATTTGGAATTCAGAAGATTGACAGCGATTTTCATGACAATCTTTTCACTCTTGTTGCAAAGCACTATCTTTCAAAGATGTTTCTTCCTGCTCCGATAAGAACGGCAATCACTCTTTACAGAAGTGCAAAATATATTAAAAGGGCTCTCAAAACTCTTTGGAACGGTAAACTTACCGTAGATGTGCTTGACGGCGCATCTGTTGTGGCATGCTTGTGTCAACGCAAGTTCAAAACAGCCGCAACGGTTATGTTTATGCTCAGAATATCGGGCTTGCTTGAAGAATATACTCACGCAAGGACAAAGGCGGTTCTCACAGACAGCCTCGCAATCAAGACCGACAGGGTATGGCTTGTTACCGATGACGGTGATGTTCTCATTCCGATTGAGGATCTGCGTGTCGGCGACAAAATCCGTGTTCAGACAGGCAAGGTTATTCCTGTTGACGGTGTTGTTGCAGACGGTGAGGCAACCGTAAACGAGTCGTCAATGACAGGCGAGCCGTTGCCTGTATTAAAGCGTGAGGGAATTTCCGTTTATGCAGGTACGGTAATCGAAGAGGGCAGTATTGTTGTAACAGTCCGTCAGCTTGCGTCAAATACTAAAATCAGCAAGATTATTGAGCTTATCGGCAATTCCGAGGAACTCAAGGCAGGTGTTCAGAGCCGTGCCGAAGCTCTTGCCGACAGAATTGTTCCGTTCAGCTTTATCGGATTTTTTGCAACTCTTATTTTCACCAAAAACATCACAAGGGCAGTTTCACTTCTTATGGTTGACTACTCCTGTGCAATCAAGCTGTCAACCCCTATTGCCGTAATTTCGGCTGTAAAAGAGGCGGCTGACAACGATATTACAATCAAGGGCGGAAAGTATCTTGAGGCTTTTGCAAACGCTGACACAATCGTGTTTGATAAGACAGGTACGCTCACAAACGCAGAGCCTGTTCTTGAAAAGGTTGTTGCATTCGGCAATTATACAGAGGACGAGGTTCTCAGAATCTCAGCCTGTCTTGAGGAGCATTTTCCGCACAGCGTAGCAAATGCCGTTGTAATCGGTGCTGAAAAACGAGGAATTTCTCACTCCGAGGAGCATACAGAGGTTGAGTATGTTGTTGCCCACGGTATTGCAACAACACTTCACGGTAAGCGTGCAATAATCGGCAGTAAGCATTTTGTTGTTGAGGATGAAAATGTTACCGTTACAAAGGAACAGCAGAATATTATTGACGAAAAATCCGGCTCATGTTCCGTGCTTTACCTTGCAATCGGCGGTGAACTTTCGGGTGCATTGTGCATCAGCGATCCGCCTCGAAAAGAAGCAAAACAGGCAATTGTTATGCTCAAAAAACAGGGCATAAAGAATGTTGTTATGCTCACGGGCGACAGCTACAGAGCCGCAAAGGCGACTGCCGCAATGCTCGGAATTACCGACTATAAGTGTCAGGTTCTCCCCGAGGACAAGCACAGATATGTTGAAGAAATGAAGCAGAACGGTCAGAAGGTAATTATGGTCGGTGACGGTATCAACGATACTCCGGCACTTGCCGCCGCAAATGTTTCGGTTGCAATGAACGATGCGTCCGACATTGCCCGTGAAACTGCGGATATTACCATAAAAGGCTCTGATTTGCGTGCGCTTGTGCGTGTTCGTAAGTTGAGCAAAGACCTTATGAAACGAATCAACAAAAACTATCGTTTCATAATTGCTTTCAATTCGGTACTTTTGCTTTCAGGCTTTATGGGCGTTATTCAGCCGTCGGTTTCGGCATTTTTGCATAATGCGTCAACTATGATGATTTGTGCAAAGAGTATGACTCCGCTTACAAAGAAAAATGATAAAGGCAAAGCTTTGTCGCTCCCCGAAAAAGCAGAGCAGTAATTTTAGTGAATATTTATAAGTGAATATTTCAAAAAACAACCGCTGTCAGGTTTAATCCCGACAGCGGTTTTGTGCTTGATTAAGCGGATTTTTTTACTTTTACATACGCATAGATGTAGGCAACGGCAATGCTTATCAGAAGAATTGCAACCATAATAATTGTTGAATTGATTCCCTTTATGAATGAGCTTTCAATGATTGTCAAAACTCCGGTAACTACAAAGGCAATTCCGCCGGCTCGGTTTGATTCATACCACGCCAAGTCACTGCTTTGAGTCCATGATGTTTTTACTCCGATAAACGAATTTCGTTTTGTTTTCGGAAGAAAGTTGCCTGCAATAATCAACATTAAACCCATAACCGTATTTATAATGAACGGCACATTATCTGTAAAAGTTGTGCTGTCGGGCTTTAAAATTGCCAGAATAAGAAACATCAATTGAAGAATATTGAAAGCCGCAATTATTGATGTCACAAGTATCGCAGTGATTTTTACATTGTTATTTATCTTTTCAACGCTGTTTGTGCTGTATTTAGTATATATCTTGGTATACACCATGTAAAATGCGTACATAAACAGAATGATTGCAGGGAGAATGAAGTTTTCGTATTTTGAACCGTAACGGTCAACAGCTCCGCTTGCGTTGTAGTGCATGGGAACGGTGTCATTCATAAAGAATATAAATACGGAAGTAAGCAAAGTGGGCAATATGGAAAGTGCAAGCATAATTTTATTCAGCTTTTTCATAAAATCAACTCCTAAAATTGTTTAAGCCACATTATGAGTTCGTCAAACAGGGTTGTGTTAAGCTCATAATAAACATAATTTTTTTCTTTTGATTCAATCACCAGGTCGTTTTTCTTCAACAGATTGAGGTGATATGAAAGCGATGCAGGTGAAATTCCAAGTTCTTCGGCAATGTCGCCTGCAATCATTTTCTTGCCTTTCAGCATTGTCAGAATATTTCTTCTTATCGGATCTGAAAGTGCTTTAAGTGTACCGTTCAGTGACAAGCAGATACCTCCTCACAAAGTCCTATTACATCTATTTAAAAAATATTTTAAATAGCTTGTAGCTTTATTATAGCCTGATTTACCGAAAAGTCAAGAACTATTTAAAAATATTTTTAAATAGCTTTAAAATACCTCTGACGAATTTTGAAGAAAAAAATTAAAAATTTCTCTTGATTTTCTTTGTTGAGTGGTATATAATAATACTTGATTAGCATAGGCTAACTCTTTTGAATAAATCATGTGGACTTCCCTTGCGGGTACCGAAAGCCTTTACTCGGGAGGATGTGCTTACCTCCCGAGAGGGTGTTTCAAAATCAGTTGAAAGTATTAATACAGTAATTAACGGTAAAGCAGTCGGTACGGACGCTTTCAATGTTAAAAAAGACTGATTAATAAGACAGTTTGTTTTCATAAATATTTTCTCTAATGTTACAAGGCAGAGTCGTTTTTTCGACTCTGTTTTGTTTTTGCTGAAAACTCAGAATAACAAAATATTGACAATTTGCAAATTTTCATCAAAACGGTTGTATTCTTGAAACAGTCAATAATAATCGGATAATGTGAAATACTTATTATTTGGTTATAAAATTATGCTGTAATAAAATAGGACAAAATCAATACTGTGCATTGTGTAAAGTTTTTTCAAAACAAAAGCGTCTTTATTTCGTCATTCCTATACATTTACATTCACAAATCGCTGTGCTATAATCTAGTGCAGAAGTACCGCACCGCTTAGCGATGCGGTACTTCTCAGGGTTTCAGTCTAATGACTGAAATCCCGAGGAGCTATCGCTCCTTTGCACAGATTGCAATCTATCGCACACTCTGCTCCTTGCAAGCAAAGCAGAGTGTTGCTCTGATTTAAATCTGTTTGCAGAAATGCCGCATCGTCAGGCAAAGCATAGCGTTGATATGGACTTATACTTAAACAAAAAATATATTAAAAACATAAAAATTTTTGATAAGAAGTGTGAATGTTATGAATGGTTCAAAATCTGTTAGAAATCTGACTCAGGGAAAAATTTCAAGTCAGATTTTATTTTTTGCAATTCCCGTAATAATCGGCAACCTTTTACAGGAGCTTTACAATGTTGTCGATACGCTGATTGTCGGGCAAACTCTCGGTGAAATCAAGCTTGCGGCTGTCGGTTCAACGAGTTCGCTCAACTTTTTTGCACTCGGATTTTTCATAGGACTTTCCGCCGGCTGTTCGGTAATCACTTCACAGCATTTCGGTGCAAACGATATGGAACGGGTGAAAAAGAGCGTTGCCGCCCACATAATAATCGGCGTTGTGTCGGCTGTTGTGCTTACTGTTTCGTTTGTACTTCTTGTTAATCCGCTGCTTACAATGCTCGGAACAACCTCGGATACATTCGAGTATGCAAGCAGATATCTTACAATAATTTACCTCGGAATCCCCGCCACAATGCTCTACAACCTTACGGCATCACTCCTGCGTTCGGTTGGTGACAGCAAAACTCCGCTTTATCTGTTGCTCTTTTCATCCGTAATGAATGTGGGACTTGACCTGTTATTTATCATAGTGTTCAGGTGGGATGTTTCGGGTGCGGCAATTGCAACGGTAATCTCTCAGCTTGTGTCGGCAGTTCTCTGTTGCGTGTACATTTTTTTCAAGGTGAAAATGCTCTTGCCGAATAAAAACAGCTTTAAAAATTTGACTTTAACTGTACGGGACGAACTAAAAGTCGGTTTCCCGATGGGACTTCAAAACTCAGTAATTTCAATCGGAATGATGGTTTTGCAGTATTTCGTAAATCAGTTCGGTTCATATGCCGTTGCCGCCTACACAATCGGCAACCGCGTTCAGCTCCTCATCCAGAATCCGATGAACTCAATGAGTACGGTTATCGCAACATTTGCAGGTCAGAACGAGGGCGCAGGAAGATATGACAGAATCAAAAAAGGCGTTAATTTCTGCCTGTTAATTTGCATTGCATATTCAATTGTAATCGGTGCGGTTTCAATGATTTTTGCTCAGCCGATAACAGGAATCTTCACAAGCGGAAGCTCACAGCAGACTGTTGATTATTCCGTTCAGTTTATCTTCTGGAACTGCCCGTTTGAGTGGTCGCTTGCAATGCTGTTTATATACCGTGGAACAATTCAGGGACTTAAAAACGGCATTGTGCCTATGATCGGTTCGCTTATCGAAGTTGTTATGCGAATAATGACGCCTGTCATTTTCAGTTCTGTAATAGGTTACGCATCAATCTGTGTTGCCGGTCCTGCCGCATGGACAGGAAGTATGCTCCTTATGATTGCGGTTTATTATGTTAAAATAAGAAAACTTTCAAAGACGAAAACTGTTGTGGCAAATTAATCCTTTATGTGGTACAATATTCCCTGTGATTATAATAACGAAAGGGATTTTTATGATTTGCTTTAAAAAAGTCACAAAACAACTTGATGATTATAAATCTGTAAAAGAATTATACCTTTCCGCATTTCCTGCCGTTGAGAGAGTACCGTTTTGGCTTTTGATGAAAAAATCAAAAAATGAGGGTGCAGATTTCTACGCAATTTATGATGAAGAAAAGTGGATTGGACTTATCTATGCAATCACGGACGGCGAAGTTGTCTATGTGTACTACTATGCAATTTCCGAAAAGGAGAGGGGACACGGAATCGGAGTTGTCGTGCTTGATGAATTTAAAAATTTGTATAAGGGACAGAAGATTTTTCTTGCAATTGAACAGCTTGAAGAAGAAAATGCCCCCAATCAAAAACAGCGAATGAGCCGTTATAAATTCTATCAGCGTTGCGGATTTTTAAGGCTGAATGCAAAGATTGTTGAGGCGAAAATAACATTTGATGTTATGGCATACGGCGGTGAAGTCAATCCCGAAAGCTATAACAAAATGATGAAAAAATATCTCGGCAAAATTATGTCGCACTTCATTAAAACAGAAATGAAGGGCAGCGGAAAATATTTTGAATAATAAAAACGGGACAGCACGATTTCATATGTGCTGTCCCTGTTTTGTTGTGTAGTTAATTATAGTGTTCCGAATAATGATGTGCCTTGTCAAGCAGCATATCCTTAACCTTCATCAGCCTTGTACGGCTGCTGCGGTCATTTTCTTCAAGCTTCATCGAGATGTATTTGATTGTTTCCTGATATCTCGGAATCATAACATGCTCAAGCGAATTAACACGGCGGCGTGTCTTTTCAATTTCTGCCGACATAAGCTCACAGCTTTTTTCAATTTCAGCGAGCCTTATCAGGTCGGGCAAAAGCTCGTTGAGCGACATAACCGCATCATCAAGTTCAAACGAAGTAAACGCAAAACCGTAGGGAAAAATATCGCCCTCATTGCTTGTTCGTGTGCTTGATGAAAACTGCGGAATATCAACGCTCATAACATTTTTGGAAGAAAGCTCAAGGTCAATTCTCTGCTTCGGTGACATCAATGAGGCGTCCAGAGCCTCTTTTGACATAACCGCACTTGCGTTCACAAAGTGGTTGTTGCACTCTGCAAGCTCTCTTTCAATCTTCTCGCGAAGCTCCTTGTTTTCTCTTACAAGGTCAAGAAATCGGCGCATCAGCTCGTCACGCTTGTCTTTTAACATTTTATGACCACGGGTTGCGGTTGCAAGCTGTTTTTTCAGCTTTGTCAACTGCATACGGGTGGGATTAACATTCATAACTGCCATTAGCAAACACCTTCAATGCGATTATTCTTTACCGTAAAACTCGTCAAGCATATCGTCCTTAATTCGTTTAAGTTCACTTCTGGGAAGAATATGCAAAAGCTTCCAGCCGATGTCAAGTGTTTCTTCAATTGAACGGTTTGCGTCATAACCCTGTGAAACATACTCGCGCTCAAATGCCTCGGCAAATTCGGCATACTTTTTATCCATATCGGTAAGAGCCGCCTCGCCGAGAATTACCATAAGCTCTCTTGCGTCTTTGCCTCTTGCATAAGCGGCAAAAAGCTGGTTCATGGTTGCGGCGTGGTCTTTACGGGTCCTGTCTGGACCGATGCCCTTGTCTTTAAGTCTTGAAAGCGACGGAAGAACATCAATCGGAGGAGTAATTCCCTTTCTGTAAAGCTCACGGGATAGGATAATCTGACCTTCTGTAATGTAGCCTGTAAGGTCAGGAATCGGGTGAGTCTTGTCATCTTCGGGCATTGTAAGAATCGGAATAAGAGTGATTGAACCTTCTTTGCCTTTAAGTCTGCCGGCTCTTTCATACAATGTTGCAAGGTCTGTATACATATAACCCGGATAGCCTCGTCTGCCCGGAACTTCTTTTCTTGCGGCAGAAACCTCACGGAGCGCATCGGCATAGTTTGTGATGTCGGTCATAATAACGAGAACGTGCATTCCTCTGTCAAATGCAAGATATTCAGCCGCTGTAAGTGCCATTTTAGGAGTTGCAATACGCTCAATGGCAGGGTCGTTTGCAAGGTTTACAAACATTACGGTTCTGTCAATAGCGCCTGTTTCTTTAAACGACTGGACAAAGTAGTCGGACTCTTCAAATGTAATGCCCATTGCGGCAAATACAACGGCAAACTGCTCGTCCTTGCCTCTTACAGCCGCCTGTCTTGCAATCTGAGCGGCAAGCTGTGCATGGGGCAGACCCGATGCTGAGAAGATAGGCAGCTTCTGTCCTCTAACAAGTGTGTTAAGTCCGTCAATTGCTGAAATACCTGTCTGAATAAATTCCTGCGGATAGTTTCTTGCGGCAGGGTTCATAGGTGTTCCGTTGATGTCAAGTCTTTTTTCGGGAATAAGAGCAGGACCGCCGTCAATCGGATTTCCAAGGCCGTCAAATACTCGTGAAAGCATATCGGGAGATACGGGAAGTTCCATTGAACGACCTAAAAATCTTACCTTTGAATTTGCAAGGTTAATGCCTGCGGCTGATTCAAAAAGCTGAACAAGTGCGTTTGAGCCGTCAACCTCAAGAACCTTGCAACGGCGTGTTTCGCCGTTCGGAAGCTCAATTTCGCCGAGTTCGTCATATGTTACGCCCTCAACATCACTTACCATCATAAGAGGACCTGCAACCTCTCGTATTGTGCGGTATTCCTTTGGCATCAGTCCTCACTCCTTTCAAGTACATCCTTAATTTCCGAATCAAGCAGAGCCTTGATTGACTCAAATTCATCCTGAACCTTATCCTCGGGTTCGTATTTATATCTTCCTATGCGTTCGCGGACAGGAAGATTAACAAGCATTTCAATGTCTGCACCGTTTGCAAGAGCCTCTTTTGCCTTGTCATAGTAGGCAAGAATTGCCCTCATCATAAGCACCTGCTTGCCGAGAGATGTGTATGTGTCTGTCGGGTCAAATGCGTTCTGGTGCAAGTAGTCCTCACGGATTGAACGGGAGGTTTCAAGCTTAAGTCTGTCGGGTGCGGAAAGTGCGTCCATACCGACAAGGTTTACAATTTCCTGAAGTTCGCTTTCTTCCTGCAATAGCGACATAAGTCTGCCGCGAAGCTCCATAAAGTCGGGAGCGGCATTCTTTGAAAACCAATCTGCAAGCTGGTCTGTATAAAGCGAATAACTTGTCAGCCAGTTGATTGCAGGAAAGTGCCGCTTGTAAGCAAGGTTTGCGTCAAGTCCCCAGAATACCTTAACGATTCTGAGTGTTGCCTGTGATACAGGCTCAGAGATATCACCGCCCGGAGGTGATACAGCACCAATAACCGAGAGTGCACCTTCCGTGTCCTCACTGCCGTTTACGATAACACGGCCTGCTCTTTCATAGAACTGAGCAAGTCGGCTGCCGAGGTATGCGGGATAACCCTCTTCACCAGGCATTTCTTCAAGACGGCCCGACATTTCACGGAGAGCCTCCGCCCAGCGGGATGTTGAGTCAGCCATAAGTGCAACCGTGTAACCCATATCACGGAAATACTCGGCAATAGTAATGCCTGTGTAGATAGATGCCTCACGGGCGGCAACAGGCATATCGGATGTGTTTGCAATAAGCACGGTTCTCTCCATAAGAGAGTTGCCTGTGCGTGGATCTTTAAGTTCGGGGAACTCGTTAAGAACATCGGTCATCTCGTTGCCACGCTCACCGCAACCGATATATACGATAATATCGGCAGCCGCCCACTTTGCAAGCTGATGCTGAACAACGGTTTTGCCCGAACCGAACGGTCCCGGAACTGCGGCTACACCACCCTTTGCAAGCGGAAAGAGTGTGTCAATAGGTCTTTGACCTGTAGTAAGAAGAATGTCGGGGGAGAGCTTTCTTTTATACGGTCTGCCCACACGAACAGGCCATTTTGTACACATATTAATCTCAACATTGCCCTTGTCTGTTTTGAGAACGGCAACCGTTTCGTCAATTGTAAAATCGCCCTCGCTGATGCTCTCAACAACACCGCCTGTTTTGTTCGGAACAAGAATCCTGTGAAGAACAGCGTGTGTTTCCTGAACAGTACCGAGTGTGTCGCCTGTCGCAACTGTGTCGCCCTTTTTAACAAGGGGAGTAAAGTGCCACTTCTTTTTGTGATCAAGTGACGGAACATCAACACCTCTTTTGAGGTTTGTGCCTGCAACCTTCATAATCTCGTTAAGCGGTCGCTGAATACCGTCATAAATTGAACCGATAAGTCCCGGACCGAGTTCAACGGAAAGCGGAGCGCCTGTGGATTCAACAATCTCACCGGGTCCGAGTCCCGAAGTTTCTTCATATACCTGAATTGACGCCCTGTCACCGTGCATCTCGATTATTTCACCGATAAGTCGCTGACTGCTTACACGCACAACATCGAACATATCGGCATCACGCATACCCTCGGCAATTACCAGAGGACCTGCTACCTTAGTTATAATTCCAGATTTCAAATTCTTACACCTCAATCATTGAAGATAATGTCCGAACCGACTGCCTTTTCAACGAATGACGACAGTCTTTTTATGCCGATTCCCGTATTGCCTTTTACACCGGGGATAGGAATAACGGCAGGAATGAGCCTTTCCTCATATCTTTTTCGCTCTTTTTCAACAAGTCCGAACATTTCCTCGGTAATAAAAATTACCGCATAGTTGTCACCGTCAGCAATCTTTCTGAAAAGATGCGGTGCGTTTTCGTTGTCATCACACGGATAAATGTCCATGCCGATTGCCGCAAAGCCCTTTATGCTTTCGCTGTCGCCGATAACGGCAATATTTTTAGCCATAAACTTCACGCAACCTTTCTTTTACGGTTTCATAATTTGTCTTGGTGCGGATTCCGCTTGCAATAATGTGAATAACTTTTTTCTCTGTTTCACTTGCAATCAGATAGCCCGTAATCGGATCTGCACCGTCACCGCTCCTTTTGCATTTTTCTTTTGCAAGACTCATAAGCCTGTTGTCAACAAATTTTTCAAATGCCGACGGCGAAGTCTTGTACTCTTCAACAGCCTTGTTACAGCCGTATGCCGAGATTTTTGACAGCACATCAAGCGTTGGTTCAAGTCCCTTTACGCTTGCCTCAATAACCCTTGAACGGGGAAAGTCCTGCACATCACAGATTGCAATTTCAAGAAAATCCCTGTCGCAATCGGCTTTTGCACCTCTTATGGCTGTCTTTACATTATTATAAAATACTGTAGCTTTAAAATATTCGGACATAAATTCGCTGTCGGATTTTTCGGATGTTTTCAGAACAAGCTCCATAAAAGCCCTGTCAAGAACCGCATCGCTGAGTCTTGCGTCACCTGTGTGTGCAAGAATCTCATATGCCTTGTCACAAGATGCGGAAAGTTCTTCGCCCAAAAGTGAAAACTTTCTGTTCTCAACCGCCTGTTTAAGCGTTTCTTCAGAGAAAGTACACGGCTTTACCAAAAGCTGTGAATACGGTCTGTTTGAAAGCGTTCCCTTTAAAACAGCTTTAAGGTTGTGAAGGTCGTTAAGATAGAAGAACGGTGTGAATATTGCAAAATCGGGTGCGGTTCTTTTAAGATATTCCCACACATTTTCGCTGTGTGATTTCAAAATATCTTCAATGTCATCACCCTCACCGTAACCCTTGTCCGAGAGGTATCTGCAAAGCTCATTCACATTTTCACAACCGAGCATATGCTCAATGTCGCTGTTTGTAAACAGATTTTTTTCTTTAGCACGGACGGAGCCGATGGAAAATTCATAAGATAATGCCATCATATTCCTCCCTATGCCTTAAAAAGTTCCTGATTTATAAAATCCTCGATAGCGTCACGCTTTTCGGACAATATTGCCGAGAAGTCCATGTTTTCTTCAATGTCACCGCATTTAAGAATAAATCCGCTTTCAATGTCACACGGCGTTTTTGAAAGCTCTGCTTTTACACCGCATTCTTCAAGCCTTGCAAGAAAATCCTTCGGAAGTCGGTTCATATCCTTTTCATTCAAAAGCACAACACCGCTCATTCCGTTTAACTTTTTTGCAAATGTGTAAATCAGTTCAAAGTAATCTTCATCGGGAAGATTTTTCATTTTATTAAGAATTTCACTGTATGTCTTGTCAATTTCTTCACGCCTTCTCTTTAGGAAAGCGTTGCGTGTTTCAAGGTCGCAACGGCTCTTTGAAGCCGCCTGCATCTGCTTGACCTTTGACTGTGCCCTGTCGGCAATTTCGGCAGAAATCTTGTCGGCATCAAGCTTTGCCTGTGCCATAATCTGTGCGCATTTTTCATCGGTTTCAGCACCTATTTGGCTGATTCTTTCGTCACAGTCAAGACTTATGCGATTTAAAATTTTATCACCGCTGCTCAAAGTGATTCCACCTTTCTTTCGTAATTTTCGGTAGTCGGTTATCAGATGTTAAGGGTTGGAACTTTGATAACAACGAGAAGTGAAACGATGAATGAAAGGAGAGCGTAAATCTCAACGAGAGTTACGGAAACCATTGCCTTTGAGAAGTTTGAATCGTCCTTTGCGCTGAGTGCAATACCCGAAACGGCTGCCTTGCCCTGTGCAAAACCTGAAATCATACCGCCGATGCCGATAGCAAGCGATGCTGCAAAGTATGCAAGACCCTGTCCGATTGTCGGAGCTGTGCCGCCGAGAACACCGCCTCTTACAAGAATAAGGAATCCTACGATAAATCCGTAAAGTCCCTGAGTACCCGGGAGAAGTGTGAGAACGAGCATTTTACCGAATTTTGATGAGTCCTCGGAAAGAACTCCCATAGCTGCCTGTGCGGCAGAGCCTACACCTCGAGCAGAACCTACGCCTGCAAGTGCTGTTGCTATTGATGCGCCTAAAAGTGCGAAAAATATTCCATTCATTTTGATTTGTCCTCCTGAATTTTAATATATTTACTGTTGAGCTTGAACGGCTTAAACTGTTTGCCGCCGCCCTCATAGAATTTTCCGAACATTTCAACATACTGAAGTCGCATTGTGTGAACATATGAACCGAGTGCGTTGAGTCCGATGTTGATTGCGTGTCCGATGATGAACACAATAATGAGTAAGATAATTCCAAACCAGCTCTTTCCGAACATGGTCGAAAGCATATTGAACACCTGAGCCATAACTCCCGTTGTAAGACCGAGAGCAAGAAGTCTTGAATAGCTCAGAAGGTCACTGATGTAACCTGTAATGTCATAGAGAGAGGCAAGTCCGCCGATGACTTTGCCGAATCCCTTTTTGTTTCTGCCCTGTGTGAGAACAAGACCGATTGCGCAGAAAATCGCAATGCCTGCTCCGACATAGACGAGTGTCTGACCGAATGCCATACCTGCCGCCAAAACGGCAAATCCGATAAGCATAAGCATCCAAAGTCCCGTGTCAAAGAACGCTCCGCCGTAATCCTTCTGCCTGAGGCAAACATAGAATTTGCAGCCCATACCGACAAGAATGTGTACAAGACCGAATGCTATTGAAATAATCATCAGCATAAGTGCATCCTTTTGCGGGTCAATTGTCGGCCACGGGAAGATTTGCTCCATCGTAATGTTTGCACCCGTAAAGTAGTTGTAAAGGGTTGCGGGGGCATCTCCGAAGAAGCTTGCAAAAACAAGTCCCCAGAAAAATGTTGAAACACCGCAATATTGGAACAGCTTCAAGGTGTTCCGCATTTCCTTGTCAGGCTTGAACAGCTTTATTGCAAGTCCTGTTCCTATTACCATTAACAGTCCGTAGCCTGCATCCGAAAACATCATTCCAAAGAAAAAGTAGAAGAAGAACGCAAGCAACGGCGTTGGATCAATATCGTCATGCGACGGGGGAGAGTACATATTTACAATGCTCTCTGCCGGTGCTGCAAAGCGACTGTTCTTTAGCTTTACAGGAGCTTTTTCCTCGTCAACATCGCCGAATTCGACATAGCATACAGAAACTCGTTCACAAAGCCTTTCAAGCTTTTCACAGTCCTCCTCGGGAATGTAACCCGAAATGACAAAAACATTCCGTGAATGCTGAAGTTCACCGATTACGCTGTATTTATCGGCTCTGATTCTGAAATAATCCTGTGTATCTTTAATATCTTTTCGTCTGTCTGCAAAGGAAATGATTTCCTTTTTTGCATTTTCCGTGTCGTCTTCAAGCTTGTGACTTCTTTCAACAAGCTTTTTTGATTCCGCCAAAGGGGTAAGGCTTGAGTTCGTAACAGGTTTTGCAAAACCGATATCACGCAGAGCATTTTCTGCAAGCTCCTTTTGAGCAATCGGTGTAAAAAGTACAATGCAGGTAAGCCCCTCGTTTGCAAATTGAATTTCAAAATCAAATTCAAGTTTCGGAGAAGCCTCGGCAAGTGCCTCTGAAAGCGATACCTCGTTGTACTCCTTTTGAATTGAGCCTATGAAAACAGCCGTTGTTTTTGTGTCCTTTGCATTAAGCGGAATGTCAAGATTCTTCCACGGCTCAAGCTGTGCAAGAGCGGTTTTTATGCGAATCCGTTCCGCCGCATTATCGGCAATCTGTTTGTTAAGCTCACAAATTCTGTTGCACACATCAATAACTTCGCCTGCATTTGATGCGATAACTCCGATTTCATCGGGATCAATCTCCCGCCGTCCGCAAAATGCGGAAAGCATACTTTTCTTTTCGGGAGAGTTGCTGTCGAGAATTTTCAGAGCGTTTTCACTGAGAGTAACATTACGCTCGAAAATCTGAATTTGTGAGGTCATATCAATCTTGCCGAAACCTTTTCTGCAGGTTTCGGTCTTTTCAATCTGAACCAAACCCGAATCCTGCAAATGTTCAAGAAGTCGCTTTCTGTCCTGTCTTAGGGCAATAATTCGAACCGACTTCATTTTAAGTTTTGCCAATTTCTATCACCACGCTTCTTTCATTGCAACCGTTTTAAAGAGAGAGCCTTTGTATAGCCCCGTCAATAACACACTTGCGGTTTTTGTCTGCAGTCCGAGAGAGAATGTCGCACTCAAGATTTGCCTTTTCAGAGGCTTTCTCAAGCTCTTTTTTGCCCTCTTTCGCAGTCTTTTCAAAAAGCATATCGGCATCCTTCTGTGCCTTTTCCTTTGCCGAAAGCACAACCTGTTTGGCATCTGCCTTTGTCTGTTCAACCTTTTCTGCTGATTCTGCTCGTGCATTTGCCTCACGCTGTCTGCAATCCTCTTCGGCATTGTAAATGGCGTCCAGCATATCTTTTGCCATTGTTATCCTCCTTTGCTAAAAAATGCATAAAAATATTTTTGAAGAATACACTATTTTGTTTATTCTATTCCTAAATTGTAGCACAATTATTTTAAAAAAGCAATCAACATACATTAAAGTTTGCCCAGTTTTTTATCATTTTCTTCCCTGTGACCGCATTTGCGAGTGGTTTTACAGCATTAATTTGCGATAAAAGAAAAAACACCGCATAATACGGTGTTTAAAAGTTTTAAAAATTATTTTTTATATACCGCTGATTGCGGCTTGTCGGCTTATCGGGAACAGTCATCTGAATCAGATTCATTTCGAGTGCAGGATTAAGATAATTTTTTCTGAAAGTTTCCCTTGATTTTAAATTCAGCTTATCTAAAAGTTCCGCAGTATTATAGGAAACATCAAATTCCATAACATCAAGCAACTTTTTTACATAATCATTCATCTGCCGAATATCGGATTTGGTTTGTGAAATAATTTCGGTAAGAATTTCGTCAATCATTTCAAGCATAAATTCTATGAAAATATTTGAGTTACCCTCAATATGGCATTTTGAAATTGACTTGTAATATCTGTCCTGATATTTTTGAATTTGACTTTCAATAGGAATGTATTGAAAAATGGGTTTCCATTTTGTCAGAATTGCAGTCTGCCAAAGCCTTGCCATGCGACCGTTTCCGTCAGAAAACGGATGAATAAAAACAAATTCATAATGAAAAACAGATGACAAAATCAGTGGGTGAACATTATTTTTTTCTCTGTTCATCCATTTAAACAAATCATCTATCAATGACGGCACAAAATGTGCAGGCGGAGCCATAAAAATGCATTTGTCACCGTCAAACACACCTTCTTCACCGTTTCTGAATTGTCCCGATTCATTGACAAGAGCATATGTCATTATGCCGTGGTATTTTTTTAGCTCTGTTACAGAATAAGGATTTATATTGTTAAGGTTGTCATAGGCATCGTATGCGTTTTTTACTTCTTGAATTTCTCTTTGCGGACCTAAAACAATGTGACCGTTGATTACATCACGCACTTCTGAAATTGAAAGCGAGTTAGCCTCAATGGCAAGCGAAGAATAGATGGACTTGATTCTATTGTTTTTTCTTAACTGAGGTTTTGATTCAAAATCATTATAATTGCTGATTTTACCTATCTTCTCAGAAATTGATGATACAAATCCGAGCATTTTATTTGATATTGAAAACGGCGGTGTGTAGTCTGACATATTAACCATTCCTTGCACTTATTCTGTTTTTAATTATACCAAATTCAATTGAATTTATCAATAACTTGCTTATTATCTTACTTACTATCTTGCTTACTGACTTGCTTATTATCTTGCGTGTTGTGGACAAGACAGCGATATTTTAGTCTGTAAAACAGAAGAAAGCCGTCCCGAAAAAATTCGGAGCGGCTTTCAAAGCTACGGTTATTCGGCAGGCGTCCCATTCTCCTACATCTCTCAAGGGTTCCCTTTGTCAAACCATCGGCGTGTGGACGGGGACGAAATCTTCCACCTCGAATAATTTCTAAATTTATTCTAACATTATTTTAATAGAATTGCAAATAAATCAAGGTTGAAATCCGATGCGAAAAGTTGTATTATGTGAGGGTAATAACAAGATGGCAATATGCATGGAGGATTGTGTATTTATGAAAGAAATCAAGACAAATGTAATGAGAATTTTAGACAAAGAAAAGGTTGAATATACTCACCACGAATATCCCCACGGCAAGGATGCCGTTGACGGAGTAACGGTTGCAACGCTTATGAATCAAAATCCCGATTATGTGTTCAAAACTCTTGTAACAAAGGGCATGGGCAGAGATTATTATGTTTTCGTAGTTCCTGTTGACCATGAGCTTGACCTTAAAAAATGTGCCAAGAGCGTAGGTGAAAAGTCGGTTGAAATGATTCCCGTAAAGGACATTACAAAGGTCACGGGTTATGTGCGTGGAGGTTGTTCACCTCTCGGAATGAAAAAGCAGTTCAAGACAACCTTTCACATTACAGCAGAGTCAATTCCGAAAATCATTGTCAGTGCAGGAAAAATCGGATATCAAATTGATTTAAAACCAGAAGATTTAATCCGTCTTACAAACGGTCAATGTGCCGATATTATAAAGGACTGACCTGATATTCAAAAAACAACACCCCCGACTGTGCCAAACGGTTTAGTCGGGGGTGTGTTTTATTAGTATGCTTTATTCGTCAATAAATTCAAGGTCTTCGTCACTTACTTTTTTGAGTTCTTTTTTATTGAACAAATCGTAAATAACGGGGACGATATAGAGCGTCATAAATGTTGCGTAGAGCAGACCGCCGATGCAGACAATTGCAATAGGCTGCATCATTTCTGCACCTGTGCCTATGCCGAGAGCCATAACAACAAGACCGAGAACTGTTGTGAGTGCCGTTATGAGGATAGGACGCATACGGGTTTTGCCTGCCTCAACAATTGACTCAATTCTTTCTTTGCCCTCAATACGAAGTTTGTTGATGTAGTCAACAAGTACGATACCGTTGTTTACAATGATACCGCAGAGCATTACAAAACCGACAAGCGATACAACGCTGATGTCAAATCCTGTGATTAAAAGTGCGAGGAAGCCGCCCGTAAATGCAAGCGGAATTGTAAACATAATAATGAACGGTGATTTAAGGCTCTGAAACTGTGCAACCATAATGAGGTAGATGAGAATAATGCCGAGCAGGAGCATAAGCATAAGCTGTGAAACTGCCTCCATTGTCATTTCGTCTGTACCTGCATAGTCGATTGAACAGCTTTTCGGTAGCTTGTAATCGTTCATTGCGGATTTTACATTGTTTGAAACAGATGTAAGCGTGTAGCCGTCCTTGACTTCTGCGCTGATTGTAAGGTAACGCTTTTGATTTTCACGGCTGATTTTATCCATAGTTTCAGATTTTGAAATATCCGAAACAGAGGAGAGTTTAACGGTCTTTTCGTTACCGCTCTTATCCGTATAAGTTATGTCGAGGTCACGGAGATTTTTCGGAGTAACGGTTTCGCTGTCGTCCTTTACAACCACAACATTCATATCATTGCCGTCATCATTCGTAAGAGTGGCAGCGTTTTTTTCTGTTGAAATTGCAGTGGCAACCTGCTGATAAACCTGTGCAACGGTAAGTCCCTTTTCAGCGGCTTTTGACTTGTCAACAGTAACCTTGATTTCGGGAGAAACAGCACCGATGCCGTTGTCAACCGATGCAACGCCTTTAACCTTTTCAAGTGTCTTGACGATATCCTCGGCAGTGCTTTTGAGTGTGTCAAGGTCGTCACCGTAGAGCGTAATCTGAACGGAACCGTCACCCATAAGGCTTGACATTGAACTTGAAGTGCCGCCGCTTACGGCAGCCTCACCGTTAAGGCTTTCAAGATCCTTTTCAATTTTCTTTGAAATCTCACCGCTCTGTTTTGTAAAATCATCCTTGAGAACGGCATATGCCATAAGTGAGCCGGCATCATTTGACGATGAACCGCCTGTAAGTCCCATAAGGCTTGACGAGTTGCCCGCCATAACGCCTACGGTTTCAAACTGGTCATATTTTGAAAGCAAATCGTTGAGCCTTTCGCCCTCTTTAACTGTTTCTTCAAAGGTTGCGTTATCGTCAAGCTTTAATGATACCTGAACCTGTGTACTGCTCATATCAGGCATAAAGCTGAAACCTCTCATCAGACAAAGACCTGCACTTGTAAACAGAAGTGCAACTGCAACGAGAATTGCAGGAACTTTGTGCTTTAATACGAAACGAAGTGAGCGTTCATATGCCTTCTTGATTTTTCCGTCCTTCGGAGCGGAATTAGGTTTCATTTTTCGGAGTATTCTCTGTCCCATGGCCGGAACAAGCGTCAGCGCAACAATAAGGCTTGCAAGAAGTGAATATGTAACCGTGAGTGCAAGGTCAACAAACAGCTGACGGGTGATGCCTTCAACAAATACAATCGGCAGGAACACGCATACTGTGGTGAGAGTTGATGCCGTAATTGCGCTGGCAACCTGTCTTGCACCGTTAAGTGCCGCCTTAATCGGGGAAACACCCATACTTCTCAGTCGGTAGATATTTTCGATAACAACAACCGAGTTGTCAACAAGCATACCGACTCCTATCGCAAGTCCTGACAGCGAAATCATATTGAGTGTTACACCGCTGAAATACATGAGGACAATTGCAAACACAACGCTTATCGGAATTGAGCAGGCAACAATGAGTGTCGGCTTGATATCTCTGAGGAAGAGGAAAAGGATAATAATTGCGAGAACCGCACCCATAAGAAGATTCTGTAATACATTGTTGATTACAAGGTTAATGTAGTCGCCTTCATTATAAAGGTTTGTAAAGTGAAGTCCGTCAACCTCTTTTGAAAGCGAATCAAGCTTTGAATTGATGTTTTCGCAAACGGTAGAAGACGCTGTGTTGCTTGACTTTGAAAAGCTCAATACAATACCGGGGTTGCCGTTGATTCTTGCAAAGGTTTCATCAGAATTATCGGCAACAAAAACATCTGCAACATCTTCAAGATGAATAACTCCTATTCCGTCAATTCCTGTGTCAAATAGCACAAGCGACTTCATCTCTTTTTCATCATTTACCTTGTCGCCGACACGAACCATAAATTTGTTGTTATCGTCATCGGTAACATAGCCTGCCGGCATTGAAAAGTTTTGTGCCGTTAGAATTGAAGAAATGGTATCAAGTGTGACCGTGTTGCTCACATCAGCCTTGCTTTTTGCCTCTTTCTTTTTATCTGCAAGTTCTTTTTCGGATGTTTCAATCTGTTTTTCTGCACTCGAAAGCTGTGTGAGTGCGCTGTTGAGTTCACTCTGTTTTGAAGTGAGAGCTGACATGGCAGAGGACATTTTAAAGTCTGCACTTGACTGTTGTTGTGAAATGAGGGCAAGAGCGGAATCAACCGAAATCGATTTATCGTCAAGTCCCGAAATTGCGTTATCAAGCTGTGCAATACCAGAGTTGATTTGTGAGATTTTCTCCGACATTTCGCTTAATGCAGAATTGATTGCATCTCCCGAAGTTCCGAGCTTTTTAAGTGAATTTTCAACATTTTGAATTGCCTCTGCACTTTTGTTAATGGAATTCTGAACTGTCTGCATTGTTTTTGCGATATCGGGAGCTTTGATTCCGTAAGGCTCAAGCGCCTTGTTAAGCTCGTCAATCTGCTGTTGAAGTGCCTTGTAATCCTCACTGTCGGGGAGAACATCGTTCATTTTCCGAATAATTTCCTGATACTGTTCGTTGAATTTTGAAAGCTGTTCAAGCTTTTGCGTAAGCTGTGACTGCTCGGAAGTCAGCTCATCATAGGTAGTTTTTAGTTCAAGCAAGCCCTGATAGGCGGTTTCAAGCAAGGTCTTTGTTGAGGTAAGGCTTGCCTTTCGGTCAAGCAACTGCATCTTTGCCGACAAAAGCTGTGTTTTACCGCTTTCAGCCTTGTTCTGTGCATCGGCAAGCTGTTTTGAAACAGCCTCCTGCTGTGAGTTGATTTGCTCAATAGATGATGAAATTGTACCCTGACCGTCCTTAGCTTTGCCGATATTATCTTGCAATTCCTTTTTAGCCTTGGCAATTTTGTCCTCCGCATCACCGAATTGATTATCGAGTGCAGCGGAAATCTTCTTATTAAGCTTGTCAAGCTTATCCTGTGAAAGTACGACATTTTCCTGTTCCGTAACAATGCCCTTGTCAGAAACAGAGGCAACACCGTCAATGCCTTCAAGTTCATTCAAAAGTTCGTTTGTGACATAATCCGAAAGCTCTGTCTGCGACTTGCCTTCAAAGTCAACCGCCGTCATTGCAACGGGGAGGATGTTCGGATTGATTTTGATGAGGTAAGGTGTTCCGACTCCGTCAGGCCAATTGCCCTTGATTGTGTCAAGGCTTGAACGCATATCAACAGTTGCGCTGTCCATATTTGTGCCGTCCTCAAATTCAATCATCAAAAGTGAATAGTTGTCCGATGAGGTAGAGGTGATCTCCTTAACACCGTCAATTGCCGACATCGACTGTTCAAGAGGCTTTGAAACCGTTGTTTCAACCGCCTCGGGTGTCTGACCTGCGTAGGTGGTCATAATAACGGCATAGGGAAAGTCCATATTCGGTAAAAGGTCGGGGGTCATCTTAAAAAATGACACAATACCCAGAACCAGAACAAGTACAACCGCAACCAATACCGTCATCGGTTTTTTTACGCTGATTTTTGATAACATGGATTACTCCTTCGTTTGTGCTTTTTATCTATGAGTATATTTCATATTAAATGCAATTTCTACCAACTTAGGTTTACATTTTCTGTTGAAATCGGCCGCAACCGGTTGCGCAGATATGCAAACTTAATCTGCAATTGCACCTGTTTTGATAATTTCAAGTTTTCTGTGATACTCTCTGTGAACCTCGTCAAAAGGTTTTCCTATTACAAAAACATTGAACACGGCATTCTTCAGCACCTGAGTGAGAATCTGTGAAAGACACTTCACATCTTCATCCGAAGTATATTTAAGGTTACTTCTGTCAAAATTGTTTGTAACGTTGACAAGCTCTGCAACGCCCTTGAAACGGTTGATAAAATATTCCGAAACAAGGCTGTCATTTGCCTTTATATTTTTGATGAGATTCTTCATAATGATACTTTGTTTTGCATCCTTTGAACATTCGCATAGAATTTCAAAAAGCAAATCATAAGTTACAAATATGTCGCCGTGAGTGCGAGAGATAACCTCTGTGGCTTTTTCAAGCGAAAAATTGATAAATGAGCGTGTCATAACCTCCACAAGGTCAACCTTATCGTCAAAGTACTGATAAAAACTGCCTCTTGAAATGTTTGCGTTCTTTATAATATTGTTTATGCTGACTCTCTCTCCCGACGAACCGGCAAATTCATTGAATATTGCGTCCGTGATTCTCTGACGCTTTTCTTCGGGAAGATTATAAAAGGTGTTTTTAATCATAAAAAATCCTCCAAAATAAATGTGACAGGCAGTCATATGACAACCTGTCACAATTTTAACATCGTTTATTTATTGTGTCAATTAAATGTGTTTTAGATTTTGCACATATACGATCAAAAATCTTTGTGCATATTAACAACAAAATTAAGCTTTGCCTTTAAATTTTTCAAATAGTCCTTTGCATCCGCTGTAAATATCGTTGTATGCCTGCTCAAAATCACCGCTGTACCACGGATCCGATACATCACGATTCATACCCGCAAAGCTCATCATCTTGCAAACCTTTCCGTCTTTGTCATCGCCGAAAATTCGCATAGTGTTTCTGATATTATTAGAGTCCATGCAGATGAAATAATCGTACTTGTCATAGTCGGATTTTTTGAGCTGAACAGCCCTCTTGCCGTCACAACCGATTCCGTGTTTTGCAAGCTCACGCTTAGCCGGCGGATAAACAGGATTTCCAATCCCGTTCCATATCTCCTCCGTACTTGTAGCGGAAGATTCAATAACAAACCTGTCAGCAATCTCGCCCTTCTTAACCATGTCCCTGAATATAAATTCCGCCATAGGTGACCGACAAATATTCCCATGGCACACAAACATTATCCTTATCATATTAAAATTCCTCCCGATTTCAGATGCTTACGGTTTTAAACAGATGATTACATTATAACATAATAATTAAATTGCTACAACAAACAGCACTTACACTGCTGAAGTAAAGTTGATTATGGGGTTGTTTTTTTCTGTAACAGGAAATGACTGTGATTTGCTCCTGCTTACCTCGCACAGATATTAGAAAATTTGCAAAATGCAGATTTGTGTGTATGAAAATATCTTCAAAGATGAGTTTTCTGTCATTGAAATCAGTCAAGCAAAAGCTAAGAAAAATGATATTTAATAAGGTTTTGCTGCTCAGTGTGTCATATAACAAAAAAGTTACTCCCTCAAGGTTTCTATCCTCAAAACCGCATATCTACCGCCTTGACGGAGGTGTTTATAATTGTTATAATTTATACAAATGGGGTGGTGTTTTGAAAAAGACAAGACTGTTGAAAATTGTTCTCAAACGGACGGGTGCAATCAAGCTTTTGTGCAGTTATGTTATCGTGTTTTTTGCGGTGAGTGTTGCAATATGGATTTTTGAACCGAACATAACTCGGCTTTTTGACAGCATATGGTACTGTTTCAGCGTTGCCACAACAATAGGACTCGGAGATGTGCTTGCAACAACGCTTGTCGGCAGAGTGCTTTCAATCTTTCTTTCGATATGTTCAATTCTTATCATTGCGGTAGTTCCGGGCGTAATCACAAGCTACTATGTCGAAAGCACAAAACTTCGTGCTGACGAAAGCAGTGCAAAGTTTCTTGATGATCTTGAGCGCCTTCCCGAACTTTCAAAAGAAGAGCTCGTCGAGCTTTCCGAAAAGGTGAAAAAGTTTAATCGTAAAAAGTAAATTTGATAAATTAAATGCGAGCATAAAATAAGGGCTGTTGCAGAATGCGAAATCCTGTGACAGCCCAAACTGTTTATTCTGTTAATTCTTAAAACTCAATTGCGTCTGTGACATCGTCATCTGTTTCGTCATCAGACTCGTCAAAATAATCGGCATCGTCAGAATTGCTTTCGTCTTCGGAAATGTCAATCATATCGAACTCGTCATATGTAACAGTCTTGTTGAGCTTAAAAAAGTTTGTCTGGCAGAAGTAGCGGCAGACACGGATGTAGTTGAGAAATTCGGGAGTTTCATTCTCATAGTCCTCGGCAGAAACACCCTCTTTGATGATAAGCAGCATTTCGACAATCTGCGAGTTACTGATAAAGAAGTTGTTATGTTCCTCAAAGATTATAAAAATGTCGTCATCGTCGAGGTCATATTTTTCGCAGGCATAAAGTGCCTCGCTCTTTGAGTTTCTCACAACCCTGTAAATCTCAAAATCAATCATATCAGGCTCATCACAATCAATGTTGCCCATAACGCAGAGTTCAAGAAAAGTCTTGCTCATAACAGCCTTGTTGGTTAGTTCAAGGTCAAAGTGCTTTTCAAGAGAAATGATAAGCTCGTTCTGTGACTTTACACCCGGTGTGATGAGCGGCTTGTATCGCTTGATGAGTTTGTTTTTATAAAATTCCGAATTTTCATACTTTAATGAAAGATTAGCGGCAATATTGTCAAATATATTCATCGTTATCTCCTTAAAAAACAAGTGGTTTCTATATTTACAAGTAAATTATAATCGAATTTAAGAATAAAATCAATATGCTTTTTGAATATAATGCCCAAACAGATTTATAAATTCGCAGTTTTCATTTATAATCTTAGTATGGATTGAACGGTAAGGAGGAGAGTTATGAGCTTGTTTGATAAAATGAAAAAATATCAGCCCCCTGAAAAAACGAATGACGGCGAATTTAAGAGCGATGTAAGCACGATTCTGCACGGTACAAGCGTTCAGAACAGAAAAGAAATGTGCGAGCTTGAATACATGAAGGCAAGACGGCTTTTGAAAAATCCGACCGTTGAAACCGTTGCCCGTGCTAAAAATATAATGAATACCCTTGCAACCGATTTCGATTATCTTCCTGCCGTATTGTGGATGGCTGAATTTTCCGTAAATGGTGTCAAAAATCCCGAACAGGCGGCTATGTGGTACAAAAAAGCCGCAGACCTTGGCAGTGCGAATGGAGCGTCCAAAATTGCAGATATTCTCATGGACGGCAGAGGTGTTACCCGCAATCCGAAACTTGCAATGGAGTACTATAAAATTGCCGCCGATAACGGCATAGCGTCAGCGTCATTCGCTTTGGGTGAATATTATGCAAAAACAGGCAATAGGGAAGAAGCCGTAAAAGCCTATGAAAAAGCCGTCAAAGGCGGATATAAAGATGCCGAAAAAAAGCTTGCCAAGTTGAAGAAAAAGTTTTGAGAAGAAAAAGTTTTGATTGGTAAGATTATGATTTTGTCAAATAATATATAAATGAAGCAAAGTAGTTGTCATTTTGTAGGGAAGAACCGTGTTCTCCCATTGCAATTAGATTGTAAGCTTTATAAAAATGTTCTGATTTGATTGATGTTGTGTTTAAATTTGAACGCAGTAAAATGTGCAAAAAGAAAAGGTACTCATTATTGAGTACCTTTTAATGGAGCGGATGATTACTTTGTGATACGGAAGTTGCAAATCTCGTCTTTGTCTAAAGCGTTTAGGCTTAACTTGGATCAACGCTACGCCCTAAAAACAGTTCGCTGAACTGTTTTCTAAACGGGCTTTCGATTCCCATCCGATTGTTTTATTTTTTAATTTTTGCAAAAAGAAAAGGTACTCAGTTTTGAGTACCTTTTAGTATGGAGCGGATGATTACTTTGTGGTACAGAAGTTGCCAATCTCGTCTTTGTCTAAAGCGTTTGGGCTTAACTTGGATCAACGCTACGCCCTAAAAACAGTTCGCTGAACTGTTTTCTAAACGGGCTTTCGATTCCCATCTGATTGATTTATTTCTTCAATATGCAAAAAGAAAAGGTACTCAGTTTTGAGTACCTTTTAGTATGGAGCGGATGATGGGAATCGAACCCACACGATCAGCTTGGAAGGCTGAAGTTCTACCACTAAACTACATCCGCTTATCTGCAACATTGTTATTATATCACGCAGTTTAGTATATGTCAAGAATTTTTTGTTGTGAAATATGCAGGGGCATTCGATGAATACCCCTGATGAATTTAAATAACATATTATCTCACAAATTCGAACTTGTTTCAAATCGTTTTCGCAATTGTTTTAACGCTTTGGTTTCGATGCGGCTGACATAGGAACGGGATATGCCTAACATTTTGGCAACACTTTTTTGAGTCAAGGCTTCCTTGCCGTCAAGACCGTACCTCAGTACAATAATCTTCTGCTCACGCTCGTTAAGTTCCTCTCTTATGAACTGACCGAGCTTTTTCGAATTAAGCTTCAAATCAAGATTGTCGATTATATTATCGTCAACCGACATAATATCAAGAAGGGTGAGAGGGTTGCCGTCCTTGTCGGTATCAATTGTTTCGTTTAAAGAAATATCCTGTGCACTTTTCTTTGCATTTCTGAAATGCATAAGAATTTCGTTTTCAATACATCTGCTTGCATAAGAACTTAATTTTATATTTTTGTTTATGTCAAAAGTGTTGATTGCCTTTATCAGACCGATTGTTCCGATTGATACAAGGTCATCCTGTTCGCTTTGTGTTCCGTAATATTTCTTTATTATGTGTGCAACAAGTCGCAAATTGTGTTCAACAAGCATATTTCTTGCCTCAATATCGCCGTTTGCACTTTTTTCAAGATATTCACGCTCTTGCTTTTCGGTTAAAGGTTTCGGAAACGAACCGCCTCCGCAAACATGAAGAATGAAAAAACATATATATTGTCCTAAAAATCCGAGTAACTCAATCATAACAGCACCCCTTAAACTAAAATTTATCGTTATATAATTTTATTCGTGAAATGTTCAATAATTGCCTGTACCTGATTTTTCTCAAAAAGCTTCACAAAACAATCAAAAACTTGATTTTTGCAATGAATTTGTATATTATACTACTTGAAATTTTGGCAAGAATAAACTACAATTTAACTATGTCGTGTTTCGACAAAATATTTTAGGGGGGCTTTCTTTTGGAAAAGATTTTCAAACTGAAAGAAAACGGCACTAATGTCAAAACCGAGATTATTGCCGGCGTTACAACATTCCTTGCAATGGCTTATATACTCGCTGTAAACCCGAGTATTCTTTCTGCCGCAGGAATGGATCCGAATGCAATCTTTGCAGCAACAGCTGTATCGGCTGCTTTCGCAACACTCATCATGGCATTTTATGCCAACTATCCTGTAGTTCTTGCTTCCGGTATGGGACTGAATGCATATTTTGCATACACAGTTGTTCCGCAGCTTGCAGAGCAGGGTATCACAAATCCATGGCAGGTAGCTTTGACAGCTATCCTTGTTGAGGGTATTATTTTCATTATCCTCTCAATCTTCAAATTCCGTGAAACACTTGTAAACAAGGTTCCTCAGAACCTCAAGTACGGTATTTCGGCAGGTATCGGTCTTTTTATCACAATTGTAGGTCTTAAGGGCGCAGGCGTTATCACAACAGACGCTTACTATGACGGCAAGGCTGTTCAGTCATCAACTCTCGTTAAGCTCGGTGATGTTGGTTCTGCTCCGGTGGTTCTTGCACTTGTCGGTATCCTCATTGTTGCTACACTCTGGCACTACAGAGTTAAAGGTTCAATCCTTATCGGTATCCTTGCAACATGGGTTCTCGGCATTATCGCTCAGCTTTGTGGTTGGTATCAGGGTGCATCGCTCATTCCTGATTTTGCAAACTACTCTGTATTCGGACCTGTCCAGAACATGGCAACAGAAACTTTCTTCAAGTTCGATTTCGGTTATGTGGCACAGCATGCGCTTAACTTTGCCGTTATCGTATTTGCATTCCTCTTTGTTGACCTCTTCGATACAGTAGGTACACTTATCGGTGTTGCTCAGGAGGGTAATCTCCTCAATGAAAAGGGCGAACTTCCCCGTGTAGGTCGTGCTCTTATGTCTGACGCACTCGGTACATGCCTTGGTGCTTGCCTCGGTACATCAACAGTAACATCTTATGTTGAGTCAACAACAGGTGTTGCAGAGGGCGGCAGAACAGGTCTTACAGCTCTTACTTCTGCAATTCTCTTTATCCTTGCTATTCCGCTTTATCCGATTTTCCTTGCTATTCCTTCATTTGCAACAGCTCCTGCACTCGTATTTGTAGGTCTTCTTATGATTAAGAATGTTACAAAGATGGATTTTGACTCAGACATTGCCGATACAGTCGGCGGTTTCGTAGCAATCATCTTTATGCCGTTTGCATATTCAATAGCAACAGGTATCATGTTCGGTATCCTTACTTGGGTTATTCTCAAGATTGTTACAGGCAAAATCAAAGAAATTCATCCGATTATGTGGGTTGCGTTTGCTTTGTTTGCAGTAAGAATTGTAACACTGATTTGCGGTGTATCGTCGTAACTTCATATATAAACTCTGCGGGGGCGTTTTTCGCTCCCGCTTTTTGTGTTTTCTTACAAGTTAAATAGGTTATTGTTGTGCAACAGGCTCATTGACATATACAGCCGTTTATGATATGCTTTAATCATATTATTAATATATGAATAGGGTGGTTAATTTGAAAATTTCAACAAAGGGCAGGTATGCGCTCCGACTTATGGTTGACCTTGCTCAGTGTAAACAAGGGGAAAATGTAGCTCTAAAGGAGGTTGCCGCCCGTCAGGAAATATCGCTTAAATACCTTGAACAGATTATTACCGTACTTACAAAGGCAGGTTATGTGCTCAGCGCAAGAGGTTCAAACGGAGGATATCGTCTTGCTCATGAACCCGAATATTATACTGTCGGTATGATTTTAAGACTTACCGAGGGCAGTCTTGCACCCGTGGCTTGCCTTGAGGGTAATGAAAATACCTGTGATCGTCGTGAACAATGTTCAACGCTTTTTGTGTGGGAGAAACTCCAGAAGGCTATTGACGATGTTGTTGACAACATTACTCTTGCCGACATTATTGCAAATTCGGCAGATAACTATGTAATTTAATATAATCCGAAAGCATCCTTTACGGGTGCTTTTGTTGTTTACACAGCAATTTAGTAGGTAATGCGGTGTTTTGCCGTTTGCAAATGATGCTTTTGGATATTAGTTTTAAAAAATCAGAAAAAATTTCAAATTGACTGCTTAACGGTTGAAATTTAAAAAACGGCTTTAATATCGGCTTTTTCGACCTTTTCAATAATCAGAACCCAGTAAACCTACTAAACCAATAGGAAAGATAAGAAAAAATTTCAAAAAACCTATTGACAAATAAAAAATCTGTGGTATGATATAGACAATCCAATTAAAACCCACCAATCAAATAGGAAATATGGGAAAGGTGATCCAAATGAAAAATCTCAGATTCAAACGATGTTGCAGTAATGCACGAATGTGATACGGGACACATCAAATCCGCAACATAACTTCTGAAATTAATTAAAATGAAATGAGGACATTAAAATGAGTAAATTAAGCGAAAGAAATCTTAAATTTGAAACAAAACAGCTTCACATCGGTCAGGAAACAGCAGACCCTGTAACAGACGCAAGAGCAGTTCCGATTTATGCAACTACTTCTTATGTATTCCACAACAGTCAGCACGCCGCAGACCGCTTTGCACTCAAAGATGCAGGTAACATCTACGGCAGACTTACAAACCCGACAGAGGATGTTTTTGAAAAGAGAATTGCAGCTCTTGAGGGCGGCACAGCAGCTCTTGCAGTTGCATCAGGTGCAGCGGCAGTTTCATATGCACTCCAGGCTCTTGCAAAAGCAGGCGACAACATCGTAGCCGCAAAAACAATCTACGGCGGCACATACAACTGGCTTGAGCATACATTCTCAGAGTATGGTGTAACAACAAAGTTCGTTGATCCTGACGAAGAAAACGCATTTGAAAATGCAATTGACGAAAACACAAAGGCTGTTTTCATTGAATCACTCGGTAACCCCAATTCAAATATTATTGATATTGAAGAGGTAGCAAACATTGCTCATTCACACAAGATTCCGCTTGTAATCGACAGCACATTCGCTACACCTTATCTTCTCAGACCGTTTGAGTACGGCGCAGATATCGTTGTTCATTCGGCAACAAAGTTTATCGGCGGTCACGGTACGGCTCTCGGCGGTGTAATCGTTGAAAGCGGCAAGTTTGACTGGGCTGCATCAGGCAAGTTCCCACAGTTCTCAGAGCCTAACGCATCATATCACGGTGCAGTATTTACAGAGGCTGCTCCGGGTGCTGCTCTTGTAACTTATGTTCGTGCCATTCTCCTCAGAGATACAGGCGCTACACTTTCACCGTTCCACGCATTTATGTTCCTTCAGGGCCTTGAAACACTTTCACTTCGTGTTGAACGCCATGTTGAAAATGCACTCAAGGTTGTTGACTTCCTCTCTAAGAACCCGAAGGTAGAAAATGTTAATCATCCTTCACTTCCTGACAGCAAGTACAACGCACTTTACAAGAAATACTTCCCGAAGGGTGCAGGCTCAATCTTCACATTTGAAATCAAGGGTGACGCTGAAACTGCAAAGAAATTCATCGACCACCTCGAAGTATTCTCACTTCTTGCAAATGTTGCAGATGTTAAATCTCTTGCAATTCACCCTGCATCAACAACTCATTCACAGCTCAGCGAGGCAGAGCTTGCAGAACAGGGCATTAAGCCAAACACTATCAGACTTTCAATCGGCACAGAGAATATCGACGATATTATCTATGACCTTCAGGAAGCATTTGATTCACTTGATGACTGATTTTAATTTGTTGAATTTTGAAAGGACTTGATTTTTGTGAGCAAAGTATATACAAGTGTAACAGAACTTATTGGCAGAACACCGCTTATCGAACTCGTTAATATAGAAAAGAAATATGACCTCAAGGCAAAGGTTGTTGCAAAGCTTGAACTTTTTAACCCTGCCGGCAGTGTTAAGGACAGAGTGGCAAAAGCTATGGTTGAGGACGCTGAAAAGAGCGGTAAACTCAAAAAGGGTTCAACAATCATTGAACCGACATCAGGTAACACAGGCATCGGTCTTGCATCTGTAGCTACTGCAAAGGGCTACAAGACAATCCTCACAATGCCCGAAACAATGAGCGTTGAGAGAAGAAACCTTCTCAAGGCATACGGTGCTGAAATCGTTCTTACTGACGGTACAAAGGGTATGAGCGGTGCAATTGCAAAGGCTAAAGAGCTTGAAAAGGAAATTGACGGCGGCATTATCCTCGGTCAGTTTGAGAATCCTGCTAACCCTAAGGCTCATTTTGATACAACGGGTCCGGAAATCTGGGAGGATACGGACGGCAATGTTGATTTCTTCGTTGCAGGTGTCGGCACAGGCGGTACACTCAGCGGAGTGGGTAACTTCCTCAAGTCAAAGAAGGCTGATGTAAAGGTTGTTGCAGTTGAGCCGCAGACTTCTCCCGTACTTTCGGAAGGTCACGGCGGTCCTCATAAGATTCAGGGTATCGGTGCTGGCTTCGTTCCCGATACTCTCGATACAAAGGTATATGACGAAATTCTTCCGATTGCTAACGAAGCCGCTTTCTCAAATGCAAATGATATTGCAAAGACAGAAGGTATCCTCGTAGGTATCTCTTCAGGCGCCGCTCTTGCAGCCGCAATTGAGCTTGCCAAGCGTGAAGAAAACGCAGGTAAGACAATCGTTGCATTGTTCCCCGACACAGGTGAGCGTTACCTCTCAACAGGAGTATTTAACAGCTAATAAGTAATTGGATTACTTCCCGATATTGACAAAGGACAGCCACGCAGACTGTCCTTTGTCTTTTTTTATTGCAACCGTTAATTCGATATGGTACAATTGTTTTGTAGGTGAGTTTATGAAAGTTAAAATTTGCGGAATTACATCCGCCGAAGACATTAAGATAGTAAATGCCTGCAAACCCGATTTTGCGGGCTTTGTAATGTTCTTTCCAAAGAGTAAACGGAATATTTTTCCCGAAACCGCCAAGAGCCTGATTGAAACGCTTGATAAAAATGTTTTGTCGGTTGCAGTAACTGTTTCTCCGACTCTTGAACAGGTGAAAACTGCATATGACTGCGGTTTTGATTACATTCAGATTCACGGTGAGGTTGGAGAAGATGTGCTTTCAAATCCGTATTTAAAGGTAATTCGTGCCTTTAATGTGAGCGACCTTGAAAAGTTTGACGAATACAGAATGAACCCGAACATTGTAGGCTATGTTTTTGACGCACACGAACCCGGCAGCGGAAAAATCTTTGACTGGACAATGCTTGAAAATCTGCCTCGTGATGATAAATTGTTTATGCTTGCAGGAGGTCTGAATCCCGAAACCGTTGCAAAAGCCGTAAAAGCCGTTAAGCCTGACGGAGTTGATGTAAGTTCGGGTGTTGAAAATTCAAACGGCAGCGGTAAAGATTTTGAAAAAGTGAAGAAATTTATTTTATCGGCTCGAAGCGAAAAATGTTAAAACTGCAAAAAAATGTTGACAAACCGTGATTTTATGTTATAATAAATCTGTTATGTTGTGTACATAACAATCCTTGCGGTGAAAACCGCCATAATGTCCAGAAGGAGGTGCAATATTAATGGCAGTAACAGCTAATTACGAAACAGTAATGATCATTTCAATGAAGAAGGGCGAAGAAGGTATCCAGGCCATCGTTGAAAAGTTCAAGGCTCTCATTGAGAAGCATGCCACTTTGAAGAATGTTGACGAATGGGGCAAGAGAAAGCTTGCTTACCTTATCAACAAAGAGAGCGAAGGCTATTATGTTCTTTTCGATTTTGAAAGTGAAGCTGAGTTCCCTGCAGAGCTCGACCGTATCTACAAGATCACAGAAGGCGTAATGCGTTCAATGATAATCAAGAAGGAAGTCGAATAATCAATTTGTAGGGTTTTAACCCGAACACGAAAGGAAAAGTATGTTAAACAGAGTAATCTTAATGGGCAGAATTACAGCTGACCCTGAATTAAAAACAACAAACACAGGCGTAAGCGTTACAAGCTTCAGCATTGCAGTTGATCGCAACTATGTAAAGCAGGGCGAGGAGCGTAAAGCCGACTTCTTTAATATTGTATGTTGGAGAAGTACAGCGGAATTTGTATGCCGTTACTTTGGAAAGGGTTCTCTCATTGCTGTTGAAGGACAGCTCCAGAGTCGTCAGTTCCAGGCTAAGGACGGTTCAAACCGTTACGTTGTTGAGGTTGTAGCAGACAATGTTTCGTTCACAGGCGAACGCCGTGACAACAATGCAGGCGGCTACAATCAGTCCTATGGCGGCAATCAGTCATACGGCGCTCCGTCTTACGGCGGAAACCAGGCTTATCATCAGGAACCTGCTCAGCAGGCACCTGCATCTTATCAGAGCGGTTCAAACTCTGATTTTCAGGATATGCCGTTGGACGATGATTTACCATTTTAACTTCAACTTAATTTAAATAATTCTCATTGAAAGGAGAACTTCATCATGGCAGACAGACCAATGAACCGTGGCAGAAAAGCTCGCAAGAAGGTTTGCGGCTTCTGTGTTGACAAGGTTGAGAATATCGATTACAAGGATATTGCTCGTCTTCGTCGTTATATGTCAGAAAGAGGAAAGATTCTTCCTCGCCGTGTAACAGGTACTTGCGCAAGACATCAGCGTGAGCTTACAGTTGCTATCAAGCGTGCTCGTCACCTTGCTTTGCTTCCTTACACAACTGACTAATTTAATAACAGCTTTTAACACCGTACATTTTGTACGGTGTTTTTTTATGCAATAAAAAGCATGGCATCAATGACACCATGCTTTTTGTTAAAACAAATCGCTGTGTGAACCTGTTCTTGTAAGAAATAATATCAGTTCATCTTCTAAATACTCATAAATTAACAGCCAGTCAGGCTCTAAGTGACATTCATGTTTGCCTTTGTAGTTTCCTATCAGCAAATGGTCACGATATTTGTCCGGAAGAATTTCGTCATTTGCAAGCATATCAATTACTTTCTTCAGAATGTTCAAATCTTTGTTTTGCTTTTTAATTTTTTTAAAATCTTTTTTGAATTGATTTGTGGGTTTGATTATATATTTCATTTATCCAAATCCTCAAATAATTCATCGGCACTGCTATAGCTCTTATAAAGTTCGGGATGTTTTTTCATCTCTTCAACTTCGGCAAAAGCTGCTTCGGTTTCTGCATTATATTTGCGAATAGTAAACGGAATACCGTTAAATTCAAGCGACTGCTGAATGAAAAGATTGATGGCGGTAGTCATATCAAGCCCTAAAGATGAAAAAAGTTCCTGTGCTTTTAATTTTTTATCAGCATCAATTCTGATGTTTATATTTGTCATAGCCATAAAATCATCTCCTTGTTATTATGTTATCACAATGTAATAACATTGTCAACATTATCTTGTGCATATTTTTTGTTAGTTTTTTCTGTAATTAACCTATTGACAAATACCCTTATGGGGTATACAATCATAACTGTAAGATACCTATAGGGGGTATCCTAAAAGGGCTTTGAATAATATATCCCATTTTGAAATTATGAGGTTGATATTATGGAGAATAATAAGTGTGAACATTGTGCAAAACACAAGCACCGTACCGAAAAAGAATACAAGTCGCTTGTAAACCGACTTAATCGTATTGAAGGTCAGATACGGGGGATAAAGGGTATGCTTGAAAAAGACGCCTACTGTCCAGATATTCTGGTACAGGTTGCTGCCGCCAATGCGGCACTCAACGCTTTTAACAAGGAGCTGCTTGCTAATCATATCCGCACCTGTGTTGCAGATGACATAAGGGCAGGTAACGATGAAACAATTGACGAGCTTGTCGGTGTTTTGCAAAAGCTTATGAAGTAGGAGAAACTATGACTCAATACAATGTAACGGGTATGAGCTGTGCTGCCTGTGTTGCCCGTGTTGAAAAGGCGGTATCAAAGATTGACGGAGTAAATTCCTGTTCCGTCAGTCTGCTTACAAATTCAATGAATGTTGACGGTTCAGCCGATTCGTCTGCAATTATAAAAGCCGTGCAGAATGCCGGCTATGGTGCGTCTTTGAAAGGCAAAGAGAAAAAGTCAGCCGATGCAGAGGATTCTCTCAAAGATACCGAAACACCCAAAATCAGAAAAAGACTTATCGCATCGCTCATTGTCCTTGCAGTATTGATGTATTTTTCAATGGGACATATGATGTGGGGATGGCCTTTGCCGTCATTTTTTGACAACAACCATATTGCAATGGGACTTGTTCAGCTGATTTTGTCAGGTATAGTGATGGTGATTAATCAGAAATTTTTTGTCAGCGGATTCAAGGGGATTATCCACCTTGCTCCCAATATGGACACGCTTGTTGCACTTGGTTCGGGCACAGCCTTTGTTTACAGCACAATTGCGTTGTTTATGATGACCGATGCACAGGTGAGAGGTGACTCGGCGGCGGTTATGTCGTATATGCACGAGTTATATTTTGAATCAGCCGCAATGATTTTGGCACTCATCACAGTCGGTAAAATGCTTGAGGCTCACTCAAAGGGCAAAACTACCGACGCTCTCAAAGGTTTGATGAAACTTGCACCAAAGACTGCTACGATTGTAGTTGACGGTGTTGAAAAGACTGTTCCGATAGAGCAGGTGAAAAAAGGCGATATATTCGCAGTTCGTCCGGGTGAGAGTATCCCTGTTGACGGAGTTGTTATTGACGGAGAAAGTGCCGTCAATGAATCCGCTCTGACGGGTGAAAGCGTTCCTGTTGACAAGCTTGTCGGCGATACGGTTTCAGCCGCAACAATCAATCAGTCGGGATATATCCGCTGTGAGGCTACGAGAATCGGTGAGGACACAACGCTGTCGCAGATTATTAAAATGGTCAGTGATGCGTCTGCCACCAAAGCGCCTATCGCAAAAATTGCCGACAGGGTATCGGGTGTGTTTGTTCCTGCGGTAATCACAATTGCCGTGATTACTGCAATCGTGTGGCTGTTGCTCGGTCAAAGTGTAGGATTTTCGCTTGCAAGAGCCATTTCCGTTCTTGTCATCAGTTGTCCGTGTGCATTGGGACTTGCAACCCCTGTTGCGATTATGGTCGGCAACGGTGTCGGTGCAAAGAACGGAATCCTCTTTAAAACTGCAGTTTCACTTGAAACAGCCGGCAGAATTGACACGGTTGTTCTTGACAAAACAGGCACGGTTACTAAGGGTGAACCCGCCGTTACCGATATCGTTACAGTCGAAAATATCTCGGAAACCGAGCTTTTGAAAACAGCCGTTGCTCTTGAAAAATCAAGCGAACATCCGCTTGCAAAGGCAATTGTAGTTTATGCAAACGACAGGCATATTATCGGCGATACCGTGACTGAGTTCAATGCCGTAACGGGTAACGGACTTACCGCAAAAATCGGCTCAGAAAGCGTTTACGGCGGCAATTACAGATATATTTCACAGTTTGCTGAAATTTCATCAGACGAAAAAGCAAAGGCTGAACAGCTTGCAGAAGAGGGCAAAACTCCGTTGTATTTCTGTAAAGGAAATAAATTTCTCGGTATTATTGCTGTTGCAGACATAATAAAAGAGGACGGAAAACAGGCTGTTAATGAACTCAAAAATATGGGTGTGCGTGTTGTAATGCTTACGGGCGATAACGAAAAAACCGCAAAAGCCGTTGCAAAAAATGCAGACATTGACGAAGTTGTTGCAGGAGTTCTTCCTGACGGTAAGGAAAAGAATGTAAAAGAGCTGAAAAAATACGGCAAGGTTGCAATGGTCGGTGACGGCATTAACGATGCGCCTGCCCTCACAAGCGCAGACTTGGGTATTGCAATCGGAGCGGGAACGGATGTTGCAATTGATGCGGCAGATGTTGTGCTTGTTAAGAGCCGCCTTGCAGATGTTCCTGCAACAATCAGACTCGGCAGAGCAACACTCCGTAACATTCACGAAAATCTTTTCTGGGCATTTATTTACAATGTAATCGGTATTCCGCTTGCCATGGGTGCATTTATCAATCTTTTCGGCTGGCAGTTAAATCCGATGTTCGGTGCGGCGGCAATGAGCCTTTCAAGCTTCTGCGTTGTAACAAACGCATTAAGGCTTAATTTTATTGAGGTTCACAGCTCAAAGCATGACAGAAAAATAAAACATAAAAATAATAAGGAGAATAAAACCATGGAAAAAACAATGAAAATCGAAGGTATGATGTGTCCGCATTGCGAGGCAACAGTAAAGAAAACTCTTGAGGCAATTGACGGTGTTGAATCGGCAGAAGTAAGCCACGAAAAAGGCTCAGCCGTTCTTACAATGTCAAAAAATGTTGAAGATTCCGTTCTTAAAAGAGCAGTAGAGGACGCAGGCTACAAAGTAAATTGAAAATTTAAAATGTAAAATTGAAAATTAAGGTCGGGAAGAGAGTGTGTAAAATGAAATGCTCCGTTTTCCGACCTTTGTTTTATTGTATGTAAAATTGTGCAAAATAATGACAGCGTAATTATAATTGCTTGACTTTGTGATTTGTATGTGATATTATACATATACAGATATAAAGGAGTTGATTTTATGGCAACAACAAATCTGAATGTCAGAGTTGATGAAAATCTTAAAAAAACAGCTGACACATTGCTTAACGAACTTGGTTTGAATATGTCAACAGCAATCAATATCTATCTCAAACAAATTGTCAGGGAGAACGGCATACCGTTTGAAATCAAACTTGATAAGCCAAATGCAGAAACCTTGCAGGCTATGCAGGATGTCAGAGAGGGCAAAAATCTTCACGGTCCTTTTAATTCTTTAAGCGAGCTTATGGAGGACTTGAATGCTGACGATTAAGTATCATACCATGTTTAAAAAGGATTTTAAAAAGATAAAAAAGCGTGGTTATGATATTTCAAGGCTTGAAAAGATAGTTGAATTGCTTGCGAATGAAGTACCGTTGCCCGAGCAATTCAAAGATCACAATCTTTCGGGTAATTATAACGGCTTTCGAGAATGTCACATTGCACCCGATTGATTGCTCATTTATCAAGTCAACAACAACGAACTCGTTCTTGTTTTGTCAAGAACAGGTTCACACAGCGATTTATTCTGAACTTAATATTTTAAATTAAGGCACTTTGCAGAAATGCAGAGTGCTTTTTCTGTATAATAAAATTTCAAAGTTTTGTAATCATTTGTATGGGAACATCCACTATACACTTTTCATGTAACGGTAAAAAGTTTGTGATAAGACTGGTTTTATAAATGCAACAAAGATGTTGTTCGCCGCTACAAACGAATGCACTATTTTCATCATATCAACCATATATGATGAAACAAAAGTTTCTCATCAAAGCGGACATCTAATTTACGCTCGGGCAAAATATGTTGTTATACTTGCGAACTGTCTTCACGAGAAGGGAACGGCGGCTCGCCGTATAAGAAAAAACGGAGTAACCAAAACCGATTACTCCGTAAATTCAATGTTAAATTACATTTTGTTTGCAAGGGCTCTTTCAAGCCAGATGTCTGCAATATCCATAGCAAGGAACAATCCCTTTTTCTCGCTTGACTTAACAAGCTGTTTTCTCGGTGAAAGATAAGGGTCTGTAGCCATTAGCTGAACTGTTACCTTATCGGCAATTTCAGTTCCGTTGACATCCTTTTTGCTTTTGATTTGCATTCTTATAACATACGGTTCTTCCATACTGCCGTAGTAAATCTCGTCATTGCAACGAACGAGCGGTCTGCCCTTGTAAGTCGAAAATTTCTTTTCGGTCTTTTTGGTATCTGCCACAAGGCATCATCCTTTCTTAAACATTAAGATACGATTTTACCAGTGCTTCAAGTAGGTCGTCACGGTCGATCTTGCTGATGATGTTGCGAGCGTTATTATATGTTGTAATATAGGTCGGATCCTCGCTTAAAATATATCCTACAATCTGATTAATAGGGTTATATCCTTTTTGGCGGAGGGCATCATAAACGATTGTAAGCCCTGCTTTTATCTGGTCATCTTTTTCCTCACCAAGAGAAAAAATCATTGTCTTATCCAACATACTGAAACACCTCCTATTCTGCTACTATACCATATTTCAAAGTAAATTTCAAGCACTTTTTAATAAATATGCCTAATTTATGTTATTTTAATGTCAAAAACATTGCTTTGTGTGATAAAACAGTAGTAATATTTTTTAATTTTATCTTATGCTTGTCAGATTATGTCACAAAAAGGGGACGGAAAAACCGCCCCCATAATTTTTAGCCTCTGAGCTTTACTCCGTTTTCAGAAAGATTTGAAATTATCTTGTCCATAATCTTCTGAACCTCGGCTGATGAAAGTGTTCTTTCATTTGATGAGAACTCAAAGCGGATTGTTACGCTGTGAACTGTATCTGTGTCATATGTGTCAACAATCTTTGTGCTTTTGAGAATCTCTCCGCCTTCGTTTTTCCAACACTCTGCAAGGTGTGAGAAGAACATTCCCTGAGGAACTTCAACGCTGATGTCGTAGTCCATCGGCGGGAACTTTGACGGTTCGTCATAAACAATCGGAGCAGCCTCTGTGTTTGCATAAGCGTTCACATCAATTTCTGCAAATACAATTGCGGCTTTTTTGTCAATCTTCTTGTTTACTGTCGGATGAACAATGCCGATTGTACCGATATTTCTGCCGTCAAGGCATACCGAATAGAGGTTTACGGGGTGTTCGTAGCTGTGAGTCGGTTCAGCCTTTTCAAATGTGAGAGCCTTGTGCTTGATTTCATCCGTTACAACTGCGAGAATGTCACGTAGTTCAAAATAGATGTCCTTAACATTTCTTGTCTTGCTGTAAAGTGTGATTGCAAGCTTTTTGTTTTCAATGCAAAGACCGTTTTCGTCAAGACCGTTTACAACTCTGCCGATTTCAAAAATACCGAAATCGTTTGAGAATGAAAGGTTTGATTTAATCTGACAAAGCTGTGTGGGAACAATTGAATTTCTTAATGTTTCAATATTCGGGTTAGTTGCGTTTGCAAGCTTAACATTATCCTCAACAGGAATGTCAATTGCCTTGAGTTCATCGTTGTATGCCCATACATATGAGTGAAGCTCGTGGAGATTGTATCTCTTAACGAGCATATCCTTGATTTTGTTTTCCGTAGTTTTAACAACGCTTGCTCTTACGGGGTAGAGGGGAGAGCGTGTTGTGTGAATTTCAAAGTTGTCATAGCCGTAAATACGGGTGATTTCTTCAATGATGTCAGCCTTGATTGTAACATCCTTTGTTGCTCTCCAGCTTGGAACCGTTACGCTGAAGTTATCGTTGTTGAGCTCAACCTTAAAGCCGAGGCTTTCGAGTGTTGCAACAATTCTGTCGTTGCTGATTTCGATGCCTGTGTAGCGGTCAACAAAGTTTTTGTCAAAGTCAAGAACAACTGTGTCATACCTGAATGCGTACTCATCTGTGAGCGAAGAAACAACCTTGATGTCGCTGTCATACTTTTTGAGAAGATATACAAATCTTGCAATTGCAGTAACAGTCATTTCAGGATCAAGACATTTTTCATATCTCATTGATGCGTCTGTTCTGTGAGCAAGTCTTACTGTTGACTTTCTTACGGAAACTGCGTTGAATGTTGCGGATTCAAGTGTGAGAGTAGTTGTATCGTCAACAATTTCCGAATCAAGACCGCCCATGATGCCGGCAATTGCTACAGGAGTGTTGCCGTTGCAAATCATAAGTGTGTTTTCGTCAATGTTTCTTTCAACACCGTCAAGTGTTTTGAAAGTGAAAGGCTTGTCAAAACGCTTGATTCTGATTTTTTCAACCTTTCTTGAATCGAAAGCGTGCATCGGCTGTCCCATTTCAAGCATAAGGTAGTTTGTAAGGTCGGCAAGATAGTTTATTGCTCTCATACCGCAGTAGAAAAGACGGATTCTCATATTTACGGGGCTGACATTGCGGTTGATGTTCTCAATCTGTAAGCAGCTGTATCTCTGACAGAGAGTGTCCTCAATCTTCATATCAATCTTTTTAAGGCCGTCATATGCCTTTAAATCGTCAAGGTCAAAAGGTTTAAGCTCTCTGCCTGCAAGTGCGGCAAATTCTCTTGCGATTCCGTAGTGTCCCCAAAGGTCGGGACGGTTTGTAAGCGACTTGTTATCAACCTCAAAAACAATATCGTCAATTTCGTAAATGTCTTTAAGGTCTGTGCCGTTTTTAACATCATCTGTAATTTCCATGATGCCCGAGTTGTCATCGCTGATACCGATTTCAGCCTCACTGCAGCACATACCGTTTGATGTAAAGCCGGCAAGAGCTCTTGGTGTAATCGTGATTTCGCCGATTTTAGCGCCAACCTTTGCAAAAGCGGTTTTAAGACCGACTCTTACATTCGGAGCACCGCAGACAACATCAATAAGTTCATCTTCGCCTGCATCAATTTTGAGGAGATGAAGTTTCTTTGAATCGGGATGATTTTCAACCGACTTAATTTCACCTACAACAATACCGCTGATTTCACTGCCCTTGCGGAGAATATCGTTTTCAACCTCGGCTGTGGAAAGAGAAAATTTGCGGATAAGTTCAATTTTATCAAGACCGCTCAAATCAACAAAGTCCTGAATCCAGTTCATAGATAAAAACATTTTGTATCTCCTCTCTTATTCGTCATCAGTAAACTGTGAAAGTGCTTTAAGACTGCCGCTGTTAAGGTCACGGATATCCTTGATTCCGTACTTCATCATTGCAAGTCTTGTAAGACCGAGACCAAACGCAAAGCCTGTGTATTTTTCGGGATCAATTCCGCCCTCACGCAGAACATTGGGATGAATCATACCGCAGGGGCATAGCTCAAGCCAACCGCTGTGCTTACATGACGGACAACCCTCGCCGCCGCAGATAAGACAGCTGATGTCGAGTTCAAAACCCGGTTCAACGAACGGGAAAAAGCCGGGGCGAAGTCTTACCTTGATATCCTTTTTGAATACCTCGGAAAGCATTGTTTTCATAAAGTAGATAAGGTTTGAAATTGAAATGTCCTTGTCAACCATAACGCCTTCCATCTGGAAAAATGTGTTTTCGTGACAAGCGTCAGTAGCCTCGTTTCTGAAGCATCTGCCGGGGAAGATGGCTTTTATAGGTGCGCCGTTTTCGATAAGTCCCTTGCCGTACTTTTTAAGAATTGCATTCTGTGCGGCTGATGTGTGTGACTTTAAAAGCTGACCGTTGTCAAGGTAGTAAGTGTCCTGCATATCTCTTGCGGGGTGGTGCTTCGGAATGTTAAGAGCCTCAAAGCATTCGTAGTCGGTTACGATTTCGGAGTAGTCCTCAATGTTAAATCCCATTGATGAGAAAATCTTTTCGCATTCTCTCTGAACAAGGGTGATTGGGTGATAAGAACCCCTTGCAAGCGCAACAGGGGATGTAATGTCAAACTGCGGCATTAAGGCGATTTCACGCTGAATTTCCTTTTCTTTAAGTTCCGCAAGTCTTTCTTCAATAAGCTGTGCGGCCTGTGCTTTGAGCTTGTTTACCTCAGCACCGAAAGTTTTTCTTTCCTCGTTGGGAAGGTCTTTCATACCCTTTAAAAGAGCCGTGATGCTGCCCTTTTTGCCAAGATAAGAAACTCTGATTTTATCAAGGTCGGTCAAATCTTGTGTTTCGCCGAGTCTTGACTTGATTTCGTCTTTTAAACTTAATAATTTCTCGTTCATAAATTACCTCCGTAAAAATAATAAAGCCCTGCGTAAAATCAATTACGCAGGGACGAAATAATCCGTGGTACCACCCTGATTTTTGCATCAAAGCAAACACTCCCGAAAGCAGACACTTTCACAACCTGTAACGGAGTCAGCCGTTGAGATCTACTGGAAATTTCAACCTCACCACTCGGAAGGGAACTTCACACCTGCAACACCGTTGTATGCTTTCAGCCTTGGCACACATTCTCTTTGACGGTATCACGCAAACGCTACTTTCTTCGTCATCATGTTATCTTTTTCTATGATAACACCAAAACATTTTTTTTGCAAGAGTTTTTGTATCTTTTGTTGAAAAAAACAACAGCCTGTGATATCATATGAAATATCAATCATAAAGGAGAAAATACATTGAATAATTTTAACGAACAGGTTGTAAGACGGGTTAACAAACCTAAAAATCTGATTATAAAAATTGTTTCGGTGCTTTTGCTTATTTTAGTGCCGACAACATTGTTTTTACTTGCTTTTGCAACAATTGCATATCTTATCTATGTGGCTTTTTTCGTGTTTGTAGGCGGAATTTATGTTGTCTGGTATGTGTTCAGTATTCAGAAGGTCGATTTTGAATATTCGGTTTCGGGCAATGAGCTTGAAATTGCAAAGGTTGTTGCATTGCGCAAAAGAAAAACCATGTGCAAGGTTCAGATTAACGAGATTGAAAGACTTGAAAAAGACGATACCGAAATCAAGAAGATGAGATTTCTCAAAACTTTTATCGCCGCAAGAGATATTGACTCCAAGGACGAAAACTATTTCGCTGTTTTCAACAGTCCTGCATACGGCAGATGTCTTCTCGTTTTTACTCCAAACGAGGATATTCTCAACGGTATGAAACCGCACCTCAACAAGAATATTGTGGTTCAGTTATTCTATAAAAGAAAAATGAGTTGATTGTATGACAGTAACAGATGTAAATGTTGTAAAAAGTGCAATTTTTGAACGCCCCGATGATGCAAACAAGGGAACTCTGGGTTCATTGCTCTGCGTTTGCGGCAGCTACGGAATGGCAGGGGCGGCGGTTATGTCGGCAAAGGGTGCGTTAAGAACGGGTATAGGTCTTGCAAAATGTGCCTTGCCGAGAAGTATTTACCCGATTGTTGCCCAAACGATTCTTGAGAGCGTTTACTATCCTCTCAGCGAAAATGCAGACGGCAGAATCTCAAAGGTTAATGTTCCGTTTTTAGTCAGCGAATCGTGCAAATCCTCTGCAACTCTTGTCGGTTGCGGACTCGGTGTGTGCGACGATACGTTAAAAATTGTATTTTCTTTAATAGAAAATTCCACAACACCGCTTGTGCTTGACGCAGATGCACTCAATTGTGTTGCAAAACAGCCTGAAATTCTTTTAAGAAAAAAAGCACCGATTATAATTACTCCTCACCCGGGCGAAATGTCAAGACTTACAGGTCTTGCAACTCCGCTTGTAAATGCGGAAAGGGAGAGAGTTGCCCTCGATTTTGCACAAAAGTACGGTGTTGTAACCGTTCTCAAAGGAGCAGGAACGGTAATTGCCTCTCCAAACGGCAAGGTGCTTGTGAACCCGACAGGCAATTCGGGAATGGCGACAGGCGGCAGCGGTGATGTGCTTGCAGGAATGACCGCATCAATTCTTGCACAGGGCGCAAGTGCGTTTTCATCAGCCGCAGCGGCAGTATATCTCCACGGTCTTGCAGGCGACATTGCCGCCGAAAAATACGGCAAAATCTCAATGCTCCCTACAGACCTGATAAATTGTATTCCCCTTGCCTATAAGCGTTGCGGATTTTGATTTAAAATACAAGTAAGAAACAGGAATCTTTTTGCGAAAAAAGTTGTGAAAATGATGACGATTTTGTAGGGGCGGATATTATCCGCCCGCAAGTAACAGCTCAAAATTTATATTAAGTCAGATTATATAAATGTCACAAAATTACTTTTATACAGTAGTGTGAGGTAATGTTTTGCATACAACTCTGTTTATGGAGGCGAATAAAAATGATGCCAACAAGAGCGGAAGCTGAAAAAATATTAGAAGAAGCTGAACAATGTAATTCGGGTCCTTGGGTAAATCACAGTCGCATTACAGCAAAATGTGCTGAAAAGATTGCGGAATTATGTGAAAATTTGGATTCGGAAAAGGCATACATATTAGGGTTACTCCATGATATTGGCAGAAAGTTTGGTGTTAGGCATTTAGGTCATGTTTATGACGGATATACATATATGATGTCATTGGGATATGATGAGGTCGCAAAAATTTGCCTTACACATTCATTTAATAATTCAACCGTAAAGGAATACATTGGTAAATTCGATGTTTCTGATGAAGAACTTGAATTGATAGAAACTGCTCTTGCTAAAGTAAATATGGATGATTATGACAAATTAATTCAGTTATGCGATGCGTTGGCAGGCAGTGACGGTGTGTTGAATATTGAAGATCGTATGAGAGATGTAAAACAAAGATATGGTTATTACCCACAAGAAAAATGGAATTCAAACATAAGATTAAAAAATTATTTTGAGAAAAAAACAGGAAATAATATATACAAAACAGTTAATCAATCGTAAGTTGAATTATCCTTTATAAGAATAAAAAGCGTTGCGGATTTTGATTTAAAATACAAGTAAGAAACAGGAATCTTTTTGCGATAAAAAGTTGTCAAAATGATGACGATTTTGAAAGGAGTAATGATGAAGAAAATTTTATGTTTAGTTATGTTTGTATTTCTTGTTATCGGTTTGAGTGCCTGCGGAGGAAATATAAGCAAAGTGAAGACTCACGATGTGGATTCTGAAACCTATTCCGCAGATGATATTAACTCTGCTGTTGATACTATTGAAAAAGAGTTCGACGCCAATTGGAACGGCTGTACCCTCACGGAAATTTATTATGCAGGAGATGATTACTGCACCGATTTTCAGGAATTTGCCGACAGGAACAATGCAGATGAAGTTATTGTGCTGTTATCTTCATTTGATGTTGATTCATCAGGCGGCGACGGATCATTAAATCCGAATTCCACATATAATAATTGGAACTGGATTTTAGTCAGAACAAAAGGCGGAAAATGGCAGCATATCGACCACGGATATTAAGATAAAATGCATTAATCACTTATTTGTACAATGTATTAAAAATTTCACGGGACATATAATGTATCGGGAGGTGTCTTATGGCACGGAAAATCTTGATTGCATTATGTGTCCTTTTTGTTATGCCTGTTTTTGTCATTACGGGGTGTGATGAAGTGCAGGAAAATCTTACTCCGAAATCCTCGTTTATTGCCGATTTCAGCTGTGAATACAGAAAAATGAACATCACGGGAAAGCTGTCGGCAAGCGGCAAAAAGCTCATCAACATTTCGCTTGATTCTCCGAACACGGTCAGCGGTTTGTCGGTTACATATAAGGGTTCTGATCTTGAAATTTCAAGGGAGAATATGATTTGCTCCGCCGATGAAGCGTACATTCCCGAAAGCAGTTTTCCGAATATTACAAAAGAAATTTTATACGGAATTGCAGACGGCAGGGCGGTTTTTGAGGGGAAGTGCGAAGATGTGTGTACATACAGACTTGATTCAGCGTTCGGCAAAGCCGTTGTCAGCACAAATTCAAAGGGCTGTATAAGCAAAATCAGCGTTGACGGCGAAGATTACGAAATGGTGCTTTCCGATGTGAAAGATGCAAACGGCTGAACCGATTCACAAATTTTACGCTCAAAAATATTATGTAATAGCTGTATAAAAGCTTTTGGAAAGGCAAAAATACAAGTAAACAATTATTTGGAGCGTGAAAGCCTTGAATATACGAAGAGGAGATATCTATTATGCCGACCTGAGTCCCGTTGTAGGCTCTGAGCAGGGCGGAATCAGACCTGTGCTTATTGTTCAGAATAATGTCGGCAACCGATTCAGTCCGACTGTAATTGCCGCCGCAATTACAAGTCAGCAGTCAAAGGCGAATTTGCCTACCCACATTCCATTGCACGCTGACAGCTCGGGACTCGCCAAAGACAGCGTTGTTCTGCTTGAACAGGTACGAACAATCGACAAAAAGCGGCTCAAAGAAAAAATGGGTACTGTTGATGAAAATTCTATGAACGAAATAAATAACGCAATATCAATCTCGTTCGGTCTTAACGCATAATTCCGCATTACATACGGATAATGCTATAAAAGAAAATAAACAAGCAACAAAACGGTCGGTTCAGCTTGAGAAAAACTCCAAGCCAACCGACCGTTGTTTGTTGTGTCACTTTACTTCTATGCTACATTATAAGCATATATGTAGCACGAAAGTAAACTTATTATTCTGAAAAGGAGTTAAAAATCACTTTTTCCCTGCATAGACATTTTTTATGTTTCTTTCGGAATATTGAATTAGGTTGAATAGTGACGGGGCATCTTTTTCAAAACATACCGAAATGACATCGGGAGAGAGGGTGAGGGTAAGCTTATCATTTTCAATAAGTTCGTTGATGATTTCAAGGTCAAGAATCATTGATGCGTCCGTGAGATTTCTGTAGCGGTTCTTATCAAGCGAAAACATAGTCTGCGAGTTATTTTTTTCGGAGTTATAAATCGTGCGGAAAATCACATATTCGGCGCTCATAAGGTAGTTGCTGACTGCGTTTGTAAGGTGCTTGTTGCCGATTTTTGCAAGCAAATCGTAGATTACCGAGGTGGTGTTCATCAAAAGACTGCGGTTTATTTTATTGATCATACTGCCTTTTTCGGTATTGATGACAACCTCTTTTTCGGCAGCCTCAAAAGGATCGGCTGTGAAATTTCTCTGTACGGTTCTGCCGAGAAGATAATCGGTTGAAACACCGTAGTATTCAGCTGTTTTTACGAGAAAATCAAGACCGCATTCACGAATTCCCTTTTCATAATGTGACAAAAGTGCCTGCGAAATTCCCATGTCGCCTGCAACCTGTTTTTGACTCAACCCTCTTTCTTTACGAAGAAATGTTATAATTCTCGGAAAATCTTTGTTCAAGACTTGACACCTCATTTTTGAAGATAGTATAATTAACTTGATTGTCAGAAAAAGCAAAGCAGAATTTGCTCTGATTCAAATATAGTGCATAGTCAGTGCATAGAAAGCATTTACAGCAATATGCTTTCTATACAGACAGTATAATACAAAATTTACTTTTTGTAAACAAATTTAGTGCCGATTTGCTAAAAAAGTCGGTTTATGGGAGAAGCTATGAAATCATATATAATTCATTTTATACGACACGGTTCGATTGATGATACACTTGCGGGAAAATATATCGGAACAACAGACGCTCCGCTCTCCGACAGGGGCAGAATGGATTTGAGAAAACTCGATTATGAGTATAAATATCCGGGTACGCAGGTTGTGTTCACAAGTCCGTTAAAGCGTTGTACCGAAACCGCAAAAATTCTTTATCCCGAACAAAATCCGCTTGTTATCGACAACCTTTCCGAATGTAATTTCGGTGAATGGGAGGGCAAAACTGCCGATGAGCTGAAAAACGATCCCGATTTTAAAAAGTGGCTCGCAGGCGATTCTTCCGTAAAACCTCCGAGGGGGGAGAGCAATGCCGATTTTACACGCAGAGTATGCAAAATGTTTGAGAGCATTGTTGAGGGACTTATGAAAACAGGCACAACCGAAAGTGTAATTGTCACTCACGGCGGTGTTATTATGACCTTGCTTGCAGTCTACGGACTTCCGCAGGCAAAACCGTTTGAATGGACAATGGACAACGGTTTCGGCTATTCACTCAGAGTTACTCCCGTACTTTGGCAGAGGGATAAGGTCTGCGAAGTTTTTCAGACAATTCCGCTTCCGTCGGACAACGGCTGATTTTTTGAAACTTTGGCAGAATTGTAGCGCAGTTTACAATCTTTTGCCGTATATTGTGAGATAATATTCATTAGTAAACAATTGATTAAGGAGATATAAAAATGGCAGATTATAAAATTACTCTTTTAAAGGGCGACGGTATCGGCCCTGAAATCGTAAATCAGGCTGTAAAGGTTCTTGATTGTGCCGCTGAAAAATTCGGTTTTGGCGTTACATATGACGAGGCACTTCTCGGCGGTTGTGCTATTGACGCAACAGGCGTTCCGCTCCCCGACGAAACAGTTGCAAAGTGCAAGGCATCGGACAGTGTGCTTCTCGGTGCGGTAGGCGGTCCTAAGTGGGATTCACAGCCGGGTAACAACCGTCCCGAGGCAGGACTTCTCGGAATCAGAGGCGCACTCGGACTTTTCGCAAATCTTCGTCCTTCGGTTATTTTCGGACCGCTCAAGAGTGCATCACCTATCAAGGATGAAATCATCGGCGGCAACCTCGATGTTATGATTGTTCGTGAGCTTACAGGCGGTATCTACTTTGGCGAAAGAGGAAGAAAAGAAGTAAACGGTCAGCCTGCGGCTTGGGATACGGAAATGTACACAATCGGTGAGGTTGAGAGAATTGCAAGAGTTGCTTTTGACCTTGCTATGAAGAGAAATAAAAAGCTCACAAGCGTTGATAAGGCAAATGTTCTTGAATCTTCAAGACTTTGGAGAGAAACAGTTAAGAGAGTTGCCGAGGATTATCCCGAGGTTGAGCTTAACCATATGTATGTTGACAACTGCGCTATGCAGCTTGTAAGAAATCCCCGTCAGTTTGATGTCATTCTCACATCAAATATCTTCGGTGATATCCTTTCTGACGAGGCATCAATGATTGCCGGTTCAATCGGTATGCTCGCATCTGCAAGCCTTTCGGGCAGCAAGCTCGGTCTTTATGAGCCTATCCACGGTTCTGCTCCTGACATTGCGGGTCAGAATATCGCAAATCCGCTTGCTACAATTCTTTCTGTTGCAATGATGCTCCGTTATTCACTTGATCAGAGCGAGGCGGCAGACGCAATTGAGGCAGCTGTTGCAAAGGTTCTTGAAACCTACCGTACGCCCGATATCTATGAAGAGGGTTTCACAAAGGTTGGCTGTGATGAAATGGGCGACCGTGTTTGTGAGACACTTTAATTGGAGAACGGTATGCAGTTTTATGATATGCACTCGCACATATTGCCGAATATTGATGACGGTGCAAAAACGCTTGAGGACAGCTTGAAATTGCTCTCCTGCCTTGAAAAGCAGGGAGTAACGAATGTTTGTCTTACACCTCATTTTTATACAAATGAAATCAGCATTGAAGATTTTATTGCCGAGAGGGCGGAAAAGTTTGAAAAATTCAAGCCGCACATTCCGAACGGTATGAATATCGTTCTCGGAACAGAGGTTTATGTTACAAAGTATCTTTTTAATAATGAAAATATTACAGGCATAAACTACGGAAATTCAAACTATATCCTGACTGAATTTGCATATAATTCGACATTTTCCGGTAATTCATATGAGATGCTCGACAGGCTTATGAGCGAACAGGGACTTATTCCCGTGATTCCTCATGTTGAGCGTTACAGCTTTCTTGTTGACAATCCTGATGTGATTGAAGATTTAAAACGGCTCGGTGTTGTTATTCAGACAAATATTTCAAATTACACAAAGAAAGCTCCGATGATGAAACGCCGCAGAATGTTAAAGCTTGTAAGTGCGGGACTTATCGATATTATTGGTACGGACGCACATTCATTCAGTCACAATACACCTGAGCTTTATTCCGATGCAATTGAATGCATTGCCAAAAAATGCGGTCGGCAGGCTGTTGACAGCATGATGAAAAACAGCGAAAAAATCTTTAATGCAGCAATCGGCTGATATATTGCAAAAATAATAATCACACAAATAAAAAACGATTGATTTCCTTTCGGATTTCAATCGTTTTTTCCTTTGCAGCGTACAATAATACTTGTACTGACTGCCGATGTGTTGAAAGAGAAACAGCTGAAACCGTTCTCTCGGTGCGTATTTGTATTGAAAATTGCCAAGTGACATATTCCGAATGTCGGCTGCGTCAATAATGCTGTCTGTGTTGTTCGGAATGTTCTTAAAATTATCGGTTGTAAAAATTTAAAATACCACGACAAGCAACATTTTGAATTGCTCTCTGCCGTATACAGCGTGCGGATGCTTTGCAGGCATAACGATTGATTCACCCTCTTTGAGAATGTGTTCAATACCGTCAATTGTAATTTTGCCCACCCCGTCAAGACAAGTCACAAATGCGTCGCCTTCTGATTCGTGCGTGCTGATTTCTTCGTCCTTGTCAAATGCGAAAAGAGTAACGCTTACGGCGTTGTTCTGTACAAGAGTTTTGCTCACAACCTGACCTTTCTGACAGCTTACCTGCTCTTTGAGCGCAAGCACCTGACTTTTTTTGATATTTTTTATTTTGCCGTTTTCGATTTTTAACTCTGTCATAATTATCCTCCTAACGGTATTATTTGCAGTTTTAAATAAAAAATGCCCGACTTTTTGCAGAGTCGGGCAGATGTATGATTTTAAGCCGGATCAGCCGCCGCAGCCACAGCTGTCACATTCGGGAACATTGCCCACGATTGGCTCGGGATCAACGCCTCTTCTTTTGTAGTAGTCCGAAACGGCTGCCTTGATTGCCTGTTCTGCAAGAACAGAGCAGTGAACCTTGACAGGCGGAAGTCCGTCAAGAGCCTCCATAACCGCCTTGTTTGTGAGCTTGAGAGCATCATTGATTGACTTGCCCTTGATAAGCTCTGTTGCCATACTGCTTGTTGCAATAGCTGCACCGCAGCCGAATGTTTTAAACTTTACATCTGTGATGATATCATTATCAACCTTAATGTACATTTTCATAATATCGCCGCATTTTGAGTTGCCGACCTCGCCGACACCGTCTGCGTTTTCAATTTCGCCTACATTTCTGGGGTTAGCGAAATGATCCATTACTTTTTCCGAATAAGCCATTTTAATCCTCCTGTTGTTACTGAATATCTGTTCAATTCTATATGAATTTTAACGGGTTGCCAATCAGCCCTGAGCTTCCTGCTTTTTAATCTTTTCCCAAAGGGGCGACATACTTCTGAGGTATGAAACAATTTCGGGAACGATTTCAAGAATGTAATCAATGTCTTCCTCTGTGTTGTCGTCAGAGAACGAAAGACGCATACTGCCGTGGGCAATCTCGTGCGGAAGACCGATTGCAAGAAGCACATGGCTTGGATCAAGACTGCCCGATGTGCAGGCAGAGCCTGATGAAGCCGAAACGCCCTTGAGGTCAAGCCTTAAAAGAAGACTTTCGCCCTCGATTCCCTCAAAGCACATATTAACATTGCCGGGGAGTCTGTGAACTCGGTCGCCGTTTATTCTTGAACGCTCAATCTTTAAAAGACCGTCAATAAGTCTGTCACGCATCTTTTCAAGCTTTGCGTTTCTCTCGTCCATACCGTCAACTGCAAGCTGAAGTGCGGCGTCAAGACCGATGATGCCAGCAACATTTTCGGTACCTGCACGCTTGTTTCTCTCCTGAGCACCGCCGCAGATGAGGTTTTCAATTCTTACACCCTTTCTGATGTAAAGAAGACCGCAGCCCTTTGGACCGTGGAGCTTGTGTGCTGTCATTGAAAGAAGATCAATGTTTTCTTTCTGAACATCAATCTTGACATAACCTGCCGCCTGAACTGCGTCAGTATGGAAAAGAACGCCGTGCTTTCTGCAAATTGCACCGATTTCGGAAATCGGCTGAATTGTACCGATTTCGTTGTTTGCGTACATAATCGAAACTATGGCCGTATCCTCGCGAATTGCATTTTCGACATCCTCGGGATGAACGATACCGTTTTCGTAAACATCAAGATAAGTAACCTCAAAGCCTTCCTTTTCAAGAGCCTCACATGTGTGAAGAATAGCGTGATGCTCAAACTTTGAAGTAATGATGTGCTTTTTGCCCTTTGCCTTTAGAGCGTGACAAACACCCTTGAGTGCCCAGTTGTCGGATTCACTTCCGCCTGAGGTAAAGTAAATTTCGTTCGGGTTAGCCGCACCGAGATTTTTTGCAATGTTTTCTCTTGCAGTTTCTACGGCAGCCTTTGCCTTTGCACCGATTGTATAAATGCTTGACGGGTTTCCGTAAACCTCGGTGAGGTATGGCATCATTTTTTCAAGCACCTTCGGTGAAAGTGCTGTAGTAGCCGAGTTGTCGGCATAAACATATCTCATTTTATATCCACCTTTATATAAGTTTATTGTTATGCAAATTGTTTTGCGGCTGCAACGGCAAGTCGGTCGCAACGCTCGTTTTCGGGATGACCTGTGTGTCCCTTTACCCAGACGATTTCTATCTCGTGGGTATCATACAGGGTAAGAAGCCTGTCCCACAGTTCGGGATTCAAAGCCTTTTCCTTTTTATTACGCATCCAGTTGTTTGCTTTCCACTTTTTAGCCCAACCGAGTTTTAGTGCGTTGCAAACATACTGCGAGTCGCTGTACAGCGTGACCTTGCACGGCTCCTTGAGCATGGCGAGTGCATTGATAACAGCCGAAAGTTCCATACGGTTGTTGGTTGTGTCAGCCTCACCGCCCGAAATTTCTTTTTCATGACCGTTATACCTTAAAACAGCACCCCAACCGCCGGGACCGGGATTTCCGCTGCAAGCACCGTCTGTGAAAATTTCAACTTGTTTCAAAAAACAATTCTCCTTTTTAATTCAGAGTGTATTCATCATTCAAATATTCAAAATGCAATTATATCTGCACTACATAGATTATAATACGGTCAATCGACAATTGCAACCCATTATTTGCTGTAATTCCGAGAATCTTGGTAGGTGTTTGAAAAAAATTCGGAATTTATACATATATATTGCAATTAAAATTGCAATTAAAGTGTTCTCGGATTTTATTATTACAGTATTTTCAAATTTTTATGCGTATAATTGCAGCTTTAATATGACCCGAAAGCGTCAGCTTTTGCTTTTGTTGTGAAAATTTCTTGACATTACAGTGTGAAGTGCGGTACAATAAAATGAAAAACTATGATAGGACAGCTGTGTACTGCCTTTATTACGGAAATAAAATTTGTATATTTTACTGATATTTTACGGATTATAATTATAGTCTTAGTGCGGATGTTGCCGCATTTTTACAGCGGATTTTAATTTTTAATTAAATTATAAAAAAATAATTTTGAAATAAATTAAGACCTCACGGGCGTTCAGAGGTCTTTGATATATTTATTTAATTTTTACTCAGTACATATTTCAGAAAACGGAGGTAGATCTGTGAGTACAGAAAAGAGAAACGAAAGTTATATGCTTAAACAGTCAAGGTACTCAAAAGGCAAAAAGAATGTGAAGCAATACTCTAAAAATAATGCTTCAAAAAAGGGCGGTTCGGGTAAAAATTCCTACAACGCTTACTATAAGAAAAATGATGACGGATTTCAGCCAAAATCGAACGGAAAGTTAAGCTACGGCAAAAAGAAGAATCTGTCAAAGTCAAAGGGTTATCCTAAAAAGAAGGCTCGGAAGCCGTCGGTAAAAATTGCATTTCTCGGCGGTCTTAATGAAATCGGCAAGAACATCACCCTTGTTGAATGTGAGAACGATATAATTATTGTTGACTGCGGAATGGCATTTCCGGACGGAGATATGCTCGGTGTTGACCTTGTAATCCCCGATTTCACTTATATTGAACAGAATGCCGACAGAGTTAAGGGTATTATTCTTACACACGGTCACGAGGACCATATCGGCGGATTGCCTTTCCTTCTTTCAAAGGTAAATGTTCCGATTTACGGTACACCGCTTACGCTCGGTCTTGTCGGCAACAAGCTCAGGGAGCACAGTCTTTTTAACAAGACTCAGCTCAATGTTACAAATGCAGGTCAGACGATCGAACTCGGCTGTATGAAGATTGATTTCATTCATGTAAACCACTCAATTCCCGACGCAGTTGCTTTTGCAATTCACACACCGGGCGGCACTGTTGTTCACACGGGAGATTTCAAGATTGACTGCACACCTATCACGGGTGATATGATTGATCTTTCAAGCTTTGCAAGAGTGGGTGACGAAGGTGTTCTTGCGCTTCTTTCGGAAAGTACAAATGCGGAAAGACCGGGATACACCCCCACGGAGAGGACAGTATCCGACAGCCTTGACAGCCTTTTTAAGAGTGCTGAAAACTACAGAATTATCATTGCAACATTTGCATCAAATGTAAACCGTGTTCAGCAGATCATTGACTGTGCAGAAAAGTATGGAAGAAAGGTTGCTTTTTCGGGCAGAAGTATGGTCAACTATATGGATGTTGCCCAAAAACTCGGCTATCTGCATCTTCCCGAAAATATTCTTATTGACCTTGATATGCTCGACAAATATATGCCGCAGCAGGTTGTTCTTGTTACAACAGGCAGTCAGGGCGAGCCGATGAGTGCGCTTTCAAGAATGGCATATTCCGACCACAGAAAGGTTATGGTCGGTGAGGGCGATTTTATCATAATTTCAGCCAATCCGATTCCCGGCAATGAGAAAACAGTCGGCAATGTTGTTGACGAACTTCTCAAAAAGGGCTGTAAGGTAATTTACGAGTCGATGTATGAGGTTCATGTTTCGGGTCATGCCTGTCAGGAAGAACTCAAAATTATTCAGAAGCTTGTAAAGCCAAAATATTTTATCCCCGTTCACGGTGAGCAGAAACACCTTAGAAAGCACGCCGACCTTGCAATGTTCCTCGGTATGGAACGCAAGAACATCTATATTGGTGATGTCGGAAGTGTTCTTGAAATAAACGAGGATTATATGAAAGAGCTTCCGCCTGTTCAGGCAGGCAAGGTATTCGTTGACGGTCTTGGTGTAGGAGATGTCGGAAGTATCGTGCTTCGTGACAGAAAGCACCTTGGTCAGGACGGACTTATTATTATTGTTGCTTCTCTTGATGTTTATGACGGTCATGTTATCAGCGGCCCCGACATTGTTTCAAGAGGATTTGTATATGTTCGTGAGAGCGAGGGACTTCTTGAAGAAGTTAAACGAACCGCTCTTGCAATTCTTGAGGATTGTGCAGAAAATAATGTTCACGAATGGGGCATTATCAAAAACAGAATCAAGGATGATGTTTCAAAGCTTATCGGTCAGCGTACAAGAAGAGCCCCGATGATTCTTCCTATTCTTCAGGAGGTTTAATCCTTATTCGCTGATTTGTTATCTTGCTATTTTGCTATTAACAGAGGTTTGACATGAGAAAAAGAAAATGGACACTTACACCGTGGTTCTTGATTTTTACGGCAATAATGTTTGCAATGGCTGTTGTAAGCTATGAATATTCGCCGATAGTTTTCTATATTGAGCTGGGTGTGTCTGTTCTTTCCTTGGCAGTTGTGCTTGTGATTTCATTGCGCTTTGCAAGCTATGTTAAGGGTACTGTGAAAAATACAGTCGAAAATATAAAGGGTATTAACGAAGACTACCTTGAAAAATTCAGTTACCCTGTTGCCGTAATAGGCAAGCAGGGTGACATTCTCTGGTGCAATTCCCGATTCCGCAAGGCTATGTGCGGCGGAAAGGGCGCAGAGGGTGACAATATCAAGGCTTATCTCTCGGGAAAAGACATTGATAACCTGAAAAAGGGCGAAGGCTGTGATGTTGCCGTTGACGGTAAAGAATACACTGTGTATTATCATTCCACAGGCGAGAGTGCTGTTTGTGAATTTATAGAAAACACCTACTACAAGCAGATTACAAGGGAATACCTTGCGTCAAAGCCGTGCGTTGCAATTGTTGTTTTCGACAATGCCGAGGACTTTTCCGATAACTCGGACGAATCGTTTTCCGAGGCAATGCTCGATATTGAAGTTTGCCTGCAAAAGTGGGCGGAGCAGTATTCGGCTCTCTACAAAAAAATCGGCAACAACCGTTTTATGATAATTTTCAAAGAAGCCGATGTTGAAAAAATGGCAGCCGACAAGTTCCCAATTCTCAAAAATATCCGTGAAATCACTATAAACAACCACAGCGCGTCTATTTCGGTAGGTCTTTGCCGAGGCTATAATAGCATTAAAGAGAGCGAAATCAACGCAAGAAAAGCTCTTGAGATGGCACTCGGCAGGGGCGGCGATCAGGTTGCCGTTATTAAAAAGGATAATACATATGAGTTTTTCGGCGGAAAAGTTGCCGCAGCGGAAAAGGCAAGCAAGGTTCGTATGAGAGTAATTGCAAACGCAATCAGCCGTGTTGTTGCCGACTGTGACAAGGTTTTTATTATGGGACACAAGTTTTCCGATTTGGACTGCGTCGGTGCGGCAATCGGACTTCAGTGCATAATGGAGAAAACCTTTAAGCGTTATTCAAAGGTTGTCATTAACCGAGAAACATCAATGGCAAAACAGCTTATTGAATATACTGATGAAAAACTCGACACGGATATATTCATTTCTCCGGAAACCGCTCTTTCGGGGCTTACCCAGAAGTCACTTCTTATCATAGTTGACACGCACCTGAAGCGTTCGCTTGAAAGCAGTGAGCTTTACGAAAAGTGTAAAAAGGTTATCATCATCGACCACCACAGAAAAGCGGTCGATTACATAAACAACGCTCTTGTGTTCTGTCATGAACCGTCGGCATCCTCTACCTGTGAAATGTGCAGTGAAATTATCAGCTGCCTTGATGATTCTCCGCTTTCATATGTTCAGGCCGACGCAATGCTTGCAGGCATTACGCTTGACACAAAGAATTTTGCCGTTAAAACAGGTGTGCGCACCTTTGAAGCGGCGGCTTATTTGAGAAGAAGAGGTGCAAACACTCTCACCGTAAAGGGTATGTTTTCTGATAATATTGAAACCTACCGTGAAAAGGTTGACATTGTATGCAAGGCTCATGTTTACCGTGGATGTGCAATTTCAATTGCTCCGAGCGGTAACGGCGATATAAGACTTGCGTCGGCTCAGGCGGCTGATGAAATGCTCAACCTCAAGGGTGTTGACGCGTCATTTGTTCTCTTTGAAGACAACAATCAGATTAACATTTCCGCAAGAAGCTACGGAAATGTTAATGTTCAGATTATAATGGAAAAGCTCGGGGGCGGCGGTCATCAGACCATGGCGGCAACCCAGCTGAAAAACACTACAAAAGAGTTTGCTTATCAACAGCTGCTGTCAGAGATTGACAGCACTCTTGATGATGAGGAAAACTCGTAAGAAAGGTTGACAGGTTATGAAAGTAATTTTAATGCAGGATGTAAAATCACTCGGCAAAAAAGGCGAGCTTGTTGAAGCGTCCGACGGCTATGCAAGAAACTTTCTTCTTCCGAGAAAGCTTGCAAAAGAGGCAAATGCTCAGGCTATGAATGAATACAAAAATGCCGAAAATTCAAAAAACTATAAAATTGCAACCCAGAAAGCTCAGGCAGAACATGACAAAAAGGTTCTTGAAGGCAAAACCTTCAAAATGACTGCAAAAGCAGGACAGGGCGGCAGACTTTTCGGCAGCGTAACCTCAAAGCAGGTTGCCGATGAAATTAAAAAGCAGTATAACATAAATGTTGACAAACGCAAGGTTGTTCTTGATTGCGATATTAAGGAATTTGGTACATATCACGCAGAGGTAAAGCTCTTTACGGGCGTTTCTGCAAAGATTGATGTTCAGGTGTCCGAAGCCTAATAAAAAGGAGTAAAAATGGCTGATTTAAATTTTGCAGGCAGCTATGACGGACTTCATCTGCCGTACAGTCCCGAGGCTGAACAAGCGGTTTTAGGTGCAATTATTCTTGAAAGCAACACCTTTGACAAGGTTGTTGATACTCTGAAAAGCCCCGATTATTTCTATGTTTCTTTGCACAAGCTGATTTTTGCACAGATGCAGGAAATGGTTGGACTCGGTCTGAACATCGACTTTGTTACACTGCTTGAAAGGTTAAAACAGAATAAAGCTTTTGATGAGTCAACAGGTAAATCCTACCTCTTTGACCTTGTTGACAATTGTCCGTCAATTTCCAATGCCGAGGAGTATGCGAAGATTATTGCGGAAAAGTACAATGTCCGCAGGCTTATTACGGCATCCCGTGAAATTATTGATGACGCAACAGCAGGCAACGAAGATCCATCGGTTCTGATTGATTCGGCAGAGCAGAAGATTTTTGACATCAGACAGGGCAATGAAAGGCACGGTCTTGAGCGTATCAACTCGGTAATTTTACAGACTTTTGACCGACTTGACGCACTCAACAGCGAAACCGACAACAGTATGAAACCTATCCCAACGGGCATAGGCGACCTTGACCGAATGATTACGGGACTTAACCGTTCCGACCTTATCATTCTTGCCGCCCGACCCGGTATGGGTAAAACGAGTTTCGCACTCAATATTGCACGAAATGTTGCGTGCAAGTCCAAAAAGACCGTTGCGTTTTTCTCGCTTGAAATGTCAAAGGAACAGCTTGCAAGCCGTCTGCTTTCGAGCGAGGCACTTATCGGCGGTACAAAACTGAGAACAGGTAATCTTACCGAGGAGGAATGGTCAAGGCTTATTCCTGCAAGCGATATTCTCAGCAAAACCGACCTTTATCTTGACGATACTCCGGGCATTACAATCCCCGAGATGAAGTCAAGACTTCGCCGACTTCACAACCTTGATCTTGTAGTAATTGACTATCTTCAGCTTATGTCGAGCGGCAGAAAGATTGACAGCCGTGTAAACGAAATTTCGGAGATCACACGAAATCTGAAAATTCTCGCAAAGGAAATGAATGTTCCCGTAATCACTCTGTCACAGCTTTCCCGTGCCGCAGAAAAGCGTGATGACCACAGACCTCAGATTGCCGATCTTCGAGATTCGGGTTCTATCGAGCAGGACGCCGATATTGTACTTTTCCTCTACCGTGAGGGCTATTATGACAAAGAGGGCGGGGAGGATTCTGCCGCACCGACAGCCGATATGAATTCGGGCGAGTGCATCGTAGCAAAGAACCGTCACGGCGAAACAAATATCGTAAAACTGCATTGGCAGGGCGAGTTTATGCGCTTTACGGGAACGGACAACCGAGATGCTTAACCGTGTTATTGCAACCGTTGAAAAATACGGTTTGCTTGAAAAAGGTGACAGCGTAATCGTTGCACTTTCGGGCGGAGCTGATTCCACGGCTCTGCTGAGCATTTTAGTTTCTCTGAAAGAAAAATACAATCTTTCGGTCTATGCCGCTCATATTAACCACAATATCCGCGGTGAAGAGGCAAAGCGTGATGAAAATTTCTGTAAAATTCTTTGTAAGAAATTTAACACGGAGCTTTTCATAAAAAGCGTTGATGTTCCCACACTTGCCAGACAGCAGAAAATCAGCGAAGAGCTTTGCGGAAGAAATGTCCGCTATGCTTTCTTTGAAGAGCTTTCGCAAAAACTCGGTGCAAAGGTTGCAACTGCCCACACGGCATCCGACAATGCCGAAACGCTGATATTTAACATTGCAAGAGGCACATCGGTGGCAGGTTTGTCGGCAATTCCTCCAAAACGGGGGAACATAATCAGACCTCTGATTGAACTTTTGAGAGGTGACATTGAAAGCTACTGCAAAGCAAACAACCTTGAATATGTTACCGACAGCACGAATCTTGCCGATGATTACACACGAAATTACATTAGGCACAACATTATGCCGTGCCTTAAAAGGCTGAATCCGTCTTTTGAACGGACGGCTCTCGGCTTGGGTGAGAGTGCGAGAGAGTCAGTCGGTTTCATTAGAAAATATGCCGAAAAAGCTGTGAATGACTGCAAATGCGACTTCGGCTATGACTGCAAAAAGCTGTTAAAGCTTGACAGGGCAGTTTTAAAGGAAATGCTGTTCATTCTTTTAAAGAACAATAATTACAGTGTCTGTCCCGAAAGAAAAACAGTTTTGCTTTTATGTGAAATAATCGAAAACGGCGGCAGTGTTGAATTGTCAAAACAATGCACAGCCGTTTCTAAGCAGGGAATTTTCCGTTTTGTATGTTCGGATAATTCGGCTGATTTCAAAGAAATTCCGTTAAAGAATAATATGAGCTTTTCTTATGACGGAAAAACATACACGGTGAGCAAAATTGCTGATAAATCAACAAATCAAAACAACCTCGTTGCCGCAAAATGGCTTAATGAAAATGCTGTTTTCCGAACACGCAGAGCAGGCGACAGGTTTACATATCCCGACCGCACGGTCACAAAACCGCTCCGCAAGGTTTTTAACGAACAGAAGATACCCTCGGAAATAAGGGACAGGCTGTTGCTTCTTGCGGTATCCGACACCGTTTTATGGTGTGAAAGGCTTGGTGTTTCATTGCAGGGAAAGCCGGATGACACCGAAAATCTATTGATGATAATAAACAAAGAGGGTTAATTATGCATAAGGATATTGAAAAAATTCTGTATTCGGAAAAAGATATTGAAAATATTGTGAACACTATTGCAAAACAGATTGAAAAAGATTATAATGACAAAGATTTTATAATGGTCGGTCTGCTCAAGGGCAGCGTTGCCTTTATGGTTGATCTTATGAGAAAGGTTAATCTTGATTTTTCAATCGACTTTATCGTTGCGTCAAGCTACGGCAGCGGTACTGTAAGCTCAGGCAGAGTTAATATTCAGAAGGATATTTCCCAGTCTGTTGAGGGCAAGGATATTCTCATTGTTGAGGATATTATCGACTCAGGCAATACTCTTGACTTTATCACAAAATATCTTAAAGCCAAGAAGGCAAAATCAGTAAAGCTCTGTACACTTTTCAATAAGCCTGACAGAAGAGTTGCCGACATTCATGTTGACTACGCAGGTGCGGTAATTCCGGATGAGTTTATCGTCGGCTACGGTCTTGACTATAACGAAAAGTACAGAAATCTTCCTTATGTAGGCGTATTAAAGCCGTCAGTTTATTCGTGATTTTAATGCGAAAATAAGCCGCAAATTTTCGTGGCATTACATATTTCCACCTTGGAAAAACAATAATATAAAGAGGAGTGACAGCATTGGACAATAAAAAGAAAGTGCGCAATCTGCTGCTTTATCTCGGGATTCCGATTCTGATGATTATTATAACGGCGGCTGTGCTAAGCTCAAATAAATCGAGCTCACCGAAAACCTCGGAGCTTGAGCAGTACTTTGTTCAGGATATGGTTGACAGCTTTGACATTGATTACGGCACAGGTTCGATTGACATTACCCTTAAAGAGGGATTAAGTCCTATCAAATCATCCGATTCCGATAAGACTTCAGCAACTACCGCTGTTCAAAGCCCCACAGAATCAAAGAACTCTGATTCTCACAGCAAGAAATCAAAGGTTGTTGTAAGAGGCCAGCTTGCCGATATCCAGCGTTTTCTTGACGATATCAAGCCTTACTATCATCCCGCGTCAAACGATGAGATTTCATACAATCTTACCCGCGCAACGGATAATTCGTTTCTTATTGAAATTCTTCCGATAATCATTACAACGCTTATCCTTATCGTTGCATGGGTATTCATTATGAAGAAACTCGGCGGCGGCGGTCTTGGCGGCAAAGAAATGAGCTTTGGCAAAGCCAAGATTAAAAACACAAATGATGAAAAGCGAAAGACAACATTTGACGATGTTGCAGGTGCCGACGAAGAAAAGGAAGAGCTTGCAGAAGTTGTTGAGTTCCTCAAGGCTCCTGAAAAGTATAACAAACTCGGCGCAAGAATACCAAAGGGTGTTCTCCTTGTAGGCCCTCCAGGTACAGGTAAAACATTGCTTGCAAGAGCTGTTGCAGGTGAGGCAGGTGTGCCGTTCTTCTCAATTTCAGGTTCAGACTTTGTTGAGATGTTTGTCGGTGTCGGTGCGTCCCGTGTTCGTGACCTCTTTGATCAGGCAAAGAAAAACTCACCTTGCATCATTTTCATTGATGAAATTGATGCCGTAGGTCGCCAGAGAGGCGCAGGTCTTGGCGGAGGCAACGATGAGCGTGAGCAGACTCTTAACCAGCTTCTCGTTGAAATGGACGGTTTCGGTGCTAACGAGGGTGTAATCCTTATTGCCGCAACCAACAGACCCGATGTTCTCGATCCGGCTCTTATGCGTCCGGGCAGATTTGACCGTCAGGTTGTTGTAAGCTATCCCGATGTAAACGGCCGTGAGGCTATCCTCAAGGTTCATGCAAGAAAGAAACCGCTTGCGCCCGATGTAAACCTCAAGACTATTGCTAAAACAACAGCCGGATTTACAGGTGCAGACCTTGAAAATCTTCTTAATGAGGCCGCACTTCTTGCCGCAAGAAAAGATAAAAAAGCCATTACTATGGACGAAATCAAGGAGGCAACAGTCAAGGTTGTTGTCGGTGCAGAGAAAAAGAGCAAAGTAATGAGTGAGAAAGAGAAAAAGCTCACAGCCTACCATGAGGCAGGTCACGCAATTCTCTTTGATAAACTCGAAACTCAGGATCCTGTTCACGAGATTTCAATTATCCCGACAGGTATGGCAGGCGGTTACACAATGCCGCTCCCGAGTGAGGACAAGTCATACAACTCACGCAGAGGTATGTATGAGGATATCGTTGTAAGTCTTGGCGGTCGAGTTGCCGAAGAACTTATTATGGATGACATCTCAACAGGTGCTTCAAACGATATTGAAAAGGCTACAAAGACAGCCCGTGCAATGGTTACAAAGTACGGTATGACTAAGGAACTCGGTTGTGTATGCTACGGCACAGACAACAATTCCGTATTCCTCGGCAGAGATATGGGCAGCAGAACTCAGGATTATTCCGAGGCTACCGCAGCTAAAATCGACCAGCTTGTTCTTGATATGATCAACAAGGCATATGGCGATGCTACCAAGATTCTCAGCGAAAATATGGATAAGCTCCACGACATTGCAAAATATCTTATCAAGCATGAGAAGATGGGCAGCGAGGACTTTACTGCCGTAATGAACGGCACATATAAAGAACCCGAAGAAGTTGAGCAGGAAACTGCCGACAAAGAACCCTCAGCCGAAACAAAGGTTGACGAGTCCACAGAAGGTTAATATCAAATAAACATAGCCTCTCGCAACGAGAGGCTATGCGTGTATATGAATCAAAATTTAAACGAATGTATGAAGTTGTGTCAATGCTTGACACAGTAAAGGGTAGATGAAATGGCACAGGATAAAATTATTGTGAGAGGTGCAAAAGAGCATAACCTCAAAAATGTAAATGTTGAAATTCCCCGAAACAAGCTCGTTGTAATTACAGGACTTTCGGGTTCGGGCAAAAGCTCGCTTGCATTCGACACAATCTATGCCGAGGGACAGAGAAGATATGTTGAAAGCCTTTCTTCATATGCAAGAATGTTTCTCGGTCAGATGGATAAGCCTAATGTTGAAAGCATAGAGGGACTTTCGCCTGCAATATCAATCGATCAGAAAACTACTTCAAAGAATCCCCGTTCAACGGTCGGTACGGTTACGGAAATTTACGATTATCTCCGCCTTTTGTACGCAAGAATAGGTGTTCCGCACTGTACAGTCTGCGGAAGGGAAATCCGTCAGCAGACAGTTGACCAGATTGTCGATAAGATTATGACCTATGACGCAGGCACAAAAATTCAGATTATGGCTCCCGTTGTAAGGGGTAGAAAGGGCGAACACGCAAAGGTTCTTGACAGTGCCGGAAAATCGGGCTATGTCCGTGCAAGAGTTGATGGGATTATCTATGATTTGTCGGAAAATATTCCGATTGAGAAAAATAAAAAGCATAATATAGAAATCATTGTTGACCGTCTTGTAATCAAGCCTGAAATCGTTTCAAGACTTTCTGACAGCATCGAAACAGCGTCAAAGCTTGGCGGCGGTCTTGTTATGGTGAACTTCAACGGCGATGAGGATGTGACTTTTTCACAAAAATATGCCTGCCCCGAGCACGGAGTGAGCATTGACGACCTTTCGCCGAGAATGTTTTCATTCAACAATCCTTTCGGTGCGTGTCCAAAATGTACAGGACTCGGCGTGTTCCTCAAAATTGACGAGAATAAAATTATTCCCGATATGTCAAAAAGTATCCGTGACGGCGGTATCAAGGGCAGCGGTTGGGCAATGGAAGGCAGTACAATTGCCGCAATGTATATGGAGGCTTTAGCGAAAAAGTACAATTTTTCGCTTGACGAACCGCTTGAAAATCTCCCGAAGGAAACTATCGACAAAATCCTCTACGGCACAGGTGATGATGAGCTGACAATCAATAAAAAATCGGTTTACGGCGGAGGTACTTATCAGCATAAATTTGAGGGTATAATCAACAACCTTGAACGCCGTTATCATGACACAAGCAGTAACTGGATTAAGGATGAAATCCGTTCGTATATGGCAGAAATTCCGTGCGATCTTTGTCACGGTGACAGACTTTCAGCCGAAAGCCTTGCAGTAACAGTAGGCGGACTTAACATTGCCGATTTCTGCAAAATGTCGGTTGTTGACGCACTCGACTTTATAGGTCAGCTCAAGCTTACAGAAAAAGAGCAGATTATCGGTGCTGAAATTGTTAAAGAAATTAACGAAAGACTTAACTTTCTTAAAAGCGTAGGCCTTGGCTACCTTACACTTTCAAGAAGCTCGGGAACACTCAGCGGCGGTGAAAGCCAGCGAATCCGCCTTGCAACGCAAATCGGCAGTTCGCTTATGGGTGTGCTGTATATTCTTGACGAGCCGAGTATCGGACTTCATCAGCGTGACAATGAAAAACTTCTTGCAACCTTAAAGCGACTTCGTGACCTCGGAAATACTGTTATCGTTGTTGAACACGATGAGGACACTATGTATGCCGCAGATTGTATTGTCGATGTCGGCCCCGGGGCAGGTATTCACGGCGGTGAAATTGTCTGTGTCGGTGATGTTGAAAAGATTAAGCAATGTCCGAATTCAATTACAGGCAAGTATCTTTCGGGCGAACGCAAAGTTCCCGTTCCCGAAAAGCGCAGAAAAGGCAACGGACTTTTCCTTGAAGTCAGAGGAGCGGCTGAAAACAACCTTAAAAATATCAATGTTAAAATTCCGCTCGGTGAATTTGTCTGCGTAACAGGCGTTTCGGGTTCGGGCAAAAGCTCACTTGTAAACGAAATTCTTTACAAAGCCCTTGCCCGTGACCTTAATCGAGCAAAGACAATTCCCGGCAAGCACAAGGAAATCAAGGGTATGGAAAATCTTGATAAGGTAATTGCCATTGACCAAAGCCCTATCGGCAGAACTCCCCGTTCAAATCCTGCAACATACACAGGTGTGTTTACGGACATCAGAATGCTTTATGCCGCTACAACCGATGCGAAAATGCGTGGTTTTACGCCAAGCAGATTTTCATTCAATGTAAAGGGCGGCAGATGTGAGGCTTGTCAGGGTGACGGTATTATCAAAATTGAAATGCACTTTTTGTCAGATGTTTATGTTCCGTGTGAGGTCTGCAAGGGCAAGAGATATAACCGTGAAACCCTCGAAGTAAAGTACAAGGGCAAGTCAATCAACGATGTTCTTGAAATGTCCGTTGAGGAGGGAATGGAGTTTTTCTCAAATATCCCGAAAATTTACAGAAAGCTGAAAACCTTGTACGAGGTTGGTCTTGGTTACATCAAGCTTGGTCAGCCTGCAACAACGCTTTCGGGCGGTGAGGCTCAGCGTGTAAAGCTTGCAACAGAGCTTTCAAAACGCAGTACGGGCAAGACAATTTATATTCTTGACGAGCCGACAACGGGCTTGCACATTGCCGATGTACACAGACTTGTTGATGTTCTTCAGCTGCTTGTTGACGGCGGAAACACGGTTGTTGTAATCGAACACAATCTTGACCTTATCAAGACAGCCGATTATCTTATCGACCTCGGTCCGGAGGGCGGTGACGGCGGCGGTACAATCGTTGCCAAAGGCACTCCCGAACAGGTTGCAAAGGTTGAAAAATCATTTACGGGTCAGTATCTTAAACCGCTGTTATAATTCCTATAGAGAAAAATAATCGTTTTAAAAAATAAATATAAAGAAATTTCGGAGAAATTGCATTGTTTAGTGCAATTTCTCCTTTTTTTGAGCCTGTAAGTGGGAGGTGATTTTTTTGACAGACCAAATTCTTATAGCGTTGATTTCATTTGCAGGAACTCTTTCAGGCTCTCTTGCAGGTATTTTTACAGCATCAAGATTATCAAATTACCGCATTGAACAGCTCGAAAAAAAGGTTGACAAGCATAATAATCTTGTTGAGCGTGTATATCTTATTGAGCAGCACGAGGCAGTTAATGACAACAAAATCAAAACAGCGGAACACAGAATAGCGGATTTGGAAAACGAACAAAACAAGGAAAGGAAAATATAATATAATGAGTAAAATGAAAATATGCTTAAAAAAGCCGTGTTTAAAAAGAGCGTTCAGAACATTTATTCAGACTGCTCTCGGTTATGTTATTACCAATGTAACCCTCGCATTGGGCGGTCTTGATTTTAACGACGGTGATGTTGTAAAGAACGCTCTCATCGGTCTTGCTGTTGCGGCTGTTGCGGCAGGTGCATCGGCAGTAATGAATTTAAAAGAAGGAGAAGATAAAGAAAATGAGTAAGAAAATATATATCAGTCCGTCAAACCAAAACGGCAACACCTATGCAACGGGCGGTACAAATGAAATGGCTCAGTGCGACAAAATTGCCGCTGCAACAGCCAAAGCACTCAAGCGTTGCGGATTCGATGTTATGGTCGCAAAGTCGGGCACGCTTATGCAGACACGCTGTCCCGAGTCGGATAAGTTTGGAGCAGACATTCATATGCCGATTCACACCAATGCGTTTAACGGCAAATATACGGGCGGTACAAGAGTGTTTTGCCTGAACTCAAACGGCAGAAAGGCTGCCGAGGCGGTAAAGTCTGCCCTCGGAGCAATCTCGCCCGGCAAGGACGATTCAGTCAGCTACAAAACCGACCTCTACGAAATCAATGTGCCGAAGGCATTAACCGTGTATGTTGAGTGTGAGTTTCACGACACCGTGACAGGCTCGGATTGGATACGCAAGAATACAGTTGCAATCGGAGAGGCAATCTGCAAGGGTATGTGCAATTATTTTGATGTGAAATACAAAACTGACTCTGCAGGCTCAGACAGTTCAAAAGCGGGTTCGGATAAAACTTTCAGGCGTTATATCGTGAGAATAACCTCGTCAAACGGCGTGAATATCCGTAAAGGTCCGGGTACAAATTACGATGTGAACGGTGCTGTTCCAAAGGGCGGAGCGTACACGATAGTCGATGAAAAGTCGGGTGCAGGTGCAGCCAAGTGGGGCAAACTCAAAAGCGGTGCCGGATGGATAGCACTTGATTATACTGAAAAAATAAGATAAAGCAAAAAAGGAGTCGTGATTTTTCACGGCTCCGATTTTTATGCAGAAATTATGTAATTATGAATTTTTCTCAAACGCAAAAAAGACCGTCAAATGACGATCTTTTTCGCGATTGTGTGTTTTATGAAAATGAATGTTTCAATAAAGAAGCAAACATTTTTGCCGAATATTAAGTGAACTTTTTCTCTGTCCACTGCTATATATTATACAGTTTTTTAGGGGTAAATTCAAGGTGATAGAGTGCAATTCTAATATTCATACAGCCGAAAAGACAAACTGTACAAAAAATCAAGAAGATGTTTGTGCAGTATTTTTTTAGAATCTTAAATTACCCGACAAAAATGATGATTTGAAAAATTGGCTCTATACAAAATAAACAAAAAGTAAATCAATAAGAAATATTGTTTTTACTGTTAAACACCATTTTTAATTGGATTAATCTTTTTCCTGCGGATGTTTGCCATAAAAATAAGTGCAACGATAAAGGCTACAGCTTCGCCGATCGGGAATGCAATCCAGATTATTGAAGATGCAAAATCAAAGCATGAAAAGATGTATGCAAGGGGCAGAGGGACAACAATAAGTCGTACAAGCGAAAGTATCAGCGAATGCACACCGTTGCCGAGTGCCTGAAAAATTCCCTGATACGCAATGTTAGCACCGACAAATATAAATCCGGGTGTGATAATTCTAATTGCAAGCATTGCAAGTTCGGTTGTCGATTCTGTAAGAGAGAATATTCCGAGTATCTGTTTTGCAAAAAGTTGAAGAATTATAATTCCTGCACAAAGAATTGATACCGTGTAAATAAGTCCGTATTTAATGCTGTCATTTACTCGCTTTTTATCCTGTTTGCCGTAGTTGAACGCTATAATCGGAATCATCGCATTGTTCATGCCGAATGCGGCAAAAAATACAAACTGCTGAATTTTGTAGTAGATACCGTAAGCCGTAACCGCATCCGTTGAAACTCTTACAAAAATAACATTAATGCTGTATGTCAAAATCGACATAAGCGCCTGCATAATAATAGCGGGGATACCAACCTGATAAATCTGCCTGATAATCCTGCCTTCGGGTTTCATATACTTTAATGATGTGTCGAAATGCTTTGAATTGCATCTGAAATAGAAATATGCGTCAATAAAGAATGAAATGAACTGACCTATAACCGTTGCAATAGCAGCACCGTCAATACCGAGCTTCGGGCAACCACACCAACCGAAAATCATAATCGGATCAAGTATCATGTTCACAACCGCACCGACAATCTGCGCAACTGTTGTCTGCATTGTATATCCCGTTGCCTGTAACAGCTTTTCAAAAATCATGTACATACTAACGCCCAGTGAACTGTAGGTGCAGATTTTCAGATACGAAACAGCCATTGATGTGATAATCGGATCGCTTGTTTGTGAGGCTATGTATGTGTCAACTCCGAAAATTCCGAAAAGCACAAATACAACACAGGTGCAAAGTGCAAGAAAAATTGAGTTGCCCGAAATTTTACTGCACTTTTCTTTATTACCCTCACCAAGACTTCTTGACAAAATCGAGTTGATGCCGACTCCCGTACCGACTCCGACCGCAACCATAAGCATCTGAACAGGAAATGCCAGCGTGAGTGCATTTACCGCATAATCACCGAGTGCGGGTATATTCGGATTTTTCATACAGCTTACAAAGTAGCTGTCAACGATATTGTACACAGCCTGTACAACCATTGAAATTATCATCGGAACACCCATAGTAAGCAAAAGCCTGCTTATTTTTTCAGTTCCCATTTTATTCATTTTTTGCGTTTTTTCCATTATATAACCTCCGATGTTTTTGACACAAAAAATGTGCAGCATTGAAAATCCGGACTTATGCCATTCAATGCTGCACGATTACTCTTATTATACACTTTTTATTATGCTTTTGTAATTGATTTACACACCAAAATTTTAGTGAAAACGCAAAATCTTTTTGTTGATTATCCGAATTATATGTCATAAACGAAGAAATTTTGGAAAAACAGAGCATAGTCCGTACAAAGGGACAGTGAATGTATGTCACTTAATTTATCGAACAAATGTTCTTGAATTTGTTCGATATGTTCTATATAATGAAATTAGAAGGTTAAAAGCCCCGTCATACCTTCGGAATGAATAAAGCGGAGAAAGGACATATACATGATAGATTATTTTGAATGGTCAAACGAATATAAGAACACTGCAAATAACATTGCAGATGTTATTGACAGGCTCAAATCTGAAAAAAGAGGTAAATCGAATTTTTCAAAAAAAGAACTCGATGTAAAAATCGCAAAATACAAAATTTATTACAATGAGTGCATACACATTTCAAATTTACTTTTAGGAAGACATTACGGAGAATGATTGAATGAAAAACATAATTCATATTACGGACAACAACAAGCACAAAATTATGGCTGATTCGGGTTTTATCCAAGGCAGTACCAACGAGAGCTCTCGTGAAAGGATGAAAAAAATTCTTTCAATGGCTGTTCTGAATGAACTGACCGAAAGACAGAGAATCTGTATCATTGATTACTATTTCAACGGAAAAAAGCAAAAGGAGATTGCCGAAAATCTTGGGATTGATTCGTCAACGGTTTCACGCCATATTATTAAGGCAAGGGACAAGCTAAGGCACATTGCTTCATATTATGTAAATTAGTCGGTTTGAATTTCAAAATCTGGGAGATACCACAAAAGAGCTTCTTCGGCACTGCAGCCGTTTTTGCAAAGATAGTCAATTCCCGAAAGGCTCACACCCACACATTCGGCATTTTCATCATAATTTTCTGCGTAGCAATCCCAAGGCGAGGCTACGCTGTGAAGATATTTGTAATTCACATTTTTATATGTAGTGCCGTTTGAGGTTTCGGAAAAGGGAATAAACAACACTTCGCTTTTTTTGCGGAGTGTTTTGTTTTTTACGCTTTCAGCCGCTTTTCTTATCTCCGAATAAACATCCTTCATATTCCCCGAAGCGTTTTCCTCATACAAAAAATCGTTTGCCTCAAATGAGTCGGGCTTTGCCCTGTAATCGGTGTTCATAAGGATGGCTGTTGCCTTTACTGTTTCGGCAGAGTAGCTGTTTTTATAAAGTCCTGCCGTCAGAGCACAGAGAATTTCGTCTGAAGATTTTGGATTTTCAGGCGTGTCCGCTGTTGATACAGCTTGACTTGCACGGTTTTTTGCCGAACACCTTGAAGCTGCCATCGGAAGCACGGCGGTAAGAATTAACAGAACTAAAACTGTACATATTTTCCCTCTCATTATATTGCTCCTTTATTTCGCACAAAAAAATAAATAATACTAATCTATTTTGTGACTTATTTTTTCTTGACATAACGGTTATGTTGGCTTAAAATAATATATGATTGAACTGAAATAATAATTACCTGCAATTCAATTTGCATTAACAGCGCTGTTTTACTGCGTCTTATAATACTTATAATAATCGTGTAACACTGTTGCTCTTAAAAATCGGCGTGTTACGGTACAGAAACGGAGAATTATATGAAAACAAAATATTCGATTATACCATTTATACCGGCTGTTATCGCAGCGGTCGGTCTCAAAATAATGAGTATGTTTGCCATGGACGGAAACGGTCTTTTGTTCGGAATGAATAAGTCATCAATCAACTATTGCGTAATCGGAATTTCACTCGGACTTTTTGCGTTGTGTGTGCTGATTAACCTTTTTGACAGAAGAACCGCACCGGTCTGTCCCGTAAAGAGAAATGTTGTTTCGGGTACACTCGCAATTTTGTCGGGTGTTGCAATTGTCGGTTCATCGTTTCTTACTCTGCTCAATACAACTGCCGGCAACAGTGAAGGCTATCTTTTGAGCATTCTTGTTGCGTTGTTCTCAATCCCTGCAGCCATCGCAATGGTTATGATAAGTAAGGTGCATTTTACAGGCAAGACAATTGTTTCAAATGCGTCTATGTTTTTTGTTTTCCCTGCGCTTTGGGGCTGCTGCGGACTTGTATCCGAATTTATTGCCGCTACAAAGGTTTCAATTTCAGCAAGCGATATGACGCCGCTTTTCTGTTATATCTTTATCACGCTTTACCTTTTCTCAAGCTCAATGGTTGTTTCAAGAGTAAAGGGCAAAAATCCTGTAAAGGCCTGCTTTATCTACGGTCTGCCTGCTGCAACTGTTTCACTTGCATACGGCGTAGGGGCTGTTCTTACCTCTTCTGTTGAAAACACAGGTGTCAGCGCTCTTGTGAATGGTATTATGTTCATTATTCTTGCTGCGTATATTGTTTCGTTCACTGTAGAAATGTTTACGGACTGCCTTACAAAAGCAGAGGTTGAAATTATTGACAGCCTTCCCGAAGATGAAGATACATACGAAAACAGCTACATCAGCTCGGGCGGTTACGACGAACTTGTTGTATCCGACAAAAATGATGAGGATGTTCCTCTGAGCGATGACAGCTACGAGACTGTTGCACAGGGTCTTTCTGATTTCGTAATGGGTTATGATGACGATAACTATGATGAGTCAACTATCAAAGACGCTAATATGAATGACGGTCTTGTCCTCGGTTACGGTGAAGAACCTCAAACTCAGTATGCAGAGAATACTGCCGCTGAGCCTGAGAAGGAGAAGACTGCAGAGCCTGTTAAAGAAAATCCCGTAAAGCCTGTTGAAAAAAATACAGCGAAGCCTGTTAAAGAGAGTCCTGCAAAGTCTGTTAAAAAAATTACGGCAAAGCCTGTTAAAGAGAGTCCTGCAAAGTCTGTTGAAAAAATTACAGCAAAGCCTGCTGAAGAAAATTCTGCAAGGTCAGTAAAAAATATTTCGGCAGAGCCTGAAATTCACGAGGAATTTAAGAATGCAAGGCGTATCAATACTCCCGAGAAAAAGCCGGAACCCATAAAGGCAGAAGCTCCTGTCGAAAATTTTGAAGTTACAAGCGACAGAATGAGCGAAATCGACAGACTTCTCAAGGAACTTGAAGATAAAAAATAATTAAGAACATCGAATTAGGTGTTGACATTCAGGTTTTAAAGTGGTACCATACAAATGAAAAGAAAATTGATTTTTGATGAGGACACGATTTGCAGTCCTGCTTTTTCCAGAGAGCGAAATTATTTGCTGTGATATTTCGCAAAAAGCATTGCAAGTTACCACCTTTAAGACTGTGCAGGAAATGGCACGGCGTTTGGTTGCGTTAAAACCGTCAAGAGGGCTTTCAGCCGAACTTGGGTGGAACCACGATTTATTCGTCCCAATATTCCGTTTTGGAATATTGGGATTTTTTGTTTTCATCACATATTAAAAAGGAGAATGGTTATGATTAATGTTGAATTAAAAGGCGGAGCAGTCAAGGAATTTGAAAACGGTACAACTCCTGCCGAAATTGCAAAATCAATCGGTGCAGGCTTGTACAAGTCTGTTTGCTGTGCAAAGGTTGACGGCGACCTTTGTGACCTCAGAACACCGCTTGAAAAAGATTGTAAGGTCGAACTTCTCACATTCGATAATGTTGACGGTCAGAAAACTTTCTGGCACACAGCCTCTCATGTTCTTGCTCAGGCAGTAAAAAGACTTTATCCGAATGCAAAGTGTGCAATCGGTCCTGCCGTTGACAACGGTTTTTACTACGATTTTGATGTTGAAAAGCCTTTCTCACCCGAAGACCTTGAAAAAATCAAGGCTGAGATGAAGAAAATCGTAAAATCGGGTCTTGAGCTTGAAAGAGTTGAGCTTTCTCCCGAGGAGGCTGAAAAGAAACTTGAAGAAATGAACGAGCCTTACAAGGTTGAACTTGTTAAGGAACATTCCGATAAGGGCGAGCATATCACATTCTACAAACAGGGTGAGTTTATCGACCTCTGCGCAGGTCCTCACCTCATGAGTGTTGCACCGATCAAGGCTATTGAACTCACTGCCTGCACAGGCGCTTACTGGAGAGGCGACGCAAACAACGCACAGCTTTGCCGTGTTTACGGTGTAGCTTTCCCCAAGGCATCAATGCTTGAAGAACACCTCAAAAAGCTTGAAGAAGCAAAGCTTCGTGACCACAACAAGCTCGGCCGTGAACTTGAATACTTTACAACTGTTGACTATGTCGGTCAGGGACTTCCTATTCTTCTTCCAAAGGGTGCAAGAGTTGTTCAGCTTTTACAGAGATGGGTTGAAGATGTTGAGCAGTCAAAGGGCTGTCTTCTTACAAAAACTCCTCTTCTTGCAAAGAGGGATCTTTATAAAATTTCAGGTCACTGGGATCATTATCTTGACGGTATGTTTGTACTCGGCGATCCGGATGACGAAGAAAAGGAATGCTTTGCACTTCGTCCTATGACTTGCCCGTTCCAGTATCAGGTATATCTTAACAAACAGCGTTCATATCGTGACCTTCCGATGCGTCTTACGGAAACATCAACACTTTTCCGTAACGAGGCAAGCGGAGAGATGCACGGACTTATCCGTGTCCGTCAGTTCACAATTTCAGAAGGACACTACATTCTCCGTCCCGATCAGCTTGAACAGGAATTCAAGGGTTGTCTTGAGCTTGCAAAATATTTCCTTGACACGGTAGGACTTCTTGAAAACTGCACTTTCAGATTCTCACAGTGGGATCCTGAAAACAAGAATAATAAGTATGAGGGTACAAAGGAACAGTGGGAAGAGTCACAGGCTGTTATGAAAACTATTCTCGATGACCTTGATGTTGACTATGAGGTTGGTATTGACGAGGCCGCATTCTACGGTCCAAAGCTTGATATTCAGTACAAGAATGTATTCGGTAAGGAAGACACAATTGTTACAATCCAGATTGATATGCTCCTTGCCGAAAGATTCGGTATGTACTACATCGACAAGGACGGTCAGAAGAAGCTTCCGTATATTATTCACAGAACTTCACTCGGCTGCTTTGAAAGAACTCTTGCATATATGATTGAAAGATTTGCCGGTGTAATGCCTCTTTGGCTTGCTCCCGAACAGATCAGGCTTCTTCCGATAAAAGATGGCAATGTTGAGTATGCACAGGGCATTGCAGACAAACTTACTTCACTTGGTATGAGAGTTACTGTTGACAGCAGAGATGAAAATATCGGTCCAAAGATTAAGGCTGCAAGACTTGAAAGAATCCCGTACATCCTTGTAATCGGCGACAACGAGATGAATTCATCAACGGTTACGGTTCGTTCAAGAAAAAGAGGAGAAATCCCGAATATGCCTGTTGACGAATTTGTTGCTCTTGTTAAGAACGAAGTAGACACAAAAGAAAAATAATTATGTAATTTTTTTCGGAGGGATGCTGATGTCCGGAGGATTCACTCCGTTTGATAAAAACAGCTACAAGGAATCGAAACGCAGACGAAAACAAGCGCTTATTGAGGAGAGAACGGGAAGAATTCTTCCCGTATCAAATCCTCGCCGAAGGTACATTGCGATAATTTCCGTCGGTGTGATCCTTGCCGCAGCGATTGTGTTCGGAATCTTTGCAATTCTAAAAAGCAATCAGAAAAGTAATTCAGAAACTCCCGAACAGCTTCAGACCGAAAGCGAAATGCTGCTGACGGTTGTTGACAGTGCAAATCCGCTCGATAAGGATTATGTGCCTGATCTTGAAACCTTGAACGGATTCAGAGTGAACAGTGACGCACTGAAACCGCTTGAGAATCTTTTGAAAGCATCAAAAGAAAACGGTACCGAGCTTAAAATCAAAACTGCCTATGTTAGCTATGACGAACAGGAGGAAAAGTTTCAGTCCGAACTTCAAAAGCTGGTGAAGTCATCCAAATACACAACTGTCAGGGCAGAGGCTGAGGTTTTGAAAAACACACCTCACGGCGGACAGTCGGAATTACAGACAGGGCTGTTGATTGAATTTGACTTTTCCGCAGAGGGCTCAAGGGCTTTTCTCGAACGGAGCTGCGTTGAATACGGCTTTATACAAAGGTATCCCGAGAACAAAACCGAAGTAACCCGAATGAATCCGTCAGACTCGCTGTACAGGTATGTCGGTTCGGAAAATGCAAAGGCTATGAGATCATACGGAATGTGCCTTGAAGAGTATAACAGCTACCTTCAAAAGCAAAAAAGTCAAAATAATTTAAAAAAATCTTAAAAACACTTGCATTTTGCAATATTGTGATGTATAATTGATTCGTTAATTGTGTAATGTCAGGTAGGTGAAAATGATGAAAGAGAATATCCATCCTAAGTATGAGAAAACAACAATTACTTGTGCTTGCGGTAATGTTATTGAAACAGGTTCAACAAAGAAAGATATCCGTGTTGAAATTTGTTCAAAATGCCACCCATTCTTTACAGGAAAGCAGAAATTAGTTGATACCGGCGGACGCGTTGACAGATTCAAAAAGCGTTTCGGTATGGATAAATAATTTATTATGTAATTGTTTAGGCGGCACATTTGTGCCGCCTTGTTTACTTTACAGATATTTTGTATAAGCTTGTGCAAGGTGTCTGTACAATTGAGGTATTATTATGGCGAAGGATTACAAAACCGTTCTGAGTAACGCAAAGGACGAATTTGTTGAAAAGCGTTCACGCTTTATCGGCTATTGCAAACCCGTAACCTGTGAGCAGGAGGCTGTTGATTTTATCAACGAAAAACGCAGTGAGCATTGGAACGCAACTCACAATGTTTACGCCTATTCTCTGCGTGAGGGCAACATAAAGCGTTACAGCGATGACGGCGAACCCTCGGGGACAGCCGGTATGCCTTGCCTTGATGTAATTGTAAAAAATGAAATTTATGATGTATGCGTTGTCGTTACCCGCTATTTCGGAGGTGTTCTGCTCGGCACGGGAGGACTTGTGAGAGCATATTCTCACGGTGCAAAAATTGCCCTTGACGCCGCAAAAATTGTTAAAATGCAAAACTGCCTTGTGTGTTCGGCTCGCTGTACATACAATCAGTACGGAAAAGTTTCGGCGCTTGTAACGGATAACGGCGGTGCGGTTGACGATACTGTCTATGAAGGCTATGTGCTTATCAAATTTCACATTTCGCCCGACTTGATCTCACAGCTCAATAAAAGGCTTGCCGACGCAACGTCGGGTGAGGTTCAGGCAGTTTCCGATGAAGAAAAATATTACGCTGTTGAGGTTTAAAATTCTTTTCTGACAAATTGTCTTTTATTTTGACCTCGAAAAACGGCAAAATAAAAAATTCTTTGAAATTTTTGAAATAATTAAAGGAATATTCAAAAAATTTTCGTAAAAAGCTAATAGGTAGGAGAGAGGAGGAGTTTTATGGCTTTCCCTGAAAGCTTCTTGCAGGATTTAAAAATGCGAAACGATATTACGGATGTTGTTTCGGGTTATGTCAATCTCAAAAGACAGGGAAGAAATATGGTCGGTCTTTGTCCGTTCCACGGTGAAAAAACTCCTTCCTTTAATGTATATTCCGAAAGCGGTTCGTTCTATTGCTTTGGCTGCGGAGTAGGCGGAGATGTCGTTTCTTTCATTATGAGAATTGAAAATCTCGACTATGTAGATGCGATAAAGTACCTTGCACAGCGTGCAGGACTTGATATGCCCGAAAACAACTACGATGACAGTATGGGTCGTCTTAGAAACAGGGTGCTTGAGGCCAACCGTGAGGCGGCAAAATTTTATTACAATACTCTGTGTTCTCCGCAGGGCAGAAAGGGTCTTGATTATTTTCATTCAAGAGCCTTGTCCGACAGAACAATCCGACATTTCGGACTCGGTTATGCCGATGATAACTGGTCGTCACTCTGCTCTTACCTCAAATCAAAGGGCTTTAAGGACAGCGAGCTTGTTGCCGCAAACCTTGCTGTCAATCGAAAAAACGGCGGCGGTATTTATGACAGATTCACCGACCGTGTAATGTTTCCGATTATCAATCCGAGAGGAAATGTTATTGCGTTCGGCGGCAGGATTATGTCGGATGCAAAGCCGAAATATCTCAACACCTCCGATACGCCGGTGTTTAAAAAGAGTGCAAATCTGTTTTCGCTCAATAACGCAAAAAATTCGGGCAAGCGAACTCTCATTCTCTGTGAGGGTTATATGGATGTTATTGCTGTTAATCAGGCAGGCTTTACAAATGCCGTCGCAACTCTGGGAACGGCTCTAACAGGCGAACAGGCTGTTTTGATGAAACGGTATGCCGATGAGGTAATTATCTGTTACGATGCCGATGAGGCAGGTCAAAAGGCTACCGCAAGGGCAATTCCGATACTCAGAAATTCGGGACTTAATGTAAAGGTTCTGACAATTCCAAGCGGTAAGGACCCCGATGAGTTTATCAAATCAAAGGGTAATGACGGTCCTGCGGCATTTAAGGTATTGCTCGACAAATGCGGAAACGATGTTGAATATCGCTTGCAAAAGCTGAAAAATGCACACAATTTTCAGCTTACGGAGGGCAAGGTTGCTTTCCTTGAGGAGGCGGCAAAGCTAATTGCAACTATCGGCAGTCCGATTGAACGGGATGTCTATTCTTCAAAGGTTGCATCCGAACTCGGAGTTGACAAAAATGCATTCAAACAGCAGGTGTCAAGGGCTTCACGCAGAGGTGAAAGGGCAGAAGAAAAGAAACAGGCTCGTCAAATTCAGCTTGAACTCAGCCGAAGAAACGATAAAATCAATCCCGAGCATTTTCAAAAGCCACGCAGCTCAAGCGCAGAGGAGGCTCTCTTGGTATATTTGCTCAATAATCCGGATGCGTATGAAGTGATTTCTGCAAGGGTAAAACCCGAACAGTTCCAAAACAGTCTTATACGAAGGTTTTTTGAATATTTCGGCAGTCGCATAGAAAAGGGAAAAGATCCTCTTACAAATGTGGCGGCTGATTTTACACAGGATGAAGTTTCAAAGCTCTATCAGCTGATGTCACAGTCAATTTCAGGTGTGTCAACCGAAGAGGCAATGAACGAATACATAAATGTTATCAACGAGGAAAGCTCAAAGCTCAATTCCGGCGATTTAGCCGAGGTTTCAAATGAGGAGCTTATGGCATATCTCGATAAAATAAGGAAAAAGAAACAGTAAGCACAGGAAAGGAAAATGAGTATGGCAGCTACACCCGATAAGAAAACGGTAGTAAGGGATCTTATGGAACTCGGTAAGCAGAAAGGTCAGCTTACCAATCAGGAAATTCTCGACGCAATCGGAGAAATTGACTTTGATCCCGAACAGCTTGAAAAGCTTTACGATTCCCTTGCACAGCTTGGCATTGAAATTGTTGAGGATTCAGGCGACATTAAAATTGATGACATTGACCTTGGCTTTGATGAAAACAAAGACGGCGACACACACACACCTGTTGCAGAAACCGGCAGTGTTTCCGTTGATGACCCTGTAAAGGTTTATCTTAAAGAAATCGGACGGGTTCCGCTCCTTTCTTCCGATGAAGAAATCAACCTTGCAATTAGAATTGCCGATGGAGATGTTGCCGCAAAACAGCGTCTTTCCGAGGCAAACCTTCGTCTTGTTGTTTCCATTGCAAAGCGTTATCTCGGCAGGGGAATGCAGTTTCTCGACCTTATTCAGGAGGGCAACCTCGGTCTTATCAAAGCTGTGGAGAAGTTTGACTATACAAAGGGCTTTAAGTTCTCAACATATGCAACATGGTGGATCAGACAGGCTATAACCCGTGCCATTGCCGATCAGGCTCGCACAATTCGTATTCCTGTCCATATGGTTGAAACAATCAACAAGGTTAAAAAGGTTCAGAGCCAGCTCCTTCACCAGAACGGTCACGAGCCGTCTGCCGATGAAATTGCCGCTGAAATTGATATGCCTGTTGACAAGGTTCGTGAAATTATGCGTGTCGCTCAGGAGCCTGTTTCGCTTGAAACCCCTATCGGTGAGGAGGAAGACAGCCATCTTGGCGACTTTATCCCCGATAACGACGCTCCCGCACCGGCTGACGCTGCGTCACACACAATGCTCCGTGAACAGCTTTCCGATGTTCTTTCAACACTCACTCCCCGTGAGGCAAAGGTCCTCAAACTCCGTTTCGGTCTTGAGGACGGCAGAAGCAGAACGCTTGAAGAGGTTGGCAAGGAGTTCAATGTAACCCGTGAGCGTATCCGTCAGATTGAAGCAAAGGCTCTCCGCAAGCTCCGCCATCCTTCAAGGAGCAGAAAGCTTAAGGATTATCTTGATTACTGATTGTTAAACGCTTATGATTACCTTCGATGAGTGCGGCGCAATGCTTGACGAGATTGCGGACTCAATGCCTTATGAATTATACAGAGATTTAAACGGAGGAATTTCGCTTCTTCCGCAGTCAAAGGTTCATCCGAAAGCTCTTCACAATGATTTATTCATTTTGGGTGAGTACATACGCAATTCTCTGGGCAACGCCATTGTGTTTTACTACGGTTCAATAAACAGGGTTTACGGCACTCTTGATAAAGAGGAATACCGAAATAAGCTTGTTGAAATACTTCATCACGAGGTTCGCCATCATAACGAATATCTTGCAGGCTGCGATGACCTCGGAATTTATGACAAAAATCAGATTGAAGATTACCTTAGAAAACACGGAAAATAATCAAATGAAATTTTAAAAGGACAGCTTTTCTAAACAGAAAGCTGTCCTCCTTTCTTATCTTACCTTTATAATCTGCCCCGGATAAATCACATTCGGATTTGAAAGTCCGTTAAGCCGTGAAAGATTGTCAACGGTTGTTCCGTGCATTTGTGCAATTATCCACAGCGAATCGCCCGGACGGGCAACATGATACTGTGTTTCCGCACTGCCGGCGGGAACCGTAAGAACCTGACCTACAAAAATAGCGTCAGGAGTTTGAATGTTGTTGTATTTTAATATGTCATTCACCGTTGTCTGAAAGAACTGCGCAATGCCAAAAAGCGTATTGCCGGGACGAACGGTGTACTGAACCATTTCCATATCTGTCCTCCTTGCTTTTCATAGTAACAATATATGCCTGTGACAAAAATGCGTTACTCCTGCATAAAATAAACCATGCACGGGAAAATAACAATGCAGACAAAACACAGCGTTGTTCAGATTAAAAATATCTGAAAACGGTTTATGTTATAAAATTTCAATACGAGAGGGCATATAAATGGAAATAAAAATAGACAGAATAATCGGCAGAGAAATAATAGATTCAAGAGGAAATCCCACGGTTGAGGCGGAGGTTGGCCTTTCGGACGGAACCTTTGCAAAGGCTTCAGTTCCTTCGGGTGCTTCAACAGGCGAATTTGAGGCGGTTGAACTTCGTGACGGTGAAAAACGCTATCTCGGCAAAGGTGTGCAGAGAGCCGTTGAAAATATCAACAGCATAATTTCGCCTAATCTTTGTTGTGACTCACCTTTTGACCAGTGCGCAATCGACAGCAAAATGATTGAACTTGACGGCACGGAAAATAAGGAGCTTCTCGGTGCAAATGCTATTCTTGCCGTATCGCTTGCCTGTGCAAAGGCGGCTGCAAGACATTTGAAATTACCGCTTTTCCGTTATATCGGCGGAACATATGCAGTCAGAATGCCTGTCCCCATGATGAATATTCTCAACGGCGGAGCTCATGCGTCAAACAATATTGATATTCAGGAGTTTATGATAATGCCTGTAGGCGCAAGATGCTTTTCAGAGGGACTTATGCAGTGCTGTGAAATCTACCATACGCTCGGCAAAATTCTAAAAGAGAATAATATGTCAACAGGTGTAGGCGATGAGGGCGGTTATGCTCCAAGCCTTGACAGTGACAGGGAAGCAATTGAATATATCATAGAGGCAATTGAGAAATCCGGTTATACTACCGATGAGATAAAAATTGCGCTTGATGCCGCATCTTCCGAATGGTATTCCGACGGAAAATATATTCTTCCAAAGAGAGGCGATTCGCTTTCAAGCGACGAACTTATTAATTATTTTGACAAGCTCTGTTCTGATTATCCGATTATCTCGCTTGAAGATCCGCTTTCCGAACACGACTGGGACGGTTGGCAGAATATTACTTCAAAAATCGGCAACAAAGTTCAGCTTGTCGGCGATGATTTGTTTGTTACAAACACAAAAAGGCTTAAAAAGGGCATAGAGCTCGGAGCCGGCAATGCAATTTTGATTAAAATTAATCAGATAGGAACGCTGACGGAAACGCTTGATGCAATTGACACGGCTCACAAGGCAGGTTATCGCACGATAATCTCGCACAGAAGCGGTGAAACGGAGGACACAACCATTGCGGATATTGCCGTTGCTGTTAATTCGGGACAGATAAAAACAGGTGCTCCGTGCAGAACCGACAGAGTTGCAAAATATAACAGACTTCTTCGGATTGAAAGCGCAATTGTCAACACTTCAACCTACGGAATATAACAGATTTCACCCCGACCGAGGTTGGGGTGTTTGTCTTTTAAGAACAAAATTTTATTATTATGTAAATTTAATTGCCAAATTGTATTTTTTTGACAGATTTTTCTTTGCTTAATATAAATTTAAAAATAAACTTTTAGAAATTCAGCATATTGCATATATTTGTCAAAGAAAATTCTACAACAATAAAGCCTTTATCAATTGCTATATTCTTAATCGGAATTAAAATATATTGCCTTATATGATAAAATTAACTAATGAAATGCTAACATTGGAATTCGTACGGACTATTGTAAAACAGTGCTGATTGTAACCTTTGTTTTGCTCATATCCGAATAAGTCAGGAGGCATTTTTGATTGTTTCTAAAAAGATTATTGGCAGGAGTAATGACAGCTATGATGATTACGGGAATGTGTTCGGCTGATGTTTCGGCAGCGGAAAAGAAAACTGTAACAGATTATCAGGCATATGCTGCAAATCTGGATAAGTCGGCATATTCAGGTAATGATTTGGGGGCTTCTTACTCAAAAAAGGCAACTACCTTCAAGGTATGGTCGCCTAATGCGGCGTCTGTTCGTGTGAATATTTTTGAACACGGCAGTGATGATGAGGGAGATGCAGGTTCTATAATGTCAAGAGCTATGACGCTTGACAAAACAACAGGCGTGTGGTCTGTTACAATTAACGGCGACCTGCTTAACAAATATTACACATATTCCGTTACACACGGAAAAACAACTAAAGAAACAGCCGATGTTTATGCAAAGGCTTGCGGTGTGAACGGCCAACGCTCAATGGTTGTCAATTTAAGTACAACCAATCCTGAGGGTTGGGAAAACGATAAGCATGTGCTTGTTCAAAACCAGACCGATGCGTCTGTCTGGGAGATCTCTGTAGCCGACTTTTCTTCATCGGAATCAAGCGGTGTCAGTGAAGCCAATCGGGGAAAATTTCTCGCCTTTACCGAAGGAGGCACAACAGTCAACGGTGTTCAGGGAGCGTCTTCAACCTGCATTGACTATCTTAAAAAGCTCGGTGTAAAGTATGTTCAGATTATGCCGTTCTATGATTTCGGTTCTGTTGACGAGAGCAAGAACATTATGGACCAGTACAACTGGGGCTACGATCCCGTCAACTACAACTGCCCCGAGGGTTCTTATTCAACAAATCCTAAAGAGGGTGAAGTGAGAATCAAGGAATGCAAGCAGATGATTCAGGCACTTCATAATGCCGGAATCGGCGTAATTATGGATGTTGTCTATAACCACACCTACACCTCTGATTCTTGGTTTCAGAGAACAGTTCCGAATTATTACTACAGAATGAACAATGACGGAACATTCTCGAACGGCTCGGGCTGTTCAAACGATACAGCAAGCGAACATCTTATGTTCAGAAAGTATATGATTGATTCCGTTACATATTGGGCAAGCGAATATCACATTGACGGTTTCCGCTTTGACCTTATGGGACTTCATGATGTAACAACTATGAATTCAATCCGTACCGCTCTCGACAATCTTTATGCAGACGGCAGCGGCAGTCAGATTCTTATGTACGGTGAGGCATGGGATATGGCAACCAATTGTGACGAAGGCACAGTATTGGCAAGTCAGAAAAATCTCAAGCAGTTGAGCGACCGCATCGGTGCGTTTGATGATACAATCCGTGATGCAATCAAGGGCAGTACAGGCGGTACGGACGGTGCATTTATTCAGAACGGTTCTAACAGAGCTAATCTTAAAACAGGCATTGCAGGTCAGAGTGACACAACAACCGGCTGGGCAAATGCTCCGTCACAGTGCGTAACATATGCGTCGTGTCACGATAACCTTTGCCTTTACGATAAGCTTGTCGGCTCGGTTTACGGTGCCGACGGTAAATATCGCAAAAGATATGAAGATCTTGTTGCAATGAACAAGCTTTCTGCGGCAATTGTTATGACTTCTCAGGGCATTCCGTTCTCCCTCGGCGGTGAAGAATTTTGCCGCAGTAAAGACGGTGACGAAAACAGCTATGCGTCAAGCAGAAAGGAAAATCAGCTTGACTGGGAGAATATTGATCTCTATTCCGATGTAATTGAATATTACAGAGGACTTTATAAAATCCGTGACGCTTTTGCGGCATTCTCGGATTCTACTGCTGCGACAGCCAACAGCCTTGCATATCTTTCCGATGTTCCTAAGGGTGTTACAGGTTATACAATCAATAACACAGAGAGCGGAAAATGGAATAAGATGTGCGTAATATTCAACGGCTCGGATTCTGCACAGAATGTAAACGCAAAAGGCGACTGGGTTGTCCTTGCGGATAACAAGACAGCGGGACTTCGCAACATAAAGAATGTTACAAACAGCGTAAAGGTTGAGGCTCATTCAGCCGTTATTATGGTTGACACAAAAAGCTACGATTCTGCCGGAATTATGGATGATGAGGGCGCGGTTGTAATTGATTATTATGACAACAAAACCGAAAAGCTCATAAAGTCGCAGACGCTCACGGGCGAGCTCGGAACAAGCTACGATATAACAAATCTTGCGTCTACTCTAAGCTATGATGTAAAGAAAACCGAGGGCGAAAGCAAGGGAGTGTTTACCGACCAGATTGGTCACGCAAAGGTTTATGTTGAAGAATATGACGGCGAGATTTCAACAGTTACCGTAAAGTTTGTTGACGAAACAAATAATACGGAAATTGAAGATTCTTATCTTGTGAGAAACAGAAGGGGAGAGCAGTACTATACTCCCGACCTTCCGTCCATCAAGAATTACAAGCTTGTTCTTGACGACCTTCCGACAAACGGTGCAGGCAAGCTTGATTCCGCAAGCAAGACCGTTACATACAAATATACCCGTGTTACAGATGATGAGGACAAGACAGTTTGCAGGGTCAACGCCATTTATATGGATGATTCGGGTAAGATTCTTGATACAAAGACAATCACGGGTGCTGAAGGACAGGCTTATTCACTCTCTCAAAATACATATGAGGAAAAAGAGCTTGTAAGCGTTCCGGAAAAGGCAAACGGAACATTCAAATCGGGTGAAATAAATGTGGTGTTCAGCTATTCGTCAAATCCCGATCCGCTCAAGCAAATGCTTCCGTTCGTGTATGTCGGCACAGGACTTATTATTGCACTTTGTGCTGCATCAACGGTTTACTCTTCTGTTAAGCGCAAAAAGCGTCTTATGGCTGATCTTGACATTGAAGAGGACTGATTAGGGTAGTTATTTCCGTATGCTGACGGAATAGATTATAAGAATTAATAAGGAGGAATATTATCTATGAGAACTACGAAAAAAATTGTTTCTGCAGTTCTTGCAGCGTGCATGCTTGCCTCAACAGCGGTTGTGTCAAGCTTTGCCGCAACAGCCGATGACAGTTCGGCAGTTTCAAGCGACTACGCAAGAGACAATTCTTACACAAAGGCTGCTGAAGATATTGACGCTCAGTATGCTTATTCCGGCAATGATCTTGGTGTTACTTACACAAAAGGTGCTACAACATTCAAGGTTTGGTCACCGACAGCAACCGGTGTTAAGCTCAATATCTTTACAAAAGGTTCGGATGACGAGCAGGGTGCATCTAAAGTTGCCAGCTACACACTTGAAAAAATGCTCGTTGAAGGTGAGTGGAACGGTGTTTGGACGATTACACTCACCGGCGAATGGAAGGATTATTATTACACATACTCAGTCACAACAACAGACACAACACACATCGGTTCAGATGCAACAAAGACTTATGAAACACAGGATGTATACTCAACGGCAACAGGCGTAAACGGCAAGCGCTCAATGATTGTTGACCTTGACGATACAGATCCTGAGGGCTGGTCAAACGATAACCATGTTCTTCTTGACAAATCAACAAAGTCATCAGTATGGGAACTCCATATCAAGGACTTTTCTTATGACAAGGCCTCGGGCGTAAGCGATGCTAACAGAGGCAAGTACCTTGCTTTCACAGAATCAGGTACAACTCTTAACGGCGAGGGCAAGGTTCCAACCTGTATTGATTACCTCAAGGAACTCGGTGTAACAACAGTACAGCTTAACCCGTTCTATGACTTCCAGTCAGTAAATGAGGCAGGCGATGATTCTCAGTTTAACTGGGGTTATGATCCGACAAACTACAATGTTCCGGAGGGCTCGTATTCTTCAAATCCGTATGACGGTAAAGTAAGAATCAAAGAATGCAAGGAAATGATTAAGGCTCTCCATGACGCCGGCATTTCTGTTGTAATGGATGTTGTTTACAACCATACTTATTCAACTGATTCATGCTTCCAGTACACAGTTCCTAACTACTACTACAGAATGAAAACAACAGGTAAATTCTCAGACGGTTCGGGTTGCGGCAACGAAGGTGCAACAGAGCGTGCAATGTACAGAAAGTATGTTATTGATTCACTCAAGTATTGGGTAAACGAATATCATGTTGACGGCTTCCGTTTTGACCTTATGGGTCTTATGGATGTTGAAACAATGAATATGGCAAGAGAAGCGCTTGACCAAATTGACCCACGAATCACAATGTGGGGTGAAGGCTGGGCCGGCGGTGACTCCTACCACCCGACTAACACTTGCTCAGGCACAAAATTCTATCCTGCAACACAGGCTAATGCGTCAAGACTCAGCGACAGAATAGCTATCTTCAATGACGGCATCCGTGACGGTATAAAGGGCAGTGCAATGGAAATCAACAATGTTGGTTTTATACAGGGCTCAAAGTCATCCGCAAAGGGTGTAAGCTACGGTGTTCGTGCTAACAGCTCAGGTACATACAAGTGGAAGGCTCAGGCTCCTTCACAGTGCGTAACCTATGATTCGTGTCACGATAACGCAACACTTTACGATCAGATTATTGCGTCAACAGGTCTGGCAGACTTCGGAGAGAGAAATTCCGAGGCTGTTAAGATGAACAGGCTTGCAAGTGCAATTATCTACACATCACAGGGTATTTCATTCACACTTGCCGGTGAAGAAATGGCTCGTTCAAAAGACGGTGACACAAACAGCTACAAGTCGGCAGCCGACCTTAATATGATTAAATGGCAGAATGTTGTTGACTATGCCGATGTAGTTTCTTACTACAAGGGTATGATGCAGATTAAGTCAGCATTCTCGCCTCTCACAGCTATGGATAATTCATATGCTGACAAATACACATTCACAAAAAAGGTTTCTGCTTCAACAAATCAGATTTCATTCACAATTCAGAACGATGTTGAGGGTGAATGGAACAAGATGGCTGTTATTTATAACAGTGCAACCACAGCTGCAGATGTAACCCTTTCGGATACATCCGTAACAGATTGGGTTGTTATCGCTAACGGTGAAACAGCAGGTCTTGACTCGCTCGGCGAGGTGACAGGCTCAACATTCACAGTACCTGCTCGTTCGGCAATCGTAGCTGTTGACAAGGCAGGCTATGAGTCAGCAGGCATTCATTCTTCAAACGGTAAGGTTAAGGTTAACTATGTTTACGAAGCAACAGGCAAAAAGCTTGAAGATTCTGTAATCCTTCAGGGCACTGTAGGTTCAGGTTATGTAACAGTTCCAAGCGCAGTTGTTCCCGATACATACACCGTAAGCCGTATTGAAGGAAATGCAGAGGGCAATTATACTTCTGATATGCAGGAGGTTACATACTACTACGCAGACTATGTTCCCGAGTCTATCATAAATGCTGACTTTAACGGTGACGGCAAAGTTAATGTAATGGATGCTACACTTCTTCAGAAGTATATCCTTAAGATTGAAACTCCTACAGTTGATCAGTCGGCACTTGACCTCAACTATGACAACAAAGTAAGCGTTGAAGATACAACAATGCTTATGAAGTTTATCGTCAGCATACCTGTTTCTTCGGGTAAGGTAACAGCAAATTACTATTACACGGACGCTGACGGAAAACAGCAGAAGCTTACCGATTCAATCGTATTCTCAGGCAAAGTAGGCAGCACATATGATTCAAAGGCATTCAAGGTTGTCGGCTACGCTGTTGATCCTGACAGAATGCCGGAAAATCAGTCGGGCTTAATTCCTTACGGTGATGCTGAGGTAAACTATTACTACATCGCTTCAAGCCTTGACATCACACTTCATGTAAAGCACAACGGTTCACTTACATGGACGCCATATCTCTGGATATGGGGTTCAGACCTTAAGGGCGCAGACTCAGGCAACTTTATGTCAGAGTGGCCGGGTGATCCTATGACTAAAGGTGAAAACGGTTGGTTTGATTACAGCTTCACATATAAGGGAGCAGGTACATACAATGTAATTGTATCCGATAACGCTACTAACCAAACAATTGACTACAAGGGCTTTGTAGATAACGAAATGTGGATTGTAATTGATGACTCTGCTGTTATGGGCAGTACATACCTTACATTCTACACAGATAACCCTGATACTAACCCCAACGCTCCAATCGCTGAGCAGGTTACACTCGGTTAATCTTAAATCACAAACACAAATTGCAAAAGAGGGCTGACCTTAAACGGTCAGCCCTTTTAATCGCTAAAAAAGGTTATTATTGCTCTGTAACGGAAAACTCCCCGACAGCTTATAAAACTGTCGGGGAGTCATTGGTTTATCAGTTGTTGTTCATTCTGTAGCAGAGAGTCATAAGGCTGTCGCTGAGATGAACATTCTCTACCATAGTATCATTATAACGAGCATTTATATCATAGTGGCTGAAATTCCAGTAATTCTTGATTCCGTGTGAATAAAGCTTATCGAGAACATTTTCAACACAAACACGGGGAATGCACAAAAACGCTGTGTCAATATGATTTTTATTACAAAAATCGTCGAGTTCACTTTCGTTTTTAACTGTAATTCCGTTGAGCTTTGAACCGACTTTCTGTTCGTTGTTGTCAAAACAGGCGATAAGCTCAAAACCGAGTTTTTCAAAATTCATATGCATTGCAACGGCTTTACCAAGATTACCCGCACCAATAAGGATTGCCTTGTAATCGTTGTTAAGACCGAGAATGTTCTTGATTTCCTCTTTCAGCTGACTTACGCTGTAGCCGTAACCCTGCTGACCGAAACCGCCGAAGCAGTTAAGATCCTGCCTCACCTGTGAGGCTGTCACATTCATAATTTGTGCAAGCTTAGTTGAAGAAATTTTGTCAATGTTCTGGTCGTTCAGTTCTGATAAAAAGCGGTAATATCTTGGCAAACGCCTGATAACCGACATTGAAATACTGTCATTCTTAGACATTACTCACTATGCTCCTTTAACTTTAAAATCAGAGAGATGCTGCAAGACGCTCGTCAATAGCCTTGAGAAATTCTTCTGTGTTTACTTTCTTTTTGTTCTCAAGTGTCGAGATAGCGTAGAGATCGCCTGTCATAACGCCGTCCTCAATTGTCTTGATTGTTGCTGCCTCAAGCTTGTCTGCAAACTTCATAAGGTCGTCAAGGCCGTCAAGTTCGCCTCTCTTGCGAAGTGCGCCTGTCCATGCAAACAATGTTGCAACAGAGTTTGTAGAAGTTTCTTCACCCTTGAGATACTTGTAGTAGTGGCGCTGAACTGTGCCGTGAGCAGCTTCGTATTCATAGATGCCGTCGGGAGAAACAAGCACACTTGTCATCATTGCGAGCGAACCGAATGCAGTTGCAATCATATCGCTCATAACATCGCCGTCATAGTTCTTGCAAGCCCACATATAGCCGCCCTCACTTCTGATAACTCTTGCAACAGCGTCATCAATAAGTGTGTAGAAGTATGTAATACCTGCGTTCTCAAACTTCTCTTTGTACTCATTCTCAAAGATTTCGTTGAAAATGTCCTTGAATCTGTGGTCATAAATCTTGCTGATTGTATCCTTTGTAGCAAACCAAACATCAAGCTTCTGATCAAGTGCATAGTTAAAGCATGAACGGGCAAATGATGAGATACTCTTGTCAATGTTGTGCATACCCTGAATAATACCGTCAGTCTTGAAGTCGAAAATTGTGCTTCTCTCTTCGGTACCGTCAGGCTTTGTAACGCAAAGCTCTGCCTTACTTCCTGCCTCAACCTTCATCTCTGTGTTCTTATAAACATCACCGTATGCGTGACGGGCAATGCAGATTGGCTTTTTCCATGTAGGAATGTAGGGAACAATGCCCTTAACAAGAATCGGGCTTCTGAATACCGTACCGTCAAGGATAGCACGAATCGTACCGTTAGGTGACTTCCACATACTCTTGAGGTTGTACTCTGTCATTCTTGCGGCATTAGGTGTGATTGTGGCACACTTAACGGCAACACCGTATTTCTTTGTTGCGTTGGCGCTGTCAACTGTAACCTGATCGTCTGTCTCGTTTCTGTGCTCAAGACCGAGGTCATAATATTCTGTTTTGAGGTCAACATAAGGTGTGATGAGAATGTCTTTAATCTGTTTCCAGATGACTCTTGTCATCTCGTCGCCATCCATCTCTACGAGAGGAGTGACCATTTTAATTTTTTCCATATCAGCTGTTCTCCTTTGTGTAGTCAAGCAGACCGCCTGCAATGATAATGTTTCTTGTTCTGTCTGAAAGCTCACAGTCAGCAACAATTGTGTCGCCTGTTGTCTTGTTTACAACAGTAACCTGCTTGCCGTTTGCAATTTCGTCCTTAACATTCGGGAGTTCAAGCATATCGCCAAGCTTGATTTTATCATAATCTTCTGCGTTTACAAATGTAAGCGGAAGAATACCTGCATTGATAAGGTTGCTCTTGTGAATTCTTGCAAAGCTCTTTACGAGTACAGCCTTAACACCGAGGAAAAGGGGAGCGAGAGCTGCATGCTCACGGGATGAACCCTGACCGTAGTTTTCACCGCCGACAATAATGCTCTTGCCGAGTGTCTTTGCACGGGTTGGAAATTCCTTGTCGCATACTGTAAAGCAATGCTCTGAAATTTTCGGGATATTTGAACGGAGCGGAAGAATCTTTGCGCCTGCTGGCATAATATGGTCGGTTGTAATGTTGTCGCCGACCTTGAGTGAACACGATGCTTCGATAGAATCTGTGAGCGGATGAGTTTCGGGGTAGCTCTTGATGTTAGGACCACGGAGAATTTCTACGCTGTCCATTTCTTCAACAGGAGCGGGATCAATAACCATATTGTCATTGATGAGGAATTTTTCGGGCATTTCAATCTCAGCAGCCGCACCAAGACATCTCGGGTCTGTAAATACGCCGTTGATTGCAGAAACAGCCGCAGTTTCCGGAGATACAAGATAAATCTGACCGTCTGCCGTTCCGCTTCTGCCCTCAAAGTTACGGTTGAATGTTCTGAGTGAGATACCGCCGCTGTTAGGTGACTGTCCCATACCGATACACGGACCGCAGGCACTTTCAAGGATTCTTGCACCTGCCGCAATCATGTCGCCGAGTGCGCCGTTGAGAGCGAGCATATTGAATACCTGTTTTGAACCCGGAGCAATTGCGAGCGATACATTGTCTGCAACCTTTTTACCCTTGAGAATGTGAGCAACTCTCATAAGGTCAAGGTAGCTTGAGTTTGTACATGAACCGATACAAACCTGATCAATCTTCTTGCCCTCAAGCTCTTTGATTGGCTTAACATTGTCAGGTGAATGCGGACAGGCTGCAAGCGGTTCAAGCTCTGAAAGGTTGATTTCGATAACTTCGTCATAAACAGCGTCATCATCAGCCTTAAGCTCTGTATAGTCTTCCTCACGGCCCTGAGCCTTGAGGAACTTTCTTGTTGTTTCATCAGACGGGAACACAGAGGTTGTAGCACCAAGCTCTGCACCCATATTTGTGATTGTTGCTCTTTCGGGAACCGTAAGTGTGGCAACACCTTCTCCGCCGTACTCAACAATTTTGCCGACGCCGCCCTTAACGCTCATAACACGAAGAACTGCGAGAATAATATCTTTTGCAGAAACCCACGGACTGAGTTTGCCCGTAAGATTAACTCTTACCATTTTCGGCATAGTAATATAGTATGCGCCGCCGCCCATTGCAACAGCAACATCAAGACCGCCTGCACCGATTGCGAGCATACCGATACCGCCGCCTGTCGGAGTGTGGCTGTCAGAACCGATTAAAGTCTTTCCCGGTTTGCCGAATCTTTCAAGGTGAACCTGGTGACAAATGCCGTTGCCGGGTCTTGAAAAATAGATACCGTGTTTTTTACAAACAGACTGAATGAATCTGTGGTCATCGGCGTTTTCAAAACCTGTCTGAAGTGTGTTGTGGTCAATGTAAGCAACGCTTTTTTCTGTTTTTACTCTCGGAATGCCCATAGCCTCATATTCGATATAAGCCATAGTGCCTGTTGCATCCTGAGTAAGAGTCTGGTCGATTTTAAGACCGATATCACTGCCAACGGTCATTTCTCCGCAGACAAGATGATTCTTGATGATTTTCTGCGCAATCGTGTAGCCCATAATATTACCTCCTAAAAATTAATGCCTATCATAATTCAGTCCTGCAAAAAAATGCAAAACACTATGTTAATTATATAACAATCTTGAGATATTGTAAAGAAAAAATCACACGAAATGAGCAAAAATCGTTATTTTTTCACTAAAAAATATTTTTTGCGGTTTTCTATCGGAAAAATGTTCAAAAAGTGTCGGATATTAGCATAAAAGGTGATGAAAAATATAAATTGAATTTTAGCTTTTATAGTGTTATAATGCTTGATGTATGCAATAAGATTTAAGTGATTTTAGCAAAACGAGGTATTTTTATGGATGTAAGAGAGAATTTAAGAAATATTGCAATTATCGCCCATGTTGACCACGGCAAAACTACTCTGGTTGACCAGCTTTTGAAGCAGAGCGGTGTTTTCAGAGCAAATGAAAATGTAGAAGAAAGAGTAATGGACTCTAATGACCTTGAGCGTGAAAGAGGTATCACAATTCTTTCAAAGCCGACAGCCGTAATGTACAACGGCATCAAAATTAACATTGTTGACACCCCCGGTCATGCTGATTTCGGCGGTGAGGTTGAGCGTATTCTCCAGATGGTTGACGGCGTTGTATTGCTTGTTGACGCATTTGAGGGTTGTATGCCGCAGACAAGATTTGTTCTTAAAAAGGCACTCGGCCTCGGCAAAAAGCCGCTTGTTGTTCTTAACAAAATCGACCGTCCCGGTGCAAGACCCGAGGAAGTTGTTGACGAGGTTCTCGACCTCTTTATCGAACTCGGTGCCGACGAAGATCAGCTTGAATTCCCTGTAATTTATGCGTCTGCCCGTGACGGCTATGCATCAGAGGATTATCATGAACCCGGTACGGATATGAAACCTCTCTTTGACGCAATTGTAAAAGAAATCCCTGCTCCTCAGGGCGATATGAACGGAGGACTCCAGCTCCTTATTTCAAACATTGACTCCGATAAGTTTGTCGGCAGAATCGGTGTAGGCCGTGTTGAAAGAGGTACTGCAAAGAACGGAGAGGCTGCCGTTCTCTGTCACACAGACGGTACAACTCAGAATGTAAGAATTGCAAAGCTGTATCAGTTTGAGGGACTTAAAAGAGTTGAATGTGACACTGCAACAGTCGGTGACATCGTTTGCGTAAGCGGTGTTCAGGACATCAACATTGGTGAAACAATCTGTTCAACAGATTGCGTTGAGCCGCTTCCGTTCGTAAAGATTGACGAGCCTACGGTTTCAATGAACTTTATCGTAAACAACTCACCGTTTGCAGGCAGAGAGGGTAAGTATGTAACATCCCGTAACCTTCGTGACAGACTTTTCAAGGAAATTGAAACAAATGTTGCTCTTCGTGTTGAAGAAACAGACAGCGCCGATACATTCAAGGTATCGGGCAGAGGTGAACTCCACCTTTCAATCCTTATCGAAACAATGCGCCGCCAGAATTATGAATTTCAGGTTTCCCGTCCGCAGGTTATCACAAAGATGATTGACGGCAAGCTTCATGAGCCTATGGAGTTTCTTATCATCGAAGTTCCCGACACATATGTCGGTCCTGTAATGGAAAAGCTCGGTTCAAGAAAAGGTGAGCTTATCAATATGGGTACTCGTGAAGGCGGTGTTACTCACATTGAATTCAGAATCCCGTCAAGAGGTCTTATGGGTTATCGTCCCGAATTTCTTACAGATACAAACGGTAACGGTATTATGAACCATGTATTTGACGGTTATGAGCCATACAAGGGTGAAATCGTAACCCGCCATCAGGGTTCACTTATCGCTTTTGAAACAGGCGAAACTGTAACCTACGGTCTTTATGCCGCTCAGGAAAGAGGCAGACTCTTTATCGGACCCGGTGTTCCTGTTTACGAGGGTATGATTGTAGGCGCAAGTCCTAAGTCTGAGGATATCACAGTTAATGTCTGCAAGAAAAAGCACATCACAAACACTCGTGCGTCGGGTTCTGATGATGCCCTCAAGCTTACACCTCCGACAATTATGTCGCTTGAACAGTGCCTTGAATTCATTGCTGATGATGAGCTTGTTGAGGTTACTCCCGAAAATATCCGTATGCGTAAGCGTATTCTTTCAAAAGAACAGCGTATGAAACAGGCATTCCGTAAGAAATAATTAAAATAATGAGTTATGTAATTCTTGACTTTGAATGGAACGGTTCATACAGCAAGGTTCTGCACAAATTTGTCAATGAAATAATTGAAATCGGTGCGGTTAAGCTTGATGATGAACTGAATGTATGCGACACCTTTACAATGCTTGTTGCTCCGAAAATCGGCAAAAAGCTATGCAGTAAGGTAAAACAGCTTACTAAAATAACAAATGAAGAGTTGAAGGACGAGGGCGTCAGCTTTATCAGAGCAATCAGCCTGTTCTCGGATTTTCTGGGTGACGGTGTGCTTATGACATGGAGCGACTCCGACCTTCATGCTCTTATCGAAAACTACAGCTACTACACGGGCAGAACCAGACTTCCGTTTCTCTCACGCTATTGCAATCTGCAAAGCTATTGTGAAGATTGTCTTGATTTGCACGATTCATCCTGTCAGCTGGGACTCGGTGCCTGTGCCGAAATGGCAGGTGTTGATTTTTCGGAAGATGATCAGCACAGGGCTCTTGCCGATGTGTACCTGACATTGGAATGTATGAAGGCTTTTTACGGTAAGTATCCGTTAAAGCCGTACATTAAGGATGCTGTTTGTGACGAATTCTATGACAGACTGCTGTTCAAAAATCATTTTATCACAGATATCAACAGTCCTGATGTTGACAAAAGTGTTATGTTTTTCGATTGTGAAGATTGCGGAAAACCGCTTGTTCAGCTTTCAAAGTGGCGACTTCACAACAAAAGCTTTACCGCCGAATTTTCATGCAAATATTGCAGAAAGAAGTTCAACGGCAGAGTATCCTTCAAAAAGAAGTTTGACGAAGTTTCTGTAAAGAAAAAGCTTAACGAAAAGGTTGAAAAGAAGCTCGAAACAAAAGAACAGTTCAACACCGTTTCGGCAAACTGAGTGCCTTTTGTATATGGAATTATTTCTATGATTATAAAATTCTTTGATAAACTTCATTATAAACTTTCTTTATCCGAAGAACACATAAATGATATAATTAAAAGTAATTCTAAGTATGGTGCTGACATTAAGAGAGAGGATTACTCCTATGATGTAAAATTTACGGATAAGGGCTTTAAAATGAAATTTGTACCGGCTAAAAATTACGGTGGAATTTATAGCCTGAGTCCGATTTTTTCAGGTAAGATAGAGGAAGATTGTGGATATTCTGATTTAACTGTCAGAATGATTCCAAGTCCGATGATTGTTGTTGCTTTCATAATCTTTTCGTTTCTCTTCTTTATCGGTGGTAATCTTATTTTGACAGGAACGCTTAATCCTCGTTTTAAAGGTGTAGGCTTTGTGATTATATTCTTTTGTGTGTTTATACAACTTACTAATAGGTTTTTCAATAATATGAAAAGTATTGTTGACGGATTATTTAGTAAATATCAGATTAAGGATAACTGAGATTTAAAATTGTTATTATCTTAAACATTATATAGGGCAGAGCGTTTTGTTCTGCCCTTTTTTCATGAATACAGATGGTTGTGCCGTACTCCTCACAACGCACACCGAATTTTCACATACTATTTTCTTGCTTTCAACATTAATTCAGCCGTATTTCATATACTTTTCACTTTGGGGCTTTATTATATCTACAACATCAAAAAACAACACCGACATTCGATGAAGTCTTTTGAAAATATAACTTTTAATCGGAGGCACAGTTATGAACGATAACTTTGAAAACAATAACAACGGTTATGATGGTTATTCGTCAGATAATAATACTGCTGACAACAGCTATCAGGATATTCATTCATCATCAGATTCACAGTCCGCATCAACTGCAGAAAATACCGAAAGCTCTTATGAATGGAACACAAATTCAACATCAAGTGTAAATTCGGGTGAGTACCGCCATTCGTATATAAACGGTAACAACGAGAATGCGTCACACAACCCTAACCGTTATGAAAATGCTTATTCTTCAAACACAGCATCGGGTACATCTTCACAGAACTACTCATCGGATTCATACGGTTCACAGTATTCTTCAAACCCATATTCTTCACAGCAGACTAACAACTATTCATACGGCAATCCGTCACAGAATCCATACGGCTCACAGTCGGGTTCACCGTATGCAAATCAACAGTATTCCGCACCAAAGGCTAAGAAAGTAAAAGTTAAAAAGCCTAAAAAGCCGAAGAAACCCGCATCAAAGGGTTTTGTAGCCGCAATGCTTGTAGCTGCAATCATTCTCGGCGGCGGTGCAGGATTCGGTGGCAGTATGCTTGCATCATCACTTAACAACAACTCATCTTCAAGTGTAAACATCAAGCAGGCATCCGCAAACAGCACATCAACCACAAGCAATGCCGCTCTCAGCGGAACAACTTCCCAAATTGTTAAGAAAACAGCCGACAGCGTAGTTGAAATTGCTACCGAAAGCGTTGTAACAGGCGGATTTGCTCAGCAGTATGTTCAGCAGGGTGCAGGTTCAGGCGTTATCATTTCCGAGGACGGTTACATCATTACAAACCACCATGTAATCGAAGGTGCGGAGAATATCACGGTAACACTGCGTGACGGTGCAACTTCATACAAGGCTAAGTTAATCGGCAGTGATGAGGACAACGATATCGCACTTCTTAAAATAGATGCAACAGGTCTTTCAGCCGCAACAATGGGCAACAGCTCAGATCTTGCAGTAGGCGACTATGTTGTTGCAATCGGTAATCCGCTCGGACAGCTCGGTGGTACAGTAACAGACGGTATTATCAGCGCACTTGCCCGTCAGGTAACGGTTGAGGGTAAGAGTATGACGCTTCTTCAGCACAACGCTCAGATCAGCCCCGGTAACTCAGGCGGCGGACTCTTTAACTCAAACGGTGAGCTTATCGGTATTGTAAACGCAAAGGACAGTGCAACAGAGGTTGAAGGTATTGCATTTGCTATTCCGATTAACAATGTTCTTGATATAATTGACGATCTCAAAACATACGGTTATGTAAAGGGCAAGGTTGACCTCGGTATGGAGCTTACAGATATCACATCCGACGATTCCGCATTCTACTACGGACTCAGTAACAAAGGCTGTTATGTTCTTTCGGTAACAAGCGGTTCTAATGCAGAAAAAGCAGGATTTATGAGAGGTGATATGATTACCGCAGTAAACGGTACAAGTGTTTCTTCAAAATCAGACATTGAAACAGCCCTCAAGGATTCAAAGGTTGGAGATACAGTTACTTTTACCGTTACAAGAAGCGGTAAGACCGCAAATCTCAAGCTCACTCTTGCAGAATATTCACCGAGCGGCAGTTCTTCAACAGGCAATTCAAACACACAGAATAAGTCGTCACAATCACAGGGCAAAAGTTCCGATAATAGTGACAGCGACTCAATCTGGAACTATATGTTCGGTCAATAACAGCCAACAAGCTTTTTAGCTTTTTATATAAATATTCATACAGCCAAAGCTGTAGACAAAAACTCTCTCTTAACGAACAAAGCTCCGTAACCGCACGGAGCTTTGTTCATTTTTATATATTTTTTTCCGCAGCGCTTTCAATTAAAGCTTTTTGCACATCAGTATATCTTAATTTGCTTACAGGAATTTTCATTCCTCCGCTTAAAAGAATTTGATATCTTGTGATTGATTCAATTTCATTAAGTGCAACCAAAAAGCTTCTGTGACATTGAATAAAATCATCCTTTGGCAGGAGCTTTATAATCTCTGAAAGCGTTTTTGTAAGCTCTAAAATTTTGTTATCTTTCAAATGGAAGGTGAGAGTTTTACCGTAAATTTCAACATACAAAATACTTTTTAAATTGATAGAATGGCTTTTTCCGTTTTCCTTAATTATAAGGCTTTGCGATTTGTAATTTTGAAATGCCCTCAAAAAAGCTCTTTTCAACTTGGCTTCATTCAGAGGCTTAATAAGGAATCCCGAGGGTTCCGCTTCATAACCGTCAATTGCATATTCGGAATATGAGGTCATAAATATAAATTTAATGTCCGTGAAATTCTGCTTGATTTTGCATGCAATGTTAATTCCGTTTTTGTTTCCGATGATTATATCAAACAAAACAAGGTCAAAATATTTATTTCCGTTTTCAAGGTCGTTTAATAATATGTCGGCATTCAAATACGATTCAACTGAAATATCAATTCCGTTTTTCAGTGCAATGTTTTCAAGCAAGACTTGAGCTGATTCGTTAAAAATTTTTTCATCATCGCAAATTGCAATTCTGTACATTTACTCACCCTCCGAGCTTATTATGCTCATATTTGTTTTTACCGTAAAGACATTATCAGTACAATCAATTATCAAAATGCTGTTATATTTTTCTGAAATTGAATTCATCGCAATAATTCCGTACCCGTGATTGTTTTTGTCGCTTTTGCCTGAAATGGGAAAATGGTTTTTGTCAAATACAAGATTTTCAAAACAGCAGTTTGAACAGGAGATAAACAGAAAATTTTTATTTGCTTTAATATCTGTTTTTATAAATCTGTGTTCTGTATCGGTTTTTAAACAAGCCTCAATTGCATTGTCAAACATGTTTTCAAGAAACACACACAAATCTTCATCGGCAATGCTGATTTGTTCCGGAACATTTGCACTACATTCAAATTTAATGCAGTTATCGTTAGCTATTTCTGCATATATACCTGTAATTGAGTTTATCAAAATATTGTCGCAGTATTTAATTTTCGGAAGTTTGCTAAGCTTGTCAGTGACTTTTTCTATGTACTCTTTGGCTCTCTGAGTGTCATTATTATCAAGCATAGCCGAAATTGCAACCATATGATGATTCATTTCGTGGCGAGCAGCTTTGGTTTCTTTTTCGCCGTTTTTTAACATCTGATAGCTCTGCAAAGCATATCTTGCACGCTCATTTACTATAAAAATTCTTTTCTTATACTCCGTATAATCGTCAATAAATTCTTTGATAATTATCAATACAGAAATAATTGCCGTAACTGTGCAGAACATAGTATTGAGGGGTGCGAATTCGCCAAATTCAAAAATGCTGCCCAAAATATTATTTCCGTAACTTAGAAAGTCAGAGTCGCTTGTACATGCCGCCAAAGTGTAACCGCAAAAAATGCAGATTATAAACAGCAGAATATATTTTGAACTTTTGTATTTTTTATACTTCTGCCCATCAAAAATAAAATCTAAAACAAGCATTATAACGGTTATCAAAAAGTACAGCGAGAGTGAAACTTCAGTAAAATTGATAAACTCAATGGATTCACTGAAAAATCCGTAGCAGATGCAGTATGTCCCGAGCAGGATAAAAGATGATACAAGAAGAATGAATTTTCTCCAGTTAGTGAACATAAACGCTACGAAGAATACAATCGGTATAACATATATTCGTGATAGTATCGAAAAGTCGAATGATGAAAGAACCTTTGAACTCATTTGCAACTGTGAAGATGAGTAACACACACATCTTAAAGCAAACAGTATTAAAAACAATATCATGAGTAGGATTTTGTAATTTTTATGTCCGTTTTTTGTTCTTACAAAGAAGATTAGACATAATGCGATTGCCGCAATAAAACTTAGAGTTGATAAAATAACGGCACCGACAGATCCCACAACAGCATCTGTGGATTTTTGAAACATATCTGCAAGCGACGGATATTTAGTAAAATAATAAGGATTTTCGTCCGTGTAATATGTGTATATTCTCATTTCATTCCCCGAAAAATCAGGCGATATTGGAATACTTGCGGTGGTATAATATGACGGTCCCGTGAACAGATAATTATCGGGAATTTCAAGAAATCCGTCTTTATTTCTTTTTATGTCATCACCGGTCAAATCAATATTTGAATAGGCAAGATAGTTTTCTATGAACACCTCGGTTGCTACTCCGGATGGAGAAAAATTCAAAAATTTGTCATCGGTTATTTCGGGGAGGGTTATTTTCATACACAAAGCCGAAAAATCAGTATCGTTTACGGTTGCAGTTAATTTATCTTCAAATACAGGATAAACGGAGCTTACTTTTCCGTCCTTTAGAATTTCGTAACTCCATATATTTTCTGTTGGTGTGTCGGCAAGAGTGTCTGGCTTGTTGGGTGAAAAAAGGAGTGCCGTGACAACAAATCCGATTATTGCCAGAGTGATTGCTAATGCCGCAATGGCAGGAAGATACTTTAATTTTTTTGTTTTCATATTCTTTTCTCCGTAAATCATAATTTTATTGCTGTATATACATATATTAAGTGTTTTAACAGCAAAATGCAAGCCGTATTGTGTCATTTTATTTCTGTTCGTGTCGCAATAGTTCCCGTTCGTGAAAATAGCTTGTAATTGTGAAATTTTGCTATTATAATCACATTGAATTGCAAAATGTGCAATAATAAAAATAACGGAGGAATAATTATGAAAAGAATTACAAAGAAAATCGTTTGTCTGCTTACTGTGGCAACTATGCTTTTGGTGGCAACAGTAACAGTCGTAGGTGCAGTTTCAACTCCTGATACTGTTGTTGACGATCAAGAAAACCCTTTCAAAAGCTATTGCATTAACAAAACAACAGGTGACTTGAAGAATACCGAAATGGTATATTCAAATGAGCATTATGATACTGTAACCGCAGTTTATAACAACCTTACTGCAGGAACTTATGAATTCGGAGCAACAGGCAGTCCCTATTTTAACGAGCCTGCAACAACGGAAGTTAAACTTACAAAGGACGGCTCTGTTAGAATTTACTACCATTATGTGACGAATGATATTGAAGCAGTAGTTTATGATGAACCGCTTACCCCCGATGAAAAATATGAGGCTTTAATCACAACCGATGGCGGAGATTTTGTTCAAGGTATTCTTCTTTCAACATCATCAGAACATTATGATTGCATAACAGGTGTTGCTGATAACCTTAAAGCAGGTACTTATAATGTTAATGTTCGTAACGGCAATGATTTTTTAGTTGATAAAGATTTCACCCTTTCTAAAGACGGTTCAGTCAGAATCAACTACTATACTGTAACAAATGAAGTGGATGTTATTGTGTATGAGTCCGAAAAAGCTCCTTATGAAGTACCCTCGGGTTATCTTATGAAAGATGACACCATTGTAGATATGTTCTATTTCCAGCCTTCATCTCACGACGGTGTATATACGCATACTTCCGAAAATCTCCCTGTCGGTACTTATACTGCCGTTATTTCAACAGGTAAAGGTACTGTAATTGAAAAAAGTTTCACTACAACAATTAAAAGTGATGTCCTTTTAACTTATGTTCAGGACAGTGATGAATTTACATTTGTCGAACTTGGCACAATTACACCGGAAAGTAATGATAACACAAATCCGACAACTTCAACTGATGTATCATCTTCAACATCTGATGTTGTGTTAAAGGACAGCACAAACAATAACAATGATAACGGAGTTGTTAAAACAGGTGACTCGCCTGTAGTTTCAATTGCTCTTCTTTCAGCTCTTACATTTGCAGTTGCAGGAATGTTCTTTGCAAAGAGAAGGTTTGACTTCTAATTAAAATTAGTCATATCAATTAAGGAGCCGAGATATTCCGTGACTCCTTTTTTAAAATAATATAATAAAAGAAAAAAGAACCGTGCCATAAAAGCACGGTTCTTCTGTTTGTTTAAAAATCTTATTTATTTTCTTCCATATATTTAAGCTGTTTGTAAATCATATTGGCACACATATACACATTACCACCGCCCATTGTGAGAATGAGGTCGCCCTCTTTTGCATTCTTGCAAACATAGTCGGTAATTTCTTCAAATGTGTCAAGACATACAGAACCCGGAACTTTTGCACCGAGGTCAGTAGAATAAATGTTATATGTGTTTGTTTCACGAACAGGTAGAATAGCCGAAATAATTGCCTGATCCGGAATTTTAAGAGCCTCCGCAAAATCGTCAAGGAGCATGGCTGTTCTTGAAAATGTATGCGGCTGGAATATTGCCCAAACCTTGTTAAAGCCCATTTTCATTGCGGCATTGAGTGTTGCGGTAAGTTCTGTGGGATGATGAGCAAAGTCATCGGCAACAGTAATTCCGTCAGGTGTGCCGAGAATTTCAAATCTTCTGTGAACACCGCCGAACTTGTGAAGATTCTCGGAAATTTCCTTCGGAGTAGCGCCAAGATAATGTGCAGTAGCCGCAGCGGCAAGCGCATTATAAATGTTGTGCTTTCCGGGAACGATAAGCTTAATCTGTGTGAGCTTCTCCCCCTTGAAGTAAAGGTCAAACTGTTCGTGAACACCCTTGTCTGCGCTGATGTTTTCAGCTCTGTAATCGCAGTTTTCGCCAAAACCGTAAGTGATTTTCTCAATCTCAACATCCTTTACGGCATCAAGAGTGTTTTCATCGTCACCGTTGATAACAAGCAAGCCTGTTGTCTGATGAGCAAATTTGTTGAATGACTTCTTAATGTTGTCAAGATTCTTGAAGTAGTCAAGATGATCTGCGTCAATATTAAGAATAATCGAAATAAACGGATTGAGCTGTAAGAATGTGTCAACATACTCACAAGCCTCACAAACGATTATATCGCTGTGACCGACATAGCTGTTACCTCCGATGAACGGAAGTTTTCCTCCGATAATAGCTGACGGATCAAAACCGCTGCCGATAAGCACCTGTGAAAGCATAGCGGTTGTGGTCGTTTTGCCGTGTGTACCCGAAACCGCAATACTTCTTCTGTATCTTCTTGTAACAATACCGAGCATTACGCTTCTTTCAATGCACGGAATACCGAGTTCCTTTGCCGCCTGTCTTTCGGGGTTAGTTTCCTTAACAGCCGCTGAGTAAACAACAAGCTCTGCACCCTTAATATTTTCTGCGGCGTGTCCCATAAATACGGGAATTCCGTAACCCTTAATTCTGTCAAGAGTTTCACCCTCGTTCATATCCGAACCCGAAAGCTCATAACCCTCGTGGTGAAGAATCTCAGCCAGCGGACACATTCCGCTGCCGCCTATACCGATAAAATGTATTCTTTTTATGTTATCCATAAGACTGTCGTAATTCACAATAGTCCACTCCATTCCTGATAAGTATATTTGTCTGTCAGAAAAATCATTCCGCTTTGCCTGTATTTAAGTCGGAACACAGGTTGATTTGAATTCAAAGAGCAATGCCGTGACAGAACTGCAATACTCATATTATAAGACGAATGGACAAAAAAATAAATACCTAATTTGATATTTGTGCAATTTTTGTGTATTGTACGGATACTGTGTTTTAATTGTTGCCAAATTGTAGAGTAAATGCTAAAATAAAGGGGAATAGGATTATAAATAAAAATACACATAAAATGGCAGAGTGATAAAATGACTTTAAAAAAGAACGATATTGTAAACCTTACAATAACTTCGGCAACTGCCGAGGGAAGCGGAGTCGGAAGAACAGATGACGGCATTGCCGTTTTTGTACAGGGTTCTGCAATCGGTGACGAACTCAATGTGCGTATATTAAAGGTTAAGAAAACCTACGCTTTCGGCAAAATCGAAGAAATTCTCGTTCCGTCCAAGGCGAGAATTACTCCCGACTGCGAAAACTTTATGAAGTGCGGTGGTTGCACATGGCGACATATTTCTTATAAAGAAGAATGCAAAATAAAACAGCAAAGAGTTGAAGATGCCGTAACACGCATCGGCGGTCTTGATAATGTTGTTTTCAAGCCGATAATTTCGTCGGATAATATCACAAGATACCGCAACAAGGCGCAGTATCCTGTCGGTCTTGACCGTGACGGAAATGTTGTGACGGGTTTTTATTCATTCCACAGCCACCGCATAATCAACTGCACCGACTGTATTTTACAGCCCGAAATTTTTGCAAGGGTAATTGAAATTACAAAAGATTTTATCGCAAAAACTAACACGGAAATTTATGACGAAACGACGGGCAAGGGCAGACTTCGCCACATTTATATCAGAATCGGCGAGGTTTCGGGCGAGCTTATGGTGTGCTATGTTGTCAACGCAAACGGTCTTAAACAGGAAGATTTACTCGTGAAAATGCTCAAATCCGAACTTCCGCAGTTAAAAAGTGTGATTATCAATTCTAACAGAGAAAAAACAAATGTTGTTCTCGGCAGAAAAAACAGAACAATCTACGGAAGTGACCATATTACCGACACACTTTGCGGATTGCAGTTTAAGATTTCACCGTTTTCGTTCTGGCAGATCAACAGAAAACAGGCTGAAAAGCTTTACGGCAAAGCCAAAGAATATGCAAATCTCAAATCTGACGAAATTCTGCTTGATTTATACTGCGGAACGGGTACAATAGGTCTTACAATGGCTGATTCCTGTAAACAGCTTATCGGTGCGGAGATTGTTGAAGATGCCGTGAAAGATGCAAATGAAAATGCAAAAGCAAACGGCATTGAGAACGCACGGTTTATCTGCGGAGATGCCTCAGATGCCGCATTTCAGCTTGAAAAAGAGGGCTTAAAACCCGACTGCGTAATCCTTGACCCACCGAGAAAAGGCTGTGGCGAAGAGCTTGTAAAGACAATTTCAAGAATGTCGCCGAGCCGTGTAGTCTATGTATCCTGTGACCCTGCAACCCTCGCAAGAGATTTAAAATTCTTCACAGAAAACGGCTACACCCCCAAAGAGATCACCCCCTGCGATATGTTCTCCGGAACCTCCCATGTGGAAAGCGTGGCATTGATTGAAAGAAACTAACAATAGAAAAGGAATTAAAATGCAAAATATTCTTAAAATTAAACGAACAAAAACAGCTTTGGCATTTAATCTTGCGATTATCGCTTGTGAGATTGCCGCAATAATTATCGTGTTTTTCAAAATAGGCTGCTATCCGCTTGTATATTACACTGAGGACAGCAACCTGTTTGCACTTGTTGCCTGTGCGGTTATGGCAGGCTTTCAGGTGCGATATCTCAAAAGCGGAAAAGAAATTCCGCACTCGGTTCAAATGTTCAAATATATGGCGGCGGCTGTGCTTTCGGTAACATTTATCGTAGTTCTTGCTGTACTTTCCCCGATGCGTGGAGAGGGCATAAACGGTTGGTTCTATATGCTTTTTAACAAAGACTTCACCTTTTTACATACTTTGTGTCCGATTCTTACAATTTTATCGTTTGTGCTTTTTGAAAAAGAACCTCATCTTAACACAAAATCAGCTTTCACGGCTACAATCCCTACATTAATATATGCGATTCTGCTTATTATACTTAACATAGTCGGTGCAGTTGACGGTCCATACCCGTTTTTGCGTGTAATGAATCAACCGTTGTATATGTCATTTGTTTGGTTCATCGTTATAGTAGGCGGTGCGTTTTTCCTTGCACTTCTGCTTCAAAAACTTAATTCAACAGGAAGAAAAAGAAAATAATAGATAATAAGACAGTAAACAGATGAAAATTTCAGATTGGAGTGATTTTTATGAAATACCGCAAGTTGGTGGAGAATGCTAAAAAGCCAAACGGCTTTTGGGGCAAAATGATGATTAAGGCTATGAATAAAGGACATTCAAGCCTTACCTCATGGGGACTTGAACATATGAATATTGAACGCACCGCAACTGTACTTGACATAGGCTGCGGCGGCGGAAAAACCGTTGACCGACTTTGCTCAATTGTTGCCAACGGCAAGGTTTACGGAATCGACTATTCCGAACTCTCGGTAAAATCCTCCGAAAAACTCAATTCAAAAAATATACTCTGCAACAAAGCGAAAATTCTTCAGGCATCCGTATCCGATATGCCTTTTGATGACAATACATTCGACAATATCACGGCAGTTGAAACCTACTACTTCTGGCCTGATAAGGAAAATGATGTAAAAGAAGTTTTTCGTGTTCTCAAACAGGGCGGAACGGTTATGCTGCTTTTTGAAATGCTCAGAACAGACGATGATCCGTTCAAGTGGGAAAAGGTTGAAAATATGCTGAATATCAAGTCGGTAACTCCGCAGGAAATCAGAGCCGTACTTGAATCGGCAGGCTTTGAAAACATAAACACATACACTAAGGAAGGTACAACATGGCTTTGTGCCACAGCACAAAAACCGAAGGATGATGAAAACTAATGAAGGCTTTGATTACAGGCGCAAGTTCGGGCATAGGTAAAGAAATCGCCCGATATCTTGCAGAACTCGGTTATGACCTTATTCTTGTATCACGCTCAACCGATAAGCTTAACAAGCTGAAAGAGGAACTTTCAAATGTGAATGTCAGGGTAATTACGCTTGATTTTTCACGAGAAAGTGACAGCCTGGATTTGTATGAGCATATTAAGAATGAAAATGAACAGATTGATTTTCTTGTCAACAACGCAGGCTTTGGAGCATACGGAAAATTTTTGGATGTTCCGCTTGAAAGAGAGCTTGAACTCATTCACACCAATGTTTCAACGGTTCACATTCTCACAAAGCTTTTTCTTAAAGATATGGCGGAGAGAAACAGCGGATATATTCTCAATGTAGGTTCTGCCGCAGGATTTCTTGCAGGACCGACATTTGCAAGCTACTATGCGTCAAAGAATTATGTTGTCCGTCTTACTCAGGCGATTCATGAAGAAATGCGTAGGGATAATAAAAATGTCAAGGTTTCGGTACTTTGCCCGGGTCCCGTAAAAACCAACTTCAATAATGTTGCGGATGTTAAATTCTGCATAAGAGGACTTGACCCGAAGTTTGTCGCAAGGTATGCCGTTGACATGACCATGAAGGGCAAAATGATTATCACACCCGGCTTTGAAATGAAAGCGGTGTCGTTTTTCAGACATTTTGCACCCGAAAAACTTCTCACAAGAATTTCTTATAATGTGCAGATGAAGAAAAACGGTATATCAAAATAATTATTATACAGAAACAGGGAGGTGACACATTGAGGATAAAATTCGTTGACAAGGCGATAAAACTTTACAAAAGAATAACAGGCAGATTTGAACCGATAACAAGCAAATGCGTTCACGATAATATTTTTGCAATTGCCGGACAGTCGGCATTCTTTATTATATTATCAGCTGTGCCGCTCTCAATGTTCTTTGTGTCACTTTTGCAGAACCTGCACATTCCGATTGATTTTGTTTATCACGGACTCAGCAGTGTGTTTTCGTCAAAAATTGCCGATGATTTAACATACTTTCTGACCTCTGCCTATGAAAGTGCTGTGGGAATTTCTCTTGTAACGCTTGTAGTCACTCTGTGGTCGGCGGCACAGGGAATCCACGCAATCACAAACGGTCTTAACAGAATTTATGATGCTTACGAAAACAGAAACTGGTTCTTTTTAAGAATAAGAGCAATGTTCTACACAATTGCATTGTTTGTAATTTTGCTTGCGTCACTTGTACTTATTGTCCTCGGTTCAACAATTAACGATTTCCTTTCACCGCATCTAAAATCATTGCCTGACATAATCGGAATAATCTATCATCTCAGATATATACTTATCTTTATGTTTCTCACGGTATTGTTTGCGCTGATTTACAGGAACTTTCCGAACATCTCACGCAGTGAGCATAAGGAATACGGCTTTAAGTCGCAGCTGCCGGGTGCGTTTCTCTGCACGGTTTCGTGGTATGTGCTTTCGTTCGGTATTTCGGTTTATGTGTCGGATTTCAACGGATTTTCCGTGTACGGAGGTCTTACAAGAATTGCCGTTATTATGATTTGGTTCTACTTTCTTATGGTTTGTCTTATGGTTTGTGCGGAAATCAATTATGTCTATCATGACAGGATAAAGGTATTCACAGTCGCAAAATTTAAAAGAAAGGTAAAAATCAAGGGTTCAGAGCTTAATCAAATAAGAAAAGAAAGAAAAAATAATAAGTCAAATAAAAGTAAATAAATCAAAATAAAACACTTCCGTTCGGTGATACTACCAATGGAGGTGTTTTTTTGTGAAAAGAAAATTTTCTAAAAAGGTGATTTCAATATTGCTCGTATTTGCAATGCTCATTGGCGGAGCGTGTCTTTCATGCACAAGTGCAGCGGCATTTGACCTTGACTATATCAGCGAGGACGGAATGAAGCTCGGTTACAGTATAATCAAGGGCTATTCAAAAATGTCGATGAAAAAAGGTCAGTACAAGGACGGGAAAATTGCCGTTTACTGCGGACTTGATGTGAATAATCTATATGTTATGGGTTCGCTCGGTTGGTTCTATATGACAAACGGTGTTGATCTCGACCGTGCAATGACGGATAACGATTACGCAATGGAGATGATTGCAAAGCTTGATTCGCATCTTCAAGGTGCAGGCATAACAAATGACAGGGCAAAAGAAAAGAAAGCCGAGATTTTAAAGGATGCAAAGTATGTTTATCAATGCTTTGACACATTGGGACTTTACATTGTTGATGTTGACAAAAACAGAGCCGATGAACTCATGAACGACAGCGGTATTGATTTTGTGCTTGACGGCGGTTGCGTTCCCAAAAATATGAAAGACCTCAACATTGACGGAAAAACAGATGAAAAGGACGCTGAGCTTATTCAGAAGTATCTTATCAAAGACCTGACCTTTGACGATTATGACGAAAATCAGTATGCTCTTTTTGTTTGCGATATCAACGGTGACAAAACTCCCGATATTCGTGATGCGACAGAAATCTTAAAAAAGTGACAATTGTCATAATTTGTGCAAAGTGAATATGATTTTAACTGCGACAGCTGTAATTTTAGCTGTCGCTTTTGATTTGTGACAGCAATGTGAAACTTTGAATAATTATTTGTAATTTCTCTTGACATTCAAAATGAAGGTGCTATAATTACTGATACAAATTGTTTTGTATCGAACTATTCTATATAGAACAATATCTCATAAGTGTGATTTCGGAGGTGAAATAATGTGTGATGACAAAAGCGTAAAAAGCTGTAAGTGCAACAAACGCTTTAATGATTCAATCGGTCACGAAATCAAGGTGCTTAATCAGGTTTTGCAGAGAAAGTTAATCTATTCCGCCAAGGATAAGGGAGTGGATAAGCTGACTCTTATGCACGGCTGGATTATTGCATATCTTTATGATCATTGTGATGAAGATGTTTACCAAAAAGATATTGAAAACGCATTTTCAATTGCCCGTTCAACCGTTACAAGTATTCTTAAACTTATGGAAAAGAAAAATTACATAACGAGGGAGAGCGTTGAAAGTGACGCAAGGCTCAAAAAACTTGTCTTGACCGAAACAGGTATTGAACTTCATTACAAAATCGAAAATATGATAACCAAAAACGAAACTTTGCTTGACAGTCTGCTGACAAAAGAAGAAAAGAAACAATTTCTTTTTCTTATAAATAAAATTCTCAGCGGACTTGAAAATGCAAATTAAAACGGAAGGAGATAAGTATGATAAAAACTTTGGCAAAAAATATCAAAGGTTTCGTCAAAGAGTCTGTTCTTACACCGTTCTTTATGATACTCGAAGTAATTGTTGAAACAATTATTCCGTTTCTTATGTCATCAATGATTGACGACGGTATCAACAAGGGCGATATGCAGCACATACTCATAACGGGCGGTTATATGGGCGCACTTGCACTCACGGGCTTGTTTGCAGGTATGATGGGCGGTATCTACGGTGCAAAAGCTTCGGCAGGCTTTGCAAGAAACCTTAGACGCTCAATGTTTGCAAATATCCAGTCATTCTCGTTTGCCAACATTGACCGTTACTCAACCGCAGGACTTGTTACCCGTATGACAACGGATGTAACAAATCTTCAAAATGCATATCAGATGCTTTTAAGAATGTGTTTCAGAGCGCCTGTATCGCTCATCTGTGCAATGGCAATGACATTCATCATCAATGCAAGGCTTGCCTGTATTTATCTCATTGCAACAATTTTACTTTCTGTTGTTCTTGCCTTTATTATGAAGGCAACATACAAGTATTTCAGTCAGGTTTTTGAAAAGTACGATGAACTCAACGCAAGCGTTCAGGAAAATGTAACTTCAATCAGAGTTGTAAAGGCTTTCGTTCGTGAAAAACACGAAGTTGGCAAGTTCCGCAAGGCAGCCGACAATGTTTACAGACTCTTTGTTAAGGCTGAAAATGCCATGGTAACAGTATCACCGATTATGATGGTTACTTCATACGCATCAATCATCCTTGTAAGCTGGTTTGGCGCAAATATGATCGTAAGCAGTGAGCTTACAACAGGTGAACTTACAAGTATGCTCACATATTGTATGAACATTCTTATGAATCTTCTTATGGTGGCAATGGTGTTTGTAATGCTCACAATGAGCCTTGCAAGCGGCAAGCGTGTTGCAGGTGTGCTTAATGAAAAATCAACGCTTGCAAATCCCGAAAACCCTGTTTACGAGGTTAAGGACGGAAGCATTGAGTTTGACAATGTTTCATTCTCATACAACACAAAAGCCGAAAAACCGATTCTCAACGATATCAACCTAAAAATCAAATCAGGCGAAACAATCGGTATTATCGGCGGTACGGGTTCTTCAAAAACAAGCCTTGTAAACCTTATTGCAAGACTTTATGATGTAACCGAAGGTTCTGTTAAGGTCGGTGGAAAAGATGTTCGTGACTATGATATCGAAACTCTGCGTGACAAGGTTTCGGTTGTGCTCCAGTCGAATGTTCTTTTCAGCGGTACAATCCTTGACAACCTCAGATGGGGCAACGAAAATGCTACAGAGGAAGAATGCGTCAATGCCTGCAAGCTTGCCTGTGCAGATGCGTTTATCGAAAGCTTCCCCGATAAGTACAACACAAAAATCGAACAGGGCGGTACTAATGTTTCGGGCGGTCAGAAACAGCGTCTTTGCATTGCAAGAGCTTTGCTGAAAAATCCGAAAATTCTTATTCTTGATGATTCGACAAGTGCAGTTGATACCGCAACAGACGCAAGTATCCGCAAGGCATTCAGCGAGAATATCCCCGATACTACAAAGCTGATTATTTCACAGCGTGTATCAAGCGTTTCACACGCAGACAAGATTATTGTAATGGATGACGGTGAGATAAGCGCAGTGGGTACTCACGAAGAACTTATCAAAAACAGTCCGATTTACAATGAAATTTATGTTGCCCAGACAAGCGGCAACGGTGATTTTGATGCGAAAGGAGAGCTGTAATTATGCCGGGACCAATGGGAAGAAGAAACCGAGGACCTGCACAAAAGGTTGAAAATTCAGGTCAGGTTCTTAAAAGACTATTCGGTATTATCTTCAAAAAATATAAATTTCAGATGATTATTGTTTTCGTCTGCATCCTCATCAGCGTACTTGCAAATGTTCAGGGTTCATTGTTTATTCAGAATCTTATTGACGATTACATCACTCCGATGATTCAGAGCGGCAGCCGTGACTTCGGACCGATGCTCGGAGCAATTTTAAGAGTTGCAATTTTCTATGCAATCGGTGCGGCGTCGGCGTTTATCTACGCAAAAATTATGGTTTATGTAACACAGGGTACAATGCGTGATTTGCGTTGTCAGATATTTGAACATATGGAAAGCCTTCCGATAAAATACTTTGACACACACCCTCACGGCGATATCATGAGTGTTTATACAAACGATATTGATACCCTCCGTCAGATGATCAGCCAGAGTATTCCTCAGCTTTTCAACAGCGGAATTACAATCATTGCCGTTCTTGTCAGTATGTTTACACTCAGTATTCCTCTTACAATTCTTACACTTATAATGGTTGGCGTAATGCTTTTTGTAACAAAACAGCTTGCGTCACGAAGCGGAAGGTTTTTTGCAAAACAGCAGGCAGACCTCGGTGCGACTAACGGTTACATTGAGGAAATGATGAACGGTCAGAAGGTTGTAAAAGTATTTAACCATGAGAAAAAGAGCATTGAAGAATTCAATGAGCTTAATGACAGGCTTTTCAACAGTTCATACAACGCAAACAAGTTTGCAAATATCCTTATGCCGATTAACGCACAAATCGGTAACATCAGCTATGTGCTTTGTGCAATCGTAGGTTGTATCTTTGCTCTCAACAACTTTCTCGGATTTACAATCGGTAAACTCGTAAGCTTCCTCACATTCAACAAGAGCTTTACCCAGCCTATCAATCAGGTCAGCCAGCAGTTTAACTCAATTGTTATGGCGCTTGCAGGTGCGGACCGTATATTCAAACTTCTTGACGAAGAGCCTGAGATTGATGACGGATATGTAACACTTGTTAATGTACGCAAAGAGGGCGAAAAGCTTGTTGAAACAGAGAAAAAAACAGGTATGTGGGCATGGAAGCATACCCACAGTGAAACAGGCAAAACAGAGTACCGTGAACTCAAGGGTGCGCTTGTTATGGACGATGTTGACTTCGGTTATACAGATGATAAAATCGTTCTTCACAATATTGATTTGTACGCAGAACCGGGTCAGAAGATTGCGTTTGTCGGTTCAACAGGTGCAGGCAAAACAACAATCACGAACCTTATTAACCGATTCTACGATATTCAGGACGGTAAAATCCGTTATGACGGAATCAATATCAACAAAATCAAAAAAGGCGACCTTCGCCGTTCACTCGGTATAGTTTTACAGGATACGCACCTGTTCACGGATACCGTAATGGAAAATATCCGCTACGGCAGACTTGACGCAACAGACGAGGAGGTTATCGCAGCGGCAAAGCTTGCCAACGCAGACAGCTTTATCAGAAAACTTCCTGACGGCTACAACACCCTGCTCAAAGGTGACGGCGGCAATCTCAGTCAGGGACAGCGCCAGATGCTTGCAATTGCAAGAGCCGCTGTTGCAGATCCTCCTGCACTTATCCTTGACGAGGCTACAAGCTCAATTGATACCCGTACCGAAAAAATGGTTCAGGACAGTATGGACAGGCTTATGAGCGGCAGAACAACCTTTGTTATTGCCCACAGACTTTCAACAATCAAAAATTCAGACTGTATTATGGTTCTTGAAAACGGCAGAATCATCGAGCGTGGTTCACACGAACGGCTTCTTGAACAAAAGGGCAGATACTATCAGCTTTATACAGGCAAAACCGCATAATGATAATCGAAAGTGGAGAGTCGCAAAGGCTCTCCTTTTTCTGTTCTTGAAATATTGACTTGTTTATTGTACAATAAGACTCGGAATTGTGAGGTGTTAAAAATTAAAATTAATTCAAAATTAATATTAAAGCTTACTGCATTGTTTGCGGTAATCTGTCTTGCACTTTGTTCGTGTTCAATCAATATCAATGTGAACGGTTCCGATTCGGAAAGCAAAACAACTGTTTCAAAAATCGGAACATTATCGGTTCATTACCTTGATGTCGGACAGGGCGACAGCATATTCATTGAACTGCCGAATCAAAAGTGTATGCTGATTGATGCAGGCGAAAATATGTACGGCAAAAGTATTACTGAATATATCAATAATCTCGGATACACAAGGATTGATTATCTCGTAGCAACTCACCCTCACGCAGACCATATCGGTTCAATGGCTTATGTTGTAAAGCATAACGATATCGGTGAAATCTATATGCCTAAGGTTACAACCACAACCAAGACCTATGAGAATCTGCTCACGGCAATTGCAGACAAGGGACTTAAAGTCAAGTCAGCCAAAGCAGGTATGAGCATTATTGACGATAACGGTTTCAGCATAAATATTCTTGCTCCCGTAAAGATTGACGAGGATAATCTGAACAATTGCTCTGTAATTCTAAAAATAACTTACAAAAACGATAGCTTTCTGTTCCTCGGAGATGCCGAAAAGAAAGAGCTTGAAACCGTTACGGCAGATATGAGTGCAGAAGTTCTTAAAGTAGGTCATCACGGAAGCAGAACTTCAACAACAAAAGCGTTGCTTGAAAAGGTAAATCCAAAATATGCGGTTATTTCACTCGGCAAGGACAACAGCTACGGACATCCGCACAAAAGCACATTAAAGTTGCTTGATGAATTCGGAGTTGAAACATACAGAACCGATGAAAACGGAACAGTTGTCATTTCAACCGAGGGTTCAGGTGTGACAATCAAAACGGGACAAACTTCAATGAAAAGGGATGAATAAGCTTGAAAAAATTTATTGTTGACAGAATAGAAGGCGACAAGGCTGTTCTTGAGTGTGAAAACGGCGATATGGTGAATCTTGAACTTAAAGCCCTGCCGAAAAATATCAAAGAAGGCGATGTAATCAACTTTCAGGAAAACAGCTATTTTCTGAACAGCGATGAAACAAAAGCCAGAAAAGAAAAAATTAAAAATCTGATGAATTCGCTTTTTGAAGATTAAAAATCATGCAAAAACAAAAATGCTCTGTACCAAATTAAACGGTACAGAGCATTTTTATTTGTAATTGTGTAATCAATGTGTGTTGTCTGCTGTAAGTGACCTTCTGAAAATATGTCTGAAAATGAATCTGACAATCGGGCCTGCAAAAAACAACTGCCAGCAAAGTGCCATAGGGAAGTTGAGTGCGGTAGTTTCAAGCCATACCGAAATAATTTCAGCACCCGCATTTTTGAAAATAAGAGTGGCAGCAAGGCTCATAAGAGGACACATAAAGACAACTGAAATTGCAGAAATTGCGAGTACAAGGAAGAAAGGATTATCCTTTGCAGGGTTTACAATCTTAAAAGCAAGCTTTTTGGCAATGTGACCGATAATGAAAAAGTCAAGAATAAATGCAATCGGTCCCATAAAAGAAAGTTCTTTGAAGGCGGAAAGAAAAACTTCGTTTTTCATTTCGCCGATATTAAGAGCTGTGTTGTAGCAAATCATGGCATAAACCATAAAGAACACCATGATAATCGTAAAAATAACTTCCTGAAATTTAGTTTTTGGCATAAAAAATCTCCTTTATAAAAATGATAACTTAGTAAACATATAAGTGTTGTTCGTTATCATTTCCTTAAGGAGAAATGTGCGTTTCCAATTAAACCATTATATATCTCAGGAATTATACTATAATTTTTTTATTTTGTCAACTTCAAAAAAATTTTCATTGCAATTACTCTGTTTAATACATTTTGTGACACTTTTATTACAATTCAGATTCATTTCTCGGTGGATTTTTACTTTGAAATTTGGTATAATACATATGATTGTGATGAAAATTATACTTAAAACCTGCTGTTCTGTTCAGAAAGGGTATTTTTACTATGGGTGCATCAATTTATATTGCGGATGATGAAAAGAACATTCGTGACCTTATTACAAAGTTTCTTGAGAGTGACGGTTACAGCGTTACCGCATTTGAAACGGGTGACGAGCTTATGGCGGAATTTCTTAAAAACCCGTGTGAACTTGTAATTCTTGATATAATGATGCCCGGAACAGACGGCTTGACAATATGCCGTCAGCTGAGAACGATAACTGATGTTCCTATAATTATGCTCACGGCAAAGGATTCCGAATATGACTATGTAAGAGGCATAACCCTCGGCAGTGACGATTATCTTACAAAGCCGTTCAGACTTACAACCCTTTTAATGAGAGTAAAATCCCTTTTAAGACGAATGGATATGAACACCAAAAAGGTGACAGGTCAGGAGCTTTCGGATATTGAGGCAGGCAACCTTAGATTTTCAGCAGAGGAAAACTGCCTTTATTGCAAGGGCAAGCCTGTTGCTTTGAGCAAGACAGAGCTTAAAATGCTCACATATATGTTAAAAGACCCGAAAAAGGCATTTCCAAGAGAAGAAATTCTTGATGGTGTGTGGGGATTCGATACCGAAGTTGAAACCCGTGTAACAGATGAAACCTTGCGAAGAATACGCAGAAAATTAAGCCTTGCCGGCAGTAATGTCAGCATAGGCACAATATGGGGCTTCGGTTACAGAATAAGCATTGCGGAGGATAAAAAGTGAAACACATAAAATTCCGTATATTGATTATTGTATGGTTGTCAATGATTTTACTTTTTTTCGCATTTGCAGGAATTTTAAATATAGTTTTGCCGTCCCATTTCGTAAGTGAGGCAGAAGACGCTCTGGAATACGAAATTGATTATCGGTATTATATTTCTAACAGCAACGATGAGAGTGAAGATGATTCTTCGGATTATTATGAAGAAGATTCCAATGAAGAATCAACTGAAGAATCAACTCTTCAAAAAAAGTTTGAGAGCGGTTATCAGGATTCGTATTTCACCTCGGATATTTACTATATTGATGTAACAGACGCTCTTAATGACAAAAATACCTCCGAGGGCAACAGCCTTGTCGGCTCAAATTCAACTTCATTAAAGAGCACATACGAACTCACTGAATGGGTTAAGAATCACAATATATCCGAAGAACAAATATATACACTTCAAACAGACAACGGCTATTATATATTTACCGTTTATGAAGAACCGCAGAATTATGATTATTGGGACTACACAGAATCCGATGAAAACGATTCGCCTGTGTATTTAATGTACATAAATATCGACCATATCGTAAAATATACCCGTTCGCTCAACTGGCTTATTTCAGCAATTTTTCTTTGCGCAATTGTTGTAATGAGCATAATCGGTTACAGACTCGGCGTTAAAATCGAGGAATCACAGAAAACTCAGCGCAGATTCTTTCAAAACTCTTCTCATGAACTCAAAACCCCTCTCATGGCAATTCAAGGCTATGCCGAGGGTATTGAAATGGATGTTGTAGATCCGCAGAATGCCGCAGGCATAATTATGCAGGAAACCGAGAGAATGACAGGTCTTGTTGAGGAAATTCTTTCAATTTCAAAAATTGATTCACGACATTTTAAGCTTGACCTTGTAAAGATTGACATAAAAGAGGTTCTCTATGATTGCTTCCGCTCACTCGATGCGGTTCAGCAGATGAACGGTGTAAGCATTGTTCCTGAATTTCCCGATGAGGTAATCACGGTAAAATGTGATGAATATCTGATGGCAAGAGCATTTCGTAATATCATTGTGAACGGTCTGAAATATTCAAAAAAGAAAATTACAGTGATTATTGAAACTAATCCAAAGTATGTTTATATCAGGTTCAAGGATGACGGCAAAGGTATTGACCGTGACGATATTGAACATATTTTTGACAGGTTTTATAAAGGCAGTGACGGCGGAACGGGTATTGGACTTTCACTTGCAAAGGAGATTATTCATCTGCACAAGGGCAACGTAACAGCGTATAACTACCTTGATGGTGCTGTATTTGAAGTGAAGCTGCCGATTGTTGACTGATTATTTGTGCAAATTGCTGAAAATATAAATAATTACTTACTTGTGACATTTTTGTGATACTTTTTGACGAATTTTGTGGTATTATATTAGTGCGTTTGCAATATGCAGTATATAATATTGGGTTAGCCATTTTATAATTTGATAATAAATATACAGATATATAATGAGGTGCAGCTATGAACAGCAGTGTGCTGGCTTATCTTGAAAACTCTGCCGACTGTTTTCCCGACAAATGTGCGGTAACTGACGAAAAGGTTTCCTATACATATTCTGAGCTTGTAAAACTCAGCTCTTCTGTCGGAACCGCCCTTTCTGAATTTATCACATCGGGAGATGCAGTAGGCGTATATATGGAAAAATGTGCTGATGCGGTAGCGGCATTTTTTGCTGCCGTGTACGCAGGCGGATTTTATTCTGTTCTCAACACGGAGCTTCCGCAGAACAGACTTCAGACCACAGTTTCCGTACTCAATCCAAGGGTGATTGTAACTTCGGAAAGCTTGCTTGAAACAGCAAAAGAATATTTTTCTGAAAGAAAAATTGTGACCTTTGAAGATTTGGCAAAATCGGAACCTGATTATGCAAAGCTTGGCGAAATCCGCAGCCATAAAATTGACACAGATCCGCTCTATATCAACTTCACTTCCGGTTCAACAGGCACTCCAAAGGGAATTGTTGTGTGCCACAGAAGTGTAATTGACTTTATTGACCATTTTACCGAAATATTCGGCATTGATAATAACGATGTAATAGCAAATCAAGCACCGTTTGATTTTGATGTGTCCGTCAAGGATATCTATTCGGCTGTTAAAACAGGCGCAACTCTTGTTGTTGTGCCGAGGAGGATGTTCTCCGCTCCTGCCGAACTCATTGACTTCATATGTGACCGCAGGGTTACTGTTATGATATGGGCTGTTTCGGCTCTCTGTCTTATCAGCACATTCCATGCGCTTGACTACAGAACTCCCGAAACCGTTAATAAGATTCTTTTCAGCGGTGAGGTTATGCCGCTCAAGGCGCTTAAAAATTTCCGTTCGCATCTTCCAAATGCGAAGTATGTCAACCTTTACGGCCCGACGGAAATCACCTGCAACTGCACATACCATATTCTCGACAACGACTGCGACTATGCAGACGGTATTCCGATAGGCAAACCGTTCCCCAATGAAGATGTTATTCTTCTTGATGAGAATAATAACAGAATTTCAGAGGTTGGCAAAGTCGGTGAAATCTGCGTGAGAGGTACTGCTCTTGCACTCGGTTACTACTCAAATCCCGAACAGAATGCAAAGGCTTTTGTTCAGAATCCGCTTAATCCGTACTATCCCGAATTAATTTACAGAACAGGCGACCTAGCAAGATACAACGAAAACGGTGAACTTGTTTTCAGCGGAAGAAAGGATTTTCAGATTAAATATATGGGACATCGCATAGAGCTTGAGGAAATCGAGCGTGAGATGTCGGCTGTTGACGGTGTTGAGCAATGCTGTTGTATTTTTGATGAGAAAAAATCAAGGCTCAAGGGATTTTTCGTAGGCTCAATTGAAAAGGACGAGCTTGCCGCATCAATGTCAAGAGATTTGCCTGCGTTTATGATTCCGGGCGTTATCCGCAAGGTTGATGAAATGCCGCTAACAAAGAACGGCAAAATTGACCGTAAAAAGCTTGCTGAAATTGCAGGGGGCAGAAGAAAATGAACGAAATATTAAAGCAGAACAAAACTGCATTCTATGTTTTTGATGTAAAAACTCTCAAAGACAGAGTATCATATCTCAGGAAAATGCTTCCCGAAAATGTTGCAGTCTGCTATGCAATCAAGGCGAACACATTTATTACGGCAGAACTTGAAAATGATGTTGACCGCTTTGAAATCTGCTCACCCGGTGAGGCTGAAATCTGCGATTTACTTGATATCCCCGATGAAATGATGGTGATTTCGGGTGTGTACAAAACTCCCGAAGTTATGGAAAATATGGTTGCAAACGGAAAATGCGACAGAATATTCACCGTAGAGTCACTTACACAGTTTAATCTTTTCAGAGAATTGTCCGAAAAATATAAAAAGAAAATTTCTTTGCTTTTAAGACTTACAAACGGAAGTCAGTTCGGAATCAATTCCGATGAAATCGAAGAAATTATCTCAAAAAGAAACGAATTTGAATATCTTGACATACTCGGTATTCAGTTCTTTTCAGGAACACAGAAAACTTCTCTTAAAAAACTCAAGAGAGAGATTGACAAACTTGACAATCTCCTTATTCTTCTCAAAGAGAAATATGATTATACCGCAGAAGAGCTTGAATACGGCACGGGATTCCCTGCAGCCTATTTCAAGGAAGATAATATAAATGAGGACGAGCTTATCGGCGGATTTGCACAGCTTTTGAATGAGATGACTTCAAAGCCGAAAATTACGCTTGAACTCGGACGAAGCATTGCCGCAACCTGCGGTAAATATTACACGCATATCGTTGACAAAAAATGCAACAAAGGAGAGAACTACCTCCTTGTTGACGGCGGAATGAACCATATTGTGTACTACGGTCAGCATATGGCTATGAAACAGCCGTACCTTTCGGTTTGCGGAAAAGAAACCGAGCCGTGTACCGAATCGTGGAACATCTGCGGTTCGCTTTGCTCCATGAACGATATAATCGCAAAACAGATTTCTTTGCCCGATATTGAAATCGGTGATGTAATTTGTTTTGAAAACACAGGCGCTTATTGTATGACAGAGGGAATTTCTTTGTTTTTAAGCCGTGACATTCCCTCGGTTTATATAAAAAAGGAGAACGGAACATATCTTTGCGTCCGTGATTCCTTTGAAACATTTAATTTAAACAAACCCAATTACAGAAAGGAAACGAATTAAAATGGATGAACTTATTGAGATTTTAGAGGACATTAAACCCGATGTAGATTACGAAGGCTGCGAAAACCTTATTGACGGTCACTATCTTGACTCTCTTTCAATTATTTCTCTTATTGCCGAGATTGAGGACGCTTTTGATGTGACAGTTCCTGCAGTGGAGGTTGTTCCTGCAAACTTTAATTCAGTAAAGGCAATGTGGAGTATGATTGAAAGACTCCAAGAGGAGGAATAAGATGGATCTTCCATCATTACTGATGGCGGGCAGTCTTGACACGCTTACCTCATATTTTTCGGTAGCGTTTCTTGTTATGTTTCTGCCTGTTTCAGTTGTTGTGTATGCTGTTATACCGCAGAGAGCGAGAAGGTATTTTCTGCTTATTGCAAGCTTTGCGTTCTTCTGGCTCATAAGCGGAGAGTTAATCGCCTATCTGATTTTGATAATAATGGGCGTTCATTATTTCGGCTTATGGCTTGACAGAATACAAACTCAAAAAAGTGCGGCGCTCAAGACTGTGCCTAAAGAGGAGAAAAAAGCTCTTAAAAAGGTTTATCTCCACCGCAGTCGCAGAGTTCTGCTCTTTGCCGCCGTACTTATGATTGGCGGTTTGTTAGTGATAAAATACTCACCGTTTTTCACAACAAATATAAATTCGCTGTTGTCGCTTTTAAATATTCCGATTCAGTTTGATATTCCGAGTTATATAATGCCGATTGGTATTTCATTCTTTACTTTGCAGGCTGTATCGTACCTTTTTGATGTTTACAGAGGACTTATTAAAGCAGATGACAACATATTAAGACTTGCATTGTTTATGTCTTTCTTTCCACAGATTGTAGAAGGCCCTATCTGCCGTTACAGTCAGACAGCCGACCAGCTGTGGAATGTAAAGCAAATTGAGTTTGAAAACTTAAAACTCGGTGCAGTACGCATCCTTTTCGGTCTTATGAAAAAGCTCGTAATCGCCGACAGACTTAATCCTATGATTAAGCAGATTTTCAGCCATTACGATGACTATCAGGGCGGAATAATCGCTCTCGGAGCAATTGCCTATACAATCCAGCTATATTGCGATTTCTCCGGTACGATGGACGCAGTAATGGGTGTTGCTCAGATTTTCGGCGTTACAATGCCCGAAAACTTTCAAAGACCTTTCTTCTCAAAATCAATTTCAGAATTTTGGAAAAGGTGGCATATCACACTCGGCACATGGTTCAAGGATTATATTTTCTATCCTGTCACCATGTCAAAGCCGATGAAAAATCTTACATCTTCTGCACGCAAAAAGCTCGGCAACCACTTTGGCCCGTTGCTTGCAGGAAGTATAGCGTTGTTCTGTGTTTGGTTCTGCAACGGACTGTGGCACGGTTCTGCGTGGGGCTACATATTCTTCGGTATGTACCACTTTGTGCTTATCCTGTCGGGCAATATCATAGCGCCTGCGGTTACCGCATTCAATAAAAAGCTTCACATCAATTCCGAATGCTTTGCGTACAAAGTGTTTCAGATGGTTCGTACAGGCATACTTGTTGTTATCGGCGAAATGTTTTTCAGAGCAGAAAGACTTACAACAGGTCTTTCAATGTTCGGAAAAATGGTGACCGATTTCAGCTTTTCAAGCCTTAACTATGAGCTTATGAAAAAGCTTAAAATTGATATGCATGATGTTATGATCGTGCTTATTGCGCTTGCATTTATTTTTGTAATCAGCGTTCTCAATGAAAAGGGAATATGTGTGCGTGGTGCAATTGCAAAGAGAAATGTTGTTATAAGATGGGCGGCTGTTTACGCTCTTATTATGTTCATCATAATCTTCGGTGCTTACGGCAAGGGCTATGTTGCCGTTGATCCGATTTATGCGAACTTCTAAGGAGGTCTGATTATGAAGAAAATAATTAAGAGAATTGTCAGCTGTGTCCTGTTTGTTGCAATACTTCTCGGATTACTTCAGGTGTCCTCACTCGTATTTCAGCCAAAGTCAAATGACAAGGCATCGGGTATCCATTATCCGAGAGCAAACGGTATTTTCAGTGAACCTAAAGACAGTATTGACACTGTATTTATCGGTGACAGTGAGGTGTATCATTCGTTCATTCCGCTCAATATCTGGAGGGATTACGGAATTACCTCGTATGATGTTTCTTCTCCGTCTCAAAAGCTTGTGTACTCAATGGAATTTTTGAAAAAAACTTTTGAAAAACAAAGTCCGAAGATTGTGTTCCTTGAAACCAATGCGATTTTCAGAAAATCTTATTTTGAGGATGAAATCACATATAAGGCAGAGCAAATTTTCCCTGTGTTCAGATATCATGACCGTTGGAAGAATCTTCAGCTCAAGGATTTTTCGGCTGCAGTTGAATATACTGCGAACGAGAATAACAAAGGTTATTACTTTACTAAAAAGTCTAAGCCTGCGACAGATAAGGCTATCAAGAAATATATGAAGTATTCCGATGTTTCTGCACCGATACTTTCTACCAACAAAAAGTATCTCAAAGAAATTGCAAAATTCTGTAAAAAGCACGGTGCAAAACTTGTGCTGATAAGTACCCCAAGCACAAAGAACTGGAACTACCAGCGACATAATGCTATGGAAGCGGTTTCAAAGGATCTCGGTGTTGATTATATCGACACCAATTTGCTCCGTGACGATATCCCGATTGATTGGAAAAAGGATACAAAGGATAAGGGCGATCACCTTAACTACAAAGGTGCTGTGAAGGTGACAAATTATATCGGAAAGTATCTTGACGATACAAAGCTCTTCAAAGATAAGCGTAACGATCCGTCATACGATAACTGGAATACCTGTCTTGATAAGTTTGAAAAGAAGGTCAAAAAGGTTACAAGTTAGGAAAACTGATTTATTTAGAATCTAAAATCTTTCCCCTGTGTTGCAATTCAATGCAGGGGAAAGAAATATTAAAAAACTTTTAAAAAAGTATTGACAAAATTACAGTTTTACCGTATAATCAATACTGCTCACGAAAAAAGTGAGAGATAAATGCGAGTGTGCTGGAATAGGCAGACAGGCACGTTTGAGGGGCGTGTGTTTCACGACGTACGGGTTCAAGTCCCGTCACTCGCACCATAAAAAGCAGTTGACACATTTGTGTTGACTGCTTTTTATTTTACCGTCAAGCGGTGTGACGGGACTTGAAGGCGACCGTTAAGAAAACAGTCCTGTGGACTGTTTTTAGGGAGAGCGTTGATGAAAGTATGACTATGAACAAGCCGCATTGGCGAGGACGGAAGTTTGACATATAGCAATCACCGTCACTCGCAGTTACCGCTATAACAAATTGCAATAGGGAATATGACGGGACTTGAGGTAGCCTTGCGACCGCCGCCTGTGGCGGAAACTGTCAAGCCTCGTAGTTCTGTACTGTTTCCAAAAATAACTCTCACTCGTCTAATCCGCTCCAATTACTTGCGTAATTTACACGGCTTAGTCCTCGCCGGTCGTTATTTTTGGGTACAGAACCTCGGCTCTTCGGTTAGGGAGCAAAGCGCTGTCTGAAATAAGGAGCATAAGGAAGTGCGTCCATGCACAACGCAAGGCGACTGTATTTCAGACGGGGAGAGAGTAACCGTAAAACAAAAAGCAGATAAAAGAAATCTACTGTTTTTAGGAAGAGCGTTGATGAAAGTATGACTATGAACAAGCCGTATTGGCGAGGACGGAAGTTTGACATATAGCAATCACCGTCACTCGCAGTTACCGCTATAAATGAATACTCAAACTTCATCAAATAAAACAAATGTTAGATAAACATATTTACAGCACCATACCTTGACAACCAAAATCCGTTGTGATAATATCGTTTTTGGCAACGGGAGTCCGTTAAGCATATTTGATATGGGGATATGAATTTATGAAAAAAGCAGTTTTATTTGACCTTGACGGCACAATGTGGCACACTTCTGATGTGATTTTGCCTGTGTGGAATGATGTACTTAAAAAACATAAAGAAACAACAAAGCAAGTCACACTTGAAGAAATGAACAGTTATATGGGAAAAACGGTTGAACAGATTGCGTCAATAATGTTGCCCGAGTTTACACTTGAAAATTCGGTTGCAATTGTAAAGGAATGTTGCGCTGAACAGATTCCGTCACTTCGCAAAACAGGCGGTCATTTGTATGATAATCTTGAAAGTACGCTTGAAATTCTTTCAAAGAATTATTTTCTCGGCATAATCAGCAATTGTCAGTGCGGCTATATTGAAGCGTTCCTGTTCGCTCATAAGCTTGAAAAATATTTCTCCGATTTTGAAATGTCGGGCAGAACAAATCTGACAAAAGGGGAGAATATAAAGCTTGTTATTAAGAGAAACAGCATTGATAAGGCTGTGTATCTCGGCGATACAATCGGCGATCAAATTGCCGCAAAAGATGCAGAAATTCCGTTCGTGTTTGCATCATACGGATTCGGCACAACGGAAAATCCTGAATACACAATCAGTTCGTTTGATGAATTGCCAAAAGTTGCAGAAAAAATTCTCGGCTAAATGCGATAAAATAAGATGATATCGGGATACTGCCTGTCACGGTGTCATCTTGTCAAAAGGTATAAAGTTTCAGTTTTTATGCGTTTTTTGTTGACAGAGAAAAAATAATGTAAAAAATTTGAAAAAACTTTCAAATATCTATTGACAAATTAAATGCCTTGTGATACAATGTTGACTGTTGAGTCGAGAGATTCACAACTTAATAATTGCGAGTGTGCTGGAATAGGCAGACAGGCACGTTTGAGGGGCGTGTGTTTCACGACGTACGGGTTCAAGTCCCGTCACTCGCACCATAAAAAGCAGTTGACACATTTGTGTTGACTGCTTTTTATTTTACCGTCAAGCGGTGTGACGGGACTTGAAGGCGACCGTTAAGAAAACAGTCCTGTGGACTGTTTTTAGGGAGAGCGTTGATGAAAGTATGACTATGAACAAGCCACATTGGCGAGGACGGAAGTTTGACATATAGCAATCACCGTCACTCGCACGTTACCGTTATATCAATTTGTATTAGTGAATATGACGGGGAGAGAGTGACCGTAAAAACAAAAGTGGATAGAAGAAAACAACTGTTTTTAGGGAGAGCGTTGATGAAAGTATGACTATGAACAAGCCGCATTGGCGAGGACGGAAGTTTGACAAATAGCAATCACCGTCACTCGCAAGTTACCGTTATAACAAACTGCAATAGGGAATATGACGGGACTTGAAGGTAGCCTTGCGACCGCCGCCTGTGGCGGAAAAAGGGAGCAAAGCGCTGTCTGAAATAAGGAGCATAAGGAAGTGCATTTATGCACAACGCAATGCGACTATATTTCAGACGGGGAGAGAGTGACCGTAAAAACAAAAAGCAGATAAAAGAAAACAGTCCTGTGGACTGTTTTTAGGGAGGGCGTTGATGAAAGTATGACTATGAACAAGCCGCATTGGCGAGGACGGAAGTTTGACATATAGCAATCACCGTCACTCGCAGTTACCGCTATAACAAACTGCAATAGGAAATATGACGGGACTTGAAGGTAGCCTTGCGACCGCCGCCTGTAGCGGAAAGAAGTTTAAGACTTCATTCTTCGAAGCTCTTTTTGTTTTATGCGAATAATAGTTACTTTTTTGAAAAAATCGAAAAAATTTGAAAAATTTTAAAATTTTTTGGGATTTTATAAAATCAAAAGCCGTTTTAAATTGTCTATATTATGAAAGGAAATGAGAGGAGGTTATTTTATGAACATTTCCCACTTAGTAGAGAAAATTAAAAAGGGAGATAACAAATCATTTGAAAAGCTCTACAAGCTTACAGAGCGTGAAGTGTGGTTTACTTGTATCAGCTTTTTAAAGAACGAAACAACCGCACAGGACATTATGCAAGAAACTTACATAACGGCTTTTTTAAAAATCCAATCTTTGGAAAAATCATCACAAATCAGAAGTTGGCTTAACAGAATTGCCGTTAATAAGTGCAAAAATTATTTGAAAGGTAAAGGTGAAATCCAACTGGACGATGAAATTTTTGAAAATCAGGCAATAGTTGACGAGCGTATATCAATTCCCGAAGAATACATTTCAGACAAGGCAAAGAGAGAAATTATTCTTTCGATTATGCAGGAAGTACTGTCCGATGTTCAGTATCAGACAGTGATTATGCACTATTTTAATGAAATGACTGTTGATGAAATCGCAGAAGTCTTTGAATGTTCAAGGGGTACTGTGCTTTCAAGGCTCAACTATTCAAGGGCAAAGATGAAAACTGCAATTGAAGATTACGAAAATAAAAGCGGTGACAGGCTTCACGGTGTTGTATTTGTGCCGTTCTTTACAACAATTTTCAGAGAGCAGGCAAAGAGCCTTGCAGTACCGAACATTACAATCAAGCTCCCGAACGGACAGACACTTGCAACATCTGCAACAAAAGGCTTTGCGACAGGTGCAAAGTCAACAGTTTCATCTATCGTAAAGGCAACAGCAACTGCGACAGTAAAAACCAAGGTAATTGCCGTTGTCTGCGGTGCTACAATACTTGCAGGCACATCAGCAGTCGGCATAAGCATTCTTGCAGGCTGTAACGCTGAGAAAGAACCGACAGAACCGTCAGTAATATCTTCAACCGTACAGACTTCAACCGTACAGACATCAACTGTTCCAACAACTGTACCTAAGACTACAGTACCAAAGGTAGTTAAAGATTTGGTAGACAAGGGTGAAATCAAGGTCGACAAAGACGGCAACATCACAGACAAGAATGGTAAGAAAGTCGAAGTAAAAGACGGCAAAGTAGAAGTAAAAACCGATGACGGTAAGACAGTTACAGTTAAGGTTAACGATGTAAAAACTACGGTATCTAACAACAATAACAGCAACAAGGGTAACACCGAAAAGAAAGAAGATACTAAGTCAAATACATCAAAGGTTGACACTTCTAAGAATGACAACAAGCCGGCGTCTAAGCCGAGCAACTCTTCAAAGAACGACACAAAACCAGCTCAGAAGCCAGCATCTAAGCCGAGTGAATCTTCAAAGACTGAAACACCTACAGCAAAGCCAAAGCAGAAGGTATGGGTAGATGATTACAAAACAGTTCACCACGAAAGAGAATGGATCGTAACGGGTACTCACGAAGAGGATGATATGAGATATGGTTACATCGATGTGTGTAATAATTGCGGTATGCAGCTAGTAGATGATAACCAGATGAGAGAGCATCTTACTTGGGAATTGGAAACAAATGGTGCGGGAGCTTATCATTGTGAAAAGCAGTGGGTTAAAGTAGGAACCAAAACAGTAGAAGACGGCTATTGGAAAGAAGCTTATGATGAGAAAGTCAAAGATGGCGGTCACTATGAGTACAGATAATTAAAATTGATAACAAGTATAAATACTAAATAAGATAGGGCTGTGAGGAAATGAAGTTTAAGACTTCGTTCTTCACAGCCTGACTTGTTTTGTACAAAAGCACGGCGCACCCAAGTTTCCTGTTCGTAAAGTATGCCCGAGCATAGTATTGTAATCGTTTGTGCAATCAATTGTAGGGGAGAACCGTGTTCTCCCGTTCGTGTGCAAAGCAGGATACATAATTTTGGCAAAATTAGAATATGTTATGTTTAAGCTCAAATATTCTGACACAATAAAAGCCGTGCTTATTTTTGTCAATTGTATTTTTAAAATTCCGTCAGAACAATGTGCGCCTGTGAATTGTCAAGTACAATGGGTTTATCCATATCTACTCTCTTTAGTTCTCCGTACAGTCTGCCGAAAATCACCGTTGTTTTGTCCATATATGCCGCCATTGCCTCGCCTTTTACCGTAAACGGCTTAAATGTAATGTCAACTGCGGAATATCCTGCATTGAAGTACCACGGTCTGTCAAGATTTCCGCCTGTGCTTTTAACATTTATCTGTGACAGCTTTTCAAGATGCCCGTCAGTGAAAAAGCAGTTTTCGTTGCCGTAACGGTTGTCGCCTACTCTGCTTGCAAGGCAGAGGGAAAAGCGTTTTCCGTCAATAAAGCAGTCGGAACTTAATCTTTGATAATTATGCTTTCTCGGCTTTGAAAAGCGTGTCCAATCAAAATATGCGTTAGTGGTTGTTTCGTTTAAGGAATATTCCATACCGCCCACACGGATAATTCCGCCTGCGACAAATTTGGGAACAAAGCGTTTGAGATAAAAATATTTTCTGTCTCTCTCAAATGGTGCAATTTCGTTAAGACTTTCGCCCGCCGTCTTTTTGAGATTGATGTTAAAGTAAAGATTTTTTATGCCGCCAAAGTCGATAAAATCACATTTTAAAAATCTTCCGTTCGGTGTGTTTGTAAGCTGCAGCTGAAGTCTTTTGTCCGTGTACAAAAGCTCTCCCGAACTGCCCGATTCGGGAAGCTCGTTCTTGCTGAAAACAAATTTTTTTACAACACAATCATAAATCACACCGCCTCTTTTAAGGTCGGCAACCGCAATTTTCACCGCAAATTCCATGCCTAAATTTTCAACCGAAAGATAGAGCGATACCTCTGTGTTGCTTATGAAATAGCAATCCCTTTCGCTGTGTTTTCCTCTTGTTTTGCTCTGTTCGCTGTTATATTCAAAAACAGGCGTTCTTGCCCAGCCTGCACACATAACCTCTCCGTTTTCTTCAAAAACATTATGCTTTTCGGTTATCTCATGTTGCAAAACAATCCCTCCGTGTTCTCGTTTTTAAAATTTTCCATAAAATCACACCATACAATATACACAAAATAATTATGCTTTTCAAGAATTATAACAAAACTGTAAATTTCGTTTTCTGCCGTCAACGGTATATGTACTAATTTTCTGATTTCATGAATAATCTGTAATACTATCATACACCTGTGAGGGCGGTTTTTATGAAGAAATTTGTCATTTTAATTTTAATCTGCTTATGTTTTCTGCTTTGTTCATGCAGTGCCGACACATCGGGATATCAAAACGAGCTTACCTGCACAGACTGGAGTGCAGAGCTTGACGGCGGCGGAAAGATAAGCCTTTCGTTTGACGGCGACAATGCGTCCCTTATTATGATGAGCGGAAAAGACAAGGCGGAGCTTTGCGGAAAATATGTTGTCGATGATACAACGCTTGTCATATTTGTGCCGAAACTTTACCGAAACTACACCTTTGAATATGTTCCGCACGGAAAAAAGCTTGATTTGTCATACAACGGTTCAAAAATTACGCTCAGCTGTGCCGATAACACGCAAAAAACCGAGTAAATCAGCCGTTCAAAGTTTCTTATGTACATTTTGAACGGAATACGCAGATTAACGAATAATTTTATTGATAAATAAAGTTGTGTGTGTTATAATGTTTTAAGCTATGTTATTATGCCATTTTTGGATTTTTTCGGAGGTATTGTTTTGGTAGTGTTTGGAATTGATCCCGGATATGCCATTGTAGGCTGGGGAGCAATCAATTTTAAATCGAATACATACAAAACTCTCGGCTTCGGTGCAATTGAAACCGTTGCGGGGACGGATTTTAACAAACGGCTTGAGTACATCTATGACGAAACCTATGCTATTCTCAACAGATGTCGCCCCGACGCTCTGGCAATCGAAAAACTTTACTTTCAGACCAATCAGAAAACGGCTATCAATGTTGCTCAGGCAAGGGGAGTAACCCTGCTTGCTGCACAAAAACTTAAAATACCAATCTTTGAGTACACGCCTCTTCAGGTCAAAACGGCTGTAACGGGATACGGCAAGGCTAAAAAACCACAGGTTATGGAAATGACCGCAAGGCTTTTAAAGCTGAAAGAAATTCCGAAACCCGATGATACCTGTGATGCACTTGCAATTGCAATCTGTCACACACAGGCGGCAGGCTCACAGCTCAGAAGAGTAATGTACGGAAAGGGACTTTAAATATGCTTTATTCCGTAAGAGGAAAACTTATTGCTATAGAATCAAATGCAGCGGTAGTAGAGTGCGGCGGTGTCGGCTATATGTGCCAGACAACAATGAACACACTCAAAGCCGTAAAGCTTAACACAGAGGTAACGCTATACACCTACCTTAATGTAAGGGAAGATGCAGTTGACCTTTTCGGCTTTGCAACAAAGGCAGAGCTTGAAACCTTTAAAAACCTCATCAGCGTAAGCGGTGTAGGTCCAAAGGCAGGACTTGCGGTTTTGTCGGAGCTCAGTCCCGAACAGGTTGCAATGGCGATTGCCTCCGATGACCTCAAAACAATTACAAGAGCACAGGGAATAGGCAAAAAAATTGCACAGAGAATTGTTCTTGAACTCAAGGACAAGCTTGCAAAAGCGGCTAAAGAGGACAGTTCTTTTGCACAGGCGGCACAGAACAGCGTGAATGTTTCAGCGGGAAATGTTCCGAAAGCAATCGAGGCACTCGGAGTTTTGGGTTATTCTCCTTCGGATGTTTCGCCCGTACTCGCAACACTCGACAGCACATTGCCTGTTGAACAGCTTATTTCGCTCACATTAAAACAGATGGGAAGACAGTAATATATGAGTAAAATGGAATTCTCGGATGAATTTGATTTTGAAAACAGAATAACCGATACTTCCGAAATTCCCGAAGATACGGCAGAGAGCGACAACCCTCTGCGGCCGAAAACACTTTCGGAATACATAGGACAGGAAAAGGCAAAGGAAAACCTCAAGGTTTTTATCGAGGCGGCAAAAATCAGAGGCGAAACCCTTGACCATGTACTGCTCTACGGCCCTCCGGGACTCGGTAAAACAACTCTTTCGGGAATCATTGCGAATGAACTCGGTGTGTCAATGAGAATAACCTCAGGCCCTGCAATTGAAAAGCCGGGCGACCTTGCGGCATTGCTTACCAACCTTAACGAGGGAGATGTGCTTTTTATTGACGAAATTCACAGACTGAGCCGTTCCGTTGAAGAAATTCTTTACCCTTCAATGGAGGACTTTGCAATTGATATCATCACGGGTAAAGGTCAGATGGCGGCTTCGTATCATCTGCCACTGCCGAAATTTACACTTGTCGGAGCAACCACAAGAGCAGGTCAGTTGACCGCTCCTTTGCGTGACCGTTTCGGTGTGGTGTTAAGACTTGAACTCTACACTCCCGAGGAGCTTGCACAGATTGTTGAAAGAAGTGCCGGAATCCTCGGAATAAAAATTGAACATGATGGTGCGCTTGAAATTGCGTCCCGTTCAAGGGGAACACCACGAATTGCAAACCGACTTTTAAAGCGTGTGCGTGACTTTGCACAGGTTATGTCAAACGGCGTCATCACACTTGAAACCGCAAGGACAGCACTTGACAGACTCGAAATTGACGAACTCGGTCTTGACCGCAACGACAGAAGAATGCTTGAGGCAATAGTTCGTTTTTACAACGGCGGTCCTGTCGGACTTGAAACACTTGCGGCGGCAATCGGTGAAGAGGCTGTAACAATCGAGGATGTCTATGAACCGTATCTCTTGCAGATAGGTTTTGTCAGCAGAACACCGAGGGGCAGATGCATAACTGCCGAGGCTTGCAGACATCTCGGCTGTGAATTTCCTAAGGGTGTTGTAAATGCACAGCCCACACAGCCGACTCTCTTTGGTGACAGGGAGTCATAAATCAGTCACAATATGAGTGTATAATTCAACAGAGTGCAAAGCTTTTACTTGGGTTATACCGAAAATTGCAGTTTTGAAAATTTACAATCTACAAATTGTTTAACGGAGGAATATATATAATGGGAAGATTATTCGGTACAGACGGTGCAAGAGGTGTTGCAAACGCAGAGCTTACCCCCGAACTTGCAATGAATATAGGCAGAGCGGCGGCAATGGTTCTTATCAGCGATGAGGTTGAACACCCCACAATTTTAATCGGTAAGGACACAAGGCTTTCGGGCGATATGCTCGAGGGCGCACTTATTGCAGGACTTTGCTCGGTAGGTGCAAATGTTCACATTCTCGGGGTAGTTCCTACTCCTGCGGTTGCTTATCTTGTAGGCAAATACAATGCCGATGCAGGTATTATGATTTCCGCATCACACAACCCGTTTGAATTTAACGGTATCAAAATTTTCAGCTCTGACGGATGTAAGCTCCCCGATGATCTCGAAAACAGAATTGAAGAAATCGTACTTGACCATGTTGTACCGTATGCATCAGCAACAGATAAAAATATCGGCAGAGTAACATATGATACAGAGGCGGCTGATTTGTATATTGACCACCTTGTTTCGGCAGTTGACTGCGACTTTGAGGGTATGGAAATCGCACTTGACTGCTCAAACGGTTCTTCTTCAAGAACAGCCGAAAAGCTTTTCACAAAGCTTGGTGCAAAGGTTCATATGCTTTTTGACGAGCCTGACGGTGTGAACATCAACCGTGACTGCGGTTCAACTCATATGAGCAAATTGCAGAAGTATGTTCGTGAACACAAGCTTTCATGCGGTCTTGCATTTGACGGTGACGCCGACAGATGTCTTGCGGTTGACGAAAACGGTAACCTTGTTGACGGCGATTATCTTATTGCAATCTGTGCAAATGATATGAAGCAGAGAGGTGTACTCAAAAAGAACGCCGTTGTCGGAACAATTATGACAAACATGGGCTTTAACAAGTTCTGCGAAGAAAACGATATGCACTTTGTTTCAACAAAGGTTGGCGACAGATATGTTCTTGAGGCTATGATGCAGGAGGGCTACAATATCGGCGGTGAGCAGAGCGGTCACATCATTTTGCTTGACTATGCAACAACAGGCGACGGTCAGCTTTCAGGCGCAATGATTCTCAGCATTATGAAGAGAACAGGCGAAAAGCTCAGTCAGCTTGCAAAGATTATGGAGCGTCTGCCGCAGGTGCTTATCAATGTTAAAGTAAGCAGAGAGGGCAAGCTCTCATTCTATACAGACAGGGAAATCAAGGCTGAAATCGAAAGAGTTAGCGAAATCCTCGGTGACAGAGGCAGAATTCTTGTTCGTGTGTCGGGAACAGAACCTCTCGTAAGAGTAATGCTCGAGGGTGAAAACCTCGAAGAAATTCAGAACCTTGCGGAAGAAGCCGCACAGGTAGTAAGGGAAAGACTTGCATAATGCGATTATCTGATAAATGGAAAGATTATGAACTTATAGATACCTCTGACGGGGAAAGACTTGAAAGATGGGGAGATATAATCCTTATCCGTCCCGATCCGCAGATTATCTGGTCAAGCGAAAAGAAAAATCCTCTTTGGTATTCGGCACATGCCCGTTACCACCGTTCAAATCGTGGCGGAGGAAGTTGGGAGCAGTACAAAAAAGTTCCCGACCGCTGGACTGTAAATTACGGCGACCTCGTTTTCAACATCAAGCCTATGGGATTCAAGCACACGGGTGTGTTCCCCGAACAGGCAGTTAACTGGGATTTTGCCGCAGAAAAAATTAAAAACGAAAACAGACCGCTTAAAATTCTCAACCTTTTCGGTTACACAGGCTGTGCCACTCTTGCGTGTATGAACGCAGGTGCAACCGTTTGCCATGTTGACGCATCAAAGGGCATGGTTCAGTGGGCAAAGGAAAATGCCGCATCAAGCGGTATTGCCGACAGACCTGTCCGTTGGCTCGTTGACGATTGCGTAAAATTTGTACAGCGTGAAATCCGCCGTGGCAACAGGTATGACGGAATCATTATGGATCCTCCGTCATACGGCAGAGGTCCGGGCGGTGAGGTCTGGAAACTTGAAGAACAGCTTTATTCACTCGTAACCCTGTGCAAGCAGGTTCTTTCGGACAATCCGCTGTTTTTCATTCTCAATTCCTACACAACGGGACTTTCGCCCGCTGTAATGGAGTATTTGCTCGGAGTTCTTTTGCAGAAGGACTTTGGCGGAAAAGTATCAAGCGATGAAATAGGACTGAAGGTGAGCGACACGGGACTTGTATTGCCGTGCGGCTCAACCGCAATATGGGAGAAATAATAAATGAGCTTTATTTCACTTGACAACATCAGCTTTTCATATTCCGACATTGAAAGCGGTCAGCCGTACAAAAATGCGGTTGACGGTGTTTCTCTCAATATCGAAAAGGGTGAATTTGTTGCCCTTCTCGGTCACAACGGATGCGGAAAGTCAACTGTTGCAAAACATCTCAATGCAATGCTATTGCCGGATAAGGGCAAAGTGTATGTTGACGGAGATGACACATCAGATGAAAACAAGACATATGACATAAGAGAAAAAGTGGGACTTGTGCTTCAAAATCCCGACAACCAGCTTGTTGCAAGCGTTGTTGAGGAAGATGTTGCTTTTGGCCCCGAAAATCTCGGAATATCGCCAAAGGAGATCCGACAGAGGGTTGACGATGCCCTCAAAGCCGTTGATATGTACGATTACCGTGAACACGCTCCGTTCAAGCTTTCGGGCGGTCAGAAACAGCGTATTGCAATTGCGGGAATTCTTGCAATGCAGCCGCAATGCATAGTTCTTGACGAACCCACGGCAATGCTTGACCCTAACGGCCGTGACGAGGTAATGACAACGCTTTTAAAACTCAACCGTGAAAAGAATATGACGGTTGTCCTCATCACACACTATATGGAAGAGGCAGTCCTTGCCGACAGAGTTGTCGTTATGGACGCAGGCAAAATCCTCACTCAGGGTACTCCCGAGGATGTTTTTTCACAGGTGGAACTCCTCAAAAAGCACCGTCTTGATGTTCCGCAGGCAACAGAGCTTGCATACAGACTCAGGGGGTGCGGAGTGAAATTTGACAAACTTCCTCTCAATGCAGAGCAATGTGTAAAAATGCTTGAGGAGGTGCTGTCATGAGCAAGGTGCTTGAACTGAAAAATTTAAGCTATGTTTACGGAACAGGCACTCCGTTTGAGAAAACCGCAGTCAATAATGTTAGCCTTTCAATTGAAAAAGGCGAGTTTATCGGCATTATGGGACACACGGGTTCGGGCAAGTCAACACTTGTTCAAATGCTCAACGGACTTATGAAACCAACTTCGGGACAGGTTCTTCTTGACGGCGAGGATATCTGGGCAAATCCCAAGGATATCAGAAAAATCCGTTTCAAAGTCGGAATGGTATTTCAGTATCCCGAATATCAGCTTTTTGAAGAAACCGTTGCCAAGGATATCGCATTCGGCCCTACGAATATGGGCAAGAGCGGTGCAGAGCTTGAAAAAGCGGTAAATGACGCCGCAAGATTTACCGGACTTAAAGATGAACTTCTTGAAAAATCTCCGTTCGACCTTTCGGGCGGTGAAAAGAGAAGGGCGGCAATTGCAGGTGTTATTGCAATGAATCCCGAGGTTCTTGTTCTTGACGAACCGACCGCAGGTCTTGATCCTATGGGCAGAGATGTGCTGTTGAGCCAGATTATGCAGTATCACAAGGAACGCAAAAACACAGTTATCCTTGTATCCCACAGCATGGAAGACATTGCAAGGGTTGCCGATAAGATAATCGTTATGAACAAGTCAAACCTCGTTATGTTTGATAAGACAAAAGAAGTTTTCTCAAAGGGAAGAGAGCTTGAAGAAATAGGACTTCGAGTACCGCAGATAACCAAGATTATGCTTGAACTGCGTGAAAAAGGTTTTAATGTTCCCGAAGGAATACTTACTGTTGATGAGGCAATGGACTGTATTTCCTCACTGCTTGACAAGGAGGGTAAAATATGGTAAGAGATGTTGCGTTCGGTCAGTATTTTCCTGCGAACAGCGTAATCCACAAATGTGATCCCCGTGCAAAGCTGATTATGCTTGTCGGATTTCTCGTAATTATTTTCTGTACTTTTAATTACGCTTCGCTTGCACTTGTTGTGCTTTTTACCGCACTTTTTGTTGCGGCAAGCAAGGTGCCTGCTAAGTTCTATTTCAAAAGCATGAAAGTAATTATATTTATTATAATAGTAACCTCAATTCTCAATGTGTTCTACGGTTCTGGTGATCCGCTTGTACAATGGGGAATTTTCAAAATTACCTTAAACGGCATTAACAGAGCAATTTTTGTTTCGGTAAGAATCATATGTCTTATCCTTGCAAGCTCCTGTCTTACATTCACAACCTCTCCGACAGAGCTTACGGATGCAATTGAAAGACTGATGAAGCCGCTTGCAAAACTGCACTTTCCCGTTCACGAGATTGCAATGATGATGTCGCTTGCTTTAAGATTTGTTCCCACACTTCTTGAAGAAACTGACAAAATTACTCAGGCTCAAAAGGCACGAGGTGCCGATATGGAGTCGGGTAATATTATTCAGAGGGTAAAGGCGTTTATCCCTATTCTTATTCCGCTTTTTGTTTCGGCATTCAGAAGAGCCTATGAGCTTGCAACAGCTATGGAGTGCCGTTGCTACCGTGGCGGAACAGGAAGAACACGAATGAAAACTATTCATATGGCAAAGCGTGACTATGTATCCTTTGTAATGGTCGCACTTCTAATCGGCGGAGTGATTTTATGCAACATATTCCTGCCTGCGGCAGTTTAAGAAATCTTCTTCTCACAATTTCATATGACGGAAAAGAGTTCCACGGCTGGCAGATTCAGCAGAACGCAATGACGGTTCAGGAGGCTTTTCAAACTGCTCTTTCTAAGATTATCGGTGATGACTTTGATGTAAAGGGATGCAGTCGCACAGACAGCGGAGTTCACGCAAATATGTACTGCATCAGCCTTAAAACAGAGCATCCCATAAAGCCCGAAAGGCTCAAGGCGGCGCTTAACCGCTGGCTGCCGCTAAGCATTGCGGTTCTTGACTGCAAAGAGGTTGCACCCGATTTTCACGCCCGCTATTCCTGCACAAGCAAGGAATATATCTACAAAATCTGGAACAGCGAGGTGCGAAATCCGTTTCTTGACGGATACGCACTTCATTACAGATACAAAATTGACGAAAATCTGCTCGACAAAGCCGCTCAGGCATATGTTGGCAGACACGATTTCACTTCCTTTTGCACGCTTGATAGCCGTGAAAAAGGGGATATGACCAGAAATGTAAAAGCCTTTTCGGTAACCCGTGAGGGCAACCTTGTTACAATGAAGGTTGAGGCTGACGGCTTTTTGTATAATATGGTTCGTATTATGGTGGGAACACTTCTCAGGATTCAGCAGGGTAAAATTGCTCCCGATGAAATCCCCTCCATTATAGAAAAGAAAAACAGAAAATATTCGGGTCCCACCGCACAGGCTTGCGGATTGTACCTGAATCGTGTGAATTATGAAAATGACAACAGTTCACAAAAAGGAGTGAACACTGATGTTTAAAAAGTTTAAAGGACATTATTCAAAACGAAAAACACATAAATCCGACAGAGATGTAATGAGCTATGAGGATATGCCTCTTGACGATTATGAACAGGAAAAAACCGAAATGTCGCCGCAGGCTGTCAAGAAAATCGTACTCGGTGCGTGTATTGCCATTGCGGCAGGACTTATAGTTTTTGCCTTTGCAAACCGTGATAAGCTTACATGGGAGAACATCTCAAACTGGTGGACTTATGATGTACTCGGAAATGCAGGTCACGGCTATCCCGTTGACATTATCGGCTCTGAGGTTTCATCAGGTAACTTTGCCGTGTCGCAGGGACACGCAGTGTATGCTTCCGATACCTCTTTTGTAACCCTGACAAGCTCCGGTACAGAGGTTGCACGACTTCAGCTTACACATTCAAATCCCGTAATGAAAAACAATGAAAACAGATTTCTTACATACGGAATCGGCGGTTCAAGCTATGAGATAAGCAGCTTTGACGAAAAGCTTTATTCGGGTACTGCCGATAACAAAATCTATACCGCAGATATTGCGTCAAACGGTACATATTGCCTGGTAACAGAGGATACCGGTTATCTTACTACGCTGTATGCTTACAGCAAAAATAACAACAGAATCTATAAATATTCTTTTTCGGAATATTACATAACTTCGGTTGCTGTCAACAAAGACGGTTCCGGCTGTATTGCAACAGGCATTTCAAGCGATAAAGGCTCGGTTGTAACAGGCGTTTATGTTCTTGATTTTTCACAGGACAAGCCTGTTTCAACATACACCGTAAAAGGGGATTCTGTTATTGACTGCAAGTATCTTACATCTGACACAGCTGTACTTATCGGTTCACAGGCAAGCTACATTGTAAACAAGGGCGAGAAAAATTACAAGACCGTCAGCTACGACGGAAAGACCCTTTCAAATTATTGCTTTAACACAGACACTTCATCATATACAATGGCTCTTTCAAGAAGCGGTGACGGCAGGAGCGTTGCTCTCATAAACTATAATAAAAACGGCGAGGTTCTGAACACAATCAATACCGAACACAAAGCCGACTCAATTTCGGTTTACAAGGGAACGGCTGCAATTCTTGACGGTAATGTTGTTTACGGTTATAATCAAAAAGGTGATTTGCTATACTCGGCAAATTCGGGAACGGGTTCAAAAAAGGTTGTGCTTGCGTCCGATTATACCGCTTATATTCTAAGCGTAAATCAAATCAGATTCATCGACCTTGACAGCGTATCCAGCAGCGATACCGCCGAAACTTCAAAACAGGAGTAATAAATTTGATTGCAGATATAATAATTATTGCAATATTTGCGCTTTTGTTCATAATTGACTTTAAGCGTGGAATTGCAATTACAATTCTCAATATCGCAGGAGTGGTTCTCACGGGCTTTCTTGCGTATCACATTTCAGCTTTTCTTGCATCGTGGGTTTATACGGCATTTGTTCAGCAGACTTTGATAACAAATTTGCAGCAGATGATAGACACACAGGGCATTAACGCAGCAATAGCAAACAGCTTTTCTGCTCTTCCGGACTGGGCAATGGGGATGATGGGATTTTTCCTTTCTCTTTTTGGAACAGATGCAAGTATCTATACTAATGACTTCCAAATTCCGAATCAGACGGCTACAACCGTATCCGTATCGGTTGAACAGCTGATACAGCCGATTATAACAGGACTTTTTCAAATGGTTATCGGTGCGGTAATCTCAATAATTGTCTTTATACTTATCAAGTTGCTTGTTAATAAACTTGCAAAGGTATTCAAAATACCGGTTGTTAAACAGGTCAATCAGTTATTGGGCGGTGTATTCGGACTTGCGGAGGCGGCAATCCTTGTATTTTTTGCCGTAAATATCTATTCGGGAGTGCTTGAGTTATCAAATCCCGAAATGCTTAATAGCCCTATAATTTCAGGTGCTGTTTTTAAATTTTTCAGCGTTGTGGTTTAAATTCAAAAACAGGAGGGAACAGTAATGGAAAAAGAAAAAGATGTGTGGAGCTTTAAAACATCCGATTTGGTTGCTATACCTAATATTATAACTTATGTAAGATTTGTGCTTATAATCCCGTTCGTATATTTTTTCCTTGCGGAACAGTATATATATGCGGCAATATGTATAGGCTTGTCGGGACTTACCGATTGCTTTGACGGAATGGCTGCCAGAAAACTCAATCAGGTAACTCCTCTCGGAAAAATCCTTGATCCCATTGCAGACAAGGTAACGCTTTTTGCGGTCGTTATCTGTATGGTGATTTATGTGCCTATGGTTCTTCCGATTCTTGTGACGCTTTTGGTCAAAGACCTTCTTATGCTCATCGGCGGTGCTGATTTAATTAAGAAAAGGCTCACACCGCCTTCCGCTAACTGGTACGGAAAGGTCGGAACTATTATTTTCTACTTTTCCGTATGTCTTATCGTATTTTTGAAAGCATTCTTCGCTTACGAAAATATGGTGCTTGACCTTGTGTTGCTTTCAGTTACCGCGGCGTCAATGCTTTATGCACTTTATCGTTACGGCAAAATCTATTTTGCAATGATTAAGGAGTACAACGAATCACTTAAAAAGACAGCTGACATTAAAAATAAATAAATTCCGACAAATAAATATTGAATTATTTGTTAAACAGTTGTATAATTCTTATATTACCATGACAGCAAATGTGCAATTTGGTGTCCTAAAAAGGAGTATGCTATGCTTTGTACAAGATGCGGAAAACGCCCTGCGGTTGTTTTCGTTTCAAATAACAATTCCAAAGATGCCCCGACGGCAGGTTATTGCCTTACCTGTGCAAAAGAGCTTGGAATCAAGCCGGTTGAGGATCTTATCAGCAAAATGGGTATCTCGGATGAGGACCTTGAAAATGTTCAGGATCAGATGAACACCCTCATGAACAGTATGGGTGACGGCGATATGTCGCAGCTTATGGAACAGCTTGGTGCGGATAACCTTGCCGAGCAGATGGGCGATTTTTCTAAAGACGGTGACGGCAGCGAGGATGATGACTTCTCACACGGTGCACCTGCATTCCCTGCATTTTTCAACAGTATGTTCGGCGGACAGAACAACAATGCGACAAATCAGGATAATAATAAAAAGGGCAAAAAAGAGAAAAAAGAAAAGAACAGAAAGCACATCAATCTTTACTGTGAAGACCTCACACGCAAGGCGAGAGAGGGCAAAATCGACCGCATTGTCGGCAGAGACAGCGAGATTGAGCGTGTAATCCAGATTCTTTCAAGAAGAACAAAGAACAACCCTTGCCTAATCGGTGAACCCGGTGTAGGTAAAACCGCTATTGCAGAGGGACTTGCTCTCCGCATTGCCGCAGGAAATGTTCCGCAAAGACTTAAAAACAAAGAAATTCAGCTTCTTGACCTCACCTCACTTGTTGCAGGTACTCAGTTCAGAGGTCAGTTTGAAAGCAGAATCAAAGGACTTGTTTCCGAAATAAAAGAGAACGGCAACATAATTCTCTTTATTGATGAGGTTCACAGCCTTGTCGGCACAGGTGACAACGAGGGTACAATGAATGCCGCAAATATCCTCAAACCGGCTCTTTCAAGGGGCGAGGTTCAGGTTATCGGTGCTACAACATTCAACGAATACAGAAAATATATCGAAAAGGATTCTGCTCTTGAAAGAAGATTTCAGCCTGTAAAGGTCGGCGAGCCTACAATCGCTCAGTCAATTGATGTTATCGCAGGCGTAAAAGGCTATTATGAGGCACATCACCGTGTAATTGTTGACGATGATATCGTTCGCAAGACGGTTATCCTTTCCGAAAGATACATAACAGACCGTTTTCTTCCCGACAAAGCAATCGACCTTCTTGATGAAAGCTGTGCCTGTGCCGCTCTCCGCAATAAAAGCATGGAGCGTCACGATAAGCTTGAGGACGAAAGACAGAAGCTTCTTATCAAAAGGGACGCTCTTACAAATGCCGATGAGGTAAACTACGAACAGCTTGCCGAGGTCAACACAAGCCTTGCAAGAATTGACAGCGACCTTAAAGAAATTGACCCCGAAACTCTCGTTTCAAAGGTCACAGAGGAGGATATCGCCAAGGTAATCGAACTCTGGACAGGCATCCCCGCATCAAGAATCAAGGAAAATGAGCTTTCAAAGCTTGCTGACCTTGAGAACGAGCTTAAAAAGAAAATTATCGGTCAGGACGAGGCTGTAAAGGCTCTTGCATCTGCAATCAGAAGAAGCAGAGTTCAGATTTCACCTCGCCGCAGACCTGCATCGTTCATCTTTGTAGGTCCGACAGGTGTCGGTAAAACAGAGCTTGTAAAGGTTCTCAGCAAGGAACTTTTCGATACCCCCGAAACACTCATCAGACTTGATATGAGTGAATTTATGGAGAAACATTCGGTTTCTAAAATTATCGGTTCACCGCCCGGATATGTCGGTTACGATGAGGCAGGACAGGTAACGGAGAAAGTTCGCCGCAGACCTTATTCGGTTCTCCTCTTTGATGAAATCGAAAAGGCTCATCCCGATGTTCTCAATATTTTGCTCCAAATTCTTGACGAGGGCAGAGTTACAGACGCTCACGGCAGAACAGTAAACTTTGAAAATACTGTTATCATTATGACATCAAATGCCGGTTCTGCATCAAAGGACAGCGCATTGGGCTTTGGCAAGACTGAAGAAGATGCCTCAAAAGAAAAGGTTATGAAGGCACTTTCCGAGTTCCTCCGTCCCGAATTTATCGCAAGAGTAGACGAGGTTATCGTATTCAACAGCCTTAAAAAGGACGATTTTGTTAAGATTGCAGACCTTATGCTCTCTGAGTATGTTCCGACTCTTGAGGAAAAGCACATCAAATTCACATTTGACGAAAAGGTTTGTCAGCTCCTTGCAGAAAAGTCTTGCAACGGTGCAAGCGGCGCCCGTGACCTCAGAAACACAATTCGCAGAGAGGTTGAGGAGAAAATTGCTAACGCAATGATTGAGGCAGGCGCAGGCGGAGTTACTGCAATGCACCTCACAGCCGAAAACGGTGAGCCTGTCCTTCAGTCAATCTGATTTTTTACGGTAAAAGTTAACACATAAAATTTCCGCATATCGGGCAGTCATCACGATTGCCCGATTTTTGTATGCAGTATAATTTTATTAAAGAACAATCTTAGACGGCGAGCCACCGTACCTTGTTCGTGAAGATAGTTTGTAATGTCAAAAAACATATTGCATCATTACTTTCGGGAGTCCAAAGAACGCTCATACGGTTGGATTACACAGACAATTGCAATGTTACGCTCGGGCATAATTTGTTTTTCATTATACAAACTGTCTACACGAGAGAAAAAAACACGAGAGAAAAAACACAAGAGAAAAAACGGCTGTGTAACATAATGTACACAGCCGTCTTTTGAAAATAAAATGAAAGAAAGATTAACCTTTTACAGCACCTGAAACAACGCCCTCGATGATGTATTTCTGACATGCAAAGTAGAAAATAATAATCGGAACGATGCTCAGTACGATAAGCGACATAATAGCGCTTGTATCCGTATGACCGTAACTGCCGTTAAGATACTGAATGTGAATAGGAATAGTCTTGTAATCCATATCAAGAATAAGATAGGGGAGAAGGTAGTCGTTCCAAATCCACATTGTTTCAAGGATTGCAACCGAAATAAAAGTAGGTTTCATAATCGGAAGAACAATACCGAAGAATGTTCTCAAAGGACCTGCTCCGTCAACATCTGCGGCTTCCTCAATTTCAACAGGAATTGATTTAACAAATCCCGAGAACATAAATACCGCAAGTCCTGCTCCGAATCCGAGGTATATAATCAAAATACCCCACGGAGTTGTAAGCTTGAGACTGTCGGCTGTCTTTGAGAGGGTAAACATTACCATCTGGAAAGGAACTACCATTGAGAAAATGCAGAAATAGTAGATGATTTTGCATATACGGGAATTTGAACGCTGCAAGTACCACGCACACATTGATGTGCAGAAAAGAATAAGCACAACACCGCCGATTGTAATGAAGAAGCTCCATACAATTGACTTCCAGAACGGATAGTTGCCGTGGAACATACCTGTCATATAGCTTTGAAAGCCCTGAAAACTGTCTGCATTCGGAAATTCAAAGATTGCACGGCTGATTGCCGCATTGCTCTTAAAGGAGTTCATCAGTACAATGAAAACCGGAGCAACATAGAATATTGACACAATAGAGAAGAGGATTGTTAAAATTCTCATTCCTGCGGTTTGTTTTTTCTTTACAGGTCTATCCTTAGCCTTTGCTGCAACTTTTGCCATTACTGCTGAACCTCCTTCCTTCTTGTGAAGTAAAGCTGAATCAGAGCGATGATTACAACAATTACAAAGAAGATAACACCCTCAGCCTGACCAACACCGCGAGAGTTCTGGTTAGCGTAGAATGTATTGTAAATGTTGAGAGCCATCATTTCTGTCTGATAAACCATTGTACCGCTTCCCTGTGACACAATACCGGGAGCACCGCCTGTGAGTGCAAGGTTCTGGTCGAACAGCTTAAATGAGTTTGTAAGTGTAAGGAATGTGCAGATTGTGATAGAAGGCATCATCATAGGCAATGTAACATTTGTAAGCAGCTGCCTTTTGCCTGCACCGTCAATTTTAGCCGCCTCATAAAGATCATGAGGCACGCTCTGGAAACCGGCAATGTAAATAATCATCATATAACCTGCCTGTTGCCAGCACATAAGAATTACAAGTCCCCAGAAACCGAAGTTTGCGTTAAGCGCAAGGTTTGTTCCGTAATACTGAAGAATACCGTTAAAAATGTACTGCCAGATGTAGCCGAGAATGATACCGCCTACAAGGTTAGGGACAAAGAAAACAGTTCTGAATACATTTGAACCCCTGATTCCGAGCGTGAGTGCATACGCCACAAAAAACGCAATGAGGTTAATGAGTATAACAGATACTATAACAAACACAACTGTGAACCAGAATGAATGTAAAAAGCCCTCATTCTGAAAGGCCTTGACATAGTTTCCGAACCCGATGAATACTGCATCGCTTGTTGTTCTGAATTTACAGAATGAAAGGTAAATGCCGTTAAAGAACGGATATACAAAACCTATAAGGAAAGCAGCCAGAGTGGGAAGAACAAATATCAGAAAATAAATTTTTCTTTTAGGTTTTCTAAACATAATATTTTGCCTTTCCGTTCATAAGAAAGGGGAGCGGAATGCCGCCCCCCTACCGAACCTGTTAAATTAAAACAGAAATTTTACAATCAGCCGTTAGCCTTTGCATATTCTGTTTTCCAGCCCTGTACGAATGCAGTCTTAACAGCATCCCAGTCGCCTGTGCCTGCCGCATACTGTGTAAGAGCTGTACCAACACCGTTTTTCCAATCCTCACTTGGCATTGTTGTGAAGTTCCAGCTTACAGGAGTTTTGCCTGCTGCTGTGAGTTCGTTATCAATCTTAACAAATACATTGGTTGCTTCCTTAGCATTCTTGAAAGGAATTACAAATCCCATATCGTCAGCAAGAGCAGATGTACCTGTTTTGTTTGTTACACACCAGTTCAAGAATTCAAGAGTAGCTGCCTGATCGTCAGCACTTGCCTTGTTGTTTACACACCAGTAGTTCTCTGAACCTGTGCAAAGACCCTGATTAGCTTCATCGCCTACGCCGATGTAAATCGGGAGCATGCCGAGTTCGTCGTCCTTCATACCTGCCTTGGTAACTGTTGAATATTCCCAGCTGCCGTTCTGGAAGAATACTGCTTCGCCTGATGTGAACTCTGTTTCAGCGTCTGTACCCTTCTTGCTTGCGAGGTCTGCAGGCTTACATGTTGAATCTGTGATGTAGAGATCCCAAATGTTCTTATAGTTTTCAAGGTATTTACCCTCGATAGCGTCTGTTGATTTGATGTTCTTATCCTTGTACTCAAAGTAGATAGGAAGGTTAGCAAGGTGAGTTTTGAATCTCCAGTCAGATGAAGAATCCATACCTGCTGATGTGAACGCACCCTTAACGCCGAGCTTATCCTTATTCTTCTGGATTTCATCGGCTACAGTCTTTAACTTCTCAAAGCTGTTGATGTCTTCAATCTTCTTAACCGAAGCAAAGTCAGAATCGCAATACTTCTGGAGAAGAGTCTTGTTGTAGATAATGCCGTATGTTTCAATTACATAAGCAATACCGTAAACCTTGCCGTCCTCTTCAAGTGCATAATCCTTTGAAGTAAGCTGATTATAAATTTCTGATGAGCTGAGGTCTGCACAATAGTCTTTCCAGTTTGCAAGACCTACAGGACCGTTAACCTGGAAGAGTGTAGGAGCGTTGTCCTTGTCCATCTCTGCTGTAAGTGTTGACTCATAAGTACCCTCGGCAGCTGTCTTAACAGTTACCTCAACACCTGTTTCGTCCGTGTACTTCTTAGCAAGAGCCTGCCAATCCTTGTCCTGCTCAGGCTTAAAGTTAAGATAGTAAACTTTACCGTTTTTTGCGTTGCCTGCTGCATTTTTTGAATCATCTTTTGATGAACCTGATGATGAAGAACCGCCGCAGCCTGCAAGAGCAGTAGCAGTCATCATACCTGCAACTGCAAGAGCTGCAGCTCTTTTGATTGTTGATTTTTTCATAGCTTTCACCTTAATTAAAAATATTTATCCGCTAAACCCGGATATTGGCGAGAGAACAACATTCTGCGTTCTCTCTATTGCAACAATCATAACACACTATTTATGAAAATACAATAGATTTTTTTAAAAATTTTCTCTGCGATTAGTCAAAACGAAGGTATTGACCAAATGTAATTTCAAAATCAAACAAAAAACAACCGCATATTATCTGAGTTTTTTGAATTATTTGTCAAATAAGAAATATTAAAGTAACATTAAAGTTACAATATTGTAACCTGTCAAATATGGTCATTCTATTGAAAATGACAAGTGCTTTGTGCTAAAATTATGTCAAATTTGTTTTTTAAGAAGGTTAATTTAGCAATTATGAAAAATTTCAATCAATCATCACTTGCACGATTTTTCACCCGATTTCCTAAGCTGTTATTTGCGGGATTGATGTACTCAATTCCGTTTGCCGTATTTTCCGGAATATTCATTCTCATAAGCTTTCTGTCCGGATTCAACAATGTAATATTATGGAGCTTGGGTATAATTCCCGCAATGCCGTTCTATTCCGGACTTGTAATGGTAATCCGAAAAATTTCGGTTGAAAAAGAGGATGTAAATGTTTTCAAAACTTTTGTTCAGGCTTTCCGTGAAAATTTGAAAAAATCAATTTTTAACGGATTTGTCGCCTACCTCATAGTAGCATGTTCGTTTTTTGCAATTCTCTATTACGGAACACTTGCTCAGACAGACATAGTCTACGGCTCTGTCTTTACAATATATATAGTGTTCTCAATTGCAATGCTGATTATGCTGTTCTATGTACCCCTGCTAACAATTACCTATGACCTCAGACTTCGTGACATTTATAAAAATTCACTCTTGTTGATTTTCGGTAAAATTCTCAGAAATATTGTCGCACTTGTGCTTGTCGGCATAATTTCTTTTGCGGTCTTTCTCGCAGTAATCTATGCAAAGGGCGCAATGCTTGTTGTTGCAGTTGCTCTCTCGGTAATTTTCTACCCTATGATTACAACCTATATAATAGTATCGGTAATTGCAAAAGGAGTGCAGGAATCTGTCGGCTACTTCACTGGCGATAATGTGCAGTATGTCCTCACGGAAGAAGAGGTTCAGCGTGAAACCGAAGCTGTAGAGAATGCAAACTCAGATGACGACTACATCTTTGTCAACGGCAGAATGATTAAAAATCCGTCGAAAACGAATACAACAGAGTAATATTTTAGCACTTTGCAGAATGCATAGTGTTTTTACATCAAAATTAAAACCGCACCAAAGAGTCTGAAAACGGCTTTTTGATGCGGTTTTTGTCGTTGAATTAAAGAAGGTATATGCCCCGGACCTGATGATTTCATCCCATTCGACAGATATAGAAACTGTTGATATTATCCACATCTGAGTATTTGCTGCAGTCAAGGTATTAAGTAAATTTGGGTATATAAAAATAAAACAGTCGGCAACAAAAAAGATACCGACTGATAAACACCCCAACGTTTTTATTATAACATAACACAGATATTACTTCAATAGATTTTTTAAAAATAAAATTATAAATATTTTTAATAAAAGTGTTGACAATGTTGAAAACTAACTGTATAATATAGACAAAGAAAAGAACTTAAGGAGGTTTTAAAAATGAAAGCAAGAAAGCCTTACTTCAAACACATCAGAGATTATATGCGGAGCTTGCCACCTAACTCTACAGCCCGTGTATTCTAAGAGATGATCTTCTAATTCTTACTTGTTTTGTCGGAAGAGCTGATTATTTTGATGTTATAAAACATATTTATTAAATTTTAATCGCAAGAGCATTCCGAATTCGTCTTTAGCAATCTACATCTTATGATTGAAATTCGTCCAATTAAGCATTAAAGGTTATCGAATTTAATACTCGGGAGAACGGAATTTTAATTATAACTTAATATATATTGAAATCTAAAAATTGGTGGTTAGTCCAATGGAAGCTTAATCATAATTTAGGTTAAGCAAAAATAATCCGAAACGGAGATAAGTCCAATGGAAGTAAAAACTAAAACCGATGGATGAACAGCTTATACAACAGCACACAGAGTAGTCTGAATTTAATGAATGTAAGAGGCTGAATTTAGTAAGCAGTTCAAACGGAGCGTAAATTTGGAAACTTACAGTACAGAGTGAAACCGTAAATTTCAATCTGATTTCTAAAATTCTAAGAAAACTAAACTGTCAGGAGATTATTCCAATGAAATAAGAACTTGAAACAAATCTCACTTATTTGTTATGATTGGAGATATTCCGATGTATGCTTGAGATTTAAACCGGTATAAAGTCAAAATATATTCCAATACTTGGAATTGACAGTATTCGGTTACTGATATTGATTTGTTAAAAAGTTAATATAGGTCATAAATAAAGCATTGATTAGCAGTAATTATAATGTCGTGATGACATAGTGAATCTGCAGACAATAGGAGATTATTCCAATGAGAATTTAAGTCTTATGGTTTGATGATTGTATACATACTTAGGTGTGTAAACATAATTAGTCGAATTTAAAGCTAAAGGAGTTAATTCCAATAACTGTATAAGCCAAAATTCCGAAATATTCCAATGGCTTGGTTTCATGATAGGTGCAATTGAAATAAAAAAGTTGATAAGCTTTTTAAGTGATTGTTGTGCCGATTGATATTATGAATTTAAACGGTTGAAAAACTTTTATATTCAAATTTAGGAACGGAGAAAAGTCCAATGTAATACTAAATTGTTAGTGTAAAGGACGAAAATCCGAAATTGGAGATGAGTCCAAAGGGCATATTAACGATACGATACCCATCTGAAAATTGCTATTTATAAATCAACCAATTACAGAGGTGACTGCAACAGTGGTCACCTCTGTTTTGCGTGTTATACAATGTATTAACACGGCAGATAGGGGAGTTGCGTTTTTGATAAAATACACATAAAAACAGGGGACAGAAAAATCTGTCCCCTTAACTTTAGGTGTAACTATTATATGTCGATTCCAATTACTCAATACCGAGAATTTCTTTACTTGCGATTACGAGCTTTTCACAAATTTCTGTTGCATCTGCTTTGTTTTTGCCGACTGAAGTTATATAGAGCTTAATTTTTGGCTCTGTGCCACTTGGACGGATGATAACTGCATTGTCACCGGAAAGGTGAAGAGCAATAACATTTGACTTAGGAAGTTCAATGTCGGCAGCATTGCCGGTTGCAATCTCAGTTTCCTTTTTAAGAAGATAGTCGGAAACCTTAACAACATCGTAGCCTGCAATGCTCTTTGGTATGTTATCTCTTACAGCTGTCATAATATCAGCCATCTTCTGCATACCTGCGGCACCGTCAAACTCGAATGAGTATGTCTGATTGAGGTAGTAACCAAATTCTTCGTAAAGACCGTCAATAACCTCGGCAAGTGACTTGCCCTGCTTCTTGTAGTAAGCAGCCATTTCGCAAACGAGCATTGACGCAACAACAGCATCCTTATCTCTTACATATGTGCCTGAAAGATAGCCGTAGCTTTCTTCAAAACCGAAGAGATATCTGTTTTCTTCATGCTTTTTTTCAAGGTTTAGAATAACTTCACCAATGTATTTGAAACCTGTAAGAACATTCTTGAGTTCACAATCGTACTTTTCGCAAAGCTTGTTGATGAGTTTTGTTGTAACGATAGTTTTAACAACAACAGGCTTTTCGGGAAGCTTGCCGCTTGCTTTTTTGCAGGAAAGGATGTAGTTTGTCAACATTACGCCGTCTTCATTACCTGAAATAAGTCTGTAACTGCCGTCATAATCCTTAACTGCGATACCTACACGGTCTGCGTCAGGGTCGGTTGCAAGAAGAAGGTCAGGCTGTTCTTTTTCACAAAGCTCAAGACCTTTTGCAAGCGCCTCTTTAATCTCAGGGTTCGGATAAGGGCAAGTTGTAAAGTTGCCGTCGGGAAGTTCCTGTTCGGGAACAACAACAACATCTTTAATGCCGATTTTGCCGAGAACCTTTCTTACAAGCTTGTTGCCGGTACCGTTAAGAGGTGTGTAGACAACCTTAAGGTCAGCACCCTCACAAATGCCGGGGTTGACCTGCTGTTCCATAACCTTTTCAAGGTATGTGTCATAAACGCTCTCATCAACATATTCAATCATACCGTTGCTAACGGCTTCATCAAAATCTGCAATTTTAACATCCTTGAACATATCAAGTTTTGAAATTTCGTCGTAAACTGTGTTAGCGGCAACATCGGTCATCTGACAGCCGTCCTCGCCATATGCCTTGTAGCCGTTGTATGCAGCAGGGTTGTGGCTTGCCGTAACCATAATACCTGCCTGACATTTAAAGTAACGAACGAGGTATGAGAGAACGGGAGTAGGCTGAAGCTCAGAAGTGATGTAAACCTTAATACCGTTAGCGGCAAGGACTCTGGCTGCCTCATTCATAAACAAATCTGCTTTAATTCTGCTGTCGTGAGAAATAGCAACAGAACCCTTGCCGTACTTTTTGAGAACATAATTGGCAAGTCCTTGTGTAGCCTGACGAACAACATAAATATTCATTCTGTTAGTACCTGCACCAATAATACCTCTAAGACCTGCAGTACCGAATTTTAAAGCTGTGTAGAAACGATCATAAATTTCATCTTCATTGTTTTTTATACTTTCAAGCTCAGCTGTAAGGTCCTTGTCTTCAACAGCATTTTCGAGCCATTCGTTATAAAGTTTTTTAATATCCATGATTATGCCCCCAACTTAAAATATTCACAAAATTGTAGTTAATATCTGTGACAAGTCATTTTTGCCTATCTTAATTCACTATACCATAAACTTTGAAAAAAAACAAGTTTTTTATTTTGTACATTTTACGGAATGTGTACTAAAAGCTGTGTGTTCTGAATTAAACTGTATAAAATTCTATTAACTGTATAATGAAATTGACTCATATTATTGGCTTTTCGTGATGAGGGACGGCGGTTATTCCGCAAAAACAACTGTGCTTTGCTTTTAATGTATATCTAAGCGTGCTGATTTTTGTTCTTTGTCAGAATTAAATTACGGCTCAACAAACGGCACATTAAAATACTCGGCAACTGATTTTGCAAGGTTTCTGCCGATTACATTGATGTTGTCCCTAATCCATTGAGCTTCTTCGGGATTATCGTGATATGCAACCTCAATCAATGCCGACGGTGATTTTGTCCGCCTTACTTCCGCAAGTGAGGTGGTGGGGATTATGTCAACATCGTTCGGTTCGGGATAAATATCTTTATAATTCTTTTGCAGAATTTCTGCAAAACGCTTGCCGTTACTGCCTGTCGGATAGTAATAAATATCTGCACCCGTGTATCTGCCTGCCGAACCCTCGGGAGCGGCATTGCTGTGAATTGCAAGGTGCAAATCGTGATTGCCCTTGTTTGAATCTGCAATTGCCTGGCTAAGCGTCATATCGGGATCGTTTCGCCTGAAATCAATTCCGCTTGCTTTCAAATAAGGCTCCATGGCGTCTGCAATAAGATTCATATAATATTCTTCATTTCCTCCGTCAACATACGGATTATACTCCTGTAATGACGGGGAAAGGTAAACTGAAGGCATAAAATCTCTCCTAAATTTAATCTCTTATCATTTTATTCGCAAAACCCGTGCCGTTGACAAATAATTTTCTTTTCAAAATTCAATTTGTATTGTATAATGATTACATATGATTTTGGCGAAAATGTTGGCAAGTGTATGATATCACAATTATTATGTGTGAGCAGATTGTAACCGTAGGCAGAATGTCAAGCGTAGGGGCGGATATTGTTCTTTTAAAGAACTATTGTTTAATGTAAAAGCTTGCTTAATTACTTTATGAAATTATGAAACGGAGAAATTATTATGACTGATGAAATGAGAGCAAAAGTTGAGAAAGTTATGAAAAATCTTGAACGTAACAGGATGAAACCCTATTTTTGCGAAAACAAGGAAGAGGCGCAGGCACTTGTAAAAACACTCATTAAAAAGGGCGAAACAATTTCATGCGGAGGTTCAAAAACTCTTGACGAAACGGGAATTTATCAGATAATTAATTCGCCCGATTACAATTTTCTTGACCGTTCCGCACCCGGAATGACTCGTCCCGAGGTTGAAGAGGTTTACCGTCAGACTTTCAGGGCAGACACATTTTTTATGAGCACAAACGCTCTTACCGAAAACGGAGAGCTTTATAATGTTGATGGCAACTCAAACCGTGTTGCCGCACTTCTTTACGGTCCGAAAAGCGTTATCGTTGTATGCGGTATCAACAAAATTGTAAAGAATATTGACGAGGCAATTAAGAGAGTTAAAACAATTGCCGCTCCGCAGAATACAATCAGACTCGGCATTGAAACCCCCTGCGGAAAAACAGGCGAATGTGTTTCATTGAGAAAAGAAAATCCCGAGCTCTGTGACGGATGCCACGGTGATACAAGAATCTGCTGTAACTATGTGGTATCTGCTCAGCAAAGACATATTGACAGAATTAAGGTTATTATCATCGGCGAAGAATACGGATATTGATTCTTTTAAAAAAAAAGCCGCATCAAAAGACACGGCTTGGGAGAAATTCAGAATGTAATCATCTGCAATTGTTCTGACTTTTGTTCTGGCTGTTCTGCTGATTTTTATTCTGATTGCTGTTCTGATTCTTATTCTGGCTGTTCTGCTCGTTCTTGTTCTGATTGTTGTTCCGATTCTGATTGAAATTCATTTCAACACCTCCTTTACAAAACTATTATTATCCCGAAAAGGCTTGTTTATTCATGAATGATTTTTTATTGCGAATGAAATCACTTCTGGGTGATGAATTTGACGAATTTTTAAAATTTTATAACAGCGATGATTTTATAAAAGGACTTCGTGTCAACACCTTAAAATGTTTGCCCGAAAAGCTTTGTTCACTTCTTGATTTTGAACTGAAAAAAACTCCGTTTTGCGATGAGGGCTTCTATATTCCGTCCGATGTTAAGTCAATCGGCAACAATCCTCTGCACCATGCAGGAGCGTTCTATGTTCAGGAACCGTCTGCAACCTCGGCAGTTACAATGCTTGATGTTCATGAGGGCGATTATGTCCTTGATTTGTGTGCCGCTCCGGGCGGAAAAAGTACGCAAATTGGCGCTAAACTTAACGGAACAGGACTTTTGTGGAGCAATGAAATTGTAAGGAACAGAGCGAATATTCTTTTATCGAATATTGAACGAATGGGTATTTCAAACGCAGTTGTATCAAACTGCCGTCCCGATGAACTTTGCAAAAGGCTTGAAAACCGCTTTGACAGAATCCTTGTTGACGCACCCTGCAGCGGTGAGGGAATGTTCCGCAAGAATGATGCGGAGCGTGAATGGAGCATTGAGCATGTAAAGAGTTGTGCCGCCCGTCAGCTTTTGATTATTAACAGTGCAAAGGATGCCCTGAAAAACGGCGGATATATGGTTTATTCAACCTGTACTTTTTCAAAGGAAGAAAACGAGGGCGTAATTTCACTGTTCCTTGCAGAAAATCCCGATTTTGAACTTGTTGATTCGGGCGTAACATTCGGCAGACCTACGCTTGATTATGCGAGAAGAATTTTCCCGATGGACGGCGGAGAAGGACATTTTGCTGCCAAGCTTCACAAAAAGGGCGAGCCGTATTCTAATTATAATATTCCTAAAAAGAATAATAAAATTGACTCAAAAATTTTTGATTTCTATGACAGTATTTTTATCGACAGACCGTTCGGTGAAAATATTGAGGTTATAAAGGATAAAATTATAGTTCTTCCGCAGAGTTATAATTTTGATGTAAAAGGCTTGCAGATTCTCCGTGCGGGAGTTATTCTCGGCGAAATTGTCAAGAACAGAATCGAACCGCATCACAGCGCATTTACGGCAGCTAAAAAGGAAAACTGTAAATCCGCAGTTGATTTTGATGTGAACAGTAAAGAGATTTCAGCGTATCTTCACGGTGAGGAAATTGCCGTGTCACAGGATGTCAAAGGCTATACGGCTGTTTGCGTAAACGGAATCACAACAGGCTTTGGCAAAGCGTCAAATTCAAGACTGAAAAATAAATATCCGAAAGGGCTTCGCATATTAAGATGAAAAAATTATCAGATATAGGTACAATCAAAGATATACTTTCAAGACACGGTTTTACTTTTTCAAAGTCACTCGGTCAGAATTTCCTTATAAACCCGTCAGTTTGTCCGAGAATGGCAGAGCTTTCGGGTGCCGGAGAGGGAGTAGGCGTAATTGAAGTCGGTCCCGGAATAGGGGTTCTCACAACAGAGCTTTGCTCGCTTGCCGACAAGGTTGTTGCAGTTGAACTTGACAAGCGACTTCTTCCCGTTCTTGAAGAAACACTCTCAGAACACGACAATGTTAAAGTTGTAAACGATGACATTCTTAAAATTGACTTGCACAAGCTGATTGAAGAAGAATTTCAGGGCATGGATGTTGTTGTGTGCGCAAATCTTCCGTACTACATCACATCTCCCGTAATTATGAAATTGCTTGAGGACAGACTGCCGATTTCTGCAATCACGGTTATGGTTCAGAAAGAGGCGGCTCAGCGAATTTGTGCTGAGGTGGGTTCCCGTGCAAGCGGTGCGGTAACGGTATCGGTCAACTATTATGCAGAACCCGAAATGCTGTTTTCGGTTAGTGCAGGCTCGTTTATGCCTGCTCCAAAGGTTGATTCGGCTGTTTTAAGACTTAACATTCTCAAAGAGCCGCCTGTGAAGGTCGATGACGAAAAGAAGTTTTTTAAGGTTGTAAAAGCCGCCTTTTCACAGCGAAGAAAAACACTTTCAAATTCTCTTGCATCGGGACTTTCTTTGCCAAAGGCAGAGGTCAACGCAATTCTTGATAATTCTTCCGTTCCTCTGAATGCAAGGGCGGAACAGCTAAAACTTGAAGATTTTGCAAACATTGCAAACAATCTTGGTGATTGATTATGAAAAGAAAAATGAACGGTCTTTACAAAACAGCTTTTATATTGATGCTTGTTGCCGCAGCACTTTTTATTGCCGCAACAATTGTTGCATATGCCCTTGAACGCCCGTATTTCTCAGCAGTTTTCTCATGCAGCGGAGCTTTTCTTGCATTTTTGGGCATAATATTTGCAACTTGCAGTAAACCCAAAAAACGCAAAAGACACCTTGTATCAGATGAAATTGATGCCGAAAATGATGACAATGATGAGATTTCTGAAAATTCTGTTGACAATGAGGAATAAATTTGATAGAATGGTTGCAGATAAAGGGGAGTAGTTCGCAGATAATCTGTGATATTAATCGTCAGTACATACCGTTTTCGGTATCGGTTATATCTTAAAGGACAAGACTTTTATTGTAGGGTGAGTTGCACCTTGCAATAAAGGTCTTTTTTATTTTCCTTTTTCAGTCTGTCTGTATTCTGCAATCCGAACGGAGGAGAAAATTATGAAAAATTGGTATCAGTTGACCGAGAGCGAAACTCTTGACAAGCTAGGTGTCACAAGCGAAGGACTTTCGTCACAACAGGCTGACAGTCTTCTTGAAAAACACGGAAAAAATGCCCTTGAAGAGAGCAAAAAGAAATCTGTTTTTCAGGTGTTTTTAAGTCAGTTTGCCGACCTTATGGTAATCATCCTTATAATTGCGGCAATCGTTTCAATGTTTTCGGGAAGTGTTGAAAGCACAATCGTAATTTTTGCGGTAATCACACTCAATGCTATTCTCGGCACGGTTCAGCATGTCAAGGCTGAAAAGTCACTTGAAAGCCTTAAATCGCTTTCGTCACCTTCGGCAAAGGTAATCCGTGACGGAAGAAAAATTGAAATAGATTCCGAGAATGTTGTTCCCGGTGACATTGTTGTGCTTGAGGCAGGCGACCTTGTTGTTGCAGACGGTAGAATAATAAATAACTATTCTTTACAGGTAAATGAGAGCTCGCTCACGGGTGAATCTACAAATATTGATAAAAGTGTGGAGACAATTGAAAAGGAAGTTCCGCTTGCCGACCGCACTGATATGGTCTTTTCGGGCAGCCTTGTAACATACGGCAGAGCAATTGTCGTTGTTACGGAAACAGGTATGAACACAGAAATCGGTAAAATCGCAACACTTATGAATCAGGCAAAGAGCAAGAAAACTCCCCTCCAGCTCAGCCTTGATAAATTTTCGAGCAGACTTGCCGTTATTATTATGGCAATCTGTGTAGTAGTTTTCGGCTTGAGTATGTTCAACGGAATGTCGGTTCTCAACTCTCTTATGTTTGCCGTTGCACTTGCAGTAGCCGCAATCCCTGAGGCGCTCGGCTCAATCGTTACAATTGTTCAGGCAATGGGTACGCAAAAAATGGCAAAAGAAAATGCAGTTATCAAGGATTTGAAAGCTGTTGAAAGCCTCGGCTGTGTGTCTGTAATCTGCTCCGATAAGACGGGTACGCTCACACAGAACAAAATGACTGTTCAGAAAATCTATGTGAACGGCGAAAGTATTCTTGAGGATCAGCTCGACCTTAATATTGAAAGCCACCGTCATCTCCTTTACGATATGGTTCTAAACAACGATTCGAGTATCGTTGACGGAAAGGGAATAGGCGACCCGACCGAGTACGCTTTGCTTGAAACATTTCAGCATATCGGACTTGACGAAAATGTACTTAGGGATGTTCTTACAAGGGTTGAGGAAGTTCCGTTTGATTCCGACAGAAAGATGATGAGCACAAAGTACAAAATGCACGGTGTAAATCATATTCTCACAAAGGGTGCGCTTGATTCAATTCTTGACCGTTGTGTAAGTATCGCAACAAAAGACGGTATTCGTCCGATTACAGATGAAGATAAGGCTGAGATTTCAAGAGTTAACCGTGAATATTCCGAACAGGGACTCCGTGTTCTCACCTTTGCATATAAGGAATCTGATGAGGCTCTCACGGTTGACACAGAGAAGGATTATACATTCATCGGACTTGTTTCAATGATAGATCCTCCGAGAGAGGAGTCAAAACAGGCTGTTGCCGATGCAATCCGTGCAGGAATCAAGCCTGTTATGATTACGGGCGACCACAAAATCACAGCAAGTGCAATTGCAAAGCAGATTGGTATTTTCAATGACGGTGACATCGCAGTTACAGGTCTTGAGCTTGACGCAATGAGCGATAAGGAGCTTGACGAAAAAATTGAGAAAATTTCTGTTTATGCACGAGTTTCTCCCGAAAACAAAATCAGAATCGTTGAGGCTTGGCAAAGAAAAGGCAACATTGTTTCCATGACAGGTGACGGTGTAAACGATGCACCCGCTCTCAAAAAAGCTGATATCGGTGTTGCAATGGGTATCACAGGTACCGAAGTTTCAAAAGACGCCGCATCTATGATTCTTCAGGATGATAACTTTGCTACAATTATCAAGGCGGTTGCAAACGGACGAAATGTTTACCGCAACATTAAAAATGCAATTCTTTTCTTGCTTTCGGGTAATATGGCAGGCATTTTTGCCGTGTTGTTCTGTTCAATTATGGCTCTGCCCGTACCGTTTGAGGCGGTTCACCTTCTGTTTATCAACCTTCTTACAGACTCACTTCCCGCAATTGCAATCGGTATGGAGAAGCCCGAAAAAGACTTGCTCAGACAAAAACCCCGTGATCCGAAACAGGGAATCCTTACAAAAAGCTTTTCTGCTCTTATGCTCGGACAGGGCGCTTTGATTGCCGTTGTAACGCTCATTTCATTCTACATCGGACTTCAGACAAGTCCTGCCGTTGCAAGCACAATGGCATTTGCAACACTCACGCTTGCAAGACTGTTCCACGGCTTTAATTGCAGAAGTACACATTCAATCTTTAAACTCGGACTTTTTTCAAACACGGCAAGCATAGGCGCTTTCTTTATTGGAACATTCCTGCTCGCATTTGTATTGTTTGTTCCGTTTATGCAGCCGCTTTTCAGCGTTACCGCACTCACAGGCGCACAGGCAGGCTTTATAGCCCTCCTCGCATTCATCCCGACATTTATAATTCAGGTTGTAAAAGTCATTGTTGAAAATGTGAGAAAGTAAATTTAATAACATTGAACACGGCAGATTGATTTTGCCGTGTTCTTTTACTTTTATCGAATAAAATTCATTGACAAAGAAATAATAATGTAGTACAATGTACTATACAAGGAGGTCGGTATTATGGCATTCTCAATCAGATTAACAGAACAGGAAAAGAAAATAGCAGACAGCTATGCTCGGTTGCACTCAATATCACTCGGAGAGGCTTTTAAACAGGCTTTGTTTGAAAAAATCGAAGAAGAATATGACCTTGCCGTTTTTGATGACGCTTATGATGAATACAAAAAGAGCGGTGAAGAAAGCAGACCAATCTCTGATTTTTGGAAGGAACTTGACATATGAGTTATGTTGTAAGAACCACTCCGAGATTTGAAAAAGAATTTAAAAAACTCGACAGATATACTATGAAGATGATTAAAGCGTGGATTGAAAAGAATTTATCGGGGTGTGAAAATCCCAGAGTAAAGGGGAAGGCTCTCACGGCAAATCGCAAAGGTCAATGGCGGTATCGTATCGGAGATTACAGACTGCTCTGCCTTATAGAAGACGAAGAACTTGTTATTCTTGCTTTGTCTATAGGTCACAGGCGAGAGGTTTATGACAACACTTAAAATTAAAAATACTCAAATAATCAAATTCGGTCATAATCTTTGAATAATTATGACCGAATATCATTTATTTTGAATTATTTTGACTGAAATTACAAAAATTCCTTGACAAAGTTTGAGAGGTTTCTTATAATTAAATCATAACATAATGTTTCACAGGGTATTACAGGATATACAAAAATAAGATTAAGAAGGGTGACAGAAATTATGAACATTTGGCACGACATTTCTCCAAAGAGAATTACAAAAGACAAGTTTTATGCCGTAATCGAAATTTCAAAGGGCGGCAAAAACAAATATGAGCTTGACAAAGAAACAGGTATGCTCAAGCTTGACCGTGTGCTTTTTACATCAACTCATTATCCTGCAAACTACGGCTTTATTCCGAGAACCTTTGCAGATGACGGCGATCCGCTTGATGTTCTTGTTTTGTGCAGTGAAACAATTCAGCCGATGACACTCGTTGAATGCAAGCCAATCGGTGTTCTCAATATGGTTGATAATGACAGCTGTGACGAAAAAATTATCGCAGTTCCGGTAAACGATCCCAACTACAACTGCTACAGCGACATCAGCGAACTTCCAAAACATTATTTTGAAGAAATTCAGCACTTTTTCCAGGTTTACAAGACCCTTGAGGCTGACAAGGTTACTTCGGTAACCGAAACCGACGGTGTTGACAAGGCTAAAGAAATCATTGAAAAGGCTATCACAAGCTATATTCGTGATTTTCAGATGGCGTAAATTTATAAAGACTGCAAAACTAAAAGCTTTACCAAAAACGGTAAAGCTTTTTCTTTATTCTGATATTTAATTTAATTCTAAAAAGGAATATTATTATAATTCATTCCTGTATAATAAAAATCGCAGGTTAAAGTTTAAAATCCTTAGCCGAAAAATCTGTTTTAAAAACCGTGACATTCGGCATACGCAATAACGGGTCATACTTAAATGATCTGCATTTTCCGTTCTTGACCTGCTTAGATTTTTTGCAGAACATAATATCATTTTCAATTCCGCTGTATTCGCAATATGAACAGTTGACAGGAATATTCTTGCCAAACAAACTTTTTTTCATAATCAACACCTCTGAATGTATATAGTATAGCATTAACTTGATTATGTTTCAAGCATAATATTTTGTCGGATTTTATTTATAAAAATCAGAAAGGAACGCTTATGAAATTTTCTTCAAAAACAATGAAACTCAACAACATTGATACAGTACCGTATCTTACATATAATTCTTTGTCAGAAATAAATTTTATCAATCACGCATTTACAACCAGACTTGGCGGAGTGTCAACGGGTGAATTTGCATCAATGAATATGGCATTCAACAGAGGTGACAATCCCGACAGTGTAACCGAAAATTACAAAAGATTCTGCAAAAGTGCAGGCTTTGAATATGAAAGCCTTGTAGCCTCGGCACAGGATCACCACACGGTTGTAAGAGCCGTAACATCTGCCGAAAAGGGCATAGGTATCTACAAGCCCCGTGATATGGAGAGCGTTGACGCCTTGATTACAAATGAAAAAGGAGTAACTCTCGTAACCTACTATGCCGACTGCACACCGCTGTTTTTTGTTGATACAAAGAATAAGGCAATCGGACTTGCCCATGCCGGCTGGAGGGGAACTGTCGGCAGAATAGGGGAAAAGGTTGTTGAGAAAATGACTGAGCTTTACGGCACAAATCCCACCGATATCAAAGCCGCAATCGGTCCCGCAATTTCAGTTTGTTGCTATGAGGTTGACTATCCATGTGCAGAACATTTTCTGAATCTTGCAGACCTTGACAGCTCAAAGTTCGTTTTTGAAAAAGGAAACGGAAAATATATGGTTGACCTTTTAGAAACCAACCGTCAGATTCTTACTGCTTCAGGTGTAAAGAATGAAAACATAACAGTTTCGGATGTCTGCACCAACTGCAACAGCGACCTCTTATGGAGTCACCGTGCCACCAAAGGTCACAGAGGCACAATGAGTGCATTTATGTGTATAAAATAAGAATAATATTTTTGCTTTTGCAAAGCAAAAGGCGGTTATTGACCGCCTTTATCTATCTGAATTTATCTTTCCGTTTTTTGCAAACCATACATCGTTTACCTCAAATTCCTTGCCGTTGAGGTAATTAAGAATACCTGCATCGGTTTCAAAATTGAATCTCAGCTTATAGCTGTAAAGCGCCTGATACTTAATGCTGTCGGGTGCTTTTTTGCCTTTGCCGTATTTTGTATCGCCCACAAGCGGATGACCGATTGATGCCATATGTGCTCTTATCTGATGAGTTCTGCCCGTCAGCAGTTCAACCTCGGCAAGGCTGAATTTGCCGTTGAAGTCAAGAATTTTATATTTTGTCTTGATTTCTTTTGAACCCTCAACTTCATTTTTGAAAACAGTAACCTTGTTTTTACTTTCATTCTTGGTCATATAACCGTGAAGTGTGTCGCTGTTCTTTTTCGGCTTTCCGTATAAAAGACAGAGATAATATTTTTCAAGCTCTCTTGTTTTCATCTTTGCATTTAAAATTCGCAGACTGTCGGCATTTTTTGCCGCAATAACAATTCCGCCCGTGTTTCTGTCGATTCTGTTGACAAGTGCAGGTGCAAAAGCTTTTTCTTCATCGGGATTGTATTCGCCTTTGTCGTAAAGGTAGTGCTGAACTCTTGCAACAAGTGAATCAAAGTGATAATTCTTGTCGGGATGAACGATTATACCCGGCTTTTTATCTATGAGTATAAGGTTTTCATCCTCATAAACAATGTCAAAGGTTTTCGGTGCTTTCATGAACTCATAGCTTTTTTGCTCCGATGCCTCAAAAAATTCGTCCTTAATATAAAAGGTAAGCACATCGCCCTCTTTGAGCATAGTTTGAATATCACACTTTTTGCCGTTTACCTTTACACACTTTTTTCTTATATATTTGTACATAAGCGACTTTGGCAGAGTTTTGAATCTTTTTTGTAAAAATTTATCGAGTCGCTGATTTGCGTCATTCTTTTTAATTTCAAGTGTTCTCATAATCTGTAAAATTCTCCGTAATTGTTTTCTCAGTTTATCTTATATCAATTTTAAAAATAATTCAACCGCTTTTGCACACTATTTGATTTTGTGTATATTCTGGTATAGGGTGATACAGTGAATTGCTACAGACAGAGAATTAAATCCGCAGTATGCTTTGGATTGGGACTGCTGTGTGCATCACTTCTGCCGAGTGAATGGGTACTCGTCATTGCGGCAGGCGCACTCGTAGTTGTCAGTATTTGTTGTGTTCGGAGGTAAATTATGAAAGTTGTACTTATTGAGAAACCAAAATTCATATCGGCAATTTTAAGAAAAATTTACGGAATTAAAAAAGGGTGAAAATAAATCGGTGAAAGCAAACACAACATTTTCAAGTGCTGCTGGTTTGGTCGGCAGGTAAACAGATGCCGCCGCAGTGCCTGTTCATAGCACCTTTTGCCGAATTACGATAATTTAAGACGGTATTGACTGTTCAGTATTAAAGAAAATGCCTTTCGCTTTTGCGAGGGGCATTTTTGCGTGCTTTTTTGCGGAATATTTATGTGTGTCGGTGTAATATTTTTCTTCCGTATGCAATATATTTAACTATAAAACATAAAGGAGAGAAAAATATGGAGTTTAATCAGGAGAACCGTTCGTTTTGCACACCGTCGGTTGTGCTTGACACGGTTGCCGAACAGCTTGCAGATGTTGATCTTACTCTGCCCGATTATTGTCCGGATATTGAAAAAATTCTGAAATGTACCCTCACACCCAAAATTCAAAGCAGGACGCTTTCGGGCGGTCAGCTTCAAATCGACGGATTCTGTACTGTGAATGTGATGTATGTGGAAAGCATAAATAAAAGCGTTCGCTGCTGCGAACAAAGCGTTAATTTTTCGCAGAGCTTTTCCGTGAAGGACGCTTCGGATAATCCGGTTATAATAACCAAAACCAAGTCGGAATACATAAACTGCAGAGCATTAAGTCCACGCAGACTTGTAATGCACGGAGCATTTTCTCTGTATGCAAAAGTATTTTCCAAAACTCAGACGAGCATTTTCACTTCGCCCGATAATATTGAGATATTAAAAAAGACGGTGTCTTGTGCCGACCTTAAATCGTTCTGTCAGGAGCAGTTTTCGGTATGTGAAGAAATCTCCGTAGGCGAAAAGCCCCGTATTGAGTCTGTCCTTCACAGCGATATAAGCGTGGGAGTTACCGATGCAAAAGCCGTTACGGGAAAGCTTATGCTAAACGGCGAGCTTAATCTTAAGCTACTGTATCTGACAAATGTTGAAAGCGGAGAAACGGGAAAGCTTGATTATCTTCTTCCGTTCAATAAGATTATCGACTGTGACGGAATTGACGAAAACACAATAAACTGTGTTTCCTGCGATGTTATGTCATATGACATAAGACTGAAAAACGATATGCTTTCCGAAAAGCCTTCCGTTATTCTTGATGTGAAGATTTGCGTAACCGAAGAAGGTTACATTACCCGTGAAGAAGAGGTTGTATGTGACGCTTATTCCACAGACTTTTCATCACTGCCCGAATTTGAACAGCTTAAAATTACAGGAGAAGTTATTCCTCTGAACGAAGCTCATATGGAAAAACTGTCCGTGAAGGTAGATGACGGCAAAATTTCAAAAATTCTTGATATTTTTACCGATCAGATAACAGCCGAAGCTTCACACGATGACAGAGGTACGGTCGTAAAAGGCAAAATTAACATATGTATACTTGCTCTCAACGAGGAAGACGCGCCCGTGTTTATTGAACGCTCATCTGATTATGAACATATCATTCCTAATAATGAATGTAACTGTGCAAAAATTTCAGGAGCACGCGCAGCAAGTATAAGCTACCGTCTTGCCGAAGATGATGTGATTGAAATCCGCTGTGAGCTGAAAATATGCGGAGCCGCTATTTCCGAAAACAGAATAAATGTCGTTAAAAATGTGAATGTTTTTGAGGATAAACCAATACCTCCCGAAAATTTTGCACTTACTTTATATTTTGCGAATAAGGGAGAAAAGCTCTGGGATATTGCAAAATCACACAATACAAGGCTTGGTTTGCTGCTTTCGGAAAATCCGGAGGAAAATCAGGTGCTTGAAGCCCCGAAAATGCTGTTGATTCCGAGAATATAGGGAGGTATAAAGATGGAAGAAAGAAATGTTTATCAGGACATTTCCCGAAGGACAGACGGCGATGTATATATCGGAGTTGTCGGCCCCGTCAGAACAGGTAAATCCACATTTATAAAAAGGTTTATGGATTCGCTTGTACTGCCGAATATTCGTGACGAGGCAGTCTATAAGCGTACCGTTGACGAACTTCCGCAGTCTGCCGCGGGAAGAACCATAATGACAACAGAACCAAAGTTTATTCCCGAGGAATCCGTTGAAATCAATCTTGGCAGCAACACAACTTTTAATGTCCGTATGATTGATTGTGTCGGATATATTGTGAACAGCGCCATCGGCTACAGTGAAGAGGACGAACCGAGAATGGTGAAAACTCCGTGGTCGAAGGATGCAATTCCCTTTGATGATGCCGCAGAAATCGGTACTAAAAAGGTAATTACCGACCATTCGACAATCGGTCTTGTTATTACAACGGACGGTACAATCAGCGATATTCCGAGAGAAGATTATATAGAAAGTGAAAAGCGCGTAATAAATGAACTCAAGGCAATTAACAAGCCGTTTATTATTCTGCTCAATTCAGTTGACCCTGCGGCGGACGAAGCAATCAATCTTTCAAATGAAATGACTGCAGAGTATAAAGTTCCCGTAATACCTGTAAGCTGTATGGAGCTTGATGAAACCGAAATCAAAAGGATACTCGCACAGCTTTTGTTTGAATTTCCTATCCGTGAAATCAAGGTCGACATTCCAAGATGGGTTGTAAAGCTCGACAAAGACCATTGGCTGAAGTCGGTTGTATTTGATTCAATAAAGAAAAATGCCGCAAAAATCGAGAAAATCAGGCAAATTCAGCAGGTTTTATCAGAGCTTGAACAATGCGAGTACATTACTTCTGCAAGGGTTACGAACCTTGACCTAGGCAAAGGCTGTGCCGAAATGGCTGTATCTATCAGAGGTGAGCTTTTTTACAAGGTAATTTCCGAAGAAACAGGTCTTGAAATTACAGAAGAATACGAGCTTCTGAACTGTATAAAGACTCTTTCACAAAAACAAAAGGAATTTGACAAGATTGCTCAGGCTTATGAGCAGGTTCAGGAAACGGGCTACGGAATTGTTATGCCGACAATTGACGAACTTACCCTTGACGAACCGCAGATTATTAAGCAGAGCGGAAAATACGGCATAAAACTCAGAGCAAGCGCGCCGTCAATTCATATGATGAAGATATTTACGCAGACAGAGGTTACTCCGATTGTCGGTTCGGAACAGCAGTCCGAAGAGCTTGTGTCTTATCTTCTCAGAGAATTTGACGAAAATCCGGAGAAAATCTGGGAGAGTAACATATTCGGAAAATCCGTCCATGAGCTTGTAAACGAGGGACTTCACAACAAGCTTTACAGAATGCCCGCCGACGCAAGGCGGAGAATAGGGGAAACCATTGAGAAAATTATCAATGACGGCTGCAACGGATTGATATGTATAATTCTGTAACGGTAAATAACAACAGAATCGCAAAGATTTAATTAACAAATAAATCAGCCGACGCAAAAATAAATTAGTAATATCGCCAAAAAAATATTCGCCCCATATTTGTTGTTGAAAATGCTTCGGGAATAAAGTATAATATTCCTATATGCAAATGACAAATATGGGGGTTGTTTTATGAATCTTTCCGATGTAGCTTTATTGGCTAAAGAGGAGCTTTCCCTTGCCGAAAAAGGTATTGCCTCTGCAAAAGTTGTTCTCACAGGTTTTGTTGTTGTATTCGCAATGCTGATTCTCTTGATTTTCATAATCAAGATTTACGGCGCAATTATTCAGAAAGCTCAAAATGCCGGCAAAAAGAGCAAAGAGAAAAAGGCTGAAACCGTAGCAGAAACTCCTGCTCCCGTTGTTGCCGTTCCTGTTGCTCCTGCTCAGACAGACGGTGTTTCCGATGAGGTTGTTGCCGTAATTTCCGCAGCAGTTGCCACAATGTACGGCTCTTCCGAAAAAGCAAGAATCAAGAGTATTAAAAAGTCATCAGACGGCGGTCGTTCCGCATGGGCAAAAGCCGGTGTACTTGATAATACCCGCCCGTTTTAAGGCAAAGTTTTAAGGGAAAGGATGTTATCTAATGGAAATTTTACAGGGCTTTGTAGATGCCGTTGTCGGTATCTTTGAAGACTCGGGTCTGTTAACTCTTAACTGGCAGAACTATGTAATGATTGGTATTTCAATCGTTTTGCTTTACCTTGCAATCAAAAAGCAGTATGAGCCGCTTTTGCTCCTTCCTATCGCATTCGGTATGCTGCTTGTTAATCTTTATCCGAGCATTATGGCTCCGCCTACAACACAGCTTTTGACAGAGGCTCAATGTACCGCACAGAATGTTGCGGTGTCGGGACATGCCAAGACGGTGATTGACGGAGTAACTTATATTGAGAATCCGACATACGGCGGACTTCTTTATTACCTCTATCAGGGTGTTAAGCTCGGCATTTATCCGCCTCTTATCTTCCTCGGCATCGGTTGTATGACTGACTTCGGTCCGCTCATCTCTAACCCGAAGAGCCTTATTCTCGGTGCTGCCGCACAGATTGGTATCTTTTTAACATTTACAGGTGCTATTTTCCTCGGCTTTACAGAGGCAGAGGCAGGTGCTATCGGTATCATCGGCGGTGCCGACGGTCCTACGGCTATTTATGTAACAACAAAGCTTGCTCCGCATCTTCTCGGTTCAATCGCAATTGCCGCATATTCATATATGGCTCTTGTGCCGATTATTCAGCCGCCTATTATGAAGGCGCTCACAACCAAAAAAGAGCGTTCCGTAGTTATGGAGCAGCTTCGTCCTGTTTCAAAGCTTGAGAAGATTATGTTCCCGGTAATCGTTGTTATTATCATCGCAATCTTCCTTCCCGACGCAGCTCCGCTCGTTGGTATGCTTATGCTCGGTAACCTCTTTAAGGAGTCGGGCGTTGTTGAAAGACTCAGCAAAACAGCTCAGAACGAGCTTATGAATATTATCACAATCTTCCTCGGTACAACTGTAGGTGCAACTGCATCCGGTCAGAACTTCCTTACTCTTGACACAATCAAGATTATCGTTCTCGGTCTTCTTGCGTTCTGTATGGGTACTGCATTCGGTGTACTCTTCGGTAAGATTATGTACAAGGCAACAGGCGGTAAGGTTAACCCGCTCATCGGTTCAGCAGGCGTATCCGCCGTTCCGATGGCTGCCCGTGTATCTCAGAAGGTTGGTCAGGCTGAAAATCCCGGCAACTTCCTCCTCATGCACGCTATGGGTCCGAATGTTGCAGGTGTAATTGGTTCAGCAGTTGCAGCCGGCGTACTCCTTAATGTTGTAGGCTGATAACCGTAACTTAATAAACTATGATAAAGGAAGTCTTTACGGCTTCCTTTATTTTTGCTGTTAAAGAATCCGACAATGAAAAATTTGTATAATATCACAGAAATTATTTCAATTATTATTCTATGATAGAATTATTACACGAGTTATATAAGATATAATAATTAGTGAATATGTAAAACTGTGCCGTAAAACATCTTCTTTTTTGCTTTGCAGTACTGTTTCCTTATTATGAATTAAAGGGGCTATATAAATGGCAAAGAATGTAACCGTTCAGCGAATTGTCAGCGTCCTTTTGCACAGAGTCAAGTTTATTATTCTTGCTACTGTTGTCATGGGATTGCTGTTCTTTATGTACTCACGCTTCGTAATTGCGCCGATGTACAGCACATCGACTATGATTTATGTTCAGAATTACAGTTCTGCTCAGCGTGATAACGCAAATACTAAGGCTACGACTTCGACAAAAACTGAAAGTGATTCAAAAAAGACTTCAAACGAAGAAAATCAGAAAATTTATCCTGCCGATATTTCTGCATCTGCAAACCTTGCTGAAATCTGTGTTACGCTCTTTAAAAACTCTGATGAGATGACAGCACTCTATGACGGATGCACAGTTAATGTTGATGTAACTGACGGTACTTTCTTTATTACTATTACCGTTGACGGTACCGATGCACAGAAGTGCGCCAATGTTGCTAATCAGCTTGCCGAAAAAGCTGCCGAGGTTTACAATTCAAAATTCAGCTACGGTCAGATCGGAACTCTCCGTCAGGCCAATGTTCCGCCGGCACCTTATGCGCCGAGCAATATGAAAAATATGCTCATCGGTGCCGCTATCGGATTTATTGCATCCTGCCTTATTTCAATTCTTATTGAACTTATTGATACAACTATCAAGTCAGAAGATGATATACAGGAAATTTACGGAATCCCCATATTTGCCGAAATTCCCGACTTTGATAACCAGGGTTAAGGAGGAACTATGGCTTCTAATTTTAAATTGTTTAAAAAGAAAAACGACAGAAAAAATAAAGGACAAACTTTTTCTCTCTCTGACAAGAGCAAGTTCGCAATTGTTGAAGCCTACAAGGCGGCAAGAACAAATATTATGTTTTCACTTTCTGCAAAAGAAAAGAAATGCTTTGCCGTAACAAGCTATTCAAAGGGTGAGGGAAAAAGCACGGCTTCCGCAAACCTTGCAATTTCATTTTCAAAAATGGAGAAGAGAGTTCTTCTCATTGACTGCGATCTTCGCCGTCCGAATATTCATAATATTTTTAAGCTTGACAATAAGAACGGTCTTACCAATGTAATCGGTAAAATGATTGAGGTTGACGAGGCTGTTAGGCACGATGTTTTGCCTAATCTTGATATTCTCCCTGCGGGTACTATTGCGCCAAACCCTTCCGAGCTTATGTGCAGCGCTCGTTTTCAGGAGCTATATAAGCAGTTTGTCAGGGATTATGATTATGTAATTTTTGATACACCCCCTATCGGTGTTGTTGCCGATGCTTTGCTTCTCAAGGATTTGATTGCCGGTTTTGTTGTAGTTGTGCGTGAACGCTCAACAACTCACGGTGATCTTCAACATCTTATTGACAGCGTTAAGCTTGCCGACTCTACCATACTCGGACTTCTTGAAGTAGGCTGTACCTATGATTCAAAAAGAAGAAAGAAAGGCTATTACTATTACCAGTATTATTGATTTGTCAGATTCGCTGCTTTGTGTTGCAGCACGAAAACATCTAAAAGCTATATAAACAACAAAAAATCACAGACTTGCAAACTTTCACCAAAAATGACTGTTGTGAGTCTGTTCTTTTTTGTGAAAATAAAAATGCAAGTTTGTAAAAAACATCTTGCATTTCTTGAGCGAATAGAGTAAAATATATTAGAAATTTAAATTACATTTGCAATAATATTTTAAGGAGTTATTCAAAATGGGTTATCTTGACTTGAGTAAACAGGAACTTGAAAAAGAGTATGGCAATCTCGTAAAGAGATTTGAGGAGATTAAAGGTATGGGACTTAACCTCAATATGGCAAGAGGCAAGCCCGGCAAAGAACAGCTGGATCTTTCTTTGCCTATGCTTGACACAATTAACAGCAAGTCTGATTTTATCGGCGAAGACAATATGGATTGCCGTAACTACGGACTTCTCAACGGTATTACAGAGTGCAGAAAGCTTTTTGCGGATATTCTCGGTGTAGATGCAGAGAATGTTATTGTAGGCGGTTCTTCAAGCCTTAATATGATGTTTGATACAATTTCATGCTTTATGACTGCTCCTGTTGTTGAGGGCTGTAAGCCTTGGTATGAAGTAAAGAACAGAAAATTCCTCTGTCCGGTACCGGGTTATGACCGTCATTTCGGCATTACTCAGTATTACGGCTTTGAGCTTATCCCGATTCCTATGGATGACAACGGACCTGATATGGATATAGTTGAAAAGCTCGTTTCCGAAGATGAGTCTGTTAAGGGCATCTGGTGTGTTCCTAAATATTCAAACCCTGCAGGAACAACTTACAGCGATGAGGTTGTAAAGCGTTTTGCCGCCTTAAAGCCTGCCGCCAAGGATTTCAGAATTATGTGGGATAATGCCTATTGCATTCATGAAATCAGCGACACGCCCGATGTGCTTCTCAATATTATGGATGAGTGCAAAAAGACCGGCAACGAAGACCTTCCTATTATGTTCTGTTCAACATCAAAGATTACTTTCCCCGGTTCGGGTGTTGCTGCGCTGGCTGCTTCTGAGAATAACCTTAAAGTTCTCCGTGAGAAATATAACTATGAAATCATCAGCTATGACAAGCTTAATATGCTTCGCCATGTAAGATTCTTCAAAAATTATGACGGCGTTCTTAAGCATATGGAAAAGCACAAGAAAATTCTTAAGCCTAAGTTTGACATCGTTCTTGATACACTTGATAAGGAGCTTGAACCCGCCGGTATCGCATCATGGAAAAAGCCGCACGGCGGATACTTTGTAAGTGTTGATGTATATGACGGTACGGCAAAGAGGACAGTTGCCCTCTGCAAGGAGGCAGGAGTTGTCCTCACGGGAGCAGGTGCGACATATCCTCTCGGTCTTGACCCCAATGATTCAAATATAAGAATTGCTCCGACATTTCCTCCGAACAGTGAGCTTGAAGTTGCAATGGATGTTTTCTGTACCTGTGCCAAGCTTGCCGCCTGTGAGAAGATTCTGAACAAGTAATCATCACTTGATTTTTTGTCTGTCAGTGCTTACTATGAAAGATTTTGTGCATTATTTATAACATTAGAATGTTTTTTTTGACAGATTGAATTCTTTTTTTATTAAATATTTCCGTATCCATTGACATTTTACAAAAATAATTCTATAATAACTCTGTTACGGTCTGTGGTTAGATGTTCGTGACAGAGTTATTTTGACTTTAGAGCAAAATAAAACCACAGCCAATTATTTAACGGAGGTTTCAAAGGCATGAAAAGAGTTCCAAAGCCTGTATTCTTTGTCGTAGCTTTGCTGATACTTGCCTTTTCATTTACTGCGATTTTTGGTATTTCCTACTACACCGGCGATAACAAAACAACAGTATTAAAAGGTATCAGCGACGTACGATGGGGAATAGACATCCGTGGCGGTGTTGAAGCTACTTTCAAACCGGCAGGGGATGTTGACGCAACTGACGAGCAGCTTGAGTCTGCAAAGTCAATCATTGAATTAAGAATGGTATCTCAGGGTATCACGGATTATGAGCTTTATGCTGACGCAAAGAGCGACAGAATCATTGTTCGTTTCCCGTGGAAGGAAGATTCCGACCAGAACGCAGTTGAGGCTATTGAAGAAATTTCTTCAACAGCACAGCTTACATTCCGTCCCGGAGACGGTCATGAAACAACTGACATCGATTCAAACGGTGAATATGTTTACAAGACTCCTTCAGGTGACACGGCAAAAACAATCCTTATGGACGGTTCTTATGTTGAAAGTGCCTCAGCAGGTATGACAACAGACAAGACCACAGGTAAAAATTCCTATGTAGTACAGCTTAAGCTGAAGAGCAGCGGTGACAAGAACGGTAAAGAGCGTTTTGCTGACATCACTAAAGAATATCTAAACCAGCAGGTTTCAATCTGGATGGATGATATTATGCTTTCAGCTCCTAAGGTTGAGGCTGAAATTACAGACGGCAACGCTGTTATTTCAGGTGACTTTACAGCTAAAGAGGCTCAGGACCTTGCATCAAAAATCAACGCAGGTGCTCTTCCTTTCCAGCTTGAAACATCAAACTACGGCACAATCAGTGCAACCCTCGGTGAAAATTCACTCATTGCAATGGCATATGCGGGTGTTATCGCATTTATCCTTATTGCAATCATTATGATTCTCTTCTACCGTTTGCCCGGTTTTGTTGCAGTTATCTCACTTCTCGGTCAGATGGGTCTTGCCATTGCGGCTGTATCAGGTTACTTCCCTGTATTCTCTTCATTCACAATGACGCTCCCCGGTATTGCGGGTCTTATCCTTTCAATCGGTATGGGCGTTGACTGTAATGTTATTACTGCCGAGCGTATCAAGGAAGAACTTAGGGCAGGAAGAACTCTTGACGGTGCTCTTGAAAGGGGTACAAAGAATTCACTTTCCGCTATCGTCGACGGTAATATGACCGTTATTATCGTATCAATTATCCTTATGCTTGTATTTGGTCCTGCAAATATTCTCTCCATTATCTTCGGTGAGTCAACAACAGGTACTATCTACTCATTCGGTTACACACTTCTTGTCGGCGTAATCGCTAACTTTATCATGGGTGTATTCTGTACAAGAATTATGCTCAGAAGTGTTGCAGGCTTTAAGTTCCTGCGTAAAAAATGGTTGTTTGGAGGTGCTAAGAATGACTGATAAAACTCAGACAAAGACAGTTTCAAAAGCCCCTCTTACAGACGAGGAATTTGTTAATAAGTATAACGGAGGCCGCAAGATTATTGACTTTGTAGGTCACAAAAAGATTTTCTTCGGAATTTCTCTTGCAATTATTATTATCGGTATCATCTGCAACTTTATTTTCGGTACACAGCTTGACATTCAGTTCTCAGGCGGTGCAACTCTTAAATTCAGCTACAGCGGTGAAATCAATCAGTCTGAACTTACTGATTTTATTCAGGTTGAAACAACAGAGGACAGAATCACTACAACATATGCTCAGGATCTTATGGGTGACAGCGGCACAACGGTAACTGTTCAGTTCTCGGGTAACGATTCAATCAAAACCGATATTCAGAAGAACCTTGAATCAGACCTTCAGAAGAAGTATCCGGACAATAACTTCAAATGTCTTGAATCAAATTCGGTTGATGCTTCAATGGGTTTCAGCTTCCTTCTCAAGTGTCTTACTGCTGTTGCAATTGCAGCCGTGCTTATGGTTCTTTATGTAACAATCAGATTTAAGAAAATCGGCGGTCTTTCGGCAGGTGTTATGGCTCTCGTAGCCCTCTTCCACGATGTTGCAATGATTTACTTTATGTATGTAATCTTCCAGATGCCGATTGACGCAAGCTTCATCGCAGTTGTTCTTATGATTCTCGGTTATTCGCTTAACGATACAATTGTTATCTATGACCGTGTTCGTGAGGAAAAGAAGCTTGTCGGAAGCAAAACAGATGTTGGCAAGATATTCAACCTCAGCTGTACAAAGTGTATTAAGAGAACAATTATGACTTCTGTAACAACACTTTCGGCTATTCTTGTTGTTTATGTTGTTGCCTGTGCGTTCAATATCACATCTGTTCAGGGCTTTGCTCTTCCGATGATTATCGGTATCATATCGGGTTGTTATTCTTCAATCTGTATCGCAGGTCCGCTTTGGGTTATGTGGCAGCGTCATAAAAAGGCAAAGAAGCTTGCCGCTAAAGCTGCATAAAACAGCTTTCGGATAAATTTATCCGATTCAGCAAATAATTATAAAGGGGTTGCATAAAGATGTTTTATGCAATCCCTTTTGTGTATTCTGTACTTTAAACAACTTGGAGCGATATATGAAAAAAACTGTTTCAATTTTTCTTTCTTTCCTGATAATTTGTGGCTTGCTTTCAATCTCCGGATGCGGAAAAGCTGAGAGCTTTAAGAAGTCTGACGGTAAAATCAGCGTTGTTACTACAATTTTTCCTTACTATGATTTTGTAAGACAGCTTGCCGGCGATAAGGCTGATATCCGTTTGCTGCTTTCGCCCGGAAGTGATCCGCACAGCTATGAACCCACGCCGTCTGATATTGTTGCAATTGAAAATTGCGATATTTTTATCTATAACGGCGGTGAAAGCGATGAATGGGTTGACGGAGTACTTTCATCAATTGAAAACAAAAATGTCAAGGTGATGAAGATGATGGAATATGTGCCTCTTAGATATGAACAGTCTATGGATCACAGCCACGAACACAGCGGGCATGAAGATATGGATGATAATGACGAGGAGGGTCATGACCACGAAGAAGGGGAGGAGTATGACGAGCATATATGGACTTCTATTAAAAATGTCGAACGAATCTCCGCCTCAATTGCTGACGAGTTGATGTCGGTTGACAGTGAAAATTCCAAATATTACAATGAGAGAAAAACAGATTACATTTCTCAGCTTGACAACCTTGATAAGAAATTTACAGAAGCTGCAAATAATAAAAAGCGTGATACGCTTGTTTTCGGTGACAGATTTCCGTTTCTGTATTTTGTAAGCGACTACGACCTCGGTTATGAATGTGCATTCCCAGGTTGCAGTCACGAAACCGAGCCGAGTACAGCCGTTGTTTCTCATCTGATTGATTTTACAAGAGAACACGATATACCCGTTGTGTTCTATCTTGAACTTTCAAGCGGCAAAATTGCGCAGATTATTTCAGAAGATTCTTCCGCAAAGACGATGCAGTTTTCTTCGTGTCATAATGTCACAAAGGATGATTTTGAAAACGGTGCAACATATGTTTCTGTTATGGAACAAAATCTTGAAGCACTAAAGGAGGCGTTATACTGATGTCACTTATTAAAATAGAAAATGCCTCACTCGGTTACGAGGGCAAAACTGTTGTAAAAGATATTTCCGTAGATATAAAGGAGCGGGACTATATCTGCATAGTCGGCGAAAACGGTTCGGGCAAAACTACTCTTATGAAAGCCCTTCTCGGACTTTTAAAGCCTTTGAGCGGTTCAATTGCCTATGGCGACGGACTGAGGCAGAATGAAATCGGTTACCTTCCGCAGTCAAGCGATATTCAGCGTGATTTTCCTGCTTCTGTCAGCGAGGTTGTGCTTTCGGGCTGTCTTAACAAAAAACACACCTTTTTCTATTCAAAGGAGCAGAAAAAAACTGCCGCCGAGAATATGAAGCTCACGGGCATTTATGATTTACGCAAAAAGTGTTTCAGAGAACTTTCCGGAGGTCAGCGGCAGCGTGTTATGCTTGCAAGGGCTTTATGCGCAACCCACAAGCTGCTTATTCTCGATGAGCCGGTGACGGGACTTGATCCGATGGCAATGGCTGATATGTATGCTCTCATCAAAAAACTGAATGAAAGCGGAATCACGATTATTATGGTTTCTCATGATGTAAATTCAGCGGTGAGCAATGCCTCAAAAATTCTGCACCTTGCAAAAAATTGGTATTTTTACGGTACTGCACATCAGTATCTGCATTCGGATGCCGGCAAACGCTTTATTCTCAGCGATTGTCCGTGTGATGAATGTCAGCACAGAGTTCACGGGGGTGCAAAAAATGTTTGATATGATTATAGAAATGTTTTCATACAATTTTATTGTCAGGGCATTTATTGTCGGCATACTTGTTTCTTTGTGTGCGGCTCTGCTCGGTGTTACGCTTGTTCTCAAACGCTATTCAATGATTGGTGACGGGCTTTCTCATGTGGGCTTCGGTGCGCTTGCAGTTGCGGCGGCTCTCAACCTTGCACCGCTTGAAGTTGCCGTTCCTGTAATCATTATTGCGGCATTTTTACTTTTAAGACTTTCCGAAAACAGCAAAATCAACGGCGATGCAGCAATCGCTATAATTTCAAGTACGGCGCTTGCGATAGGTGTTGTCTTTGTCAGCGTATCGGGTGTGAATACAGACCTCAATTCGTATTTATTCGGCAGTATTCTTGCCACAACAACAGCCGATGCTATTATGTGTGGAATCCTTGCACTTGTTGTAATCGTAATATTCATTTTGTTCTATAACAAGATTTTTGCCGTAACCTTTGATGAAACATTTTCAAGGGCAACAGGTCTTAAAACAGGTGTTTATAACACGGTAATTGCACTCCTTACGGCTCTCACAATCGTAATCGGTATGAGAATTATGGGTACTCTGCTTATTTCCGCACTTATAATTTTTCCTGCGCTTTCTTCAATGAGGGTCTGCAAAAAATTCAAGTCGGTAATTCTCTGCTCAGGTGTGCTTTCGCTCTGCTGTTTCTTTGTCGGTATGTGTGCGTCATATTTCTGTGACACACCGACAGGCGCAAGCGTAGTAATAGTCAATGCAGCTGTTTTTCTTATATTCTGGCTGATTGAATTTATCAATTCCAAAATTAAAAAGAATAATTCTGTGTAAGAATTACAAAATATTTTCAACTAACGGAAACTCGCTTTCTTTAATGGAGGCGAGTTCTTTTTTTGCCTGAACGCTTTCGGCAAAGTACATATCACGGTTCTGTTTTTGTGCAAATGCGGTCATCCTCGAAATGCTTAATCCTATTGCGTCAACATAATCGTGTATGAGCAAGGTATCAATAAATTTTGCACTGTCATACCACTCTTCTTCTGTTTCTTTGCAAATTTTGAGAGCGTCATCAAATTCGAGCCGGCTCATCAGTCTGTCGGCGTGTTCGATTTTTGCAATGAACGAATCCGTCTTGCCCGAAATAAATCCTGTTTCAACCGAGGCAAAGCAGAGTGCCGCCAGAACAAGCGAAAGTGCAATGTAAATTCTTTTCATACTGTCATTCCTTTTTTATAATATTGTAATTTCCGAGTGCGTCAAGTGTCATCAGAAAAACATTGTTTTGCTTAACATTTTTCTTTTCGAGAATTTTCTTGACATAATCCTTTTCTTTTTCACACAGATTAAGAGAATTTTGAAGGATTTTACCGTTGCTGACAACAACCGTTTCAATTTTGTTGTCCTTGATTTTTAACCCGAAATCCTCGGCAGACGGCTGTCTTTTATCAGGCTTTTCGAGAACGCTTACTTCACCGTTGGTTTCAACAATGCAGTACTGAACATCTTCAATCGAAAAAATACCCTGTTGTCTTAGCTGAACGCTCAAATCTTCTGTTGTAAGCCGTAGCTTTTTCATTGCAGATTGCAGAATTTTTCCGTCTTTAATTACAATAACGGGCTTTCCGCACACAAGACTGCGGAAACCGCTCCACTTCATCATAATCACGCTTGCTGTAATTTCAAGAGCAACTAATATTGCAACCGGGATAACTCCGCTCAATAACGGTTGAGATGTGTTCTGCATAGGAATTGACGCAATATCCGATACTATCATCGTTATAACAAGCTCACTCGGCTGCATATCGCTTATTTGTCGCTTTCCCATAAGTCTGACTGCCAAAATAACAAAGGCATAGAGCAAAATTGTTCTGATTATTGAAATTATCATAACATCACCGTTACTAATATTTGCATAATTTGAGCCGATATACCGCAAAATAAAAAGCAGATATATTAAGACGGTGATTAAATGTATAATTCATTAAAAGAAAATATTTTAATTCTGAAGAAAATGTTCAAAAATTCGGCAGACTTTACGGTTCGTGAAATGAATCTAAAGGGACAATGCAGTATAAAATCCGCAATAATCACAATTGAGGGGATGTGCGGAAAAGATACGCTTGCATTGTCGCTGATCAATCCTCTGCTTGATTATTATTTTGAATGTCAAAATCCCGATGAAATTTTTGATACAATCAAAAATACCGTGCTGACATCAAGCGAGATTGTCGAGTTTACGACAATTGACGAGGCAATCAGCTTTTCAACCTCAGGCTTTGCCCTGCTTGTTGTTGACGGCTGCAGCCGTATGCTTGCAATCGGAGCACAGGGCTTTTCGTTTAGAAGTGTTTCCGAACCTGAAAGTGAGGTGGTTCAGAGAGGCTGCCGAGAGGGCTTTACCGAACCGCTTAGAATCAATATGACTTTAATAAGACGAAGAATTAAAAGTCCCGACCTTGTTTTTGAAGCCGTAACAAGCGGATACAGTTCAAATACGCAGATGATGATTTGTTACCTTCAAAACAGCGTGTCAAAGCAAATCCTTAAAGCAATCAGAGAACGGCTTGAAAACTGCAATCTTAAAATGATTCTTGCGTCGGGATATTTAAGCGAATATCTTGAAGATAACAGTTCAAATTCACTTTTTTCGGGGGTAGGAATTTCCGAAAGACCCGACACGGTCTGCGGAAAGCTATCGGAGGGGAGAGTGGCAATTCTGATTGACGGAACACCGTCGGTAATAATAATTCCTCATCTTTTTGTTGAAGAATTTCAGAGTGTTGACGATTACTCAAACCGTCCGTATTATGCGGCATTTATACGGATTTTAAAGTATATTTCATTCTTTATAGCTGTATTTTTACCGGGAATATACACCGCTTTTGCACAGTTCCATCCCGAATATTTTCCGACGGGCCTGCTCGTGAAAACCTCCGATTCATTATCTCAGACTCCATTGCCCGTAACACTTGAAGTTATTCTCATAACCTTTATCTATGAGGTTATGAGAGAGGCGGGACTGCGTATTCCAAAGCCGCTCGGACACGCTGTCAGTATTGTCGGAGCGCTTGTAATCGGCGAAAGTGCCGTCAGTGCAGGTATAATCAGCTCGTCAACCCTTATGGTCGTAGCAACTGCGGCAATTTGCAGTTATGTTACATCCGCACTCTATCCGCCTATTATGGTGCTGAGATTTTTCTGCGTTATTGCAGGCGGAATGTTTGGCTTGTGGGGAATAGTTCTGCTCACCTGCGGAGTACTTGTCAATATGTGCTCAAAAACCTCGGTCGGTGTGCCGTATATGTCGTCGCTTGCCCCGTTTTCATGGAGAAGTATGCGTGATGTTTTTGTCAGAGCAGATTGGAAAAGTCTTTCAAAGCGCACAATCAAGGTTCAGAAATTTCCCGAAACGGAGGAGATATAATGCAGTCTAATATAACTTTTCCGTCAAAAAGACTTATGCTTTCATTGTTTGTGTGTTCGGCACTTCCGATATTGTTAATGGGGCGGAGCTTTTTGCAGAGCAACAATATTTTTTCAAGTCTTGCGTCAATCGGATTCGGAATATTTTTCACGCTGTTGTGCTTTGTTCCTTTTTATTCGATAAAGCACAGAACAAGACTTGATTTCTCAGCCTTTGCAAAAAACACATCGCAAACGGGCTTTTTCTTTGTTTCTTCATATTATTGTATGTATTTCACAGTGATAACCGTTTCTTTTCTGATTAGATTCTGCGATATGTTTGTTTCGGGAGTTAATCCCGATGTCGACACAAAGGTGATTGCCTTTCTGATACTTTGCATTTGTGTTTACGGTGCGTCAAAGGGGATAAATCCGCTTTCAAGAGTCAGCATTTTTGTGTTTGCGTTTCTCATAATTGCTTTTGCCGTGATATTTTTCGGAAATATAAAATCTTTTGAATTTGCACCGAACAGCACATTTGTTACACCCGATTTTTCAAATATTCGGAGCAATGTTGCAGACTGTTTAATCTTTGCGTTTCTGCCTGTAATTTTCGGTTTCAATTCTACAAGCACAAAAAATCTTTCGGTAAATCAGCCGATAATTGTGACGCTTACGATATTTGGCACATTGGCATTGACCTTGTTTTTCACCGATTTTGTTATCGGTGCATATTCGGCACAGCAACCGTTTTCTGTTCAGCTATTGTCAAAAACCGCATATTTCGGTGATATGAAAGGCTTTGACAGCTTTTACCTTGCCGCAGTAACTGCCTGTATTTTCGTTTTTGTAACGGCTGTCCTCATCAGCGTTTCAAACTGCATTGTAAATACATCTTCAAAAAGAACGCTTGTTTTTGTTTCGATAATAGCTTTTATAATGTTTGTTTTGTTTGTTTGTGCCGACAGTAATAATTCAGTAAAAGAATTATTACTTAATGATATTTTTCTGTCTGTGCTCAATTTTATTTCCGCACTTCTGATTCCTATAATCTATCTTTTTGTATATCGGAGAAAGCTTTATGAATAAAAAATTATTTTTACTGTCGATTTTGGCGGTTGTTCTGATTTTAGGCGGCTGTACAAATTCAAACCGAATTGACACCTCATCACTGGTACAGACTGTTACCGCTGAAAATAAATCCGGCAAAACCGTATATAATTTCTATCTGCTGAAGAACTGCGAAGATGTGCAGGGTGTTTCGGTTGAAGCGGAAAGCCTTGAAAAAGCGGTAATATCCGCAAAGAAAGCTTATATCCCGATGCTTACGCTTTCCAAACTTGAATTGTATCTTATCGACTCAAATCTCGGAGAAAAAAATCTCAAAACAGATATAAATTATATTTCAAAAGCAAGCAAAATTTCACCTTTAACTTATGCAGCCTTTTCGGATACAAAAACATTGCAACTTTTTTCAAAAGATAAAGAGGCATTAAGAAAAGTAAAAGAACACATTGTTCATTTAAAGAATAATAAAAAAGAGCTTTCGGTGACATCTTTATCCATATTTAATAATTTTAAGGGTAAAAATAACGGCTATTTGAGTATTTGTTATATTAGTTCCGAAAAAGAATTAAAAGCAGACATTGTTAAAATAGTAACATAAAAATGAGAAAATTTTATTTAAAATTGAAAAATAATTCACAAAAAGACTTTATCAAGACGGCGTTATGGTGTATAATAGCAATAAGTATATAATTACTTAGTGCGAATGTTCGCCGATTTTGAGGCAGGAACATTGCACCGCTTTAATAAGGGTAATAAATATTTAGGATAGGACGATGATTTATGTCTGTTGAATTTTCTGTTCCGCTGTCGCAAATTGCAGAAGCATTGAACCTCACCGAAGTTTATGTCGCTGAAAATTACAAGGAAACTAACATATCGACTGTTGAAATCAACAGACCGGGACTTGAGCTTACGGGTTATCTTGAATTCTTTGACAACAAGCGAATTCAAGTTCTCGGTAATACAGAGTTCTCATATCTCGGCAGATACGGTCCGGAGGCTCAGAAAATGGTTATTGACTCCATTTTCAGCTTTGGACCGCCTGCAGTTATAATCTGCCGTGACATTGAACCTTCAAACGCAATTCTCGAGAGTGCAAAACTGCACAAGGTGTCAATTTTCAGCACTCCGCAGAGTACATCGGATCTCACTGCGTCACTTGTACAGTACCTTAACAAAGAGCTTGCTCCGAGAATCACCCGTCACGGCGTTCTTGTTGAAGTATACGGCGAAGGCTGTCTGCTTACGGGCGACAGCGGTGTCGGTAAGAGTGAAACCGCTATTGAGCTTATTAAGCGGGGTCACCGTCTTGTTGCCGACGATGCCGTTGAAATCAGAAGAACTTCTCTGACAACTCTCTACGGTCAGTCTCCCGAAAATATCCGTCACTTTATTGAGCTTCGGGGTATCGGAATTATCAACGCCAGAAAGCTTTTCGGTATGGGTGCAATCAAACTGCAGGAAAAGATTGATATGGTAATCAACCTTGAGCAATGGGACAGCTCAAAGGTTTATGACAGAATGGGGCTTGACAACGAGTATATGAAGATTCTCGGAATAGAAGTGCCTACTTTGACAATTCCCGTAAAGCCCGGTCGTAACCTTGCTGTAATTATCGAGGTTGCCGCTATGAATAACAGACAGAAGAAAATGGGCTACAATGCAGCAAGAGAACTTCTCAAAAATCTAGGAATGGCTGTTGAGGATCTTCCGCCGTCACCAAAGGTTATTGTTGATACATGGGAGTAACTGTATCGGATTTTTTATACATTTTAAATGTGCGGAACAGAAATTACATATCATAAACTGACAACGGAGGGTAATTTAATGGATACTACCGATATTATATATAATTATGCTCAAAAGCTTGACTGTGATGCAAGACGATTTGAACCGATGAGCAGACACACTTCATTTAAAATCGGCGGAAAAGCAGATGTTTACATAAAGGTGACAAATCTTTCTCAGCTGATGAAAATTTTAAAGGAATGTGATGCCTGTAAGGAGAAGTATATTCTTCTCGGCAACGGCAGCAATGTTCTTGTTCCCGATGAGGGAATCCACGGCACTGTTCTCCGTCTTGACGGTGATTTCAGAAACATTTCATTGATTGACGACACAACAATCTATTGCGGAGCCGGTGCGGCTTTGGGAAGTCTTTGTAAGTTTGCCCAAAAATGCGGACTTTCGGGACTTGAATATGCGTGGGGAATCCCCGGAACAGTCGGCGGTGCTGTGTTTATGAACGCAGGCGCATACGGCGGTGAAATGAAAGATGTTGTTTACAGCGTTTCTCATATTACAAACAGCGGTGACATCGGCAGAATAGAAGCCGCTGATCTTGGATTCGGCTACAGAACAAGCGTTTACCGCAAAAACGGCTGCATAATTACAGGCGCTGTTTTCAAACTTAAAAAAGATAATCCCGAAGAAATTCAGAACAGAATGAACGATTATATGAACCGCCGTTCGGCAAAACAGCCGCTTGAATATCCCAGCGCCGGCAGCGTGTTCAAAAGACCTGAGGGTGCATTTGCAGGTGCTCTCATTGAGCAGTGCGGACTCAAGGGCAAAACAGTCGGCGGTGCTCAGGTCAGTGAAAAACACGCAGGCTTTATTATTAACAAATCGAAGGCTACGGCAAATGATGTAAAACAGCTTGTGTCTGAAATTCAGAAAACTGTTGAAGATGAAACAGGCTACAAGCTTGAATGTGAACTTATTTTTCTTTAATCAAAAGGTGTAATTTTATGGAATTTGTAATCATTACAGGAATGTCGGGTGCAGGCAAAACAGGTGCTTTGCATGTGCTTGAAGACATCGGCTACTACTGCGTTGACAATCTACCGTCAAGCTTGCTGTCAACACTCTACGATCTTTGCCTTAAATCTGAAGATGATTCAATGAAAAGAGTTGCAGTTGTTGTTGATGTAAGAGGCAACGAAAAATTTGAGGAAATGTGTTCTCAGATTGAACGCTTTAAAAAACGCTATGAAAATGTAAAAGTATTGTTCTTTGACGCAATGACGGACAGGCTCGTTGTTCGTTATAAGGAAACAAGAAGAAGACATCCTCTTTCGGAAAAACTCAAGGACGGTTCGGTACTGTCTGCCGTTGAGCTTGAAAGGGAGCTTCTTTTGCCTGTTAAAAGAACAGCCGATTATAACATTGACACTACATATATGTCAAACAAACAGCTCCGAGAGCGAATTATGTCAATGTTCATGGAGGACACTTCACAAAGCATTACGCTGACATTTATGTCGTTCGGGTTCAAATACGGAATTCCGCTTGAGGCAGATCTCATTATGGATGTGCGTTGTCTGCCTAATCCTTTTTACATTCCCGAACTCAAACATCTTACAGGGCTTGACAAAAAGGTGCGTGACTATGTTCTTGAAAGTGAAGAAACAACCGAATTTTTAAAGCGACTTTTGAGTATGCTCGATTTTTCGGTTCCGCTCTATCTCAAAGAGGGCAAAAGCGAGCTTGTTGTCGGCATAGGTTGTACGGGCGGCAAGCACAGAAGCGTTACAATTGCCATGCAGCTTAACGCTCACTTTCATGAGAAAGGCTATAAGTGCGTTATTCAGCACAGAGATATTGACAGGTAAGGTGCAGAGATGTCATTTTCCTCGGATGTAAAAAAAGAAATTTGTTCGGTTGAACAGTTCGACCGTGAAGCTCTCAAAGCAGAGCTTTACGGAATGCTTTTGTTCAGCAGAAATTTTTCATCAAAAAAAATAACCTTTACAACAGAAAGTAATTATGCGGGAAACCGCCTTATATTTCTTTTACAGAATTTATATATGCCGATAATCGAAAAACAATCGGCGTTGAGAACAAAATCAAGCGACAGCCGCCTTTACAAAATAATCGTGATTGACGAAAACGATTGCAAGCGTATTTTTGAGGATTTCGGACATATTTACGGTCAGGTTACTCTGCGCGTAAACAGGGCAAATCTTTCAAGCGAAGAGCTTACACAATCATTTTTGAGAGGTGTTTTTCTAAGCTGTGGCTCAATATCCGATCCGATGAAAAGCTATCACCTCGAATTTTGCGTTCCTCACAAAAATCTTTCTCAGGATTTGTGCAAGGTGCTTTCCGAAATAACCGAATGTACTCTCGCTCCGAAAACAGTTGTTCGCAGCGGCAGTTATATCGTTTATTTCAAAGAAAGTGAGCAGATTTGCGATTTGCTCACCTACATAGGCGCTCCGATAAGAGCAATGGAGATTATGGGGACAAAGGCGATAAAACAGGTCCGAAACAATGTGAACCGCAGAATCAACGGTGAGGTGGCAAACATCGGAAAAATCGCAACGGCGTCGGCAAAACAGCTTGATGCAATCGAGCATATCAAGAGGACGGTCGGAATTGATTCTCTGCCGGAAGATTTGCGGGAAATTGCATATTTAAGGCTTGAAAATCCCGATATGTCACTTCGTGACTTGGGACAGAATCTTTCAACCCCAATCAGCCGAAGCGGTGCAAATCACCGTATGCAAAGACTGCTTGAATATGCAGGTACAGAGGTAAAAACTAATGGAAAATAAAAATATAACTTTTGAACAGGCAAATGAACTGCTTGAAAAATCAGTTTCAAAAATGGAAAGCGGAGAGCTTACTCTTGAACAGACAATGGAGGAGTATGCAAAAGCGTGTGAGCTTCTTGCTTTTTGTATGAAACAGCTTGAGCAATGCAAGGGTAAGATTATTGATATAAACGAGAAAATTTCAAAGCTTTCAAAGGGTGATGACAATGAGTAAGGATTATGCAAAGATAACCGAAAATGCTTTAACAAACTATCTTCCGAGTGCGGATTGCCGTGAAAAAAAGCTGATTGACGCAATGGCTTACAGCCTTGAGGCAGGCGGAAAGCGTGTCCGTCCGTACCTTGTGTTTTCGTTTAACAGTCTTTGCGGCGGAAGTGAAGAGTCTGCAGCGGCATTTGCCTGTGCGGTTGAAATGATTCACACATATTCTCTTATTCACGATGATTTGCCGTGTATGGATAACGATGACCTCAGAAGAGGCAAGCCGTCAAATCATAAGGTTTTCGGTGAGAATATAGCTTTGCTTGCCGGCGACGCACTTTTAACGCTTGCCTTTGAAACCCTTACAAATGAAAAGACAGTAAAAATCTGCGGAACTCCTGCTTGCTGCAGAGGTGTTTTCGTGCTTTCAAAATATGCCGGTGCGGTTGGTATGATTGGCGGTCAGGTTATTGACCTTATGAGTGAAAATACGAACGCTCCGATTGAAGTCCTTCGTGAAATGGACTACAAAAAAACAGCCTGTCTTATAAAAGCAGCCTGCGAGCTTGGCTGTATAAGTGCAGGCGCAAACGATAAGCAAATCAAAGCCGCCTCTGAATTTGGCGAGTGCATCGGCATTGCATTCCAAATTCAGGACGATATTCTTGATGTAACCTCATCCGATGAGGAACTCGGCAAGCCTGTAGGCAGTGATGCCGAAAACAGCAAGTCAACCTATGTTTCACTTCTCGGCATTGAAAAGTGCAGAGAACTTGTTGATGAACTTACCAAAAAGGCCGTCAATGCGCTGCAGGGCTTTGACGGTGATACAACAGAGCTTGAAGATTTTGCATATAAACTTGCAAAAAGAAATAAATAACTCTGTTAAGTAATTTTGATTATACGGATAGGAAATGAATTATGGGTGAGTATGAACTGCTTTCTAAAATTAAATCACCGCATGATGTCAAAAAGCTTAATGACGAACAGCTTGAAAAGCTGTGTACCGAAATAAGAGAGAAGCTCGTTGAAACCGTGTCTGTAAACGGCGGACACCTTTCGCCCAACCTCGGTGTTGTTGAGCTTACGGTTGCTCTTGAGCGAAGCTTTAACTTTCCGAAAGACAGCATTGTATGGGATGTCGGACATCAGGCATATACCCACAAGCTGTTGACGGGACGCTATGAGCAGTTTGACACAATCCGCAAAAAAGGCGGAATTTCAGGCTTCCCGAAGCGTGCCGAGAGCAAATACGACGATTTTAACACCGGTCACAGCAGTACCTCGATATCAGCCGCATACGGAATTGCAAGAGCAAAACACCTTATGGGCGACCAAAGCTACACCGTTGCCGTGATTGGTGACGGTTCATTTACGGGTGGACTTGCTTTTGAGGGAATGAACAACTCAGGTAGATTCAACAAGAACTTTATTGTCGTTCTCAACGATAATAAAATGTCCATTTCACCGAATGTAGGCGCATTGTCACGCTACCTTACAACGGTAAGAATTCAGCCGTGGTATATGCGAGTCAAGAAAATTACGGAAAAAATTCTTTCACACATTCCGCTTATCGGAAAACCGCTTAAAAGATTTTTGCAGGGAGGAAAATCAAAACTTAAAAATCTTGTGTATAAAAACACTCTTTTTGATTGTTTTGGTTTTACCTATCTCGGACCTATTGACGGACACAACATTGATGAGCTTGAAAATGCATTTGAGTGTGCAAAAAAGGTGAATTCTCCCGTTCTTGTTCATGTTGTTACCAAAAAAGGCAAAGGCTATCAGCCTGCCGAGGACAATCCGGGCGGATTTCACGGAATAGGCAGGTTCGATATTGATTCGGGCGAGCCTCTTTCAAGCCACAAGGGATTTTCGGCTGAGTTCGGAAAGACTATGTGTGAGCTTGCCGAAGACGATAAAAAGATTTGTGCAATCACAGCCGCAATGTCGGGAGGTACGGGGCTTACCGAATTTTCAAAGCTTTATAAAGAAAGATTTTTTGATGTAGGTATTGCAGAAGAGCACGCAGTAACCTTTGGATGCGGACTTGCCGCAAAAGGTATGCGTCCTGTTTTTGCTGTGTATTCAACATTTTTGCAGAGAGCCTATGACCAGCTTTTGCACGATGCGGCTCTCGGAAAACTTCACCTTGTAATCGGTGTTGACCGTTCGGGAATTGTAGGCGATGACGGTGAAACTCATCAGGGCGTGTTTGATGTTTCAATACTCAACACCATTCCGAACACAACAATTTTCTCTCCTGCGTATTTTGACGGTATGAGAAAATCTCTTTCAACTGCAATCTACATTTGTGACAGCCTTGCCGTTGTGCGTTATCCCCGCGGCGGAGAGCTTTACAAACCCGATGATTTCGGTGAAGAAAATCTTTCTTACGATGTTTACGGAAATCCAAATTGTAATAATCTTCTTATCACATACGGCAGACTTTTCTCTTACGCCTGCAAGGCTAAGGAAACTCTTGCAAAACAGGGTATTGAGATTTGTATATTAAAACTTTGCAGAATTAAACCGATTGATGAAAATGCCGTTGATTTTGCGGCTGCTTTTGAAAATGTGTGGTTCTTTGAAGAGGGCATCAAAAACGGCGGTATTGCGAGAAATTTCTCCGATTTACTCTGTTGCACTTCATTCTGCGGAGATTATCACATAAAGGCTATAAATGACAAATTTGTCAAGCAGATGTCAGTAAGCGAGGCTCTCCATGAGCTTAAGCTTGACAATGACGGAATGGTAAATATTATTACCGAAAATTTAAAGGAAAAGAATTAGGATGAAAAAAAGACTTGATATTCTTGTATATGAAAAGGGCTTTACCGACAGCCGTGAAAAGGCTAAGGCGATTATAATGTCGGGACAGGTTTATGTTGACAATCAGAAAGCCGATAAGTGCGGAACCTCTTATGATGAAAATGTTAAAATTGAAGTGAGGGGCAACACACAAAAATATGTCAGCCGTGGTGGTTTAAAGCTTGAAAAGGCCATAGACAATTTTGACTTTGATTTAAAAGATAAGATAACAATGGATATCGGTGCGTCAACGGGCGGCTTTACCGACTGTATGCTCCAAAACGGTGCAAAAAAGGTGTATTCAATTGATGTCGGCTACGGACAGCTTGCATGGAAGCTTCGCAACGACCCCCGTGTTGTCAACCTTGAACGCACCAATATGAGAAAGGTTACAAGGGAGCAGGTTCCCGATGAAATTGATTTTTTCTCGGTTGATGTTTCATTTATTTCATTAAAGCTGATTCTGCCTGTTGCAAGACAGCTTATGAGCGAAAACGCGCAGGCGGTCTGCCTAATCAAACCGCAGTTTGAGGCAGGCAGGGAAAAGGTGGGCAAAAAGGGTGTAGTTCGTGATCCTGCCGTTCATGTTGAGGTTGTCAGAAAAATATTTGATTTCTGCCTTGAAAACGGCTTTGATGTGCTTAATCTCGACTATTCGCCAATCAAAGGCCCCGAGGGCAATATAGAATACCTTATCCATCTTCGCAAAAGCGACGATCCAAAGTCATACACAGATGTAACCCCCGAGCAGCTTGTTGAAAATTCACATGCCGCTCTTGACAAAAAATGAGCAGGTGCTTTTATGAAATTTGCATTAGTGGTCAATCTTTCAAAAGAAAGAGCAATTAAATATGCAAAAAAGATTTCTCTTTTTCTTCTTGATAAAAATGCAGAAATTGCTATGATTGAGGAATGCAGTCAGTATTTTAAGGGAATCCACATTCATTATTCAAAAAATATTACGGAGCTTTTTGAATACTGCGATATGGCAATTACAGTAGGCGGTGACGGAACGATTATCCATGCCGCAAAATATGCCGCAAAAGCCGATAAACAGCTTATCGGTGTGAATGTCGGCAGACTCGGTTTTGCCGCAGATGTTGAACCGCACGAATATGAACAGCTTGAACGACTTCTTACGGGCGATTACGCAACAGAGGAGAGAATTTTGCTTGATGTTGAGGTCATAAAAGAGGACGGTTCAAAGCATTATCTTGCAGTAAACGATGCCGTTGTCGCAAGAGGTCAACTTTCAAAAACAATTGATTTGCACCTGAGTCTTGACGGTGACGAAATTTCAAAATACAGAGCAGACGGTTTGCTCTTTGCAACTCCGACAGGCTCAACCGCTTATTCATTGTCGGCAGGCGGGCCCATCCTCGCGCCGAAAATGGAATGTATTCTTATGACTCCTGTTTGTCCCCATTCATTATTTTCCCGTTCCGTACTTTTCAGCGGAGAATCGGAGCTTTCGGTTCATGTTAAAATCCCTGAAGAATGCTGTTGCGTGCTGACGATTGACGGTGAAAAAAATGTTCCTGTTCTTGCAACCGACAGGGTTGTAATCCGCAAATCCGATTTAAAGCTTAAACTTGCGTTACTCCATAACCGCAATTTTTATAAACTGCTCAATGAAAAACTGAAAGAGAGGGATTTCTGATGAAAACAGGGCGACACGCACGAATTCTTGATATTATAGCCGAACATCCAATTGAAACACAGGATGAGTTGCTTACCCGACTTCGTGAGGAAGGTTTCAAGGCAACGCAGGCTACAATTTCAAGAGATATCAAGGATTTACGCCTTGTTAAAACTCTCGGAAGTGACGGAAAATATCGCTATGTTTCTGCATCTCGCAGTTCAACCGATATCCGTACCAATTTTTCAAATCTTTTCAGCACTTCGGTAGATTCAATTGATGTTGCGCAAAATCTTGTTGTAATAAAAACTCTCAGCGGTATGGCTCAGGCAGTTTGTGCCGCACTCGATTCTGCCGACTATCCGTCTGTTGTCGGAACAATTGCAGGTGACGATACAATCTTCATTGCCTGCCGAACAGCCGACCTTGCTGTGTCACTTACCGAAGAACTCAAAAAGCTTATTTGACAGGACTGATTGAAATGCTCAGAACTTTATATATAGAAAACATTGCCGTGATTGAAAAAACTTCAATAGATTTTGAAAACGGTCTTAATGTCCTCACAGGTGAAACAGGTGCAGGTAAAAGTATAATAATTGATGCAATCAATGCAATTATGGGACAGCGTACATCAAAGGAAATTATCCGTACCGAGGCTGATTCAGCCTTTGTAAGCGCCCTATTTGACGATATTAACCAAAGTATTGTTGAAAAGCTTGATGAACTCGGATTTTCCGATGATGAGGGAACGCTCATTTTGCAGAGAACTCTCAACAGAAACGGCAAGAGCAGTTGTAAAATCAACGGCAAGCCTGCAACGGTTTCAATGCTCAAAGAACTTTCAAAGCACCTTATAAACATTCACGGTCAGCACGAAAGCTACGAACTTTTCTCTCCCGAAACTCATATTGATTATATTGACCGTTTCGGCGGTTGTGAAAAGCTTTTGACTGATTATAAAAAATGTTATGATGAATATAAAATTCTCAAAAAGAAATTAAATTCAGCCTATTCGGACGAAAGTGAAAGATTGAAAGAAATTGACCTGCTTTCATATCAGGTGAATGAACTCACAGAATCCGATGTTAAGCAGGGCGAAGAACAGGAGCTTGAGAGCGAAAGAACAGCGCTTATGAGCTTTGAGAAAATCTTTTCTCTGCTCAATGATGCTAAAATGTCTCTTGACGGTGACGAAAACTATGGCGGTGGTCTTGAATCGGTCGATTCTGCATCAACTGCCCTTCAAAAAGCGTCATCATATAATGCTGAATATGAAGAAATTGCAAATACGCTTACAGATGCATATTACAATTTAAAGGATTGTTGCGACAGCATTTCCGACGCTATTGATTCGCTTGAATCCGATCCGCAAAGGCTTGAAGAAGTTGAAGAAAGGCTTGATCTTATCAATCGTCTTACAAGAAAATATAATTGCCCGTCAGACGAGCTTTCGGACCTTGCCGAAAAATATCAGGCAAGACTTGACGAACTTGTGAACTATGACCGCAACCGTGACGAGCTTGCGGAAAAATGCAGAGAAAGCGAAGAAAAAATGCTTGCGGCTGCCGAAAAACTCGGTACTCTCCGCAGAAAAACCGCAAAAACCTTTGCAACAAAAGTAAAATCCGAAATGGCATTTTTGAATATGCCGAATGTTGAGCTTGTTCCGTACTTTGAAAAGTGCGAACCAAATTCAAAGGGTACGGATAAAATGGAACTGCTCATCTCCGCAAACCCGGGTGAAACACCTCGCCCTGTTGCAAAAATCGCATCGGGCGGTGAGCTTTCAAGAATGATGCTTGCAATCAAAACAGTTCTCGCAAGCACGGATACGGTTGATACTCTCATTTTTGACGAGGTTGACACAGGTATTTCGGGTTCAGCGGCAGAAAAGGTCGGTTTAAAACTGCGTGAAGTCAGCAAAAACAGTCAGGTTCTCTGCGTGACACATCAGGCACAAATCGCAGCTCTTGCGGATTATCACTATCTTATCCGCAAACAGGTTGAAAAAGGAAGAACATTTACAAATGTAACCCTCCTTGACCATAACGGCAGAGCAGGCGAACTTGCACGAATAATCGGCGGTGTTGATATAACCGATGCCGCACTTAAACACGCAGAATCAATGCTTGAAAAGTATAATAACTGATTTTGAAAGGAGTAACGAATATGACGAATGAAGCAATATTAAGCAGTAACGGAAATTATACACTATTCAGCTTTAACGGCTATGTTATCAGATTCAGAACTTCATCAAAACTCGAAAGATATACAAAAATACTTGAATGGGAAAACGGTTATATTGCAGTGACAGCAAAATATAAAGGGCTTCCCGAAGAAGAGGAATATATAGATTTAGTGCCGATTCTTGAAAATCTGTATATTGATCCTGATGAATTTTTAAAACAGATAGAGAAGGTGAGAATCAGTTATGATTGATTTTAAGACAATTGCTGACAATGCTGATTTGATTATAAACGGTTATGCGTTTACAAAATCAGGAGATTACATCAGGGTTTTAAATTTGAATTGCCTTAATAGAGCACTCGTATTTGATTATAATCAGGAAGTAATTGAAACAAGTATGGATGATATAGAAATTCAGATTGTATTTGATTATTATAATAAAAATAAAAAATATATGGAGGTGTAGCCGTGCCTAAATATTATGAATTTAAAGTATGCGGTTACTATCTCTATTATACCGCACATTGTATTATTGAGGCTATGCATGTCCATGCAAGTGATAAGAAACTTACTGAATCTGGTTCAGCTAAGTTTTTTGTTAAAAGTAACGGTGACACAACTGTTGAAAGACAGGGAATCCTCTCTGAAAGAGAAGTAAGAATTATTCGTGAATTTATTAAGGATAACTACAAAGATATGTATCTTAAATGGAACGAATTAAGCAATAACGGATTCTTTGGTGAATAATTTATTAAACTATACAAACGAAAGGGAGCGGCATTTTGAAGCTGTGGTCGGTTGCAAAACTTGATAAAACTAAGGCGGGGGAGATTCAGTCCCGCTATGAGCTGCCTGCAATTGTTGCAATGCTGCTCCAGATACGGAATATTACAACGAAAGATGAAATTGAAAGCTTTCTTTATAACGATTCTTTCATTGCCGATCCGTTTGAAATAAAAGATATGGATAAGGCTGTTGAACGCATTAACAAGGCGCTTGATTGCGGTGAACCGATTTGTGTTTACGGTGATTATGACGCCGATGGTGTCACCTCAACAGCACTTTTATATTCTTACCTTGAAACAATTGACGCAAACGCAATGTACTACATTCCATCCCGTGAAACCGAGGGTTACGGAATGAACAAAAACGCTGTTGACAAGCTCAACGAGCGTGGAATAAAGCTCATAATTACCGTTGATAACGGAATTGCGGCAGCACAGGAAGTTGCATACGCAAGCTCACTCGGAATTGACACGGTTATAACAGACCACCATATGCCGTCAGGCGAGTTGCCAAAGGCTTGTGCCGTAGTTGACTTGCACAGAGAGGACTGCAAAAGCAGATTTAAAAATCTTTCGGGTGTCGGCGTTGCCTTTAAGCTAATTATGGCTCTTGAGGGAGAATACTGTGACACAACAACCCTGCTTGAGAACTATTCGGATCTTTTGAGCATCGGCACAATCGGTGATGTTGTTGAGTTGAAGGATGAAAACCGAGTGTTTGTCAAGCACGGACTTGAAAGCATTACAAATACCGACCGTCCGGGATTGCAGGCACTTATCAAAGACTCCGGACTTACAGGCAAAGTAATATCTTCAACTAATGTGTCGTTTACAATCGTTCCGAGAATCAATGCGGCAGGCCGACTCGGCTTGTCCGAAAAATCAGTATCGCTTCTTCTTACGGAAGATTATGATGAAGCCGATGAAATCTCATCTCAGCTTTGCTGTGACAACTCCGAAAGACAGGAGATTGAGCGTGACATTCTTGAAAAAATTGACGAAATTATCCGCAGAAAGCCGTCGCTTGTCAATGATAAAATTATTGTTATTGACGGCGAAAACTGGCATCAGGGTGTAATCGGACTCATTGCCGCAAAGGTTAAAGAGGCTTACGGCAAGCCTGCAATTGTCATTTCAAAGCTTGGCGGTACTGCAAAGGGTTCAGGCAGAAGCGTTGAGGGATTTCCCCTTTGTGACGCTGTTTTTGCTTGCTCAGACCTGCTTACACACAGAGGCGGTCATCCAATGGCGGTCGGACTTTCTCTTGATCCCGAAAATATACCTGCTTTCCGCAAAAAAATAAACGAATTTGCCGATAATTTCGGTAAGATGCCCTACGATAAAATCAACATTGATTGCAAACTTAACCCTGCGTACATAAATCTTGATTTATTAGATTCTCTCTCGCTTATGCAGCCCTACGGTGCCGGCAATCCGACACCTGTCTTCGGTTTGTATAATATGACTCTGAGAAATATTACTCCGCTTTCGGGCAATAAGCACCTAAGACTTACGCTGTCACGCGGCAACACACAGATTACAGCTATGAAGTTTTTCACTTCAACCGAAGAATTTCCGTATAAAATCGGTGAAACGCTCGACCTTGCGGTAAATCTTGACCGCAATGAGTTTAACGGAAATGTGTCTGTTTCCGTGATTGTCAGAAATATTAAATCATCGGACTGCGATACCGAAAAGCTCCTTGACAGCCGTACAAACTACGAGGATTTTTGCAGAGGAAAACAGCTTAACAGCTCACAGCTTTCCGATTTAATGCCTGACAGAAATGATTTTGCCTTGCTTTACAGATATTTAAAAAATAGCAGTGGGTATGCCTTTGATATCGCAATTTTGCCTCATATGCTTGACAACAGGCTGTCTTTTGGTAAAATTAAAGTAATCCTTGAGGCTATGAGAGAACTCGGTCTTATAGAATTTTCAGACGGAATGAAAACCTCCGGAATATCCGTTCTGCCTGTAAACGGCAAGGTTTCTCTTGAGTCTGCTCCGATTATCAGGAAATTAAGAGAGGTATTTTGATGGGAAAATTTTCAAATGTTGCACATTATCAGGATTTTACGGAACTGAAAAAGATTCTTTCCGCATCTGCTGCCAACACTTACGATATGGATAAAATCGAAAAGGCATATAAATTTGCCGAAAAAGCTCACGGTGACCAGCGCAGAGTGTCGGGTATTCCGTATATTCTTCATCCCGTTTCAGTAGCCTGTATTGTTGCAGAGCTCGGTATGGATACCGATTCCGTCTGCGGTGCGTTGCTGCATGATACTGTTGAGGACACAGGAGTAACACTTGAAGAGGTTACAAAACTTTTCGGTCACGATGTTGCTAAGCTGATTGACGGCGTTACAAAAATTTCAAAAATTCCGTACTCAACCCGTGAACAGCAACAAGCCGAAAATATAAGAAAAATGCTTATCGCAATGGCTGATGATATCCGTGTAATTATCATTAAGCTTGCCGACAGGCTTCACAATATGCGTACAATGAACTGTATGCCCGAACAAAAGAGGAGAGATAAATCACTTGAAAATATGCAGGTGTTTGCTCCGATTGCTCATCGGCTCGGTATCAAAACAATAAAAGATGAGCTTGAGGATCGTTCTCTCCAGTACCTTGATCCAATCGGTTATAAGGAAATCGAAGACGACCTTCTTATGACGGAGGAGGACCGTGACAAATTTATTGAATCCATCAAGACTCAGATTCTTGCAAAAACCGAGGGTATAATTCCCGGTGTTTATATCAGCGGCAGAGTTAAAAGTATTAACAGTATTTACCGCAAAACATATATGCAGGGCAAAACAATGGATCAGATTTTTGACATTTTTGCCGTGCGTGTAATCGTTGACACAGTATCCGACTGCTACAATGTTCTCGGTGTTGTGCATGATATATTCAAGCCTATTCCTAACCGCTTTAAGGACTATATATCAATGCCTAAGCCGAATATGTACCAGTCGCTCCATACAACCGTACTCGACAAAAACGCAATTCCTTTTGAAATTCAGATAAGAACATGGGAAATGCATTACACCGCCGAATACGGAATCGCCGCCCATTGGAAGTATAAGCTTGGAATGGGTGCAGGCGGCAAAAATAATGACAAAATGGAGGAGAATATCAAAAAGGTCAAGGATATGATTCTTGATCAGCTTGAGGCTGAAGATGTTACCGATATCGCAAAGAATATCAGAAACGATTTTACGGAAAACGATGTTTATGTGTTCAGTCCGAGAGGCGATGTGTTCAATCTTCCGCAGGGCTCAACTCCGATTGATATGGCTTATCTTATTCACACACAGGTAGGTCACAGAATGGTCGGCGCTAAAATTAACGGAAAAATCGTTCCTATTGACTATAAGCTTAAAACAGGCGATATCTGTGAAATTATCACCCAGAAAGAGGAGCACCCAAACAGGGCATGGGTTGATATCTGTAAAACCGCATCGGCAAAATCAAAAATCCGTTCATGGTACAAACATGAAAAGCGTGATGAGAATATTGTTGAAGGCAGGCAGATGCTTGACAAGGAATTTAAGCGTCACGGAATCAATCTTTCCGAGGAAGAATATCCCGAATTCCTTCAAAAGCTGATGATTAAAAAGCAGTATAATTCCATGGATGATTTCTATGCCGCAGTAGGCTACGGCGGTATTCAGCTTTGGAAGATAATGCCAAGGCTCAAAGAGGAATATCAGAAAGCATATGCGTCAGATATTGAAGAAATTGATGTTCCGCAAGCACCCGTAAAGCGACCGAAGGCATCCGCAGGCGTTGTAATTGAGGGTGCTGACGATGTTCTTGTAAAATTCTCAAAGTGCTGCAATCCTCTGCCGGGTGACGATATCATCGGCTATATTACAAGGGGCTACGGCGTTTCAATTCACAAAAGACATTGCACAAATGTGCCGAAAGATATCAGCAAGAGTGAAGAACCTGAAAGATGGGTAAGCTGTTACTGGGAGGACGAGGTCGGAGAGGCATTCAGAAGTACGCTCCAGATTACCGCAACCGACAGAACAGGACTTCTTGCAGATGTTACAATCAAGCTTTCGGATATGCACATTTTTATACACTCTCTAAATTCAAGAGAGGCGGGCAACGGACTTGCCGTAGTTACGGCAACAATTGATGTTATGGGCAGAAATCACCTTCGCGGTGTAATTTCAAAGCTTTCCGACATCAACGGTACCATTGAAGTAAAAAGACTGTAATTGGGGTTATAATTTATGAAAGCGATTTTACAGAGAGTTACCGAGGCCAAGGTTGAGGTCGATTCAAAAACCGTGGGCGAAATCGGTATTGGTTTTCTTATTCTTCTCGGAGTTGAAAACGGCGACACCGAAAAAGAGGCGGACGCACTTGCCGCAAAAATTGCAGGGCTGAGAATTTTTACAGATGAAAATGATAAAATGAATCTTGCTCTTGCCGATGTAAACGGTTCGGTGCTTGTAATTTCAAATTTTACCCTTTGTGCAGACTGTTCTCACGGCAGACGGCCAAACTTTATGGCAGCCGCAAGACCCGACACAGCCAATCCTCTCTATGAATATTTCTGCAAAAAAATGCACTATAACGGAATTGAGCGTGTTGAAAAGGGAATTTTCGGTGCCGATATGAAGGTTTCGCTTGTGAATGACGGTCCCGTTACTATTGAAATCAACACAAAGGATTTGAAAATATGATAGATGTAAAAATTTTTAATGTTACGGTTCTTATGACAAACTGTTGTCTGCTTACAGACAGAAAAACAGGCAAAATGGCTGTAACCGATCCGGGTGCACCGAATGAAGAACTCAATTCCGAAATTGAGAAAAACGGCGGAAAGCTTGAATATGTAATTCTTACACACGGTCACTACGACCACATAAGCTATGCAAAACAGCTTGCCGAAAAGTTTGACGCTAAGATTGTTACGGGAGAGAAGAATAACGAATTTCTCAGCAATCCTGCACTCAATCTTACCGAAAAGCACAGACTTTCACTCAAACCGTTTTCAGCCGATATTCTGCTTAAAGACGGTGACAAATTTATGCTCGGCAACACTGAAATCAAATATATCACCACACCTGGACATACAAGCGGTTGCGGTTCATATATTTTTGATGACACAATCATTTCGGGAGATACTCTTTTCTGCGAGTCATACGGCAGAACAGACCTTCCCACAGGTGACGACGCCGAAATGGCAAAGTCAATCAAAAAGCTTAAAAATCTTGAGGGTGATTATCGTGTAATTCCCGGTCACGGCCCGACAACAACCCTTGACCACGAGAGAAAATACAATCCGCTGATGAGGATTCTTTAATATGAATTTATATGTAAAAAATCACAATTTTCATTTTGAACTTGAAAATCTTACAAGGCTTTTCTTTCCAAATGAAAAAATAACGGTAATAAGAGATTTTTCTGAACCACAGCCTCCGTATATCTATACGGAGGTTTCGGATAAAATTACAATTTCGGTGAATATCGGTTCTTTTAATAAGTCCGAAACAGCTGTGAAAAAGCTTACGGATGATGACAACGAGCTTGTTTCGGCACAGCTTTTGTACAAACTTCTTTGTGATTTTACGGGACTTACACAGCCGTGGGGAATACTTACGGGAGTTCGCCCAGTAAAGCTTTTAAGAAAACTTGCCGAAGAATCAAATGAAGAACAGGCTGTGAAAAAGTTTTTAAACGACTTTTTTGTCAGCAACGAAAAAATAGCATTGTCAAGGGAAACCGAGCATAACGAAAGAAAAATTCTTGAACTTTCAAGACCCGAATCTTTCAGCCTTTATGTCGGAATCCCTTTTTGTCCGTCAAGATGCAGTTATTGCTCATTTGTAATGGCGTCAATCGAAAGGGCTGAAAAGCTGATTGAACCGTACACAAAGCTATTATGCGAAGAAATTAAACGGACAGCCGAAATTGCAAACAAGCTTGGTTTAAGGCTTGAAACCGTATATTTCGGTGGCGGCACTCCCACTACTCTGAGTGCCGAACAGCTTGACACGGTGCTTAGAACAGTAAACAAATGCTTTGATATGTCAACCTGCCGTGAATTTACAGTTGAGGCAGGTCGACCCGACACAATAGACAGCGCAAAACTTTTTGCCTTAAAAGAAAATAAAGTTGACCGAATCAGCATAAATCCGCAGACAACAAACGATGAGGTGCTGAAAACTATCGGCAGAAAGCATACTGCTCAGCAGTTTTTTGACGCTTTTGAGCTTGCAAGAAAATGCGGCTTTGATAATATCAACACAGACCTGATTGCAGGCTTGCCGACAGATACCCCCGAAAGCTTCAAAAATTCACTCGATTCAATCGTCAGGCTGAATGCGGAATGTATCACGGTTCACACTCTTTGTATGAAAAGAGCGTCCCGCCTTACAACCGAGGGAGTAACGCTTGATTTGCAACAGGCGAGAGATGCAAGAGAAATGCTTGCCTACACGCAGAATATTCTCGGACAAAACGAGTACATTCCGTACTATATGTACCGTCAGAGCAGGATGGTCGGCAATCTTGAAAATGTCGGCTGGTCAAAAAGAGGCTTTGAAAGCCTGTACAATGTTTATGTTATGGACGAAACCCACACAATCCTTGCCTGCGGTTCGGGCGGTGTTACAAAACTGAAACGCAACAATCCCGATTATCTCGAAAGAATATTCAATTTTAAATATCCGTACGAATACATTGACCGTTTTGATGAACTTATTCAAAGAAAGTCAGGAATAATGCAGTTTTATGGTCAATAACACAGTTGATAATTGCTCCCGACAGTGCTATAATACGACATATGCGATTGAAAGAAAAAATAAAATTGTCATATGTTGAACATAATGGAAATAATGTTCATAATTAGATTCTCTCACGAGTAAATTTTAGAAAGGTTGGATCAGTATGGGAAAATTCGATGAGATTTTTGACGATGTTGTAGTAAACGCAAAGGCTTGTGCATCGGCTGTTTCACAGAAAGCGTCATCTGTATATGATGTGTCTAAGCATAAAATAACAGCCGCTGAAATCAGAGGCGATATTAACAAAAAGCTTCGTGAGCTCGGTGCGCTTACATATAAATCCGAGGTTCACGGCACAGACTATTCACAGCAGATTAAGATTATTGTGTCTGAAATCAGCGATTTAAAGGACAGTCTTAATGCAGTAAATGAACATATTGCCGTTGCAACGGATAAAAGAAGATGTCCCGGTTGTAATGCTGTAATTCCCAATAATTCTGTTTTTTGCAATATCTGCGGTATTAAAATTGACGATATCGGCGATGCGAAAGAAGACTTTGAACTTTGATTTTTATTAATGGGTGATTATTTTTGTCTAAATTAAAAACTAAAAAATACAATGCCGTTGCAAATGCCGAGAAAGACGCTTCTCAAACCTTTGTCAAAGGTGCGGCAATTCTTACTTTAAGTATGGTGATTGTCAAGGTTTTCGGACTTCTTGACAAGGTTATTCTTACCGGTATTTTTTCGGGTGTTTCTTTTGAACAGGCCGTTGCCGGCGGAACGGAAACCGTCAATTTTGCATCTTTCGGTCTTGGTCTTTACAGTAATGCCTATGAAATTTTTGTAGTTATATTTACTGTTGCAACAGGCGGTCTGCCGATAGCAATTTCAAGGCTTGTATCTGAAAGTACAGCTCAAAAACGGTTCAACGATGTAAGGCAGATTCATAAGGTTTCAATACCATTCTTCGTTATTGTCGGCATCCTTTCATTTGCAATCCTTGTCGGCGCAAGCTTTATCTATGTTCAGATTATAGAGTCTCCGTATTCGTTGCTCGGTATGCTCTGCCTTTCTCCGACGGTGTTCTTCGGCTGTCTTGTTTCAATTTACCGAGGATACTATGAAGGTCAGCGCAATATGATGCCGACTGCCGTTTCGGAAATTATCGAGGCAACAATCAAGCTCTTTATCGGTGCATTCCTCGCTTACATCATTGCACACCTCGGTATGAATTCTTATGCTGAGTCAGGCACGGTTTTCGGACTTTACATTGCAAATCAAACCGAGGCTTATCAGACAATCGTTTCATTCTCGGTTGCCGGTGCAATTATGGGTATCACCCTCGGAAGCGCCGCATCATTTGTGTTCTATATTCTCAAGTTTAAAATTCAGGGCGACGGAATCCCTGAAGAGTATTATCGCAATTCTGTTGAGGCTCGTTCAAGAAGAGAAACTTTTAACAAGATTCTCAAAACAGCCATTCCTGTTGCAATGGGTTCACTTATTATGAGCGTAGGCTCTCTTATTGATCAGGTAATCGTTCAGCGTGTGTTGCTCAATATGATTGAAACCAATCCGCAGGCTCTGCAGGCACAGTACAGTCAGTATTTCACAGCCGATATGTTCTATGCCGACACAAAGACAATCCACACCAGCCTTTGGGGTTGCTACTCAGCCGCTCTCACTTTTCTTCAGCTTGTAACAGCCGTAACACAGGTATTCGGTTCAAGTGCTATGCCGAATGTAACAAGTGCATGGACAAAGGGCAACAAGGACGAACTCAAAAAGTCAATTGAAACCGTTATCCGTCTGACAATGCTCTTTACATTCCCGATGGCTCTCGGTATGATGGCACTTTCTTTTCCTGTTATGAGCCTTGTGTACAACGATCCTCTCATTACCGATGTCGGCGGAAGAATACTTCTGATTATGGGCGTCACAACAATCTTTGGTGCGGCGTCAACTCCTGTGTGCAGTATGCTTCAGGGTATCGGCAGGGTTGATCTTCCAATGAAGCTGTACACAGTTTGTATGGCTGTTAAAATCGGCATTACTTGGATGTTTGTAAGCGTTCCGGAAATCAATGTTCAGGGTGCAACAGTAGGTTCAATGATTACCTATGCAATTATGACAATTGTCGGAATGTATCTTCTTATAAGATATTCAAAAATCAAGCCCGATTTGTTCGGTACAACAGTAAAACCGCTTATCGGTGCGATTGCAAGTGCCGCTTCTGCGTTTGGTGTGTATCACCTTATGGACAGCATTATCGGTTCTGCAAGAATGTCAATTGCAATTTCTCTTGCAACTGCAATCATTGTTGCGGTTATCGTTTATATTGCTGTATTGTTGATATTGCGTGCTTTTACGGCAACAGAATTGAAATTTTTGCCGAAAGGTGAGAAAATCGCAAAAACACTTGAAAAATTAGGATTAATTAGGTAAAATATATATCTGTTGCGGTTGTTTCCGCTTCTCAGATAAAATTTGCATTGTCTAATAAGATTATCGGAGATGTCACGAATGAACTTTACAGAAAAAGAAAATTATAATTTTAATGACCTTGTTGAGATAGTAAAAATCCTTCGTGCACCCGACGGTTGTCCGTGGGACAGAGAACAGACTCACAAGTCAATCCGCTCAAATTTTATTGAGGAAACTTATGAGGCTGTTGAGGCTATTGATACCGATGACCTTGATTTGCTAAAAGAGGAACTCGGCGATGTTCTTCTTCAGGTTGCACTTCATGCTGAAATTGAAAGCGAACAGGGAACCTTTGATATTAACGATGTTTGTGACGGAATCTGCAAAAAGCTTATAATCCGTCATCCTCATGTTTTCGCAGATGTCAAAGCTGACACAACCGAAAAGGTTCTCAAGAACTGGGATGCAATCAAGATGAAAACAAAATCTCAGAAGACTCAGACTCAGGCTATTCTCAGTGTGTCAAAGGCACTTCCTTCACTTATGAGAAGTACAAAAATTCAGCAGAAGGCCGCAAAGGTCGGTTTTGACTGGGAAAATGTTGACGGCGCCCTTGACAAGCTTTTTGAAGAATGTGAAGAGCTTAAGACGGCTGTTGAAAATAAAGATAAGGAAAATCAGCGTGAAGAGCTCGGTGATGTTCTTTTTTCAGCGGTAAATGTCGCAAGATTTCTTGATATTGACAGTGAGCATGCACTTTACGACGCCTGCGATAAATTCACTGACCGCTTTTCATCAGTTGAAAGGCTTGCAAATGAGCGCGGAATTGATATGAAAACGGCATCATTATCAGTACTTAATTCCCTTTGGGATGAAGTTAAATTATCTAAGAATTAAATTGGAGGTTTATTATTATGAACAAGACAGAACTTATTGCTGCTGTAGCAGAAAAGAGCGGCATTTCAAAGAAGGATGCTGAAAAGGCTGTTTCATCAACAATTGAAACAATTATCAATACAGTTGCCGAAGGCGAAAAGATTCAGATTGCCGGTTTCGGTACATTTGAGCAGCGTCAGAGAAACGCAAGAACAGGCTGCGATCCGAGAACAGGTAACTCAATTGAAATTCCTGCTTCAAAGGTTCCTGCATTCAAGGCAGGCAAGGGCTTCAAGGATGTTGTAAACAAGTAATTTGTTTTCTTTTCGGGTAATGATGCCGCTGTGCGTCATTACCCTGTTTTTTATCGGAAGGAAGTGGATTTATGCGACTTGATAAATATCTCAAGGTTTCAAGACTTATCAAACGCAGAACTGTTGCAAATGAGGCTTGTGACGCAGGTAAAATTACCGTAAACAATAAGGTTGCCCGCGCGTCATACGATGTTAAGCTTGGCGATGTAATTGAAATCACACTCAGCTCAAAAAGCGTGAAAGTAAAGGTCACAGATGTAAAAGAGGTCGTTCGCAAGGAAGATGCCGCAACAATGTATGAGGCGGTTGTCTGATTTTATTTTGTCAAATAAAAAGAATAATTTTATTTATTTCTCCGTATAAATTACTGATAACTAATTTGTACGGGGGTTTTTTTATGCAGGAAACGCCAAAGGTTAAGAATCACACAGTAATGCTTGATAACAGGGGAAAGCTTGTCATGACAGGTGCGGAGGATGTGCCGGGCTTTAACGAAGAAACCGTTTCTGTCAAAACCTCATGCGGATGCCTTGTGATTAAGGGTGAAAATCTTCATATTGACAAGCTTAACCTTGAAACGGGTGATGTGTCCATTGACGGCAAAATTAACGCAATGCAGTATTTGGGCAGCGGTGGGTCAAAATCAAAGCTTTCAAAACTTTTTAAGTAGGTGTAATTTTGGAACTGACTTTCTCGCAGCAGACAACGGCTTTTTTGTATTCGCTGATATTCGGCACAGCGGCGGGGCTGTTTTATGATATATTTAAAATTATCAGAATGACATTTTGTAAAAGTAAAATTTCTGTTTTTGTTCTTGACCTTATCTATGTGCTCATTGTGTCGCTTAATTTGTTTATTTTCTCGGCGGCATATATGTTCGGATTTGTCAGAGTGTTTGTAATGTTCGGCTCAATCATCGGTTTTTTGGTTTGCAGACTGACCGTAGGTCGGCTTTTGTCGCTTGTTTATTGTCCGTTGATTTATTTCGGTGAAAGAATTTGTGTGAAAATTTCCCGAAAAATTAAAAAAATTCTGAAAAAGCTATTGAAAAACAGCAACAAGATATTGTATAATGTGAATAAGAATAAAGGTATATTTAGAAACAATGATAATAACTCAGTAGAGAAAGCAGATAGTTTTAAAAATGAAAAAAAGCACAAGGAAAGAAAATAAAAGCACTGCATTTTCTCAGCATCCCGAAGAAAATGAAATCAAGGAGATTACTCCGAAAAAGCGTAAAAAGGGAAGATACATTTTGATATATCTTGCGATTGTAGGCTTTGTATTCTATGCCGTAATTACAATTATCAATCAAAATGTTCAGATAGCCGAGAAAAAGTCTGAGCTTACTGATTTGCAGCAACAAATCAGTGTTGTTGAGATTCAGTCGCAGTACCTCAAAAAGGTACAGGATTACAAGGGTGACGATCTCAAAAAATATATTGAAAAAATAGCTAAAGATGAATTAGGCTATGTCGGTGACGGTGAGAGAATTTTTATCAATGTTGCCGGAGAATAAAAGGGTAGAAATAATTTTAAGGGGTAATAAATTTATATGGCTATTGAAGTCGGAATGATTCTGGAAGGCAAAGTATCAGGTATTACAAAATTCGGAGCGTTTGTTGATTTGCCGGATTCAAAAACCGGTATGGTACACATCTCAGAGGTTGCACCTACCTTCATCAATGAAATCAGTGATTATGTAAAAATCGGACAAGAAGTAAAGGTAAAGGTGCTTGCACTTAATGACGGAAAAATCAGCCTGTCTATGAAACAGGCTCTTCCGAAGGAGCAACAGCATCAGAGAAAGCGTCCTGACAAACCTCAAAGGCAGAATCACAGAAGCAGAGAGCCATACAAGCCCGCTCCGCCCGTAACATCACCGGGTGATTATGAGTGGCAGAGTTCACGCAGAAATGCTCCCTCTTCGTTTGAGGATATGATGTCAAAGTTCAAGCAGACAAGCGAGGACAAGATGTCTGACCTTAAGCGTGGCGGAGAAAGCCGTGGCTACAGCCGCAGAGGCAACGGCAACGGCAGAAAATAAAAATATAATATAAGGGAGGCAGATTTTATGAAAATCACCTACACAGCAAGAAAAGTCAACCTCAGAGATAATTTTAAGGAAAGATGCGAGAAAAAGCTTTCAAAGTTTAACCGTATTTTCTCAGAGGATGCTTCTGTCAATGTAGTTGTCACCCTCGAAAAAAATCGTCAGACTGTAGAAATTACAATCCGTGACAGCGGTATGATTTATCGTGCAGAGAGCACAATGCCCGAAATGAATGATGCACTTGACAAGGTTTGTGATGTTCTTATGCGTCAGATTCGCAAGAACAAAACAAGACTTGAAAAGAAAATTAAATCCGCCGGTATTGAAGATTTAATCATGGAGGCTTCTCAGGCTGAAGAACCGGAGGATGATGATTACAGCGTAGTTCGTAAAAAGCATATACTTGTCAAACCAATTACAGTTGACGAGGCTATTCTTGAGATGAATATGGTAAGCCATAACTTCTTTATGTTTATCAATTCCGAAACCGATGAAATCAATGTTGTTTACAAGCGTGCGGACGGTAACTACGGTTTGCTCGAGCCAACAACCGACTGATTCTTAAAAGCAAGGGGTATCGGTTAATTCCGATGCCCCGTTTTTTTGTGTCTGTATTCCTGTAAAACAGCCGGTTAAATATCGTTTTAAATGATGGAGAAAAATATGAATATGAAATTTTCCGCTCCCTGCATATTCGGTCTTGAAGGACTTTGTGCAAACGAGCTAAGATATCTCGGCGTTGAAAATGTTAATGCCGAAAACGGAAGAGTTACCTTTACGGGCGATTGGTCAACTCTTGCACTCGCTAACATAAACTCACGCTATGCGGAACGAATGCTCATTTTGCTTGATGAATTTAATGCTCACAGCTTTGATGAGCTGTTTGAAGGCGTTAAAGCAATCCCGTGGGAGGATTATATCGGAATTTCCGAGGCTTTTCCCGTAAAGGGAAGATGCTTGGATTCCGACCTTATGAGCGTTCCCGATTGTCAGAAAATCGTAAAAAAGGCTGTTGCAGACCGCCTTTCACAAAAATATATGCTCCCATGGTTTGATGAAACAGGCGCGCCACACCAAATCCAGTTTCTAATTCTTCATAATAAGGTTAGCATAATGCTTGATACTTCGGGAGCAGGCTTACACAAAAGAGGCTATCGTGCCGATTCAAATGACGCACCCATAAAAGAAACGCTCGCGGCTGCAATGGTAGAGCTTTCAAGAGTAAGAGCCGATCATTTTGTAACAGATCCGATGTGCGGAAGTGGCACGATTCTTATTGAAGCGGCAATGAAAGCACTGAACATTGCTCCGGGACTTAACCGCTATTTTGCCTGTGAACATTGGAACTGTGTACCGAAAGATATTTTTGAAACAGCAAGAGAAAACGCAAGGCAGAAAATAAGACATGACGCAGCATTCAGGGCAACAGGTTACGATATAGATGATTCAGCCCTTGCAATTGCAAAGAAAAATGCAGAAATTGCAGGTGTAGCCGACAGGATAACATTTGCAAACCGTGATATTAAAGATTTTCAGCTTGAGGACGGTTTTCAGACAATCATCACAAATCCGCCATACGGTGAACGATTACTTGATGTAAAATCGGCTGAAAGGCTGTACGCAGTTATGGGCGAGCGTTTCAAAAGAATAAAGGGTAAAAGCTATACCGTTATAAGTCCCGATGATGATTTTGAAAAAATCTTCGGCAGAAAGGCCGACAAACGGCGCAAGCTTTATAACGGCACGCTGAAATGTCAGCTTTACATGTATTTTAAATAATTTTATTACATTGCGTCGGCGTAAAAACAGTTGATTTTCTTTCGTATTTATAGTATGATAGAAAGCGATGACAAAATTTAAGGAGGTATCACAGTTGGACGAGAATAAAGAATTTTTAGCACCTGAAAACGAATCAGAAAGCACCAACACAGATACAACATCAGAAACCACAGAAAATACAGAAGAGTTTGCAGCTTTTGCAGAAAACAATGAAGACACACTTCAGAATATTGATGGGATGTCAGAAGAAGCCGTTGTCACAGAAACAACTCCTGCTCCCAAAAAGAAGAAGTTACTTCAGCTTCCTATCATCATCAGTGTCGTGATTGTGGCGGCTGTTGCTCTTACTCTTTTTGTAACCAAGGCATTTTTTGACACAAGCATTGTAGGAACATGGATTCAATCTGTTCCGATGTCAAGTGACACATCATCAAGTGATGAGGCTGCTAATTTTGATATTTATTACACATTTTATAATGACGGCACACTTGATTTCACAGTGGGTACAATGACATGGAACGGTACATACACAGTTTCAACTGACAAATCGGGAAATCAAACCCTTGAAAGAGTTCTCAACGGTAGTCAGATGAGCTGCAATTATGCTGTTTCGGGAAATATGTTCACAGGCAGAACTCTTGAACTTTATACTTCAACATCAGACGAAAAGGCTGAGCTCAAATCCGGTAATGTTGTTAAGCCTGAACTTAAGGTTGACAAAGATTTTAAGGCAGACGATAAGGTTACAGGCACTTGGACATATGACAACGGTTATACAAAGATGACCTATAAGTTCAATGATGACGGTACTGTTGAAATTAACCAGTCTGACTCCGTCAAGGCTGAGGGTACATATTTAATCAAAAATAAAACAATTATCATAAAGTATTATTATACAGATGAAGTTGAAATGGATGTTGCTTATTCGGTTGAAAAGGACGGACTTAAGCTCAACGATATTCTCTACACAAAGGATGACGGTTCTGCAAAGGCTACTACAGCGGCAGCAACCGAGGCAGCCACAACTTCGGCAAAATAATCTTTTGAACTTTTAACGCAGGGCAACGGCAGATTATCTGCTGTTGCCTTTTTAAAAATACAGTAATATGAGGAGGAATAATATGACGCCGCAGGAAGAATTTATTGAAATCTATAACAAATACATAACAAGACAGGGTGCAGATGAACTGCTTGAATGGCTCAAAAGAACCGATTTTTTTACTGCCCCTGCAAGTTCAAAATATCATTGCGCCTGTGAAAACGGTCTTGTAATGCACTCCGTCAGCGTGTTCAATACAATGATGGAAAAGCACTATGATGAAGAAACCGACAACATCGAAAGCTTTGCAATCTGCGGACTGCTCCATGATTTGTGCAAGGCTCAGTTCTACAAGGTTTCAAGCAGAAATGTTAAGAATGAAAAAACAGGTCAGTGGGAAAAAGTTCCCTACTATGCAATTGAAGATCAGTTCCCATACGGTCACGGAGAAAAGTCAGTTTTTCTTATTGAACGCAAAATGCACCTTAAAATTGACGAGGCTATGGCAATTCGTTGGCATATGGGCGAATTTGGTGACAAGAACAGCAATACAATCAGTCAGGCTTATGACAAATATCCTCTTGCCGTAAAGCTTCACCTTGCAGACCTTGAATCAACCTTCCTCCGTGAAAAAGGAACTTCACAGGTTAATAACAGGTAATATTTTAAACACAGGTGCAGATACTTATTTTACCGATAAATTTATGATATGGGGAAACCAAAATGGATTTTATAACAGCACAGAACCGTGCCCAAGAGCTTACAAAACAGCTTGAATATCATAACAACCTTTACTACAATCTGGACGAACCGGAAATTTCCGACTACGATTACGATATGCTCATGCGTGAACTTGAGAATATTGAAAAGGAATTTCCGTCACTTAAGTCGCCTATGTCACCGACAAACCGAGTCGGCGGCAATGCAGGAGAAAAATTTTCTCCCGTTACTCATGAGGTTGTAATGGAAAGCCTTCACGATAGTTTTTCACACGAAGAGCTTCGTGAATTTGACGCAAGAGTGCGAGAAACCGTGCCGAATGTACGCTATGTTGTTGAACCTAAATTTGACGGTCTTTCCGTATCGTGCGAATACGAAAACGGTGTTTTTGTAAGAGGTTCAACCCGTGGTGACGGCTCTGTCGGTGAAGATGTAACCGAAAATCTTATGACAATTAAAAGTCTGCCAAAGCGTATTCCGAATGCACCCGAATATCTCGAGGTTCGTGGTGAGGTGTATATGTCGTTCAATTCGTTTGACGCACTTACTCGCAGACAGGAAGAAAACGAGGAAAAAACCTTTAAAAATCCACGAAATGCCGCCGCAGGTTCACTTCGTCAGAAAAATGCAAAAATAACCGCTCAGAGAAGTCTTGATATATTCGTGTTCAATATCCAGCAAATCAGAGGCATGACGATTGAAAGCCATATTCAGGGGCTTGACTATCTTACGGAACTCGGCTTTCCGACTGCATTTTACAGCGTTTACGATAATGTTGACGAGGTGATTGAGGAAATTGAGCGCATAGGAAATATGCGTGGAGAGCTTGATTATGCAATTGACGGCGCTGTTGTCAAGGTTGACAGCTTCGCAAGCCGCCGACTTCTCGGTAGTACCGCAAAATACCCTAAATGGGCGGAGGCATATAAGTATCCGCCCGAGGAGAAGCCTACTAAACTTCTCAATATTGAAATCAATGTCGGCAGAACAGGTGTGCTTACTCCTGTAGGTAACTTTGAACCCGTACTTCTTGCCGGAACAACAGTAAGCCGTGCCACACTCCACAATAAAGATTTTATAGATGAAAAAGGCATTTGCGTAGGAGATACGGTTATAATCAGAAAAGCAGGCGAGATTATTCCCGAAGTTCTGTCAGTTAAGGAACACGCTGAAAATGCCGTGCCGTTTGAATTTCCGTCGGTATGCCCGTCTTGTGGTAACCCTGTTACACACGATGAGGGAGAGGCGGCAATCCGTTGTACGAACACAGACTGTCCCGCACAGCTGACAAGACATCTTATTCACTTTGTAAGCCGTGACGCAATGGATATTGACGGACTCGGTCCTGCAATTCTTGAACAGCTTTCAGATGAAGGACTCGTAAAATCCCCTGCCGATCTTTACAGACTTAAGGCAGAAGATATTTCAAATCTTGAACGCAAGGCTGAAAAGTCAGCACAAAATCTTATTTCTTCAATAGAAAAATCAAAAGAAAACGAACTTTTCAGGCTTGTTTTTGCTCTCGGAATCCGTAACATAGGTCTTAAAGCCGCAAAGATAATCTGCGAAAACTTTGCAACAATTGACGATATTATGAGTGCAAAGGCTGTGGACTTTGAAAAAATAGACGGTTTCGGTGCTGTTATGGCAGAAAGTCTTGAAAATTATTTTTCACTTGACGGCACAAAGGAGCTTATTGCAGACCTTAAATCACTCGGTCTGAAAATGAAACAGTCACAACCGAAAAATACAGGCGGTCTTTTTGAGGGTAAAACCTTTGTCCTCACAGGCACACTTCCGACAATGACAAGAAGTGAAGCCTCAAAACTCATTGAACAGAACGGCGGCAAAACAAGCTCATCAGTTTCAAAAAAGACTTCCTATGTCTTAGCAGGCGAAGATGCCGGCAGTAAACTAACCAAAGCCCAAACCTTAGGCGTTACAATAATTTCCGAAGAAAAATTAAAAGAAATGCTGTCAATGAAATAGTTACAATAAATACTTGACACTGTATATATGCTGTTGCATAATTATAGCAAAATGGGGTGTTTTAAATGAAAAAATATTTAATTTTAGCCGTTGTAACTTTACTTGCTGTTGCATTATCTGCTTGCAGCGGAAATGTAAAAAGTAATGATACTTCTGCTGAAAATACAACTACTCAGGTTTCAACCTCGGTTAATGAAACAGTTCAGACATCAAATGCTGAATTGCCTAAAATTTATAATCCGACCAATGTAGAAATCCGTGATAATGAAGATGAAAACAAAGTTATTATTGAGTCATCTCAAATCGAGTATGTGTGTTTGCTTGATGATATTAACGGTATGGTGTTAAATATGAAACTTACAGCTGACGGAACTGATAAGTTTGCAGACTACACTAAAAATAATATCGGTTCTGCTGTTCGGTTTGTTATTAACGGAAAGACTGTTTCAAACCCGTATATAAATGTTGAAATTACTGACGGCAATATTAATTTTACAGGTGATTACACTAACGAAGAATATGCTGCTATCTTTAGTGAAATAAAAAGCAAATAAAACAATTTCAAATCCTCCGATTTATGTCGGGGGATTTTCATGTTTATTTATCATTTGCAATACTTACTAATGAATATGTATAGCAAATGCTTGACATTGTATATTTAACGATATATAATAATGATGAAAGGAGTGCTTTTTATGACACAGATAAACTTTAGAATTGAAGAAGATATTAAAGAAAATGCAGAAAAAGCATTAAAAGATATGGGACTTACGATGTCTTCGGCAATAACAATGTTTCTTGTTAAGGTTGGTCGTGAAAAAAGAATACCGTTTGAAATAACAGCAGATCCTTTTTATTCGGAAAGCAATATTCGCTACCTTGAAAAAATTGCTTCTGATATAAAAAACGGAAAGGCAACATTTTCTGAACACGCACTTATTGACGGTGAAGACTGATGAAAATTCTTTGGGAATCCCATGCGTGGGAAGATTATGTATATTGGCAATTTCAAGACAAGAAAACGCTAAAGAAGATTAACAGAATCATTACCGATATTTGCCGTAATCCTTTTGAAGGAATAGGAAAGCCTGAACCACTCAAAGAAAATTTAAGTGGTTTTTGGAGCAGAAGAATTGATGATAACGGTAACAGAGTTGTATATTTTATCAAGGACGATACTGTTTGTATAATCGCCTGCAAAGGACACTACGAGTAACAGCTTATATTTCAAAATAAAATACTTCAAATCCTCCGATTTATGTCGGGGGATTTTTTTTGCCCTTTTGACATATGACTGTGCTTGTCTGCATAGTATTTATTGTACAAACTCTTTTGGGAGGAATTTAAAATATGCTTGCTGAACAAAACGAAAAGAGATTTACGGCGGCACTCAACTGCCTTTGCAAGAATATTTCACGCAGACTTTTACCGCTTGCACCTAAATTAGCCGATTCGGTTCAGGAAATCAGATTGCGGCTTTCACGACCGCTTGCACTTGTCTGTCCCGACAATACATACTACCTAACGCAAAACGGCGGACTTAGCAATACAATCCTTGACGGTGCAATGCTTGTTGTGTCAAAGGCCGATATTGTCGATACCTTCAACAACATTTGTAACTACTCCGTGTATAACAGACAGAACGAAATTGTAAACGGCTTTGTCACGATGTACGGCGGTCACAGGGCAGGAATCTGCGGAACAGCGGTCGTAAACAACGGAAAAATTGTGAATATCCGTGACATAACCTCAATCAATGTCCGCATAGCAAGGGAGCATAAGGGTTGTGCGGATTCTCTTTATAATAAGATAATTGCCGTTTCGGGAGGTGTTCTCATATGCGGAGCACCTTGCAGCGGAAAAACAACCGTACTTCGTGACCTTGCAAGACTTCTGTCAACCAAGGGTAAGAAGAATGTTGCCCTGATTGATGAAAGAGGAGAGCTTGCAGGCACGGCATCGGGTAAATTTCAGAATGATATCGGAATGTGCGATGTCTATGATTCATACAACAAGAGTGAGGCAATGCTTCACGCAATCCGCAGTATGGCTCCAGAAATTGTTATCTGCGATGAAATCGGCTCAAAAGAAGATATCTATGCCGTAGAAAAGTCGGTCAACTGCGGAGTTCGGATAATTTCATCAACGCATTGTGCAAATGAATACGAACTGAAACAGAAAGCAAACATGGTTTCTCTTATGAAAACAGGAGCATTTCAAACGCTTGTGTTTCTGTCAAATCGAACCCACGCAGGTGAAATTGTGAAAATATCGCAGGTAGGTGACAACTTTGCCGTTTAAACTCATAGGATGCTTGCTTGTTGTCTGCACGGGTACAATGATAGGTTTTGTTTTGTCGGGTAGGTTATATAAACGCAGAGATTTTCTGAAATCATTCACGGAATTTATATCATTGCTTGCAACAAATCTTCGCTACAGCGGTGATGATATCTTCACTCTGGTTAATTCCTGTGCGGAAAATTCAAGCCTTGATTTATTGCTTTTTTCAGAATGTGACAGACCTTTTGACGAATTGTGGCTTGAAAGGGTAAAACAATTATCTTCTGAAATACCGCTTTCAAAATCCGATATTTCAATGCTGAACGATTTCGGAGGTCAGCTCGGAAAAACCGATACAGAGGGGCAGTTAAAACATCTTGAACTCTACGAGGTGTCATTTTCAAAACAACTTGCGTCAGCCCGTGACGCCATAACAAAAAAATCAAAGCTATACAAAACAATGGGATTTTTTGCAGGAAGTGCAATCGCCCTTATTATGATTTAGAGGTTGTAATGGATGTTGAACTCATTTTCAAAATTGCCGCTGTCGGCATAATTGTTGCGGTTCTTACCCAACTTCTCATACGAAGCGGTCGAGAGGAGCAGGCAATGCTGACCTCGCTTGCCGGACTTATAGTTGTGTTGACGCTGATAATAACACAAATCAGTACTCTGTTCAACACAATAAAACAGCTTTTCGGTTTTTAATATGAATATTCTGTCAATTTCCGTGCTTTCCGTTGTGACCGTAATAATCTGCGTAATGCTTAAACCGAAAAATGCGGAAATATCCGTAATGCTCGGTATAAGCTGTTCCGTCATTATTTTAATCGGCGTGCTTACTCAGGTTTCGGCTATCGTTACAACAGTCAATCAAATCATAGCCTCATCGGGAATAAGCGTTGATTACATAGTGATTCTGCTTAAATCAATCGGAATATGCCTTGTCACCGAGTTCGCCGTGAATACCTGCAAGGATTCGGGCAGTCAGTCGCTTGCGTCAAATGTTTCGCTTGCAGGAAAAATTATGGTCACTGTAACGGCACTTCCGCTTTATTCGGATATTTTAAAAACCGTGTTGTCACTTGCAGGCAATTGAGGTGAAGAAGTGAAAAAAAGTGTTGTAATAATTACTGTTGTGTTTGTGCTTATTGCCCTTTCATGTGTCTGTGCAAACGCTGAGGAAGGTGAAATGATTTATGATATGTCAAATGTTTTTGATTCGCTGTCCGACGATATAAAGCAAAGCCTTCAGAATATGGGCGTTGATTTGGGGGATTTTTCAAAGCTTGCCAACCTGTCTTTTGAAAATGTAATGGGCGAAATTCTCTCGCTTGCACTCGGCAACATTTCTTCACCGCTCAAAGGTCTTGTCAATATAACCGCCCTGCTTTTGCTCTGTTCCGTAATCAGCGCCTACAACGGTTCGCTCTCCTGCGATATTTCAAACTCGCTGAACATAACCGCAACGCTCTGCATAACCTGTGCCGCAGTAGTCCCCGCTGTCGGAGTCATCGCATCAACGGGTTCGGTAATCTGCACCGCATCCAACATAATGCTTGCATATGTGCCTGTTATGGCTGTAATTATGGCAAGCTCGGGTTCTGTGGCAGGCTCGGCATCATACTATGCCGTGATGATAGGAGCAGGGGAGGGTGTGTCACAGCTTTCATCAAAAATAATCGTTCCTCTGCTCAATATGTTCCTCGGTCTGTCAATAACATCATCCGTATCGCCGTCCGTAAATCTCAGCGGTTTTATGTCAATGATTTCAAAGAGCGTAAAGTGGCTTTTGGGCTTTGCTATGACAATCTTCACAGCCGTGCTGACATTCCGTCAGCTTATAAGCGTTTCGGTTGACAATGTTTCAACCCGTGCTGTAAGGTTTACTCTCAATTCATTTATCCCGATAGTCGGTTCGGCACTTTCGGATGCCTACAAGGTAGTTCAGGGCAGTATCGGACTTTTGAAATCGGGAATAGGAATAATAGTGATTCTGTCCGTTACAATTGTGTTTATGCCTGTGATTTTGCAGGGGGTAATGTGGATGTTCACACTTTGGATCGGCAAATCAACGGCAGAGGTTCTCAATCTAAACGGTCCGGCAAAACTGCTTGAAAACATATCGTCTGTGTTTTCAACTCTCATAGCTGTTTTGCTGTGCATTATGTCAATTTACATTCTTTCAACGGCGGCGGTAATTATGCTTGGCGGCGGAGGTTCATCATGAGCGGACTTTTTACGGTTGTTGTTGTAATGTGTGCGTCTGCGTTAATATGCTCGCTTGTTCAGACCTTTGTTACAGACGGCAGTACAAAGAAAATTATCAGCCTTGTTTTAGGCGCTTTTATTATCTGCTGTATGGTTGTTCCCGTAAAAAATGCCGTATCGTCATTTAATACCGATATTAAAGAAAAGCAAAATTCTGTTAAAGAAATATCGACAGATGATGAGGCATACAGCAATGCTGTTATAAAGCAGACGGAGATAAATCTTGAAGCTGCATTAAAAAATCTTCTTTTACAGAATAATATAACAATCAAATCGTGTGACATAATTTTGAGCAGAGTTGAAAACAACGGCATAATCATAGCGTCAATCAGCATATATATAGACAAAGAATTTGTTCGGTACACAAATCTTGTATCATCAATTGTTTATGACAATTTCGGAATTACACCAAACATTATGACGGAGTGAATTATGGAAGACAAAACAAGTTCAAAGTTGAAATCAATGCTCGACAGTAAAAAAATAAGAAATATCATAATCGTTGTCGGTCTTATCGGTATTGGTTTAATATTTCTTTCAAACTGGGTTGATTTCGGTTCTTTGACATCAGGAAAAGGAGATGAAGCATTTTCCGTAAAAACATACAGCACAAAAATAGAAAATGATTTGCAGACGGTGATTTCAAAAATTGAGGGAGCAGGCAAGACGGAAGTTTTGCTTACAATGGAAAATTCCATTGAATATGTTTATCTTGACAACAGCACCACCAAAACAAAGGAAATTGAACCATTGATAAGAGGAGTGCTTGTTGTGTGTGAAGGCGGTGATGATCCTGTTGTGGTTGAGCGTGTCACCGATGCAGTCACAAAAGCGCTTGATATTTCAACAGCAAAAGTATGTATTACAAAATTATCAGAATAAAGGTCGGGAGCAATATGAAATCTAAGAAAAAATATATCGTTTTTGCATCACTTGTGCTTGCACTTTCAGCGGCAGTGTACATAAACTGGCAGCTTTCGGGAGCTAAAACTCCCAAAAGTGCCAAAGAACTCGGTGCGGCGTCATATGTCAGTGCAACCGCTTCGGCGTCGGATGATGAGGCACAGCAGACGGCGGCACTTTCAAACGAGAGCAAAAGCTATTTTTCAGCCGAAAGGACAAAGCGGCAGGCAACTCAGGATAAAATAATTGATGATGCAAAAGAAATTTTCAATCTTGAAAGCTCGTCTGATGCCGACAAAAGCGAGGCTGAAAAGAATGTTGAAGAGCTTCTCAAAACCTTTACAATTCAGGATAGCATTGAAAGTATTGTCAAAGCCAAAGGATTTTCAGAATGCCTTTGCTATGTAAGCGACCAAGGTGTATCGGTAATTGTTCCGAAATCTCAGCTTGACGATACATCTGTTCTGATTATTGACGATGCCGTAGTTACTCATTATGAGGTTGATTATGACGATATATCGGTAATAGGAGCATAAATTTTATGGCTGTGAAGAATGAAGTCTTAGACTTCATTTTTCACAGCCACAACTGTATAACAGTAATTTTGCAACATTATATAAGAATATATAAATTGAGATATAAATTGAGTTACACCTATTTATGCAGAAAATTAACTTCTGCACATTATTTTATATTTATCAAAATTTATGCTTGACAAACGAATATGTTTGTAATATAATGTTCAGGTAAACAAAGCAAAGCAGAAATGCTTTCACCTGTGGGGTGTCGTCTGCACGGGTCAATACCAAAGTTGTTTTAGTATTGTAATGCGGACGGAGTGTTTCTGTCCGCATTTATTGTTTTATCAGACTTTGGAGGTGTTTACCCATCAGCAAGAAAGAAATTCAGATTAACGAAGAAATCCGTGACAAAGAGTTAAGAATTATTGGCTCTGATGGTCAGCAGCTTGGCATTATGTCAGCTAAAGAAGCTCTTGATTTGGCAGAACAGAAGAACCTTGACTTGGTTAAAATTGCTCCGCAGAGCAATCCTCCTGTATGCAAAATTATGGATTACGGAAAGTACCGTTTTGAGCAGGCTAAAAGGGAAAAGGAAGCAAGAAAAAATCAGAGAGTTGTTGATATTAAAGAAGTAAGACTTTCTCTTAACATTGATACACATGATTTTAACACAAAGCTTAATAACGCTCTTAAGTTTATCAAACACGGCGATAAGGTTAAGGTTTCAATTCGATTCAGAGGCCGCGAAATGGGTCATCCCGAAATCGGTCTTGAAACAATGAAACGATTTGCTGATGCTTGCAGTGAAACAGCTGTTGTCGAAAAGCCTGCAAAGCTTGAAGGCAGAAATATGCTTATGTTTCTTGCGCCAAAGACTAATAAGTAATTAAAGCTAAGGAGGATACTAATATGCCTAAAATTAAAACTCACAGCGGTGCCAAAAAGAGATTCAAACTTTCTAAGAATGGTAAGGTTATCCGTGCTCACGCTAACAAAAGTCACATCTTGAACAAGAAGACAACAAAGCGTAAAAGAGGTCTTCGTCAGACTGTTGCTGCAGATAAGACAAATACAGCTCAGATCAAGCGTCTTATTCCTTACAAATAATCACTGAGGACTACTAACTAACATATACGGAGGTAATATATAATGGCACGAGTAAAAGGTGCGATGATGACTCGCAAAAGAAGAAAAAAGACATTAAAGCTTGCTAAGGGCTACTGGGGTGCAAAATCAAGACACTTTAAAATGGCTAAACAGGCTGTTATGAAGTCCGGCAACTATGCATATATCGGTCGTAAGCAGAGAAAAAGAGATTTCCGTCGTCTTTGGATCACTCGTATTTCAGCCGCTTGCAAGGCGAACGGCACAAACTATTCAACTTTTATGAACGGCTTGAAGAAAGCTGGCATTGCTCTTAACCGTAAGATGCTCTCTGAAATTGCAATTTCAGACCCTGCTGCTTTTACTTCACTTGTTGAACAGGCTAAAAACGCTTAATTTAACTTACTTTGTAATTGCGTTTGGGTTATCCCAAACGCAATTGTTTTTTACAAGGATTTGGACGGTTTTATGACTATACTTTCAAGCAAGGATAATTCTAACATAAAAAATGCCGTAAGGCTCAGAAAAAGTGCAAAACACAGGCGTGAATCCGGACTTTTTATTGCAGAGGGTGTTCGCATTTGTATAGATGCAATGCTCAGCAAAGCAGATATAGATACCTTTTTTGCAAGCGAAAAGGCTGCGGCAAAATATGCCTATGAATTTGAACAATTGCGAAAATATTCGGCTAAAGCCTTTGTTGTGTCTGATAAAATATTCAATCAAATCTGCGATACCGAGTCGCCGCAAGGTTTTCTTTGTGTAATAAAAGCACTTGACAAAAGCGGCTCTTTTGATAAAATAAAAACTGGTGACAAATTTTTGGCACTTGATAATTTGCAGGATCCAAGCAATTTGGGTACGATTTTAAGAACTGCCGAGGCTTTAAATGTTACGGGAGTTGTTCTTTCTGACGATTGTTGTGATATTTACAGCCCAAAGGTTGTGCGGGGCAGTATGGGTGCTGTTTTCAGACTTCCTTTTGTTGTTTCAACCTCAATTGCGGAGTATTTGAATACCCATTCCAAGCTTGAATCGTATGCGGCAGTTGTGTCTTCATCTGCTGATAAGATTACAGAAACCACTTTTGCTTCGCCTTGTATTGTTGCCGTAGGTAACGAGGGCAACGGACTTAAAGAGGATACAATAAGTGCCTGTAAGCATAAAATTACTATTCCTATGACAGGAAGAGCAGAGTCGCTCAATGCTGCGGTTGCGGCGTCAATAATAATGTGGGAAATGATGAAATGATTTCGCGAAATGCCTGTTACTGGATTTGGATTACACTTTCGATAGGTTATAACAATCCAAAAGTAAAGAGAATATCCGAAATGTATTCCGATGTGTCTGACTTTTATTACGGCGGTATCTCGGAATGGCGTCTTTGCGGAATTTTCTCACAGAGAGAACTTGAAAAATTTTCTTCAACAAGGCTTGAAGACGCTCAAAAAATCATAGACAGGTGCATTGAATGCAATTACTCGATAATATGTATTGATGATAAGTTGTTTCCAACCTGCCTTTATAATATCGAATGTCCCCCTGCCCTAATATATGTAAACGGCATTATGCCCGATGTTGACAATACTTTTTCAATTGGTATTGTCGGTACGCGCAGAGCAACTAAGTATGGAATAGAAAATTCCTACCGTTTTGCATATGCACTTTCAAAATACGGGACAATTATAGTCAGTGGAGGCGCATTGGGTGTTGACGGCGCGTCACACCGAGGAGCTCTTGCAACAGACGGTATTACAATTTGTGTCAGAGGGTGCGGATTGAATTGTTCCTATCTCAGAGAGAATGCCGATATCAGAAGCACAATTCCAAAACGGGGTGCAGTAATTTCGGAATATCCGCCTGACGAAACACCGAGAAATTATTATTTCCCTGCCCGCAACAGAATTATAGCCGCCCTGTCTGACGGCTTGCTTGTTATGGAAGCAGGAAAGAAGAGCGGTTCGCTGATTACCGCTAATCTTGCCGCAGAACAAGGCAAAACGATTTTCGCTTTACTCGGCAATAACAGCCCTCAAAACGAAGGCTCAAACACTCTTATAAAAGAAGGTCTTGCAATACCTGTTACGGATTTTATGGATATACTCTGTGAATTTGATAATCTGTATGCAACCGATGATGAGCTTGATATTGATAATATTTCTCTTGCCGATACCGGCAATTTTCCTGTAAAAGGCATAAGAAAGCAAGCTCCTGCAAGAATTTATGTCAATAAACAAAACGATGAACAGACTGTTGCAACAGAAAAATCAACTGCTCCTAATAATGCGGAAGCTGCCGCGTCAAAGCCTGTTCATAAAGAAAACTTAAATTTGCCCCAAACAGCTCAGGATGTATATGAATACATCGGTAATGAGCCTGTTCATATAGATAAAATTTCAGCTGATTTGAAAATCCCTGTGTTTAAGGTGCTTACCGCACTTACGATGCTTGAAATGAAAGATCTTGTTTCGGCATTGCAGGGAAGAAATTACATTTTAAAATGATATTTATCGAATAGCTTTATTCGTTAATCTATATTCTGTTGTCCTTGAAGAATGCAATGTGTAAAAAGGACAGAAAGGCAGTGAAAACATATGTCAGATTTAGTAATCGTTGAGTCGCCCGCTAAGGCGAAAACAATTAAAAAATATCTTGGCAGCGGCTATGAAGTTGTTGCTTCAATGGGTCATGTCCGTGACCTCCCAAAGTCAAGATTAAGCGTTGATATAAAAAAGAATTTTGCACCAAAGTATGAGATTATAAAAGGAAAAGAAAAACTTGTTGACGATTTAAAATCAGCCGCCGAAAAAAGCGAGCATATTTATCTTGCAACCGACCCTGACCGTGAGGGAGAGGCAATTTCTTGGCATCTTGCCTATATTCTCGGTTTACCCACAGATGAAACTAACCGTGTTGAATTTAATGAAATCACAAAATCAGGTGTTACAAACGGTATGAGTCATCCGAGATCAATCAATATTGACCTTGTAAATGCTCAGCAGGCAAGAAGAATTCTTGACAGACTTGTCGGTTATAAGCTCAGTCCGTTTATTTCGCAGAAAATAAGAAGAGGTCTTTCCGCAGGTCGGGTTCAGTCTGTTGCCGTTAGAATTATTGTTGACAGAGAAGAGGAAATCAGAAAGTTTAAGCCTGAGGAATACTGGTCGATTGACGCTAAGTTTATTCCAAAGGGCAGCAGAAAGTCTTTTTCTGCATCTTTATATTCCGATGAAAACGGAAAAATAAAAATTACAAACGGTGAACAGGCTGATAAAATTGAGGCTGATTTACAGGATGCCGAGTATGTAATTACTAAGGTTAAGAACGGTACAAGAAAGAAATCTCCTGCACCTCCGTTTATAACTTCAACTCTCCAGCAGGAAGCATCAAGAAAACTCGGTTTCCAGTCAAGAAGAACAATGAAGGTTGCTCAGGAGCTGTACGAAGGTGTTGATATTGAGGGTATGGGTGCAACCGGTCTTATCACATATATGAGAACCGACTCACTCAGAATCTCAAATGTTGCAATTGAAGAAGTAACCGAATATATAAAAAATGCCTACGGTGAAAAATTCCTTCCACCAAAGCCAAGATTTTTTAAATCAAGAAGCAACGCACAGGACGGTCATGAAGCAATCAGACCGTCAATGCCGTCGCTTACTCCCGACAGCGTAAAGGCAAGCCTTACATCCGATCAGTATAAGCTGTATAAGCTTATTTGGAACAGATTTACTGCATCACAAATGGCTGACTGTATCCAGAAAACAACACAGGCTGATATTGTTGCCAACGGTTATACATTTAAGGCTTCGGGCTACAGAGTTGATTTTGAAGGCTTTACAACGCTCTATGTGGAAAGCAAGGATGTTGAAGAAGAAAAGACTACACAGCTTCCGCCGCTTGAAAAGGATATGATTGTAAGATGTAAAGAGTTGAAGAAAAATCAGCACTTTACACAGCCGCCGGCAAGATATACCGAAGCGTCACTTATCAAAGCACTCGAGGAGTACGGTATCGGCAGACCGTCAACATATGCCGCAACAATTACAACAATTACAAGCCACGAATATGTTAAGCGTGAGGGCAAAAGCCTTGTTCCCACAGAACTCGGCGAGGTTACAACCAACCTTATGAAAGAGCGTTTTCCGAAGATTGTAAATGTAAAGTTTACAAATCAGATGGAGGAAGACCTTGATAAGGTTGAAAAGGGAACAGAAGAATGGCACGCTCTGCTTGAAGAATTTTACGGCGATTTTGATAAAACTCTTAAAAAAGCAAAAGCGGATATGGAAGGTGTAAAGCTTCACTTAAAAGAAGACGAAACCGATATTATATGTGACAAGTGCGGCCGTCAGATGGTTGTTAAAGTCGGTAGATACGGTAAATTTATCGCCTGTCCCGGATATCCTGAATGTAAAAACATCATTAAGTATGTAGAAAAAACGGGTGTTAAGTGTCCGAAGTGCGGCGGCGATGTCATTATCAAGCGTACAAAGACAAAGAGAATTTTTTACGGCTGTTCCAATTATCCCGAGTGTGATTTTGTAAGCTGGAACGAGCCGACAAACGAGAAGTGTCCACAGTGCGGAGGAATCCTTTTCAAGAAAAAAGGCAAAAAGCCGACATTGTTCTGTGCAACAGAGGGATGCGGTTATACTAAAACAGCAGATACGGATGATAAATAAATGCATATTAATGTAATCGGTGCAGGACTTGCAGGGTGTGAGGCGGCAATGCAGATTGCCTCTCACGGAATAGAAGTGCATCTTTATGAAATGAAACCGAATAAAAAAACGCCTGCTCATCATACGGATAAGTACGCTGAACTGGTTTGTTCAAATTCTCTTAAAGCCATGCGTGTTGAAAGTGCCGCAGGACTTTTGAAAGAGGAAATGCGCAGACTTGATTCTTTCCTTATGAAGTGTGCGGATGCCTGCAAGGTTCCGGCAGGCGGAGCGCTTGCCGTTGACAGAGATATTTTTTCCTCTCTTGCAACGGAAGGTATAAAGAATAATAAGCTTATTAAGGTTTGTGAAGAAGAAGTTTGTGAAATTCCGAAAGATGAAATCACGGTTGTGGCAAGCGGACCGCTTACCTCTGAACCGCTTGCCGAATATATAAGAGGAATGTTCGGTTCTTCCCTTTCGTTTTTTGATGCCGCCGCTCCTATTGTAACTGCCGAAAGCATTGATATGGAGTACGCTTTTTGTGCGTCAAGATACGACAAGGGCGATGGTGATGATTATATCAACTGTCCGATGAATAAAGAGGAATATGAAATCTTTTACAATGCACTCATATCGGCAGAAAGAGCGCCTTTGCATGACTGCGATGTCAGCAATCCGAAGGTGTATGAGGGCTGTATGCCTGTTGAGGTAATGGCTCAGAGGGGCGAGGGAACACTTCGTTTCGGTCCGATGAAACCTGTCGGACTTGTGAATCCGAAAACAGGTCACAGACCTTGGGCGGTTCTTCAGCTCAGAAAAGAAAACAAAGCCGGTAATATGTACAATCTTGTAGGATTTCAGACTAATCTTAAATTTCCCGAACAAAAGAGAGTGTTTTCACTGATTCCTGCACTTCATAATGCGGACTTTGTTCGTTATGGTGTTATGCACAGAAATACTTTTCTTGATTCGCCGAGAATACTTAACAGCGATTTTTCTGTTAAGGATAATCCTAACCTTTTCTTTGCAGGTCAGATTACAGGCGTTGAGGGGTATATGGAATCAGCCGCATCGGGAATTATGGCAGGTATAAATGCTTGTCGAGTTGCTGAGGGGAAAAGCACAATTACATTGCCAAATGATACAATGATTGGTGCACTTTCGGCATACATTTCTGATTCGTCGGTCAAAAAGTTTCAGCCAATGGGAGCAAATTTCGGAGTTTTGCCGGAGCTTGAAAACCGACCTAGAGATAAAAAAGAGCGTGGTGCGGCGTATTCCGCAAGAGCGTTGGAAAGCTTGGATAACTATTTAAAGAATATTTAAGGTGAATGGAATGAACATAATTGTTGACGCATTCGGCGGTGACAACGCACCCTTGGAAATTATCAAAGGCTGCGTTGAGGCAGTTGCCGAATATAACATAAACATAACCCTGACAGGTGATGAAACCGAGATTAAAAATGTATTTTCGGAAAACTCACTGTCAATGAATAATATTGAAATCTGCCATTGCACACAGAAAATTACAATGGAAGATTCTGCGGAGTCTGTTCTCAAAGAAAAAAAGGACAGCTCTATGGCTGTAGGCCTTCGCTTGCTTAACGAGGGCAAGGGCGACGCATTTGTCAGCGCAGGAAACAGCGGCGCATTGTGTGTTGGTGCAACTCTTGCAATAAAGAGAATTAAAGGAATAAAACGCCCTGCGTTCGCTCCTGTTATGCCGTCTGAAAGCGGATTCTTTATGCTTATGGACGGCGGTGCAAATGTTGAGTGTCGTCCCGAGATGCTGTATCAGTTTGCTGTTATGGGTTCAATATATATGGAAAAGGTTATGGGTATCAAAAACCCCCGTGTCGGACTTGCCAATGTCGGTGCAGAAGAACACAAGGGAACAGAACTTTACAGAAATACGCATGAACTTCTTCAGAACAGCAACTTGAATTTCATCGGAAATGTAGAAGGCAGGGATATTCCGAACGGAGTGTGTGATGTCGTGGTTTGTGACGGATTTACAGGCAACTTGATTCTCAAAACCTATGAGGGTGTTGCCCTTGTAATGATGAAACAAATCAAAAATATGTTTATGGGCAGTGCCAAAGGTAAGCTTGCCGCAGGTCTTGTTATGAAAGACCTCAAAAATATGAAAACACATTTTGATTACAACAGATACGGCGGCGCGCCTATTCTCGGTGCATCAAAGCCTGTGTTCAAAGCACACGGAAGTGCCAAGGCTGTTACAGTTAAGAATGCTATCAGACTTTCTGTTGAATATGTAAAAGCAAATGCTATTGAAGCGATTTCTTCATCACTTTAATTTTTGCAAATAATGTCGCTTTAGGAGTTTTATAATGGAAGATTTACAAAAGAGAATCGGCTATACATTTAAAAATACAGATTTGCTTACAGAGGCACTTACTCATTCTTCTTATGCAAATGAACATAAGGCTAAACACATAAAATATAATGAAAGACTTGAATTTCTCGGTGATGCGGTACTTTCAATTGTTGTTTCCGATTATATTTTCAAGCATTGTCCTGAACTTCCCGAAGGCGAATTGACAAAGCTCAGAGCGTCACTTGTCTGCGAGAAAACTCTTTTTGAATTTGCAAAGCAGATTGAACTCGGAAAGTACCTTGTGTTAAGTAAAGGCGAAAGAAATAACGGCGGTGCAGAACGACCGTCAATTCTTTCCGATGCCTTTGAGGCTTTGATTGCAGCAATTTATATTGACGGCGGCATTGAGCCTGCGTCGAAACACATTCTTAATTTTGTAATTCCTGCAATCAAGAACTCAAAGAAGAAGAAACTTAACGATTATAAAACCGCCTTGCAGGAGATTATCCAGAAGAATCCCGGTGAACAGCTTGAATATGTTCTCGTTGGTGAAAGCGGTCCTGACCACAACAAGCACTTTGTTGTTGAAGTCCATCTCAACAGCAATGTAATAGGAAAAGGCGGCGGCAGAAGTAAAAAAGAGGCAGAACAGCAAGCCGCCAGAGAAGCTTTGGAGCTGATGGGTTATTAAACACAGTAATGTATCAATTTTTATTCCGCACAACGGTTGTCCGCATATGTGCAGCTTTTGCAATCAAAATAAGATAACAGGTCAGGCATATCAGCCGACTCCACTTGAGGTTGAACGGATACTTGATAAAGCGGCTTCTGATTTGGGCGAACGCACCAAAAATGCAGAAATTGCATTTTTTGGCGGAAGTTTTACAGCTATTGACAGAACCTATATGTTATCTCTCCTTGATGCAGCTAAAAAGTTCAGAGATAAATTTTGCGGAATAAGAATTTCTACCCGTCCCGATTATATTGACAAAGAAATTCTTGATATTTTGAAAAGCTATGGTGTGACATCAATTGAACTTGGTGCGCAATCTATGTCAGACGATGTACTGCTTGCAAACGACAGGGGACATAGTGCAGAGGATGTTTTCAAATCCTCACAGCTTATTAAAAGTTACGGCATTTCGCTTGGCTTGCAGATGATGACGGGACTGTATAAATCAGACATACAAAAGGATTTATACACAGCCGAAACATTTGTGACAATAAATCCCGATACCGTAAGAATCTATCCTACGGTCATTATGAAAGATACAAAGCTTGCCGAACTTTATCTTAACGGAGAATACACACCGTATAGTCTTGAAAAGTCCGTCAACCTTTGTTCAAAGCTGATTGAACTTTTTGAAAAAAACAATATAAAAATTATCAGGCTCGGACTTCATTATTCCGACAGCCTTGTAAATAACAGCTACGGTGACAACTATCACCCGGCTTTTAAGGAATTGTGCGAAAATAAGCTTTTTTACGATAAGTTTATCGAAAAAGCAAATGAGTTTTCTAACCCGAATGAAATTAAAGAGGTTATCGTCAATTCTAAATCTCTGTCAAAATTTCTCGGACAAAGAAAAAGTAATGTAAAAAAATTAAATGAACTCGGATACGATTTTTCGGTTTGTTTTGACGATACTTTGCAGAAATATGAATTATATTTAAAATAGGAGCTTGCTGATGCGATTAAAGTCTTTGGAAATTCAAGGTTTCAAGACCTTTCCCGATAAAACTAAATTATCCTTTGAACAGGGAATTACCTCTGTTGTAGGTCCTAACGGTTCAGGCAAAAGTAACATCAGCGACGCTATCCGCTGGGTTCTCGGTGAACAGTCCCCGAAGAGCCTTCGTTGTGCCAAAATGGAAGATGTTGTCTTTAACGGAACAGATAAGCGTAAAAGACAGGGCTATGCCGAAGTTACTCTGAATATTGACAACAAAGACCGTGCGCTTGATTTTGACGGTGATGACATAGCTGTTACAAGAAGATACTATAGAAGCGGCGAAAGCGAATATCTTATCAATAAAGCGGCTGTTCGTCTTAAAGATATCAACGAATTGTTTATGGACACAGGACTCGGTCGTGACGGTTATTCAATGATCGGGCAGGGTAAGATTGACAGCATTGTTTCTTCAAAGGGTGAGGACAGACGAGAGATTTTTGAAGAAGCTGCGGGTATTTCTCGCTACAGATACAGAAAAATTGACGCTGAGAGAAAGCTAAAAAGTACGGAGGATAACCTTTTAAGACTTCGTGATATTGTAACCGAACTTGAAGAAAGAGTCGGTCCTCTTGAAAAGCAGTCTGAAAAAGCTCAAAAATTTCTTGAATATTCCGAAGAAAAAAGAGGTCTTGAAATTGCACTCTGGCTTTTAACTCTTGACCGTTCACAAAATGAATTAAAGGTTCAGGATGAGAAAATTTCAATTGCAAAATCTCAATATGATGACGCAGAAACCGCACTTGAACAAATTCAGACCGAAAGTGAAGAAATTTACATAAAAAACGGTGAGTATTCTTCTAAAATAGAAAATATCAGAACCGAAATTGCAGATATAGAATCGCAGATTTCAGAGAAGCGTTCTTTTGTGTCTGTTGCGGAGAATGATATTCTGCATAACAATGAAAATATTGACAGAATAAAAAATGATATTGCACAGTTTGATGTCAATGCGGATGAACTTGTAAAAAGAATTGCTGATAAAGAAAAAGAAATTTCGGAACTTGACGCTGATATAATCGCAAAAAAGAAAAAGTACAGCGAGCTTTCGGAACAGCTTAACGAAATTAATACAACTTCGGGTAAAAGCAGTGATGTTTTGCAGGAAATTACTGCCGAGCTTTCTGTTCTTACTTCAAAGTCGGCTGATGCAAGAGTTACCGAGATGACTGCCGAAAGCACGGTTTCGGAGCTTAATTCAAGAATAGAATCTTTAATTTCATCTAATGACGAAAAGAAAACGCAGTCTGAAGAACTTGCCGATATTTCAAAAGATTATGATAATAAAATCGGTGCTGCAAAAGAAAAAATTGAATCGCTGAAAAATACAATAGACGGTTTACAGCTTAAACTGTCTTCAAAAGAAAAGAAAAAAGACGAACTCCGTGAAGAAAGCAACAAACTTATGCTTGATGTCAGGGAACATATGAGAAAAATTTCATTCCTTGAAAATCTTGAGCGTAATCTTGAGGGCTTTTCAAAGAGCGTAAAAACAGTTGTAAATGCTCAAAGTCACGGCAAGGTTCACGGAATATGCGGTCCTGTTTCGCGAGTGATTTCAGTTCCGAAAGAATACGGAGTTGCAATTGAAACTGCTCTCGGTGCGGCTATGCAAAATATCGTAACCGAAACCGATGAGGACGCAAAGCAGGCAATCAGATATCTTAAATCCGTTGACGGAGGTAGGGCAACATTTCTTCCGCTTAACACAATCAAGCCGAGAGAACTCCGTGAAAACGGTCTTGAAGGTTGCTACGGATTTGTAGGGGTTGCCGCAAATCTTTGTTCATGCGATAATAAATACAACGGAATCCTCTATTCATTACTCGGCAAAATTGTAATTGCAGAGGATTTGAACTGTGCAACAACAATTGCTAAGAAATATTCTTACAGATTTAAAATTGTAACTCTTGACGGTCAGGTTGTTAATGCCGGCGGTTCACTCACAGGCGGTTCGCTTAACAGAAACACAGGACTTCTCAGCAGAGCAAGTGAGATTGAAACACTCAAAAAGCAGACAACTGTTCTTGAACAGAAATCAAAGGATGCAGAAAACAGAAGTGTTGAAATTTCTCGTGAATATTCGGCATTTGAAGCTCAGCTTCTCGGTTCACAGGCAGATCTTTCAAATCTTCGACAAGACCTTGTAAGGCTTGAAGCCGAAAAGAGAGCCTGTGACAATGAGCTTGCAAACGCGGGTGCTTCTGTTGAAAACGCAATGAATGAAATTACAAATTGCCGACGGAGAATTGAAATTCTTGAAAAAGATAAAAATTCCGCGAAACAGCTCCTTGTTGAACTCAATAAGAAAATTTTTGCCGCTGAGGAAAAGGTGAATGAACTCACAGGCAGCAGAGCAGAGCTTACAAAAAAGCGTGAAGAAATTTCTTTGCAGTTACAGAATCTGCGGCTTGAAATCGTTTCTTCACAAAAGGATATTGACGCTCTTAATTCTGATATTGTTTTTGCAAAATCAACAGGCAATGAAAACCTTGAAAGAAAGGCAGAACTAAATCAAGAGATTGAGAGAATCAAAAGTGTTATTCTTGAAAAAACAGCACTTATCGAATCTGCAAAAGCGGAAATTGAAAGGCTGATTGCAAATCAGAACGAACGCTCAAAGGCTATTGAAAAAATCAATGCCGACAGAGAACAGCTTGAAAAACGCAGTGCCGAAATCAGAACGGTTGAGCGTGATAAAACATCAGAGCGTGAAACCTCAGGCAGAGAGCTTGCAAGACTTGAAGAGAGAAAAATCAACATTCAGAAGCAGTATGATGATATTATCTCAAAGCTTTGGGAAGAATATGAGTTGACAAGACGAGAGGCAGAGGAATGTGCCGTTGAAATTGATGACTCAAAACAGGCACAAAGGCGGCTTAACGAGCTTAAACAAAAAATCAGGTCTTTGGGAAATGTAAATGTGTCCGCTATTGAAGAGTACAAAGAAGTTTCCGAGAGATATGAATTTATGAGCGCACAGGTAAATGATGTTGAGAAGTCAAAGAAAGAGATTGAAAAGCTTATTACTGACCTCACAAAGCAGATGAAGGAAGTGTTTGTGGAGAGCTTTGACCAAATTAACAAGAACTTTACCTACACCTTCAAAGAACTTTTCGGCGGCGGTACAGCGTCACTTTCGCTTGCGGATCCGGAAAATATTCTGACAAGCGGAATTGATATTCTTGTTCATCCGCCGGGTAAGATTGTTATAAATCTTGAGGCGTTGTCAGGCGGTGAAAAAGCGCTTGTTGCAATTGCACTCTATTTTGCTATAATGAAAGTAAGACCTGCTCCGTTCTGCGTAATGGATGAGATTGAGGCGGCTCTTGATGATGTAAATGTTTACCGTTTTGCCGCATATCTTCGCAGAATGACAGATAATACACAGTTTATTCTCATTACGCATCGCCGTGGTACAATGGAAGAAGCAGATGTGCTTTACGGTGTTACAATGCAGGATGAGGGCATTTCAAAATTACTCGAGCTTCGTTCAACCGAAGTTGCTGAAAAACTCGGTATAGATTCAAAGTAATTATAAGGAAAGTGATAATATGGGATTTTTCAAAAAGATTAAAGAGGGACTGAAAAAAACTCGTGACGCGGTTGTTGGTCAGATTGACTCAATGCTCAAATCCTTTACAAAAATTGATGATGAGCTTTTTGAAGAGCTTGAAGAACTTCTCGTTATGGGTGATGTAGGTGTTCCGACAGCCGAAAAAATTTGTAAAGAACTCAGAGAAAGGGTAAAAAAGGAAGGTATAAAAGATCCGTCCGAAATTACTTCGCTTCTCAAAGAAATTATTGCCGATATGCTCAGGGGCGGTGAAGAGCTTGACCTTGCAACATCTCCGTCAATTATTCTTGTAATCGGAGTAAACGGTGTAGGAAAGACAACTACAATCGGCAAGCTTGCAAATGCACTTTCAAAAGAGGGCAAAAAGGTTATTCTTGCCGCAGCCGATACATTCAGAGCTGCCGCAATTGAACAGCTTGAAATCTGGGCAGACAGAAGCAAGTGTGAAATTATTAAGCAGAAAGAAGGCAGTGATCCTGCTGCTGTGATTTATGATGCAATTTCAGCCGCAAAGGCAAGACAGGCAGATGTAATAATCTGCGATACTGCGGGCAGACTTCACAACAAAAAGCACCTTATGGACGAGCTTTCGAAAATTAACCGTGTAATTGACCGTGAGCTTCCGGATGCGTCAAAAGAAAAGCTTCTTGTTCTTGATGCGACAACAGGTCAGAATGCGGTTAATCAGGCTGAACAGTTCAGACAGGCAACTGGAATTACGGGTATTGTTCTTACAAAGCTTGACGGCACGGCAAAGGGCGGTGTGGTTCTTGCAATTAAGGATGGCCTTGGAATCCCTGTTAAATATATCGGCGTCGGTGAGCAGATTGACGACTTACAGCCGTTCAATCCCGATGCTTTTGCAGATGCACTTTTCAGCGTTAAGGAATGATGAATATGAAGTTTATAATTGCAAGTAACAACAAAAAGAAGCTTGCCGAACTTGAAAGAATACTTAATCCGCTCGGAATAAATGCTGTTACTCCGAAAGAAGAGGGAATATCCCTTGATGATGTTGAGGAGAACGGGACAACCTTTGCCGAGAACGCTTTTCTTAAAGCAAGTGCGGCTTATAAAAAAACGGGACTTCCGGCTGTTGCTGATGATTCGGGTTTGTGTGTAGATGCTCTTAGTGGCAGACCCGGTGTTTATACGGCACGCTACGGCGGTGAAGGCTTGACAGATGAAGAAAGATACATTAAACTTCTTGATGAGATGAAAAATGTCGATGATGACAAGCGTTCCGCTCATTTTACTTCTTCAATCTGCTGTATTCTTCCAGACGGTTCAAAGATAACAGCCGAGGGTATTTGTGAAGGTAAAATAGGCTGCGAACCGATTGGCAAAGACGGATTCGGTTATGATCCGATTTTTATGCTTGGCAACAAGAGCTTTGCAGAGCTTTCAGCGGAAGAAAAGGATGCAGTAAGTCATCGCGGAAAAGCGTTAAGAGAGCTTAAAGCAAAACTGGAATACTATTTCAAAAACAACTGATTTGAAAGGATTTAAAATATGTTAAACAGCAAACAGAGAGCATTTCTCAGAGGACTTGCGAATCGTATTGACACAATTCTTATTGTCGGCAAGGGCGAAATTACGGATAATATCATCAAACAGGCTGACGACGCTCTTACCGCAAGAGAAATTATAAAAGGTAAGGTTCTTGAAAACAGTGCATATTCCTCAAGAGAGGCCGCCGAAGCTATTGCAGAAAAATGTTCTGCGGATGTTGTTCAGGTAATCGGTTCAAAATTTGTACTTTACAGAAGAAACGATGACGAGCCTGTTATTGAGCTTCCAAAGGCAAAGAAGTAATTATGAAAACAGGTGTTTTCGGCGGAACCTTTAATCCGGTTCACAAGGGTCACATAATGCTTGCGGAATATTGTATGGACAGCGTTGGACTTGACCGCATTATTATGATACCTACGGCTGTTCCGCCGCACAAAATAAGCAATAATCTTGCAAGCGAAAATGACCGTCTTAATATGTGTAAGCTTGCGTGCAGGGGTAAAGAAAACTTTTTTGTGTCTGATATTGAAATTAAAAGGCAGGGAAAAAGCTATACTTATGAAACCCTTACACAATTGAAAGAAATTTATCCTGATGATCATTTATACACAATAATGGGTGCGGATATGTTTCTTACACTCGACAGGTGGAAAAATCCTGAAATTATATTTGAAAAATCGTCAATAATAACAATTCCCCGTGATGATGAAAATAAGTCTGAACTTGAAAAATTCTACAAGAATGTTCTGAAACCTATGGGAGCAGATGCGGTTATTCTGCCAAATCCCGTAATAAGCGTATCGTCAACATTCATAAGGGATAACCTTGATGAATTTGATTTGATAAGCGATATGCTTGATAAAGGCGTTTACGATTATATTATAAAAAACAATTTATATCGGAAGTGAGAGCTTTGAATATATCTGATTATAAAAAAATAATTAGTGAAAGAATGGGTGATTACAGATTTAATCACAGCGTAAATGTTTCGAAAGAGGCCAAAAAGCTTGCAAGGCGTTACGGCGGCGACGAAGAAAAGGCTGAGATTGCCGGTATTTTGCATGATATAACCAAAGAAATGCCAAAAGAACAGCAGTTGCAAATTATTATTGACAGTGGTATAATTTTAGACAATGTTCAACTTCATGCTCCAAAGCTATGGCACGGAATGAGCGGCAGCATTGTTGTCCGTGATGAACTTGGCATTGACGATGAGGATATACTCAACGCAATAAGGTACCACACAACAGGACGAGCAGGAATGAGTTTGTTGGAAAAAATAATTTTTACGGCAGATTTCACTTCCGAGGAGCGTACATACAGCGGTGTGGCAACAATGAGAAAGAAATCAAAAAAGAGCCTTGAAGAGGCTATGCTCTACGGCTATCAGTTTACATTCAAGGATCTTTCTAAAAGGCAGCTTGCAATTCATCCCGATGAGGTTGCCTGCTATAATGAAATTGTTCTGCAAATATCCCAAACGAAAGGAAAAAACAAATGAGTTCTTACGATGAAGCAATACTTGCAGCAAAAGCCCTGAGTTCAAAAAAGGGACTTGATATTCAGATTATAAAAATTGCCGATGTTTCTGTTCTTGCCGACTATATGGTAATTGCAACAGGTACAAGCTCAACCCATGTAAAGGCGCTTGCCGATGAGGTTGAATACAAGCTTGATCAGGCAGGAATTTCGGTAAGTCATATAGAAGGTTACAGATCTAATTCATGGATTCTCCTTGACTACATTGATGTTATAGTCAATGTGTTTGATGATGAAGCCCGTGACTTTTATGATCTTGAAAGACTTTGGCAGGACGGCGAAAGCGTTGACCTGGCAGGTATCGTTGACTAATTGCAGGAGGGTTTACTTTGAAATACAATCATAAAGCCGTAGAAGAAAAATGGCAAAAAATTTGGGAAGATAAGGGTGTGTTCCACGCAAGTGAGGACACAGAAAAAGAAAAATTCTATGCTCTTATCGAGTTTCCGTATCCGTCGGGACAGGGTCTTCATGTAGGTCATCCCCGTCCGTACACAGCACTTGATACAGTTGCAAGAAAACGCAGACTTGAGGGCTACAATGTTCTTTATCCTATCGGATGGGACGCTTTCGGTCTTCCTACCGAGAACTATGCAATCAAGAACCACATTCACCCTGAAATCGTAACAAAGAAGAATATTGCCCGCTTTAAAAAGCAGATTCAGTCGCTCGGTATTTCTTTTGACTGGAGCAGAGAAATCAATACGACAGATCCCGAATACTACAAGTGGACGCAGTGGATTTTTATTCAGCTTTATAAGCACGGTCTTGCTTATAAAAAAGAGATGAATGTAAACTGGTGTACTTCATGCAAGTGCGTTCTTGCAAACGAAGAGGTAGTAAACGGCGTTTGTGAGCGTTGCGGAAGTGAAGTTGTTCACAAGGTTAAGTCACAGTGGATGCTTAAAATCACAGAATATGCTGACAGACTTATCAATGACCTTGACCTTGTAAATTATCCTGACAGAGTAAAAGCACAGCAGAAGAACTGGATCGGCAGAAGTAAGGGTGCTGAGGTTGATTTTACAACTACAACAGGTGACACACTTACAATTTATACAACTCGTGCCGATACACTTTACGGTGCTACATATATGGTAATTTCTCCTGAACACCCAATGATTGAAAAGTGGGCTGACAAGATTTCAAATATGGACGAAATAAAGAAGTATCAGGAGGCTGCCGCGCGTAAGTCTGACTTTGAAAGAACAGAGGTAGCAAAGGAAAAGACAGGCGTAAGAATTGACGGCGTTAATGCTATAAACCCTGTAAACAATAAGGAAATCCCGATTTTTATTTCTGACTATGTTCTTGTATCATACGGTACAGGTGCTATTATGGCTGTTCCCGCTCACGATACACGTGACTGGGAATTTGCAAAAAAATTCGACCTTCCTATCATTGAGGTTGTTAAGGGCGGCAATGTTCAGGAAGAGGCTTACACAGATTGTGCCAAGGGCATTATGGTCAACTCGGGAATGCTTGACGGTCTTACTGTTGATGAAGCAAAGAAAAAAATTATTGATTGGCTCACAAGTGAGGGCAAAGGTCATTCAAAGGTAAATTACAAGCTCCGTGACTGGGTATTCTCCCGTCAGCGTTATTGGGGCGAGCCTATTCCGATGGTATATTGCGAGAAGTGCGGTTATGTTCCGATTGATGAAAAAGACCTTCCGCTCAGACTGCCTATGGTTGAGTCATATGAACCGACTGATAACGGCGAATCTCCGCTTGCAAAGATGACAGACTGGATTAACACAACCTGTCCTTGCTGCGGCGGTAAGGCTAAGAGAGAAACCGACACAATGCCTCAGTGGGCAGGCTCATCGTGGTACTATCTCAGATATATGGATCCGCACAATAAAAATGCCATTGCATCAAAAGAGGCTCTTAACTACTGGTCACCTGTTGATTGGTACAACGGCGGTATGGAGCATACAACTCTCCACCTTCTTTACAGCCGTTTCTGGCATAAGTTCCTCTATGATATCGGTGTTGTTCCTACTCCGGAACCATACGCTAAGCGTACTTCACACGGTATGATTCTCGGTGAAAACGGTGAGAAGATGAGCAAGTCAAGAGGCAATGTCGTAAATCCTGATGAAATCGTTGACGAATACGGTGCAGATACAATGCGTCTATATGAAATGTTCATCGGTGACTTTGAAAAGGCTGCTCCGTGGAGTAAGGCAAGCATCAGAGGCTGCCGCAGATTCGTTGAGCGTTATTGGAACCTTCAGAATGTTCTCATTGACGGTGACAAAATCAGACCCGAGCTTGAGAGTGCGTTTAACAAGGCAATCAAAAAGGTTGGTGAGGACATTGAAAATATCAAGTTCAATACCGCCATCGCAACTCTTATGGCTTTAATCAACGATATTTCAAATGTAAAGTCAATCAATAAGGAAGAACTCAGAATTTTCTCAATTCTCCTTAATCCGTTTGCTCCTCATGTTACGGAAGAAGTTTACGAGGCTTGTAAGCTTGGCAATGGTATTCTTGCCGAAGCTGAATGGCCTAAATATGACGAGTCAAAATGTGTTGACGAAAGTGTAGAAATTGTCGTTCAGGTAAACGGCAAAATTAAGACTAAGCTTAATATCCCTGTTGATGCTGACAAGGATACAGTTCTTGAGCTTGCCAAAAATGACGAGAATGTTAGGAAAGCAATTGACGGAATGAATATTATTAAGGAGATTGTTGTTCCTAAAAAACTTGTAAATCTTGTTGTTAAGCCATAATTCAACTCTTAAAATAAATTTAACCTAAATTTCTACAATGCTATTGACATTATTCGAGTGATAATGTATAATAACATTTGCAATTATATGCAAATTACCCATGCCCGGTGGCAGATGGGAGGGAAGATAGATGGCAGAGATTAGACTTAAAGAGAATGAATCCCTTGAAAGTGCTTTAAGAAGATTCAAGAAGCAGTGTGCCAGAGCTGGCGTTATTGCTGAGGTTCGCAAAAGAGAAGCTTATGAAAAGCCCTCTGTAAAGCGTAAGAAAAAATCCGAAGCAGCTCGCAAACGCAAATACAGGTAATCAAACAGGCGGACAGAGCATTCTGTCCGCTTTTTGTTTTATCTTCATATTTCTTTGAAAAAAGGTGACACTATGAAAAAGATTCTTATTATACTCGGACCTAACCTTAATATGGTAGGCGTTCGTGAAAAGGGAATATACGGTGAAGAAACTGCCTCCGATATTGAAAAGCAGATTATTTCATATGCTGAAAGCAACGGCTTTTCTGCCGAAGTTTTTCAGTCAAATCACGAAGGAGATCTTATTGATAAAATCCATTCGGCAAAGGGCAGCTTTGACGGTGTTGTAATTAACGCAGGTGCGCTCACTCACTATAGCTATGCTTTGAGAGATGCCATTGCTTGCGTGAAGATTCCTTTTGTAGAGGTTCATATGTCTAATATTCACGCAAGAGAAGAGTTCAGACATACATCTGTAATTGCGCCTGTTTGTGTAGGTCAGATTGCAGGCTTTGGCAAGAACAGCTACTTCCTTGCTATCAATGCATTAAAGGACTTGATGTGATGCAAAATGCTTTATTTGAGCAAAGACTTGAAAATTTAAAGACGGTTATTGACAGTAACAATCAGGCTCTTCTGATTACTAATGAAAAAAATATCGGCTATTTTTGCGGATTTTTTCACAGCGAAGGCTATTTGCTTGTAACTGAAAATGAAACGGTTCTTTTCGTTGATTTTCGATACTATGAGGCTGCACTAAAAAAATCAAGCTGCTGTAAAGTGGTTTGCTTTACAAAGCTTTTTAAGGATCTTATAAGCGAGGTTAAGAACAATTCTGTTGTGAAGGTGCTTTTTGAGGCTTCAAATATTACGGTTGAAAAATACAGCCGTTTTAAAAAAGCTTTTTCCGAAAACGGCATTGATTGTATCTGCAACAGTATTCTTGATGATAAGATAGATAATATCAGATGTATCAAAGACGAGTCCGAAATTGCTAAGATTGCCAAAGCTCAGGAGATAACCGAAAAGTCATATCTCGAAGTGTTGAATTACCTAAAACCCGGTGTCAGCGAACGCAGGGTTGCACTTGAGCTTGAACACCTCATAAAGCTTAACGGCGGCGAGGGCGTTTCATTTGACCTTATTACGATTACAGGTAAAAAGACTTCATTGCCACACGGAGTTCCGTCAGATGATATTGTCAGTGAGGGAGATTTCTTTACTTTTGATATCGGCTCAATTTTTGAGGGTTATCACAGCGATACTACACGAACTGTTGCAGTTAAATCTGCAAGTGAAGAAATGCGAAAGGTCTATGATACAGTATTAAAAGCCCAGCTTGCCGTACTTGACGGTGTTAAATCGGGTGCAAAATGTTCTGATATTGACAAAATTGCAAGGGATATAATCTCGGAAAACGGTTACGGAAAATATTTCGGTCATGCAACCGGTCACGGTGTGGGTCTTGATATCCACGAATCTCCCGTTGTATCTCCAAAAAGTGAAACCGTACTGAAAAAAGGTATGATAATAACCGATGAACCGGGAATATATCTGCCGGGTAAATTCGGTGTTCGCATTGAAGATATGCTTTGCGTGACTGATACAGGTTACAAAAACTTTGTTTCACTCCCCAAAGAACTCATTATTGTGTAATAAAAGTCTTGCATTTTTTGTCATTGTTATGTATAATGTAAATTGTTATATTACGGCATACATTACCGTATTTCCGTATGAAAGATAATTAGGAGGTATTACTAATGATATCAGCAGGTGATTTCAGAAACGGCGTTACATTTGAAATGGACGGTCAGGTTGTATCAATCATTGAATTCCAGCATGTAAAGCCAGGTAAGGGTGCTGCATTTGTAAGAACTAAAATCAGAAATGTTATTACAGGCGCAGTAGTTGAAAAAACTTTCAACCCGAACGATAAGTATCCCACAGCTTTCATTGACAGAAAGGATATGGAATACAGCTATTCAGACGGCGATCTTTACTACTTCATGGATACAGAAACATGGGAGCAGATCCCGATTAACAAGAGCGTTCTCGGCGACAGCTTTAAGTTTGTTAAGGAAAATATGGTGTGCAAGGTTCTTTCTTACAAGGGCAATGTATTCGGTATTGAGCCTCCGAACTTTGTTGAACTTAAGGTTACAAAGACAGATCCCGGCTTTAAGGGTGACACAGCAACTAACGCTACAAAGCCTGCAACTCTTGAAACAGGTGCTGAAATTAAGGTTCCCCTCTTCATTGACGAGGGCGAGGTTATTCAGATTGACACAAGAACAGGCGAATATATGGGCAGAGCTTAATCTCTGCAGGAGAATCTGTTATGAATCTTACTGAAAAAATTTCTTACATTCGCGGTCTTTGCGACGGTCTTGAGCTTGATGAGTCTAAGCCTGAAGTAAAGGTTATTAACGCAATCGTTGATCTTCTTGATGATATGGCTTTTGAAGTATCCGATATGGAGGAGCTTTACGATGAGTTAAGCGCTCAGGTTGACGAAATTGATCAGGATCTTGCAGATGTTGAGTCTGATGTTTACGATGACGAGGACTATGACATGGAAGATTATGACGATGAAGATGACGACTATGATTTTGATGATGAAGAGAATCCTTTTTATGAGGTAACTTGCGATTCATGCGGTCAGAAGCTTAATGTTTCCGAAGATGTCCTTCTTGAAGGCGAAATCGAATGTCCAAACTGCGGTGAAAACCTCGAGTTTGATTTTTCAAATCTCTTCAGTGATGAGGAAGATGACGAGTGTGATGTCGATTGTGCATCATGCGGCGGTTGTTCGGACACAGAAGAATAATTAACAAAACAAACACCCTTCGTATAGTATATACGAGGGGTGTTTTTATGTTGTACAGAAAAAGATGTAAAAGAAAATTTGTTCTTTTAAAGAAAATACTTATTGCTGTGGTTTTACTGATTATCGGTGTTACTGTTTTTTGCGAGGTGCATTTGTCAGATTTCAGACCGGAGTACATAAGAATTCAGGCTGAAATATTGTCTGTAAATTCTGTCTGTGACGCAGTGAACAATACACTTGACAAGCTTAATTATTCTTACAGCGATATTGCAAAGATCAATTGTGATACAAACGGAAATGTGCAGTCCATTGAAACGGATTCATTCAAAATCAACAGAATTAAAGCCGACATCACGAAAGCTGTTCAGAAGGAAATAGCTAAGGTATATGACAATGAAATTGAAATACCTCTAGGTTCATTTACGAATATTACAATACTCTCAAATGTCGGACCTTGCATTCCCGTGAATTTTAACCTTACAGGAAGCTTTTCCTCGGAGGTTATAAGTACATTTGAACAAGCGGGAATAAATCAGACAATCCACCATATAAAGCTTTTGCTCACCTCAAAAATAATGACAACCTCGCTTGATTATTCAGGCAAAATAACATTTACTACCGATTTTGAAATTGCACAATCCGTAATAGTCGGTAATATACCGTCCGGATACGGTTCTCTGTTTCAGACTTATAAGAAGTAAATTTTGAAAAACCTGTGAAAAACATTGAAAAACCGTATATCTTGTGTTATAATCTAACAGTTAATACAATGGGTTAGGAGGCATTTCTTTGCCTGACAGTCAGAAAATTTCCGAAAAACAATCGGAGTATATGAATTTAATAGCTGAAATTATGGATATCCGCAAAAGAGGAGAGAAGCCTGTTGCGTATATCAGAACATACGGCTGCCAGCAGAATGTGGCGGATAGTGAAAAAATCAAAGGTATGCTTGAACAGTCAGGATTTGAGTTTGCAGACGAACCCGACAATGCGGATTTCATACTTTTTAATACCTGTGCCGTAAGAGAACACGCCGAGGACAGAGTGTTCGGCAATGTCGGTGCGTTAAAAAATCTCAAGCGTAAGCATCCCCAGATCCTCATTGCTTTGTGCGGTTGTATGATGGAGCAGGAGCATATTGCAAACAGAATTTACAAGAGCTTTCCTTTTGTGGGACTTGTGTTTGGTACTCATTCATTGCACCATTTTCCTGAGCTTATGTATAACGCTCTTCTTGACGGAAAGAGAGTGTTTGAAAGAGGTAATGACGATAACCTGCTTTATGAGGGCTTTCCTGTTAAGCGTGACGGCACTTTTAAGGGTTGGTTACCGATTATGTACGGCTGCAACAACTTCTGTACATATTGCGTTGTGCCTTATGTAAGAGGCAGAGAACGCAGCCGTGAAAAGAATATTATTGTTTCTGAGGCTAAAAATATGATTGAGTCGGGTTATAAAGATATTACCCTTCTCGGTCAGAATGTAAATTCCTACGGAAAAGGTCTTTCCGAGAAAGTAAACTTTTCACAGCTTTTGCGTGAGGTCGATTCAATTGACGGAGATTATTGGCTTCGCTTTATGACATCTCACCCGAAGGATTGTTCAAAGGAACTTATTGATGCAATTGCGTCGGGTACTCATATAAGCAAGCATCTTCATCTTCCGTTCCAATGCGGTTCGGACAGAGTGCTTAAGGCAATGAACCGTCATTATGACCGCAAAAAGTATCTTGAAATAATCAATTATGCAAAAGAAAAAATTGACGGTCTTTCACTTACAAGTGATATTATTGTAGGCTTTCCCGGCGAAACATATGAAGATTTCAAAGAAACTTTATCCCTCATCCGTGAGGTTGAGTTCACATCGCTCTTTACTTTTATTTTCTCGCCAAGAGTCGGTACTCCTGCGGCTAAAATGGACGATCCTATTCCGGCGGAAGAAAAATCAAAGTGGTTCCGTGAGCTTCTTGATGTTCAGGAAGAAATTGCGGCAAAGCGTTGTTCTTCAATGGTCGGCAAAACAGAAAAGGTACTTATTGAAGGTGAAAACGATAAGAACGGTGAATTGTGCGGTCGTACAAGCGGTAACATAATTGTTGAGCTTGAAGGATCAAAGGACTGTATCGGAACATTCAGAAATGTAAAAATAACAAAGGCTCGCAACTGGATATTAAAGGGCGAGCTTGTAAAATAATCGGAGGTTAAAACTATGGATATCATTGAGAAGGCAAGGGAGCTTGGAAAACTCATTCAGGAAGAAGAATCATATAAAAAATTACAGGACGCTCAGAAGAATGCAGATGCAGATATGGAGCTTCAGCGTCTTATCGGTGAATTCAATCTTAAGAGAATGTCAATCAACAATGAGGCATCTAAAAAAGAGAGAGATCAGGAAAAGCTTTCTAAGCTTAATACTGAGATGAGAGAGGCATATTCTCAGATTATGTCAAACGAGAATATGATTGCTTACAATGATGCAAAGGCAGCCTTTGATGTTGTTGCAAACAGAGTTCTCGCAATTGTTCAGCAGTCTGCCGAGGGTGCAGATCCCGAAACTGCTGATTACAGCCAGTCATCTTGCTCGGGAAGCTGTGCTACCTGCGGCGGCTGCGGCTGATAAACGGTTCGATAAACGGTTCTAAATTTTGTTAAGGAAGTGAAACAAATGGCGGAGTTATCTCCAATGATGCAGCAGTATTTCAAAATAAAAGAAGAAAACAAAGACAGCATTTTGTTCTTTCGACTTGGAGATTTCTACGAAATGTTTTACGATGACGCAAAGCTTGCATCAAAGGAACTTGAACTTACTCTTACAGGAAGGGACTGCGGACAGGTCGAGCGTGCTCCCATGTGCGGAGTGCCGTTTCACAGCTGTGAGGGTTACATTGCAAGACTTGTTGCAAAGGGCTATAAGGTTGCAATTTGTGAGCAGACCGAAGACCCCGCAAAGGCAAAAGGTCTTGTAAAGCGTGATATCATTCGGGTAATTACTCCCGGTACCGTAATGGAATCGAGTATGCTTGATGAAAGCAAAAATAACTACATTTGCTGTATGTTTTCCAAAAATAAAGCTATAGGACTTTGCTTTTGCGATATTTCCACAGGAGAATTATACGCTACGGAAATCAAAGGTAATGACAGCTACAATGTTCTTACCAATCAGCTTACAAGCTATAATCCCCGTGAAATTCTCATCGGCGGTGATATTGTAAAGCTGAAAGAACTGCCAAAGTTCATTAAAGCGAAGCTTTCGGCAGGAGTTGAAATGCTCGAGGATGAAAAATTTGACGAATCGGTATGTACTGATGTTGTAAAATCACAGTTTGCGGATGAATACAGTACTGTATCGGACAAGCCTGTTGTTGTAAGTGTTTTGGGTGCGTTGCTTTCATATCTTCGTGATACCCAGAAAACGGGTCTTGAAAGAATAAATCACATTGAGTTCTATAAAGAAAATCAGTATATGAGCCTTGATTACAACACACAGCGTAATCTTGAGCTCACACAAACAATGCTGACAAAGGATAAAAAAGGTTCACTTTTGTGGGTGCTTGACAAGACAAAAACCGCAATGGGCAAACGCCTTATGCGTTCATGGCTTGAACATCCTTTGCTTAACATAACTTCAATCAATAACCGCCAAAGTGCGGTTGAAGAGCTTGTAAACGATAATATGCTCCGTATGGATATTACGGACGCTCTTTCGGGCATATTTGATATTGAAAGACTTATGACAAGAATTGTTTACGGTTCTGCAAATGCAAGGGATTTGCGTTCACTCTGCGGTGCAATTCAGAACCTTCCGCAGATTTCGGATTTACTCGTTGATTGCAAATCGGTTTATTTGAAATATATTTACAAAAGCATTGATAAGCTTGAGGACATTCATTCTCTTATTGATTCTGCAATAGTTGAAGAACCTCCTTTTACAGTCCGTGAGGGTGGTATGATTAAGAGAGGCTATAACGAAGAACTTGATTCCGTGACAGGCGATATGAATGACTCAAAGGGAATTCTTGCCGCAATTGAAGCCGAACAGCGAGAGGCTACGGGAATCCCTAAGCTTAAAGTCGGCTATAACAGGGTATTCGGATATTATATAGAGGTTTCAAACTCATATAAATCCATGGTACCCGAAACATACATAAGAAAGCAGACCCTCACCAATTGCGAAAGATATATTACTCAGGATTTGAAAGATGTAGAGGGCAGAATCCTCGGTGCAAAAGACAGATCCGTTGCTCTTGAATATAATCTTTTTGACGATGTGAGAAAGGCTGTTTCCGATAACCTTGAAAGGATTCAAAATACAGCAAAAGCAATTGCAAATCTTGATGTCATTACATCACTTGCAAATGTGGCGGCTGACAACAGATACATAAGACCTGATGTAAATCTTTCAACTGCTATAAGAATTAAGGATTCAAGACATCCTGTTGTTGAGGCTCTTTTAAAGGATGCACCGTTTGTTCCGAATGATGTCAGCCTTGATTCTGCTAATGACAGAGTAGCAATTATTACAGGTCCCAATATGGCGGGTAAGTCAACATATATGCGCCAGATTGCCATTATTGTTCTTATGGCGCAGATAGGCAGCTTTGTTCCGGCGTCTTCTGCCGAAATCGGAGTTGTTGACAGCATTTTTACCCGTGTAGGTGCTTCCGATGATCTTGCTTCGGGACAGTCAACCTTTATGGTTGAAATGAGCGAGGTTGCCAATATCATAAAAAATGCAACCTCAAAAAGCTTGCTTATTCTTGACGAAATCGGCAGAGGTACTTCGACCTTTGACGGTATGAGCATTGCAAGAGCTGTACTTGAATTTTGTGCCGACAGGAAAAAACTCGGCGCAAAAACACTTTTTGCAACTCATTATCACGAACTCACGGTTATGGAACAACTTCTTGACGGTGTAAAGAACTATAACATAGCCGTTAAAAAGCGTGGCGATGATATTACCTTTCTGCGAAGAATTGTTCCCGGCGGAGCAGATGACAGCTACGGAATCGAGGTTGCAAAGCTTGCAGGCATTCCGCAGTCTGTAATTTCAAGAGCAAAAGAAATTTTAAAAGACCTTGAACACGGTAAATATAAAAACGAGAACGCCGGTATTCAAAAGCAGGATAATTCAGACAATATGCAGCTTTCACTTATAGGTGCGGCTGAAAGCCCTGTGGTTGAAAGGCTGAAAAATACAGATATAAATACTCTTACTCCAATCGAAGCAATGAACTTGCTTTATGAACTTAAGGGTATGATTTAATGTTAGGAGGTGACACAAATGGGTGTAATCAATGTGCTTGACAAGCATGTCGCAGAGCTTATTGCGGCAGGCGAGGTTGTTGAAAGACCGGCATCGGTTATCAAGGAACTTGTTGAAAACTCAATTGACGCAGGTGCAAAGCATATTACGGTTGAGATAAAAAACGGCGGTACAACATTCATGCGTGTTGCCGATGACGGCTGCGGTATTTTCCGTGACGACATCAAAGTTGCCTTTTTGCGACACGCAACCAGTAAGGTTAAGGTTGAATCCGATCTTGACAGTATTTCTACGCTCGGATTCAGAGGAGAGGCTCTTGCATCAATTTGTGCTGTGTCACGATTACAGCTTATTACAAGGAATGTAAATGAAGAAATCGGAACTTCATACGAAATTGACGGCGGCGAGGAACAGAGCTTTGATGACGCAGGCTGCCCTGTCGGAACAACCTTTGTAATAAGAGATTTGTTCTACAACATTCCTGCCCGTGCAAAATTTTTGAAAAAGGATGTTTCGGAGGGCAACGCAGTTTCAAATATAATTGACAAAACCGCATTGTCACATCCCGAAATCGCATTTACATATATTAAAGACGGTAAGCAGGTTCTTCGCACATTCGGCGACGGAAAGCTTATTTCTGCAATATATTCGGTTTTTGGCAAGGATTTTGCGAACGGTCTTATTCCTGTTGAATATCAGCTTGGCGCAATAAGAGTTTGCGGATACATTTCAAAGCCCGAACATTCAAGACCTAACCGTAATATGCAGAATTTCTTCATTAACGGAAGATATATCAAAACCAGAACGGCTATGGTTGCACTTGAGGAAGCGTTCAAGGGTTCGATTATGGTCGGAAAATTTCCGTCATGCGTTCTTAATATCAACCTTCCTTGCGAAATTATTGATGTCAATGTTCATCCTTCAAAGCTTGAGGTCAGATTTATAAACGAAAGACCTGTTTTCGATGCAATTTATCATGCTGTAAAATCTTCGCTTATGAAGTATGACAGCAGAAAGAAAGCATCGTTTAAAAAGGAAACCGCTTTCAATGAAGTTCAGAACAAGTTTAATCCTTTTAATAATGCACCTGCAATTTTAAATAAACCCGTTTCAAATGCTTCCGAACAAAAACTTATTCAGGAACCAAAGCGGTTTGTCCCTCAGAAAACAGAAAAACAAAAAAACGAAGCTGCAGAACCTGACGCCTTACAAGCAAAATCCGATGATTTTAATCCTTTTTCCGATGTTGCATTTAATGATGTAAAAACAGGTGAAAATAAGCCGGCTGTATCTGTGCCTGAATCAATTGATGATATTAAGGTTGCCGATGTAACAAATCCCTTTAATATATTCAGCAGGCAGGCAATAAACAATTCTAAAGAAGAAAAATCTTTTAAACCAACCGTTAAATCTGAAACTGTTCAAACATCTCATCTTGCTTTGGATAAATATGAGAAATCTGATAATACAGAAAAAATCTCCGAGAAAAATTCAATCAGTAAGCCTAAAGAGGTTGATGTAATTGTTTCTGAGGAATCTATCGAAAAATCTAAAGAGCCTGTACTTGTCAACAACAGCCGGACAAGTATAAGATATATCGGAGAGGCCTTTAGCACATATATTATTGCAGAAAAAAATAATAAAGAAATTATTTTAATAGACAAGCACGCGGCACATGAAAGGATAATTTACGAGAAGCTTAAATCAGAACGAACCGCCGATAACAGGCAGATTTTGCTCTCTCCTGTTGCTGTCAGCCTCGGTAAGACCGAATATGACGCGGCAATAAACAATCTTAATATGTTTGCTGACTGCGGCTTTGAGGTTGAAGATTTCGGCAACAGTACAGTTATTGTCAGATGCTCGCCGCAGTATATTCCTGCCGCTGAAATCAGTGATTGTATCACTGAGATGGCAGATTATATAGCTCAGGGAAAAAATGATATTTTTACTGAAAAAATGGAGTGGTTTTACTGCAATGTTGCGTGCCGTTCCGCCATTAAAGCAGGAAACAAAAGCACTCCCGAGGAGCTTATCGGAATTGTAAAACATCTTGAGGAACATCCCGAAATAAAGTATTGCCCTCACGGAAGACCGATTTGCATTGTGCTGACAAAGGGTGAAATTGAAAAACAGTTTGGCAGGGTGTGATTTTTTGGAAAATTCAATTAAGGTTGTTTCAATTGTCGGACCTACCGCGTCAGGCAAGACAAAGCTTTCGGTTGAACTTGCAAAGCATTTTAACGGTGAAATAGTTTCTGCCGACTCAATGCAAATTTACAGCGGTATGCAGATTGCCACAGCCAAACCGACAAAGGCTGAAATGGACGGCGTTCCTCATCATATGATGGGCTTTCTTCCGCCTGACAAAACATATTCTGTTGCTTCGTATGTAAACGACGCGTCGAAGTGCATCGCCGATATTCACTCAAGAGGAATGCTTCCGTTTATTGTAGGAGGCACAGGACTTTATGTTGATTCTCTTTTGAACAATATTTCTTTCAGCGATGATAAGCGAGATGAAGAGTATTGCTCAAAGCTTCGTAAAATCGGAGAAGAAGACGGAACTGACAGGCTGCTTGATATGCTTTCTGAATTTGACCCTGAATCGGCGCAAAGACTTCGTGAGGGAAGAAATATAAAAAGAATAATCCGTGCTATTGAATTTTATAAAACGACAGGCAAAACAATCACGGAACAAATTAAAGAATCGCATAATATTCCGTCACCGTATTCTGCGGTTAAGCTTGGACTTAACTGTCGTGACAGGCAGGTGCTTTATGACAGAATTAACAGGCGTGTCGATATTATGCTTGATGAAGGATTGCTTGAGGAGGCTCAAAGAGTTATCAACTCCGAATTGAGCTATACATCGGTAAAGGCGATAGGCTATAAGGAGCTTATTCCTTATTTTAAGGGCAGCAAAAGCTTAAATGATTGTGTTGAAAAATTGAAAATGGAAACCCGCAGATATGCCAAAAGGCAAATTACATGGTTTAAGCGGGATACAGAGATTAACTGGATTTATATTGATGAATATAATTCATTTGAAGAAATATACAGCTATGCAAAGGCTGTAATTGAAAGAGGCTGACTTTATGGATAAATTGCTTTTCAGACGCATTTTAATGATTGCATTGTCGGTGCTTGCGGTAGTGTATGCCGCATATTTGCTGATAAGCACAAACTTTAAAATGTATCCGACTGAAAATGCTGTTCAGACAACCGTGTCCGATAAAATATATTCAAACGGTTTTATAATTCGAGATGAGAATATAATTAGGAACAATACCCCAGGAGTGCTTTCCTACACTGTACACGACGGTGACGAAGTAAAAGCAGGCGGTGAGATTGCAAAGACATATGCAAGTGATGATGATGCGGCATCACAGTCAAAAATCAGCGCCCTGCAAGAGCAGCTCACCGATTTGCAGACATTGCAGAAAACAAGCACCGCCGGAAATATCGGTATTGACACCATAAACAACAATATAAATAATAACATCATTTTACATATAAAAAGTGTCAACGACGGTAATTTGTCTGATATTGACGATGTTACAAATGATTTGCTTTACTCAATAAATCAGCGACAAATTTATACCGGAAAGATAACTAATTTTAACGACAGAATATCAGAACTCCAGAGCGAAATAACAACTCTGGAAAGCAAGGCAGGAAAGTCAACAGGTGCAATAACTACAGAGAAAGCAGGCTACTTTCTTTCACATTGTGACGGCTATGAAAATGCTCTTGATTACAATAATCTTGACCGTTTGACTGTTTCTGACCTCGAAAATGTTAAACAGACTAAGGTATCCGATAATGCTGCGGGAAAGGTTGTCAGTGGGCTAAAATGGTATGTAGCCTGCAAGGTTACTGCCGATGAAGCAACAAGACTTTCTCTTTGGGACGGTTCCGCAACTGTATTGTTTTCCGATGCGTCATCAGAAAGCATTCCTGCCGTTATCAAAAGAATATATCAGAAAACGAAGAACAGCGACGCACTCCTTATCCTTGAATGTGACTATATGAATCCTGACCTTGCACAGGCAAGACAGGAACCCATTGAAATTGGTCTTGGAACTTACACCGGACTTAGAATCAGCAAAAAAGCTATTCATGATGACTATGTAACAAAGACAACTTATGACGAAAATGACAACAAACACACTGAACAGGTTAAGGTTCAGGGCGTTTATGTACTTCACGGAAGTGAAGTAAGATTCAGACAGATTTCAATTCTGTATGCTGATGATGATTATGTAATATGCGATCCCGATCCGGACAGCAAGGAACTGGTTAATGGCACAACGGTTGAATTGTACGATCGGGTAATTCTTGAGGGAGATGATTTATATGACGGAAAAGTTATTAACTGATGTTGAATATAATTACAAATACATTGATGAGAGGATTGCAGAGGCGGCTGAAAAATCCGGAAGAAAGCGTGAAGATATCACATTTCTTGCCGCAACAAAAATGGTTGAGCCTGAGGTTATTAACCACGCAATTTCACTTGGACTTGACCACATAGGTGAAAATAAAGTTCAGGAGCTTTTGTCAAAGTATGATAAGTATAACCTTGACAACTGTTCTCTTCAGTTTATCGGTCATTTGCAGACAAATAAGGTCAGACAGATTATTGATAAAGTCGATCTTATCCAGTCTGTTGATTCGATTAAGCTTGCCGGTGAAATTTCCAAACAGGCGCTTAAAATCAACAGGAAATGTGATGTTCTTGTTGAAGTTAATATCGGCAGAGAAGAGAATAAGTCAGGGGTAATGCCCGAGCAGCTTGAAGAATTGCTTTGTCAAATTGCCGAGTTGGACGGTGTTTCGGTAAAGGGACTTATGGCAATCCCCCCAATTTGTGAATCTTCACAGAAAATTTCCGAATTTTTTAATAAAATGCATAATATATTTATTGACATCTCGCAAAAAAAATTAGATAATATATGTATGAATATTCTTTCAATGGGTATGTCTGCCGATTATTATGAGGCTATACTTGCAGGTGCAAATATGGTCAGGGTAGGATCGGCGTTATTCGGTGCAAGGAATTATACATAATTTTAGGAGGACTATATAATGGCTGGTTTTGTAGATAAGTTTAAACGCATGTGGGACGCTCCCGATGATGAGTATGAGTACGATGAGTACGGTTATGCAGATGAAGGTGCAGAAGAGGACTACAAAGAAGAACCTGTAAGAAACACTAAAAAAGAAAGAGATCTCGGCGGCGGAAACAAGGTTGTTAATATCAATGCTACTACCAACCTTCAGGTAGGCTTGTTCAAACCCGAGCGTTTCGGTGAAGAAACCCGCACAATTGCCGACGAGCTTATGAAGGCTCACACAGTTGTACTTAATCTTGAAGATACAAATAAGGATATGGCAAGAAGAATCCTTGATTTTCTCAGCGGCGTTGCATATGCCAACCGCGGCAAAATCAAGCGTGTTGCTACCAATACATATATTATTATTCCGAGCAATGTTGACCTGACAGGCGACGATTTACTCGATGAGCTTGAGAACAACGGTGTTTACTTCGGATGATGATAAACAGCTGGTTGCTCAGCTTAATGACGGTATTGATCTTTGTCTGACAAGGCAGAAGCCCTATTTTATGCCTTTTATGAGTGAAAGAAAACAGGCTGTGCTTTTTTCTGAGCTTAAAAAAGCTTATTTTGATAACTACCTTTTCTTTGGCGGTTACGGCAATTCGGAAAGGAAAATGCTCGGTTTGTTTTTTGATGAGCCGTGCGAAGACTGTTTTCCGATATCTGCTGTTGAATTTTCTTTCAGAAAATGCGATAAACTTACCCACCGTGATTTTCTCGGTGCTCTGATGTCGCTGGGCATTGAAAGGGAAACAGTGGGAGATATTCTTGTTGAGGACGGACGGGCTGTCGTGTTTGTTAAAACAGAATTGTCCGATTATATAATGTCGCAGATATCAAAAGTAGGCAGAGTCGGAATTAAGGTTTCCTGTGCTGATTTGTCAAAACTTCCGCAGGGAAGAGGCTTTGAAGAAAAAACATACATTGTTTCTTCTTTAAGACTGGACAATATCGTTGCTGCCGTATGCAGGCTGTCGCGGGAAAAGACAAGAACCGTTATTATGGCTGACAGCGTATGCGTTAATTTTGAAGAAACTAAAAATGTCAGTCTTAACCTTAAGGAAGATGATGTTTTTACAATTCGAGGAAAGGGCAAATTTGTTTTAAAAAGCATTCTTGGTACTACAGGAAAAGGTCGAATAAGAATTTCAGTTATTCATTATAAATAAGGAGTGTAGATAAATGCTTACAATTGATGAAATTAAAAATATAAGCTTCAGAAAAGCCAACCTCACTAACGGCTACAGAGCTGAAGATGTTGACTCATTCATTGATGAAGTAATTGTTTCATTTGAACAGTTAAAAAAAGAGAAAACTAACCTTGTACATAAGATTGATGTTCTTGCTACAAGAGTTGAACAGTACAGAGCAGATGAGGAAACTGTAAGAAATGCCTTACTTGCTTCACAGAAGGTTGCTGATGCCTGCATCAGAGAAGCAAAGGAGAAGGCTGCAAAGATTGTTCGTGACGCTGAAACAAAGGCTCAGGCACTTCTTGTAGACGCAAACAATATGACAGCGGCTGAGAAAGAGCATTATTTGCAGCTTCAGTCAGATGCTGCCGACCTCAGAAATGAGCTTATTTCACTTTACAGTAAGCATATCAAATCAATTGATGATCTTCCGTCAAGCTCTGATGTTGAAGCGTCAAAAGCAGAGCTTGATAAGAAGTATCCTACCGAGGATATGACAGCTCCTGCTCAGCCTAAGGCTGAAGAGGATGTAAAAATTGCTGTTCCTTCAGAGATTAAAGCTGAGCCTGTTGAAGAACCTGAAAACGATATTACGGCTCATGCAAAAAGGCAGAGTAAATTCAGTCATCTTAAGTTTGGCGATAACTATGATGTAACTGCCGACTGATTTAAATTTAGATTTTAGATATTGGAGAGAATATAAAATGTCCCAAGATTATAATTCAACACTTAATCTTCCAAAGACAGATTTCCCTATGAGAGCAGGTCTTCCGAAAAGCGAACCTGTTACACTTCAGAACTGGGAAGACGAAAAGGTTTATGAAAACCTTATGAAAGCAAACGAGGGCAAGCCTCTGTTCATTCTGCACGACGGTCCTCCGTATGCAAACGGTGATATTCACCTTGGTCACGCGCTCAACAAGATTCTCAAAGATTTTATTGTGAGATACAAGAATATGGCAGGCTTTAAAGCTCCGTATGTTCCCGGTTGGGATACGCACGGTCTTCCGACAGAGCTTAAAGCCAGAAAGAAAGCCGGTATCGGCAACTCTGCCGAAATTTCTGTAGTTGAACTTCGTAAAATGTGCGAAGAGTTCGTAAAAGGCTACATTAACGATCAGCGTACACAGTTTAAAAGACTCGGTGTAATCGGTGAGTGGGATAAGCCTTACATTACTCTTAATCACGAGTTTGAAGCAGAGCAAATCAGAGTATTTGCTGAAATGGCTACAAAGGGTTATATCTACAAGGGTTTGAAGCCAGTTTACTGGTGTCCTGAATGTAAAACTGCTCTTGCAGAAGCTGAAATTGAGTATGCAGAAGATCCTTGCCATTCAATCTATGTTAAGTTTAATGTAACCGATGATAAAGGCGTATTCTCAAATATGGGAATTGACCCCTCAAAGGTTAAGTTCGTAATCTGGACAACAACTACTTGGACGCTTCCTGCAAATGTCGCAATTTGCGTAGGTCCGAGATTTGAATATTCCGTAATCAAAACAGGCGATGAATACCTTGTAATGGCGTCTGAACTTTATAAATCTGCTCTTGATGAAGCAGGCATTACCGATTTTGAAGTTGTTGCAACGGTAAAGGGCAGCGAACTTGAATATATTAAAACTGCCCATCCGTTCCTCGACAGGGAGTCACTTGTTATCGTTGGTGAGCATGTAACTCTTGAAAGCGGTACAGGTTGTGTACACACAGCTCCCGGTCACGGTGTTGATGACTACAATGTATGTCAGAATTATCCTGAGATTCCGATTATTTGTCCCGTTGATTCTAACGGTGTTCTTACCGAAGAAGCAGGTCAGTTTGCAGGTCTTACAACTGATGAGGCTAATAAGAAGATTGCCGCCTATCTTGAAGAAAACGGCTCACTTTTTGCATTAAAGAAAATTGTCCATCAGTATCCGCATTGCTGGAGATGTAAAACTCCTATCCTTTTCAGAGCAACAGACCAGTGGTTCTGTTCGGTTGACGATTTTAAGGATGAGGCTGTTGATGCTATCAACACTGTTAAGTGGATTCCTGCATGGGGCAAGGACAGAATTACATCAATGGTAAGAGAAAGAAAAGATTGGTGTATTTCCCGTCAGAGAAAATGGGGTGTTCCGATTCCGATTTTCTTCTGTAAGGATTGCGGAGAGGCTCTTATTGATAAGGATGCAATGCTTGCCGTTGCGGATTTGTTCGGCAAAGAAGGCTCAAACGCTTGGTACAATCACACAGCCGCAGAAATTCTTCCTGCCGGTACAAAGTGTAAGAAGTGCGGTTGTACTGAATTCGAAAAAGAAAAAGATATTATGGATGTTTGGTTCGACAGCGGCTCATCTCACGCAGCTGTTCTTGAACAGCGTGATAATCTTGAGTCACCTGCAGATCTCTATCTTGAGGGCAACGACCAGTACAGAGGTTGGTTCCAGTCATCACTTCTGACTTCTGTTGCCACAAGAGGAAGAGCACCTTATAAGGCTGTTCTTACTCACGGTATGATTCTTGATGATGAGTCAAGAAAGATGAGCAAGTCCCTTGGCAACGGTATCAGTCCACAGGAGGTTATTCAGCAGTACGGTGCAGATGTTCTTAGACTTTGGGTTGCATCAACCGACTACCAGACTGATGTTCATATTTCAAAGGATATTCTCAAGCAGATTTCTGAGTCATACAGAAAAATCAGAAATACTGCAAGATATATTCTCGGTAACATTTCAGACTTCAACCCCGATACCGATATGGTTGACTTTGAAAAGGTGCTGCCGATTGATAAATGGGCGCTTGCAAAGCTTAATGACCTTATCACAAAGGTTAGAGCTTCATACGATAATTATGAGTTCCATATTGTATATCACAGCATTCATAACTTCTGTGTTGTTGATATGTCTAACTTCTATCTTGATGTTCTCAAGGACAGACTTTACACAGAAAAGGCTGACAGCCTCTCAAGAAGAGCTGCTCAGACTGTAATTTATGTTATCCTTGACGCAATGACAAGAATGATTGCTCCTCTCCTTGCATACACATCGGACGAAATCTGGAAGTATATGCCTCACTCATCAAAGGAAAATGCAGAACATGTTATTTTCAACGAAATTCCTGAAAATATCAATATTGATGTTGACGACAAATTTATGGCTTTCTGGGACAAAATTCACGAACTCCGTGACAGTGTTAAAAAGTCGCTTGAAGCTCTTATTAAGGATAAGACGATTAAGAGTTCGCTTGAAGCAAAGGTAACACTTTGTGCCGGCGGTGAAACACTTGAATTTCTTAAAAAGGCTGAACCTGAGCTTTGTGCCGCATTCATTGTTTCAGAGGTGGAAATCGTTGATAACGGCGGTGAGCTTGAAATCAAGCCTGAGAAGGCAGAGGGCGAAAAATGCGAACGCTGCTGGGCTGTCAGTAAGACAGTAGGTCAGTGTGCAGAACATCCGACAATCTGCTTCCGCTGTGTTCAGAATCTTAAATAAAAACAATTGTTATTATAATAAATCGGTGTGACAAAACGCACCGATTTATATTTATGGAGGGTAAAATGCCTGTAATCGCGCTTATAATCGGTGCGCTCTTAGCTGTTGCCGATCAGGTTATCAAATATTTTGTGCTGACTCATCTGCAGCCCGTCGGTTCAGTAACGATTATTGACGGCTTGCTTGATTTAAAATATGTTGAAAACAGAGGCGTAGCTTTTGGAATGTTTTCTGATATGAGATGGTTCTTTGTTGTTGTAACGGCAATTCTTATCGGAATAATTATATTTATTATGTTCAAAAAGAAACCGACAGGCAAGCTCTTTTATATTTCGGCTGCACTTATAATCGGAGGCGGAATCGGAAATCTAATTGACAGAGTTTTTTACGGCTTTGTTGTCGATTATCTCAGTCTTTCATTCTTTCCGCCGGTTTGTAATTTTGCCGATTATTGCATAACTGCGGGTACAATTTTACTCGTTATTTATGTTCTGTTTTTTTCTAATACTATAAAATCTGAAAAAAAGGTCAGCAAGAGCGATGAATGAGTTTAAGTTAAATTGTGAAACAAGCGGAGCAAGACTTGATAAGTTTATTTCGGACTCAAACATTGATTTGTCACGCTCAGCCGCGGTAAACCTTATTGAGAACGGCGCTGTTCTTGTAAACGGTTTAATTGTTTCAAAAAAATATAAGCTTTCTCAGGGCGATGTTGTGGTAGTTAATGTTCCTGATCCGATGCCTTATGAGGCTAAAGCGGAAAATATTCCTCTTGATATAGTTTATGAAGATGAATACTTACTTGTTGTGAATAAGCCAAAGGGAATGGTTGTTCATCCTGCTGCCGGAAATTATGACGGTACTCTTGTAAATGCTTTGCTTTATCATTGCGGCGACAGCCTTTCGGGAATTAACGGTGTGCTCCGTCCGGGCATTGTTCACCGTATTGACAAGGATACAAGCGGTCTTTTGATTGTTGCAAAAAATGATTTTGCTCACCGTTCTCTTGCAGAGCAGATTAAAGAACATTCATTTACAAGAGAATATGAATCAATTGTTTTCGGCAATCTAAAAAATGACAGCGGAACGGTTGACGCTCCAATCGGTAGGAATCCAAAAGACAGAAAGAAAATGTGCGTTACCGAAAAGAACAGCAAAAATGCCGTTACTCATTACTCGGTAATAACAAGATACAAGGGCTACACACACATAAAATGTAAGCTTGAAACAGGCCGTACTCATCAGATAAGAGTTCATATGGCTTACATAGGTCATCCCGTATCCGGTGACAAGGTTTATGGCATTAAGAGTGAAAGGGTTGATTTTGAAGGTCAGTGCTTACACGCAAGGAAGATTGGCTTTATTCATCCGAAAACAAATGAATACATTGAATTTACCTCTGAACTGCCTGATTATTTTAAAAAATATCTTACAAAGCTTCAAAACATATCTTTCTGTTGATTTTGCTTTCAAATGTATATTCCGATTTTTTGAACTAAATTTAAAAAACACTTGCATTATGATTCTATATGTGGTATTATATTAAAGCATTTGAAACCGTCGTTACTCTCGACGAGGTTCAAATAACGGTTTAACCGTCATTTTGATGTGACAGTCCGCTGCTCAAATGAGTAAGAATGTCGGAAAAATAAGGAGGATAAAAATGGACGCATTAAAGACTATTGCTGCATCAAGCGTGAAGGAAACAACACCTGAATTCAGCGTAGGTGATACTGTTAAGGTATCAGTAAACATTCGTGAAGGCGAAAGAGAAAGAATCCAGATGTTTGAAGGTACAGTTATTGCCAAAAGAGGCAGTGGCGTAGCTGAAACATTTACTGTAAGAAGAGTAGCTTACGGCGTTGGTGTTGAAAGAGTATTCCCTCTCCACTCACCCAATGTTAAAGATGTACAGGTTGTTCGTTACGGTAAGGTTCGCAGAAGTAAGCTCTACTATCTCCGTGACAGAGTTGGTAAGGCTGCTAAGGTTAAAGAGCAGATTCGTAAGTAATTCACGAGTTTAAAAGGGACTTTTTAAGTCCCTTTTTTTACTATTTTTCTTTATAGCAGGTGACAAAGTTGAAGAAAATCAAAAGTAATGTCAATGAGGCTAATATGGCTGTGTTGCAGCCGGAGGGTGTGAACGATTCTTCTGACATCAATCCTGAAATGTATGTTGACAAGAAACCTTCAATTTCCGAAAAACAGTTTCTTGTTGCAAAAGAAGAGGGCGGAATGTCCGGCTTCTACGACTGGATTAGGTGCGTACTTTTTGCAATTTCGGTTGTTGTAATTTGTCTTGTTTTTTTGTTCCGCCTTGTTGATGTTGAGGGCAGATCAATGAATAATACTCTTGCCACGAATGATAAGGTTATTGTAACAAACTTTTTCTATACGCCTAAGGACAAGGATATTGTTGTTATTTCCCACGGTGCGGAGTACAGCAGTCCGATTATCAAGCGTGTTATAGCCGTTGCAGGACAGACTGTAAAAGTAGATTATGATAATGACCGCATTATTGTGGACGGTGTTGTTCTTGATGAACCGTATATAGAAGGCTCAACCTTCGGCAACAATATCGGTGATAATGAGATTCCTGAGGTTATTCCCGAAGGTAAGATTTTTGTAATGGGTGATAACAGAAAAGATTCTATGGACAGCAGAAGTACAAAAATCGGTCTTATAGATGTTGACGATGTAATCGGAAAGGCTCAGTTTGTTATTTTTCCGCTTGATCACTTTGGTTATTTGTACTGATAATTAAAGATTGCAAATTTTAATGGTAATTTGAATTTTGATATTGTTAAAAGCTTATTTCTGTTTTATAATTAGAAATAAGCTTTATTTTTTGTGGAGGCTTTTATGCCGAAAAAATCAAAAGGACAAAAATTCATATTTAAGGTAAATGACAAAAAAATTACTGATTATATGTTTGAACTCACACGAACCGTTATATTTGTATTTGTATTTATGTCGGTTATATTTACATTTGTTATAAGAGATGCAAATGTGGTAGGCAATTCTATGCTTGACACTCTTCATAGTGAAGACAAGATTCTTATGTCTAACTTTATGTATAAACCGAAATGCGGTGATATTGTAGCCATAAATGCAGAAAATCGGATAGAAAAACGAATTGTAAAGCGTGTAATAGCTACCGAGGGACAGACTCTTGTGGTTGATTACAGCAGAAATGCGGTATATGTGGACGGAATACAGATTGATGAGCCGTATGCCTCTTCAATCACAAGAGAGCCTTCAAATCCGTTGCAGATTCCGTATGTAATTCCCGAAGGGTATATTTTTGTAATGGGTGACAACAGAATTATTTCTCTTGACAGTCGTGATAAAAGTATAGGACTTGTTTCGGTTGATGATGTTATAGGCAAAGCACAATTCATTGTTTTTCCGTTTGACAGGTTTACATATTTGTATTGATGAAAAGTAAAGGATGTTTAATATATGAGTGAAATGCAGACTATACAATGGTTTCCGGGTCATATGACCAAGACAAAAAGACAGATTCAGTCCAGCCTTAAGCTTGTTGACGCTGTTGCTGAAATTATTGACGCGAGGATTCCTGTAAGCAGCCGTAATCCGGATCTTGCAAAACTTGTTCAAAACAAGCCGAGGGTAATTCTTCTCAATAAATGTGATATGGCTAATCAAACAGCCACAAAATTGTGGATTGATTATTTCAAAAAGCAAAATCTTGTTGCAATTCCGGTTGACTGTAAAAGCGGCAGAGGTCTTGATAAATTTGCTCCTGCCGTAAATACGGTTATGAGCAAAAGAATTGCAAAATTAAAGGAAAAAGGAATGGTAAATCCAACAATCAGAATTATGATTGTCGGTATTCCGAATGTAGGTAAATCTTCTTTTATCAATAAAATGGTAAAGAAAAACCGTGCAAGGGTTGAGGACAGACCGGGCGTTACAAGAGGCAATCAATGGTACACAATTGCAAAGAACCTTGAAATGCTCGACACTCCGGGTGTACTCTGGCCAAAGTTTGACGATAAAGTTGTCGGTGAGCATCTTGCGTTCACAGGTGCGGTTAAAGACCAAATTCTTGATATTGAACTCTTGGCGGTAAGACTTCTTGATTTTCTCAAAGAGCTTAAGCCTGCCGATTTTTTGGCAAGGTTCAAATTAGAAAATGAGGATATCGACAATATAGAATCATACGAACTTCTTAAAATGATTGGCAAAAAGAGAGGTATGCTTGTTTCCGGCGGTGAGATAGATACCGAAAGAGCTGCAATTATGCTGCTTGACGAATTTAGAAGTGCAAAGCTTGGCAGAATTACCGTTGAAATGCCGCAGGGGAGATAACAATGGATTGGCTTGAATATGAAAATAAAAATATTGCAAGAGGTTTTCTGAATGTTTGCGGTGTTGATGAAGCAGGCAGAGGACCGCTTGCGGGACCTGTATGTGCAGCGGCTGTCATATTGCCTGAAAATACGGTTATAGAAGGCGTAAACGATTCAAAAAAGCTTTCTGAAAAGAAGAGAGAGGCTTTGTTCGATGTAATAAAGGAACAGGCTTTGGCATACAGTATCGCATTTGCAAGTGTTGAAGAAATTGAAGAATTGAACATACTCAACGCAACAATGCTTGCTATGAAAAGAGCGGTTGAGGGTCTTGAACCGAAAGCAGATTATGCAATGATTGACGGCAACAGAATGCCTCCGTTGTCAATTGAAGGCGAATGTATTGTAAAAGGCGACGCAAAATCCATGTCAATTGCCTGTGCTTCAATTCTTGCCAAGGTATCAAGGGATAGACTTCTTTATGAATATGACAAAGAGTTTCCTCAGTATCTTTTTGCAAAGCATAAAGGCTACGGAACAAAGGCTCATATTGAAGCACTTCTTAAATACGGTCCGTGCAAGTATCACAGACCGAGTTTCTTGAAGAAAATATATAATAAGAAATGATTTTTACTACTAAACAAACAGGTGATAAGGGAGAGGCTTATGCCGCAAAATATCTGAAAAAGCATAAGTATAAAATTATTGCCAGAAATTATAAAAAGCCTTACGGTGAAATAGATATCATAGCTGAAAATAAAGAAGTAATTGCTTTTGTTGAGGTTAAAACAAGGAAAGAAAATTCCCTTACGCAACCAATTGACGCTGTTAATCGTAAAAAGCAAATGAGAATTTCAAAAACAGCCGATGCGTATATGTATGAAAATAATATAGAAAAGCCCTGCCGCTTTGATGTTTGCGAAGTTTTTGTCAACAGTGATAATCTTAAGCTTGTCGGCATTAACTATATTGAAGATGCATTCTGATGGGAGGCTGCTATGAATTTTTTTGACTTGCATTGCGACACACTCTATAAGGCGGTAACTGAAAAGTCTGAACTTGATAATCCCTTATATAAAGTGAAATTAAATAACGATTCCGAATCCCACAAGTTACAGTGCTATGCTATATGGCTGCCCGACGCACTTGAAGGTAATGAGGCGGAAAAATTATTTTTTGAATCGGCAGAATACTTAAAATCCGAATGTAACCGACTTGGAATTGAACTGATCGGCATTGGCGAATTTTTAGGCAATGCTTTTTCAAAGCATCGAAACTCAGCGTTTTTTACAGTCGAAAACGGAAAAGCATTGAACGGTAAAATTGAAAATGTAAAGAGATTTGCAGAACTCGGCGTAAGAATAATGACTCTTACATGGAATGACAATAATGAAATCGGTTCAGGCGTCTTGTCAAAGGATAAATGCGGTTTAACAGACTTTGGAAAGCTTGCCATTTCAGAAATGGAAAAGTACGGTAACGTAATTGATATATCCCATGCAAGCGATGAACTGTTTTATGATGTTGCCAATCAGACAAATAAACCGTTTATTGCAACCCATTCCAATTCACGGACAGTCACACGGAATCCCAGAAATCTCACAGATGAACAGATAAAAATTATAATCAGCAGAGGCGGAATTATAGGTCTTAATTTGCATAATGCCTTTCTGAATAACAATCCCGACAAAGCCTGTACGGAAGACATTTTACGGCATTGTGAGTATATGCTGTCGCTCGGATGTGAAAATTTTCTTTGCTTCGGTACGGATTTTGACGGTTGTGATTTGCCCAAGGATATTGTCGGAAGTGACTCAATAGGCGGAATTTATGAACTATTTCTCAAAAATAACTACAATGAAAGCATTTTAAAAAAGATTTTTTACGAAAATGCGTATAAATTCTTTGAAAACTTTGACAATCAGCGAATAATGTAGTAAAATACTTGATGTTTAAAGCAATTTGAAAGGAAGATTTCAATGTTATACAACAGCACACAAAATGCCAAGGAAGTTGTTTCTGCGGCACAGGCCATTGCACAGGGTATTTCAAAGGACGGCGGTCTTTTTGTACCGCAGGAATTTCCTAAGTACGATGAAAATACCTTCAAGGCACTTTTGAAGACAGATTACAAAGGCAGAGCAAAGAAAGTATTCTCTGATTTTCTTTCTGATTTTACAGAAGAGGAAATTAACGATTGCGTAGAAAAGGCATATACCGCTCAGAAATTCGGCGGTGAAAATCCTGCTCCTATTTCATATTGTAATCTTGACGGAACAACCCTGAATATTCTTGAACTCTGGCACGGTCCCACATGTGCGTTTAAGGATATGGCGCTCCAGATTCTCCCTCATCTTCTCACAAAGTCACTCAAAAAGAAATATGACGGCAAAACTGCTGTAATCCTTGTTGCTACATCAGGAGATACAGGTAAGGCCGCTCTTGAAGGCTTTAAAGATGTTGACCACACAAAGATTGTGGTTTTCTATCCTGTTGACGGTGTAAGTCCGATGCAGAAGCATCAGATGAATACTCAGGAGGGCAGCAATGTTCGTGTTTGTGCAATCAAGGGTAACTTTGATGACGCACAGACAGGTGTTAAGAAAATATTTACAACACCTTCGGTTGCAGAAAAACTTGCTGAAAATAATATGCTTTTCTCTTCGGCAAACTCAATTAACTGGGGCAGACTTCTTCCACAGATTGTTTACTATATTTCAGCTTACTGCGATCTCGTAAATGACGGTAAAATTGAACTCGGTGATAAAATCAATGTTGTTGTTCCGACAGGTAACTTCGGTAACATTCTTGCTTCATATTATGCAAGTCTCATGGGACTTCCAATCAACAAGTTCATCTGTGCGTCAAACTCTAATAATGTTCTTACAGATTTTATCAAAACAGGCGTTTATGATAAGAACAGAAGCTTCTATACAACAATTTCACCTTCAATGGATATCCTCGTTTCAAGTAACCTTGAAAGACTTCTCTACAAGCTTTCAGGCGATAACGACGAGGTTACAAGAGGCTGGATGAATGCGCTCAAATCTGAGGGCAAATACGAAGTAAGTGATGATGTAAAGGCTGTTATCAACGAAAAGTTCTACGGCGGATTCTGTGATGATAAGAATACAGAGGCTACAATTCATGAGCTGTTTGAGCAGGATAAGTACCTTTGTGATACTCACACGGCTGTTGCAATCAATGTGTACAAGCAGTACGTTGAGGAAACAGGCGACAAGACACCGTCTGTAATTGCGTCTACTGCAAGTCCGTACAAATTCTCTAAGGCTGTTCTTGAGGCTGTTGAGCCAAACACGGCACTCCCCGAAACAGAGTTTGATATGGTAGAAGAGCTTCATAAGATTTCGGGCGTTGAGGTTCCCGCTCCTCTTGCAAGCCTTAAAAATAAGGTTGTGCGCTTCTCTGATGTTACTGAGGTAAACGCTATGGAGGATTATGTTCTCGGAGCACTCGGTATAGAATAATGGCATTGTTTGCTATTGCAGATTTACATCTTTCACTCGGTGAAGATAAGCCTATGGATATTTTTGCAGGCTGGAGCGATTATGTTTCAAGACTTGAAAATAACTGGAAAAAGGTTGTTGCCGATAATGATACCGTTGTGGTGTCGGGCGATATTTCCTGGGCAATGAAGCTTGAAGAAACACTCACGGATTTTACTTTCGTACAAAATCTTCCGGGTAAGAAAATTTTTCTCAAGGGCAACCATGATTATTGGTGGAGCACCAAGACTAAAATGGATGTATTTCTGAAAAACAATTCACTTGATACGATATCCATCCTTTTCAATAACTCTTATGTCGTTGACGGTTACGCAATTTGCGGTACAAGAGGATGGTTTCTTGATAATGAATCTCAGAATGATATAAAAGTCCTTAACAGGGAAGTCGGCAGACTTGAAGCATCAATACAGTCGGCTGTTAAAACAGGTAAAGAGCCTATAGTGTTTCTGCACTATCCGCCTGTTTACGGAACGACAAAATGTGATGAGATTTTTAATGTTCTTTTAAAATATAACATCAAAAAATGTTACTATGGGCATCTTCACGGTAAGAAGAATATGAGATTTGCTGTTGAGGGTGAATATGAAGGTATTGATTTTAAGCTGATTTCTTGTGACAGGCTGTCATTTATGCCAATCTTGGTCAGATAAATTCTGCATTTTCTATTGGCAAAATCATTTTGTTGTGATATAATAAGATGATTTCTTGATTTTGAATTTAAACTTTGGAGGAATATTAAAATGGCATTAAAGGAATGTACAAAAAAGGAACAGGCTAATTCATATGAGTTAGAGGTTAATGTTGACGGTGATACCTTCGGTAACGCTGTTAACAGAGTTTATAAAAAACAGGTTAAAAGCATCAATATCCCGGGCTTTAGAAAGGGCAAAGCTCCACGTCATGTAATTGAGAAGATGTACGGCTCGGAAGTGTTCTATGAGGACGCTATGCAGGACTGCTATCCCGACGCTCTTTATGAGGCCGCTAAGGAAGCAGGAATCAAGATTGTTTCTGTTGAAACACTTGAGGCTATTGAAGCAAGCAAAGAGGGATTCTCGTTTAAGGCTAATGTTGTTGTTGAGCCTGAAATGGAAATCAGCAACTATCTCGGCATTGAAGTTACAAAGAAGTCAACAGAGGTTACAGACGAACTCGTTGACGAAGAAATTGAGAAGGTTCGTGAACGCAACTCAAGAATGGTAACTGTTGATGACAGAGCTGCTCAGAATGATGATGTAGCTGTTATTGACTTTGAGGGTTTTGTTGACGGCGAGGCATTTGAAGGCGGCAAGGCTGAAAACTACAATCTCAAGCTTGGTTCCGGTAACTTTATCCTGGGCTTTGAGGAGCAGATTGTAGGTCACAAGACAGGTGAAGAGTTTACAATCACAGTTAAGTTCCCGGATGATTATCAGGCTGAGGAGCTCAAGGGTAAGGAAGCTGAATTTAAAATCAACCTTCACGAAATTAAAGCTACGGAGCTTCCGGAGGTTGACGATGAGTTTGTAAAGGATGTTTCTGATAAAGAAACACTTGAAGAGTACAAGGCTGAGCTTAAAGAAACTGTTGCCAAACGCCTTCAGGATGAGGCTGACAAGGATGTTGACAATCAGATTGCCGAAAAGCTTATGGAAAACCTTGAGGGTGAAATTCCCGAGGCAATGTATGACAATCAGGCTAACGAGATGATAAGAGAATTTGATATGCGTCTTCGTTCGCAGGGCCTTGATATGAAAACATATATGCAGTACATGGGTATGGATGCAAACGCACTCAAGGATATGTATAAAGACGAGGCTGAAAAGAGAGTTAAGTTAAGACTTGCTCTTGAAGCAGTTGCAAGAAAAGAAAATATTGAAGTTACAGAGGCTGACCTTGATGCTGAATACGGCAAGATGGCAGAGGCTTACAAGATGGATGTTGATAAGGTTAAGGAGGCTGTTCCTGCTGAATCACTCTCAGAGGATGTTAAGGTTGAAAAGGCTCTTAACCTCGTAAAGGACAAAGCTGTTATAAAGTAATTTGAATATTTTTCTTATATTTGTTAATCACTATTTAAGAAAGGTTATGATTAAATGGCATTAGTACCATATGTTATCGAACAGTCAAGCAGGGGCGAACGCTCGTTTGATATCTATTCCCGTCTTCTTGAGGACAGAATTGTTATGCTTAATGAAGAGGTAAACAGCGCAAGTGCAAGTGTTGTAGTTGCCCAGCTGCTTTATCTTGAAAGTAAAGATCCTACAAAGGATATCAGTCTTTACATCAACAGCCCCGGTGGTAGCGTAACAGACGGCTTTGCTATTTTTGATACAATGAATTACATCAAGTGTGATGTTTCCACTATCTGTATGGGTATGGCTGCAAGTATGGGCGCATTCCTTCTTGCTGCCGGTGCTAAGGGCAAGCGTCTTGCACTTCCTAACAGTGACATTATGATTCACCAGCCTTCAGGCGGCGCTCAGGGTCAGGCTACTGATATGGAAATTCACACAAGACACATTCTTGATATGAAAAAACGACTCAATCAAATTCTTGCCGACAACACCGGTCAGCCGATTGATGTTATTGCAAGAGATACCAATCGTGATAACTTTATGACTGCACAGCAGGCACTCGAATACGGTTTGATTGATAAGGTTATCGAAAAGAGATAAAAGGTGAGGTAAACTGATGGCTAACAAAAATAACGAAGATATTTATTGCTCTTTCTGCGGAAAACCGCAGGAAATGGCAGGCAGACTTATTGCCGGCAACGGTGTCTACATTTGTGACCAGTGTGTTGAGCTATGTATGAATATCCTTCGCGAATCAGGTGAGCTTGAACATGAAAATGAGAATAGGCTTTCTAAGCCCGGTGATTCTCATACTCCCGTACTGTCTGTTGATGAGCTTTTAAAGCCTAAAGAAATCAAAGCTATTCTTGACGAATATGTTATTGGACAGGATCATGCAAAAGTAACACTGAGCGTTGCTGTTTACAATCACTATAAGCGTGCCTTTTCAAACGATGACAGCGTAGATTTTGCAAAGAGTAATGTACTGCTCCTTGGTCCTACGGGCGTAGGCAAAACATTACTTGCTCAAACTCTTGCAAAGGCTCTTGATGTGCCTTTTGCAATTGCCGATGCGACTACGCTGACAGAAGCAGGCTATGTCGGTGAGGATGTAGAAAATATTCTCTTAAAACTCATTCAGGCAGCCGATTTTGATATTGAAAAGGCAGAACACGGTATAATTTACATTGATGAAATTGATAAAATTGCGAGAAAATCCGAAAACCCCTCTATTACACGAGATGTAAGCGGTGAGGGAGTTCAGCAGGCTTTGCTTAAAATTGTTGAAGGAACTGTTTCAAATGTTCCTCCTCAGGGCGGCAGAAAGCATCCTCAGCAGGAATATCTTCAAATTGACACAAAGAATATTCTTTTTATCTGCGGCGGTGCTTTTGACGGCCTTGAAAAGATAGTTGAAAAGCGTAAGGGTTCTTCCGTTATCGGCTTTGAATCTCTTGTTCAGTCAAAGCAGGAGCTTGATTCGACTGATTGGATGAAGGATGTTACTGCTCATGACCTTGTTAAGTACGGAATTATTCCTGAGCTTATCGGCCGTTTGCCTGTAATTACCGCGTTGAGCGGTCTGGATACGGACGCACTTGTCAGGATTCTTACTGTACCGAAGAACTCAATTGTTCAGCAGTACAAGAAGCTTTTTGAGCTTGACGGTGTTGAGCTTCTCTTTGAAGAAGAGGCACTCAAAGCCATTGCACAGCAGGCACAGGATCAGCACACCGGTGCAAGAGGACTTCGCGGCATTATGGAAGGTATTTTAACCGACCTTATGTTTGAAGCTCCGTCAGATCCTACAATTGATAAGATTATCATTACTGAGGATGTTATCAAAAACGGAGCGGCTCCGCAAATCACTCGCAAAAAGGAGTTGTCTTCGACAGCTTCCGTAAAATTAACTCAGAAAGATGCAAAGAAGCGTCAGAAGCGCAGCACAGCGTCTTGATATTGTGAATTAAAGCTGTATTGCAATTACAATACAGCTTTTTGCTTTTATGAAAGGAACTTTAATGGATTTTGATATGCAAAAAAATCTGACCCTTCCGGTTCTTCCTTTAAGAGGGTTGGTAGTTTTTCCAAAATCACTTATTCATTTTGATGTTGGACGAAAAAAAAGTATTACGGCTATAAATAAAGCAATGAAAGCTGATCAGCTTGTTTTTCTTACCTCTCAGAAGGATGCGGCTATGAACGATCCGGACATTTTTGATGTATACAATACGGGTGTTATTGCAAAAGTAGTTCAGGTTTTGAAACAGCCTGAAAACACTACAAGGATTGTTATCGAGGGTCAGTGCAGAGCCACAATTATCAATCCTGTTTTTGATGAAAAATGTCTTGTTGCAGAGGTTAAGCCGTACGAGGAAGAAACTGAATATTATACGGCGAGAGATTCGGCTCTTATGAGAACCGTAAAAAATGAATTTGACAAGTATCTTGAAATTTCTCCAAAGATGCCGTCGGATATAATTTTTAAGGTTGCTCTCTGCAAAAGACCGGGCGAATTAGCTGACTTTATAACTGCTAATCTTATTCTTGATTATAGGGTAAAACAGTCGATTCTTGAAACCTTTCCCGAGTCAGAAAGACTTGAAGCTGTCCTTGATGTGCTTGTCAATGAGAATTTCGTCTTAAAATTAGAGGATGAAATTTCTCAGAAGGCAAAAATGAGAATTGACGAAAATCAGCGTGATTACTTTCTGCGTGAGCAGAAAAGGGCGATTGAGGAGGAGCTCGGCGAGGATGACTCCCCGATGGATGACGCTGAAAATTACGCTGATAAAATTGATAAGCTTAATCTCGACGAAAAATCCGCAGATATACTATATAAGGAATGCAGAAAGCTCAGCAAGATGCCTTACGGCAGTCAGGAAGCCGCTGTAATTCGTACATATCTTGATACGGTTTTTGACTTGCCGTGGAACAAGTCATCTAAAGACAAAATTGTTATACCTAAAGTTCAGAAGGCTCTTGATAAGACTCACTATGGACTTGATAAGGTTAAAAAAAGAATCATTGAACAGCTTGCTGTCCGCGTCTTGAGCGAAAAGCAAAAGGGACAGATTATCTGTCTTGCAGGACCTCCCGGAGTCGGAAAAACTTCAATCGCTCAGTCAATCGCAAAAGCTATTGGCAGAAAGAGTGAGAGAATTGCCCTTGGCGGTGTTCGTGACGAGGCTGAAATCAGAGGTCACAGAAAGACATATATCGGTTCAATGCCCGGCAGAATTATCAATGCTTTGCAGCACGCCGGTACTAATAATCCTGTTCTCATCCTTGACGAAATAGACAAGCTTGCCGCTGATTATAAGGGCGATCCAACATCGGCATTGCTTGAGGTTCTTGATATCGAACAGAATAATAAGTTTGTTGATCACTACATTGAGCTTCCGTTTGACTTGTCAAATGTGATGTTTATTACAACTGCAAATGATATTTCAACCATTCCCGCTCCGCTTCGTGACAGAATGGAAATTATAGAAATCAGCAGTTATACAAGAGAGGAAAAGTTCCACATTGCGAAAAAGCATCTCATTCCGAAACAGCTTGAGGAATGCGGCTTTACTTCAAAGGAGCTTAAATTCACTCAGAAGGCAGTATACGCTTTAATTGATTTTTATACAAGAGAAGCAGGCGTAAGAACTCTTGAAAGACTTATTGCTTCGGTTATGAGAAAGTGTGCCGTAGTAAAGCTTACAGAGGGTACGGAAATATTTAAGATTGATGAAAAAGAGATAGAAAGGCTTTTAGGACATAAAAAGTTTATTCCGGATTCGCTTGCGAAAACAGATGAAATCGGAATTGTAAACGGTCTTGCATGGACTTCTGTCGGCGGTGAAATTTTACCGATTGAAGTTGCTGTTATGGAAGGAACAGGTAAGCTTGAACTTACAGGTTCTCTCGGTGATGTTATGCAGGAGTCAGCTAAAGCGGCTGTTACCTGCATAAGAAGTCATGCGTCAGCCTTAGGAATTGATTCGGATTTTTACAAGAATAAGGATATTCACATTCATGCTCCCGAGGGTGCCGTTCCCAAGGACGGACCGTCTGCCGGCATCACAATGGCTACTGCGATATACTCGGCTTTAACCTTAAAGCCTGTAAGACACGATGTGGCTATGACAGGTGAAATTACTCTCAGAGGTAATATTCTTCCCATAGGCGGTTTAAAAGAAAAAAGTATGGCTGCTTTTAAAAACGGAATAACAACCGTAATCATTCCAAAGGATAACGAACCCGACCTTGAAGATGTTGATAAGACTGTTTTTGACAAGGTGAAGTTTATTCCTGTTCGTAATTTTTCGGAAGCGGTTGCAATTGCGGTAAACAATACCGTGAGAATTACCGATAACCAATGGAACGGAATTGATATGTCGGCTGTTCGTTCTGCTTCCAAAACGGCAAATATAGTTAAACAGTGAGGGAGGGGATTTTATGAATTTTAATGAAGTCGCTTTTGAATTTGCGGCAGGTCGTGTTGATCAGCTGCCTGAATCCGATATGCCGGAAATTGTATTTTCAGGTCATTCAAATGTAGGAAAATCCTCTCTTATCAATAAACTTGTTCAGAGAAAAGCTCTTGCAAGGGTAAGTGCTCAGCCGGGTAAAACGGCTACCATAAATTTTTACAAGCTCAAAGAGTTTCGTATGGTTGATTTGCCCGGTTACGGCTATGCAAAGGTATCAAAAGCTGAAAAGGAAAGATGGGCAAGGCTTGTTGAAGGTTACTTTGCTCAGGACAGACAGCGGCCGCTCGTTATTCAGATTCTTGATTTGCGTCATCCTCCTACTGACGATGACTTGCATATGATAGACTTTCTTTACAGAGGCGGATTTAACTTTGCCGCAGTTCTCACAAAGAGCGATAAACTCAAAAAAACTGCATTTGAAAAGCAGATTGAGTATTACAAGGAAATTTTCAGTACAATTGAACATGTTCCGCTGATACCGTTTTCTGCACAAACAGGCTTCGGAAATGATGAGATAAGGAAACTTATTGAAACTTCAATAGCAAATTTTAAAAATACGGAGGTATGAGTAAAATGTTCGTTAGCGAATGTCTTAATGTGAACAATGAGGGTCATCTTACAATCGGCGGTTGCGATACACTCGAACTTGCCAAAGAATTTGGTACACCCTTATATGTTCTTGACGAAACAACAATCAGAAATGTGTGCAAGGCTTATGTAAAGTCCTTTGAAAAGTATTACAACGGTAACGGTATGCCGTTGTATGCAAGTAAGGCTCTTTCCTGTAAGGAGCTTTGCAGAATTGCAAAGGAAGAGGGACTCGGTCTTGATGTAGTATCGGGCGGTGAAATTTATACAGCTGTGCAGGCAGGCTTTCCGATGGAAAAGGTTCACTTCCACGGCAACAATAAAACAGCCGATGAAATCAGATTTGCTCTTGAATCAAATGTGGGCAAGTTTGTTGTGGATAACCTTTATGAACTTGAGCTTCTCAATGAAATTTGCGGTGAAATGGGTAAGAAGGCTAATATTTCTTTTAGAATTAAGCCCGGTGTAGACGCTCATACTCATAACTTCATCAGAACAGGTCAGATTGATTCAAAATTTGGTTTTGCCCTTGAAACAGGCGAAGCTTTTGAGGCAGTTAAAAAGGCACAGATGTACGATAATGTAAATCTTACGGAACTTCATTGCCACATCGGTTCACAAATTTTTGATATTGATCCGTTTGTCACTGCTGCTGAAATTATGCTTGACTTTATGGGCAAGATTCACGATGAGCTTGGAATCGTTATTTCAGAGCTTAACCTCGGCGGTGGCTTTGGTATTATGTACACTAAGGATGATGAACCTGTTCCTTACGAAAACTATATGGAAAAGGTTTCAGAGGCTGTTAAGGCAAAGGCTAAAGAACACGGACTTCCTGTTCCGTATATCTTTATTGAGCCGGGTCGTTCAATTGTCGGCGAAGCAGGTATTACACTCTACAAGGTTGGCGGCAAAAAGGAAATTCCTAATGTAAGAACATATGTATCCGTTGACGGTGGTATGACAGATAACATCAGATATGCACTTTATCAGTCTGCTTATACCGTAGTAAATGCAGGTAAGGCTGACAAAGAGCCTGATGAAATTGTAACGGTAGCAGGTAAGTGTTGCGAGAGCGGCGACCTCGTTCAGGAGCATACAAAGGTTGCTAAGGTTGAAGTAGGCGATACACTTGCTGTTCTTTCAACAGGTGCTTATAACTATTCTATGGCGTCAAATTACAACAGAATCCCTCGTCCTGCAATCGTAATGGTTAAAGACGGCAAAGCAAGAGTTGTTGTTAAGCGTGAAAGCTACGAGGATATAGTAAAGAACGATATCTGATAATCGAATTTTAATTATTGTGCAACACTGAGCCGCTGAATTGTGTTCGGTGTTGTGTTACGTAGATTAGCACATAGGTTCGGAGTTGAGTATTGTGTTTAGGATAAGAAGTTTTTTTAAGGAACTTGAGCCGACACGACAGATGTCTGAGGCATTTAGGAATTGCATATTTCTTGCGTTATCAGGCGGATTTCAGGATGCATATACATATTTTACCCGTGACGGAGTATTTGCAAATGCACAGACGGGTAACGTTGTGCTTATGAGTACAAATTTTATGACAGGAAAGTGGGAAGAGGGACTTAAATATCTTTTTCCTATTCTTGCGTTTGCGTTAGGTGTTCTTGTTGCCGATTTGATACAGAAAAAGTTCAAGTATTCAAAAAAGATACATTGGCGGCAGGGGATACTTTTGTTTGAAATTCTCATATTATTTGCAGTCGGTTTTATGCCGAAGAGTATGAATACTATTGCGGCGGTAATTGTATCCTTCTCCTGTGCAATGCAGGTACAGACCTTCAGAAAGGTCAGAGGATATTCTTATGCAAGCACAATGTGCATAGGTAATTTGAGAAGCGGTACGGCAGCTTTGTCGGGTTTTATACATGATAGAAAGCCGGAACAGCTCAGACAGGCAATGTATTATTTCGGAGTAATATTTTTCTTTGCCCTTGGTGCAGGTTTGGGCGGAAATCTTTCGTTATCGTTTGGAATGCATATAATCTGGATTTCATGCGGACTGCTTCTTGTAAGCTTTCTGATGATGTTCAAGGAAAAAATTCAATAAATAAATATATATATACAACACAGCCGTCAATGCTCACTGAGTAATTGGCGGCTGTGTTTTTAAAATTTATCTGTATTTTTCTGAGTAAGTTATTGAATTTGCCGTAGCTCTATGCTATATTATAATTAACTGATTGATTAGTTAATAAAAGGAAGCGAACTTTATGAGAACAACAGAGGAACAGCACAACGAGCGTAAGCATGAAATGATGGAAAAATGCTTTGAATGCTATGCTGAAAACGGGCTGACAGGTACGGGCATCAAGGCTTTGGCGGCAGCGTGCGGCTGTACAACGGGAAATTTAATGCTTGAACAGAATACAAATTTATTGTGATGATAAACAGCTTTACAGCTATGTAAAAATTTTTATAGAGATATAATGATGAAATATAAAATATCGAAATAAGAATAAACCTCCTGCACAGAGTAAAATCCGTTGCAGGAGGTTTTGTTGTACGAAAAATTATATGGGCTTAATTATTGGCATATTTGTTGGAATCTATATGTAAAATTTACAGAACCTGAAAATATGCATTATTGATACTTTGTCGGGACAGGCACACATCAGTTCTTGCTGTTTGCAATTGCCTGATCAATCAACTTTTGCAGCTTTTCAGACTGCTTTTCGGAGGTTATTGCACCGACAATCGGCTCTCCTACAATATTACCGTTTTTATCAACAACATAAGTTGTGGGGTAGGAGTACAATCCGGATGTGAATTCTCCGGCTTTACTTTTTGAATCAAACCAAATGTTTTTGTAGGTCACACCCTTTTTTGCCAGAATATTCTTTGCGTCAGAGATAGCCGTTTTGTCACCGTCAAGTGTAAATGAATTGATTCCGACTACTGCTCCGCCTTTTTTTGCAAGCTGTTTATTCAGAGCTTCCAGGTCGGCAAGTTCTTCCACGCAGGGATTGCAGGTGGTAAACCAGAAGTTTACTACAGTAACGGTATTTTTTGCAAAAAGCGTACTGCTCTTAACTTCGTTTCCGTCAAGATCCTTGCCGTCAAATGTCGGGAATTTCTTCAGATTATCCTTTTCGATGGGCTTACCGTTTTCCGCCGGAACGCTCATATCTCCATCAGACGGTTTTTGTCCGCATCCGGGAAATTTTTGTTCCAAAATCGTCAGCTTTCCTTCAATTTCCTTAATCTCTTCGGCGCTTTCATTAAGCAGCTTCAACTCATCTGCACTGAACTGATCCTTGATACCGTCAATCGTTTTCAGAAGAAAATCACCGTAGTTTCCGCCGTCCTCAATCATCGCCATACCCTTATCGGCTGAAATAAATACCTTTTCCCAAAGTTCGCTGTTTTCGGAAAGAATAGCATTTTCCTGTGCCATCAGTTTTTGATGCAGGTCGGCGGCCTCGTCTTTTGTCTTTGGATTCACAGCTGTCAGCATAGCCGTTTCGCTTTTCTTATTTGCGGTAGTATTCGTCGGATTGCCTTTGTCTGTGCCACAGGCGGCAAAGCTTAACAACATCATCAAGGCAGTCAGTAAGGTTAAAATTTTTGTTGTTTTCATGGTATTTACTCCTTTTCTGTTTCAATTTCTGTTTCAATTTCTGTTTCAATTTCTGTTTCAATTTTTTGTTTTGCTGTTTCCGCTTTTTCAGCGGGACAATCATTTTCTTTTCCTTTGCCAAAGCCGTAGCGGAAGCTGACCGCCTTGGCAGGACAGGCACGGATACACTTACCACAGCGTATGCATTCGGTGTGGTCGGGAGTTTTGGTTACATCTACATCCATCTTGCATACTTTGGCACACTTTCCGCAGGAAATGCATTTGTGTTTGTCTACTTTCATTCCGAAAAGCGACACCTTGTTAAGCAATGCATAAAATGCACCGAGAGGACACAGCCACTTGCAGAACGGCCTGTAGAAAAGTACACTCAGTACGATTACCGTAATCAATATGCCCAGCTTCCACGAAAAGAGCGTACCCAGTGCGGCACGGATTCCTGAATCGACGGCGGCAAGAGGGATTGCTCCCTCGAGTACCCCTTGAGGACAAAGATACTTACAGAAAAAAGGATCTCCCATACCCACATCGTTTGTAATGAGCATTGGCAGCAAACCTACAGCCAAAAGCAAAACTGCATATTTTATGTATGTCAGCGGCTTCAGCTTTTTAGTGGAGAGCTTTTTTGTCGGTATCTTATGTAACAGTTCCTGAAGCCATCCGAACGGACACAAAAAACCGCAGATAAAACGCCCGAGCAGAACTCCTATCAATATGAGGAATCCTGTGATATAATATGAAAAACTGAATTTTGACGAACCCACCACAGCCTGAAATGAGCCAATTGGGCATGCACCCGATGCCGCAGGGCAGGAATAGCAATTCAGTCCCGGAACGCAAACAGCCTTTCCTTTGCCTTGATAAATTCTGCCCTTCAATAAATTCGGCAGATGAATATTACTCAGCAAAGTTGCTCCTGCTTGAATAAGGCATCGAAAGCGTGAGAGAAACTGCGATACACCGCCTCTTTTTTTCTTCGGTTCTTTGTTATCCAATTCCCACACACTCCAAACACAGCCGGATTGCCTTGCTTAACACGGTTTCTGCCTCTCCACGCAGAGCTCCGTAACACAGCATCATAATTCCGCAGATAATCAGTACGATCTGAAATACGGCTTTTTTCTTTCGAGTCAATTCGGTCACTCCTTTCTTTTGTGCTCTCATTGTAGCACAGAGGATGTAAAATCCCTGTTAAGAACGAAAACTTAACAAAAACTTTATGCCTGAGCGATATAATGATATAATTAAATTATCAAAGAAATATGAAAACACAACAAGGAGAGTTTCTATGCGTATTTTAGTAATTGAAGACGAGCGTGCGCTGTGCGAGACAATTGTTCGCAGCCTTAAAAGATTGGCATACAGCGTTGATTTTTGCTATGACGGAAACAAAGCAAATGAGTTGCTCGGAATAGAAAAGTACGATCTTGTTTTACTTGATCTGAATTTACCCGGTGCAGACGGGATGACGGTACTGCGAACTCTGCGACAAACCGACAGAGATACCGGAGTGTTAATTCTTTCGGCACGCTGTGAGGTTGCCGACAAGGTGGAGGGGCTGGATGCCGGAGCAAACGATTACCTGACAAAGCCTTTTCATTTGGAGGAGCTTGAGGCAAGAATACGCAGCCTGACTCGCCGGCGGTTTACACAAAACAATGTTGTTTTGAACTGTGGAAAGGTTGCTTTTGACACCAAAGCCCGCGTTGCCGTTGCTGACGGTCAGGAGCTGTCACTTACCCGAAAAGAAATCGGAATACTTGAATATTTACTTCTTAATCAAGGCCGCCCCGTCAGTCAGGAAGAACTGCTCGACCATGTTTGGGATAACAGTGTTGACAATTTCAGCAATTCAATAAGAGTACATATTTCTGCATTACGAAAGAAACTGCGTGCGGTACTCGGCTATGACCCGATTCGCAATCGCATTGGTGAAGGATATGTTATGGAGGAAGAAAAAGTATGAAAAAGCTATCCTTGCAATGGCGCATAACTCTGATGACAGCACTTCTTATCGGAGCCACCTGTATTTTTATGAATGTTCTTATCGGCTATTCCGGCAGCCATTATATGGATTCCATAGGCTCTTATGTTACAGGTTACGGTGATACGGACAAAGGAGAACCTGACTTTTTCGATCCCGAACACGAAAAGCTTGATCGTGAATTGACTATTGTAATTAACGGAGCACAGGAATCCTTTATCGCAACCAATTGGTATATTACGGCGGCGGCAACATTGTTAGGCGGTGTGCTTGCGTATTTTTTAAGCGGGCATGCACTGAAGCCTCTGCGTACTTTTACCGCTCGGGTTGAAAAGGTTCAACCTAACAATTTGACGGATATGAAGATAACCGAAGAAGTTCCGCCTGAACTGAGACAGTTTGTCAAGTCGTTCAATCGGATGCTTGACCGTCTTGATGATGGATTTACCGCTCAACGACAGTTCACGGGAAACGCCGCACATGAGTTGCGCACGCCGCTTTCGCTTATGCAGGCACAGCTTGAACTTTTTTCGGCAGAGCATCCCGAGGTATCGCCTGAAACGGCGGAGTTTCTCCGATTGTTGCGTGAGCAGACCGAACGAATGACGCAAATGACAAAAACCCTGTTGGAAATGAGCGAGCTGCGCACAGTATCGTGTGCCGACCGCATAGAGATAGGACCTATGGTAGAAGAGATTTTCACTGACCTTGCGCCCCTTGCAGAGAAAAACAACGTTACACTTGAAAGCACGGGAGACGCTGTTATGACAGGCAGTGACACGCTGATTTACCGTTTGTTATATAATCTGACCGAAAACGCTATACGCTACAACCGTTTTGACGGTACAGTGAATATTACCGTAATGCACAAAGACAACCAGCTTGTTATTACGGTTGCGGATACCGGCTACGGCATCCCCGAACAATACAGAGAAAGTATTTTTCAGCCCTTCTTTCGTGTGGATAAATCCCGAAGCAGAGAATACGGCGGCGTAGGATTGGGACTTTCTTTGGTGTGGGAAATCGTTGCACTGCACAATGGTAAAGTTCGTGTGGAAGAGAGTTCGGAAAAGGGTACTGCTATAGCAGTAAAGTTTCCGACAGATGTGATAAAAATTTAATATTTTGCGATTTTTTCTTAGTTAATTGTTGAAATTACCGTAGCTCTGTGCTATACTATAATTAATTAATCGATTAGTTATCAAAAGGAAGCGAATATTATGAGAACAACAGAGGAACAGCACAACGAGCGTAAGAGGGAAATGATGGAAAAATGCTTTGAATGCTATGCTGAAAACGGATTGACCGGTACGGGCATCAAGGCTTTGGCGGCAGCGTGTGGCTGTACTACGGGAAATCTGTATTCCTATTTCAACAGTGTTGATGAACTGATTATTGAATCAACTGCATACTGTATGGAAAAGGTCGAGGATGATTTTATGGAAAAAGCTCCCACCGACCCGAAGGATGTTGTTCGATTTGTGAAAGAGGTTCCGTATTGGACCGCAAAGAAGCACGGTAAGAAATATCGGCTTATGTATCAGGTCTATACCCATCCGAAATATATTGAGTACGGCAAGAAATTCTTTGATGGGGTGAATGAGCGCTATACCGAGTATGCAAAGCGGCTTGAGCCGAAAATCGGCATTCCGTACACGGTGATTACACCGCTCATTTTTATATTTGTCCGTGCCTGTGTACATTATGCTATGTTTGAGGATGAATATTATTTAAAAACCCAAATGGAGGTCTTAAAACAGGGTGTTGCCCTGTTTACTGATAAATACCGTTCACAATATTTGAAAGGAGGCAATGATAAATGAAAAAACGAATATACTGTATTACCACTGCACTCTGTCTTGTGCTTTGCATCGTACTTTTCATTGTATTTGCTGCCGTATGCAGCAAGGCGGAAAATAGCAAAACCCTGTTGCCGGAGGTGCGAAATAACGGCACAGCAATCCAATGGAGAGATGCCGCCGAAGAGGAATGGCACGATCTTGTAGCTCTTAACACGCTCAGAGGTGCTGTCGGAGAAAACGGCAAGGACGGAATAAACGGCACTGACGGTAAAGACGGTCTTAACGGCAAAGACGGTACTGACGGCAAAGATGGCATTGATGGAAAGAACGGTCTTAACGGTAAAGACGGTACTAACGGCAAAGACGGTACTGACGGCAAAGATGGCATTGATGGAAAGAACGGTCTTAACGGCAAAGACGGTACTAACGGAAAAGACGGTCTTAACGGCAAAGATGGTACTAACGGAAAAGACGGTCTTAACGGCAAAGATGGTACTGACGGAAAGAACGGCCTTAACGGTAAAGATGGCATTGACGGCAAAGATGGCATTGACGGAAAGAACGGTCTTAACGGAAAAGACGGTGCTGACGGCAAAGATGGCATTGACGGAAAAGACGGTGCTGACGGAATAAACGGTCTTGACGGAAAAGACGGTGCTGACGGCAAAGACGGTGCTGACGGTAAAGATGGCATTGACGGTAAAAACGGCATTGACGGCAAAGACGGTACTAATGGAAAAGACGGTCTTGATGGAAAAGATGGTACTGACGGAAAAGATGGTACTGACGGCAAAAACATAGAGGTACAAAGAACAACAGAATATATACAGTGGCGCTATGAGGGAGAAGACTGGCAAAACCTTGTTGCCATTTCCGATATAAAGGGACCCACAGGGCAGAACGGTAAAGACGGAGCAAACGGAAAAACACCGGAGTTCCGTGTAAATGAAAACAATCTTCAATGGCGTTATGTCAGTGACGAAATATGGCTAAATCTTTACGATCTTTCAAATTTGAAAGGTCTTGACGGAAAAGACGGAATCGACGGAAAGAACGGTGTCGATGGTATTGACGGCAAAAACGGTGATACGCCGTTCATCGGTGAAAACGGCAACTGGTGGCTCGGAGTGACCGACATTGGCGTAAAAGCCGCAGGTGTTGACGGTGAAAAAGGCGACAAGGGAGATAAAGGAGATGCCGGACAGAACGGTAAGGACGGAGCAAACGGAAAAACACCGGAGTTCCGTGTAAATGAAAATAACCTGCAATGGCGTTATGTCGGCGATGAAATATGGCTTAACCTTTATGATCTTTCAATTTTGAAAGGTCTTGACGGCGCAGACGGTAAGGACGGTATAAACGGCAAAGACGGTGTTGACGGCAAAGACGGTGCCGATGGTAAAGACGGAACAAACGGACAAAACGGCGCTGACGGCAAAGACGGAAATACCCCGTTCATCGGTGAAAACGGCAACTGGTGGATTGGAACGACCGATACGGGAGTGAAAGCCACAGGAGTTGACGGTGAAAAAGGAGACAAAGGAGACATCGGTGAAAAAGGCGAAAAGGGTGACAAAGGAGATAAAGGCGACAAGGGTGACGCAGGTCAGAACGGCAGCTGTTCGGGGTATTTTTACGGAGAGGCAAACGCTCCAAGGACAGTACTGAATAACAGTCGTGTCAATATTTCTGTCTACGAAAAAATAAACAAGGGCGGCTTGATTTCATCCTACAGGAATAATATTACCCTCAAAAAAGGACATATTTACAATGTCTGCTTAAGCGGTTCTCTCGAAGTTGGTTCAAACGAATTTAACAACAGCGGCAATTACTCTATTCAGATGACAGACGGTTATGATGACGATCTGTGCAGGGAGCTTACACGAATAAAAAGGGACGGGGCAAAAATACCGTATACCAATGATCAACATTCCTTTAATTTCAACAGAATGTATGATGCGTCAAATAAAGACATTACATTGCAGTTGTGGTTTGAAAATTCGGCATACAATACTTATCTCGGTGGCTTCAGAGGCACTATTACAATAACCGCTCTTGATTAAATTCATATAACGGAGGTGGCGAAAAATGAAAAAACGAATACTTAGTATCCTGCTGACTTTATGCATGACGCTCTGCCTTACGCCGATAAGCGTATTTGCCGAGGAGGTTGGGACAGAGGGCTCTGCTGCGATACAGCTTGGTACAGATGCACTAAGTGTGTTAAGTAAAAATGTAAACACAGCGACCGCACCGACTGTGTATTTTGGGCAAAACAATGAAAATAATCCCACTGCATGGCGAGTTATCGGCTATGACGGAAGCGGTGTTACAAGCTCACAGGGGGATATTACCCTGCTCGCGGCAGGCGCTATGGGAGTTATACCATTTGCCGATACCATATTAAACAACGAATACGCACCGAGTAATTTGAAAGCCACAATAGATGCGCTTGCGGAAAAGCTGACGACAGAAGAAAATGCTGCCGTAAAGAAACGGGCGCTTACAAGCGGAAGTTACGACGGAGAGAATACCGACTGTGTAGCGGGAGGGCAGGTGGATAACGCTGTATTCTGGCCACTTTCCACAAAAGAGGCTATTGTTGTAAACAACGATCTGCGTGCCTTGAATCCTGCACATCCGAATTGGGTGACAACCGCTTGGTGGCTGCGCTCCCCCGGCTCCAATAAATATAATGTCGCCGTCGTGCGTAGTGATGGTTCTGTCGAATACTCTGGGTACACTATGCTCATTTTCAATAATCATCGGACTGTTCGTCCCGCTTTTAACTTAAATCTGAACTCTGTCCTTTTTGCATCTGCCGCTGTGGGCGGAAAGCCTGACGGAGGGCTGACCGAAGTTTCCAAATACAGCGGAAACGAATGGAAGCTGACGCTTTTAGATAGTAGACGCAATTTTGCCGTAACGGAAAAAACTGTCAGCGCCGCCCCCGACGATACCGTTACGCTGAATTACAAAGGGGCGACCACAGGGAAAAATGAATATATCTCTGTCATCCTGGCGGATAACAATGGCGCACAGTATTACGGCAGAGTAGCACAGCCTACTGCCGAAAGCGGAACGGTTGAAATCAAAATCCCGTCTGACATTGCACCGGGCGACTATACCATGAAGGTCTTCAATGAACAGTATAACGGTGACTGCAAGACCGACCTTGCAAGTGCTTTTGCGGATGTCACGCTGACGGTGGAAAGTCAGCCTGACGAGCAGTTTACCCTCACCCCTGGTGGCAGATACTATTTTGACCTTTCGGCGATGAACATCCCCGGAACGGTAAACAGCAATCTGCCGGACAGCACCCTGCATTATGTGCCTTTTACCTATGCAGGCACGGTCAACGCTTATAAGCTCACATCGGAAATGGCAACCACCGAGGAGTATGCTCAGAAGAATAAATATCCCCACAGCCTATTCATTGCGGACTATGCCGTAACGCATACGGTAAGCTGGGATGACCTGAATACCGCAGGTCTGATTTTCGGCAAAAATTATGCCAGCGGCGGCGTGGACTATACGCTGCGTGCGCCGTCCGTGGGAAGTGATAACAGAGGCTCGGGTGATTCAGAACGCGGTACGCCCCAAAGCAACGAATGGGACAGGATACTGGACAAGGACAGCGGCTACATCAAAAACTGGAATGGCATATTTTCGTGGGGGCAGGACACAACAAGATACAACTCGTCGCTCCGTGCGATTCGCGGGTACGATTCGGGCCGACGCTGGAACGACGACGATGCTACGGACTTCCTCCCGCTCGTCAGTTTCCGCCCCGTGCTTGAAATCCTGAACCCTGACACACTGAGCTCTGACGGACTGAAGGTCGTTACCCTTGACCTTGGCGGCGGAACGCTCGGCGGCAGCTCCGAGGATATTCAAATCATTGTGAAAAACGGCAGCGAGTTTACCGCGCCTGCGTCCGACGGCATGACCCGCCCGGACGGAAATACAGGCAGCTACTTCATGTGGCGCGGAAGCAACGGTAAGCTCTACGCGCCCGGTGCCAGTGTTCCGGCGGACGTTACCAAGCTCACGGCGCAGTTTGCTTTATCAGAACAGTTTTCCCTTACCCCCGGCGGCAGATACTATTTTGACCTGTCGGCGATGAACATCCCCGGAACGGTAAACAGCAATTTGCCTGACAGCACACTTCATTATGTGCCTTTTACCTATGCAGGCACGGTGGGTGCATATTCATTGAAAAATGAAGCCGACAAGGATACCACCCCTTACGAACATAGCTTGTTTATTGCGAACTACAATGTAACGCATACGGTAAGCTGGAATGACCTGAATACCGCGGGTCTGCTTTTCGGCAAGGACTATGCCAGCGGCGGCGTGGACTATACCCTGCGTGCGCCGTCTGTGGGAAGTGATCATATAGGCGGGGGCGATATAGAACGCGGCACGCCCCAAAGCAATGAGTGGGACGCGGTGCTGGACAAGAACAGCGGCTACATCAAAAACTGGAATGGCATATATTCGTGGGGGCAGGACACAACAAGATACAACTCGTCGCACCGTGCGGTTCGCGGGTACAGTTCGGCCCGCTTCTGGCTCTACCTCACTGCTACGAACTCCGGCCCGTACGTCGGTTTCCGCCCCGTCCTTGAAGTCCTGAACCCTGACACACTGGATTCTGACGGACTGAAGGTCGTTACCCTTGACCTTGGCGGCGGAACGCTCGGCGGCAGCTCCGAGGATATTCAAATCATTGTGAAAAACGGCGAGAGCTTTACTGCACCCTCTGCCGAGGGACTGCCCCGCCCGGACGGCATTTCGGAAGACGCGCAGCTGTATTGGACGGATGAAAATGGGAACTGCTATAAACCCGGCGATACCGTACCTGCCGATGTTTCCATGCTTTCGATCACTGGCGACTATGAGGTGATTTACCTCCCCGGCACATACGGCACCGGCAGTGCGGTGACGGATATGAAACCCCACAACAATATTCTTACCCTGCGCGGCGCTTTGTTCACCCGCGCGGGCTACACGCAAGTAGGCTGGTCAACCGTTGACGGCGGCGAAAAGGTGTATGGCTTTGAAGACGTTTATACCAAAAACGAGGCGCTGACGCTCTATCCCGTGTGGAATACGAATAAATACACAATAACCTTTGATACCAACGGCGGAAGTGAGATTGCACCAATTACACAGGACTACGGTACAGAAATTACCGCCCCTGACAACCCGACAAGAAAAGGTTATACCTTTAAGGGTTGGGATAAGGAAATCCCCGAAACCATGCCGGCGGAGAATATAACGGTTAAAGCACAATGGAAAATCAATCAGTACACAATAACCTTTGATACCAACGGCGGAAGTGAGATTGCACCAATTACACAGGACTACGGTACAGAAATTACCGCCCCTGACAACCCGACAAGAAAAGGTTATACCTTTAAGGGTTGGGATAAGGAAATCCCCGAAACCATGCCGGCGGAGAATATAACGGTTAAAGCACAATGGAAAATCAATCAGTACACAATAACCTTTGATACCAACGGCGGAAGTGAGATTGCACC